>Ga0206130_10000032_pt1 | contig 238485 bp, 234 predicted proteins | sample Helgoland_Spring_9_FD_148637 | JGI IMG/M metagenome (GOLD analysis project Ga0206130, IMG submission 148637) | Pelagic subsurface seawater microbial communities from Kabeltonne, Helgoland, North Sea - Helgoland_Spring_Bloom_20160512_1 | ecosystem: Environmental > Aquatic > Marine > Epipelagic...
GGCCGAAGCCGCCCCATTTGATCTTCGCTCAGCCAATAAAGATTGCTCATAAAACCCTCCACTGTTTGCGGTAGTGAATCATACAGGCTGGATACCATCAACAAAATTAATAGGTCCTGAGCCTAGTATAGCTCTGAAACGGCTGGCCCGCTATTATGAGTGCGGTAATTGCAAAGATATTTTGGTCGGATAGCCGTTTTGTACTGCGATCTAATTGCATGGCGGATATTCGTGGCTGGGGGGTGGTTGTTTGGTGTGGCTGTGTTAAATATCTGCAAGTGAGGAATGAATTTATGCGCGATCTGAAAATCTCCGAGCAACGCCACCCTGAAAAGGCAAAGGGTCCTGATAATCCACAACCGAAAAAACCGGCATGGATTCGGGTGAAAGCGCCTGTTGGGCAGGGCTATCAAGAAACGCGCAAGATCATGCGGGAACATAAGCTGGTGACGGTTTGCGAAGAGGCAGGTTGTCCCAATGTAGGCGAATGCTGGAACCAAGGACACGCCACGATGATGATCATGGGCGAAGTTTGCACTCGTGCTTGCACCTTTTGCAACATCGCTACCGGCAAACCACCCGAGGGTTTGGATGCGTTTGAACCCGGCCGTGTCGCTGATGCGGTTAAAAAGCTAGGCCTCAACCACGTTGTGGTCACATCCGTGGACCGTGATGACATCAAAGATGGCGGGGCCGAGCATTTTGCCCAAACCATACGCGCTCTTAGAAAACAGGCGCCAAACACTACGATTGAGATTCTGACGCCAGACTTTATCCGCTGTGATCCTGAAGCTTTGGAAGTTGTCGTTGCGGCAAAACCTGATGTGTTCAACCACAATCTTGAGACTGTGCCCGGCCTCTATCCTGAAGTGCGGCCCGGTGCACGATATTACCACTCTTTGCGCCTGTTGCAACGGGTGAAAGAGCTGGATCCGACCATGTTTACCAAATCTGGAATCATGGTGGGTCTTGGGGAGGATCGCCAAGCGGTCTATCAAGTGATGGATGACATGCGCGCAGCTAATATCGATTTCATCACCATTGGCCAATATCTTCAGCCAACATTGAAACACCACCGTGTGGACCGTTTCGTGACACCAGAGGAATTCGCAAGCTATGAGCAGGCGGCAAAGGGCAAGGGGTTCTTGATGGTCTCCGCCACTCCACTTACCCGAAGTTCATATCACGCGGGCGATGACTTTGCCAAAATGCAAAAAGCACGTTTGGCAGCGAACGGCTGATATACAGCCTTAAAGACCAATGCCGCCATGGCGTGAGTTCACCGTCAGTCAGCTTGGCCAACTGATCCAATTCTATATGCCAAACAGTGCAAGGGCGATGGCCACAACAGTGATACATAAGATAAAAGTTTTTTTTGCTGAAGACGGCGCGCAATCGTCGCCATCTTCAGTAAAAATTGTGGACTCATGTAAAGCGGACTTTTCCAATATAGGGCAGGTTGCGGTTAAGCTGTGCGAAATCAATACCGTAGCCTACAACAAATTCATCCGGAATTTCAAACCCTAGGAAGTCGGTTTTGATGTCAACCTCGCGGCGCGAAGGTTTGTCGAGCAGGGCAATGGTTTTCATTCGCTTTGGTTTACGGCGCAAAAGGTGCTCGGTCACGTTTTTCATAGTATGGCCCGTGTCCACGATATCTTCCACGATCAACACATCACGATTTTCGATGGTGCCCCGGAGATCTTTGAGGATGCGCACCTCACGTGAGCTTTCCATGCCGTCGCCATAGCTGCTGACCTCCAGGAAATCGACTTCAATGGGCAGGCTGATCTCGCGGACCAGATCTGCTATAAATACGAATGAGCCGCGCAGTAGGCCAATCACAACCAATTTATTGGTATCGGCAAATTCGGTTTCAATCTCATGGGCCAATTGCTCGATTCGAGCCGCAATTGACTTGGCGGATATCATATTGTCGATGACATAAGGTTTTTGTGACATAGTACCCTCTTGAACTTTCTGTCCTTTTCTACGACATCTTACACGCAGAGTCAGCGGAAAACACAATGCCAACCCATAATGAAACAAGAATTTTGCGTTACAGCGCACAGCAAATGTACGATTTGGTGGCTGATGTGGAAGCCTATCCGCAATTTTTGCCTTGGTGTGTAGCCGCACGAGTGCAATCTGTGACCCCAGATGGGACAGCACAAGTGATGGCGGCAGATTTGGTTATTTCATTTAAAGTTTTTAGGGAACGGTTCGGCAGTAAGGTGGTTTTGCATCCTGATGATTTTTTTATTGATACAGAATATCTGGATGGCCCATTCAAATACATGAAATCGACTTGGAAATTTGAAGATGAGCCTGAAGGCTGCGCCGTGACGTTTTTCGTAGATTTCGAGTTCAAGAATGTGATTTTACAAGGTGTGATTGGCTTGGTATTCAATGAGGCCATGCAGCGTATTGTGCGGGCGTTTGAAACCCGCGCGGATGCACTTTATAAATAAAAGGGCCCCCTAATTGGGAGCCCATAAATTTTATATCACTACTTTTAGGAAGAGTGATCGTAAGCGCGCTCACCATGTGCTGAGAGATCCAAGCCGGTGTGCTCATCTTCTTCGCTGACCCGCAGCGGTGTGACCAGGGCAACCAGCTTCACAAGAGCGAATGTGACAACCACTGTGAAGACCCCCACAATCGCCAAACTGCCTATCTGTGCTGCCCACGTGCCCGCGCCGAATGCTGCAATCATGATGGTTCCGAAGATGCCGCCAATGCCGTGAACGGCGAAGACATCAAGAGTATCGTCAATTTTGAAGGTGTTACGCACCAAATTGACAGCTTCTTGGCAAAGGATGCCGGCCACAGAGCCAATCACCAGAGCCTCAATTGGTCCCACAAAGCCTGAAGCGGGGGTGATGGAGGCCAGTCCTGCAATCGTGCCTGTCACCATGCCCACAAGCGAGGCCTTGCCGTATTTGATCCGCTCCCAAAGCGCCCAAGTCAATGAGGCCGCAGCGGCAGAGATATGTGTGACGGTCAGAGCCATTGCAGCACCGCCATCGGCAGCCAGCTGTGAGCCGCCATTAAAGCCAAACCAACCCACCCAAAGCATCGCGGCCCCAAGCATCACATAGCCGGGATTGTGCGGTGGCGTGGTTTTATTGCGCCGAGCGCCCAACAAGACCGCAATGACCAAAGCAGCCAGACCCGCCGTTTCATGGACAACAACACCACCTGCAAAATCCTTAAGACCCGTATCGCCGAATATACCTCCATCGGACAACATGCCTCCGCCCCAAACCCAATGCACAACGGGCGCGTAGCACAACAGCATCCAGAGACCGGAAAAGGTCATCACAAAACCAAAGCCCACACGCTCCACATAGGCCCCAACAATCAGGGCAGGGGTGATGATAGAAAATGTCATTTGGAAGGCAAAAAACAATACTTCAGGAAGTGTTGTGCCGTCGCGTACGGTCGAGGCATCTACACCATTGAGGAATATATGGCTAAGCCCGCCCCAATAGCCGGACCCGTCGTCTCCGAAAGCGATGGAATAGCCAAAAGCGAGCCAAAGTACACTCATCAGGCAGGCAATGCCGAAGCACTGCATAAAGACGCTCAACACGTTACGTGCGCGCACCAGCCCACCGTAAAACAATGCAAGCCCGGGCAGGGTCATAAAGAGAACCAATGCCGTGGCGACGATAATCCAAGCTGTATCAGCTGCGTTCATGATATCCTCCAAAACGAATTGGAGGGTTTTCATAGAAAATAACCTTAAAGAAAAAGTCCCAAGCACTTTCAAACCGTCTTTTTTCGCCAGCATTCCAACTTTGTCTAAAAATTAGGCAGAAGATGGGGGTAAGGCGCAATCAATAGTCTCTTTTTAAAAGATCGGAGATTAATTCTAAGGCATGATCTGTCGAAGCTTTGCGGACCTCTGCGCGGCCAATAGTGCCAAATTCAAGTGTTTCGCAATAAACGCCCTGAGCTGATGCAACCCCAAAGCAAACCCTGCCTTCCGGTTTGGACTCTGAGGCGCCGGGTCCTGCAATACCACTGACTGACACGGCAATGTCAGCGCCAGAGACCATCAAAGCGCCAGAGGCCATTTCACAGGCCACAGGTTCAGACACCGCGCCATGTACTTGGAGTGTCTCCTCAGACACACCCAGCATTTTGGTTTTGACAGCATTAGAATAGGTTACAAACCCTTGTTCGAACATCGCCGAACTGCCAGCGATATCGGTCAAAGCCGCGCTGATCATCCCGCCAGTACAGCTTTCCACGCTGGTGATCTTTACCTTGGCACGGATGGCCAAGGCCACAACATCTGCCGCCAAAGTCATGGCAATATCACCATAACCAGACATATCACTGCAGCCGCCATAAGTCCCGCGATGATATCATCCAGCATAACGCTCAGCGGACCAACTTGCCTGTCAGCCCAGCCCACCAAACCCGGTTTGGTAATATCAAACAGGCGAAAGCCAGCAAAAGCCAACAGCCAATACCAGATCGCAATCTCGAAGGTTTGTGGCCAAATCGCCAGCGGTAGGGTCGCAATCCATTGTCCGGCCACTTCATCAATCACGATTTCGGATGGGTCATGATCCTTTTTGCCTTTGGTCTCTGCTGCGGTGGCCCACCAGCCCAATAGAGAGCTGGCGCTAATGCCGATGGACAGCCCTGTTGCTCCAGAGATATGAACAAGCGCAAAGCCCACCAAGAGCGCTGCCAAACTGCCCCAAGTGCCCGGTGCGGGCCGCATGTGCCCAACGTAAAAGAATGTGGCGATGAGATGGCTCATAGGCTCACCAAAGCGGCTGAGGCCATGGCCGCGATACCTTCTTCGCGCCCCGTGAAGCCCAGCGTTTCTGACGTTGTAGCCTTGATCGACACTTGATCTTCTTTCAAACCCATGATTTGTGCCATGCGGGCGCGCATCGCATTTGCATGCGGGCCAATCTTTGGGAACTCGCAAATTAAGGTGCAATCCACATTTTCAATCCGAAAACCCATCTCAGCGGCCAAATCCACCGCATGTTTGAGGAAGATATCGCTGGCTGAACTCTTCCATTGTGGATCTGAGGGCGGGAAATGCTGACCAATATCGCCACGCGCCAAAGCGCCGTAAATGGCATCTGTCACCGCATGCATGCCCACATCGGCATCGGAATGGCCAATCAGCCCAGCCTTATGGGGCAAGTTGACGCCGCAAAGGGTAATCTCGGTTCCCGGTCCAAATCGATGTACATCAAAGCCATTGCCGACGCGTAGTTTCATTCTGCCTCGCAAAATTTGTTCAGCCCGCGCAAAATCACCGGGCAGTGTTACTTTGATATTATCCTCGTTGCCAGGTACAATAGCAACGGTATGCCCCGCTGTGCGTGCGATTTGCACGTCATCTGTAGCAGAAAATTCAGCGGATTTATGGGCTGAGCTGATCAACTCATAGGCAAAACATTGCGGGGTTTGCGCCCGAAAGATTTGAGTACGGTCAATCATATCCAAAACCTGATCCGTGCCGCGCCAAAGAGTATCTTGAACCGCTACAGCTGGGGCGGCCGCTCCATGGGTCACCATAGAGTTAATGCATTCCGATAAAAGGTATTGATCCAAACAGGGTCGGGCGGCGTCGTGGATCAAGACATAATCTGGACTGAGAGGTTGAATGGCTGTCAAGGCGCATCGTACTGAATCGTCTCTGTTAATCCCTCCCGCCACATATAGGATCCCAGATGGCAGCTGAGACAGTAAATCATCCTCATCAGGATGGTGGACCACCACAACCTGAGAAACCATGGGGTGCGTTAAGAATGGCGCAATCGACCATGAGATCAGGGGTTTTCCCATCAAGGGCTGCCATTGCTTTGGCCCCGGACCACCGGCGCGCAGGCCGCGCCCGGCCGCAAGGACGATGGCTGTTATGTTGTACGGTTTATCCATGATACATGATTATATCGGTTGATATTCTGCATGCAATCCTTCACTAGCGCTATATTTGTGCCTATTTTTTGTGCAAACGCATAAAAATGTGTATTTTATGTAGCGACAGACTTGCCTGCTGTGGCGTAGAATGCGCAATTAACAAGCAGTTGGAGAAAATTACTGTGAAAATAGTACTAGGTAATCAAGATGTTAAACCACCCGTCTTACTGGCCCCCCTGGCCGGAATTACAGATGTGCCGTTTCGCAATTTAGTGCAATCTTTTGGCGCAGGGCTTGTCGTGTCAGAGATGGTGGCAAGCCACGAGATGGTTCAGAAAAAACCTGGCGTGCGTGAACGCGCTGAGCTGGGCTTTGGTATTGGTAATACTTCGGTGCAAATCGCCGGCTGCGAAGCCCATTGGATGACTGAGGCTGCGCGCATGATTGAGGCCAATGGTGCTAAAATCATCGATATTAACATGGGCTGCCCAGCCAAGAAGGTGACAAACGGTCAATCTGGATCAGCGTTGATGCGTACCCCTGATTTTGCCTTGGAACTGGTAGAAGCCGTGGTGAAAGCCACAAAACTGGATGTCACCTTAAAGATGCGACTGGGATGGGATGACTCCTCGCTCAACGCCCCTGACATAGCTGCACGGGCGCAAGCGGCCGGGGTGAAAATGATTACAGTGCACGGCCGCACCCGCTGCCAATTTTATAAAGGTGATGCCGATTGGGGTGCCATTGCCAAAGTTAAGCAGGCTGTCACAATTCCTGTGATCGCCAATGGTGATATTGTTGATGTGGCCTCTGCGCGAATGGCTCTAGCTCAGTCTGGGGCTGACGGCATTATGGTTGGGCGCGGTGCTCAGGGCGCACCTTGGCGTTTGGCCGAAATTTCAGCGGCCCTTTACGGCACGCCCGAGCCCAAAATACCGATTGGTGCGAATTTAGCGGAGCTGATCATCGGGCATCATAAGGCCATTGTGGCGTTTTACGGTGATGTGTTAGGATTGAAGAATGCTCGTAAACATTTGGGGTGGTATCTGGATGGGTTGAATGTGACCACCGACCTGCGGCAATCTGTGCTACGTTCTATGGACATCTCGGAAATTCACGGTTTCATCTGGCAGGCAGTCAAGCATTCATGTGCTGATGTGGCTGCATGACACATTTTCAGGACCTTTGGGCGCAATTGCCAATCGCGGGATTGGTGATCGGTGTTGATGATAGCATTAATGAGGTCAATGCGGCGGCTGAACAATTTTTAGGGATCTCTTCCAAAGTCGCTTTGGGACAGCATGTTTGGAATTACCTGCGCGGTGAGGATTTATTGCCCGCAGGGATAGACCGTGCCCGCGCATTAATGCGCTCCATTGTGATTGGCGAAGTTGCAGCCCATGGACGAAACACCGGTTCCCGCACCTGCGCTGCGCATGTATGCCCGCTCTATGGTGTGGAACAGCAAGTTTTGATTTTGCTGATACCACATGAAACAATGGGCAGCGCTGGCAATGGATTGGCTCCGGTATCAGCGGCGCATTCTGCGATTGGCATGGCTGAAATGCTGGCCCATGAAATCAAAAATCCATTGGCTGGGATCACTGGGGCAGCGCAGTTTTTGGCTATGTCGCTGCCGCCAAAAAATCATGAAATGACAGATCTTATCGTGGAAGAGTCCAAACGGATTGTTGCTTTGCTGGATCAAGTTGAGCAATTTGGGGATCTCACTCCGCCGAACTGTGCTGAGGTCAATATCCATGATGTATTGGATCAAGCCGCGCGTTCCGCCACATTTGGCTTTGCGGGCGATATTCAAATATCCAAAAACTACGATCCATCCTTGCCTAATGTCTGGGCTGATGCGGATCAAATGGTTCAGGTGTTTTTGAATCTCATCAAAAATGCTTGTGAAGCTTTGGGGGATAAGGGTGAAATATCACTCCGCACTTTTTATAATCCAAATTTGCGTTTGGTGCTGCCCGATAGCCATGGCCAGCAGTTGCCGTTGCATGTTGACATCACCGACAACGGCCCTGGCCTGCCCGAGGCCCTCGCAAAACATGTGTTTGATCCATTTGTATCATCCAAAAGCAATGGCAAAGGCCTCGGCCTAGCTTTGGTGTCAAAAATAGTAACACAGCACAACGCTTGGGTCAGTGTTGTTTCGCGCCCTGGTCAAACTACGTTCAAAATATCGTTGCCAATAAAAATTTAATAATAAGGAAGAATACCATGGATGGAACGGTTTTAATTGCGGATGACGATCGTACAATTCGAACCGTTTTAACTCAGGCCTACACCCGTGCTGGCTGCAAGGTTCACGCTACTTCGTCTCTCACCACGCTGATGCGCTGGGTTGAAGATGGCAAGGGCGACTTGGTTGTTTCTGATGTGGTTATGCCAGACGGTAATGGCTTGGATAACCTGCCAAAGATAACAAAATTTCGCCCAAATTTACCAGTAATCATCATTTCGGCACAAAATACCATTGTTACCGCCATCCGCGCCAATGAGGCGAAGGCTTTTGACTATCTGCCCAAACCATTTGACCTGCCCGAATTGATGCGCAGATCGGCCAAAGCTTTGGAACGTCGGCAACCCGCGCAATCCGCAGCAGCGCTTTCGACCAATCCTGACGCCGAAATTCCTCTGGTGGGGCAATCGCCTGCCATGCAAAACCTGTACCGGTTGATTGCGCGGGCAATGAACGCCGCAGCGCCCGTTTTAGTTTTGGGCGAGCCCGGGACAGGTAAATCATTGATCGCCGCCAGCCTGCATAATTTCTCAACCCGAGCAGACCGACCTATTGTGGTCCTGCATCCCGAGATGACTGAGAGCCAATCGGCGATCACCGATGCTATCCAAAGGGCAGGGTCGGGCACGTTGATTTTGGACGGGGTATCGGATCTCAGCCCCGCGGCGCAACTTCGGGTGCTCCACACATTGGGCGAACCCAGCGAACGCACCGCGCGGCTTATTTCAATCGCGGGCCCCAATATTCTGGCCGATGTACAAAATGGAAATTTCAGAAACGATTTGTTTTTTAGGATTTCAAGCCTGCAACTGACAGTGCCTGCCCTACGCGAACGGATTGAGGATATCTCGGTCTTGGCGCAGCACTTTATCAACATCGCTGAGAGTGGTGTGGCGTTTCAATTCAGCGCGGCGGGCCTCTCCGCCTTGCGTGGATTTAGCTGGCCGGGAAATGTACGCCAATTGCAAAACGTAATGAGGCAGCTGATGATGGAATCGTCAAATGCTATTTTTGATGGTCCGACCGTGCAAGATATCTTGAAAAAAGGTGGGCCATCTAGCAGTCTGAGCCAACTCCCGCCGTCAGAAAAGTTGAACGATGCGGTGGAGATGCATGTGCAACGATATTTTGACTTGCATGGATCTACTTTACCGCCCGCAGGTGTGTACCAGCGAATTTTACGTGAAATTGAGGTGCCGTTGATCGAGATTGCTCTCTCGGCGAGTTCTGGAAATCAAGCTAAATGTGCGGACCTTCTTGGCATCAACCGCAATACTTTGCGTAAGAAAATAAATGAACTCGAAATTGTCGTGACACGGCGGCGAAAAATGATGTAAAAGAGCAACAAGCGTTGCATTTTGGCAAAGAATCGGAATGTAGTACCGTAGACGTAACGATGAAGGGGCTGCAGGAATGCGTCACGGTCTTGTCAGTTCTTTTTTAGATAGGATTGCTGATTTTCGTGCAAATACTTCGGTCAATTCCGGCCTGACCCTCTGTTTGGTCATCACCGGGCCGATGCTGGTTTTCCTGACATTTTATGTGATGCAACCTATTCAGGGTGGGCGCGCGTCATTGCGCTTCGTTCTGACGGCTGATTTCGTTTATATTTTATTTATCACAACGATGTTGATACGTCGGATCGTACAATTGGCAGCGGCACGGCGCGCTGAGTCGGCCGGATCCAGATTGCACTTCCGTCTCACCACCGCCTTCGGGGTGATAGCACTGTTTCCAACCATTCTGGTAGCTATATTTGCGGTGCTTTCAGTGAATCAGGCGTTGGAAGGCTGGTTTTCGGAGCGTGTGCGCAGTGCCGTTGGTGCCTCGCTGAGCGCGGCCCAAGCCTATCATACCCAAACTCGCAATGGTTTGATTGCCGACACAGAAGCCTTTGCGCAGCGGCTCAATGACCTCAATCAAAACAGGTTTACAACTGGTAATATTGACACCGACACCCAATTGAGCCCAGAACTGACGCGTCTGCAAACTGAATTTGAGCGTGGACTTAAAGAGATTTATGTAATCAATAATTTGGCACAACTACGCCTACGTGGGCCGTCTTCCTATTTGTTTGGCTATGAACGGCCCACAGAGGCGCAAATTGCACTCGCTGAAGGGCCTGAAGTCTTGGTTGTGGAGGATTTTATTAACAATGAGATGCGAGCGCTCATTCGGTTGTTCAATTACTCAAACCATTACCTATATTTGACCCGCTCTGTGGATGGCGCGCTTTTGGGTCTGCTTGAAGAGACAACTGAGACCGCAAATTATTATAATCAGCTTGAGACTGAACGCGGACGTTTGTTGTTTGATTTTGGACTTTTGTACCTCGCTTTTGCCGTGATTTTGATTTTGACCGCTACTTGGTTGGGCCTTTGGTTTGCTGAGCGTTTGGCCAGCCCCGTAGGGCGGATGGCGGCGGCGGCGCAAAAGGTTGGGGCAGGGGATCTGGACGCGCGCATTGAAAACATCAAAGGCGATGATGAGATTGCGATGCTGGCGCGCTATTTCAATCAAATGACCCACCAACTCAAAGGCCAACGCGACACATTGATCCAAAGTGCAGAACAAGCCGATCGCCGCCGTAGGCTGTTTGATTCGGTATTGGCCTCTGTCACCTCGGGCGTTATCGGTTTGGATCAAGCTGGACACATCACCTTTTTGAACAAATTTGCACAGCGTGTTTTGGATTTGTCGGAGGTGTCTGAACTGTCGCTCTTGTCTGACTCCGTGCCAGAATTTGGGGAAGTCGTCGATGATTTTATATCTGGTGTTTCTGATGTGGCGCAGCGCGAAATCCGTTTAGTACGGCGTGGTAAGCTCGAAAGCCTATTGGTTCGAATTTCTCTGCGGACCAATGAGCTGGCGGAAGAAGAAGGCTATGTGATTGCCTTTGAGGATGTGACAGATTTGGTTAGTGCACAGCGAATGGCAGCTTGGGGCGATGTGGCGCGTAGGATCGCCCATGAGATCAAAAATCCTCTGACTCCAATCCGACTGTCGGCAGAACGCATTAAACGAAAGTTTTCGCCAAAAGTGGGTAAAGATTCTGATCAGCTGGAGAATATGACCGATGTGATTGTGCGCCAAACTGACGAGTTAAGGCGCATTGTTGATGAGTTTTCACAGTTCGCTCGCATGCCCGAACCTGACCGCAGGCCCACAGATTTTGGTAATTTTCTGCGTGGCTCGATCCTGCTGCAAGAAAGTGGACAGCCCAATGTCACGTTTAAACTGATGCTTCCAAATGACATCCTTTGGATTGACGCAGATGCCTCCATGATCGGGAGGGTGATTACTAATTTGTTGAAAAATGCCGGAGAATCGATTGAAGATGCGGTGAAAAATAATCCAGAACGGAGGGGCGAAATCAGGGTAGTTGCCTCGCAAACAGATCGCTCCATAGAGCTTGAGATTTCAGACAATGGCACAGGGTTGCCCGAAGATAGATCTCGCTTGCTTGAACCCTATGTGACCAACCGAGCCTCTGGCACAGGGCTGGGTCTGTCGATTGTGGTGAAAACCATTGAAGAACATGGCGGAAGCTTTGTGCTATCCGATGCTGAACCCTTTGAAGACGGGGCAAGGCCGGGGGCGAAAGCGGTTATTAAACTGCCAAGATTGAAACATACTAACGAGCAAACCATCAACCTAGGAACGCCAGCATGACCGATATTTTGATTGTAGATGATGAACGAGACATCCGCGAATTGATCTCAGACATTCTGATCGATGAAGGCTACAAGACCCGCTTGGCTGGCACGTCGGACGCAGCGATGCGCCAGATAGCTGACCAACGCCCCGCGATGTTGGTTCTCGACATCTGGCTTAAAGACAGTGCCATGGATGGGATCGACATCCTCAAATCTGTAAAAGCAAACTACCCGGATATTCCGGTCGTGATTATTTCTGGCCATGGCAATATCGAAATAGCGGTTGCAGCAATCAAGCAAGGCGCCTTCGATTTCATTGAAAAACCGTTCAACATTGATCAGCTGATCGTGGTCATAAAACGCGCGATGGAAGTGGCTAATCTGCGAAGTGAAAATAGCGTTTTGCGCAACCAATACCATCAACCGCTAGAGATGATTGGGCAAAGCGCCGTCTATAAAGTTCTGAAAATCAATCTTGATAAGGTCACAAAATCCAATGGCAGGGTGCTGCTGACCGGGTCATCTGGTGTAGGTAAGGAGACGGCAACGCGCTATATTCACGCCAATTCCAACCGTGGAGATACGCCCCTTGTGGTGGTTAATTGTGCTTCTTTGGATGCAGAGACCGCCGAGGCCAAACTGTTTGGTGTCGAATCTGGGGCTAAGGCTTTGCAGGTTGGCCTTCTAGAAGCCGCCAATAATGGAATCTTATTTTTCGATGAAATCGCAGATCTGCCCTTGGCTGTTCAAGGTAAGTTGTTGCGTGTTCTTGTGGATCAAAGCTTCACCCGTGTCGACGGCAGCGTCGCCCAGAAGGTTGATATCAGGGTTATTTCCGCAACTGCGCGGAATTTGGCGGAGGAAATTGAAGCGGGTACCTTCCGCGAGGAGCTGTTCCATCGCCTAAATGTGGTTCCGATTGTGGTGCCAAATTTGGCAGAGCGCCACGAAGATATAGCCTTTCTGGCTGAGCATTTTTTGGCTGAGTTCCACGAAAAACTGGGCCTGCCCAAACGTACGCTCAGTGAAGATGCAGCGACCTTGCTTGAGAGCATGGTGTGGCCGGGCAATATTCGCCAGCTGAAAAACATGATGGAGAGGGTGCTGATCATGGGGCCGCAGAACGCTTTGATTGAGACTGAAGAGCTGCCCAGCAATACTGGCGTGGGCGATAGCAAAGACGGGCAAATTGTACTGTCGGGCAGTGTTGCAACACATTCGCTGCGTGAAGCGCGTGAATTGTTTGAGCGTGAGTATTTGCTGACCCAAATCAACCGCTTTGGAGGCAATATCAGCCGTACCGCCAGCTTTGTGGGCATGGAGCGCTCAGCGCTGCACCGCAAGTTGAAATCCCTTGGCGTAGTGACATCCAACCGAAGTGGCGGCCGCGTGGCCAGTTTAGATGAGTGAAAAATCCGAGAATTGACCTTCAGTCTCTTGTCTGACACACCAGTTGTTAGACTTTTTCTGATCTCAAGGGGGCCTAACCCATGAAAGTGATCATTTGCGGAGCTGGCCAAGTTGGCTGGCAAATCGCACGTCATCTTGCTAATGAAAAAAACGATGTAACAGTTGTGGATAGGAATGCCGAACTCGTGCGCCGGGCAACCGATACTTTGGATGTGCAGGGGATCGTTGGATTTGCCAGCTACCCCGATGTTTTGGCGCGTGCCGGGGCAGATGACGCTGATATGATAATTGCCGCCACCCATTCTGATGAGGTGAATATGGTCACCTGTCAAGTGGCGCATTCGGTGTTCAACATTCCGCGGAAAATCGCTCGGCTACGTTCGCAAAGCTATTTGGACGCGATCTATGCGGATCTTTACCGTCGTGATCACTTGCCTATTGATGTGGTGATTAGCCCGGAGAAAGAGGTGGCCGAAGCCGCCTTGCGGCGATTACAGACGCCAGCGGCTTTTGAAACCGAGTTTTTCTTTAGTGGCTATGTTCAAATGCTGGGCATCACGCTTGATGACAAATGTCCTGTGTTGAACACACCGCTCAAACAGCTGTCCGATCTGTTTTCAACGCTCTCGGCCGTTGTTGTGGCCATCAGGCGCGCGGGTACGCTGTTTGTACCCAGCTCTGGTGATCAGCTCTTCGCAGGAGATTCTTGCTATATTTGCGTCCAAAAACACGACGTGCAGCGCGCATTAGAGGTGTTTGGTAAAACCACCTATGCACAGGACCGTGTGGTGATTGTGGGCGGTGGGAATGTTGGCTTTGCGGTGGCGCAAAACCTTGAAGGCCGTAGCAGCCGCATTCGCGCTAAGGTGATTGAAATCAATCGTGAAACTGCGGAACATGCTGCAGAGGCCCTAGAAAAAACCATCGTGTTGCATGGGGATGGTTTGGATGCTGAGATGTTGTCAGAGGCCAATATTGAGCGTTCAGATGTGATTCTTGCGGTTACTGATGATGATAAAACCAACCTATTGTCGGCGATTAGGGCCAAATCTATGGGCTGCCCGTTGGCCATATGTTTGATCAATGACCCCTCTATGGTGCCGCTTTTGCATGCTATGGGGATTGATGCTTATGTGAACCCGAGGGCAACCACAGTTTCATCAATTTTGCGCCATATTCGCCATGGCCGGGTGCGTGGTGTCTATTCGATTGGCGATGCGGAGGCAGAAGTGATCGAGGCTCAGGTGCTCTCAACGTCCACCATTGCTGGCCAGTATATCCGCGATATCGAATTTTCTGAGGGCGTTTTGTTGGGTGCTGTGCGCAAAGGCACAGAAATTTTAAAACCCTCCGGGTCTTTGCGCATAGAGGATGGCGATCATGTAGTGTTGTTTGTCCTCGCCGCTGACGTGAGTGAAGTGGAACGCCTTTTGCAAGTTACTATCGATTTTTTCTGAAGATGTGGGCTCGATTTCAGAAATTGCCTTTGGCGATCTCCCTCTCAGCTCTCACTATCTTAATGATGATGATCCCTTCTTTGCATGGGTTTTATGCGGGCAATGACCATCAGGGCCGTACCTTTTTATATGCGGTCCTCTTGGGGTTATTTGCGCTGGGGTTTATGAGCGTCTCTGTACAGGGCGAGCGGTTCTCAGCGAATCGACATACCCAAATTTGGTCGCTTATTGCCTTTTTTCTTGGGTTTCCTGCGCTTTTGGCAGTACCTTTTCATGAGGTCACCGCATCAGGTCAGTTCATTAATTCTTATTTGGATCTGGTTAGCACGGTCACCACTACTGGGTTACCGGTCTTTTCCACCGGCACTTTGAGCGAGACTTTAGTGATTTGGCGCGTGTGTTTGGGTTGGGCCAGTGGGTTTCTGATCTGGGTCTTCGCATGGTCGTTATTTGCGCCTTTAAACCTCGGCGGGTTTGAGCATTTGGGCGCACGTGGCACGGCGGATGACACATCTGTGCACGGAGCACATAGTACGGCACGTTTACCTGCCGAAAAGTTTTGGCGCGAAGCGGCCCGTCTTGGTCCCATTTATGTTTGGATCACCGCGGCGACGACCTTGGCTCTTTTGGTGACAAGTGGGGATCCCATTTTCGCAATATTGCGCGCCATGTCCACGATTGCTACTTTTGGCATCGACATACCCGGCCATTCAGGAGCTGGCTGGGCCAGTGAAGGTGTCATTATGCTCGTCATGGTGTTTGCGTTGTCGCGGGCCACTTTTTCAACCACATTCTCTAAAACGCGCAAGTGGAAGTTTCACCATGATCCTGAGCTGCGGGTGGCAGCGCTCTTGATCACCGCTGCAGTTGTAGTGTTGGTTTGCCTTGGCTGGGGTATGTCTTCGGGTTTTTGGGGACATATCAAGGCCATCTGGGGCGCCGCCTTCACCAGCCTGTCATTTCTCACCACAACCGGAATTACATCAGATTACCTCCCCGAAGGGCTTCGCGGATTTGGACAAGCTGGCATTGTCATCGCAGCTTTGGCTATTTTTGGCGGGGGTGTGGCCACTACAGCTGGGGGCATAAAGCTCCTTAGGGTTTATATTTTGGCAGGGCACTGCAAGACTGAGGTAGACCGATTGATAGCGCCGTCACAGGTGATGTCAGGTCAAAGTAAAAGCCTGTCCAAATCCCATCACAATGCTATGTTGGCCTGCGTGTTTTTGATGCTCTTCATTTTGGTGTTCGCGGCCACCACGCTCGGCTTGACCCTCACAGGCAGCGGTGTGGCCGAAGCGCTGCACCTTACCTTGGCAACAGTAACCAACACTGGACCTCTTGCTCAAGGCGTTGGTGGGTCGGAAAATGCGGTTATAGAACTTGGGACCGGCGCAAAACTGATTTTGGCGGTTGCCATGGTTTTTGGCAGGCTTGAGGTTTTGGCGCTTTTGGCGTTGTTAAACCCCGACATTTATCTCTAGTGCGGCAATTTAGGCTGAATTGGCTCTGGAAACTCTACTAAAACACCTTCATAGTACCATCTCCGGGATTAATTTTTGTGGTACCCGCAAGCAAGAGGGCTAAACAATGGCTTCAGATAAACAAAATCTTCAAGATGCATTTCTCAATCAAGTGCGCAAAACCAAGGTCCCAGTCACAATTTTTCTTATAAATGGCGTTAAATTGCAAGGTGTAATAACCTGGTTTGATAATTTTTGCGTGCTGTTGCGCCGTGATGGGGCTTCGCAGCTGGTCTATAAACATGCGATTTCGACCATCATGCCGGCACAATCCATCTCGCTCTATGATGGTGAAGAATAGCCTTTGATGGGCAATAACTTGGATACGCAAACTTACGCCTGGGTTTTACACCCTGACATCAAAACAGATTACTCGCCCCGCGTGGCATCAGATGCTTTGGCTGAGGCCCTGGCTCTGGCCCATGCTTTGCCGGGCCTGCGGGTTATGGGCGAGGCAGTTGTGCGCCTACCACGTGCCCATCCGGGCAAGCTGTTTGGCAAGGGTAAAATTGAGGAATTGGGCGAAATTTTCAAAGAATCAGAGATTGAGCTTGTTTTGGTGGACGGTCACGTCTCACCAGTGCAGCAGCGCAATTTGGAAAAAGACTGGGGCGTGAAAATCCTTGATCGCACCGGTCTGATCCTCGAAATCTTTTCTGACCGTGCACGGACCCGCGAGGGTGTCCTTCAGGTTGAGATGGCCGCTTTGAGCTATCAGCGCACCCGCTTGGTACGTGCATGGACCCACCTTGAGCGCCAACGTGGCGGGCTTGGGTTTGTGGGTGGACCTGGCGAAACTCAGGTGGAGTCGGACCGTCGTGCCATTGATATTCAATTGGTACGCTTGCAAAAACAGCTCGATAAGGTTGGTATAACCCGTGAGTTGCACCGCAATGCCCGCGCCAAAGTACCTTATCCCATCGTAGCCTTGGTGGGCTATACCAATGCCGGAAAATCGTCTATGTTCAACTATATGACCGGAGCCGAAGTTTTTGCCAAAGACATGCTCTTCGCAACTCTAGATCCCACCATGCGTGCAGTGCAATTGCCCAGCGGCATGGATGTGATTTTGTCTGATACTGTTGGTTTCATTTCCAATTTGCCAACGGAATTGGTGGCTTCTTTTCGCGCGACATTGGAAGAAGTGACCGCCGCCCATTTGGTGGTGCACGTTCGCGATATTGCCCATCCTGAAACGGTCGCGCAGGCAAGAGATGTAGAAACTATTCTCGAAAATCTCGGCCTGTCTCAAGATATTCCGCGCATTGAGATGTGGAATAAGACCGATATGCTCGACGCAGGCGCTCTTGAAACTTTGAACAATTCTTCAAGCCGTGCTGAAAATGTGTTTATGACCTCAGCGCTTACGGGCGCAGGCATTCCAGAGTTTCTTGAGGCAATCTCAAAAGCGCTTACGCCTGATAAAACAACATCTGAATTACTGCTGGCCTATTCCGAAGGCAAAGCTCGGGCTTGGTTGTTTGAGCAGGGTGTCGTGACATCTGAGCGGCAAACAGAAGATAGTTTTGCGGTGACCGTGTTGTGGACGGCACGGCAAAAGAAAGTGTTCAGCGATCAGCACGGACTGCGGGTGGCCTTAGAGTTGTGATACCTGTGGCGCCAGCGCGTGCTAGGGTTTCATCTAAAGACATCGGCACATACTCCCCGCGCCGCCACAGCTCTCCCAAATCGTCGTAGTGGCGTGACAACGGATGCCCACTTTGCCCGGTCGAGATGATATACACCGAGCTGTCAGGGTCCGCAAAGTCATAGACCCCGCGGTAGGCCCCTGCATTCACGTTTAGATAGGGGTTTGGACCTGTGCCAATGGTCTTGCCACGCTGGAGCGTATTGTCGCCGCCGGAGGTTGATTGGCGGATATTTACGAACCATTTCAACACCGGTATGTTTCCCAAAACTGGGTGATCATGGGTGGCCTGATGCGCCTCACCCCAGCGCAGGGCGGTGATCTCGCTGCCATAGGTTTTTTCCAAACCCGCCAAAGCGTCATCGAGAGCCAATCTTGCAATTTCCGCACAGGTTTCAACCGGGGTGGATTGCACCACGTCACACCACTGTTCGGCGCCTACGATGTCCCGATAAACCTTTTCGATAAACAGTGGCTCAACTTGAGTGAATTCTTCATGCAAAGGACCAAGCTCATCCTCTATTAACCGGATTTGCAATGCACGTACCCACGCAGCAAAGATCAAAGGTTCTGGCAAATGCTCATTCATTTCACCGTTCCAATTTGCCAAAAGCTCTAGGGCCACCTGACGCCGGCCCAGCGATGTATTGGCGGGCGCGTTCTCGGATTGAAACCACAGCTCAGCACCTATTAAAGGCAAGAGCGCGCGGGCCGTGGGGGACACGCTGTCCAACTGCGCCTCAATAAAGCTATCACGGGTATGGACTTCGCGATTTTGCATCAAACGGGTCCAGCGCTGCACCCTTTGAGTGTCACCCCAGTCGTAGCTGATATGTTCCGGGAAAGGCCGGTCGATATATTTATTGTTGGTATTGCCCAAAATCCCACCTGTGGGATTAAGAAACACAGGATTCACGGAGGCATCAAACATGCCCTGCCAGCGATTCACAGCCAGCCAGCCCGCGGTCGGCATACGTCCCTTGGATTGGTGACGCGGATCGCGTTTTGGCAGGGCGCCAATGGTGCGCATGGCAATTTGGTACTTATCGGCTAAGGTCAGGTTTTGTCCTGGAGCTATATAGGTTTGGGAGGCTGTCATAGCCGCTTGCACCGAACCCGATACCATAATGTCAAAAGCAGCTTCAAAGGATGTGTCTTGCCCGGACAGCAAGGTCCACGCCACCGATGTCACATGGCCCTCTGGGGTTATGGCTCCTAAGTTGTAGTGGCTGGCGGGCAGAACGGGACCATTTTCCGTCCACAGCATGTCGAGGGTCACCGGCTTTTGACCTTTGATCTCGATAATGCTTTGCTTTTTAAAAAAGGGCACAAACCCGTCCAAAGATTGATATTCATTTGGGTTGGCTGGGTTTAATTTCTCAATGTAAACATCCGTATCATCCACGTTTGCTGTTGTAAGGCCCCAGCCCAGACTAGCAGACCGCCCTACCAAGATCACGGGTAAACCGGGGATTGTACCACCGATCACGCCGCCATTTTCCAACTCTAGCCGCGCCAAATACCAGATTGATGGTGCCGTGAGGCCCAGATGGGGATCATTGGCCAGCAGCGTGCCAAGGCTGGCACTACGCCCGGGCAAGGCCGCCCAAGCATTGGACGCGCCCGAGAGGGCGATGGATTTGAAAGGGGATAACGAGTGTTTTGGCATGGCCACGCTGGCGTGCTGTTTAAGTAGGCTGGGGAACATGCTGGCAAAATCATTCAACTTCGCAACGCCAGAGCCGGGCACATCTGGCAGTAAGTTTTTGAGAAGATCATCGTCAAGGATGAGTGACACCCGCGCCCGCAAGACCTCACTCTCCAAATGACTTGATAACTGCAAGCCCATCAGTTTGATGATTGCCAGACTGTCCGTCGGACTCCATGGAGCTATGAAATTCGAAAATAAAAATAATTCTGGTGCGCCCCGACCTAAATTTCCCATATTAATTTCTTCCAGCCGGGCATTCACACCTTTAGCGTAGGCTTCTAGTTTTGCCATCGTGTCAGAGCGTAGGGCAGAGAGAGACGCCCGCGAAGCACTGTAAATTCCCAAGCGGCGCACAACCATGTCAACGGTCAGTGTTTCCGCACCAAACAGTTCCGACAAACGACCCTGAGCCGTGCGCCGCAGCATGGTCATCTGCCACAGGCGGTCCTGAGCATGCACATATCCCAAAGCAAAAAGGGTATCCTGGTCATTTTTGCCAAAAATATGGGGTACATTGGCCGTGTCGCGGACAATTTCAATTTCTTCAGTGATATGAGAAAATTCAACAGTTTTGGAGTAATCTGGCAATGACCGCGAGAGAAAAAAATAGGCAAAAGACACCAGCAACCCGGCAACAGCTGCAACGCCTATAGTGATACGCATAAGCCATACAAAAACGCGTTCCATAGTCTACTTTCGCTTAAGGTTTTGTTTTAACCCGTATTCACAATGAAACCCATTCGGGGCATGGATTAAAATGCACTGTTTCCGCAACAACATAGCTCTTTTATACGCAGGAGTCATAGAAAACCCTGTGCGGGGTTTGCGAGGCCGCTTGGGCCTCGCCGCTTATGGAATGATCCGCGTGTATTTGATGCCGTCCAATGTGGCTCCTAAGCGCAGACCCACCTGCGCAAATACTACAGCAACAACGGGGCTTAACGTTGTGGTGGTGTCTGCATTTAAGGAATCGCCTTGATCTCTGAATACATATTCAACATTGACGCCTGCGGCCCAACCTTGGGACGCTCTGAAATCGAGAAGAGCATTCTCTGTCATGAAAAACAACACATGGGAGTATTGCTGAGCTCCAATTTGCAAGCCTGCGCTGGCGCTGGCAGCGGAATAGTAATCTACGTTTGCGTCGCCGACCCGCAAAGCGCCGCGCCCAAACCCACCACCCAAGCCAAAGCCAGCTTCGGTCACCAAGGGAATGACCAACATGCCGGCGGCTTTTTCCGCAAGCTGCTGCGCGTCGGGGTAGGTTTCAAACATTGTGTTTAATGTTGCATCCACGCGCGCGTCAATTTCCGGCGCATTGTTGGATCCGATACCATTGCTACAGGCCGCAGTGCCCCCCAATGCTAAGAGTCCAAGTGAAAAATTACGTCTACTGCTCGATGTCATGTCTGCTCCGCCTGTGTGTTGCCCGATTTAATCAGTGCTTATGATAGAGTTATAACATAGAAAGTGCTCTGTCACCATCTTGCAGTGATCACAATTTGCGGAGCAAGATTTCGGCGACTTCTGGCGCAAAATAGGTCAGCACCCCATCACATCCAGCGCGTTTAAACGCCATAAGGCTTTCGAGCATCACCTGTCGACCATCGAGCCAGCCATTTTGTGCCGCGGCCTTCAGCATCGCGTATTCGCCGGAGACTTGATAGGCAAAGGTAGGTACCTGAAATTCTGCCTTGGCGAGTTGGCAGATGTCCAAATAGGGCATGCCGGGTTTGACCATGACCAGATCCGCACCCTCGCTGAGATCGCGCGCAATCATCCGCATTGCCTCATTGCTGTTGGCGGGGTCCATTTGATAGGTTTTTTTATCGCCAATTAAAACGCTAGCAGCTCCGACCGCATCACGAAACGGGCCATAAAAGCCAGAGGCGTATTTGGCTGAGTAGCTTAGGATGTTGACGTTTTGGAAGCCTTTTTGCTCCAACATACCTCGCAAAGCGGCAATGCGGCCGTCCATCATGTCCGAAGGACCTAGAATATCCGCGCCAGATTGGGCTTGGGATTCTCCCATTTTGACCAAGGCCGCAACGGTTTCATCATTTACAATCTCACCAGCGCGCACAATGCCATCTTGGCCGTTGATATTATAGGGATCCAGCGCGATGTCGGTCATCACCATGATGTCGGGAACAGCCGATTTGATCGCTTTGATCGCCCGGTTCGACAGATTGTCTGGATTCCACGCCTCGGCGCAGTCTTGAGTTTTGAACGCGGGGTTTGTGTAAGGAAAGATGCATATGGCGGGGATGCCCAAACTGCGAGCCTTAGCTGCCAATGCGGGTAGGCGGTCGACTGTATGGCGGGAGACACCGGGCATAGACGCAATAGGATGCGCGTCATCTTGTCCATCCATCACAAAAACTGGCCAGATTAAATCCGCTGGCGTGAGTGTGTTTTCGCGGACCATGTCACGCAAAGCCGGTTGGGCGCGCAGCCTGCGGGGCCGATAAGCTGGAAATGAAGCATGGTTTTGTGAACGCGCCATGATGGGACCTCTTTTGCACAAACAGTTTGGGTTTTCTTCCGAGCGGCTTAGGTGTAGCAGGACAGAAATGCAAATCCAATTTCAAGTGAACCTCGATGACCCTCATTGATCTGCTTTCATGGGACGCCTTTGGCAGTGGGTGGTTTTGGACCCTTTTGCTGCTGCAATGGTTTGCGCATAGCCTGTGGGTTATGGGTATCCCTGTCTATATGCTGCGCAATGATGACTTGGGTGAGATCAGCCCCATTGTAAAATGGCGCATATCGCGGATCACCGGATTGGTTGACGGGCTGCATGTGCTTGTGATCACGCCAATATTTGCAGTGGTGTTCGTCGTCATACTTTTAGGGCTTTGGTATGAGATTGAATTGTTCTCAGCACTTTGCTTTCTGATTTTGCCTGAAATTATGATCCTTTGGTTGGGCTATGGCACCACGCGAAAATTGCATGACTTAAAAAAACTAGATCCATATCATATTAAAGTAATCAATAGCTTGCACTATAAAATTAAAGTAATTAGCGCTGCTACTCTATTGTTGGCTGCGTTTTTAGGTTACGGCTATGAGGTGCAGTTATGAGACGCGCGCTTAAAAGGTTTTGTACAGTAAATGACATCTAATCACATTCTAATTAGCGGCGCCCCTGAGGGCTTTGATGCGACTGTTTTACAAAAAGAAGCGCTGTCCGGTGGCGTGATCCATGTGGCGCGCGATGCGGGGCGGCTTCAGGCCATGCAGGCGGCCCTTGACTTTTTTGCGCCAGATTTACCCGTGTTTAACTTCCCAGCTTGGGATTGCTTGCCATTTGACCGTGTGTCACCCAATGCGGATATCAGCGCTACCCGTATGGCTAGCTTGGCCAGTTTCATCACGAAGATGCCAAAAAACTATGTGGTTATGACCACGCTGTCGGGTGCCTGCCAAAGGGTGCCTGCGCGCGCCACTTTGAAAGATTCTGTGTTTCACGCCAAGGTGCAAAGCCGGGTAGATGAAAAGGCCTTAAGGGCGTTTTTGGTGCGTATGGGTTTTGTGCAAACGCCGACTGTTATGGAAGCTGGCGATTATGCCATTAGGGGTGGAATTTTGGATATTTTTCCACCGGGGGACTCTGGGCCGATCCGGTTGGATTTTTTCGGTGATACGTTGGATGGCATCCGACAATTTGATCCCGCGACGCAACGCACCACAAAATCGCTCGACTCCGTAGAGCTGTCGCCAGTTTCGGAAGTGATTTTAGATGCGGCCTCAATCCGGCGGTTTCGACAAAACTACCGGATTGAATTTGGGGCCGCGGGCACCGATGATCCGCTTTATGAATCGGTTTCAGCTGGGAAAAAACACCAAGGTGTTGAGCACTGGCTGCCATTTTTTCACCAATCGATGGAAACTCTGTTTGACTATTTGCCGGACGCTTCAGTAGTGCTAGACGATCAATCTACCGGCGCGCGGTTGGCCCGCTGGGACAGTATTGAAGATCAATACGATGCGCGCAAAACTGCCTTGGATCAAAAGGGCCGCTTAGATACGGTCTATAAACCAGCGCCACCGGAGCTACTCTATTTAGACGATGCTGCTTGGCAGCAGGCGCTTGAAGCGCGCCGGGTTGTGTCCCTATCGGTTCTGCCTCAACCCACTGGACTGCGCGCCTTGGATGCTGGCGCACGTATTGGCCGCGACTTTGCGCCGGAGAGGCAGAGCGAAGCTCTCAGCCTGTTCACCGCAGTGTCAGATTACATCAAGCAAAAGCGCCTATCCAAAACCGTATTGGTCACTTCTTATTCCTGCGGTTCGCGTGAACGGTTGTCAGGCTTGTTGCTAGATGAGGGGCACTCCGAGTTGATTGATATACGCGATATCACTGAGCTGCGCGGGGCCGGGACCTATCTAGCCGTATCCCCTCTGGAACACGGCTTTGAGACCGATGATTTATTAGTCATCTCTGAGCAAGATATTTTGGGCGATCGACTTGTGCGCACGACTAAGAAGCGCAAACGGGCGGACAACTTTCTCACCGAGACTCAAAATCTTAGCCCAGGGGATCTAGTGGTGCATGTCGACCATGGCGTTGGACGTTTTAAGGGGCTAGAAATAATCAGTGCCGCCGGGGCGGATCATGAATGCCTGCGTCTAGAATATGCCGAGAATTCAAAGCTGTTTCTGCCGGTAGAAAACATCGAGCTGTTATCACGCTATGGCCATGACGAGGGCCTGTTGGATCGTTTGGGCGGTGGCGCATGGCAGGCCAAGAAGACCAGGCTTAAAGAACGCATTCGCGAGATGGCTGAAAAACTTATCCGTGTGGCCGCAGAGCGCGCACTGCGCAAAGCGCCTGTTATTGATCCCCCCTTAGGCATGTGGGACACGTTCTGCGCGCGTTTTCCGTATCAAGAAACCGATGACCAACTGAGCGCCATTGCTGAGGTGATTGACGATCTTGGGGCTGGCAAACCGATGGATCGCTTGATTTGTGGCGATGTGGGCTTTGGCAAAACCGAGGTGGCGATGCGGGCGGCCTTCGTCGCCGCCTGTTCAGGCCTACAAGTCGCGTTGATTGCCCCTACAACCCTGCTCGCACGCCAGCACGCCAAAAACTTTGCAGAACGCTTTCGGGGGTTTCCATTGGAAATCCGCCAGCTTTCACGCTTCGTCAGCACCAAAGAAGCCAACGACACCCGCGAAGGCTTGGCGCGCGGCACCGTAGATATCGTGATTGGGACCCATGCGGTTTTGGCCGATCAAGTGAAAATCAAAAACCTTGGGCTTTTGGTTATAGATGAAGAGCAACGCTTTGGGGTCGGTCACAAAGAGCGGCTCAAGCAAATGCGCTCTGACATCCATGTGCTGACCCTCACCGCAACGCCCATTCCACGCACGTTACAGCTGTCGCTCGCCGGTGTGAGAGATTTGTCGATTATTGCTACGCCTCCCATCGACCGGCTAGCCATCCGCACCTATGTCAGCGAGTTTGACACCATCACATTGCGTGAGGCTTTACTGCGAGAGCATTACCGGGGCGGACAAAGCTTTTTCGTGGTGCCGCGCATCAAAGACATTCCAGATATGGAATCCTTCCTGCGCGATCATGTGCCCGAGGTCAGTGTTGTTGTGGGGCATGGCCAAATGGCTGCCGGTGAACTCGATGACAAGATGAACGCTTTTTATGACGGTAAATATGACGTGCTCTTGGCGACAACCATTGTTGAGTCGGGTCTCGACATCCCCACAGCCAACACCATGATCATCCATCGCGCTGATATGTTTGGCCTGTCACAGCTTTATCAAATTCGCGGCAGGGTGGGGAGGTCAAAAACACGGGCCTTTGCCTATTTAACCACAAAGCCACGCGGCAAACTCACTGTCACGGCCGAAAAGCGGCTACGGGTGCTGGGCTCGTTGGATTCCTTGGGGGCAGGCTTTACGTTAGCCAGCCAAGATCTCGACATTCGTGGCGCGGGCAACCTGTTGGGCGAAGAGCAATCCGGTCAGATGCGCGATGTGGGGTATGAACTTTATCAGCAGATGCTTGAGGATGCGATTGCCAAAATCCGCTCTGGCGAAACCGAGGCCAATTTAGACAATGACCAATGGGCGCCGCAAATCAATCTTGGCGTCTCAGTGCTGATCCCCGCAGTCTATGTGCCGGATCTTGATGTGCGCTTGGGGCTTTATCGCAGGCTATCGAGCCTTGCCACGAAAGTCGAGCTTGAAGGCTTCGCCGCGGAATTGATCGACCGTTTTGGGCCACTTCCCAAAGAGGTTAATACTCTGATGCTGATCGTGCGGATCAAAGCCATGTGCCGCAAGGCAGGTATTTCCAAGTTGGACGGCGGTCCCAAGGGGGCGACCATTCAGTTTCATAATGAAAAATTCGCCTCACCGGGTGGATTGGTGGCCTTCTTGGAAGATCAACGTGGCCTAGCTAAAATTCGCGACAATAAGATCGTGGTGCGCCGCGACTGGACTCGCACATCTGATAAGATCAAAGGGGCTTTCACCATCGCCAAGGATTTGGCATCTCTGGTAGTGGCTGAGGCTAAGCGGAGGGATTAATCTTCGATTTGCGTCTGTAAATCGAAGATGATTGTGGCCCAAACCTCGGGCGTTTGCGCGCCGGGCACAGCATGCTGGTTGGCCACGATGAAAGTTGGCACGGCATTCACGCCCATTTTGCGGCTGTGCGCATCGCGCTCGCGGATCATCTGGCAATCCGCGTCGCTGTCGAGAAGGTGGGCAATCACATCACGTTCCAGCCCGGCTTTTTTGGCAATATCACACAAAATATCACTTTTGCCTATGTCTACACCCTTGCAAAAATAGGCGTCGAACAACGCATCAACCAAACCTTGCTGCTTTTGTTCCAGTCCTGCCCAATGGATCAGGCGGTGGGCATTGATGGTGTTTGGCGTGCGCTTCATGGCAGCAAAATCGATGGACAGGCCCAAAGTCTGAGCTTGACGCTCGATATTGCCATAAACTTGCACAGCTGCGGCCTTGCCACCAAACTTGCCCTCAAGATAGGTGCGCCTATCCATGCCCTCGGCTGGCATATCGGGATTGAGTTGAAACGGATGCCATTCAATAGTGAAGGGATGGTCTGGATGTGAGGCCAAAGCCCGATCCAATTGGGTTTTGCCAATATAGCACCATGGGCATATAGGGTCGGACATAATATCAAGTTTGATCATTGCTCAGAGTTCCATAATTGGGGTAGGGCCACCCGGTTAAGTTTGCCATTGGAATTGCGCGGCAATTGGTTGACCTGTTGTACAATGCGGGGATTTTTATAACCCGCCAAATGCTGTTGCGCCAGATCGCGCAGCGTCGTCTCATCAAAGCCCGCATCACAGACCACGAAAGCCGCGATCACCGAAACCTCGGGCCGGACTTCTACTTCACAGACCCCCACCTCTTGCACGGAGGACATTTGCTCCAAAACCTGCTCAATTTCGCGGGGCGCCACGCGGTAACCGCCTGCATTCATCATATCGCCACTGCGCCCTGCAAAAGAAAGGCTATCATCGTTATGCATCACGGCCTGATCTGCGGTCACAAACCAGCCGTCGCGCAGCGGCAAAACCAGCTCTAAGCTATACACATAGCCCAGCATCAATCCAGGATCTTTATGATCCACAGCAATCGCCCCGATCTCGCCCCGAGAGGCTGGCCCGTCTGATGCCATTATCGCAATCTTACGGCCCGGTTGCGCCGAAAGACTCCGATGTGCTAAAGGTGGCGCAGATAGAAATGTGGAACATTCCGTCATTCCAAAGGCTTCGCAGAGAGGTGTGTTTGTTTGTGCTTTCCAGGCCTCCCGAAGTGAGACCGGAAGAATGTCGCCGGCGCTTAGGGCATGGCGCAGAGAGGATACGGGGGAGGCATCATGCCGGGTCAATAACCTGCGATAGATCCCTGGTGCGGCGGCAAAAATACTGGCACGCTCTTTACGCATAATGTCCCAAAGCTGGGCCGGATCTTGGGCATTCGGAATGACGGCCGTGGCACCAATGGCCCAAGGATCCATAAGCCCTGTGCCGAGGGTATAGGTCCAATTGAACGCGCCGGCATGCATCATCACATCGGTAGAACGCAGATCATACCAGCCTATCCACATCATCCGCCGCGCCCATACTGCGCGATGCGCATGCAACACGGCACGTGGTTGGCCTGAAGTGCCGGAGGTGAAAATTATATAGCCCGGTCGGTTCGGGTCGCCCATTATTGGCTGGGTTGCAGGCAGGTCAGCAAAATTTCGCACCTGGGCCACATCAACCTGCAGCCCGTAAAACCCATCACAAGGATAGGCTGAATCAAAAATTATTCCGGCTGGCGACGTGGTATCAATTAGAGCCTGAATTTCGCGCGGTGACAGAGCAACCGACGTGGGCATGGCGATGGCATCTAGGGCCGCAAGGGCCAAAAAACATACGGGAAAATCAATCGTATTGCCAATCCGCAGCATCACCCGGTCACCCGCGCCAACACCAGCGGCTTTAAGCCCAGTGGCGGCCCCCAATACCGCTTGGGCGAGGGCAGCATAGGTGTAGCGTTGTGGATGGCCGTCTTCATAGACGATTAGGGCTATTTTGTCCGGCGTGGCTTGGCCTGCAGACAGTACATAGTCGGCCAGATTGAATTGAGCCGGGCAGTGTGGGGCAGGAGATAGGTCGAGAACGGCTTTCATAATCAGGGGCTAGCGCGAGCACGCGTCGGTTGCAAGCCATCATGAGGCAGTTTAAGAACGCGTATGACAGACAATGACCCCTCATCAATCATCCGCATCGCGCGCGAAAATGGCAACTCCGAAGATGGCTTGCCGTTGGACCTTGGACTTCGGGTGCGTGAATTGCGCAAAGCGCGCAACTGGACCTTGGAGCAGGCGGCCACGCAAGCTGGCTTGGCGCGCAGCACCCTGTCCAAGATTGAGAATGGGCAAATGTCCCCGACCTATGACGCGTTGAAAAAACTTGCTATTGGATTAGAAATTTCAGTACCGCAGCTGTTTACACCGCCAGTCAATAATCAGATCAACGGCCGGTTGTCCCATACCAAGGCAGGCGAGGGCCAAAGCCATGTGACGGCCACTTATGAGCATGAGTTGCTGGCCAATACCCTGTCAAAAAAGCAGATGCTGCCCTATCGCGCTGTGGTGCATGCCAGATCTATGGAAGAGTTCGACGGATGGGTGCGCCATGATGGGGAGGAATTTTTATATGTCCTCACCGGTGTGGTGAAACTTTATACCGAATTTTATGAGCCCATCGAAATGCGCCGGGGCGATAGCGCCTATTATGATGCCTCTATGGGTCATAACGTGGTGACTATGAGCTCCGAAGACGCCACCATTCTTTGGGTGACATCGCTGAGCTAGGGTTTTTGCAATTTTGGAAAGAGCACTTTGATAGCCCCCAGCGCCAGCGCCATGCCTATCAATTGACAAACAATGAACATCGGGACATGCGCGGAGAAAATTCCTGCAAAACTGTCGCTTAGGCTGCGCGCAATACTCACTGCGGGGTTGGCGAAGCTGGTGGAAGAGGTAAACCAATAGGCGCCGGTTATGTAGAGTCCTACCATTGCGGGAATGGCTTTTGCATTATGGGCCAAGCCGCCAAAAACTACCAATAACAGGCCAAAGCTTGCAAATATCTCCGAGCTCCACAGATTGACGCCACTGCGGGCGGTTTGTGACAATTGCAAAATGGGTTGATCAAACATCACATGCACCAGCCAAACCCCACAAACCCCGCCCACAATCTGTGCCACCATAAAAGCCAACGCCGTTCTAAACGCCATCTCACCGCGCACGACAAAGGCCAAGGTGACAATCGGGTTGAAATGAGCACCCGATACCGGGCCAAATAGCGTGATGATGCAATAGAGCATACATCCAGTCGCAACGGCATTGGCCAGCAAGGCAATGGCCATATTTCCATTGGCCAAACTCTCTCCCATGATGCCACTGCCGACAACGCTGATCAGCAAAAGGGCCGTGCCCAAAAACTCAGCCAATACTGAATGTCTCATTGTCTCTCCCACGCCCTAAGCCGCCTACCTATCGCTACAATGTAACGCCAATGTGACAGAGGAGGCCCTCACCGAGGCCTTAGTCTGCTTCGTACCACCATACATCGGGTAGAAACCCAATCCAATCACCATACATCGGTAATTTTTTAGGATATTTGATTTCGTTGACATGGGCCAAACGGCTGATAGCACTGCTGTGGATGGGGATGACATAACGTCCAGCGGTCAAAATACGGTCCAAGGCACGGGTGGCCGCCAGAAAATCATCATGGCTTTCCGAGCTGAGAAGGCGGTTGATCATATCTTCGGCGGCGGGGGAATTCATACCCATCCAATTGCGGGTGCCGGGCTTTTCAACGCCATCCGCGCCCCAATATAGGATTTGCTCATTGCCCGGGCTGAGCGACAAGCCGCGTCGGTAATAGGCCATGTCAAAGTCGTAGACTTGAGTGCGCTCTTTATATTGTGCCGAATCCAACACCTCGGTGCTCAATGTGATGCCGAGACGTTCCAGAGCTTGTTGGTAGATATCCATCATGGATTGGCTCTCAGTGTCACCTTGCTTCAACACGGTGACAATCTCAAAGGCCTGACCCTGTGCATTGCGCCGCAGCCCGTCTTGGACGGTCCACCCGGCTTGATTGAGAAGATCATCAGCGATGCGTATGTTTTTGCGGTTGCGCGCTCTGCCATCAGATTGGGGCAGGGTGTAGCCCTCTAATGTTCCCGGCAACAGATCCGCGGCGTGGGGCATCAGAAAGTCTAGTACACGCCCTTCAGCGACGCCGGATTTCATCGATAAGACCGAATTGGAATAATAGGAAGTGATACGGTTCTGACGACCGCCGGTGTTGGTTTGATTTATAAACTCAAAGTTAAAGGCCGTGATCAAAGCCTCCCGCACGCGCCAATCTTTAAACTTAGGCAGGCGAGTGTTCATCACAAAGCCAGTGATGCCACTTGGGCGCTGATGCGGAATGATAGATTTGATCACATGACCATCGGCCACGGCATCGAAATCATAGGAGTTTTCCCAGCGTTCAGCGTTCAACTCACGAAAGGATGAGGATTCTCCGGCTTTGAAGGCTTCAAATTGCACGGAGCCATCTGCATAGAAATCCAACCGGATTTCATCGAAGTTATTGGTCCCTCGTCGAAAGCTGATATCCGCGCCCCAATACTCTGGATTTCGGCTGAGGCGGACAAAATTTCCTGGATCAAATTCGGAAATAACATAGGGCGCGCTGGAGATTGGAATTTCATTCAATCCAGATTCTTCGAAATTTTTGTCGTCCCATTGGGCCTTTTGCAAGATGGGCCGTAGCCCTACCAAAAGCACCAATTCTCGATCATCAGAAGCGAAGGTGAATTTCACCTTACGCGCCCCAGTTTGGGTGACGGTCTCAATCTTTTTCCACAATCCATGATAGCGTGGATGACCGACGGTGCCTAAAGTCTCATAGGACCAAATAACGTCTTCTACCGTGACGGGGCTACCATCTGAGAATCGGGCATCGGGATGCAGCGAAAATTCGACCCAACGGCGGCTGTCATCTGTCTCAATCGATTCGGCCAAAAGCCCATAAAGGCTAAACGGTTCATCGTAAGAACGGCCCATCAAGCTTTCATAGGCCAGAAATCTAAGCTGCCAGGGCACCGAGCCTTTTCGCACATGCGGATTGAGCGAGGTGAAGGTTCCGCCCTCTGCTGAGACCACGATTCCGCCCTTGGGCGCATTTGGGTTTGCATAGGGTAGAGACACAAAATCATGTGGTAGAGCAGGCTCTCCATACATAGCTATGCCATGTTTAGGCTCAGCTGAGGCGATTTCCAATTGTATCAAAATCCCAATAAAGACCGCCACGGAAATTTTGCCAATAAAACCCATATGATGTGTCATCTTAATCTTATCCTTTGGTTTTTGCCCTTTTGTGCTTTTATTTTAAAGAGAAAATTAAAAAATTCAAACTTTTAGCTTGGAGCCGCCAAACAGATTGCTTATAAGGACTGTACTGCTCGATAGGTTTCTTGCCTGTATGAAACCTGCCTCAATAACTCAACGCCAGCTTCGTGCTGGCGTTTTTTTTGGCTACAGACTAGGTTTCTATCAGAACAACTGCGATGGTCCACATTGTTAATCCAACGCCAATGTCCAAAAATCGCCAAGCTTTGGGGGATGTCATCACAGGCGCCAATACCCTTGCGCCGTAGCCAAGCCCAAAGAAAAACACTAAAGAGCCGAAGCTGGCCCCGGTTGCAAAAGCATATTTATCAGCCATTGAGCCATATTGCGCTGAGACAGCCCCGATCAGCCCGAGCGTATCGAGATAGACATGCGGATTTAGTAAGGTGAAGGCGGCAAGGGTCACGAGGGCCTTGCGCAGAGTTGTCCCGCCCTGGGTCATCTCAACATCATAGACGCCCTTATAAGCCGCCCAAAACCTCAATCCCCCATAGGTTGCCAAAAACAGCGCGCCAATCCAGGTCATAATCTGGGTGAAACTTGGCGCGATGGTGCTGATTATGCCAAAGCCAATAACCCCGGTCCAGATTAAGATCGCATCGCTCAGGGCCGCAAAGAGGCAAATGGCTGCAACATGACGGCGCAGCAATCCTTGGCGCAGCACAAAAATATTCTGCGCCCCCACCGCTAGGATCAAAGACAAGAGCGTTATGAAACCAGTGGAAAAAGCATGTATCAAGGCAGTTTAGGGGCCTTGTCGTCGGGATAAACTAACCCTGCAGAGATCACCAACTTCGCCGCATCTTCTACGGTCATATTCAGCTGCTTGATGTCACTTTCAGGCACAAACAGCAAAAACCCGGAGGTTGGGTTTGGGGTGGTGGGGACAAAAACTGACACGAGACTATCGCCTTCGGGCCCATGATCGGCCACCTCGCCACGGGCTGCAGTGGCCACAAACCCAATCACCCAGATGCCCTTACGTGGATATTCTATCAAACAGGCCTTATCGAAACTGTTGTTAGTTTGGTTGAATACCGTCTCGGCAATCTGTTTCACGCCACTATAGATTGTGCGCACCACTGGCATGCGTTGCACCAAGTGTTCAGCCCAACGCAACAGCGACCGACCTACAAACCCTTTGCCAAGCCAGCCTACGAAGAATGTGAACACCAAGAATACGATAAGACCAAAGCCACGGATGTCATATTGTTCGCTCAACTGGATATCAAACAGGGTTTGGATGTAGCGATCGGGCTGATAGCCATCTGGCACAATCGCCCAAACCCGCGCATCAATCCAGCCTACAACTGACCATATCAGCCAAGCGGTAAGCGCTATGGGGGCGATGATGACGAGACCAGTTAAGAAGTTGGAGCGCATGGCCCCAACCCATCCTTGGCGGGGTCTGGTGTAATCTGGTGGCATATTCATGTGGCACCCTAAGCTTGATATTTGTATCTGATGTAGCCAGCGATTGAGCTTGTTACAACAAAATAAGACGGTTTCTTTAGATTTTTGGCAAATCATGGCAAGATTTTGCAATTTTTGCGGCCAGCTTTGCGTTGTTTTTCACCAATGCAATGTTGGTCGCTAGTGATTTACCAGCCGTCAGCTCAAAAATGCGGCTGAGCAGGAAGGGTGTCACGGCCTTCGCTGTGATCCCTTGGCTGGTAGCTTCATGCAGGGCCAGCTCAATCATTGGCCCTATTTCCTCGGCCGAAATTTCATCGGCCTTTGGCACCGGGTTGGCGATCAACTGTCCGCCAGTCAGGCCCAAGGCTTGCCGCGCCCGAAGGCCAGAGGTGATTTCAGCGGCGCTGTCGCTCCGTAATGGTGCAGAGATGTCACTCGTGGCGGACCAAAAGGCCGGCATTACATCTTGGCCAAAGGCAATCACTGGTACGCCGTAAGTTTCTAACACTTCCATTGTCTTTGGGATGTCCAGAATGGCTTTTGCGCCTGCGGCCACGACCGTGACCGGGGTCAGTGCCAATTCTCGCAGGTCGGCGGATATGTCAAAGGTCAGTTCCGCACCACGGTGCACGCCACCAATGCCACCTGTGGCAAATACTTCGATTCCGGCCGCATGTGCTGCAATCATAGTGGCTGCAACAGTTGTGGCTCCAGTACGACCTTGCGCCATTACAAAGGTCATATCTGCGCGGGAAACTTTGGCCACATTCTGTGCCTTTGCTAAATAGGTGAGCTGATCGGGATCCAATCCCACATGCAATACCCCATCCAACACCGCGATTGTGGCTGGCACGGCCCCAGATTGGCGCACCACATCCTCAACCTCATGGGCCACTTGCAGGTTCTGCGGATATGGCATGCCATGGGTGATGATTGTGCTTTCAAGGGCCACTACGGGTTTTGTAAAGCTTGGAGCTTGGCGAATGGCGGCAATTTCAGCGCTATACATGATCTGCATGGATTATCCTTCTGACTTTCCTGAAACATAAGCGGCCGCCGCGTTTGAGGCGAATTGCAGCGCTGCAACACCCCGCTGCCCGCGCAGCTCAGCCGCGATATGCGCGGCCATGAATGTATCGCCCGCCCCGGTGACCCGCGAGGCCATTACTGCCGGAGGTGCTGCCGTGTCACAGTTTTGTTCATCAGCCAAAGCCGCAGACTTAGGGCCATGGGTTACCAAAGCTCGATTGGCCCCACGTGCAATTAAAGATTGCGCTGCGGTTTGTGCGTCATAAAATTCAGTTTGGCACAAAAGTCCCGCTTCTTCGACATTAACGTAGAGCGTGGCACCCGTATGGCCGAGCAATGGCAGTAAACGTTCGGCCTTGCCCGGCGAGGCAGGCGCAATGCGTAAATCTGACCGGCTGAACAGAGGGGAGGTGGCGATTTGCGCCAGAAGTTCGACGGTCAAGTTACCATCAAGCGCAATCAATCCCACAAAAGGTCGCTCAGCCGTACCCAAACGTCCATCTTCAAGAGGGCGTAGGATTTTGTCGCCCGCAGCCTCAAGTGAATGCGCGTCGGCAATCGCCGCAATTAAGCCGTTACTGCCTTCTATGGCCATATAATGATCCGTAGGCAGATCTTGCGAGCGATAGAGATATTGAGTGTCGAGATCCAAGACTTTTGCAGCTTTGATCAGTTCAATTCCCTCAGGATCCTGCCCCACCACAGACAAAAGCGATGGGTGCAGATCAAAGCGCCGCAGGGTCATGGCAATGTTCATTGCCACACCGCCGGGCAGTTTGTTGATACGCCCCGGCACATCAGATCCGGCTTGCATGGCGCGCGCGGAACTTCCGATAACATCCCAAAGTACGGACCCAATACATAATATGTCTGGATTCTTTTGCATGGCCTTTTGTGGCAAGGCAACCTCAGATAAACAAGTGGGCTAGAAGGTTAAACAGGAAAAAATCCCAAACGGCTCAGAAAACGACCAAATTGATGGGTTAAGTATTAGTATTTATTTAATGTGAATGCCTGACCGAGTTTCAAAGTCCACTGCTTATTTCCATAAATATTGGGAATATTGGAATAAATACAGCTATCGCTTGCAATTATATTAAAAATCGTACATTATGTTTTAGCGACGTTACATCTATCGGCATCACTGCTCCTTATGGCTCAGTCTTTCGATCTAACACGACTTAGCCAAACTGCTGCATTCCGTGGGCAGACTAAACAAGGAGAACGACGATGGCTACTGGCACCGTCAAATGGTTTAACACTTCAAAAGGCTTCGGCTTTATAGCTCCCGATGGCGGCTCTAAGGATGTATTCGTGCACATCTCTGCAGTTGAGCAAGCTGGCCTTACAGGTCTGAATGATGACCAAAAAGTAACTTTCGATATCGAACCTGGCCGCGATGGCCGCGAAAGCGCGTCAAACATCGTATTGGTATAAGGTCCATTTTCCATTCGTGGAGATGATGTCTTTCTAAGTTAGGAAATAGGGCGCTCCGGTAAAGGTACGCCCTATTTTCTTTGCGTCTGGCGTTTTAGAGCATCCATAGATGCCTTGGAGCACCGAAGCGCAAGAAAAACACGCAAATTCATCAAATATAGCAGCTTTATCACAGGTTTCAGCTTGCCATCGGGCAGGGGGCAGACTAAAGCACTCTCACTTCGCAGGTGGGGTTTGGGTCTTTGAGGGAGAAATCCTCAAAAGTCCGCCGGTTGAGAGCAATCTCTACATCCCCACCGAGGCATAAACCGGAAAGGAAATGGCAATGGCCGTAGATTTCACAATGCGTCAGCTCTTGGAAGCTGGCGTTCACTTTGGGCACCAAACACAGCGATGGAACCCTCGTATGGGTCAATTTATTTATGGGGAGCGTAATGGCATCCACATCATGGATTTGACACAGACTGTTCCAATGCTCGACGCTGCTTTGAAAGCTATCCAAGATACAGTAGCCAAAGGCGGCCGCATCTTGTTTGTTGGCACCAAGCGCCAAGCACAAAATCCAGTAGCTGAGGCCGCCGAGAAATGTGCACAGTATTACATGAACCACCGTTGGTTGGGCGGCACGCTCACTAATTGGCAAACCGTGTCTAAATCCATCAGCCGTCTAAAAGAAATCGACGAAAAGATGGAAACAGGCTTTGAAGGTCTAACCAAAAAAGAACGTTTGGGCATGGAACGTGACCAGACTAAATTGCAGGCTTCTCTGGGTGGCATCCGCGAAATGGGCGGTGTTCCTGATCTGTTGTTCGTCATCGACGTTAACAAAGAAGATCTGGCCATCGCAGAAGCCAAGAAACTTGGCATTCCAGTTGTGGCGATCGTAGACACAAACTGCCCACCAGATGGTATCGACTATGTGATCCCTGGCAATGATGACGCAGCCCGCGCCATCGCTTTGTACTGCGACCTTGCAGCCCGCGCTGCTTTGGAAGGCATGTCCGCACAATTGGGCGCAGCTGGCGTTGATTTGGGTGCGATGGATGAAGCTCCAGCTGAAGAAGCTGTTGCCGAAGCCTTAGCCGTAGAAGCACCAGCTGCTGAAACAAAAGCTTAAACTTTAGATATGTTTCGGGTGCGGTTCGCCGCACCCGCATTCACTCTTATAGATAAAGGAACACGATTATGGCGATTACAGCTGCAATGGTGAAAGAACTGCGTGAAAAATCTGGCGCAGGCATGATGGACGCTAAAAAAGCATTGACTGAAAACGATGGCGACATGGAAGTATCCATGGATTGGCTGCGGACAAAAGGTCTGGCCAAGGCTGCTAAAAAATCCAGCCGGACTGCGGCTGAGGGTCTTGTAGCTGTGGCTGTCTCTGGCGGCAAAGGTGTTGCTGTTGAAGTAAATTCTGAGACTGACTTTGTTGGCAAAAATGCAGATTTTCAAGCCATGGTTTCCAAAATTGCTGACGCGGCTTTGGGCGCTGGCTCTGTACAGGCTTTGGCCACTACAGACGTAGACGGCAAACCTGTTTCAGAGCTGATCACAGACGCGATCGCAAAAATCGGCGAGAATATGTCTTTGCGTCGCATGTCGACCGTATCTGCGGATTGCGTTGTGTCCTATGTTCACAACTCTGTCGCAGATGGCATGGGAAAGATTGGTGTTTTGGTTGGCATGTCTGCAGGCAACGAATCCTTCGGAAAACAGGTTGCAATGCACATTGCAGCTGCTCATCCAACAGCGCTGAACGAAGCTTCTTTGGACCCAGTAATGGTTGAAAAAGAAAAGCAAGTTCAAATGGACATCGCACGCGAAAGCGGCAAGCCAGAAGCTGTGATCGAAAAAATGATCGTGGGTCGGATGAAGAAATTCATGGCGGAATCTACCCTTATGGGTCAGGCTTTTGTGGTGAACCCAGATCTTACAGTTGCGCAAGCTGCTGAAGAAGCTGGTGTTCAGATCACAGATTTCGTCCGCTTGGAAGTGGGCGAAGGCATTGAAAAAGTTGTTGAGGATTTTGCAGCTGAAGTTGCAAAAACAATGAAGGGCTGAACTGCCCTGAGATACTGCTAAATAGGCGTCCTTCGGGGCGCCTATTTAGTGACCATCCTGTGGAAACACGACCCCATAGTACATATCTTCATTATTACGAAATAAATCAGTAGTTTGTTAATTTATTGGTCGCCATACGCAAAAAAATTAATAAGAGCTTAAAAAATATCCCAGCTAATGGTTTTTGATGGTTGTGGACGTGTGATCTGGTCTGAGGGGCGAGTAAGCCTCAATCGCGGCATCACGGGCCGGCATGTAGCGCGCGGTGGCGACCCTGCGTGATTATGGCTAGGTTTGCTACCCGGCTGGCCAATAATACCTTTGAGCTGTCGTTAAAGCTGGATTTTAGTGTCGCCAATGGGCATTTTTTCGGTGAGTCTGTGGGGCCATGCGGTGACCAAAATTCAGCTTTGTATGGAGAAGGGGCCCCGCGCGAGGTTGATATAGCCATGTTCACCGCTCTCGGTGAGGTTGAAATTATTGAGCGCATCCGTGACGATATTTTGCTGCTGGTCCTACTGCTTGGGGACGGAAATTTAGACGCCTACGGAAAATCCGCCCGCATGAACCTGAAGCACAAAGAAGGCCAGTTGCTCTGGGACAGTATTTGCACTACCCCTCTGTAAGTTGCAAATTGGTAAGAGTGCTGGTTTTCAGCCACTGGCCTAATTACTCCTTATATAAATATTATAATTAGTATTCTCCTAGAAACTACAGAACGTACAGGAATACAGAACAGTCTGTCCTGTCGTTACTGTTTTTTCTGTCTTGGGAAAACCTCAATGAACCCGTAAGAATTAACCCAAACCGGTGGTCTGATCCAAGCCCGTTTTAGGGTAAATTAAGGCTAGAACAAATACCACACTGGTCGTCTGGCAACCGTAGAAAAGCGTCTAGTCTTTGTATAAATCTCAAAAGGGGGATTTTCGTGTTATATCAGAAAGTTGCTTACAAGTGGGCGAAGATAAGGCGCATAATTAGTATTATGTTAAATAAATATTAGTCATTATTCCAGAGAATAACCGGAGCCTCGCACGGTACGGATCATGGTCTCTCCGCCAAATTGTACCAAAGCTTTACGCAGCCGCGCAATATGCACGTCAACAGTGCGCGTTTCCACATCTATGTTGCGCCCCCAAACCTGATCTAGAAGATAGCCACGCTCAAAGACTTTTCCGGGTCGTTCGATTAATGCGAGTAGCAAGGCATACTCCCGGCGACCCAAGGCAATCTCGTGATCTGCGCGCCAAACCCGCTGCGCTGCTGTATCGATCCGCAGATCACCATGCCGCAGTTCGACACCCGTAGTCGCAGGACGCACTCGCTTCAGCTGTAACTTGATCCGTGCTAACAGCTCCTGGATGCCGTAAGGTTTTTGCATATAGTCATCAGCACCGGTTTCCAAACCGCGGACTTTATCGATTTCCTCAGAGCGCGCTGACAGCATGATGATCGGAATTTCGCGCGTGTCCTTACGGGTCTTCAATTGCCTGCAAATTTCAATACCCGACACGCCAGGTAACATCCAGTCAAGCAAGATCAAATCTGGAAGCTCTTCGTCAATCAATTGCAAGGCCTGATACCCATCGCTGGCTTGCACAGTCTCATATCCTGCAGACTTAAGATTATAGTCCAATATGACCTGTTGGGATGCCTCATCTTCAACCAAAAGGAGTTTGGCCTTGGGGCTCACCTTATTGACCATCTGCCACTGCAATATTGCCCTTTGGTCGGGGATCCTCCGGCAGATCTCCGTTGACCGCGTAAATGACCTGTTCAGCGATATTGGTCACGTGATCACCCATGCGTTCCACATTTTTTGCAATAAAATGCAGATGCATGCAGGTCGATATATTACGTGGGTCTTCCATCATATGGGTTAAAATCTCACGAAATAACCCATTATACATCTGATCTACCGTATGATCGCGCAGACGCACCGTCTCGGCCAGATTACTATCTCCTGCTACATAGGCGTTTAAAACATCGCCCAACATGGATTCCACTTCCTTGATCATCCGCAGCAAGCTGCCCTCGGCCCCGTCGATCCTTGTGCTGCCCAGCAATAAGACAGAGCGCTTGGCCAGATTATTTGCGTAATCCCCTACCCGCTCTAAAGCCCCAGCGATTTTCATCACGGACAATACCGTCCGAAGATCCGAGGCCATCGGCGCACGCAACGCGATCAATCGCGCACAGTCTTCATTGATAAGAATCTCTAATGCATCAATCTTTTTGTCATCAGCTCGCACCTGCTCGGCAAGATCAACGTCACGGTCATCCAAAGCCGTAGCGCTGCCGGTCATCGCAGCTTCGACCAATCCTCCCATCTTCATGATGTTGGATTGAATGGCTTCCAAGTCTCGGTCAAACGCCGTAACAATATGCTGTTCTTGCATTATTTTATCCAATTCGTCCGGTAATGTAGCTTTCGGTGCGTTTGTCACTTGGGTTGGTGAAGATGTGGCTGGTGTCGCCATATTCGACCAATTCCCCAAGATGGAAAAAGGCCGTTCTGTCGCTCACGCGTGAAGCCTGTGCCATTGAGTGAGTAACAATGACAACGCTATAGGAGCTGCGCAATTCGTCAATCAGCTGTTCAATCTGGGCTGTAGCGATGGGATCAAGCGCTGAGCATGGCTCATCCATAAGCAGAACCTCTGGTTCTGTTGCCACGGCACGTGCGATGCATAAACGTTGCTGCTGCCCGCCTGATAGCCCAGTGCCGGGTTCCTGCAGACGGTCTTTTGCTTCGTCCCAAAGCGCCGCGCGGCGCAAAGATTTTTCAACAATTTCATCGAGATCCGTCTTATTTCTCGCCATGCCATGAATTTTTGGACCGTAGGCCACATTGTCATAAATCGATTTGGGAAAGGGGTTTGGTTTTTGAAACACCATGCCCACTTTGGCACGCAGTTGCACAGGATCAACCCGGCGATCATAGATGTCTTCCGCATCGATCAAGATATCACCCGTCACCCGGCAAACGTCAATTGTATCGTTCATCCTATTGATACATCTTAAAAAAGTAGACTTACCGCATCCAGATGGTCCAATGAATGACGTGACCATCTTATCGGCAATTTCGACATTTACTGACTTGATTGCATGAATGGCCCCGTAGAACACATCTACGTTACGAGCCGAGATTTTGATGGGCAAATCAGTCATAGGCTGGAAACCCTTTGCGGAGTGATGTTGAAACTACCAGCGACGTTCATAACGCCTCCGTAAGAAAATCGCGAGTGCATTCATAATCAGCAAGAACACCAGCAGCACGATGATGGCGCCAGACGCCCTCTCGACAAAAGCCGGGTCGGCCCTTTGGGTCCAATTGAACACCTGCACCGGCAGAGCTGTAGAGGCTTCACCAAAAAGTCCGGCATCTGCCGTGAAGGCTGCGGGGTATTCACGGACAAAGGCAACCATTCCAATGAGCAGCAAGGGCGCCGTTTCACCTAAGGCTTGACCCAAGCCAATTATTACCCCCGTAAGAATTCCGGGCGCGGCGAGAGGCAGCACATGGTGAAACACTGTTTGCATACGTGACGCCCCTACCCCCAAAGCTGCATCGCGAATGGATGGTGGAACTGACTTGAGCGCAGCGCGCGCCGGGATGATAATACGTGGTAGGGTCATGAGCGTCAGTACCAGCCCACCTACCAGTGGTGAGGATTGATTGAACTGCGCCATATTGATAAAAATAGCCAAGCCCAAAATCCCGTAAACAATCGACGGAACCGCCGCCAAATTTGAGATATTCACCTCTATGACATCGGTTAGACGGTTTTTAGGTGCAAATTCTTCTAGATATATGGAGGCAGCTACGCCCACGGGCAACGCCACAAACAAGACCACCAACATCATGTAAATCGAACCTAGAATGGCGACGCCTAAGCCGGCAGCTTCTGGTCTTTGATCTGACGCATCCGGCGCGAGGATGAAATCCAAATTAAACTGAGTGTACATCAAGCCGTGCTCGGTTAAAGCGTCGGCTATATCGAGTTGGCCCGGCTTCACATTTTTGTCCAATTCAGCTGAGGCACGATCGACGCGGCCCTTAAAATAGCCATCAATACGACCATTAACTAAAAATTCCATTGTCACAGTGGTCCCGATCAAACTGGGATCAGCCAGCACCACATCTCGCAAAGTGGCAGCACTCTCCTTCGAGAGAATTTCACGCACATCTTTATCTTTGAGATCCGTGGCAATACCCAATCGATCCAACTGATCAATCAGCCCATTGCCTAAAATTTTTGAGTAAGCAATGGTGGTAACTTTTTTCATAACATCCAAATCGCGCTGACCCTTTTGATCCAATTTTGCCTCAGGTAGCTCAAGTGTGATCATGAGTTTGGTTTGCTGAAAAGCTGATATTCCATTGCTAAATATAGATACCAAAAGCACGACCAGCGCTAGGATGCCAACGATTACGGCTGTGAGGCCATAGGCTCTAAACCACAACTCTGCGTTATTGCGCCGCTGGGTCCGCGCATCTTTAACCAGCAATGAGCCATGTTTTTTTGTACTGTGGGCAGTCATTCGTATTGCTCCCTATATTTGCGAACAATGACAAGGGCGACGATATTCAAACCCAATGTGATCACGAAAAGTGAGAGCCCCAAAGCAAATGCCACCAGCGTTTCAGGGCTAGCAAAATCAGTGTCACCAGTGAGTTGAGATACAATTTTTACGGTGACAGTGGTCATGGCTTCAAAAGGATTCAGATCAAACCGTGCCGCAGCTCCTGCTCCCAGAACGACGATCATGGTTTCCCCAATAGCCCGAGATGCCGCCAGCAGCACAGCGCCCACAATGCCTGGTAATGCGGCAGGCACAACAACTTGACGAATGGTTTCAGATTTAGTGGCTCCAAGGCCTAAAGATCCATCTCGCATCGCTTGTGGGACGGCGTTGATTATATCGTCAGACAAAGAGGACACAAAGGGGATCAACATCACACCCATCACCAAACCCGCGGTCATGACTGACGATGATGAGCTGCCGAGCCCCAAAGGTTGAGCAAAAAAATCACGCAGCATTGGTCCGACGGTAATCAGGGCAAACAGACCGTAAACGATGGTGGGAATGCCTGCCAAAATCTCGATCGCGGGTTTTGCTACAGAGCGCAGCCGCGTGCCCGCATATTCAGACATATAAATAGCGGCAAATAGCCCGATTGGGACGGCTACGATGAGGGAGATCAAACTGATATATAGCGTCCCCCAAAGCAGCGGTAGAATGCTGAGCTCACTGCCACCCCTAAAATTTGGCGCCCAGACGGCCCCAAAAAAAAAGTCAGTCCAAGAATGCTGGCGAAAAAAATTAGCGCTTTCTGACAACATGGATAGGACAATGCCGATGGTAGTGACAATCGCGAGGGCGGAGGCTGCAATTAGCAAACCCATGATCCACCGTTCACTGATCGCCCGAGCCCTATGGCTGGGCTTGATCAAATGGTAGGAAACCCCGGCGCCAATGGTTGCAATCGCAATCACAAGACCTTGGAACACAAAGTCCGGGAGGACAGCAAAGTCTGGCCCCAGGATCCGCACCACGAAAGCCCAACCGAACAGTAGGAGGCTTGCTGGTATTAAGGTCGAAAACAAAACAGTTTGGCCGTAAGCCTTCGGGAGAGCTTGCAGCAGCCGAAAATTTCCATTCACGGAGGAGGTAGCTTTTGCTCTGCCGGCGAAGAAACCAATCACGGCAAGAAATAAAGTCACTCCAAAGAGAAATGATAGTGAGACCAAAGCATCATCCTAACAGAGTAGTTGCGACGTAGACGCGGGAAGGACACTTGCCCTCCCCGCTCGCGTTCTTTACATTTTTGTTTCGGTTGCCACAAGTTCCTGGGTGGATTTCAAATTGGGATCAGAGACCAAACCATATTCGGCCAATGGACCATCAGGACCCGCGATGTCGTCGGAGACGAAGAATTCTGCGAAGTCTTTCAGACCAGGGATCACGTCCAGGTGTGCAGCTTTGATGTAGAAGTACAAAGGCCGTGATACAGGATATTCACCAGATGAGATGCTTTCAACACTTGGGACAACGCCAGACATAGTGCCCACTTGCAACTTGTTGGTGTTGTTTTGGTAAAACGCCAAGCCAAATACGCCAATTCCATCTTGATTGGCTTCGATGCGCGCCAAGGTCTCAGTGTAGTCACCGTCAATATCAACCGAAACACCATCAGTGCGAAGTGCCATGCAATCGCTCTCAGCTTGTTTTGTATTGCCCCCATGGGCCGCGATCAAAGCGTCAAGTGCGCCCGTAGTTTCGCATCCTTCCAAGATCACTTTTTCCTCAAAAACTTCGCGTGTGCCGTGTTTGGTCCCAGGAATAAATGCCTGCAAAGGCTGCGTCGGCATGACTGAATTCACATCGGCCCAGGTTGTATTGGTGTTAGGCACCATCGCGCCATCAACCAAGATAGTGTCGGATAAAGCTAAAAACCAATCAGACGGTGTAAAAGCAAACTGGTTGCCCTCGATGCCGGAGGCAAACACAATGCCGTCATACCCGAAGCGCGCTTCAATAATGTCGGTAACACCAGCTTCAGCGCAGGCTTTGACTTCTTTTTCTTTAATCGCACGTGAGGCGTTGGCGATGTCGATGGTGCTCTCGCCCAAACCTTCACAAAAGCGTTTTAACCCTGATGAGGATCCGCCAGATTCAACAACTGGTGTTGGAAAATCAAAATTTTCGCCAAAGGCTTCTGCAACAATTGAAGCATATGGTAATACTGTGGACGAGCCAGCAACTTGCACATTATCGCGCGCGTATGCGGAACCCGCAAGCGCACAAACGGCAAGCGTGGAAATAGTTGTTTTTGCGATTGACATAACGTCTTCTCCTACCTGAATTGCGCCCGGTCTTGATGAGGCGAGATCAATATCGATCTGAAGACGTCGTAGATGATTCTTGTAACTAAATTGTGACAATTAAATTTAATAGGGCAACACGACCGAAAAACTTGTGCCTTCTCCCTCAACGCTGCGGACATCAAGCCTGCCACGGTGGCGTTGTACAATATGTTTTACAATGGCCAACCCCAGGCCGGTTCCACCAGAATTGCGCGCACGATGGCTGTCGACCCGGAAAAACCGTTCGGTGAGCCTTGGAACCAAATGGGACGGAATTCCAGGGCCGTGATCTGATACCATAACACGCAAGGCTGGACACTGAAATTGAGGGTCATAATCCAACACATCTGCCGAAAGCAGAATGCTATGACCCGAGGTGCTGGCCCCATAGGCGACAGCGTTTTCGAGCAAATTAACAAAGACCTGAACCAATTGGGTGTGATCCCCTTGAAAAGGTAGCACGGCATCAGACAACCTGTATGTAAACTCCGCACCCACAGTCTGCATAGCCTGATCTACCGAGGCACAAGCCTGCTTTATTACTGTGTCAATATTTATTTTAGTGGTGGGTCTCTGTCGTTGAATATGTTCAACTTGGCTGAGAGCCAAAAGATCGCGGATCAAAACATTCATCCGGTTGGCCTCATTAGCCATTATTCCGAAAAACTGCTCCTGAGCCTTCGGGTCAGATAGGGCTGGTCCGCGCAAGGTTTCCAAAAGCCCCATGATCGCCGTTAAGGGGCTACGCAGCTCGTGGCTAACGTTTGCCACAAAATCTCGTCGTTGCTGCTCTAGCAGTTCGGCCGCGTCGACATTCTCAAAACAAACCATCACGCCCGTCGCGGGATGGACAGGGCGTATATGAACCTTGAAGGCGGTTTCGCCCTCAATTTGACGCCGCAGGTATCGGGCTTGATGGTCAATCTGGGTGGTGATGCTCGTCTCAACCGCTTTTAGAACGCTTGGGTGTCGTATGACATTAACCAAAGGGACGTCTGATCCTATCAGTCCAAACATGAATTGGGCCGCAGAATTAAATTTGCCAACTCGGAGGTCAGGACCGACAATAAATGCGGGCCATGGCAAGGCGTTCAAAATCTGGTTTAATTCAGTCATCGTGTCCAAACATCAGTTCATCCAGACGCCCAGAGGCGCCCAAACACGCGTGCTTCGGCGCCTAACCTAAGGTCTTTAAGCGCTTGGCAAAGCGACGCATATTGGCTTGATAGCCTTGCGCGGAGATCAGCAGACCCAGAACCTCCGTTTCACTCAGCACCCTCACCACTTTGCCCGGCGCGCCTACTACCAAGGAGTTGTCGGGGATAACCTTACCTTCAGTCACCAAAGCCCCTGCCCCGATCAAACAATTTCGGCCAATTTTAGCCCCATTCAAAACTGTAGCTCCCATGCCGATCAGGCTTTGATCCCCAACTGTGCAGCCGTGCAGAATGGCTAGGTGACCAATCGTGCAATTGGCACCAATAATCAGCGGAAAGCCAATATCCGTATGCAAAACAGAGTTTTCTTGAACATTAGAGCCTGCGCCAACCTCAATCAGCTCATTGTCACCGCGCAACGTCGCACCGAACCAAACCGAAGCCCCAGACAATAATCGCACACGGCCAATTAGATTGGCATCTTCCGCTACCCAAAAATCACCATCTGTTGGCAATTCAGGGGCAACCCCATCTAGCTCATGAATCATTATTTGTCTCGAATTCTGATTGCAAGCCCCGCACATGGTCAACCAAGCCAGGTTGTTGACTTCGTCGCAAACGCTCGGTGGCGATGATGGATTTCAATTTTTCTTCGGTGGCGTCTAGATCATCATTTATCAGGACATAATCATAACCCGACCAATGGCTTATTTCATCCCAGCTTTTTTGCATTCTCTTGCCTATGGTTTCGGCCGTATCTTGACCGCGCCCCTCAAGCCTGCGCTGCAATTCTACAATTGAGGGCGGTAGTATAAAAATTGACAGCACATGTTTTTGCAAAGCGGAATTTGAAATCTGCTGCGCGCCTTGCCAATCAATGTCGAACAACACGTCTTGACCCTTGCTTATGGCAGTTTCAACCGGACCTCTGGGGGAGCCATAGAACTTACCAAAAACATGGGCATGCTCGAGCATATCACCAACTGATACCTGTTGTTTGAACTTTGCTTCATCTACGAAAAAGTAATCTTTACTGTCCACTTCCCCTTGGCGCATCTCACGGGTGGTCGAGGACACCGAAAATGCCAAAGACGGATCCCATTTCATCAACTGCCTCGCTAAGGTGGATTTCCCCGCACCAGAGGGCGAAGACAGAATAATCAACAAACCGCGCCGCATAGGCTCACTCCACATTTTGGACCTGCTCTCGCATCTGGTCAATTAACACTTTCATCTCAAGTCCAATCGCTGTCAGGGATTTGGAATTTGATTTTGAGCATAGAGTATTGGCCTCACGATTAAATTCCTGCATTAGAAAATCAAATTTGCGGCCCGCAGGCTCATGTGACGCCAGCAAGGCCCGTGCCGCCGCAAGATGGGCGATCAAGCGGTCAATTTCTTCTGTAACATCGCTTTTCACCGCTAAAATAGCCATTTCTTGTGCCAAGCGTGACGGCTCAATATCTTGTTTTAACCGGACAATCGCGGCTTTGAAATTGGTTTCAAACTCATCGGCTCGGTTTTTAATGGCCTTGTTTGCAAGTTGCAACAGCCGTTCCATCTCAACAACGCCAGCCTCCAAGACTGCATGCAGCGCTTGGCCTTCCGCTTGTCGCGACGCCTGAAGCTGCGCTATGATCGTAGGAAGCTCCGCCACAACCTTTTGCATTAGCTCAGCCTTGGCCGTATCGCCGGAGTCAAAATCCATGAACCCATTTTGTGATGATATGTCTGAAAGCCCAATCGGGGCAAAGTCTAAGCCTTTGTCCTTGGCTAACATTGCCAAATGCGCGGCATTTGTTAAAATTTGCTCCAATTTAACTAGATCAATTTGACGCTGCACTGTGCCTTCTGACAGGGAAACCTTAAGGCTAAATTGCAGTGACCCTCGCGCAACCTCGGCCGCGATCGCTTTACGGACAAATTGATCCAGACCCACAAGCCAATCAGGCACCCGAGCGCGGATATCCAAACCTTTGTTATTGACCCCACGCAGCTCCATCGACCAATCATAAGGGCCTACGGCGCCACTCAAAGCGGCAATACCAGTCATTGATGTTAACATCTCACCCTCACAGACTACTATGCTCTCTGTCTACGGGAATTTAATAGCCAATAAAATGTTAAATTTGAATGAAGCAATTAACACTATATTTACGAATTTCCCGACGAACTTGGTTAAGAAAAAGTTATTAAGCCAAACAAGGAATTTAAAGCAGACCGCGAAAATGATATGATGATTGTATAGCCATAATCCAAATCTTGAATAGTCACATTTACCCGACCCAAAACGCAATTTTTTCAACATGGCAGAGATGTTAAAACGTTGATATTCTGCTTTATTGCTATCAGATTTGCGATCAACTGAAGTTTCCTATGTTGCCCCAATGCCAACGGACTGGATGCTCCAAAACTCCGTTGCCACGAAAAAAGGCGCCCACTAAAGCGAGCGCCTTTATCTAAAAATGATCAGTTAAAACTAGCTAGCCAAGCGAGAAGCGCGAGTTTTATTGGTTTGGCTCAGCTCTTCTGAAACCAAGAACGCCAATTCCAAAGATTGTGACGCATTCAAACGTGGATCACAGGCCGTGTGGTAGCGATCGGATAGGTTTTCATCCGTCACAGCGCGCACACCGCCAGTGCATTCAGTGACATCCTGGCCGGTCATCTCAAAATGCACGCCACCCGGAATGGTATTTTCTGCACGGTGAATTGCGAAAAACTCCTGAACTTCGCGCAACACGCTTTCAAATGGCCGCGTTTTATAGCCTGATGACGCTTTGATGGTATTGCCATGCATCGCATCGCAGGTCCAAACGACGTTGGCGCCTTCATCTTTTACAGCTTGGATCAGGCGCGGCAGGTGATCTCCTACCGCTCCTGCTCCAAAGCGCGCGATCAGTGTCAAACGCCCAGACTCGTTTTCGGGGTTCAACTTCGTCATCAAGATTTTCAGATCTTCTACAGTGGTGGTCGGACCACATTTCAAACCAATTGGGTTTTGAACTCCACGGCAGAATTCCACATGCGCACCGTCTGGTTGACGGGTTCGATCCCCGATCCAGATCAAATGTCCTGATCCGGCCACATAATTGCCGGAAGTGCTGTCAACGCGGCAGAGTGCTTCTTCATATTCCAACAACAACGCCTCATGAGAGGTGTAAAAATCCACTGTGCTCAGCTCTGCGTTTTTCTCAGATGTCAGACCAGCGGCCTGCATAAAGTCCAATGCATCGGAAATTCGGTTGGCCATTTCGCGATACGCGGAGGCTTTTTCTGATTCGGTGAACCCCAAAGTCCACGAATGCACTTGATGGATGTCCGCAAAGCCACCCTTGGAAAAAGCACGCAACAAGTTCAATGTCGCCGCGGCTTGTGTATAAGCTTGTAACATTTTTTGCGGATTGGGTGTCCGCGCCTCAGCGGTGAAATCTAAATCATTGATGATGTCACCGCGATAGCTCGGCAATTCCAGACCGTCTTTTATCTCTGTTGCCGAAGACCGAGGTTTGGCAAATTGTCCCGCCATCCGGCCAACTTTTACAACAGGAACCTTGGCGCCATAGGTCAGAACCATCGCCATTTGTAACATAACTTTGAACGTATCTCGGATGTTATCAGCTGAAAATTCATGGAAGCTTTCTGCGCAATCGCCGCCTTGAAGCAAGAATGCTTCACCGCGACTGACCGCGGCCAATTGCTGGCGCAAAGACCGCGCCTCGCCTGCAAACACCAAAGGTGGGTATTGCCGCAGTTGTTGCTCAGCTGCAGCCAAGGCCGCCTGATCGGAATAGTCGGGCATCTGAATTCTAGGCTTATTGCGCCAATCAAATTTTTGCCAGCTGGTCATGTTCATTTTCTCCGGTATTGAGTTAGCGTTATTGATACACCGTTTATAACGATTTTCATTGATAAACTACCTTAAAAAATGCCTGATTGACTTACACTCTTGACGCGCTGTTTTTTCAGGGCCAAAGGGATTTAAATTTCCCTATTTTGGGGTAGGTTAAAAGGCTGTCCGTATGGATATTTCTGATCAGTTAGTCGACATTCAAGATCCGCCCTCAAAACCTAGGCGTTTTGTGTTCGTGTTGTTAAAGGATTTCACCATGCTATGCTTTTCCGCAGCGGTAGAATCTCTTCGTATTGCAAATCGGATGTCTGGGCGTGAGCTATACAGTTGGACATTGATGTCTGAAACCGGCGAACCGGTCACTTGTTCGGCGGGCATCGAGTTTGTTGTTCAAAATGAGCTGATTGAAGTATTACGTGACGATACAGTGATGATTTGTGGTGGCATCAACATTCAGAACTCCACCACCAAAAAGGTGTTGAACTGGGTGCGTCGTGAAGCACGTCGAGGTCCGCTTCTTGCGGGTCTGTGTACCGCCGGTTATACATTGGCTAGAGCAGGGTTGCTCGACGGAAAACGCGCCACCATCCACTGGGAAAACCAAGACAGCTTTACCGAAGAGTTTGAGGATGTGGAGCTGACTAAGTCGGTGTTTGTGGTCGATGGAAATCGTATAACAACAGCGGGTGGTACGTCCTCAATTGATCTGATGCTCAAGCTTGTGGCACAGGATCATGGCGAAGATTTGGCCAATGCTGTGGCCGATCAATTGATTTATTCTGCCATTAGAACTGACCAAGACACCCAACGCCTTTCGATTCCAACGCGTATTGGGGTGCGTCATCCCAAGCTCAGCCAAGTTATCCAAAAAATGGAACAAAATATCGAAGAACCGATCAGCCCCTCCACTTTGGCTCGCAATGTGGGCATGTCGACCCGTCAGCTGGAACGTCTGTTTCGCCGATATCTTAACCGCTCCCCGAAGCGATATTATATGGAGCTACGGCTGCAAAAAGCCCGTAACCTTCTGATGCAAACAGATATGTCAGTGATCAACGTTGCATTGGCTTGTGGCTTTGCTTCACCGTCGCATTTTTCCAAATGCTACCGTGCGCATTACGATACAACACCCTACCGCGAACGCGGCGCACAGGCTTCTCGAGTCGGCAATTGACCTTGGGTCATGTAGGCGCCAGTGTCAAATACCATAAAAATTAAGTAAAATTAGCTTCCTTTTTGTTTCGAGCCCTTCTATCGTTATTTTCGGATAAATGTTCCAAAAGGGAGAATAAAATGAGAAAATTGCTTTTGGCGACAACTGCTGTCGCCCTGACTGCTGGATTTGCGTCCGCAGAAGACATTAAAATTGGCGTGATATTGGGTTTCACTGGGCCACTTGAGGCAATAACACCGGCGATGGGAGACGGTGCTGAATTAGCTATAGCAGAAGTGAACGCAAGTGGCGCCCTCTTGGGGGGATCAACTGTATCCCCAGTGCGAGCTGACTCCACCTGTATAGACGCGGGTGCAGCTACCGCTGCGGCGGAACGTCTAATTACTTCTGATGGTGTTAAAGGCATCATGGGCGCTGACTGCTCCGGTGTAACAGGCGCAATCTTATCGAACGTGGCGCTGCCAAACGGCATGGTTATGATTTCACCATCTGCCACATCACCTGGCCTATCGACAGCAGAAGATAATGGATTATTTTTTAGAACTGCGCCGTCAGATGCTCGGCAAGGTGTTGTCATGACTGAAGTGCTATTAGAAGAAGGGATTAATGAAGTAGCAGTTTCCTACGTTAACAACGACTATGGCAAAGGTCTGGCTGACGCTTTTCAGGCTGCTTACGAAGCGGCAGGCGGTACAATAACAATCAATGCTGCACATGAAGATCTGAAGGCCGATTATTCTGCTGAAGTTGGGGCATTAGCCGCAGCTGGAGGTGAACGTTTGGTTGTCGCCGGTTACGTTGATGGTGGCGGTTCAGGTGTTGTCCGTGCTGCGATAGATTCTGGTGCGTTTGATACATTTCACTTCCCAGATGGAATGATTTCAGCAAAACTTGTTGAAAATTTTGGTAGTGACCTTGATGGTTCTTCAGGTCAAGTTCCGGGTACCAATAGTGATGGAGCAGGAATTTTTGCAAAACTTGCTGGCGATTCATTTGATGCTACCTCACCGTTTGCAGCAGAATCATATGACGCTGCTGCTTTGATAATGCTGGCTATGCAGTCTGCTGGCTCATCAGACCCGAGCGTTTATAAAGACCATGTAATAAGTGTTTCGAACGCTCCAGGCTTAAAAGTGCAACCAGGTCAGCTCGGTCTGGCCCTGCAAGCCCTAGCTGCCGGTGTGGCCGTCGACTATCAAGGTGCCTCAGCAGTGGAGCTTATAGGGCCTGGTGAATCTGCTGGTAACTACCGCCAAATTGGGTTCGAAGATGGTGCAGAAGTTACCGTTAAGTTCCGCTAAAACAAAATATTTTAACAGACAGCCCCACTTTTTAGTGGGGCTGTTTGCGTATATTTATAAGCACAACGGAGAGTCGGCATGATAAAGGTTGAAAACCTGCATCGCCATTTTGGCGGTTTTCGCGCCGTAGATGGATCATCCTTGGAAATACGCGAGGGGTCTATCACAGGTTTGGTGGGTCCCAATGGGGCTGGCAAAACAACATTATTCAACGTCATCGCAGGTGTTCTTCCGCCCACATCGGGCCGTGTCACAATGGCGGGGATAGACGTCACGGGTATGCCGCCGCACGCACTGTTTCACAAAGGTTTGCTGCGAACGTTCCAAATCGCACACGAGTTTGGCTCGATGAGCGTGCGTGAAAACCTGATGATGGTTCCTGGCGGTCAAACGGGTGAGGTTCTTTGGAATACTTGGTTTGGGCGCAAGCGGATCGCGGACGAAGAGCGCGCTTTGCAGGCTAAGGCTGATGAAGTTTTGGAGTTTTTGACTATTGATCACCTGCGTGACGAGAAAGCAGGAAATCTGTCTGGAGGACAAAAAAAGCTTCTTGAGCTTGGGCGCACTATGATGGTGGATGCGCGCATTGTGTTTTTGGATGAGGTTGGCGCTGGGGTGAACCGGACATTGCTAAACACAATTGGCGACGCGATCATACGTCTGAACAGAGAACGCGGCTACACCTTTTGCATGATTGAGCATGATATGGAGTTCATTGGGCGCCTTTGTGACCCCGTGATCGTGATGGCCGAAGGTAAGGTCTTGGCGCAGGGGACAATCGAAGAAATCAAAGCTAATGAGCAGGTGATCGAAGCCTATCTTGGCACTGGATTGAAAAACAAGGGGACGGCATGATGGCGGAGCCGTTTTTAATTGGCGAAGGTATGACCGGGGGCTATGGCACTGGGGCAGATATTTTGCATGAATGCACTATTGCAGTGAACCCGGGCGAAATTGCCGTGATTGTGGGGCCAAATGGCGCCGGAAAATCTACCGCCATGAAAGCTATTTTTGGAATGTTAAATATTCACAAAGGAGCCATCCGGTTGGATGGTGAAGACATTACCCATATGTCTCCGCAAGGCCGTGTGGCCAAGGGCATGGCCTTTGTGCCGCAAACCTCAAATACCTTCACCTCCCTGACGGTAGAGGAGAACCTTGAGATGGGCGCTTTCTTGCGCCGCGATGACATCAATGTGACGATGGAGCAGATTTTTGATCTATTTCCCATCCTACGCGACAAGCGTAAACAGGCGGCTGGTGAGCTGTCGGGGGGGCAAAGGCAGCAAGTGGCGGTTGGACGCGCGCTGATGACACAGCCTAAAGTTTTGATGCTTGATGAACCAACCGCTGGCGTTTCGCCTATTGTTATGGATGAGTTGTTCGATAGGATCATTGAAGTGGCCAGAACTGGGATTTCAATCTTGATGGTTGAGCAAAATGCCCGGCAAGCTTTGGCCATTGCCGACAAAGGCTACGTGTTGGTGCAGGGTGCCAATCGTTTCATGGGTAGTGGAGCCGACCTTTTGGCCGATCCTGATGTGCGCAAATCGTTTTTGGGGGGATAGAGATGAACGAAATTCTTAATGCAATCGTCGTGTTGTCAAATTACGTCCTGATCCCAGCGGTTGCCTATGGTAGCCAATTGGCCCTAGGTGCACTTGGTGTGACCCTCATCTACGGCATCCTACGTTTTTCCAACTTTGCCCACGGCGACACTATGGCCTTTGGCGCCATGGCCACCATTTTGGTTACGTGGTTGTTTCAAAGCTGGGGTATATCGCTTGGGCCCTTGCCAACCGCACTTTTAGCCATCCCTTTTGGAATTATGGCTACTGCAGCCCTTTTGCTGACCACCGACAGGTTGGTCTACCGTTTTTATAGACAGAAAAAGGCCCCTCCAGTGATTTTAGTCATTGTTTCGATGGGTGTTATGTTCGTTATGAACGGCTTGGTTAGATTCATCATTGGGCCAAATGATCAACGCTTCGCAGATGGTGAGCGCTTCATAATTTCAGCCCGTGAGTTCAAAAAAATGACTGGCCTTTCTGAGGGTTTGGCCTTTAAAACCACACAAGGCATCACCATAGTCACTGCGATCATAGTTGTTATGACTCTTTTTTGGTTCCTCAACCGTACCCGAACAGGTAAATCCATGCGTGCCTTTTCCGACAATGAGGATTTGGCGCTTCTGTCGGGAATTAATCCGGACCGCGTTGTAATGGTTACTTGGATCATAGTGGCGGCATTGGCGGCCACCGCAGGAGCTTTGTATGGATTGGATAAGTCATTTAAACCATTTACATACCTTCAGCTTCTCCTCCCTATTTTTGCGGCAGCTGTTGTCGGAGGCTTGGGAAACCCTGTGGGCGCAATCGCCGGTGGATTTGTCATAGCATTCTCAGAAATTCTGATCACCTACCCGCTCAAAAGAGTTCTGAAATACCTTTTGCCAGAAAATCTGGAGCCCAGCACGTTAGTGCAGTTGCTCTCTACGGATTACAAATTTGCGGTGAGTTTTACCATCTTGATCATCGTTTTGCTGTTCCGGCCAACTGGTTTATTTAAGGGGAAATCGGTATGAAAACAACTGTGAAAAATGTTAGCCTGTTCTTCATCGTGGCCTGTTTGATTGCTGGCACCGGATTAATTCAAAGTTGGAACACCGCATTGTTTATCCTCAATATGGGACTAATTTCTGCGATAATGGCGCTTGGGGTCAATCTCCAGTGGGGCTTTGCTGGGCTGTTTAACGTCGGTATCATGGGGTTTGTCGCCCTTGGTGGGCTTGCCTCGGTTTTAATCTCGATGCCACCCACAAACGACGCTTGGGCCGCTGGAGGGCTGCATGTACTACTCGGACTTGTATTGGGTGCAGCCACTGTGACGGCGGCAATCTTCGTGCAGGCCCGTATTAAGGCCGGACGCAAAAAAACCCTGTCGACCATCTGCATTTTAGTCGGTGGTTTTTTCCTGTTTCGTTATGTTTTTGACGGTGGCGTCAATGCGGTTGAAGCCATTGATGCCGCCAGTACTGGATATTTGGGTGGGCTAAACTTTGGTGGCGAAAACTATAAAGAATGGGGTTTTATGACTATAATCTCATGGCCTGTTGGCGGTATGTTTGCTGCGGGTGTGGCTTGGTTGATCGGAAAAACGGCTCTTGGCCTGCGCTCTGATTATCTGGCAATCGCAACACTCGGTATCTCAGAGATTATTATTGCGGTAATGAAGAATGAAGATTGGTTGGCACGCGGTGTTAAGAATGTGATCGGACTGCCACGCCCAGTTCCTTATGAGATTGATCTGCAAGAAAGTGCCATTTTTTTAGAGCGCGCTGCCAGCATCGGCGTTGATCCGGTCACCGCTTCTTCTATCGTGGTTAAGCTGGCTTATGCGGGTCTTTTTACAGTCGTCTTAGTGGTCATTTTAGTATTAGCGCAAATGGCCTTGGCCAGTCCCTGGGGACGCATGATGCGCGCAATCCGTGATAATGAAAACGCAGCTGAAGCTATGGGCAAAAATGTAACTGCGCGACATTTACAAATTTTTATTTTGGGTTCAGCAATTTGTGGTGTAGCGGGAGCAATGATGACTACCCTTGACAGTCAACTTACCCCTGGATCGTATCAACCACTGCGCTTTACTTTTTTGATCTGGGTTATGGTAATCGTCGGTGGGTCTGGCAACAACTTCGGTTCAGTATTGGGTGGATTTTTGATTTTTTTCCTTTGGGTTCAGGTTGAACCAATGGGTGCATTTTTGATGCATGGTATCACTGCGGGCATGGCCGAAGATAACGGATTACGGATCCATTTACTGGAATCTGTGGCCCATATGCGCCTACTAACTATGGGGTTGATTTTGATCTTGGTGCTGCGATTTGCACCAAAGGGGTTGATACCTGAAAAGTAATCCTTTCCTTTCACCGCGCCGCAGTATAGGCGGCGCGGTGAGCAAGGAAGAGGCATTCAATGGACCTTCGTAATATCGCGATAATCGCACACGTTGACCACGGCAAAACCACTTTGGTGGATGAGCTGTTAAAACAGTCCGGAACTTACCGGGAAAACCAAGCCACAACTGAGCGGGCCATGGACAGCAACGACCTAGAACGTGAGCGTGGCATCACGATTTTGGCGAAAGCAACCTCTGTTGAATGGGAAGGCACGCGTATCAACATTGTTGACACGCCGGGTCACGCCGATTTTGGCGGCGAAGTAGAACGTATCCTGTCTATGGTGGACGGTGTTGTTTTGCTGGTAGATGCGGCTGAAGGCCCTATGCCCCAAACAAAATTTGTGACCTCCAAAGCTTTGGCGCTGGGTTTAAAACCTATCGTTGTGGTAAATAAGGTCGACAAACCTGATGGAGAACCAGATCGCGCCCTGGACGAATGTTTCGACCTATTTGCCGCTTTGGATGCTAATGAGCAGCAACTCGATTTCCCAGTGCTTTATGCATCGGGTCGGGCGGGTTGGGCTGACGTTGATCTCGACGGTCCACGCAAGGATCTTTCGGCATTGTTTGAATTGATCGTGCATCACGTTGAATCACCAAAGCAAGCCGAACGCTCAGAAGAGCCGTTTTCAATGTTGGCAACAACTTTGGGCGCGGATCCGTTCATCGGTCGGATTCTAACGGGCCGTGTTGAAACGGGTCGTCTTAAAGCTGGCGATACAGTGAAAGCGCTATCGCGCGATGGAACTAAGATTGAACAATTCCGTTGCACCAAAATCTTGGCATTCCGTGGTTTGTCGAAAACTGCAATTGATGAAGCTGTTGCCGGTGATATCGTGTCCTTGGCAGGTATGACAAAGGCTACTGTTGCTGATACAATTTGTTCGCCAGAAATCATGGAAGCGCTTCCGTCACTGCCAATCGATCCACCGACCATCTCTGTGACTTTTGGCATCAACGACAGCCCACTAGCTGGTCGCGACGGCAAAAAGGTTCAAAGTAGGGTGATCCGCAAGCGCCTTATGGAAGAATCTGAAACCAATGTTGCAATCCACGTTACCGATACGCTCAGTGGCGAGGCTTTTGAGGTCGCGGGTCGTGGTGAATTGCAGATGGGTGTGTTGATCGAAAATATGCGCCGTGAGGGCTTTGAGCTTTCTATCAGCCGTCCTCGGGTGTTGTTTCGTGAAGAAGGTGGCGTGCGGCATGAACCAATCGAAGAAGTCACCATCGATGTGGACGAAGAATATTCTGGTGTTGTGATTGAAAAACTTACAGGTCACCGCAGGGGTGATTTGGCTGAGATGAAATCAGCTGGTGCTGGGAAAACGCGGATTATTGCACATGTGCCGTCACGTGGCTTGATTGGGTATCAAGGCGAATTCATGACCGACACCCGTGGTACTGGCGTTTTGAATCGCGTGTTTCACACTTGGGCCCCCCATAAGGGCGCTATTCCAGGACGTCGTGCTGGGGTGTTGATTTCAATGGAAAATGGCTCATCTGTTCCCTATGCGCTCTTCAACCTTGAAGATCGTGGTCGGTTTTTTATCGGCAGCCAAGAAGTAGTCTACCAAGGCATGATCATAGGTGAACACAATCGTGAAAACGATTTGGAAGTGAACCCGTTGAAAGGTAAGAAACTCAGCAACGTGCGTGCGAGTGGTACAGACGAAGCGGTGCGCCTGACAACACCAATCACAATGTCATTAGAAGAGGCGATTGCCTATATAGACAATGATGAATTGGTTGAAGTTACACCTAATGCAATCCGGTTGCGTAAGATCCATCTGGATCCGCATGAGCGCAAACGCGCGTCACGTTCTGCTTAAAAAAAGGATGCAGGTTTCCACCTGCATCCTTTTTCGACTTAGTCGACTGTTTCAACAATCATTAAACTGCGTTGATACCCACCCTTACCCAACTTTATAGCGGCTTGATAGCCTTCTGAGTTATAGCAGTCATGTGCAGCTTGTAGGCTTGGAAACTGAGCCACAACATTGCGTGTGTGATCCTGTCCCTCCAACTGTTCATAGGCCCCACCACGGGCCAAGAAAACGCCACCATGCGACGCAATCACCGGTGTTGCGGCGGCGGCATAGGCCCCCAACCTCTTAGCGTCCAATACATTCACATGGGCAATCCATAGGGCTTTTGGCATATCGTCTTAACCTTCCATAAGTGTCTTCACCGCGGCAATTGCAGCCTCGGCCAATTCAACAGATTTAGCACCGCCCTGCGCCATATCAGCACGGCCACCTCCACCTTTGCCACCCAGTTCCGCCACAGCGATCTTAACTATATCGACGGCAGACAGGTTGGCGGTAAGATCATCGGTCACACCGGCGGCTACCGCGGCTTTGCCAGCCGCATCAGCAATCAACAACACCGCACCAGAGCCAATCTTTGCTTTATGTGCGTCCACCAGAGCCGGAAGATCCCGGCCGGTAACACCTTGCAGCACCTGTGCCAAAAGCGCTTTGCCGCCCACAATCACCGGCTCAACTGCAGCCGTATTAGCACCGCCGGACATAGCAAGCTCTCGGCGCAGATTAGCCACTTCATTTTGCAAGACTCTGCGCTCGTCCAACAGCTGTTGCGCACGCAAAGAAACTTCAGAAGGCTTCACTTTCAATGTGTTGGCAGCATCGGCGATGGATTTATTCTGGCTTTGAATATGGTTGTCTGCTCCCGCTCCGGTTAGCGCCTCGATGCGCCTTACACCTGCAGAAGAGGCGCTATCGCTTAGCAAAACAAACCCGCCAATATCACCGGTTTGCCTCACATGAGTACCACCGCACAGCTCAAGACTATAGGTATTTTTGCTTGCACCCTTACCGGATCCTGGCAGGCGGCCCATCGATACAACCCGGACCTCGTCACCGTATTTTTCGCCAAACAAGGCCTGCGCCCCCAGCGCGCGCGCGTCATCCGGGGTCATTATCCGGGTTTCAACGCTACTATTTTGGCGAATGAAGCTGTTCACTTCGGTTTGTACCTGCTGCAATTGTGCAGCTGTTACGGCTAGTCCATGGCTAAAATCAAAACGCAACCGGTCATCTGCGTTCAACGAGCCACGTTGGGCCACATGGTCCCCCAGCGTTCGGCGCAGGGCTTCATGTAGCAAATGCGTTGCGGAGTGATTGGCGCAGAGGGAGCTGCGGTGGGTCTCATTCACCTTCAATTCAGCAGCCTGACCATTTGCAATGCTGCCCGTGCTCACTTTGCCTATGTGGATAAACAGATCAGCCGATTTACGGGTGTCTGTGATGATGATCGTGCCTGTCTCGGTCATTATCTGGCCATGATCGCCGATTTGGCCACCGCTTTCCGCATAGAAGGGGGTTTGGTTCAGCACTACTTGCACCGATGTGCCATAATCTGCGGTTTGCACTTGTGCCCCGTCGCAAACCACCGAGACAATCTGTCCTTCGGCGTGTTCCGTGTCGTAACCCAAAAAATCTGTAGCGCCATGCGTGTCGAGCACATCAAACCAGATGGTATCATCCGCCATTTCGCCAGAGCCAGCCCAAGCGGCACGAGCCTTAGCTTTTTGTGCCGCCATTGCCGTGTCAAACCCATCCGTGTCCACAGACATGCCCTTTTCACGCAGAGCATCTTGGGTGAGATCCAGCGGAAACCCGAAGGTGTCATAAAGTTTAAACGCAGTTGCGCCGGGCAAGGCCCCACCTACGCTTAGGTCCAGCACTTCATCTTCCAATAATTTCAATCCGCGGTCTAATGTAGTGCGGAAGCGGGTTTCTTCTTGGTACAAGGTCTCTTCGATCATCGACTGCGCTTGCACGAGTTCCGGATAGGCAGCGCCCATTTGTTGAACCAGCGCAGGGACAAGACGATGCATCAAAGGATCTGACGCCCCTATCAAATGCGCATGGCGCATCGCACGGCGCATGATCCGACGCAGCACATAGCCACGCCCATCTTTAGAGGGCAACACACCGTCAGCAATCAAAAATGAGGTGGAGCGCAAGTGATCCGCAATCACCCGGTGATGAGTTTTATCAGGACCATCTGGGTTAGTAGAGGTCGCATGTGCTGAGGCTTCAATGAGATTGCGTACCAAATCGGTTGCGTAATTGTCATTTGTACCCTGCAAGAGCGCCGCAACCCGTTCAATACCCATGCCCGTGTCGATGGATTGCGCGGCAAGAGGTTTGCGCGTGCCGTCTTTAAACTGCTCATATTGCATGAACACCAAGTTCCAGATTTCCACAAAGCGGTCGCCATCTTCATCCGGACTTCCCGGAGGCCCGCCCCAAATGTGATCGCCATGATCATAGAATATTTCAGAGCTTGGACCACAGGGGCCGGTTGGACCCATCATCCAGAAATTGTCATCAGTTGCGATTCGGATTATCTTATCATCGGTAAAACCACCAATTTTTTTCCAAAGCGCCACGGCCTCATCATCGTCGTGATAGACAGTCACCACCAATTTTTCTTTTGGAATGCACAGCTCTTTTGTGATCATTTCCCAAGCAAAAAATATGGCCTCTTCTTTGAAGTAATCACCAAAGCTAAAGTTACCCATCATCTCAAAGAATGTGTGGTGGCGTGCGGTGTAGCCCACGTTATCAAGATCATTATGCTTGCCGCCGGCGCGTACGCATTTTTGAGCCGTGGTCGCGCGAGTGTAATCGCGAGTTTCAATACCGGTAAAGAGGTTTTTAAACTGCACCATCCCCGAGTTGGCAAACATCAATGTAGGATCATTGCGCGGCACAAGCGGACTTGAGGGCAAGACACGGTGTCCCTGTTTGTCAAAATAATTAAGAAAGGTGGAGCGGATATCATTTAACGTGGGCATTTGTCAGCAATAACCTTGTAATTTTGGGTTGCCCGAAGACTTACAACTCCTTTTTCCAAGTGTCCACGGCAAAGCAAAACACCCCGGAACTTCTGTTCCGAGGTGTTAAACCAAATTCATAATTTTTAGCAAAAATTAAAGATCAATTACATTGTCTTCATCGGTACCAGTGGGTTTGGCCTTGGCTTTTGGCGCATCCTTTGGACGGTCAAATTCGAGCCCATGTGCGGCGCGGATTTTGGCTTCAATATCATAGGCCATAGCGGTGTTTTCACGCAAATAAGTTTTCGCATTTTCTCGACCCTGGCCGATGCGTTCGTCGCCGTAGCTATACCAGCTGCCTGATTTTTCCACGATACCGCCTTTGACACCCAGATCTACCAGCTCACCCATCTTCGAGATGCCTTCGCCATACATGATGTCAAATTCAACCTGCTTGAAGGGCGGTGCTACTTTATTTTTCACAACTTTTACGCGGGTCGCATTTCCAACAATTTCGTCACGGTCTTTCAAAGCACCAATGCGGCGGATATCCAAACGTACAGAAGAGTAGAATTTCAACGCGTTGCCACCACTCGTGGTTTCCGGACTGCCGAACATAACGCCGATTTTCATTCTGATTTGGTTAATGAAAATAACCATGCATTTGGATTTGCTGATGCTGCCAGTTAGTTTGCGCATAGCTTGGCTCATAAGTCTTGCCTGGGCGCCAACTTGCGCATCGCCCATGTCGCCTTCAAGCTCGGCACGTGGTGTCAGTGCGGCCACTGAGTCGATCACAACCATGGATACCGCACCAGAGCGGACCAATGTATCGGTGATCTCAAGAGCCTGCTCACCAGTGTCTGGTTGAGAGATCAATAGCTCATCCAAATTCACACCCAGCTTGCGAGCATAAAGAGGATCGAGAGCGTGCTCAGCATCTACAAAGGCGCAAACGCCACCTTTTTTCTGCTCTTCGGCGACACAGTGCAGCGTCAACGTCGTCTTGCCCGAAGACTCAGGGCCATAGATTTCGATGATACGTCCTTTTGGTAAACCACCGATGCCCAGGGCTATATCTAACCCGATAGAGCCTGTGGAAGTAGATTCAACCCCAGAAATGACAGCGCCATCCCCAAGTGTCATGATTGAACCTTTTCCGAACTGACGTTCAATTTGTGCCAAAGCGCTGTCTAGCGCTTTTTGGCGGTCGCCTGATTTTGGTTCCATTGTGAGTAAATCTGCCGTTGCCATTGTTTCACACTCCTTATTCCATACCCTGATCAGGGGGACAATGATGTAATGTTCTCTTCTTGTTCTTCTTATGGGACCAAAGCAAGAACATATCAAGAAAATTTTGTACAAATATCCTTCATTTTTTGTGCTAACGAGTGGTTTACGCCATAATTTATTGTAAAAATTTCTTCTTTATAATAATATTTTTTAAAAGAAATTTGGTTAATTTGATGGCCTCTAAAACGGTATCTACCGCGACTGAGATGGGGATGGGGCCCGAATCTGGCGCAAGATTCGGCAATCACTTCAATTTGAAGAATTTGCCAACTTATAGATGCAACCGGTTTGTGGCCCCCTGATTCAAGTATCTACTTGGCAGGATCCTTAAACATTCGATGTGATACTTGAGCCCATAAGCTGGTTGCGCAGCTGGTATAACTATCGCGGTCGCGCCACAGGCAAAAAAGTGGTGACGACACCGAAAGTTATCAACGCCAAGACGAAGTAGCGCGGCGGGTAGGCTGACCAAGATCAGCCAAGGCCCCTCAGGCACCAGCCCCGTCATGATGATCAACAAGTTAATGGATACACAAGACATAATCAGGGTAAAAAAACTGTTGCCAAGTTGCAAATATCTGACGCGGGTGTTTCGCATACTACGCGCTTTTTAAACACTAAAAAGACTGTCAACAATTCTGTAAAATCAGTTAACATTATATTAATTATTTGATGAGATCAAAATCTCAAATAGCTTTCTTAAAAACCGCCAAATACAGACCGTCATAACCTGCTGACGGCAGGTATTGCAGCTCATTTACAAGGCTCAATTCAGGATAGGATTCGGACATAAAATCACGCTGCATTTGGTTTTCATCATTGAAAATTGAGCAGGTGATCAAGGCAAGCGTGCCTCCTGAAGCCACATGGTCATTACATTTGACTAAAATGTCACGCTGCAAATCACAATATTGCGCTAATTCGGCCTCAGTCAGTTTCCACTTACCTTCAGGAGAGCGCCGCCAGGCGCCGCTCCCGGTGCAGGGCAAATCACAAACCACTGTGTCGAATTGGGCCGCCGGATCAAGTTCCATGGGCGGTATGACTTGGATGTCATGGCCACCACGCGCCGCTCTCGCTTCAATTTCAGCCATCCTGCCCAAATTCACGTCGTGGGCAAAGATTTTGGCGCCAGTGCGCCCGGCCAAGGCTAAAGATTTGCCACCACCACCGGCGCAGTAATCCAAAATACGCCCTTCTGCAGGGATAGCCACCGCCACCGCTTGGGATGCGGCGTCTTGCAGCTCAAACCAACCCTTGGAAAATGAGTCTTGCAGCACCACACGGCGTGGATTGCTCAACACCGTAAGTGCGGTGTCGCAAATTGGGTTGGTGCTGGTTTCAATACCCTCTTGCGCCAAGCTCGCTCGCACCTCCCCGATATTTGTTTTTTGTAGATTTACCCGCAGGGAAATCGGAGCGCGATGGCGCAAGACCTGAGCTAACTCTTGTGCCTGAACATCGCCATAACTCGAAATCAACTCGTTGATGGTCCAATCTTGAAGGTCCCATGGGTCACGCTCCGAAAGCCCTAGGGCTACGACCTCCTGCGGGTCCAGTTCAGCAGGCGCATGCCCTGCCCCAGTGAAAAGCTCGGCTGGATCTATGTCATTGGCGCGCAATGCCCCGATGGCCCACCCGCGCGCCGAGCTTGCATCAGGCCAAGCTCCAGAAGACCTACGGCAGCGAATGGCTTGAAACACCAAGTCGCGAATGGCGGCACGATCCTTGGAACCCGCAAAACGATTGTTGCGGCCCCAGTTGGTCAAAGCTTTTTCGGCCGGAACCCCAAGCAAAACCGCATCGAGCACCTCGATTTTTGCAGCGACTCGCGCGCCCGGAGTCATCTAGCCGATCCGATAGTTTGGGCTTTCGCGTGTGATTTGAACGTCATGCACATGACTTTCTTTCAATCCCGCGCCAGTAATTTTTACGAATTCGCAATTGTGGCGCATCTCTTCCACAGTGGCGCATCCCGTATAGCCCATGGCCGCGCGCAGACCGCCAACCAATTGATGCAGAACGTTTCCTGCTGGGCCTTTGTAAGGCACCTGCCCTTCGATACCTTCCGGCACCAATTTGTCGCTTGCAGCATCTTTTTGGAAATAACGATCAGCAGATCCACGGGCCATAGCGCCCAAAGACCCCATACCTCGGTAGGATTTAAAGCTGCGGCCCTGATACAGAACAACCTCACCGGGGCTTTCATCTGTGCCTGCGATCATTGAGCCAACCATGGCACAAGATGCGCCTGCGGCAATTGCCTTAGCAAAATCGCCTGAGAACTTGATACCACCATCCGCGATGATTGGGATGCCATGCTTTTTGGCGGCGGCGACGCAGTCCATAATAGCTGTCAACTGCGGCACGCCCACACCCGCAACCATGCGCGTGGTGCAGATGGATCCCGGTCCGATACCAACTTTAATCGCATCAGCGCCCGCGCCAATAAGTGTGTCTGTTGCCGCTCCTGTGGCTACGTTACCGGCGATAATCTGCGTGTTACCCGCAACTTCTTTAGCCCGTCTCACAGCAATTGCTACACCTTCAGAGTGACCATGTGCCGTGTCGATAACTACCATATCAACTCCCGCTTCAATCAATGCCATAGTGCGTTCAAATCCTGCGTCCCCTACGGTACTGGCCGCTGCCACCCTCAAACGGCCCAATTCATCTTTGCAGGCAAGTGGGTTAAGAACCGCTTGCTCAAGATCTTTGAGTGTCAAAAGTCCGGTCAACTTGCCAGAGCCATCGGTGACCAATAGCTTCTCAATCCGCCGTGCGGCCATCATTTCTTTGGCTTCGCGCGGATCGGCTGGCTCTTGAAGGATCGCCAAATTGTCCGTCGACATCATCGCCGAGACCGGTGTGTTGGGATCGGTGGCAAATCGCATGTCGCGGTTGGTAACAATGCCCACCACCCGGTCATTTTGCACAACTGGAAATCCGGTGACTCGATAGCGCTCTTGAAGGGCCTTGGCATCCGACAGAGTTTGATCCGGGCTCAAGGTGATTGGATTGTAAACAATCCCGCTTTCAAAGCGTTTCACCCGGCGCACTTGCCGCGCCTGCTCCTCAGTGTCCAAGTTGCGGTGGATAACACCCATGCCGCCGGCTTGTGCCATGGCAATGGCCATCTTCGCCTCAGTCACAGTATCCATGGCCGATGAGAGCAGTGGAATATTCAGATCAATTGTTTTGGTGACTTTTGTACGGGTGTCCGCCGTTGACGGCATGACCGACGACTGGGCCGGTACCAACAATACATCATCAAAAGTTAAAGCCTCGCGAATCTCCATGGGAGTCCTCCTAGAGCAGGTATCACTTGGCAATTTCCTATCGCATGGGTTTGCGCTATCGGAAAGGGGGTAACACAGAATAAGCGTCTTGAAGGCAATAAAACCTGATTAAAGCCCATTCTTAAGCATACCCACACTGGAAAAATCAAGTTTTTGCAAGATGTGCCGCGGATAGACCATTTTCAGCCGCTCAAGCTCTTTACCTCAGTCATATCAGGCGTAGATTACCCCAACACTTCGGCAAAGGTTTTGCACATGACTCAAGATCATCTGGTCCTATTCACCCCATCGGGTAAACGTGGACGGTTTGAAAAGGGAACCCCCATTCTCACGGTCGCACGACAATTGGGTGTTGACCTCGATTCAGTCTGTGGTGGCCGGGGCATTTGCTCCAAATGCCAAATCACCCCCGGTTATGGTGAGTTTTCCAAACATGGTGTCACAGTGTCTGAAAGCGCTTTGTCAGATTGGAATTCTGTTGAGCAACGCTATAAAGACAAGCGCGGCTTGATACAAGGCCGCCGCTTGGGCTGTCAGGCCACCGTGCAAGGCGACATCGTGATTGATGTGCCGCCAGAAAGCCAAGTGCACAAACAGGTGGTGCGCAAGCGTGCTGAAGTGCTCGATATCACTCTTAACCCGTCCACAAGGCTATACTATGTGGAAGTTGAAGAACCCGACATGCACAATCCATCGGGTGACCTTGAACGATTGGTTGCCGCTCTGGAAACCCAGTGGCAGCTCAAGGATGTGCATGCTGATTTCAATATTCTACAACAAATGCAGCCCATCCTACGCAAAGGTGGCTGGACCGTCACCTGTGCCGTGCATCACGCTGATGAAGGCGCTAATCTGCAAATTCTGCACCTGTGGCCTGGTCTTTATGAAGGCACGATCTACGGCATGGCTGTAGATCTTGGCTCTACCACCATTGCGGCGCATTTGTGCGACCTGCGCACCGGTGAAGTTGTGGCCTCCTCTGGTCTGATGAACCCGCAAATTAGATTTGGCGAGGATCTGATGAGCCGGGTTAGCTATGCGATGATGAATCCCGGTGGTGACAAAGAGATGACCCGGGCTGTCCGCGATGGCATGGATGCGCTGTTTACCCAAATTTCAGCCGACGCTGAAATTGACAAGAACTTGATCATGGATGCAGTCTTTGTGTGCAACCCTGTGATGCATCATCTGTTCTTGGGCATTGATCCGTTTGAGCTGGGCCAAGCCCCCTTTGCACTTGCCACCTCCAATTCGTTGGGGCTTTTTGCGCATCAGCTGGATATCAATATTCACCCAAGCGCGCGGGTCTATATCCTGCCTTGTATCGCGGGCCATGTAGGGGCCGATGCCGCCGCGGTGGCACTATCAGAAGCACCTGACAAATCAGATGATCTGGTTTTAGTCGTGGATGTGGGCACAAATGCGGAAATTCTGTTGGGCAACAAAGAAAAAGTATTGGCTTGCTCCTCTCCCACAGGCCCTGCTTTTGAGGGCGCACAAATCAGCTCAGGTCAGCGGGCCGCCCCTGGTGCCATTGAAAAAGTCGAAATTGACCCCATAACCAAAGATCCGCGCTTTCGGGTGATTGGTTGTGAGCTATGGTCAGATGAAGAGGGCTTTTGGGAGGCCATCAAAGGCAGCGGCATTACTGGAATCTGTGGCTCAGGCATTATTGAGGCCATAGCTGAGATGCGCATGTCAGGCCTGCTGGACGCCTCTGGTCTAATTGGCTCGGCCACGCAAACTGGCACAGACCGCTGCGTGTTGGATGGCCGAACCCACAGTTATGTGATGTATGACGCTAGTTCCACCGGTGGGTCAAAAATCGCCGTGACGAACCCTGATATACGGGCCATTCAAATGGCCAAGGCTGCGCTGTACTCAGGCGCCCGGTTATTGATGGATAAATTTGGCGTCAACTCTGTAGATCGTGTGGTTTTGGCCGGCGCCTTTGGGGCGCATATCTCCCCCAAACATGCGATGGTTTTGGGCATGATCCCTGACGTACCATTTGAACGGGTCACCTCTGCGGGCAATGCCGCGGGCTCGGGCGCGCGTATAGCTTTGATCGACAAGTCACAGCGCGCGGCCATTGAACATACGGTACGCCAAATCGAGAAAATTGAAACCGCGATTGAACCAAAGTTTCAAGAACATTTTGTCAATGCATCAGGCATTCCAAACTCCGATGATCCCTTCAGACTGCTCAGAGCCACAGTGGCCTTGCCAGACGTGAACTTCAACACAGGTGGCGGTAATGGCGCGGGTGGTGGGCGTCGGCGGCAGCGGCGTTGATCGTGTGCCTATCTGACCGTTTGCTCTGTTGACGCCAGCTTGAGAAGCTATTAATCAACCAGCTCAGGCGGGTATGGTGAAAAGGTATCACGCGAGCTTCCCAAGCTTAAGTTGAGGGTTCAATTCCCTCTACCCGCTCCAATATTATCAAAATCAGACTGCCCGCTAATAAATCCATCCGCAAACTAAATCTTTACCTTGGATTTCAACCTGCAAAATGGGCCAACCTAATTCTTTCCAGCATGAATCTAAGAGTTCCCTAGAGGCTTACATCGAGGGCCCTACACGTATGATCTGATACGTGTTATTTTTTTAGCCCAAAACTCCTGACAAATGAATTTCCGGCATACATCATGGCTTTAGCATCAACTTCAATAACCACTTTAATATTTGGTCTAGATTCAAAAGATAAAACGCATATACCTTTGTATGAGTTAATTATTGGAGAAGAGTAATGTCAAATTCGTTAGAAAGTAAGTCCTTCAGCAATCCTGATGTTTTGAAAGAGCCAGAAAAAACCCATTCAGCTTCAGTTGATTTGGGTGTAGCGACAGCCACCAAATTGGTACTTCAACCCGGCTGGAAATGGTCAGAATGCGTCAAACCTTTGGTGGGCGGTCACAGTTGCCAAGCGGCTCATGTTGGCGTTGTAATTCAAGGCTCGATGACTGTTGCCCATGATGACGGCTCTGAGATCACAGTGAATGCGGGTGACGCATATACATTTGCGCCAGGTCACGATGGCTGGGTGAATGGTGATGTTGAATTTATCGGCTATGAGGTCACAGTCGCCGCCAAAAACTTTGGCGCCTGGAGCAGTCCTAACTCATAAGACTTCACCAATATCAAGGACCGACATTGCACGCGAGATGCATGGCGGCCTTTTAGCATGAAAGAACTATAAAATGCCTAAAGGTTATCTAGTTGCGAATATACGTGTGGAAGACCAAGAAAAGTTTTCCGCATTTGCGGGCATGGCCGCTCCCGTCATAAAGGCGCATGGCGGCAAAGTATTGGCGAGAGGTCCAAATGCCGAACGTCATGAGGGCGATGTCACAGGCATCGTTATGATGATCGAATTTGACAGCCTAGAGGTCGCAAGACGCTTTTATTTTAGCGATGACTACCAAGCGGCCAAAGCTGTGCGGGACGCCTGCTCACAGGCAGATCTTATGCTCATCGAAGGCGCCGAGTGATTTCACTGTCACCACCCCTTCAGTGAGGGTTTGGAGAGTTAGCCAAACAGCTCTTGGCAGAACTCCAAACCATCCACCAAGGCATCAATCTCGGTTTCGGTGTTATACATCGCAAAGCTGGCGCGGCATGTCGCGGCCACGCCCAAATGATCCATCAAAGGCTGGGCACAATGGTGCCCTGCTCTAACTGCAATGCCTTTTTTGTCCAGCACTGTTGAGATGTCATGCGCATGCGCAGCACCGTTGAGCGTAAAAGAGAAAATCGCGCCCTTACTTGCGGATTGCCCCTGAACATTAAGCCAGTTCAACCCATCAAGCCGCTTGCGCGCATAGCTGCACAGCGCTTTTTCATAGGCGGCAATATTTTGCATGCCGAGGTCCATCATATAATCCAGCGCCACGCCAAGCCCAATCTGCTGCACAATACCCGGTGTTCCGGCTTCAAACATCATCGGCGGGGAATTATAGGTGATCACCTCACGACCGACGTCGCGGATCATATCGCCGCCGCCCATGAAGGGCCGCATTTCAGCCATGCGTTCTGGACGAATGTAAATCGCACCTGATCCACTTGGCCCGTAGAGTTTATGGCCGGTCACCGCATAAAAATCACAACCAATGTCCTGCACATCCACAGGCATATGCACTGCCGCCTGTGAGCCATCCACCAAAACTGCCGCGCCAAGCGCCTGTGCAGCCTGTGTTATGGTTTTAACGTCTATAACTGTGCCTAATACGTTGGACATCTGAGTGATTGCCACCAATTTGGTTTTTGGCCCCATGGCCGAAATCATCCTCTCAGGATCCAGGTCGCCATTGGCGTCCACATCCACCCAGATGAGCTTCACTCCCATGCGCTCGCGCAAAAAGTGCCATGGAATAATATTGGCATGATGTTCCATGATCGAAAGAACAATTTCGTCGCCGGCCTGTAAACGCGGCATGGCCCAACCATAGGCAATCAAATTGATACCTTCGGTTGTCCCCGAATTGAACACGATATGATCTTCTGAAGCTGCGTTTAGGAATTTAGCAATCTTACCGCGTACCGCTTCATATTTGTCTGTCGCCAAATTGGACAGATAATGCAAACCTCGATGCACATTGGCATATTCAGCACTGTAGGCCTGCGTTACTGCATCGATTACGACCTGTGGTTTCTGAGCAGACGCACCATTGTCGAGATACACCAACGGCTTATTGTTTACCTGACGCGACAGAATCGGGAAATCTTCGCGAATTTTTGCTACATCGAAACTCATAATGCCACCTGCTGCGGGCCAAACCCAAGGGAAACCAAAATAAACGCACCGCCCATCGATAAGCCAATTACGCCAAGCACAAAACACAGGGCTGCTTTCCACATCGAGCCCAAATTCAACCAAGAATTAAGTAAGCCAAACAGGATCCAAAACAAGAGACCTGTGGCAAAAATACTGATCAATCCTGCGAATGTAACCGAGATCACCATCAAAGCGGTTTGCACAATTTGCAGTCCCACCTGAAGTATCTGTATCCAAGCAAAGACTAGGACTCCGTCCGAAAAACGGCCCGATCCGCCAAAAGCCCGTGCGGCCAGCCAGATACAGCCGACAAGGCCCAAGGTGCCAAGCCCCATGATCGCGACCAATACCACAGGAGCCATTGGAGCGAATCCGGGCAATACGGCAGTGGGTTGAAACCCACTGAGAGCGAACATCAAAACCACAGCGATGATGATCGTTACCGCAAATGCACTCAAAGCCACGCCCAAATTAAGCCGCAAGGCCAAAATATGCACGCCAGCCTCCGTTGGGTTGGTTAGGCTCAACCGCAACAGGTTGCTAATGAAATTCATTGTTCTGCCTCAATAAGTGAGTTCCCGAGAACCCATAGAAATAAAAGTAACCAAAGCGCGCCAACGATAGAGTTTGCCGCCCCCAAGCCGATAAAACCTTTAACCATACCCGCCAGAACTAAAGCCGGAGAGCTAGCCAGAAGTGCCCAAAACATTGCCAGACGGGCTGAGTAATAATTCGCTTTGGCCCCAAAAATACGCGATATCAGGCGCAACAAGGCCGCCACGCCATAGGCGAGCAGCGGCAGTACAAAAATCAACCCCACCGCATCGTGCTGGATGTAATCGGTCAGAGTTTCGCCGGTGAGATGCGCTTGCCGCGCCCGGTAAGGCCATTGCGACACAAATAAAATAATGCAGCCGCCCATCAGCATCGCCAAAACCCGATCTTCGCGTTGTCCCATGCGAAGCAATCGGGCCATTACCCGCCTAGGACGCAGATGCGCCTCAACGATATCGCGGGTGACAGCCATCTAAGTTACCGCGCTTCCAAAGTGCCGGTGAGATGGCTCAAAATTGCTTGGGCCAAATCCGGATCTTCGATTTCTTCAATGGCTTGTGCTATAAATGACAACGTCAAAAGATCGACGGCTTTGGATTCAGGTACACCGCGCGAACGCAGATAAAACAAAGCGTCTTCGTCAATAGCACCAGATGTTGACCCATGCGAACAGGCCACATCATCGGCGTAGATTTCCAATTCAGGCTTGGCCAAAAACTGACTGTCTTCGTCCAAAAGTAACGATTGGCTGATCTGATATCCATCGGTCTTTTGAGCGCCCTGCTTCACAAGAATTTTGCCTTGAAAGACGCCAACAGCACCATTGCGCAGCACTTTTTTGAATACCTGACGGCTTTCACAATTCACCGCATCATGGGTAATGAACACCGTATCATCATGATGAAAATCATCGTCACCCAAACAGGCACCCGCCACAGTCACAGAGGAATTGTCGCCCACGAGCTCCAGGATACACTCATTGCGAGTCATCTTGCCGCCCGCAGTAAGGGTGAAGGATTTAAAGGTCGCATCAGCCCCAATACGTGCAAAAATATGGGTGAGCATGTGGCGCTCTTGGCCGTCTTGTACTCGGATATGGTGAAAACTGCCGGTATCGGCAACCTCAACTTCCATCACCACATTGCCGCGCGCGCCATAATGGCCGGTTTCGATCAGAGTCACGCTTGCCCCTGCATCAACCTTCACAACATGGTGAATCACCGCATCTGTACTGCCAGCCGAGACCGCATGAATGCGGATAGGGTCGATCACCTGCCCTGTGGCATGCACGAGCAGCCCTTGCTGCGCCATTGCCGTGTTCAAAGTGGCCAAAGTCCGTTCAACCGGGTTTTGCCCCGCCAGCTCCAGCTTGCCATAAACATCCTGCGCCCAATGCAGATCCAATGAGGTGGCATCCGTGAGACTTTCGATCAAACAATTGCCAACTTTTGGCAGCATTTCCGACAGTAAATTCCCGTTTTTAAATGAAATTTCTGTCTTGGCTTGATTTCTGAAAATACTAATTTCAGGGCTAATTTGTGCTTCAAGCTCAACAGAACCCGCAACAAACACATCAGGTCGAGTGTATTTCCAATATTCGTCCCGCCGCTTTGGCAGGCCTTGGCTTTGAGCCCGTTCGGACGCTGATTGTCGCGCCTCTTTCGCCCATGCGCCTGACCTAGAAATTAGCTCAGCATCCTTCATGGCGCGGTTTATCACCGCATTTGGGGAAGGCATACCCATTAGGCTGTTTCCTCCAACAAATCGGCATAACCATTATTTTCAACTTCCAGCGCTAATTCAGGGCCGCCAGATTTAATGATCCGACCTGCGGCCATAATATGAACAACATCGGGTTTGATGTGATCCAACAGTCGTTGGTAGTGAGTAATTACCAAGAAGGTCCGCTTACCATCCCGCAGGGCATTCACGCCTTGGGCCACAAGCTTCATCGCATCCACATCCAAACCAGAGTCAGTTTCGTCGAGAATGCACATTTTGGGTTCAAGCATTGCCATTTGCAAAATCTCGTTCCGCTTTTTCTCACCGCCAGAAAACCCAACATTAACCGGACGTTTGAGCATATCCGCGTCGATTTTCAGGTCTTTTGCCTTGGCACGAACAACTTTCAAAAAATCGCCGGCGCTCATCTCAGGCTCGCCACGTAATTTGCGTTGTGAATTTACCGCTGTGCGCAGAAAGGTCATGTTGCCCACGCCGGGAATTTCCACTGGGTATTGAAATGCCAAAAACAAGCCCGCAGCCGCGCGCTCTTCTGGTTCCATCGCAAGAATATCATTACCTTCGAGATGCGCAGATCCCGCGGTGACTTCATAGCCGCCTTTACCAGACAAGACGTAAGAGAGCGTGGATTTACCAGAACCGTTTGGCCCCATAATAGCATGCACTTTTCCTGCTTCCAACAACAGGTTAACTCCTTTGAGAATCTGCTTGTCTTCTTCTTCAAGTTCAACGTGTAGGTTTTTGATTTCTAGCATTTTAAGTTCCCGCAGCCTAAATTGGCCTTAATTTTGTTTAGCGCGTTTTGCGTCATTTTTGAACATTGTTTTAAAGAATCTTCAACACAATGTTCAGATTATCCAACTGACCCTTCAAGAGAGATGGCCACCAGGGCTTGCGCCTCCATGGCAAATTCCATCGGCAGCGCTTGCAGCACTTCCTTACAAAACCCATTCACCACCAAAGCTACGGCGTCCTCCTCGCCCATACCGCGCGAGCGGCAATAAAACAGCTGATCATCATCCACTTTTGACGTTGTGGCCTCATGCTCAACCCGTGAGGAGTTATTTTTTACTTCAATATAAGGCACCGTATGCGCCCCACACTTATCGCCGATCAGCAGGCTATCACATTGCGTGTAGTTACGGCTGTTTGTGGCTTTTGGATGCATAGAGACCAAACCACGATAGGTATTTTGCGCCTTGCCGGCACTGATACCTTTGGAGACAATCCGTGATTTGGTATTCTTGCCCAAATGCACCATCTTAGTACCAGTATCGGCCTGCTGCATGTTGTTGGCAATGGCGATAGAATAAAACTCGCCTTGGCTGTCATCACCGCGCAGAACACAGGATGGGTATTTCCAAGTCACGGCAGATCCGGTTTCCACTTGCGTCCACATCACTTTTGAACGGTCGCCACGGCAATCAGCGCGTTTGGTTACGAAGTTATAAATCCCGCCTTTGCCATTTTCGTCACCAGGATACCAGTTTTGCACGGTGGAGTATTTGATCTCCGCATCGTCCAGCAATACCAATTCAACAACCGCCGCATGCAACTGAGCAATATCGCGCTGAGGCGCGGTACAGCCTTCCAGATAGCTTACATAGGACTCTTTATCAGCAATGATCAAAGTACGTTCAAACTGGCCAGTGTTTTCCGCATTAATCCGGAAATATGTGCTCAGCTCCATCGGGCAACGCACGCCCGGCGGAATGTACACAAAAGAGCCGTCTGAAAACACAGCCGAGTTAAGCGTTGCATAGTAGTTGTCAGAAACAGGTACCACGGTGCCGAGATATTTGCGTACCAGCTCAGGGTGCTCGCGGATGGCCTCGGATATTGAACAGAAAATCACGCCGGCTTTCATCAGTTCAGCTTGGAATGTTGTGCCAACTGAGACCGAGTCAAAAACCGCATCCACCGCAACCCGGCGTTCACCTTCTGGGGCTTCAACTCCCGCCAACAAGGCTTGTTCCTTCAACGGAATACCCAACTTTTTGTAGGTTTCCAGAAGTTTAGGATCCACATCATCCAAAGACTTTGGCTTTTCTTCCATGCTTTTAGGACGCGCATAGTAATATTGATCTTGGAAATCAATCTTAGGATAATCGACCATCGCCCAATCAGGTTCGGTCAATTTCAACCAACGACGATAAGCGTCCAGACGCCAATCAAGCATCCACTCAGGCTCTTCATTCTTTGATGAGATCAACCGCACAATATCTTCGGACAGGCCTTTCGGCGCATATTCCATTTCAATCTCAGTATTCCATCCGTACTTATAAGCACCTGACAGAGCTTTCACCGCTTCAACGGTTTCCGCATCTACACCATCTTTGACCTGAACGTCATCCATCGCCATCATATTCCCTATCTGGCCGCTTTGCGTGCCAAAAATCTTTCATAAGCAGCCAACCACGCTGTGGCAAACTGTTTGACTTCATCTTCTGTCGTCTCCAATCCAAGCGATACTCGTATCGCGCAGCTGGCCACATCGTCATCATATCCCATCGCACGTAACACGCGGCTGGCCTTTACTTTACCCGACGAGCACGCAGAACCCGCTGAAACTGCAAATCCTGCCAAGTCCATTTGCATGACTTGGGTCTCCCCTTTCCAGCCTGGTGCTGCAACGCAGCTCGTGTTGGGCAGGCGGGTCGATCCAGTACCAACTAAAATAAGAGGTTTTCCGCTGGCTTCCAGTACCTTTTCTAGAATATTTCTAAGTTTCTCAATTGGGGCCCATTTACCATCGGCCAAATCACGAGCAGCAGCTTCGGCGGCGGCTCCAAATCCAGCGATGCCGATAACATTTTCAGTCCCCGCGCGCCGCCCCATTTCTTGGCCGCCCCCGTGGATTTGCGCTATAATCTCTTGGCCTGGCTTCATCAGCAAACAGCCAACACCTTTTGGGCCTCCCAGCTTATGGGCTGAGGCGCAGGCCATGTCGGCGCCGCTCCAAGCAAAAGAGGTGGCCAGCTTACCGAAGGCTTGTGTCATATCACAAAACCCTACCCCCTGCGGCACATCCTGTACAATCCCAGTTTCAGAATTAGCCAACTGTAGCGCCGTTGTGGCAGCATCTATCACCGCAATGCGGTCCCCAATGACCGCCAAATCAGGGCGCACCCAAGCGGCAACCGCGTCATGCTCTACATCGCCCGCATGAAATCCACGATCTTTGAGAGCTAAAGCTGCGGCCTCTGTGGCGCTGCTGGTAAATACTATATCTTGGGCACCCACGCCAAAAGCCTGTGAAATCTGGCTGCGCGCACGCTCCACAATAGCCTTGGCGCCGCGCCCCTCGAAATGTACCGAGGAAGGGTTGCCCACCACATCCATCGCAGCAAGCATTGCCGCACGGGCTTCGGCGCGCAGCGGTGTTGTAGCATTGTGATCAAGATAAATGCGTTGGTTCATTCGTCGACCACCTCAAAAAGGTTCGGCACTGCAGGACAAGGCGATAGGGTGTTGGACACCACGTCCGACAAGCGTGTCTGATGCAGATACACATAAACCTGCGCGCTGAGACCTTCCCAGAGGCGGTTGCTCACGCTTTGCGCCCGGCTGCCTGACACGCCGCCAGAGGCCCCGGCGCCTTTTTGCAATGCATCTACTGTTTCGTCTACAGCTTCAAGAATATCTACCACCCGTATATCATGGGCCGGTCGTGCCAGTCGGTAGCCGCCATTCGGACCCCGGACGGATTCGACCAGCTTGGCACGGCGTAATTTAACAAAAAGTTGTTCAAGGTAGGGCAAAGATATGTCCTGACGCCGGGCAATATCCGTGAGTGAGGCCAATTCCATAGGCGCCAAAAATGCCAAATCAGCCAAAGCAACCATTCCATAACGACCTTTTGTGGAAAGTTTCATTCTGATTCACACTTTCATGCGGCATCTCAGGCCCATTTCGCTCAAATTTATTGACCTACGCGCGTCGGTTGCGTAACCCACTCCTTACAGCGGCGCGCCGCAAATAGATTTAGAATGGTTCTAAGCTGACACTTGTCCAAGGTCAAGCCAAGCATGCGCCCAAAACACACCAAAGGAACGATATGCCCGAAGTGATATTCCCTGGCCCAGAGGGCCGCCTCGAAGGCCGTTACCACCCTCAAAAGACCAAAGATGCCCCTATCGCAATTGTACTGCACCCGCATCCACAATTTGGCGGTACCATGAACAACAAGGTTGTGTATAATTTGCACTATGCCTTCTATAATATGGGCTTCACTGTTCTGCGGTTCAACTTTAGAGGTGTTGGCCGATCACAGGGTGAATATGATCTGGGTATTGGCGAGCTGAGCGATGCGGCCTCCGCCTTGGACTACCTACAATCGATGAACACCAACGCGAAACATTGCTGGGTTGCGGGCTTCAGCTTTGGGGCTTGGATAGGCATGCAGCTGCTGATGCGCCGCCCTGAGATTACGGGTTTTATCAGTGTCAGCCCTCCGGCTAATATGTATGACTTCAGCTTCCTAGCGCCCTGCCCGGCATCCGGCCTTATGATCAATGGTCTGTCCGATCGCGTAGCGCCGCCTGCGGATACGGTGACGTTGGTCAACAAACTGCATGAGCAAAAAGGCATCACCGTCACCCATCAAGAAGTGGAAGGCGCAGGTCACTTCTTTGAAGATCCCCATATGGATCCGATGATTGACTCGGTGCAAACCTACGTGCGTCGTCGTTTGACTGAAAATACCCGCTAAAACTATTATATGTGGCTTTAGTTCCGTCTGAGGCCACATATCCCTGATTATACGGTAAATCAAAACCATCAGCCTCAGAATGCCACCACCCCTCCAATATAGAGTATTGACGATGGCCACAGCCCCACGATATCAGGTGATTGCAACCGGTTGCAAATAACTTGGAAAGTTGTGACATGAGTGATATTGGCATTGGAATTATTGGTGGTGGATATATGGGCAAGGCGCATTCCGTCGCCTTTGCATCTGTGGCCAGTGTATTCGACACGGCACTGCGGCCTAAATTGGTGACAATCTGTGCCAGTACGCCTGAGAGCGCGGAAACCTATCGCAAAGCATATGGGTTTGAAAAAGCTACATCCGATTGGCGCAATATGGTTGCTGATCCAGATGTTCACGCCATTGTAATAGCCTCCCCACAGGTCACCCATCATGATATCGCCCTTGCCGCACTTGCGGCTGGTAAGCCGGTCTTATGTGAAAAACCACTTGGCATATCGCTCGAACAAAGTCGCTCCATGGTAGCGGCAGCCAAAGCCTCTGGTGTGGCCAATATGGTCGGGTTCAACTACATCCGCACGCCTGCCTCACAACAGATTCGCAGGTTCCTTGCTGAAGGTCGTATTGGCGAGGTCACATGGTTTCGCGGTGAAATGACTGAAGATTTTTTTGCTGATCCCGCAATTGGTGGCTGGCGTACGCAGGGCGTGGCCAATGGCACGATGGGCGACTTAGCGCCTCACATGATCAACGCGGCCCGTGCCTTAATGGGCCCTATTGAGAGCCTAAGTGCCTCAGTCGAAACCGTACATAAGGTGCGAGACGGCGAAACTGTCACCAATGATGACCAAGCCCAAATGATGTGCCGTTTTGAAAGTGGTGCACAGGGACATATGTTTTTCAGCCGTGTCGCTACGGGTAGAAAAATGGGCTATGCCTATGAAATTCATGGTACAAAGGGCCAAATCAGATTTGACCAAGAAGACCAAAACGCGCTTTGGCTTTACACAACCGAAGGCCCAGAGGAGGAACGTGGGTTCCGCAAAATACTCACAGGCCCTGCTCATCCTGATTATCTGCCGTTTTGCCAGGGTCCCGGCCATGGCACGGGCTATCAAGACCAAATCATAATTGAGGCCAAAGATTTTCTTATGGCAATCGCCGAAAAACGCACGATATGGCCTTCATTCGAAGAAGGTATGGAAGTGAATCGCATTGTGACCGCCGCCCTCGACTCCAGCGCCAAACAGGCCTGGGTAACCGTCGCAAACTATTAAAACAATGAGGCTATGAGATGATTAAAATTGGTAATGCGCCCTGTTCTTGGGGTGTCGAATTCGCAGATGATGCCCGCAATCCAGATTGGCGGCGGGTGCTTAAGGAAAATGCTGGCGCCGGATTCACCGGCATTGAGTTGGGTCCTGTCGGGTATATGCCAGAAGAGCCCACCATTTTGGCTGAGGCCCTCTCAGAATTTAACCAAGAGCTGATCGGTGGCGTCATTTTCCGCGCGTTTCATGATCCGGATGCTTGGGATGATGTGCTCGATGGTTCAATCCGTACCTGCAAAGCCCTTGCAGCCCATGGGGCAACACGGCTTGTGATCATCGACAGCATCTCCCCACGTCGCGCGCCGACCGCAGGACGTGCCGCAGAAGCCGAACAAATGGACACGGCTGAATGGACTGCTTTTCGCGATCGTATCGCCACCATCGCTAAGATGGGCGCTGAAGAATACGGTCTTTCCGTTGGTATTCACGCTCATGCTGCTGGATTCATCGACTTTGAGCCCGAGTTGGAGCGTTTGTTGAGTGAAGTGGATGAGAATATCCTCGGTATTTGCTTTGACACGGGCCACCATTCTTACGCAGGTTTTGATCCTGTGGCCTTCATGACAAAGCATATATCGCGCATAAATTATATGCACTTCAAAGATATAAACCCAAAAATTAAAGCGAATGTGATAGCCAATCGTACCGGATTTTATGATGCCTGTGGTCAGGGTATTTTCTGCAATCTCGGCGACGGCGATGTGAATTTCCCATCTGTGCGTCAGCTGTTGCTGGACTCTGGTTTTGACGGCTGGTGCACTGTGGAGCAAGATTGCGATCCGTCCGGTAACACCTCCCCTATGGATGACGCAAAACTTAATCGCACATATCTTCAATCCATTGGCTTTTAAGGAATATCGCACATGACAAAATTAAAATGGGGCATGATTGGCGGCGGTGACGGTAGTCAAATTGGGCCAGCGCACCGTCTGGGCGCAGGCTTGGACGGATTGTTTGAATTCACAGCTGGCGCTTTGGATCATCGTCCTGAAGAAGGAATCCTATATGGTCAGAGCCTCGGCTTGGAAGATCGGGCTTATGGCAGCTGGCAAGATATGCTTGCCGGAGAAAAGGCACAGGCCAACCCTGTTGATCTGGTCACAGTGGCCACGCCCAACTCCACGCACTTTGAGATTACCAAAGCGTTTTTGGAAGGTGGATTTCACGTTCTGTGCGAAAAGCCCATGACGATGACCATCGAAGAAGGCGAAGAGATTGTAAAAATCTCCCGCGCCACAGGTAAAATTTGTGCCGTAAACTACGGTTATTCGGGATATTCATTGGTACGCCACATGAAGGCCATGGTTGCGCGTGGCTATATTGGCAAGGTCCGCTTGGTCAATGCTGAGTTTGCTCATGGCCACCATGCCGATGCCGCTGATGCGGACAATCCGCGGGTGCGCTGGCGGTATGACCCGGCGCAAGCGGGTGTCTCGGCTCAATTTGCTGATTGTGGCATTCATGCGCTGCATATGGCCTCATTCGTGACAGGTCAGGAGGTCACCAAGTTGAGTGCCGATACCATCTCTTGTATTGACGTGCGAGAGTTGGAAGATGACGCGATGGTAAACTTCCGCATGGATGGGGGCGCTGTGGGGCGTTTGTGGACCTCTTCCATCGCCATCGGTCGTCAGCACGGCTTGGGCATCCAAGTTTTCGGTGAAAAAGGCGGGTTGCGGTGGTCGCAAGAACAACCCAACCAGCTGTTTTACATGCCATTGGGTGGTCGGTTGCAGATCATTGAACGTGGTGAGGCCAATCTGTCACCAGAAGCGGATCGCACCACACGGGTGACCATTGGTCATTCTGAGGGGATGCCTTTGGCCTTTGCTAATATCTACACTGATTTGGCCGAAGCTATTCATGCCCGCAACGAGGGCCGCGCCATTGATCCGGCTGCGGATCTTTATCCACGGGCTGAAGATGGCTTGCGCTCAATGGCGGCTGTGTTTGCCGTTGCGCAATCGGGCAAACAAGACGGGGCGTGGCTCGATGCCCGCCCTCCGATGTTTAAATAAAAATCTAACTGTGGAGCGGGCGCAATGTGCCCCGCTCTACAACGCTACTGGGAAACAGCACCGCTTCCGGGCGTTGTGTCGGATCCAACAGCATCGCTACTACCAGATCGACCGAACTGGCTACCACTTGCTTGATGGGGTTATGAATCGTTGTCAGATTAATGTTTGCCCAATGCGCCATTTCCATATCATTGAGCCCAATAAACCCGATCTGATCTGGGACTGATAGGCCTGCGGTTTCAGCCGCGGACAGCGCCCCAATGGACAAGACGTCATCCCCGCAGAAATAGGCTTGCGCAGGACCCGCCGCGATCAACCTCAACATTTCCGCACGTCCCGCTGCAAATGAATAGGCTTTGGCATAGGTCACACTATGGGCAACATTGGTATGCGCACGCAACTCCGACAGAAAACCGGCATAACGATCTTGGGTTGATGTGGCGGTTTCTGGGCCGCCCATGAACCCAATCGAGTCATAGCTCCGAGCAATCAAAGTTTGCGCCGCCATTTGACCCGCTGCAAAATTGTCGATTCCGACAGTATGTACTTTTGGCTGCGCGGAGTGGCGGCCAAAAAGATGTACAACAGGCACGCCAGCGCTTTGAAAGGCCTCTGCAAAACTCACTGGCAGAGTTGAAGAGGCAACAATCACCCCATCCACCGAATATTGCCGCAGCATGCGCACGGAATTTGCGGGATCCACCTCATCGGAGAGATTGACCAACAAAGGCCGTAGGCCACGTTCCTGCAGTCCTTTAGTAATCAAATCAAAAACTTCCAGAAATATAGGGTTGTGAAAGTTGTCAGACACCACGCCAATCAGCTTGGTGCGACCGGTTGTGAGGGAAGAGGCAAGAGCATTGGGACTATATCCCAATGTGGCCGAGGCCTCCATAACCTTAAGCCGCACTTTGTCAGAAACCGAACCCCCTTCGGTAAACGTCCGGGATACAGCAGAGCGAGAAACGCCCGCCATTTCGGCGACATCTTTTAATGTGACGGCCATTCAATCGTAATCCTCTATTCCCCGATATCGCGATTATAGTCGATTGTCGCAAACCGCCAGCCACAAAAAGAACTGATGGCTAAGAATACAGCGGACCAAGCAGGTTCTCCCGCTGCGAATTCAAAAAAACCCCAAGCCGTCAAAAACGCCACGACCAGAACTCTTATCCACATAGGTTTGAAAAACGGGTTTTCAAAGTCGATGAGCTTTTTCTTCACGCAGCACCTTCATATTCAGCGCCAGTTTTGGCGCCAGTAATATAGGCAACAACATCCTGCCCATCGGTCTCGATTTTAAGCAAGTTCGCCACTATTCGGCCACGGCGGAACACCACGATACGGTCAACCAAATCAAACACCTGCCGCATGTTGTGGCTGACCAAAATTAATGGTTCGCCCTGCTCTTTTAGCTGTCGGATGATGTTTTCCACCTGCTCAGTTTCCTGCACTCCAAGCGCAGCTGTCGGCTCATCCATGATGGTCAATTTAGAGTGAAAAGAGGCGGTTCGCGCAATTGCCACACATTGCCGTTGTCCGCCTGACATTTTCTCAATTGTATTATGGATATTTGGAATTTTAACCCCGGTTTTTTCCAGAGCCGCCATCGTATCTTTGCGCATGGCCTTATAATCAAGCAGTCGGAATGGACCGAGCCAATCCCATTTGGTTTTCTCGCGCCCTAAAAACAAATTGTCCGGCACGTCCAAATGATCGGCCAGGGCCAATGTTTGAAATACAGCCTCTATGCCGGACTCACGGGCCTCAATAGGGCCTTTGAAATCAACTTCTTGCCCATCAAAAATGACTGTGCCGCGGGTGCGCTGTTCCACGCCGGTGATCTGCCGTACGAATGTTGATTTTCCCGCGCCATTGTCCCCCATGATGGCCACATGCTCACCCTTATTAAGTTCAAAATTTGCACCTTGCAGGGCGTGGACACCACCGTAATGCTTGGTCAGGTCTACCGTCTTCAAAACGAGTTCTTCGCTCATGATATATACTCCCTAGCCTAAGCTTTGTTGCGTTGACGATATTGGTCTAGAATGACCGCTGCGATGATAATCCCGCCCATCGCTATAAGTTGATACGATCCGTCCAATTTGATGTATGTAAATCCAGAACGAATGACCCCTAATACCATTGCACCCAGAACGGTACCGATGATGGAACCACGACCACCCGTCAGACTAATGCCCCCAATCACCGCCATAGCAATCGCGAAGAGTTCATAAAACTCCCCCATGCCGGCCTGCGCTGTGGACGCCTTCGCACTTAGAACAACCCCGGCAAATGCGGCCAACATGGCAGCAATCATATACACCATGATCTTATGGCGTTTAACGTTGATCCCTGACATGCGTGCGGCTTCTTCGTTCGAGCCGATGGCATAAGTATGCTTGCCGTAAACCGTGTACCGCATAATCAGATGAAAAATCACCGCCAGAGACAGAAACCAGACAACCGGCATCATGCCACTTCCTATGGCCTTGTATTGCGGCGTGGGAAATGAAATCGGATTACCAGCGGACCACCAAAGCGCAATACCGCGGCAGATTAAGAACATACCAAGCGTCGCAATGAATGGGGGAATCTTAAAATGAGCGATAAAGGTGCCATTGATCGCGCCTATGAGCGCGCCAAAAGACAGACCAATAACAATCGGAATGACTACTGGAAGGTCCATAGCCCAGGTTCCAAAAAGGGCTTTTGGATTTGCATAGCCGTTTACCAGTTCAGTCTGACCGAAACTCATTGCAATCATCGCGGTCGCGGCGACAAGCGGTCCAGAACTTAGGTCGATGCCTGCGGTAATAATAACCTGTGACACCCCAAGAGCTATAATTCCAATAATAGCAACTTGCAGAATAATAATTCTTACACGGGCTTCGTTGAAGATCGAGTCGAAGCGATCACGTGTATCAAATAAAAAACTTTGGTCATTCATATAAGGCAAGACTTGCCCTAGGAATTCGAAAATCACGATAATGATAACCAATGCCAGCAAAACGTTCATTTCACTCGGCCAAGAACGTTTACTTTTGTCGAAGGTTAGTCCGCCCGTACCTTGGCTGGTATCTGACATAAATGAGGCTCCCTGTTGAGCAATTTATAAATGTTCGAGACGGCACCCGTAATGCCATCTCGAGAGTTCTACTGTCTTAAGTAAACTTAGTTTTTGTTGAGGAAGTCGCCCATGTTGGCCGGAGTAACCAAAACGAATGGAATATAAACTTTTTTATCGACTTTCTCACCAGCAATAAGACGAAGTGCTGTATCAATAGACCCTGTACCTTGGCCAACTGAGTCTTGGAACACTGTAACGTCATAGTCGCCAGAGGCCATCGTCAGCAACGCGTCCTGAGATGCGTCAACACCGCCAACCTGCACGTCTGCCATGTCCATACCAGCGGCTTTCATCGCTTGAATAGCACCGATTGCCATTTCATCATTGTTCGCCAGAACAAAATCGAAGGGCTCACCTGAAGACATCCAGTTGGTCATAAGGTCTTGTGCCTCATCGCGCGACCAGTTCGCAGTCTGTTCGTCGATGATGGTCATGAAGTTACACATGTCCATGCCAATAACGTCATGGACGTCTTTTGACCGCTGCACGGCAGCTTGGTTAGACAGCTGACCGTTCATCAGGTAACCAGTCGCGCCACCAGCTTTGCCGTCGGCACGCAGGTTTTTGCAAATTTCAAATGCCGATAGAGTACCCGACTCAATCTCGTTTGATGCAACAAAGGCTTGCGTTGCAGGCAAGACGTCCACGTTGTCAGGTTCACGGTTGACGTAAACAAGCGGCGTATCACCCGCTGCTGCAGAAACTGCAGCGCCGGCAGATGTGTCAACGATGTTTACAATGATAGCGTCTACGCCGGAGGCAACAAAGTTACGAACCTGGTCGATTTGTTTTGCAAGATCGTCTGACGCATCTTCTTGTTGATACGACAAACCATCAATGGTTCCCGCATACTCAACCATGCCAGTGCGCAATACTGTGAGCCAGTTATCGTCAAATCTGGAGAATGAGGCTCCGATTTCTTGCGCCGCAGCAGTTGTACCCATCAAAGCGACCAAGCCGGTGGCTATTAGTGTCTTTTTCATAATATTCCTCCCAAAGTGTGCCCGGCGCACAATGATTTTACCGGGATGCCCCAGATGAACAGAGCACAAGCGTTTTGCCGATCTTCTGCCTCGTTAATGAGGCTGTTGCGACGTAAAATTCTAATATCAGCATGTTAATGCTGATAAAGTGGATTTGGAGTTAAGCCTGATGAAGTGGGCTTAAGCAATTAACCTAATCAACTATAATCCGATTCGAACTTTTTGCAACCGGTTGCAAATGACATTTCATTTAACTGATCGGTAAATCAAGATAGTAACATTTAATCAAAACGCTATCTTGGTAAATACTTATTTGAATCATGATGTGTTACCGTCATAGGGCTACGTCGACATAAGCGTATAAACTATTTTTCTAAGCTAACTACGGGATAAAATTTTAAAAAATATTAGTCGATAGCCAATCCACTTGGAACATTGTCAGGAATACCAAGCCGGCCCAATTCAGCGGTTTTACCCGTTAAACTTTCCAAAAATAGTATAATATCCAATACATCATCATCATTAAGATAAATATTATTTATATCGACTTTTTGCTTTTGACGCAAAACCTCAATTTTATCAGATTCAACCACAAAATCAATAGACTCGAGCCAAGGAACTGAGGGTAGATTGGCCAAATCATGGACCCATTCAGCCCTCATTCCGGATGGATCCAAATGATGACGCACAATTCCTTCCAGTGAGGGGTATGCTCCGTTATGTCCATAAGGAGCTGTTAGTGTTACATTTCGCAAACTCGGAGTTTTAAATCTATAAGCATCCTCAAGTTTATCGCTTTCTCCCATGCGACCGGTATCACGAACTATTGGATCGAACAGTCTAGTGCGCCCGGGTCCAAAAGCAGGCAACGACAGTGCATAAAAATTTTGGTCACTAAATAAAGGCCCGCTATGACAACTTGAGCATTCACCACGGCCAAAAAAGATTCTTCGGCCCCGTTCGGCACCATCGCTTAAATTAACCTCATTAATAAGAAATTCGTCATATGGACTATCATAACTCTGCCACTCAAAATTTATAAAATCGCCCAAAGCTTTTGCTATTTCAACAATGGTTACCTGCTCTGGTGCGTCAATGTTGGAAAATGCTTTAACAAACATCTCGCCATATTCAGGTATTATTCTGACGCGTTTTGCTAAAATTGGCCACGCAGCATCAATTCTATCGTGAACAGCACCGGCTATCTCATTTTCTTTCGGGTTACCTGCCATCTCAAACTGAGCAACGAGCGGAAATAATGCCTGGGCTGCAATGATCGTATTTATTCCCTTTGGAAGCCATTCTTGCGCAGGAGAATTAAACCCATTTTCGTAAATGTCACTGATTTCAAGACGGCCATCATGGAAAACTACTTTTATTGATTTATGACCTAGGTTCCATAAGGCACTAGAGTTTCTTGGTATTCGTTTTAAAATTTTATTACCGCCAGTACCTGCAGATCTCTTTGGTCCCAAGCCTACGCCGCCTTCACCAATACCCAAACTCAATCCATCTCCACCACCATGTTTAGGGTGGTGGCAAGTACTGCAGCTTATATTGCGGTTTCCAGATAATATTTTATCATAAAATAATAGTTGACCTATTTTCACTCTTTCAAAGTGTGTGGGATGAAATTGCTCTTGAGAAAGACTATACTGTTCAGCATAACTCGGACTGGAACAAAACAGAAATAAGGTAATATATTGAAATATTTTTGGCCACAATTTTCGCGAACAGTAATTATTACTTTGTTTTTTATCTTGGGCAGTTTTACTGGATCTATAGCGCAGGCAGAACTTGAGGAAGCCCGTGATTTGATGGAGAACGGAAAATTCATTGAGGCTCGCGCGGCTCTTTGGCCTGCTGCTCGGTCTGGAAACGCGGAAGCGGAAGAGCTGATTGGCGTCATGTACGCGATGGGGCTCGGCGTCGAGCAAGACTCCGAACGCGCATTTGAATGGTATTTGCGGGCAGCTATGAAGGGACATCCGGGGGCGCAGTCTGGCGTTGGCTGGTATTATGAAGTCGGCCTCGGAATGCCATCTATTGATCTTACTCGCGCTTATATGTGGTATGTTTTGTCGTCTATAGGCAATGATCCTGATGCTATGATAAGCCAGGAGGAGGTAGTAAAAAAAATGACAAAAGAGCAAATAGCTAAAGCGCATTTGTTAATAGATGATTATAGAGTATGGCTCTATCCATTTCGATAGGCGCATTTATTTTTGTCATGAAGTTTTGCATGAAATACCTCAACAAGTATGTCGCGCAAAAAAAAGTTTGCGCGACACTTTTGTAAATTATTATTCAATATCAGCGGCACGGCCAGCATTGAGTTCTGCTTCGGCAACCGCAACTGCTGATGTCAAAGCTTTGAAAACTGCTTCTCCACCATCGACATTTGACTTGAACCAGTCGTACACTGGCGCCGCAGCGTTCTTAAACGCAGCTTTTTCATCTGGTGTTGGAACATAAAGATCACCACCGCCTGCAACAAAATCAGTATAAGCTTGGATTGATTTTCGCTTAGGTGAAGCAAATGTCGCTTGTTGTAGTTGTGCAAACCCATCAACAATTATTGTGCGCATTTGGCTCGGCATTGACATGAACTTGTCGTTTGACATCCACCAAAGTGCACCCATGTAAGCGTGACCATCAAGTGTTACGTATTGCAGACCTGCGTCAGGGAACTTCATACCCATAATATCCGTGATACCGTTTTTAGATCCTTCAACAACACCAGTTTGTAAAGAAGTAAAAAGTTCGGGCCATGGAATAGGCGTAGGCGAAGCACCAAGTGCTCTTACTAGTTCCTGTGGTAGGTCCGCTACAACTGTACGGATTTTGAGGCCCTCCATGTCGCTCGGATTCTGAGCTCGCCGTTTTGTATTGGCGAAGTTACGCCATCCACCAGTGTTTCCTATTGTCATTAAGCGAATTTTGTTACCGGAATTTTCCAGAGCCATTTTACGGACTGTGCGAGTAAAATCACCTGACAACACATGTTCAGCAACACGATCATCAGCCATCAAATAAGGCAAATCAAGAACCTGAACATATGGGAAAATTCCCGCAGCTCCGCCAGATGTTGAAATATATACATCGATAGAGCCGTCTGCTACGCCCTGAAGACATTCAGCACCTTTTGAACATAATTGTGTGCCTATGAATAATTCTACTTCGATAGCTCCATTTGAAGCACTTTCAACGTAATTTTTAAAAACGATTAAACCATCATAGTCTTCATCGTTTTCATTTGAATTTGCAGTAGCCCTAATTGTGAAATCTGCAGCCTGTGCTGAGATTGCACCTGTTGCAAGTATTGCAGCCACAGTAAGTGACTTAATTGTACCCTTTAACATATTGTCCTCCCTAGTTTTTTGCTGTTAAAGCTTAGTTTGAAAACCCCGTTAAACGGGGGATCGTCATCGAGATGGCCGGAACATATGTGATTAAAAAAATCACTACTATTTCAACCAACAGGAATGGAATAATGGCTCTAGCTATAGCATCAACACGCTCACCTGACACAGATGAGGCGACAAATAACACTAGACCCATAGGCGGCGTCGCGAGGCCAACTGTGAGATTAACGCTCATAATTATTGCAAAATGGATGGGGTCTACACCAAGGCTAACAAAGATGGGGCCTAATATTGGACCTAATATGATTATGGCAGGACCGGCATCAAGAAACATCCCAACTATAAACAGTAAAATATTTATCAAAAACAACAAAACTAAAGGATTATTCGACAGAGAGACAATGTAGACAGCTAGAATTTCTGGCGCATGGCTAAGACTAACAACAGTCTTAAAAGCCATAGCCGCTCCTACTAACAATAAAACTACAGACGACGTCATTGCAGCTTTTGTAAGTACATTTTGGAGGTCTTTTAAACGTAACGTTTTCAGCACAAATAAGCCAATAAATGTTGCATATCCGACTGCAACCGCTGCAGCTTCCGTGGGAGTAAAAACTCCACCAAGAATTCCACCTAGAATTATTATAGGCGTTAAAAGTGGAAAAAATGCTTTTAGGCTAGCTTTCCCCCTTTCATTCCACGAATATTTAACGCTGGCTACTGGAAAATCATAACGGTCAGCCATAAATTTAACAGTAAGCATTAGTCCTAGACCCACTAAAATGCCAGGGACAATCCCGGCCAAAAATAAGGCCGCCACACTTTCACCCATGACATATGCATAAATTATCATTATCCCAGATGGTGGTATAATGGGACCAATAACAGAGCTTGCTGCAGTAATAGCTGCAGCAAAACGGCGCGTGTAACCCTGTTTTTCCATCGCGGGTATTAACATTGAACCTAATGCTGAAGTATCGGCTACCGCTGATCCCGACAAACCTGCAAACAACATGGAAGATAGAATGTTAACATGTGCCAACCCGCCCCGCAAATGGCCCATCATAGCTTGAGCAAATTCAACCAATCTGCTCGTGATGCCGCCTCGGTTCATTAACTCTCCCGCAAGCATAAAAAAAGGTATGGCCATTAAAGGAAAGCTATCAATACCATTATAAACATTTCGATACAGCAGACCGATGTCTCGCTCTTGGCCATTCAGCCACAGCAGTAATCCCGGTGCAGCAAGCAAGCCAAAAAATACAGGTAACCCGATAAGTAAAAGCACTAAAAATAGGGGAAGAAACCACAGTAAAATCAGACTATCCTTTCAATTTCTAGGTCAGGAATAGGTCTAAGATTAATGTTTTTGTCACTTAATACTAAGAGTTGGCGTAAAATCATTTCAACATTCACAGATATCATTAAAATGACACCTGTAAACAACGACAGATACATATAAACCAGCTTCATTTTGATCATTTTCAGGCCAACTAAATGTAACGGTATTTTCAATGAGGCGCTCGAAAACAACCATCCGGAACTGACGTGTTTCCAGCCTAATTGAAAAGCTACCAACAGAACAATTAAGGACGTTACTGCCAATAAAAATGCAATTGCTGAAACCCCACGACGTGAGAAATATTGGTGGAGCGTATCAATTGCAACAAATCCGCTTTGGCGTAACGCAATTGGCGCCATTAGACCGGTCAACCAAAGCATTAGAAAACGTGCGGCTTCATCAGGCCATGGCAATGCATTGTTTAAAATATAACGACAGAATACCTGCAGTAAAATTACAAACACCATCAACGCTAGGGCTATTACAGATATAAAACGTCCGAGACGACCTGCTAAATCGTTAAAAAGTTGGATCGGTTGCAGCATTAAAAAAAACAAAGTCATGACGATGACCCAAATTCTTTAATATTATTTCCAACTCTTAACATCTTTTGAAAGTCATTGTTTATTAGAGACATTATGCTACCTCTCGCTCAATGGCGCAAGTATAGATATCAAACCAAGTTTCGCGATCAATACAAACTTTTAATGCAGCACCAAGATTTTTGATGCGGTTCAAATTGTTTGTGCCAAGCACCGGCATGATCCTGGCTGGATGCGCCAACAGCCATGCAACAGCTGCGGCTGCGGCATCGCCTTGCCCCAGTTCGGTCAGCAATGCCAAAAGCCGAGGGTTGTCGCCCGAAAACAACGCGCCGCCTGCAAGAGGTGACCAAGCCATTGCAGGCACATCGCGCTCTTGCAAAAAGGCCAAATCTCCATTAGTAAAAGCACTGGTTTCCAACACGCTGATCTCAATTTGGTTGGTAACCAAAGGGGTGTGCATCGCTGATTGCAGCAAGTTCCAATCATGAGGTTTGAAGTTTGATACCCCAACACTGCCCACTTTACCTGAAGCCATCGCCGCATCCAACGCCGCCCCGGTCTCGCGGTGATCCATCAACGGATCTGGACGGTGTATCAACAAAAGATCAATATGATCCGTCGCCATTAACCGCAGGGAGTGATCCACAGAGTCTGCAATATGAGCCGCTGAAGTATCGTAATGCTTCACCCGCGTGCTGGCATAGCGTCCTGCCCCGACTAAAATATCGCATTTGGTAACAATTTCGATCTTGTCGCGCAGCTGTGGCGCGGCGCGAAGAGCATGGCCCAGAATCTCTTCCGCTTCGTATCCGCCATAGATATCGGCCTGATCCATAGTAGTGATGCCCTGCGCCAAACAGGCTTCAATCTTGGCCTGAACATGTGACGGGCTGGTATCGGTATCATCCGACAGCCGCCACATACCATAAATAAAACGGCTCAGCGTGACGTTATTAGCAAGAGAAATACGTTCCATTATCGACGGGGTCCATTTCCAAGGGGTGTTGCAGGCGTTGTGGTCGGAACGCGGCCATACTCATGCGGTAGAGAACAGGTTTTCAATTCGGGCAAAATCAGTTTTCCCACATAGTCACATTCATCAAGATGTGGATATCCTGAAAATATAAAGGAGCGCATGCCCATTTTCTGATAGGATTCTATCTCAGACAACACCTGATCCACAGATCCCACCAATGCGGCCCCACAGCCTGAACGGGCTCGCCCTACCCCAGTCCAGAGATGCGGTTCAATGAAACCTTCCATATCGGCAAAATCCCGGTTGCGCGCTTGTCGCGACACGCCAAGAGAGCCGCTATCAAGGGCGCGGTCACGGATTGCACTTCCTGTTTCATCATCCAGCTTTGAAACCAATTCGCGGGCAAACTCCCGCGCTTCGGCCTCCGTGTCACGGACAATCATATGCACCCTCAAACCATAATCGATCGTGCGGCCATGAGCCTCGGCGCGGGCATTGACTGCAAGCATCCTGTTGGCCAGATCTTCTTTGCTCTCAGGCCACATCAGATACACGTCGCAATGCTCCGCACAAAGCTCAATAGCATCGGGTGAATAGCCACCAAAATATAGCAAAGGCCCACCATTTTGCTGATAGGGCCGCGCAGGCTTTGTGCTTACCCCCTCAAAATTATAAATTGTGCCATTAAAGTTGATTTCATCTTGGGTCCAGGCCTGTTTCAAGATTTGTACAACCTCACGAGATCGTTGATAGCGGTATGCGCTTGGTTCTTTTTGACCGGGGAAATCTGAGGAAATAACATTGAGCGTCAACCGCCCCTTGAGCATGTGGTCCAACGTCGCCACTGTGCGCGCCAACATGATGGGATGCATCTCACCACAGCGGATGGCAGCCAGCATATTGATATTGTCAGTAATTGGCGCACAGCCAGCGACGAAAGACAGGGTGTCTTGGCCTACCTGATAAGAGGATGGGCAGAGGATATTGCGAAAACCATTGGCCTCAGATTTTTGCACAATCTGACTGCAATGCTCCCAAGATGAACGCAGCGCCCCATCTGGCATACCCAAATATTGGTAATCGTCAGAACAGAGCGCCGAAAACCACGACACTTCTAGGGCGTTTAACCCTGCGGAGGTGATGGGAACAATGCTCATGAGCGGATAAAAAACTTTACTTGCACCCATCCATTTAAACCCGCATTTAAATGTAAATCAATAGTGTATCAATTCCGAGACTCCATGACACAAACTACACCACATTCCGGCTCTTTACCGGCTTATGTGCAGATCAGCGAAGTGATTGCTCGGCGCATCCATGCCGGCCAGCTTTTGGGTGGGGAACGCCTGCCGACCGAGCGGACGATGGCGGCCGAATTTGGGGTCGCAGTTGGGACATTACGCAAGGCCTTGCATATGTTGCAAAAACAAGGCCTCATTCAACCCAAGCATGGCTCAGGAAATTACGTAAATTTTTCCACACAAGCCTCTAATTTATATTCTTTTTTTCGTTTAGAATCGCTTACAGGCGCTGGACTTCCAACGGCAGAATTACTCACCGTGGACCGGCTGCCCAAGCCCCAAAAGACCCCCTATTTTGGCCCTGATACGCATGGGTTTCGCTTTCGCAGATTGCGGTACTTAGACCATCATCCCGCGGCTTTGGAGGAAATTTGGTTGGACGGATCTGTCGCCACGTCTGTTGGGCGTCACGAGGTGTCAGAGTCGCTTTATCATACCTACCAAACTCGGTTTGGATTTTGGATTGTGCGCGCTGAAGATCACGTAACTTTCGCGCCAGTTCCGTACTGGGGCATAGATCAATTTGGCCTGCGTCCGGGCGACACGGCCGGATATGTCGAAAGAATCGCTTGGGCAAATACCGGCAAGCCTCTTGAATTTTCCCGCAATTGGTACGATCCAAACGTGGCACGTTATGTTGCCCGCATCAAATAAGGATATGATATGACCCTAAACTATGGATTGATCGGCTGTGGCATGATGGGCCGTGAGCATATTCGTAATATTGCTCTGCTAGAAGATGTCGAAATTTCAGTGGTTTTTGAACCAGATTTAGAGATGCGGGCGCTTGCGGCACAAACCCTGCCCCAAGCTGTGATGGTCGACAGTCTTGAAACGCTTTTGGCGCATGACCCATTGGATTGCTTAGTAATTGTCAGTCCAAACCATTGCCACATGCCTCAGCTTATCGAGATTGCCGCCCAACGTGCCCTGCCTATTCTATGTGAAAAACCCTTGTTCACCAATCCGGCAGATCTTGCGCTAGCTCAGTCATTTGCGCAGTCCTACCCAAGTCAAGTTTGGGTGGCGATGGAATATCGTTATATGCCACCGGTTGCCGCACTTATAGCACACGCCCAAGAGATCACCGGTGGGATCAAAATGCTGACCATCCGCGAGCATCGGTTTCCGTTTCTGCCTAAAGTTGGTGATTGGAACCGCTTCAACATAAATTCTGGTGGCACATTGGTCGAGAAGTGTTGTCACTTCTTTGACCTGATGCGCTTTATTTTGGGATCTGATCCGGTAGGTATCATGGCCAGTGCGGGGCAAGAGGTCAACCATCTCGATGAGACCTATAACGGTCAAGTCCCAGACATTTGGGATTGCGGCTATGTCATAGTAGATTTTGCCAATGGCGCACGCGCGATGCTGGAGTTGAGCATGTTTGCCGAAGGCTCCGAATACCAGGAGGAAATTCATGCCGTTGGTCCAAAGGGCAAAATTGCCTGCAATGTGCCGGGCCCAGCCCGGTTTTGGCCGGAGCATATGGCCGAGCCACCCGTGCCACATATAATCCTCAGCCCCCGCAGCCCGATGAATCCAACCCGCATCGACACGCCAGTGCCAACAGCTTTGCTGGCCGCCGGTGATCACAACGGCTCAACCTTCTATCAACATCAGAGATTCCAAGCTGCTGTATTGAGAGGGCTTTCTGCTGAGGTGGGTCTCCAAGACGGTATTTGGGCTGTGCGCATGGGACAAGCCGCCCAGAAGTCAGCTTTAGAAAAAAGGGTTATTGAACTATAGCCTCAGCCGTGTGTTAGTTTTGACACTAAATTTAGGGTTGAGGGATCATTCTCAGGGCCGGGCTGTGCCCCTGAAATTACAGGACCAAGAGCGGTGGCCAATTCCTTGCCCAGCTCCACCCCCCATTGATCAAAGGAATTAATCCCCAAAATAACACCCTCAACGAAGACGCGATGTTCATAGAGTGCGATCAACTGCCCCAAGCAATAGGGCGTCAATTTAGGATATATCAACGTAGTAGAGGGCCGGTTGCCCTTGAATACCCGATGGCGGGCTTGGCGCTCCAGATCTGAACCTTCAAAGCCTTTGGAGGCTGCAATAGCGCGCGCTGCATCCAAGTCACGCCCAAGCATCAATGCCTGCGACTGGGCCAAGCAATTGGCCTGCAAAAGCTGATGCTGATGGGTTAAATCGGGCTCATGGCCTTGCCGCGCGATCATAAACTCACAAGGTATGATATGTGTGCCTTGATGGATTAGCTGGTAAAAGGCATGCTGCCCATTGGTCCCCGGCTCTCCCCAGACAATCGGGCCTGAGGAGACGGTAAGATCTTGACCATCAATGCCCACGCTCTTGCCGTTGGATTCCATTTCGAGCTGCTGCAAATAAGCTGGAAACCGCGATAAGCGTTGCTCATATGGTAGCACGGCCCGTGTGGCATAGCCTACAACCTGTGCGTGCCAAATCCCAACCAAAGCCAGCATGACCGGGAGGTTGTCAGCGCCGTCAGCAGACTGGAAGTGATCATCCATTGCTGCCGCACCGTTCAAAAACGCGGTGAAGTTGTCGGCGCCAATCGCGAGTGCAAGACTCAGACCAATCGGCCCCCAGAGTGAATAACGCCCCCCAACCCAATCCTCAAAGCCAAAGACCCGATCAGGACTGATGCCAAAGGCTGCAGTTTTATCATCAGCGGTGCTGAGGGCTACAAATTGATCCGCGGGGTTGGCCACGCTCTGCCCCATCCAGCGCAATGCGGTTTCCGCATTGGTGAGAGTCTCAATGGTTGTGAAGGTTTTGGAAGCTACAATCACCAATGTGGTTTGCGCATCAAGACCGGCCAAGACATCCGTCACATGCGCGCCGTCCACATTGCTGACATAATGGACTTTTGGTCCTTGTGAGTAGGGTTTCAACGCAAGATAGGCCATTGCGGGTCCGAGATCTGAACCACCAATGCCGATGTTCACAATATCAGTATAGGCGCCACCCCGCCCTTGCAGCGCACCACTGCGCAGCTCTTCGGCAAATTTAAGCATCCGCGCACGGGTGGCCAGCACGTCGGGCATCACATCTTGCCCGTCCACGGTGACAGCTCCAGAGGACTTGCGCAGGGCGGTGTGCAAAACCGCACGATCTTCGGTGATATTGATTTTTTCACCACTGAACATTGCTGCACGCTTGTCCGCAAGTCCGGCTGTTTTGATCAGCTCAAGCAGCAGCCTAAGGGTTTCGCGGTCGATATTGGTTTTTGAATAATCAAAAAACAAACCATCCGTTTGTACTGCAAAATCATACGCCCTACTTGTATCAAACAACGTTGTTATTTTGCGATCTCTGACCGCCGCGTATTTTACTTTCAACGCCGTAAACATTTACTATTCCTAACTTGGACACCAATGCACTGTGGCATTTGGCAAAAACTGGACAATTGGAGCCTCGGCGGATGAATAAATCTGAGCCCGTGCCAACGCCGCTTTCTTTTCAGCGCCCAAAATCAAAACATGGGTGCAAATGGCCTTGGTAAGCGCATTAGCGCTTAGGGTCACGCGAGGCTCAAGGTCGCCACCAACTGGCACCATCGGCACAACGGCTGCCGCCTCAGCACTCTGCGCCCAAGCCAACTCTGCAGCGCCTGGAAACAGCGAGGCGGTGTGCATGTCAGCACCCATGCCCAAAACCAAGACATCAATCGGAAAATGGGGTGCGACGCGATCAGATAAGATGGCAGCCCCCACGTTCGGATCACAACCCGGCTCAAACAGTGCCACATAGCCCGCGTCTTGAGCTGCATTGACCAACAGCCGGCCTTTGATAAGAGCAGTATTTGACCTTGGGTTATCAGAGGGCACCCAACGTTCATCAGTTAACATAACCGTAACATTGGCCCAATCAAGATCAGCCTGACTTAGCAAATCAAACAACGGGCCCGGCGTGCTGCCGCCGGGAACAGCCAGAGTTGCACTGCCATTCTGTACCAGGGCTGCGGACAGCTCATCTGCCAATTGCGCGGCCAAGCTTTGCATCATCTCAGCCGCATTTGAGTAACTCGACAGCTGCATCATTTAACTTCGCGCCACCGACGCCCATCACGGTGGATAAGCGCCATCGCATCCTCTGGGCCAGCACTCCCCACATCATAGATTTTGGGAACATCGTTACGGTTTTCCCAGGCATTGATGATCGGGTCAGTCCATTTCCAGGCCGCTTCAACCTCATCACCACGCATAAACAGGGTTTGATCCCCCCGGATCACATCCATGATCAAGCGTTCATAGGCATCAGGTGTGTCCTCAGAATGCTCGCCAAGTGCATCTGCAAAGGTCATATCCAAAGGCACGTGGATCAACCGCATGCCGCCGGGGCCTGGCTCTTTAATGGTCACATCCAACGTCATCCCTTCGTTGGGTTGCAGTTGAATAGACAAAACATTTTGTTTTTCATCACTTGATTTTTCAAAGATCGAATGAGGCAGTTTTTTGAAAACAATTGCAATTTCAGAGGTCCGCGCCTTCAGTTTCTTACCTGTACGCAGATAAAAAGGGACCCCTGCCCAACGCCAGTTTTCAATATGGGTTTTAATAGCCACATAGCTTTCGGTAAAACTACGCGGGTTTTCAGCGTCATCCCGGTAGCTCGGCATGGTGGCGGTGGCGTCATATTGCCCGCGCACCACGTGATGCGGCTCAACCTTTGCCAAGCTGCGGATCACTTTTAGCTTTTCATCGCGCACAGCATCGGGGTCAAAATGCGACGGTGGTTCCATCGCAATCAAACACAACAGCTGCATCAAGTGGTTTTGCACCATATCGCGCATGGCACCTGATTTATCGTAATAAGCGCCACGCCCGCCAACACCTACAATTTCCGCTACAGTGATCTGAATATGATCAATATATTGAGCGTTCCAAAGTGGTTCGAACAACAGGTTACCAAAGCGCACGGCCATCAGATTTTGCACAGTTTCTTTGCCAAGGTAATGATCAATGCGATAGATTTGGCTTTCGTCAAATTGTGCAGATAAAATTGCATTGAGGCTCTTCGCACTCTCCAGATCGCGGCCAAAGGGTTTTTCAACCACGATGCGCGCCTCTGGTGTGGCAATGCCCCATGTATTCAGCCGCGATGCGATATCGCCAAACAATCCAGGACCTACTGAAAAATAATAGGCATTTACGAGATCTTTGCGCACCATGGCCGCCAATTCGGCCCAACCGCCATCACCGCGAATATCTATAGCCACGTAGTTCAACTGAGCTAAGAAGGCGACTAGTTGGGCGTTTTCCATGTCGGTGGACGCGCCAAATTCGGCAATTGCGGCGCGGATCATGTCTTGATAGCCAGCCTGTCCAAGATTAGCGCGTGCCGCCCCAATGATACGAGCGTTGGGGGGCATTTGACCGGAACAAAACCGACGAAACAAGCCCGGCAAAATCTTGCGACGGGCCAAATCTCCAGTGCCACCAAAAATGATGAGATCAAAAGGATCAACGGGAATTACTCGGGAGACCATTTGAGGATCCTTTGAAATGTTTGCGCTAACGGTGACTTACAACGGCTCAAAGCCCCTGTCCACCTTATAGGGCGCAAGCACGTCTGTGTCAGCATGTTTGCTAAGGGTTTTTTATTGGAGGATGGCGATGTATGACGGTATGTATAAATTACTTAAATGGGTTATTCATGGACGATCACATCATTATCGCCAACAAAAATAAATTTTCTAACCAAAATATAACCGCCAAAGGCGAAGAACGGGCCCGTGTGGCACTAACCCATCCGGAAACACTTTGGTTCAATACTGGCACGTTATGTAATATTGAGTGCGTTAATTGTTACATCGACAGCAGCCCAACCAATGATGCGTTGGTCTATATAACTGCAGATGAGGTTAGCTATTATTTGAAGCAGTTGATCACCCGCAATTGGCAAGTGCGCGAAATCGGCTTTACCGGTGGCGAGCCCTTCATGAACCCTGAGATGATCGAAATGGCCCGACGCGGCTTGGCCGCAGGCTATGAGGTGCTTATTTTGACCAACGCAATGCTACCGATGATGCGCAAACATATGCGCTATGGCCTCACCGAGCTGAACACTGCCTACCCCGGAAAGTTAACGCTTCGAATTTCTTTGGATCACTTCAATGAAGAGCAGCACGACACCGAGCGAGGGAAAGGAGCATTTCAAAAAACTTTGGCCGGAATGAATTGGTTGAGCGATGCGGGCATTCAGATGGCGGTGGCTGGTCGCACAATTTGGGGCGACACCGACAGCGCCAGCCGCACAGGCTATAGCGCATTGTTCGCCGAACATGGTTATGACATTGATGCGCAAAATCCAGCGGCTACAGTGCTGTTCCCCGAGCTGGACGAAACAGTGGAAGTTCCTGAAATTACAACAGCCTGCTGGGGGATTCTCAACAAAGATCCTAGCAGTCTGATGTGTGCCTCTTCGCGGATGGTGGTCAAGCGCAAAGGGGCCAATAAGCCCGCAGTTTTGGCCTGCACGCTTCTGGCATATGCGCCGGAGTTTGAATTGGGTACCAGCCTACAAGAAGCTGAAACAGATGTGGCTCTCAACCATCCCCATTGTGCAAAATTCTGTGTTTTGGGTGGGGCCAGCTGTTCAGGTTAGGCCTGTAGCTCCGCATCCCAGTAGAGAAAATCAACCCAGCTTTCATGAAGGTGATTTGGCGGGAATTTGCGCCCCAAATTGCGCAACTCTTCCGATTGTGGCTTTCTAATAGGTTTGCGCAGTAGCATTCCGGACTGTTTCAAACTGCGTGACCCTTTTTTGAGATTACACTTTGAGCAGGCCGCCACCACATTTTCCCAACTGGTTATGCCGCCACGGGCGCGTGGCACCACATGATCAAAAGTTAAATCTCCCAATCCACTGCAATATTGGCAGGAAAATTCGTCGCGTAGGAACAGATTGAACCGCGTAAAGGCCACGGTATTTTGCGGCTTCACATAGTCGCGTAGCACCACCACAGATGGAATTCGGATTTCGGTGGTGGGAGAGCGGACAATCTCGTCATATTCCGCAACAATCTGCACCCGATCGAGCCAAGCAGCCTTCACCGCATCTTGCCAGCTCCACAGGGACAATGGGTAATACGACAGTGGCCGAAAATCTGCGTTCAGCACCAAAGCGGGCCTCTGGGTCAAACCCGACGGCTCCCTCACAAAGTCTGTCCTGAAATTTCCGCCCATGCCTGTCGCCCCGCAGCAAGTCAACTCAAAATTAAACCATCTTGGGTGCCGATGGGACGCCCCGTTTGATGTTTGAGAACACTATATCTAGGGAAATTAATCAGGCAAGTCCTGTATGTAGAAATCTTGAGGGGTGTTAGTCCATTGCAAGCTGTTGCCGCATGAAGGCCAAAGCCACCTGCAAACCATCAGGCCCGATGCCATGGGCCGTACCTTTCATTACATGTGCGTAGACGTCCTTAAACCCAGCCGCCTCCAAGCCTTCTGCCGCATGGGGCAAAGCGTCAATAGGCACCACATCATCCTCATCTCCATGCACCAGCAATATAGGCATAAAAGAGGTAACTTCATCGACCAACAATTCATGCTCTAGAAGACGTCCAGAAAAAGCCACAACCCCTGCAACAGGATCCTCGCGCCGTGGGGCCACATGCAAAGCCATCATTGTGCCTTGCGAAAATCCAAAAATGATCACCTGTTCGGGCAGCAGATCATAATCCACCATAACACCGTCGAGATAGGCTTCCAAATCTAAGGCCGCCGCGCGCAAACCATTCGCCGAATCTTCTTCAGAAGATCCATCAATCCATGGAATCGGGAACCATTGAAGCCCCATGGGAGACAGGGCGGTGTTTTCTGGCGCATCGGGTGCCAGGAACATCGTATCGGGCATATGTTCCGTCAAAACATCTGCTAAGCCCATAAGATCAGCTCCATTTGCGCCGTAACCGTGCAAAAAGATAACGGCTGAAGTCACATCACCACTTTCTGGCATCCGACTGACTGAATTCAAAACTCGTGTCATATTAATTCCTCGCGCGATTTGTGATCTTTGTAATAGGCCCACAACAGGCGCGCTGCAACAGATCTCCATGGCGACCAAGCCTGTGCCAAATCGCGCATCATTTTTTCACCGGAGCGGTCTGGTAGATTGAAGACTAATCGCGTGGCCTCCTGCAATGCCAGATCCCCATGCGGAAACACATCCGCCCGTCCAAGAGCATGCAAAGCATAGACTTCTGCCGTCCAGCGCCCGATTCCGGTTATCTGAGTCAAAGCCGACAGTACCGCCTCATCAGGGAGGTTAGCCAGCCCATCATAATCAAGCAAACTTTCGGCCAATGCATGCGCATGGCAAATTTTTAGGCGTGAAAGCCCCAATTGCGCTAAGTGTTCTGGTGTGGCCCGCGCCACATCCGATTGCGCTGTCAGCCCTGCCTGCTCCACCCGGGTCCAAATCGCCGCGGCTTACGCCACAGAGACCTGTTGGCCGATAATGGCCTGAAACAATGTGGTGAAACCTTTCGGTTTGCGCCTCAAGGGAATCGGGATGCCGCTGAAGTAAATTGCAGTAAATTCTGAGATAGCCAGCTGCTCCACCGCCACTGCGATATCCTTTGCGCTCTCAATAGTTACGATTGCCATTGCCGCAACCACTGCTCAATCTCAGGCAGGCTTTGCACAGATAGCCCGCCACAAGGCGCGGGCCGCGCGATCATCAATACTGAAGTGCCCAACAGGCGCGCCGCATCAAGCTTGGTCCGGCTTGCAGCACCACCCGCATTTTTAACCACCAATACATCGACGTTCAACTGCCGAAAGAGCGCCTCTTCATCTGCCACAGAAAATGGTGGCCGGCCGATAAGATACTGCCCATTGGGCCATGGAAATTCACCATCCGGCTGATCAATCTGACGGCAAATCAGACGAGCATGCGATAGGTTGGCAAATTTGGACAGGCTTTGACGGCCCGTGGCCAAAAACACCACAGCGCCCGCCTTTACATGGTCAGCGGCCTCTGATTCATCTGTCAGAGTGATCCAGTGATCGCCCACCATTGGTACCCACTCAGGCCGCTCAAACCGCAGCAAGGGTAGGCCAATCTCGTGTGCAATCTCAAAACTGCGGCGGGTGATGTTGCTGGCAAAGGGATGGGTGGCGTCAACAATGGCTGTTATCTGATGCGCCTTAAGATAGTCCCGAAAGCCGTCCGCTCCGCCAAACCCACCGTAACGCGTCTGAATGGCCAGTTTGACCGGTTGCCGTGTCACACCCGCAAGGCTGGCAATGGCCCGGATGCCCTGCGTTGCGCAATACTGCGCGATTTGGCGTGCCTCGCCAGTACCGGCCAAAATTAAAACTGTCATATCTGCGCCAAAATTAGCCCAGCCCGGTCAATCACAACACAGTCAACCGCGATTTCATTAGTTTTTAATATTGATTGGCAATTGCGCAAAGCTGCCTCAACCACCCAATTCGCCATATCTGTCCCAGAGAGACTATAGGCTTGCAGAGCTGTGTTGGCAGCCGCCAAATTGGGTTGTCCCATCACATCCGCTAGCTGTTGAAAATCTACCTGTGAGCGGTCGGAGTGCAAATCGCGCGCACCCTGCGCCAATTTGGTCATCTTACCTATACCGCCTCCAACCGTGAGGCGCGGCACGGGATGGCGCCCAAGATATTTCATCAAGCCACCGGCAAAATCACCCATATCCAGCATCGCTGTTTCTGGCAAAGCGTGCAGGGCTTGCACTGCGCGCTCAGATGTGGCTCCGGTGCAGCCCGCCACATGCGGCGTGCCTTCCGCGCGCGCCACATCAATACCACGGTGGATTGAGGCAATCCATGCGGCACATGAAAAGGGTCTAACAATGCCCGTAGTACCCAATACAGATAGCCCCCCCACGATACCAAGCCTTGGGTTCCAAGTTTTCATAGCCAATTCGGCCCCGCCGGGAATTATTATGGTGATATCAACATCCGGGCTTTGAACATAAAATACTGCCAATTCATCCACCTGCGCCTGCATCATCTGACGTGGCACGGGATTGATTGCAGGCTCACCCACGCCAATCGGCAAGCCAGCTTTGGTGATGGTTCCAACGCCCGCGCCCGCATGAAAGTGTACGCCGCCTGAAGAGGTCGCGATCCGCGCAATGATGAGCGCACCATGGGTGACATCGGGATCATCCCCCGCATCCTTGGTGATGCCAATCTCAATCCATCCATCTTTGGCTTCATGATGGGCAATTTGAAAGATCGGCTGTTCGCCCTTTGGTAGGGTGATTTGCACCTGAGACAGCCGCGTGCCGCCCCAAAGCTCGCACAGCCCGGCGCGTACGGCGGCGGTAGCGCAAGCGCCGGTTGTCCAACCACGACGGAGAGGGGGTGTTTTGCTATGTTCCATGCTTCCACTATATCAAGGCATTTCATGCCGCCAATCACAAAGCGCAGGTCGCTTGCACACTATTTAACCGCCACGTTATTCGTCATAAGGTGAGTTATGAGCGATTCACCTTCCCTTCCCCCTAAAAAATGGCCCGAGTTACGGCCTGGCTGGGTGTGGCTTTGCGGCGCAGGCCCCGGCGATCCCGGCCTGCTGACCCTGCATGCTTTGAACGCATTGCGCCAAGCTGACGTGGTGGTCTACGACGCATTGGTTGGCACTGAGATTTTGGAATGGGCCGACGATGCTGAGTTGATCTATGCAGGCAAGCGTGGCGGCAAACCCTCCGCCAAACAGCGCGATATTTCGCTGCATCTGGTGGAATTGGCCCGCGCGGGAAAACGTGTGCTACGCCTCAAAGGTGGTGATCCCTTCGTCTTTGGCCGTGGCGGCGAAGAAGCGCAGACCTTGGTGCAACATGGCATCCCTGTGCGTATCATTCCCGGTATATCTGCGGGTATAGGCGGTTTGGCCTATGCGGGCATTCCCGTCACCCACCGCGATGTGAACCAATCGGTCACCTTTGTCACCGGACATGACCAATCCGGCACCACGCCGGACTCTCTCAATTGGGATGGTATAGCACGGGGCAGTCAAGTAATCGTTATTTATATGGGCATGAAGCATATTGATCACATCACGCAAAGCTTGATGGTCGCCGGGCGCAGCCCATCCGAGCCGCTAGCCTTTGTTACCTCCGCCACACTAGAGCACCAACAGGTTGTGGAAAGTACCTTGGGCACTGCAGTGGCCGATGCTAAAGCCGCAGGCATTGAGCCGCCTGCTATAATTTGCGTGGGACGCTCGGTGCTAATGCGCCAAGTTCTCGACTGGCAGTCAATGGAAGCCGGCATCCCCGCGCGCAATCTCGACCCGCTTGGACGAGGCCGTCCCGCAGAGAGCGCATGACACGTGTCATGATCGCCGCCCCCAGCTCAGGCGCAGGCAAAACAACCGTGACTTTGGCATTGATGCGGATATTGCGCCGCGAGGGCATCCCTTTCCAGCCTGCAAAGTCTGGTCCCGATTATATAGATCCGCGGTTTCACGAGGTGGCAGCAGGCTGCACATCGGTTAATTTAGACGCTTGGGCGATGCCCTTGTCGCAAATCAAGAATCTGTCCGGACCGGGCAACCTGATCGTTGAAGGGTCTATGGGCCTATTTGACGGGGCAGGTTTGGCCGGCAAGGGATCTGCGGCAGATTTGGCGAATATGCTGTCACTACCGGTGATCTTGGTGATTGATGCAGCCAAAACCGCACATTCTGTTGCGGCTATGGTACAGGGGTTCGCACGATTTGATCCACGGGTCACGGTCGCAGCTGTGATTTTCAACCGTGTCGGTAGCCCGCGACACCTCCAAATGCTGCAAGCGGCTCTTTCAGGCTCAGGCATCCCGGTATTTGCCCATCTGCTGAGCTCTGAAAATTATGCCCTGCCTGAGCGGCATCTGGGGTTGGTTCAGGCCAGTGAAAACAGAGATTTGGACGGCTGGATTGACCGGGTGGCTGATGCATTGTCTATGAGCCTTGATTTACCAGCCCTCTGTGCACTCACTGGCGAAGCTGTCAAAACTGAATTCATCCCGACCCAACCACCGGCACAACACATTGCCATAGCACGGGACCTGGCCTTTGAATTTTCCTACCCGCATCAATTGCGCGGCTGGCAAGAGGCTGGGGCTTCGTTGTCGTTTTTCTCGCCCCTAGCTGATGAAGCCGTCCCAAAGGATTCAGGATATATTTTTCTGCCCGGCGGCTATCCAGAACTGCACGCACCACAGCTGGCCGCAGCGCAAAAATTCAAGGCCTCAATGGCACGCTATGCCGCTACCGGATCCGCCATCTACGGTGAATGTGGCGGATATATGGTGTTAGGGCGCGGATTGGTGGATGCTAAGGGCGGACGCCATGAAATGCTGGGCCTTTTGCCATTGGAAACCAGTTTTCAAACACCGAAATTGCATCTGGGTTATCGCCAGCTCACCCCATTGAGCGATCATTTCACAGGCGCGCTGGGCGCACATGAATTTCATTATGCCACAACGCTGACTGCAGATGGCCCACCTCTATTTGCTGCAGAGGATGCAGATGGCGCTTTTTTGGGCAATATGGGGTTGCACATCGGGCAAACCTGCGGTTCTTTCGCACATATTATTACAGGGCCATAACGCCCTTGAAGGGTTACCCATGTCAGCAGATTTAACCGACGACCGTCAGGCCAAGCGCAATGTTGCAGTTTTGGTTGCCGCTCAAGCCATTTTGGGCGGGCAAATGCCGATGATGCTCATCGTTGGGGGCCTCGCAGGCGGCATGTTGACAGGCAATCCTTGCTTTGCCACCCTTCCCATCTCCCTGATCGTCTTTGGCTCCATGACAACAGCGCCATGGTTGTCACCTTTGATGCAGAAATATGGCCGTAAAACTGGATTTTTCGTAGGGGCCATTGCCGGTGCTCTTGGCGCTGCGGTTTCTGCATATGGTCTTTACATCGCCTCCTTTACTATCTTCTTGATGGGGGCTTATCTTTCAGGAATATACATGTCGGCGCAAGGATTTTACCGCTTTGCCGCCACGGACACTGCCTCAGACGGCTTTCGCCCTAAAGCAATTTCCTATGTCATGGCCGGAGGATTGATTTCTGCTGTCTTAGGGCCTCAACTTAATAAACTGGTGCAGGATGCCTCAGTTATTCCGTTTTTGGGCAGCTATATCGCAATTATTGCACTCAATTTGGTTGGCATGTTTCTATTTCTATTGCTGCGGATGCCAAAAGGCACCGCCAATGAACCCAAAGCCATTGCCCCAACTCCGCCGCGCAGCCGAAAAGAGCTATTGCGCAATCAAAAGATCTTTGTAGCAATTTCAGTTGGCATGGTGGCCTATGCGCTGATGAATCTGGTCATGACCTCCACCCCGCTTGCAGTGGTGGGCTGTGGTTTGACCAAGAACAATGCCAATGACATCGTTTCAGTCCATGTGATCGCGATGTTTTTGCCTTCATTCTTCACAGGACATCTGATCACTCGCTTTGGTGTTGAGCGGATCATGGGTCTTGGCCTGATTATTTTGGCAGGTGCTGGCGTTGTGGCGCTCAGCGGCATGGAACTTCCAAACTTTTTCTTCGCACTTATGTTGCTGGGATTGGGTTGGAACTTCGGCTTTATTGGCGCCACCACACTTTTGACCAGTGCCCATGCCCCGCATGAACGTGGCCGGGTACAGGGCATGAATGACGCGATTGTCTTCGGCTGTGTGACCATTGCCTCCATCGCCTCAGGTGGCTTGATGAATTGCACCGGGGGTTCGGTGGTCCAAGGCTGGGCTGCGGTCAACTATGCGATGGTGCCCTTCTTGCTGATGGCAGGCACGGCCTTGCTATGCTTGTTGATGATGAATAAACGCGCAACCTAGCGGCAGCGCCAAGCGCGCCAAGCCCGCGCAATGGCTGTGGATATTGGGAAGTCAGGAATAGCTCCCATTTCTACCGCCCCAGGGCTGTGCATTACGAAGCGCAAAACACGCATGCAATCTGCGGTCTCAATCAGTGCCGGGGATTGGATGCGCGGCGCTTTCATTCCATAAGCTGTCCGGCATAGATCCCTGTAAATATGTACTTTTTTATTCTCAGACCAAACAGGTACCTTCAGCTCAATCAAAGCTGGGATACCGCGTAAAAATCGCGCAAGACCAAGCTGGGTAGCATACACCTCAAGCCCTGTTAGATTTATAGGCAGATGCCCCAAACCATCAAGAGCGGCCAACATTGGGCCCATAGTTATATCGCGCACATGGTTTAAGAGTGACTCTGGTCCATCAAACCCTTCTTTGTAAATATCCCAGCGGCGCGCCAGAACCATCAAATCAAGGGCCTCAGCTCCTTTTGGGGTTAGAACCTCGGCCAAAGCATCCACAACTTCATGCTTCCGTGCTCGGCCATGCTCAATCTCTTCAAATACATCGCGCCACCATTGCAGGCGCATTTCAGCAATAACAGGTTCTTGGGTCATCCAAGGAGCGCGAGCCACCTCAGCGGTGGCCGCATAGATTGGCAGTAAGACCCTGCGCGCTTCCAGAGGTGCTGACATGGCAGCGGCAAAACGCTCCGGATCCGCACGACTCACCAAATTTGCACAGGCTTGCAGGCTCATCCAAGTAAATCCGGATCAAATGCCTCAGTGATCACCGCCTCTGACAGACCACCGGGCTTATCAACCACCTCAACGCCAGCAGCGGCCAATTGCGCGCGCACCGCATCCGCTTCAGCAAAATCACGTTTAAACTTGGCTTGGCTGCGGGCCGTCAGTAAAGCCTCAACCCGCACCATGACGTCATCACTCGCTTGTTTAGGCTGCCACCAATCGCAATCAGCCGCAAAAAACCCCAAAAACTGCCCTGCCGCCAAAACGGCATCCGCATCCCCGGCCTTGGCTAGTTCATGCATCCGCATCAAAGCCCCGGGGGTGTTAAGATCATTGGCCACATGGTCCAGTACCGCCCCATCCAAAGACGCAGGGCGTGCGTTCTTAACCAATTCATGCCATTTGCGCAGGGTGGTGGCGGCATTATCCGCCTTTTTCTGAGTCCAATCCATCGGTTTGCCGTAATGGGTGGAGAGCAAAACAAAGCGGATCACCTCTCCTGGAATTTTCTGCTGCAAAAGATCCCGCACGGTGAAAAAATTGCCAAGAGACTTGGACATCTTTTTGCCCTCAACCTGAAGCATCTCATTGTGCATCCAAAATTGAGCAAAAGATCCCTCGGGATGGGCACAGCTGCTTTGCGCAATCTCATTCTCATGATGCGGGAACATCAAGTCATTGCCACCGCCATGAATATCAAAGCTGTGGCCAAAATGATCATGCACCATGGCAGAGCATTCAATATGCCACCCAGGACGGCCACGCCCCCAAGGGCTGTCCCACCCGGGCGTTTGCGCATTCGACGGCTTCCAAAGTACAAAATCCATTGGGTCGCGCTTGTAGGGCGCCACTTCCACCCGCGCCCCTGCAATCATGTCATCAATCGAGCGTCCCGAAAGCGCGCCATAATCAGGGCAGCTGTTCACATTAAACAGCACATGCCCTTCAGCGGCATAGGCATGCCCCTTGGCAATCAAATCCTCAGTCATGGTGATCATCTGAGCGATGTAATCTGTCGCACGCGGCATGATGTTGGGCTCAAGCGCAGCCAGCGCCCCCATATCAGACATGTACCAGCCGATGGTTTCTTCGGTGATATGAGAGATATCGCGCCCCGTGGCCGCAGCACGGGCGTTAATTTTGTCATCAATATCGGTAAAATTGCGCGCATAAGTGACGTGATCTGCCCCATAGACCTCGCGCAGTAATCTAAAAAGACTATCAAACACTACAACAGCCCGAGCATTGCCCAGATGCGCCCTGTCATAAACCGTTGGGCCACAGACATACATGCGCAGATTGTCTGTATTCAGTGGCGTAAAAACCTCCTTGCGGCGTGTTTTTGTGTTGTGAAGCTTAATCTGGGTCATGCGCTATGTCCTGAAGTTTTGAAGGCGGGGCCAAGGGGCAACTTTTTGGCAAAGACTGAGGCAGGCGCCATATTGGCACAGACACCTCATCACTATGATCAACAACGCCATTTCATTGGGCATATATACTCGGCTGACCCATGCGTTTCAATTGCACAAAACCAATTTGACGAATCTATCTCAATAGGTCCAAGTCACAGAATGAAATTGGCAAACCGCATAACCGCTCTCACCCCTAGTGGATCAGATGGATGGGAAGTGTTTTACAAAGCACGCGCCCTAAAAAACTCTGGTCAACCGGTCATTGAACTGACCATTGGGGAGCATGATATCCGCACACATATGGATATTTTGGCTGCCATGGGAAAATCGGCGCGCGCAGGCCATACCGGTTATGCCGCGGTGCCCGGCACTGAAAATCTCCGTGCCACCGTAGCACGGCGCATCGAAGCCCAAAGTGGGATACCCACAACTGCGGCCAATATTTTAATCACCCCAGGTGGCCAAGCAGCGCTATTTGCCGCCCATATGGCAGTTGTCGATTTCGGTGATACCGCTCTGTATTGCGACCCATTTTACGCCACCTACCCCGGAACCCTACGCGGTGTTGGGGCCATCGATAAATCTGTTCTGTGTAAGCCTGAGCGGGATTTTAAACCTACCCACCAAGATCTTAACGCTGCCGCCACAGGCGCACGCTCCTTGCTCGTGAACTCCCCCAACAACCCAACAGGTGTAGTCTATGATCAAGCCACATGGGAGGGAATCGCAAAGGTCTGCCAACATCATGACCTTTGGTTGATCTCAGATGAGGTTTATGAAACCCAAGTTTGGCAAGGCACCCACATCAGCCCACGCAGTCTTGACGGCATGGCTGAACGCACCTTGGTGATTGGGTCAATGTCCAAAAGCCACGCCATGACAGGCAGTCGCGTCGGTTGGGTCTGCGGGCCGGAACCGGTTATTGAACATTTGATAAATCTAGCCACCCATACCACCTATGGCGTACCGGGTTATATCCAGGATGGTGCTGATTTTGCGCTAAACCAAGGTGTCGAAGCCGAGATGGCCGTGGCCGCGCCGTTCCAGCGGCGGCGTCAAATTGCTATGGATTTGATCGCCGGACAAAACTTGATCCGTGCGGTACCCTGTTCTGGGGCCATGTATATGATGCTCGACATTCGGGCGACGGGGCTGACCGGTGAGGCTTTTGCTCATAGCTTACTGGATGCCAAGTTGATTGCTGTGATGCCCGGCGAAAGCTTCGGGCAAGCCGCGGCTGGGCATATTCGTGTTGCTATGACGGTGGAAGATTCTCAGTTTAAGCAGGCTTTAGAGGTTTTATTGGCCTTCTCCGCGTCCCTCAACTGAACTTCATGACGTTTTTGACCAATGGGTCGCAAATGGAAAAGATTGTCAGTCCAGAGATTCTAACGATTGGCCATGATAAATCGTTTTAACACTCTTTTGTGGATCATAAGCCTGATGGTGCGCACGATTGGCGCAAGTAGAGGCCTCGCGGCGCGTGGTCGGCCCGGTACGGTGTAACCCGCCGTTCATTTTACTGACATCACCACTTTAGGACCATTCACATGACTGATGAAACTCCCCGCCGCGCGGGCCGCTCTGGTGGCCGCGCGACTCGCACAGCCGCAAGATCTGCCCCCCTTTCTGAAGCCCTACGCCCAATCCGCCCTGGTATGCAGGGCGGCACATATAATCCGCTGTCTCAGTTGGATATGGAAAAAATTAATGAAGCGGCACTCACCGCTCTTGACGAAATTGGCCTCGCCGACGCTCCTCAATCGGGCATTAATATCATGGTGGGTGCGGGGGCAATTTATGGCGATGATGGCCGCCTGCGCTATCCGCGCGCTTTGATCGAAGACATGCTGGCCAAGGCCAATCGTGAAATCACCCTCTTTGGCCGCAATCCTAAACATGACCTGCACCTGAGCAAAAAGAAGGTCCACTATGGAACCGCTGGGGCCGCTGTCCATATGGTGGATCTGGAAAGCCGCAGTTACCGCGAATCAACGGTACGGGACTTGCATAATGCCGCGCGCATCGTGGAGCATCTCGACAATATCCATTTTGTGCAGCGTCCTATGGTGTGTCGCGATATTTTGGACAATCGCGAAATGGATCTCAACACGATCTACGCCTGTACCACCGGCACTGAAAAACATGTCGGCACCTCCTTTACGGAGCCAGAGTTTGTCGATGATGCCTTTGAATTGTTGCACATGATTGCCGGTGGTGAGGACAAATGGCGGGAGCGCCCTTTTGTATCAAATTCAAACTGTTTCGTGGTGCCTCCGATGAAATTTGCAACTGAGAGCTGCCAAGTGATGGAAAAATGTATTGCCGGTGGCATGCCCATCTTGCTGCTCAGCGCCGGGCAAGCCGGGGCCACAGCCCCTGCCCCAATTGCCGGTGCAATCGTGCAAGCAGTGGCGGAATGTTTGGCAGGGATGGTCTACGTCAATGCTATCAAACCCGGTCACCCAACGATATTTGGAACTTGGCCTTTCGTGTCAGATTTACGGACCGGAGCGATGTCTGGCGGATCTGGCGAGCAGGCTCTGCTCACTGCAGGCTGCGCCCAAATGCATCATTACTACGGACTTCCCGGTGGCGCTGCGGCAGGGATTGCCGATGCAAAATTACCAGACATGCAAGCGGGTTGGGAGCAGGCCATGTCCAACGTCATGGCTGGATTAACCGGCTTGAATATGGTCTATGAAGCAGCTGGCATGCATGCCTCTTTGCTCGGATTTTGCCATGAATCTCTGATCTTAGGAGATGATTTACTAGGACAAGCTATGCGGTGCGTACGCGGTATTGAGGTGAACGACGACACCGTCGGTATTGAAACTATGCGCGCCACCTGTTTGGGCGGGCCGGGCCATTATCTAGGATCAGATCAAACCCTGTCTTTGATGCAAACAGAGTATGTCTATCCAGTTTTGGCAGATCGCAGCTCGCCTAAGGAATGGCAGGAAAAGGGCCGTCCGGATTTGATCCAAAATGCCATAGCCCGCAAAAAAGCCCTGATAGCAGCGCCAACACCGGCGACCTTAGACGCTATAGTGGACGCTGAAATTCGAAAGAGATTCAACATTCATCTGACATAGTCGCACAGCGCAGACGGCGCTTAGCCGCCTGCTTTTACTTCCAACTCAATCCATTCGGCTTCCGAATCAGCCAAGGCGGCTTGACGCTCAAGCAACAGATCCGTGGCTTTTTGAAACTTGGCCGGATGATCTATGTACATATTTGGTTGCACCAAAAATGTTTCTAATTTAAAAATTTCCGCCTCAATTCTTTGAATTTCATCCGGAAGTGCTTCCAAGCGATGCTTTTCGGTGAAAGAAATCGCTGGCTTTACAGTCGTGTTCTCATTGGTTTTCACCGTTTTTTTCTTGGCCGATTGCTTGGCAGTCAAAGACTGATCTGCGCGTGGCTTTTGTGCTTGGTAATCGCTCCAACCGCCCGCATAGACGGTGGCTCTGCCGCCTTCTTCCAGTGCGATGGTGGTCGTGGCCACGCGGTCGAGAAAATCTCGGTCGTGGCTAACTATCAGCACGGTGCCGTCATATTCCCCCAAAACATCCTGCAAAAGGTCTAAAGTCTCAATATCGAGATCATTGGTCGGCTCATCGAGGATCAGAAGGTTGCTTTCCTGCGCCATCAATCGGGCAAGCAGCAATCGGGCTTTCTCCCCCCCAGACAGTGACCTAACCGGCGCGCGCATTTGCTCATCCGCAAACAAAAATTCTTTGAGGTATCCCACAACATGTTTGGGGGTACCACGCACCATGATTTGATCCGAGCTACCAGAAACCGCCATGCTTGGATCACTGGTCAAGGCTTCCCAAAGGCTGAGATTCGGATCCAGCTTGGTCCGGCCTTGATCAAAAACTGCGATTTGTAGATTGGTGCCAAGCTTCACAGTCCCACTATCGGGCGCCTGTTCGCCTAGTAAAGTTTTGATCAATGTGGTTTTGCCAACCCCGTTGGGCCCGACAATCGCCACTCGGTCTTTGCGTTGGACAGTAAGGGAAAAATCTTTCAAAAGCTCCAAGCTGCCAAAGGCGAGATCTAAGTTTTTGGCCTCAATCACCTTCGCTCCAGATTTTTGCCCCGAATCAAATGCCATAGCCGCAGTGGACTGACGATTGATTTGAGAGGCGCGTTCTGCACGCAACTCACCAAGCGCGCGCACCCGGCCTTGGTTCCGCTTGCGGCGCGCTGATATGCCTTCAACAGCCCAACGCGCTTCTGCCTTAATCTTGCGATTAAGCTTATGGCGTTGATCGTCTTCTTCTTCCCAGGTCTTGTCACGCCAGGCCTCAAAGCTGCCAAATCCTTGCTCCAAACGCCGCACAGCACCGCGATCAATCCAAAGTGTTGCACGAGTCAGAGCAGTAAGAAATGCTCGGTCGTGGGAAATCACTACAAAGCTGTTGCGGCTTTCACGTAAAGTATCTTCCAGCCAAGAAATAGCTTCAATATCGAGGTGGTTGGTCGGTTCATCGAGCAACATGAGCTCTGGACTCTCCGCCATCAACTTGGCCAAAGCGGCCCTGCGGCGTTCACCCCCAGAGGCGGTTTTTACCGGCCGGTCTGGATCAAACTTCAGCCCTTCAGCAGCAATCTCAACCTTGTAGTGCTCCGACATATCAAGACCAGACAGCGCAAAATCACCCAAAGTTTCATAGGTAGAAAAATCAGGATCTTGCTCCATATAGCCCACGCTGACCCCAGGCGGAATAACACGATAGCCCTTATCGGCTTCAACCAAGCCAGCCATGACTTTCATCAAAGTAGATTTACCCGATCCGTTTCGTCCCACCAACGAGAGACGATCGCCCGTCTGAACAACGAAGCCTAAATCTGAGAATACAGGATTACCGCCAAAAGTGAGCGATATATCGGAGAGTTGGATCAAGGGTGCACGTGCCATGCGGCTCAGCTAGGCGGTTGCGTTGATGGCGTCAATGCGCTGCGAGAACTACGCGCAATCTGAGGGCTCTTTTTTGTAAAAATTGACTGATATCGAGGCCCGTAAACAGCAATGTTGTGCCCAGATTAAGATCGACCAGCGTTTTAGCTGACTTTCCCGACCAAACCCAGATAGGCGCACAGCAACCGTCGAATACCTTTCGGACTTGCGGTAGCTTGTACCGCCTGTGAGAAGCGGTGGCCTTGACTCCATCCGGGCCGCCAGCTGTCAGACGCCACCAATTTTTCTGTCTAATATCGGAAGATCGGGGTATGGCGATCAGCTTATGACTTAAAAAAGACGTACGTCCAAACTAAAACGACACTGCATTTTGATCCAGAAGCTGCGTGATATAGCCCCATGCCATGCTAAAAATATCCTGGTTAACTTGATCTGGATGCATGGCGAACCAACCAAGCTCAAGAACCGGCGTTTTGAGGACGTGCGTCGGCGACAATCCTAAAAAATGCACCGAATAGCCATCTGCCACCGATCCCGCAAAGCAGAAAAGGCTTAGTCTAAAAATACACAAAAATTAATTAAAATCAGAATTTTAAACAGCGAAGATTAGGAAGCATGGATCACATTTATCTCTATCAACCACCACAGATGTGCCGCTAAACACGGCGCTGCGCAATCGATACATGGACTGCTTTCTTACAGGACTATCGTAAGTATAGACCCGCAAAGCCCTCTCTTAAAATTCTGAAACTGAAGGTCAGATGGCTCGCGCACAACATGGTACCCCAAGGAAAATTATTGAAATAATCATAGAAAGCAATGCGCTGGTACACTACAGATAAATGCGTATGATATCTCAGAAAAATTACGGAGTTAAAATGTTTGAAATTGAAAAAACCGATCAAGAATGGCAGGAAATTCTGTCAGATCTTACCTACAAGGTCACCCGCAAGCACGGAACCGAGCGCGCTTTCAGCCATGACGACTTTCCAAAACAGGCCGGCTCATACGCCTGTGTCTGCTGTGGGGCGTTGCTGTTTTCGCAAACTGATAAATTTGACAGCGGGACCGGCTGGCCATCTTTTACACGGCCGGCAGAGGGCGCAAACGTGGGCGAAAGCGTTGATAAAAGTTGGTTTTCAACCAGAACAGAAGTGCATTGCCAAACCTGTGCTGCGCATCTGGGGCATGTGTTTCCCGATGGCCCTGCTCCGACTGGTCTGCGCTACTGTATGAATGGGGTGGCGATGACATTTCATCCCGACGAGAAAACTTAGGGCTGACCAAAGATATTCTCTGCATCAAACCGGCCAAAGTTTCCAAGCATCTGGCTAATAATGGAAATATTTTCCGCGCCGCCGGCTGTAACCCTACGCGACAGCACAACAATTTCACCATCTTCAAGCCCGTAACGACTTATATTTGTCACAACATCTGATGCATTAAACTGAACGGCTACGATTTCGCGGGAAATAGGTTTGGGTTGCTTTGTACCGTAATGCCGCCACCTGCTGGAGATATAATAGTAACTCCCTCCTGTGTTGACGCCACCTGCGGTGGGCACGCCCAAAGTCTCTTCAACGGAGACGCGGGTATCAACGCCAACCACCACATTAGCCATGGCCTCGTCGTCTGGCGTATAGCCATGATTGCGGAAGGTTGCTGTACAAGACACCGTCACAATGAGGATCAAACACATCACTGCGGTCTTCAATTTATTTAACATGCCTGTTCCTGCTGCCTTGCGAGAGTCGCCAACGCGAATTATGGCTACCGTAACGAAGCCTAAAATTTTATTCAAGAATGGAGAGAAGATGCGGCCAAACCATGCTGATCCAAGTCTCGAGCTAAAGCACTTGGTGCAAAACCGAGGTGCAACCTTTGATCTCGCGTTTTCCGAGGCTCTGATTTCTGAAATTGCGCAACAGCTCGACCTCATGAGCTTGCGCAAAGCCAAATTCACAGGCAACGTTATCCCAATTGGTAAGGGTGACTGGGGCCTATCGGGCACATTGGGCGCAACTGTAGAGCAACCCTGTAGCCTAACATTAGTCCCTGTGCGCACACGAATCGACGCCACAGTGATCCGCAACTTTCGCAGATCACCGGTCAAACTGTCTGACGCAGGTTCTGACAATGAAATCCCTGATGACGACAGTGAAGAACAGCTCGAAGACATCATCGACATTGCACGAGTGTTCAGCGAAGCCCTTTCTCTAGAACTTCCAGATTATCCCCGCGCCGAAGATGCTGAAATCAACAGTGCTGAATTTGGCCCGCCCGGCGTGCCACCACTGACCGATGACTCAGCAAAGCCCTTTGCTTTATTGGCCGGACTGAAGGACAAATTGTAATAAACAGGCCTGCAAACCGGGAATTCCGGGTCTTTTGAAAGAAAAGCTTGGAAATATACGGCTTGATGGCCGTTTGGGGCTTGAAATATTGTCCAATCCCAGTATTTAAGCGCCACTTAAGGTGCCGAGCTGGACTCTGTGCTTTTGTTTGGCTACGACGCGCCGAATTCAGTATTAACAGGGCGTGCGCGCCCCTAGCTCGAGGTTGTGACATGGCTGTCCCAAAAAGTAAGATTACACGGAGCCGTCGTGGCATGCGACGTTCACACGATGCATTGGTTGCGGCAAATCCAAATGAATGCACAAACTGCGGCGAGTTGAAACGCCCGCATCATGTTTGTGCATCTTGCGGTCATTATGCTGATCGTGAAGTGATTGCAGCGACTGAGGAAGTAGATCTCGACGAAGACGCGGCGTAAGAACCCGTATTCGAAGGGAAAACACCTCATTATGACTGAGATCACCACACAATCAGTCAATGCTGACGAAACAGTTGTTGTATCAGTTGATGCGATGGGTGGAGATAAAGGGCCTGGCGTGATTATCGCCGGGCTTTTGCTTTCCACAAAGCAACATTCCAATATTCGTTTTTTAGTACATGGGCCAGAAAATCAGATCAAGCCTTTGATTATAAAATATAATTTTCAAAATTTTTGCAAAATTGTGCATGCAGAACGTATCGTTTCCATGGATGACAAGCCCAGCCAAGTGATGCGTCACGGCAAGGGCACGTCGATGTGGTCTGCGGTGACATCGGTCAAGCAACTTGAGGCCGATGCCTGCGTATCTTGCGGCAATACGGGCGCTTTAATGGCGATTTCCATGGTTCGGTTGCGCAAACTGCCCGGCATCAACCGCCCGGCCATTGCAATTCTCTGGCCCTCAGTTAACACCACGGGTGCGAATGTAATGCTGGATGTTGGCGCCGACATTCGCGCTGATGAAAACGATCTTTTACAATTTGCGCTGATGGGTGCCTCTTATTTGCGTAATGGGTTTGGCGTGACCCGTCCCCGGGTTGGCCTTCTCAATGTGGGTACAGAAGAGCATAAAGGCCGCGCCGAGTTGAAAGCAGCCCATGACCTGATCCGAGACACCGCTGACACCGGAAACTTTGCGTTTGTGGGCTTCGTCGAAGGTAGCGACATTCCTTCCGACAGGGTTGATGTTATAGTGACTGATGGATTTACTGGAAATATTGCGCTGAAAACGGCCGAGGGCACCGCAAGCTTTATTGGCTCTGCGCTGCGCAAGTCTTTCAAACACAGCCTGCTGTCTAGGCTCTCTGCGATTGCGGCCTATGGTCCGTTGAGCCGGTTAAAACAACAAACCGATCCGCGCCGCGTCAATGGTGGTGTGTTTTTGGGGCTCAATGGCACTGTGGTGAAATCCCATGGTGCGGCTGATGCAACAGGAGTTGCAGCCGCGGTTGGGCTGGCTTATCGTTTAGGAACAACTAAATTCAGCACCAAGCTCGCCGCGCGCGTCGCTTCGGTAAATGGGTTTACAGAAGACCTAGAAGAAGACGGGGCATAACGATGCGACGAGCAGTTGTAGAATCTATTGGCCACTATCTGCCCGAGCGCGTGGTGGAAAATAGCGAATTTGAAACAACGCTTGAAACGAACGATGCATGGATTCGCAGCCGTACTGGCATTGAACGTCGTCACTTCGCAGCCGAAGGTGAAACCACTTCAGCGATGGGCATTAAGGCAGCACAGGCCGCTTTAAACAATGCCGGTTGCAGTGTGGATGACGTCGATGCCATCATATTAGCCACATCCACAGCAGACTTCACCTTTCCCTCTGCCGCAACCATGGTTCAGAACGGACTTGGCATGCGCCACGGATTTGCTTTTGACGTCCAAGCCGTCTGTGCGGGTTTTCTCTACGCCTTAACAACCGCCAATTCGATGATCGCCAGCGGTCAAGCCAACCGGGTTTTGGTCATTGGCGCTGAGACATTCTCAAAACTTATGGACTGGACGGATCGCGGCACCTGCGTACTGTTTGGCGATGGCGCGGGTGCGATGCTGATCGCCGCTCAAGAAGATAAAACCTCTGATAGAGGTATTTTGGCCACCGCTTTGCGCTCTGATGGGCGGTACAAAGATATCCTCTTTATGGACGGCGGCGTGTCTATGCAGACCACCGGACATTTGCGGATGCAGGGCAAAGAAGTGTTTCGCCATGCCGTCGAAAAACTGTCAAACACAGCCCTTGAGGCCATCGAACAAGCTGGCCTCAGCACGGATGACGTGGATTGGATAGTGCCACATCAGGCAAACAAACGTATTCTGGAAGGCATGTCTAAGCGATTGAAGGTCCCAATGGAGCGAGTCGTTATGACCGTAAACAACCATGGCAACACTTCCGCTGCGTCAATTCCCTTGGCGATGTCGGTTGCAGTCCAAGATAACCGCATAAAACAGGATGATATTGTGGTCACAGGCGCCATTGGCGGCGGTTTGGCCTGGGGAACAGCAGTTATTCGCTGGTAAATGAACCAAAATGCCTAGTTTTTGTTGCCAAGCCCCCCCACCTCTTTTACGCTTGTATAAAATAAATAGGGGGAAAAAATGTCGTCTACTACACTCACAAGGATGGATTTGAGCGAAGCGGTATTCCGCGAAGTTGGTCTGTCTCGCAATGAATCAGCCGATTTGGTTGAATCGGTTCTGACACATATGTCCGACGCATTGGTCGCCGGCGAGTCAGTAAAAATCTCTTCATTCGGCACCTTTGGCCTGCGTGATAAAACGGCACGTGTGGGCCGAAACCCAAAAACTGGCGAAGAAGCACTAATTGTACCGCGCAGGGTTTTGACATTTCGCCCGTCACATCTGATGAAAGACCACGTTGCCAAGGGCAACAAAGGTTAATCATTGTGGCTAAATCGCCAGATGCTTTTAGAACCATAAGTGAAGTGGCAACATGGCTTGGTACTCAAGCTCATGTGCTGCGCTTTTGGGAAAGTAAATTTAATGCCGTCACTCCGGTTCAACGGACTGGGGGGAGGCGCTACTACCGCCAAACAGATATGATGCTTTTGGGCGGAATAAAATTCCTCCTACATGAGCAAGGTATGACCGTTAAAGGCGTGCAAATACTGTTGAAAAATGAAGGCATCGCCCATGTGCAAAGTTTTTCTCCCGAGATAGATATCGTTGAGGCCCCTAAGCCAACTAAAGCGCTGCGACCGGCGCCAGTTACTGCCACCCAAAATGTGGTGGATCTGAACTTTAGTCCAGTGCAGGTAAATAAATATGTCGTGCTCAGCGAGCACATAGAGCAGGATGTACAACCGTTCTTATTTCCAGAGCTGGAAGAAAAGATCCCAGCCCCAGACACAAAAACTAAATTGTTTAGCACGGAAGCAGCTATTCCCGTGGTATTTGGGGCAGATTTGCCCAGCACCGATCCACAAATTGGTGAATTTTTGGGCCAATCCAGAAAGCTTAGTGCATTGATCACGCGCCAAAAGTGGCAGTGGCGTCAGATGACGACAGCGAAGTGTGACGCTATTACGCAATTGCTGGATTTGCAGAAAAAGCTGAGCGCATAAGTGACCTACAAAGGCGGAATACTCTTGCTACCGGCGAAGGGATTGATATACCATCACATGTCCGGGCTATGGCGCAGTCTGGTAGCGCGTCCGTCTGGGGGACGGAAGGTCGCAGGTTCGAGTCCTGCTAGCCCGACCAACAAACAACCGCCCTGCCTTATGGCTTGGGCGGTTTTTTTGAATTTTAAGGGGGCCTCATGCGCCAAGGTGTAATTCCGAGTCAGTCGATTGAAACCATGGTCACCAATAACCAAATTTTGATCACCAAACCCTTGCAAGACAATCAAGTGCAACCCGCTTCGCTTGATTTGCGTTTGGGACTAGTTGCTTACCGGGTGCGCGCGTCCTTTTTAGCGGGCGGCCAGGGTACCGTGGCCGATCGCTTGACCGAGTTTGAGATGCACCGAATTGATCTGTCGCAAGGCGCTGTCTTGGAAAAAGGTTGCGTATATCTTGTGCCATTGATGGAAAGCCTTGATCTACCGGACGACATTGAAGCGGTCGCAAATGCTAAATCCTCTACGGGCCGGTTGGATCTTTTGACCCGTACAATTACCGATTATGGCAAAGAATTTGACCGGGTTGTCAAAGGCTATAATGGTCCACTTTATGCAGAGATTTGCCCGCGTTCTTTTTCCGTATTGGTGCGCCCGGGTATGCGACTCAACCAAATTCGCTTTCGCAAAGGCCACGCCATTTTGGACGACGAGGCGCTAACATCCCTTCATGCCGAATCCCCCTTGGTCTCTGGAGAAGCGGTGATACAAGATGGATTGGGTTTCTCGGTTGATCTGCGCACCTCGGAAAATGGCATCGTCGGCTACCGCGCCAAACCGCACACCGGTGTGATTGATTTGGCCAAATTAGGAGCCTATGCGCCGACGGATTATTGGGAAGAAATCCGTACCAATGAGCATCGCATCATCTTAGATCCAGGGGCCTTCTATATTTTGATGAGCCAAGAGTCCGTCACTATTCCGCCTGAATATGCTGCAGAAATGGCTCCCTATCTTGCCATGGTTGGTGAGTTTCGGGTGCATTACGCCGGTTTCTTTGATCCAGGTTTTGGCCATGCTTCGGCCAACGGACAAGGAAGCCGTGGTGTGCTGGAAGTGCGCTGCCATGAAGCGCCTTTTGTGCTGGAACATGGACAGGTTGTGGGGCGTCTAGTCTACGAATCGATGCTAGAACCACCCAGCCAGATTTATGGTCGCGAAATTGCTTCCAATTATCAAGGCCAAGGGCTCAAGCTTTCAAAACACTTTAAGATGGATGGCTAGTTAAAGCCGCCCCACCCTTTTTTGCAGCTTTACCACTGTCTTTAATACGTTTTTGTTGTTCTGATGACAGGCTATCGTCAGTTAGGCTTCTCCGCTCCTTGGTCACGGCGTCAAGGCCTTTGCTAATGCAAAAATTCATCAACCTACGGATAATAAGATTGAAAAACATATTCAATATAGCGGTCCATCCTCTGGGTCTTCAATTACGTCATCAAATAAACTTTCCTGTAAATCTGCATCACTTTCGGCTGCAGGTAGAGCTTCGGTTCCCGGAACTGGGCGGTTTTCCAGCAACCCCGCAGAGCGCAATTCCTTCAATCCCGGCAAATCACGGGCATTTTCTAAGCCGAAATGATCAAGGAATTGTTCCGTTCCTACAAAAGTGACGGGTCGACCGGGCGTTTGACGGCGGCGACCAATTTTAATCCAGTCCAGCTCCAACAGCTGATCAATGGTACCGCGGCTCACGGCAACACCCCTAATTTCCTCGATCTCAGCCCGTGTCACCGGTTGATGATAGGCAATAATAGCCAAAGTCTCGATGGCCGCACGTGACAGCTTGCGGGTCTCCACTGTTTCGCGCTGCATCAAAAAGCCAAGGTCGGAGGCGGTTCTTATAGCCCAGGCTTGATCCACCCGCACAATCTCCACACCACGGCCCCTATAATGCTTTTGGATATTTTGCACTGCAATCAAAGGCTCTGATCCATGCGGCATCCGGCCCGCCATTGCGCGTATGGACACAGGATCAGCACTCGCAAATAAGATGGCTTCGACCATCCGCTCTTGCTCAGCAATCGGGGGGGCCTCAAAGAGGCTTTCCTCTTCAATATCATCCATTTCGATTAGCCCTTTTTCTAATTTCGATAGGCGTAAACATATCATCTTGGCGAATTTCAATCTTGCCGTCCTTGGCCAATTCCAGAGAAGCGGCAAACGTGGAGGCGGTGGCGGATCTACGTTTTTTGGGATCACTTGACCAACCATCCGGCAGATAAGACGATATATCGGTCCAATGACTGGCATAGCCAATCAATCCACGCATACGCTCCAAAGCTTGCTCCATTGTGAACACCGACTCGCGGTCCATGACAAAGGGACGGAAGTCATCTTTAGTGCGAATACGCGCATAGCCCTGCATCAAATCCAATAGATTAGCTGTGTAGTATACTGTTTTACGGAGCAGAACATCTTCGGTGATGCCCCGCACAAAGCGGTCTCGCCCCAAGCGGTCTCGCGCCATCAATTTTGCTGCATAATCGCGCATGGCTTGTAGCCGTTCCAACTGAAAGGCCAAATGCGCAGCCAACTCATCCCCTGATGGCCCAGCTTCTAAAGGATCTGGTGGCAACAACAGGCGTGATTTCAAAAATGCCAGCCAAGCGGCCATCACCAAGTAATCAGCAGCCAGTTCAATCCGAAGCTCTTTAGTATTCTCGATAAAACTAAGATATTGCACCGCGAGATCTAGAACAGAGATCTTGCGCAGATCAACTTTTTGCGTACGAGATAAGGACAACAACAGGTCAAGCGGCCCCTCGTACCCATCGACATCAACGATTAAGGTTTCTGAGGCCACACGCTCAGCAATTTTTTGTGTCTCAAATAACTCTTCTTGCATCAATGTCACTCATTCATCAGTGCATCAAATTCCTCTTTCAACTGCTGAATGTCAACAGGAACAGGCTTCGGTTGGTTTGCGATAACTTGGGCAATCCGCCGTAGGGTCTGCGCGGTGGGTTGAGGTGCCACAGACGCCAGACTACACATGTCCTGTAAGTTACCGTTGCAATGCAACACCAGATCACATCCGACGGCCCAAGCCTTTTGGGCCCGCTCGGCCAGATGACCTTGCAATGCATTCATCGAGATATCATCGGTCATCAAAAGACCGTCAAAGCCAATCTCATTTCGGATCACATCGATCATTGGTTTAGAATGGGTTGCAGGTGCAATTGGGTCGATGTCTTGAAACACCAAATGCGCCGTCATGCCCATACCAATATCATTCAACCGCCGGAACACATCAAAATCAGTGGTGCGCAAATCGGCGTGGTGTGCTGCGACCAAAGGCAGGGCCAGATGCGAGTCCAGACTAGCGCGCCCATGGCCAGGAATATGTTTCAAAACGCTAGCAACACCACCATGCCGCATGCCAGCCTCCAGCGCGCGCGCATGGATTATCACGCTTTCCTTATCAGAGCCATAACAGCGATTTTGCAGCACTTCATGAGTGTCCGGACCTGCTATATCACCAAGTGGTGCGCAATTGGCGTCAATGCCGGAGCTATAAAGATTTTCCGCAATCAAACGGCCTCGCAGCCAAAACAAGCGCTCTGAATTGGCCTGCGCTGCATGCTCCAAGGCCGGGAGAAATTCATACCAATGTGGTGCGCCCATACGAGAAACGCGGCCCCCCTCTTGATCAATCATAATTGGCGCATGCCATCCAACCGCTGCACGCAAGTCGGCACAGATGGCCTGGACTTGGGCGGGGTGTTCAAGATTACGGGCAAATAGGATAAAGCCAAAAGGTTGGCTGTCGGAGAAAAACGCGCGCTCAGATGCAGTCAGGCTTATACCTTCACAGCCGAAAATCAGCGGCGAAAGCGTCAAAGCCAACCCTCGCCTAGTTCATCACAACGGAATAACACTCCGCGTTTTGACCATTCAAGGCTGTGCACAGACGTCGTGCCTCAGCAGAGTCCGTAAAACCATGCACCCGCAAGCGATAAATTGTCGAGCCGCCAACTTTAGCTTTCAAGATCAAATGTGGTTTTCCGACCAGATAATCCCCATGTCGCTCAGACAGATCCGTCCAAGCCTCCATGGCGATGTCTTGACTACCAAAGGCACCAAGCTGCGCCATGGGCGTGCCACGAGAAATTTCTCCAGACGTTTCTGCTGCTGGAGCCGAGGCCTGTATAACTTTGAACATAGCTGGCCGAACCCTTGGACGAAGGGATTGTGTTAGCCCCAAGCCCGCAGATGCAGAAACCGCCGATGATCCAGCCTGATCCGCCTCGGAGATATTTGGAATTATCAAAGTTCTGGCAGCAAGCGTCTCTGCCAAACCCTCGGCGGTTTTGTCAACCGTCGAAAGATCTTCGGCTGCAATCAAACGCTCTGGGGCCATCAAGTTCAAAGTGGAATTTTTTTTCAAAGCCGTAGAGGCCGCCATCAATGTGGCACTTGGCTGATCTTCGGCCTGCAAATTAATGGGGCGCGGTGCCAGTTGGAGCCGGTCCTCCAAAGCAACTAGTCCTTGGCTGCTGGCAACCTCATTCACAGTCAAACCCTGATGCGAGACCAAAACCCCTCCGGGATCTTCGGGCGCGATGCGCACAGGGCCGTCTAAAGCCTGCACCACAGGAACCCCTGAACTGTCACGCAAAATAGTTTGCGCGCCCCATCCAATGATTCCTACAAAAACCGCTAAAGAAATAACCGATCCAACTATATTCGCATAGGCTGCAGGATTGGCACGTTCAGTGCCCATCTGCGCCTCACAAGTCGCGTTCGCCATGTTGCCTCACTGCCCGGGTATTTCCCTGGGTCCTCTGGAACTGCCTCATTAACACCCGCGCCGACGGAATTTTATCGCATTTCTTGCGCGGGTGTGATGCCTAAAATGCCCAAACCACTTGAAATAACAACAGCTGTTGCCCGAATCAGCGCAATTTTTGCCTGGCTTGTTGCATGATTGCCCTCTTGGATAAACCGTAGCGATGCATCGTCGTTGCCCTTGTTCCAAAGCGCATGCAAATCAGAGGCTAAATCATAAAGATAAAAGGCAATCCGATGCGGCTCATTAGAGCGAGCGGAAATCTCAATCAATCGCGGAAATTCGGCCAGTTTTGTGACCAATGTCAGCTCTGCACAGTCAACCAAACTTGCCAAATCAGCTCCGGACAAAGTCGCATCATCTACAACAATTCCAGCCGCTTCAGCTTTGCGCATTACTGATGAAATCCGCGCATGGGCGTATTGCACATAAAAAACTGGATTTTCTTTGGTCTGCTCCATCACTTTGTCAAAATCGAAATCCAACGGCGCATCGTTTTTGCGCGTGAGCATAACAAAACGGGTCGCATCTGCGCCCACTTGCTCAACCACATCGCGCAGGGTCACAAAGGTCCCTGCCCGTTTCGACATTTTGAAAGGCTCGCCATTTTTGTAGAGCCGCACCAATTGAGTAAGTTTAATGTCCAGCGAAGTTTTACCATCTGACAGAGCTGACACAGCCGCTTTCATCCGTTTCACATAGCCACCATGATCAGCGCCGAAGACATCAATCAACTGATCAAAGCCACGTGTCACTTTATCATAGTGATACGCAATATCAGGCGCAAAATAGGTCCAGCTACCATCGGATTTTTGCACTGGCCGGTCCACATCATCGCCGTGATCTGTCGATTTAAACAAAGTTTGCTGACGTGGCTCCCAATCATCAGGTTTTTTGCCTTTAGGTGGATCCAAAACTCCTTGATAAATCAGACCTTTGTCTTTCAAATCTCCGATTGCAGCTTCAATACGGCCAGTCCCATAAAGCGATTTTTCGGAGTAAAATACATCCATTTTTACCCCCAAAGACAGTAAATCTGCACGAATCAAATCCATCATAGCATGGGTTGAGAACTCACGGACATCGGAAAGCCAGACTTGCTCATCCTTGCCAATATAACTCGCAGCAACCTTAGCTTTGAGCGCTTGACCGACGTCGATAAGATAATCGCCGGGATAGGTGCCATCTTCAAAGGCCACCTCTTGGCCATGAGCCTCCAGATAGCGCAGATAGACTGAGCGGGCCAGGACATCAACCTGTGCGCCGCCGTCATTGATGTAATATTCACGAGTGACATCATAACCTGCAAAGTCGAGTAGGGACGCCAAAGCATCGCCAAACACCGCACCACGGGTGTGCCCTACATGCAGCGGACCTGTTGGGTTGGCGGAGACATATTCCACATTGACTTTGATGCCCGCGCCGGTTCCCGCGCGGCCAAATCCAATGGGATCAACTAAGATTGCACCGAGAACATCGCTCCAAACTTTGGGTGAGAGCCGCAAATTCAAAAAGCCCGGTCCCGCTACATCTACGCTTTCGACACGCCCATCCGCTGCCAAAAGTGCGGCAAGTTTATCCGCGATATCACGCGGCTTGTTTTTGGAGGGTTTTGCTAAAACCATAGCGGCATTTGTGGCCATGTCGCCATGGGTCAAATCACGAGGAGGCTCCACCGTTACCGAGTCAAAGCTCAGCCCATGGGGCAGATTTCCTTGCGCCTGCATATGCTGCAAACTGGCAAGAACAAGGCTACGGATTTCGGCAAAAAGGTTCATATCATTATCCCAAAGTGAAGGTCGGGTTTAGCAAATTCTACTGTCAGGTCAACGCGCCGTGTGCAAGCGATCATGCTCTTGTTGCGCAAATCGGTCAGTCATGCCTGCAATATAGTCCGCAACCACGCGCGCCTTATGTAAGTCGGGGGCATTTGACGCTACCGCTCCGCCCCAATTGCCCGGCATGGCCTCCGGGGAGGTCATGAATATTTCGAACAAATCACGCACCACTTGCGCCGCATGTTCACGCTGTTGCATCACCCTTGGCGCGCGGTACATTTTTTCAAACAAAAATGTTCGTATTTCCTTAAGCTCGGACCAAAGCGACGGAGAAAACTGCACAACGGAATGATCTAGATTACGAATATCCTGCGCCGACTTGGCACACGATTGCGCCAATATGACATAGCTGGTCGCCATCACGTCCTCGACCATTACCCCAAACACTTGGCGGAGCGCCTCATGCCGGCGTCGATGCGCATCCAAATTTTTGTATTTTTGATCCACCGCAGTAAAAGCCGGACCAACAATCGGCAGTTCGGCGGCTTGGGAATCCGTGAACAGGCCCGCGCGCAGACCATCGTGTAAATCGTGATTGTTATAGGCGATATCATCCGCCAAAGCCGCCACCTGCGCCTCTCCACTGGCATAGGTGTGCAGTTCCAAGTCGTGTTGCAGGTTGTATTCCAAAAGTGCCAGAGGATAGGGCTTCGACACCGGGCCATTGTGTTTTGCAATACCTTCAAGGCACTCCCATGTAAGATTTAGCCCATCAAAATCCGCGTAATGCTGTTCAAGTGACGTGACAATGCGCACCGCTTGCGCATTATGGTCAAAGCCGCCATATTCTATCATCTGCGCATGAAGCGCATCTTCTCCAGTATGGCCAAAAGGAGTGTGACCCAGATCATGGGCCAGAGACACCGCCTCCACCAATTCCTCATTCAAACCCAAAGCCCCCGAGATTGTGCGCGCCACCTGAGCAACTTCAATGGAATGGGTCAAACGGGTACGAAAATAATCACCTTCATGCGCTACAAAAACTTGGGTTTTATGTTTCAAACGGCGAAACGCGCTGGAATGGATAATTCTATCTCTATCACGCTGAAAGCAAGACCTAAAATTGCTTTCGTCTTCGGCAAACAGCCTGCCTCGAGTGATCTCTGGACGTGATGCGAAGCTCGTTGTCATAATGCCTACCTTGCCGCTTGCCTTAAGTGCCCTTATATGTTGATCATCTTATAATGTCATGTGAGCAATTTCTTATGTTGAACCTGCCTCCAAAAGTTACTGACCGCGCCTTTGAGCGGCTTTCTGAAATTGGGGCTCAAGCCCAAGGAAAAGCTCTGCGCGTGGCCGTTGAGGGCGGCGGATGCTCCGGATTTCAATATGAAATTGATCTTGATGCGGTCAAAGACGATGATTTGGTACTGCGAGGAAATGGCGAATCTGTGGTCATTGACAGCGTTTCTCTGCCGTTCTTGACATCTGCCGTAATTGATTTCAGCGAAGAGTTGATCGGTGCGCGCTTTGTGATCGACAATCCAAATGCCTCATCCAGCTGTGGTTGTGGTGTGTCTTTCTCAATGTAGCCACCAGCGGGCCGTTGCGCCTGCTCTGACTTGTGCTAGACAACAGATTGCGACACAAATACCCCATGAAAATTGCAACATTCAATATCAATGGTATTAAAGCCCGGATCGAAGCGCTCACGGATTGGCTAAGTGAAGCCCAACCGGACGTGGCACTTTTGCAGGAAATAAAATCCGTGGATGAGAATTTTCCCCGCGCACATTTTGAAGACATGGGCTATCGAGTTGAAACCCATGGGCAAAAGAGCTTCAATGGCGTGGCTATCCTGTCAAAACTGCCGCTTGAAGACATCACCCGAGGCCTTCCCGGTGATGACAGTGACGAGCAAGCCCGTTGGATCGAAGCCACGGTGATGGGCAAACGACCTATTCGAGTTTGTGGGCTGTATCTGCCCAATGGCAACCCAGCACCCGGACCTAAATATGATTATAAGCTGGACTGGATGCGCCGCCTTAGGGTTCGTGCGCAGGAACTTATGGATGCCGAAGAGCCTGCGCTAATGGCTGGAGACTATAACATCATTGCCCAGCCTGAAGACGCCGCAAAGCCAGAGGCATGGACCTTAGATGCGCTGCATTTGCCGCTATCTCGCGCTGCTTTTCGCGATGTGCTCAATCTCGGCTTTACCGAGGCCTTCCGCAGTCGCCACGCAGGCCCGGGGCATTATTCTTTTTGGGATTACCAAGCCGGCAGCTGGCAGCGCAATAATGGCATTAGGATTGACCACTTTTTGCTGACCCCAAGCTGTGCAGATCTTCTTATGGAATGCGAAATTGACAGTGTCATTCGTGGCCGTGAAAAACCTTCGGATCATGTGCCCGTTTGGGTAAAATTAGATAACTAAATAACTACCGACAGGCGTCGGTAGGATTTTGGATATGCGTTTGCAAGTACTGAAGTACGACGTCCTCAGTGATGGCACCGTTTGTAGTTGAAAAGTACCCACGGCCCCAAAACCGTTGTCCCCAATAGCGCTTTTTAGATGTGGGAATTCGCGTTGCACTTTATGTGATGAACGCCCCTTTATCAGCCGCATCAAATCACTGATCGCTAGTTTTGGCGAAACCGATACAAACATGTGGACGTGATCGTTCGACAATACGCCACGGATAATATCAACGCCATTCTCGGCGCAAACCTGGCGGTAAATATCACGAACCCGCAGCTTAATGTCGCCTCGCAGCACTTTGCAGCGATACTTCGTCGACCAGACGAGGTGGTAACGATGGTAGAAAACGCAATGTTTACCCGTCGAATATTGCATGTAGTTATCCTCCCGAAAAATGAGCCTTAAGACCTTCGGTGGCTCATTTTTCGGGAGGATAATTACCTAACTGATTCTTCGTGCTAAAGCACTCCCGTCTGAAAGACGGGGAGTTTAGACCAAGGAGTGGATACTAAATCAAAAAAGCCACCCCAAAAGGCGGCCTTTTCATTTTTTAAATCAAGCAAATCAGTCGTCGCGGTGGACTTTCTCGCGTCGCTCATGACGTTCTTGAGCTTCTAAGCTCATGGTTGCTATTGGACGCGCATCTAAACGAAGCAGCGATATTGGCTCGCCAGTCTCTTCACAATAGCCATATTCACCCTCTTCAATCCGACGCAGAGCCGAGTCAATTTTAGACACCAACTTGCGTTGACGGTCCCGGGTGCGCAGTTCAAGAGCGCGGTCTGTTTCTTCACTGGCACGATCTGAAATATCAGGAATGGCACGGGTATTATCTTGCAAAGTTCCAATTGTGTCTTTGCTGTCAGACATCAATTCACTTTTCCACGACAACAGCTTACGGCGGAAATACTCCACCTGAGTGTCATTCATAAACAGCTCATCGTCAGCAGGGCGATAATCGTCGGGCAAAAAGACCTCAGCTCTCATATAACAAACCTCACAATTTGAAACGAACCACAGCGCCATGCCATAACCCTTTGAGCGCGATGTATCCAACGTTGACCTATTTGTCACGCGTAAAACCGCAATTGGATCATCTATCAGGATATGATATTGTTCTTCAAAATAATGAAAGAGTCGTGCTGTGAAATTTACCTCTACTAATACCTATATCGCCGCGGATGATCTGGCCGTTGCAGTTAATGCCGCCGTCACTCTAGAACGCCCGCTTCTGGTCAAAGGAGAGCCGGGCACGGGCAAGACAGAATTGGCCCGTCAGGTCGCTGCATCCCTGGGAATGGAGATGATCGAGTGGAACATCAAATCCACCACCCGCGCCCAACAAGGCCTATATGAATATGACGCTGTGAGCCGTTTACGTGACAGCCAGCTTGGTGATGAACGGGTGCATGACGTGGCCCATTACATCAAACAAGGTAAGCTGTGGCAGGCCTTTACCAGCGACAAAAAAGTTGTGTTGCTGATTGATGAAATCGACAAGGCCGACATCGAGTTTCCCAATGATTTGCTGCAAGAATTGGACCGGATGGCCTTTCACGTTTATGAGACTGGCGCCACTGTTGAGGCGCTGCATCGCCCGGTGGTCATCATCACCTCAAACAATGAAAAAGAATTGCCAGATGCCTTTCTGCGCCGTTGTTTTTTCCACTATATCAGCTTTCCCGAGCCTGAGACGCTACGTAAGATCATAGAAGTTCACCACCCGAGCATCAAATCTGCGCTGCTGGAAACGGCTTTGACCCAATTTTTCGAGATCCGCGACACGCCGGGCCTCAAGAAAAAACCCTCAACCAGTGAGGTGTTGGATTGGTTGAAATTGTTGCTGGCCGAAGATCTCACACCAGATGATCTGCGCCGGGATGGTGTCAACGCCCTGCCCCGGCTACATGGGGCGCTGTTGAAGAATGAGCAAGACGTGCATCTGTTTGAACGTCTTGCCTTCATGGCGCGCAGCCAGAGATAGAACGATCGCCGTCTGGACAGGCCCTTAGCTCAATATACGGCGGATGTAAAACTTGCCAAATGGGTGTATAGCCCGGTTCACTTAAGAGAATGGAACAATATATGACATATTTCGGTTTGGCACTTGGTGCGATGTTCGGAATTTACCTAGCGATACGCCGCCAAGGTAAACTATTGGACATGCTGCAATATGGCGCCGCCTGCGGAATCATTGGTGGCCTGCTGGCGTTGATTGCCAATGTGATCATACTGCGTATGGGTTAACGAAGATGTTTCTGCCGTTTTTTGACAACCTGAGAGCCCATAAAATTCCTGTATCTCTACGAGAGTTTTTGAGTTTTTTGGAGGCCATGAAGGCTGGACTGGCTACTTATGATATGGATCAATTCTATCTTTTGGGCCGCACTATCCTTGTCAAAGACGAGCGCAATTTAGACAAATTCGATCGGGCATTCGCCGCCACATTTGAGGGGCTTGAGGGCATCAGCCCTCAAGACATGCTCGAACAGATGGATTTGCCCGAAGACTGGCTGCGCAAAATGGCTGAAAAAACCCTCTCTGAGGCGGATAAAGCCGAGATTGAGGCCTTGGGCGGCTTTGACAAGCTGATGGAGACGCTGCGCAAACGTCTCGAAGAACAAAAAGGCCGACACCAAGGCGGCAGCAAATGGGTGGGTACTGCGGGCACCTCACCCTTTGGCGCCTACGGTTACAACCCCGAAGGCGTGCGCATCGGCCAAGATGAAAGCCGCCATCAGAGGGCTGTGAAAGTTTGGGACAAACGCAATTTTAAAAACCTCGATGGCGATGTTGAGTTGGGCACGCGCAATATCAAAGTGGCGTTAAAACGCCTGCGCAAATGGGCCCGAGAGGGCGCACAAGATGAGCTGGATCTCGACAGTACCATCCGCAAAACCGCCGAAAATGGCTATTTGGACGTGCAAACCCGCCCCGAGCCGCGCAATGCGGTGAAAGTGATTTTGTTTCTCGATGTGGGCGGGTCGATGGATCCGCATATAAAAATGGTCGAAGAGCTTTTTTCCGCGGCACGCTCTGAGTTTAAACATTTGGAAAGCTATTATTTCCACAATTGCCTCTATGAAGGCCTGTGGCGCGACAATGATCGCCGCTGGATTGAACAAATCCCTACCGAAGAGGTATTTCGGACCTATGGACCTGATTACAAATGTATATTCGTGGGAGATGCCTCGATGTCACCTTACGAAATTGCCTATGCAGGCGGGGCAAACGAACATTGGAACCCAATAGCAGGCCAACAATGGTTGCTGCGGGCGCAAGAACAGTGGAAAAACTCAATTTGGCTGAATCCAGTGGCTGAAAAATACTGGCCCTATACCCAATCCATAGGCATGGTTCAGAATATATTCGATAACCGCATGGTCCCCATGACGCTAGACGGTATTTCTGCGGGGATGAAGTTGATTACCTAAAGCCTTTTTCAATGATTTTTTGACATCACATCGGACACGGTCCAGCTTAATTCAAAGCCACGATTGAAACCTTCCCCCAGCTGCGCCATATAAAGACCATGCAGTTTCTTTTACCCATAGGGTTTGCGGTGATCGTGGGGCTAGTGAGCTACCTGATGTCCGTCACCCAGACAAAACGCACCTTGGCCGCGCAGTCCAAACCCTTGGATGATCCCGCTTTGGACAAGCACTTCATGCGGCTTGCTCATGCGCTCAATCTCAAGCGGTTGCATGTGAATGTCTATGAGATTGATCCGGTCAACGGTTTGGCGGCTCCAGATGGGCAGATTTATATCACCCGTGGGTTTCTGCAGAAGTTTTACAAGGGTGAGGTGACAGCCGCGGAGATGAGCTCGGTCATCGCCCATGAATTAGGCCATGTCGCCTTAGGCCACACCAAGCGTAGGATGATTGATTTTTCGGGTCAAAACGCGATGCGCACGGCTCTGGCTGTCACTTTAAACCGATTTATACCCTTCATCGGCCCTTGGATTGCCAATATGGCCGTCAGCATGGTAGCCGCGGGCATGTCGCGCAAGGATGAATTTGAGGCCGATGCCTATGCCTCGGCTTTAATGATCAAAGCCGGACTTGGGTTGGCTCCGCAAAAAAGTTTGTTTTCAAAGCTTGATCAGCTGAACGGCAACAGCGGTGCGTCCCCCGCTTGGTTTCTAAGCCACCCCAAAACCCGCGATCGTATCAAAGCGATTGAGGCCAATGAAAAGCGTTGGACAGGCACGGTTTCATAATTTCTCGATCAGCCGTCCAAATTGCGGCAACCAGGCTTTGCGCCAGATATCCGAGACGCTGAGGTCAGGATGCGCCGCCCGAACCTCCGCCATAATAGGCTGAACAGCGGCGGCGATACCCGGCCCCTGTCTTTTGAGCAACAGACGCAAAAACGCATCAGGGTCCATGCGATCAATGCCATAGCTGCGCAGTTCATCCTGCGGGAAGTCTTTTTTATTGTGGGTAACAATCACATCCACATGTTGGGTCACCGCCAGGGCCAAAATGTGGATGTCATTCAGATCTGGCAACCAAAACTGTGCCAAAGAGGTTGGATCCGGCCGGATGGCTGTTACATATTGCCGCCGAAACCGAGCGATAGCGGCTTTGGCCTCTAAGCTTTGCAAGGGTGTTTTGCTCGCGCGCACCCATTCTTCTAAAATGCGGGGGGACACGATTGCCTCGACTTGAGCCACGTCTGCCGCGGCCAATAAGGCCGCGCGTAGAAAGCTTGGCACCAAAACACAGGTGTCAAAAACAACGCGCATTACTGCATACGAAAGACGAGGGTTTTGAGATAGCTCGACTCAGCCAGCGCCATATGATGAGGATGATCTGGACCGGCTCCGCCGGTAAATATAAGCTGTGCTTGCCGGCCTGTGCGTCCGATGCCACGAATGCAAGCGGCCCGAAAGCGCTCCATATCAGCCGCATGTGAACACGAGCATAGCGTCAAATAACCCCCATCAGCGACCAAGATACTGGCCAAACGGGCGACACGCTCATAAGCACGTAAACCTGCCTCACGTGAGGTTTTTTGCGGTGCAAAGGCCGGAGGATCACAGACCACCACGTCAAAAGTTTTATCATCCGCGACCAATCCGGCCATGGCATCAAAGGCATCGTCCTTAATGGTGTCAAATGGCACGGCTGGGTTGGTCGCCGCAGCACCGCGCAGGGCCAAATCCAAAGCCGGCTGCGAGCCATCAACACAGGTCACCGATGCAGCACCATGGGCCATCGCGGCCAAGCCAAATCCACCGACATGCGAAAACACATCCAAAACAGTTTTGCCAGCAGAAAGATTCTGTACAAAGTTATGATTGGGGCGTTGGTCGTAGAAAATGCCAGTTTTTTGTCCCTCAGCCACATCAGCAAAGTAGACTGCGCCATTCATAGACACTTCAATCGCATCCGTTGGCATGTCGCCCAAGGCCATGCGGCGGGTCTCGTCCAACCCTTCCAATACGCGCGCGCGTCCGGCGCCATTCACCACGATGGATGTGGGCGCAATCACGGCCTTCAGCGCCTCTACCAAAGCGGGCAACAGGTCATCAACCCATGCCGCATTGGGCTGGATCACCAACAAATCGGCAAACCGATCAACAATCAGTCCCGGAAGGTGATCTGCCTCTGCGTGGACCAAACGGTAATAGGGCTGGCTGTAAAGCTGCGCACGGAGAGCCAAGGCTCGGGTGATTTTCTGCGCAAACCAGTCGGCGTCAATCACCGTCTCTACGTCATCGGACAGCTTGCGTGCAAAAATCTTTGAATTTGGGTTCACCGCAAACAGGCCCAAGACATTCTGGGCATGATCGTGCAGGATTGCCAAACTTCCGGGCCGCAAAGCCTTCGTGCGGCGGTCCGTGACCAATTCGTTGTCATAGACCCATGGGAAACCATGCCGCACACGCTGAGCATTTGTTTTTGGTTTTAGCCGGATCACCGGATGGTCACTGTGCATTTTTGCCCCCCTTTATGGTTGCAACTGGCCTAATTCAGCCAAAGTTTGGCGGCAAGAGCATATGCGCATTGATTTTGATCTCAAAGTATGATGATAGCGCTAACAAAAGCAATTGGAGAGCCCGATGAGCCTGCATCCAAAACTGGACGCCGTGACACAAAAGATTGTGGAGCGTTCAAAAAACAGCCGCCGCGCCTATCTGGCGAAAATAGCCAAAGCTGCTAAAGACGGTCCACGTCGGGCGCATTTGAGCTGTGGCAACCAAGCCCATGCCTATGCGGCTATGGGGGCGGATAAATCCACATTGCTCGAAGAACGTGCGCCCAACATCGGCATCATCACCGCTTATAATGATATGCTCTCAGCGCATCAGCCGTTTGAAACCTATCCGGCAAAAATCAAAGAGGCAGCCCGCGCCTTTGGGGCCACCGCTCAAGTCGCGGCGGGTGTGCCTGCCATGTGTGATGGCGTCACCCAAGGTCAGCCGGGTATGGAGTTAAGCCTGTTTTCGCGCGACACCATCGCACTCGCAGCCGCCATTGGCCTGTCCCACAATACATTCGACGCCGCTATCTTTCTCGGGGTCTGCGATAAGATCGTGCCCGGCTTGGTGATTGCCGCCGCCACCTTTGGCCATTTGCCCGCAATATTCCTACCTGCAGGGCCAATGCCCTCAGGCATCTCTAACGATGAGAAGACCGAAGTGCGCAAGCGTTTTGCGGATGGCCAATGTGATCGTGACGAGCTGATGGCCGCAGAGATGGCCAGCTATCACGGGCCTGGAACCTGTACGTTTTTTGGCACAGCTAATTCTAACCAAATGCTGATGGAATTCATGGGCCTGCACCTTCCAGGCGCCAGCTTCGTGCCGCCAAACAGCGATCTGCGCGATGCGCTCAACATTCAGGGCACCAAACAGGTTTTGGCCAATACCGCATTGGGGGAGACCTATATCCCTACCTCTGAGGTCTTAGACGAAAAAGCTTGGGTCAACGGCATTGTTGGTCTGATGACCACAGGCGGCTCGACCAATCTTGTGCTGCATATCCCCGCCATGGCACGCGCCGCAGGAATAATTCTCGTTCCACAGGATTTCGCAGACATTTCCGCCATCGTACCTCTCTTGGCAAAAGTCTACCCAAATGGCCTGGCCGATGTAAATCATTTTCACGCCGCCGGTGGCCTACCATATTTGATATCACAACTTCTGGACGCGGGTTTGTTGCATGAGGACGTCAACACTATCATGGGACCCGGTTTGCGTCATTTCGGCCGCCAAGCGGTGCTTACTAATGGTGAAGTCGGCTACTCAAAGGCCCCCAAAAAAAGCCTAAACCAAAAAATATTACGCGCCATAGATGACCCGTTTCAACTCAGCGGTGGTTTACAAAATCTCAAGGGCAATCTCGGGACGGCAGTGGTCAAGATTTCCGCTGTGGACGAGGAGCGGCGTTTCATCGAAGCACCAGCAGCCGTGTTTCACAGCCAGGATGCCGTTAAAAAAGCCTTCCAATCAGGCGCACTTAACCGCGATGTAATTGTGGTGGTCCGCTATCAAGGACCTTCGGCCAATGGCATGCCCGAGCTGCACAATCTCACACCGTTTTTGGCTATTACACAGGATCGAGGCTTCAAAGTAGCCTTGGTGACTGATGGCCGTATGTCGGGCGCCTCGGGTAAAGTTCCTGCCGCCATTCATCTGTCACCAGAAGCCGCCGACGGAGGTCCGATTGCTCAAATTCAAGATGGCGATATGCTGCGCCTCGATGCGGTGAATGGTACTCTGGAAACATTGGCCGAAAATTGGCAGGATCGCGATATTATACATCCAGACCTGACGGTAAATGAAGAAGGCATGGGACGTGAGTTATTCTCAGTATTCCGCCGCACAGCTGGCCCTGCCTCTCAAGGCGCAGGCGTAGTAATATAGGAAAGACCAAATGACCCATTCAGATATGATCGCAAGAGTTTGCGCCGCTGCTCCCGTTATCCCAGTTTTAACTATCGACCGTGTCGAAGATGCCCAACCCTTGGCCCGCGCCTTGGTTGCCGGTGGTTTGCCCGCTTTGGAGATCACCCTTCGCACGGATGCGGCCCTTGAGGCGATTGCCGCCATTGCAGAGGTTGAGGGCGCAATGGCCGGGGTTGGCACATTGCTCACCCCTGCTCAGGTACGTGATGCCAAAGCCGCAGGCGCAATATTTGGTGTTTCGCCGGGCACCACGCCAAGCTTGATCGCAGCGACGCTCGAATTTGACCTGCCACTTTTGCCCGGAGCCGCCACAGCCACAGAGGCCATGCGCCTGTTAGAGCAAGGCTTTATATTTCAGAAATTTTTTCCCGCAGAAGCCGCAGGCGGCGCACCGGCTCTGGGCTCAATGGCGGGACCATTGCCACAGATCACCTTCTGCCCAACCGGCGGCGTGACCCCTGAAAATGCCAAAACCTATTTGGCATTGCCCAATACGCTTTGCGTGGGCGGCAGCTGGATTGCACCCAAGGCCCTTGTGGCCGCAGGTGCTTGGGGTGAGATTACACAGATTGCCCGTCGCGCCGCTGACCTGATTCGGTAATACGCCCAGCTCTGCCGCCACGTCTTATTTTTTTTGGCGCGGGGGCAAGGGCGGCCTGCAACACCGCTGTCATCGGGTGACCGGGCAGATCAGCCCCGTAATGTGAGATGCAAAAGGCGATATGCTCGGCCGGATCCGCACCCACAGCCACTTGGATCGCCCAATCAAAGAAGATGGTTTTGCACATTGGCGACGTTATGCCCTCAATCCGGTAGCTTTCGCGGATGAGGCCCTTTGGATCAACATCTTCAACTTTCATATCCCTGCCCTTCAATTTGCCCGAGAATGCCATCAATAATCTGTACGCAATGCGCGCGCTTTGTTAAAACTATGTGCTCAAAATCAAGGTCCTGATCAATTTGAGCAATCCTAAACAAACGAGCACGACCGCCCTCGCCGACGGCTGCGTCCTGCGTATCGGTGCCACACATCAGCCTGTGTAGCAGGCGCAAATCCGACAGCCAATCGTGTGATCGCGCCAATTCATCAAGCGCGCCCACCTTCAAATGCGCTGCGCTCTGCCCACTGTGTAATTGTGCGGCTGTGGCAACCTCACGGCAGTGGTGCACCAACGCAATCCCCTGCCCCAAAAGTTCAATATCTTGCAACCCACCCGGACCACGTTTGATGTCCCATAGACCCTGTTGCGGCTTGCTTTCGGCCAAGCGCACCCGCATGTCGCTCACACCAGACATCACCTTCGCCCAATCGGATTTTTTGTCCAAAATCCTCTGGCGTAAATCCTCAACCTTTTTGCGGAACTCGACGCTGCCGGTTATGGCGCGACCACGGGTGAGAGCCAAATGCTCCCATGTCCATGCCTCATTGCGTTGATAGGTCTCAAAACCAGTGATCGACGTGGCGACAGGCCCTGAGCGCCCAGAAGGGCGCAACCGCATATCAACTTCATACAACCGCCCATAAGCGGTTGGGGCCGTCAAAGCGGTGATCAATGCTTGGGTCAGCCTCGAAAAATATTGTCGACAAGCCAGCGTTTTGTGGCCGTCAGACAGCGCATTGGGATCGGCATCAAAAATCAAAATCAGATCCAAATCTGAGTCCGAGTTAAGCTGCCCAGCCCCCAGAGATCCCATCGCAAGAATCGTGCTATCTGACGGTGCAATATCGCCATATTTGCGCGCGAATTCACGGTGAACAAATGCAAACACCACCACCAATACTGCTTGTGCCAATTGCGCATATTGCTCTGAGGCCGCCTTGGGTGTGATAATCTCTTGCAGCACATGCACCCCAATGCGAAAATGCCATTCTTTGGTCCAGATCCGGGCCAAATCTAAGCCCGTTTCATAGTCAAAGGCCCGGGCAAGTGTGGTGGACAGCTGCAACTGTAGCGCCTCTTGATCCGGCCATGCGGCAAAGAACTCACCACTCAACACCGCGTCCAGCACCCCAGAATTTCGACCCAAATACTGGGCCAATGCCGGCGCGCTCACGGCTATATCGGTCAAAAGATCCACCAGTTTAGGATTGGCCGCAAAAAGGGAGAATACTTGAATTCCCGCCGGCAACCCTTGCAAAAAATTATCAAATTGAATCAGAGCTTCTTTTGGATCTGGAGCATTTTGCAACCGAGCCAGTATTTCGGGACGCAGTGTATCGAACAGCACCGTGGCCCGCTCCGAGCGCATGGCCGCATAGCTCGGCCAATGTTGGGTGATATCGTGGTGCCCTTCAAGAGCAACTTCTGGCACCGTTCTTTGAGCGGGGGCAAAGAAAGTTTCTGTGATGGAATGTACTGCGTTCAGATGCGCCGAGATGTCATTTAAAAAGGCCTCAGAGGTCTGGCCGCACAGCCCCGCTACTCGGGCTAAACCCTCTTCCGACTGTGGCACACTTTGGGTTTGCGCGTCTCGGATCATTTGAATGGCATGTTCTGTATGGCGCAACACTGTGTAGCTGCGTTGGAGTTGATTATTGATAGCTGAGGTCACCCATTCTTTCGCCACCAACTGATCCAATGCCGCCAATGTTTGCGAGGATCGCAGCCCAGGGTCACGGCCGCCAGAAATCAGCTGACGGGTTTGAGTGAAAAACTCAATTTCCCGGATCCCGCCCCGCCCCAGCTTCACATCGTGACCGGGCACAGTGATTTGGCCACGCGCGCCGGTTTTGGTGCGTATTTTCAGACGCAGAGCATGGGCCTCCTCAATGGCTGCAAAATCCAGATGGCGCCGCCAAACAAAGGGCACCATTTGCTCCAAGAACGCAGCCCCTGCCTCTTGATCACCGGCACAGATCCGCGCTTTGATAAAGGCTGCGCGCTCCCATGTGCGCCCCAAGCTTTCATAGTATTCCAGCGCTGAAGACATGCTGACGCAGATTGGGGTTACAGAAGGGTCGGGTCGCAACCGAAGGTCTGTGCGAAAAACATAACCATGTTGCGTGACATCATTCAGAAGTTTGGTGGCAGTGCGCGTGGCGCGCACCAAGATTTGACGCAAATGTGACGATTCAAGATGATCCATTTTGCGATCATCAAACATCACAATGAGATCGATGTCTGAGGAGTAATTCAGTTCCCCCGCTCCCATCTTCCCCATCGCCACAACGAAAAACCCAGTGTCCTCAGGCAGCTTGCCAGAGGCCTGATAGGGCGCCAACGCTGACGTGAAGGCCGCCTGCACCGCCGCATCGGCAAAATCTGTGAGCGCTTGGGTGGTTCGGTTGAGCGGATAGGCGCCCGACAACTCCACCATGGCCAAAAATCCGGCCATGCGGCGCTTTGATTGTCGTAGGATTTGGCCGGGATCCGCGCCCAGATCACTGGGCAATATACCTTCCAAGGGCGCATCGGCATGAACGGCTTCGCAGATCCACGCTTGTTCCTGACGCAACACATCGTTGAGATAGGGGCTGCACCCGCCAATCCCCTTTAACAGCTCCGCAAGCGCGCCTGTGGCCGCCCAATCCGCACTGAGCGCTGTCCCGCGGGCGGGTTCATAAGGAATGGGGACTTGATTGATTGACTCGATGACTGCCATGTCCCCAAACTGCGGAGCAAGCGACATAAGGTCAATGGGGTAGAGATGAGTAAAAGCTTAAAGCGCGTTAAATCTGTTCTGATAGAGGCCGGGGTTAATTTGGAGGTGATTGAAACTGGCACGGCCACAACGGCCCTCGCGGCAGCTGAGAGCCTTGGCTGTCTGGTGGATCAAATTGCCAAATCTATCATTTTTCAAGGCAGTCAAACCGGGACGCTATATCTTTTCGTAACCGCCGGCGCTCAAAGAGTTGACCTCGACCGTGCTGCCGGTTTGGCCGGTGAGCCCTTGGTAAAAGCAGAACCGACGGATATACGCACCATTACCGGATTCTCGATTGGAGCGGTCAGCCCAGTGGGCCACCTCACGCCTATCTCCACCTTCTTTGACGCGTTTCTGATGCAGTTCCCAATCATATATGCGGCCGCAGGTACGCCCATTCATGTGTTTGGTTGTCCACCCGCTATAATGCAAAGCCTTTGCGAAGGGTTGATTTCCGACTTCCTCGAAAAAATGTAAAAAAATTACATTACCCCATGTAAAGCCGCGCCATAATAACAGATAAAAATGTTAACAGCATTTACATTGTAACAGATATAACAATGCGAGCAATATGACCGTGCTTGCAACCGAAACGGCACAAACTAACCATGCTGATGGTTGGTTTGTGCCGTTTAGAAACTGGAGACGGCAAAGGCAACGGTGCTTAGATGGCCGCAATGATCCTTAGATTTATATTCTTTTGGCTTGTCGGCCTTGCTCTTCTCTTCTACATAATCTGGAGCAAACACATGTTTTAAAATCACAGTCTTGCCACCGTTTTCAAAGCCAGTCTCACAGCACAATTTAAGTGGCAACAGCTCATTTGGTGTCTATAAAGCCGACACTTTGCACAGCCTTGAAGAAAAAAATTACAATTTGAAGCCTTTATGCAGCGACTTCGGGCGGCTAAAGACAAATCAGAGTTTGATCAATTTATGGATGATCGCGCCCAGAAGCCCACACATGGCGCAACGGCCACTGATGCCAACCCTGAGCGCTCTGACCCCACCGGGGTCAGAGCCATTTTATTAAAGCTGTTTTGATGCTCCAACTTCCCAATCCTGTCCAAGATGCTACTTATTACGCCGACGTAAACCTAAAACGTTTACTGTCATGGCTTGGCTATACACTGGCTATCACCGCCATGACCTTCGTTCTGTGCCTGCTCACCTCTGGCATCAGCTTTTCCTCTTCCTTAGCATTTGGACAATTGTGAGCTTTTTCGATCGGTTCACAGAGATGACAGCACGTTCAGCTACGCTTGGCATGCGGATCAGCGGATTGAACTTTGTATTATACAAAACAGGCCTATGGACGGGCTCTATGCGTTGTTTCACACGCTGGGCACCTTGATCTGTTTGATCTCACGGCTACAAATCATCTTAGTGATTTTGATGCTTATCGCCTCCCAAAAACAGGGTTTGGTAGATTTGATATTGGGCACAGTGATTCTGAACGCACCAGCGCACTATCAAGCCGGTTAAGATTTACTCTTGGATATTGTGATTTGAATTGATAGCCTTAGGGAGAAAGTCGATTGGAAGTCATGCGCCACACCGTTCCCATAGCGTCACAGTTTTATGTCACCGCTCCGCAACCCTGCCCCTATCTTGAGGATCGGATGGAACGCAAACTGTTCACCTCGCTTCAGGGGATAGATGCAGGTATCTTAAACAATACACTGTCTAAGCAGGGCTTCCGGAGATCGCAGAACGTATTGTATCGGCCAGCCTGTGTGGCATGCACGGCCTGCCTATCCGCTCGAATTGATGTCGGCAAATTTCAACCCAGCAAGAGCCAACGCCGGATCATAAAGCGCAACGCGCATCTGCAACGCCAGCCCAATGCGCCTTGGGCTACAGAAACCCAATATGAGTTGTTTCGCAGCTATCTTGAATCCCGCCACTCTGAGGGTGGGATGGCGGATATGGATATCTTCGAATTTGCAGCCATGATTGAAGAAACCCCCGTCACCAGCCGGGTGATTGAATATTACACGCAAGAGGGGGATCTGAACGCTGTCTGCTTAACGGATATTTTTGATGATGGCCTGTCACTGGTCTATAGTTTTTTTGACACGTCTCAGCCTCAAAACTCTGTCGGTACCTATATGATTTTGGATCATATAGCTCTCGCCCATGAAGCGGGTCTGCCCTATGTCTATCTTGGATATTGGGTGCCGGGCAGTGATAAAATGGCCTATAAGGCGCGGTTTTCCGGTGTCGAGATTTTTCGTGATCAAAAATGGGCAGAAATTGATTCCAATGACAGCTACAAAACCGAAACCAATCCTCTTGAGGTACGACCAATCTCTGAGCAGGTGGCTCATATATCAATGCCAAATGTCACGCATATCAGCGGGACTTGATGTTTTTCAAAACTGTTCATTCCACAAAAAAGGGCGCCTGCAACAGCGCCCTTTTTTAATTCTATATGCCCAACCTTAGCCGGCCAGCAGGTTTGGAATGATGCTGACCACCCAAGGGAACCAGAACAACAACAGCAGCCCTAGAGCTTGTATCAACACGAAGGGGATCACCCCGCGATAGATATGACCCGTGGTCACCTCTTTCGGAGCAACACCGCGCAGATAAAACAGTGCGAAGCCGAAGGGTGGTGTCAGGAAGGACGTTTGCAGGTTAACGGCAATCATAATGGTGACCCATTTAGGATCCATCGTGCCACCGTAAATTACCGGTCCCACAATCGGGATCACGATGTAAATGATCTCGAGAAAATCGAGCACAAACCCCAAGACAAACAACACCAGCATCACGATCAAGAAGACCGTAAACTCATTATCAAAGCTCTTAAGGAAGTCCTGAATATAATGCTCGCCGCCAAAGCTGATAACCACCAGGTTGAGCAATTGCGACCCAATCAAAATAGTAAACACCATTGAGGTTACTTTAGCAGTCTCGCGCACCACGGGACTGAGTACACCGGAGCGGAACAGCGTCCAACAGGCATAAATTAAGCCAAACAGGGCATATAAGTATGCAGCCTGTGCCACAAAAAATGCAATCCAATTTTCAACAGATACGCCCTCATAGCTAATTCTCAAATCAAAGTTCATCCCGACCAGCAACATAATCACCAACGCAAAAGCAGATCCAATGATAATCTTGGGTGACTTGTTCTCATCTTTCAGCTTGCGGAAGGCCGCCAGCATAATCGCACCACCTGCTCCCAAAGCCGCAGCTGGGGTTGGGTTAGTGATGCCGCCAAGGATAGACCCCAAAACCGCCACAATCAGAATGAGCGGTGGAAATACCACCCGGATCAGCTCGTTTTCAGCCAGACGAACAACCGCCGTGCGCAGACCATACAGGATTAACACTATTGGCGGGATCAACAGAATCAGAGTAACACCCGGAGAGGTCAGTGGGCTGATCAACACTATGTCAAACAGTATAGTCAAAGCCACCCCTGCAAAGCCAACCGCCAGGGGGCGGAAATCTTGGTTTGGCGCCACACCCCGTGCTGTGGTCAGAACCAGGGTCATCAAGATCAACCCAACAGCAATACCCAAACCAATTGGAGCCGCATCGCTGACCCGCGTGGCGATATTAGTATCGATCTCATCGTCGCTTAAAGCACGGCTTTGAACGGCACCGCCCGAATCCGCAATTGCTTGCTGCTCAGAGATAGCGACATCCCAGGCCTCTTGTCCATGCAAATCAATCATCGATGCCTGACAGTCCGCCCCGACATTGGTGCGAAGAGACGCGCCCTCGCTCAGAGCCGAGCGTGACGAAACAGAGATATCCTGCGAGCCAATCATATTGACCTGCCCCAAAAGAATGGCGCCACCGATCAACGCAATGGGAGCGGCCAAGAACCACTGCAAACCATGATTGCGACCAATCGGTTCACCAGAACCGCCACCCATCTTAACCGCTGGAGCCTTGGATGGATTGAACAAAGCATAAACGAAGGCATAGCCCGCATAGAGGACAGCCAGCATGATTCCGGGCAAAAGAGCTGCCTGAAACAGCGTGCCCACAGATACAACAGCAGGTTCGCCCAAATAGGTCAAAGCATCGGTACAGCCCGCAGTTCGCGCCCGCACTTCTTGCGCACGAGAATACAGATCGCCCGCCAAAGTACCCAAAAGCACGATGACAATGGATGGTGGAATAATCTGTCCCAAGGTTCCCGAGGCCGCGATGACCCCGGTGGACAACTCTGGAGAATAGCCATTGCGCAGCATCGTGGGCAGGCTCAGCAAGCCCATGGTCACAACCGTGGCCCCCACAATCCCCGTAGAGGCTGCCAAAAATGCCCCCACGACCACAACAGAGACCGCCAAACCTCCCGGCAGAGGGCCAAACACCCGCGCCATAGTTGTCAGCAAATCATTGGCAATCTTTGAGCGTTCAAGGGTGATGCCCATCAAAACAAACATCAAAACAGCCAGCAATGTCTCAATCGACTGCCCTGCCAGAACCCGCTCGTTGATCCGGTTCACAATGAAAGACACATTGCGATCTAGAGCCACTTCCCAACCTTTTTGAAATACAGGCACCTCGATACGCGGCAATTCGGGGTATCGAAACACGCTAATCGTATCCGCTCGAACGCCCTGGCCCATTAAGGCTCCAAATTCCGCTGATGATTTATCAATAGCTTGATGCAGCAACAGACCGCTGCTGTCCAAAACAGCAATAATCCCAAAAGAGATCGCCGCAGCCCCTCCAATGGCAAAGGCCACTGGGAAGCCAGATAGAATTCCACCAAACAGGCAGAGGAAAACGATCAATAGGCCTACTTCGACGCCATCTAATCCAAAAAACATCATCCCTGCCCCTAATGTATTTCTGCGGCCAATTCGGCCACGTCATCGCCGAGAACGTCTCGGTTAAGATATTTACCTTCTGCGGCCTCTCCTTCTTTTCGTTCCAGATAGGAGCGATAGAAGAAGGCCACGGCTTGCAACATGATCATCACACAGAAAATCACGAGCAAGAGTTTGAATAAGAAATAGGCATTAAAGCCATTGGGCGAAAAGCCTATGGTCTCTACGTTCCATTTGAACGCTCGGGATTTTCCATCCACCAAACGTTGCAATGTGTCACTCGCCGAAACCTTAGGCGTCACCAGATGCCGCCAGAGGAAGTACCAAGAATACATATAGGTAAGGATCGCGGCCGGGATCATGAAAAACAGGCTGCCAAACATATCGATGGTCTTTTTGGCGCGATAGCTCACAACTGAATAGACTAGGTCAACCCGCACGTGGCCGCCTTGAACGAACGTATAAGCCGCACAGAGGCAAACTATCAACGCATTGTAAAATTTTAGCTCTTCCGCATACCAGCTGATATCTTTGTCCAAAGCCACGCCCATACCGAAGGTGATCTGCGCTTCAAGAAAAATGCGTTGGATGAACACGATAACAATCTGTTGCAAAACCATTAACAGTCCGGCCCAAGCGGCCAGACGACCGACTGTATTGGCAAACCACTCCAACCCGCGCACCACACCCCATAAGACAGAATTTCGCCACACACCAACGATCGTCAGCAAGAAAAACGCGGCAAGGGCTACAAAAAATAATTCAGCGGAGGCGCCGTAGTAAATGAAGCGCATCACGGCCTTGCCGTTGCTCCAATCCAGCCACTGCATGGGATGGGTGATCGCATACCCAAAATTGTAAAAAGCCATTACAAAACTTTGGAAAAACCAGATAATCCATTCCAACAGTCATCCCCCCTAGAGAATTAGCCCATCCTTATACCCGGATGGTAGGTGCGAAGAAAAAGGGCCCCAGTTACCCAGAGCCCTTAACTTCAATTTAGCCGTTGGCTAAAACGCGGTTGCGCTGAGACACAAACTCTCCATCAGACTTCAAGAGCCAATCGGAAGATTTTGCCAAGGATGCGTCGAATGAATTGCGGATACGTGCAAACAATTCGTCACCCATGTTTTCGTCCAGAACTTCTTTAGAAGCCGTACCAAATGCATCCCAAACATCATCAGAGAATTGAAGTGTTTGGACACCCTGTGCCTGCAAACGGGACAAGGCGGCGCCGTTGTTGGCCAGCGTTTGTGACAACTGGTAATGCGTAGTGGCCTTAGTCGCATTATCAATAATGGACTTGTGCTGATCAGATAGATCATTCCAGACATCCAAGTTCATGCCCATTGCAAGGCCTGAACCTGGCTCATGGAAACCCGCAGTGTAGTAAATTTTGGCAACTTCTTGGAAGCCAGCGCGTTCATCGGCGAATGGGCCAACCCACTCAAGACCGTCTAAAGCGCCGGAGGACAGCGCTTGATACAGCTCACCGCCTGGGATGTTTTGAACGGATACGCCCAATTTACCCAAAACCTGGCCTCCCAAACCTGGCATGCGGAACCGCAGACCCGCTAAGTCTTGTGCAGTTTTAATTTCCTTGCGGAACCAACCACCAGACTGAGAACCCGAGTTGCCAGCCAAAAACGATTTAAGACCAAAAATTTGACCTAGTTCATCATGCAGGTCCTGGCCACCGTCATGATAATACCAGTTTGTAAGCTCTTGAGCCGTAGCGCCAAAAGGCACAGCCGTGAAAAACGCATAACCCGGGTGTTGGCCCAAAAAATAATAATCAGCTGAGTGATACATATCAGCCTGACCAGAAGTAACAGCATCAAAAACTTCAAGCGCACCAACCAATTCGCCGGGTGCTTTTTTCTCAATTACCAGATCGCCGCCAGACATGGCATTCACGGCTTCATTGAAATAGGTTGCAGCATCATCCAAAACGGCAAAGCCACGTGGCCATGATGTTACCATCGTAAGAGTTTTAGCGTGTCCGCCTGCAATCGCAGGGGCTGCCAATGATGATGCAGCAGCTGCACCGCCACCAAGGGCAGTTGTCTTCAGAAAAGAACGACGATCCATTAAATTTCCTCCCATAGAATATCAGTAGGCATAGGAATACACCCCCGACAGATCGTTAATAGTGAGAATACGATAGCGAGATAAGCGTACTCCACAATACCCATGACTACTTAGAAATACGATTTTTGCGCAGTTTTAGGTGACCTCAGTCAAAAATAATGTCATCTTTACTCAACTTATCGCCCTAAAAAGAGATTGATGATGATGCGACTCTCACAGCTTTTCAAACTGGATTATGGCCGAAAGCTTTTCTTACTAGCAACCCTACCACTGATTTTTGCAGTGGCTGCGATCTCAATCGTTGTGACCAATCAATCTAAACGCCTCGCTGAAACAGAAATTTATGCGCTCGAGACACAGTTGATTGAGGCCAAAAAGGCAGAATTGCATAACTATGTCACCCTCGCAAAGAATGCGTTTTTCTCGATCTATGGCGGAGCGGCACCGGATGACGAAGAGGCAAAGCTCCGTGTGACCCAAATTTTGGCGGCTATGATTTACGGAGATGAGGGATTCTATTTTGTCTACGATTATGACGGAAACAATATAGTTTCCCCACGTCAAACCAACCTGATCAATCAAAATTGGTCAGGCCAAGTGGATTCAAACGGCGTGCCCATTACCGATGAGTTGATCCGCATCGCACGCTCGGGGGCTGGCTATCATTCCTACATATGGGCCAAACCCTCGACTGGAGAGCCCGCGGAGATGGTGACCTACGTGACAGGAATGCAAAATTGGCGTTGGGCACTTGGCACCGGTGTGTTTATCGATGATGTGCTGTTAACCGTCGCCAACACCCGCACCGAAGTTGAGACCCGCATCGCGCGCACCTTTGTGCAAATCGCCATCATAACCTTCTTGGCCTTATTTTTGGTGTTTATATCTGGCTACTTCATCACCGTCCGTGAACGACGCTTGGCAGATGCCAGACAAAAAGCGCTCACCGCACGCATTGTGAACACCCAAGAGGAAGAACGGGGGCGCGTCGCCCGCGAGCTGCATGACAGTATCAGTCAAATCTTAGTTGGTGTTAGCTATGCCTTGGACTTGGCTCGACGCCGGTTTCGCAACGGAGATGATCATGCGGGCGAAACCTTAGACAAAGGCATCGGCAGCCTCGCTGGCGCCATCCAAGAGGTGCGCCGAATCAGCCGCAATTTGCGCCCTAGCATGCTGGATGATCTTGGGCTTGGTCCTTCGATCAAAACCCTGATTAATGAATTTTCACAAAGAACGGGCACGCAAAGCCGATTTGAAACTGTGGTGTTTCGCAATAGGCTCGACAATGACAGCAAGATTGCGCTATACCGCGTCGCCCAAGAAGCGTTCACCAATATTGAGCGCCATGCTAATGCAAATTTGGTGACTGTCAAACTCAAAGGCACCCGGGGCGGCGCCTTAATGAAAATCATTGATGATGGAGAAGGCTTCGTGATGAGCAGCTCAGGCAGCAGTTCCGGATTGGGCCTGCGGAACATGCAAGAACGGATCGAGCAATTGGGCGGGACTCTGACCATTACCTCCGGACGCCGAGGCACGAAAATATCCGCATTGGTGCCTTTGTCACATATCTTGAGTCCACAATCCTCTGCAAAGGAAGACTAATGAAACAGACGCGCGTCATGATCGTTGATGACCACCCGATGGTGGCCGAAGGCATCCAATCCATTCTGGAGACCTATGATGACCTAAACATTGTTGCCTGTCTCACCACCGGAGAGGATGCCTTACAACATCTCGAGGCCTCATTGCCTGATGTGGTTTTGATGGACCTAAACATGCCCGGCATGGGCGGGCTGACTGCGACCGAGCTGGTATTAGAACGTGCGCTGAGCACCCGAGTCCTAATCCTCTCCATGCATGACAGCCCTGAATATATCGCAACCGCCATGAACCACGGGGCCAGTGGATATATTTTAAAAGATGTGCCAACCGATGAGATCAAAATTGCAATTGATACTGCGATGATGGGCGAGCAATACCTGTGCACCGGCTCACAAGCTGCACTTGGCAAACAAGGCACAGGCCCACAGTCAGCACTTACAGGCCGTGAGCAAATGATTTTGCTCGAGTTGGCGCAGGGCAAATCGAACAAGGATGTTGCCCTGCTGTACAGTATTTCGGTGCGCACAGTGGAAACCCATCGCAAGAACATTAAACGCAAATTGGGGATCACCTCAACAGCAGGCCTCACCCGCTATGCGATGGAACATGGCGTTTTGCAGGGCACAAGCAGCCGATAAATTGCATTTATTACTCGCAGGAGGGCTTTTCTGAAATAAAAAATCTCAAAACGGGCACTTTTTGTCAGAAAATTTACAAAACTCGGTTGACGCCCCTGTTTTGGCCTCATAAGTTTAGGGTAGAATAAGGAAATCGATGCATGACACCTATCCTAATCACTGTAGTCGTGCGGCAAAGGGGCCGCTGCTGGTACTGAACTTCAGTCCCTGCCCTGCCCTTTGCCCCCGCAAACCGGGGGCTTTTTTATGCCAAGAATGAAAGAGAATGAATATGACCCAAACAATGTCCGGCGCAAAAATGGTTGTTCAAGCCTTGATCGATCAAGGTGTTGATACGGTATTTGGCTATCCAGGCGGCGCGGTGCTTCCAATCTATGACGAAATTTTTCAACAAAACAGCATCCGTCACTTTTTGGTGCGCCACGAGCAAGGGGCCGTGCATGCAGCGGAAGGCTATGCCCGCTCTACCGGCAAACCCGGCGTTGTGCTTGTCACCTCAGGTCCCGGCGCCACCAATGCGGTGACCGGTCTTACAGATGCGTTGATGGACAGTATTCCAATCGTTGTGCTTACAGGACAGGTTCCAACCTTCATGATCGGCTCAGACGCCTTCCAAGAAGCTGATACCGTGGGCATTACCCGGCCCTGCACCAAGCACAATTGGCTGGTGAAAGACACAAATGAACTGGCCGCGACCCTGCACACTGCTTTTCACGTGGCCACGGCTGGTCGCCCCGGCCCGGTTTTGGTAGATATTCCGAAAGACGTCCAATTCGCTGATGGCAGCTATGAAGGTCCGGCTAAAATGAAGTCCCATTATCAGCCGCAAGTGAAAGGCGATCTGGACGCGATCACCCAATTGGTGGAAGCGATGGAAACCGCCAAAAAACCAATTTTTTATACCGGCGGCGGCGTGATCAATTCCGGCCCTGTGGCCAGCCAATTGCTACGCGAATTGGTGGCGACGACGAATTTCCCGATAACCTCAACGCTGATGGGCCTTGGCTCATACCCTGCCAAAGGTGACAACTGGTTGGGTATGTTGGGGATGCACGGGCTTTATGAGGCTAATATGGCGATGCATGATTGTGATTTGATGATCAACATCGGCGCAAGGTTTGACGATCGCATTACCGGCCGTCTTGATGCATTCAGCCCAGACTCCATCAAAGCCCATATCGACATTGATAAATCATCCATCAACAAGGTCATCCGCGTGGATATTCCGATTGTGGGCGATGTGGCACATGTGTTGGAAGATATTCTGAAAGTGTGGAAGGCCCGCGGCCGCAAAACCAATTCTGAAGGTGTTAAAGAATGGTGGTCTGAAATTGACGCTTGGCGCAAAATTCGCTGCTTGGATTACAAACCTGGTACCAAAACCATCAAACCGCAATATGCGCTGGAGCGGCTCGAAGCTCTCACTAAGGACCATGATCGTTATATCACAACGGAAGTGGGACAGCATCAGATGTGGGCGGCGCAGTATTTGGGGTTTAACGACCCCAATCGCTGGATGACCTCTGGCGGCTTGGGGACCATGGGTTATGGCTTTCCCGCCTCCATTGGCGTACAAGTGGCTCATCCAGACAGTTTGGTGATCAACGTGGCCGGTGAGGCCAGCTGGTTGATGAACATGCAAGAGATGGGCACGGCCATGCAATATGGTCTGCCGGTCAAGCAATTCATCCTCAACAACGAACGCCTCGGCATGGTGCGCCAGTGGCAAGAGTTACTGCACGGTGAACGCTATTCGCAAAGCTGGTCCGAGTCCTTGCCCGACTTTGTAAAATTGGCAGAAGCTTTCGGCGCCAAGGGCATTCTTTGCTCTGATCCGGCGGATCTTGACGATGCCATTATCGAGATGCTGGCCTATGACGGTCCAGTTATCTTTGACTGTTTGGTTGAGAAGCATGAAAACTGCTTCCCGATGATCCCATCAGGCAAGGCGCATAATGAAATGCTGTTGGGAGATTTTGCCATTAAAGGCGCCATCGACGCTGCCGGCTCGGTTTTGGTATAGGGAGAGATGACATGAATGCTTTAAACATCACCAAAGGATCTTCTTCGAATTCCGCCTATAATCTGCGTTCTGGCCATGAAGATGTGATCGAACGCCACACGCTGGCGGTGCTTGTGGCCAATGAGCCCGGCGTTTTGGCTCGGGTCATCGGCCTGTTCTCTGGCCGTGGGTACAATATAGAAAGCCTCACCGTGGCTGAGGTTGACCATGCAGGTCACACCAGCCGCATCACCATTGTTACCACAGGCACACCGCAAATCATCGAACAGATCAAAGCCCAGCTAGGTCGGATAATTCCGGTCTATGACGTGCATGATCTCACCGTTGAAGGCCCTTCTGTTGAGCGTGAATTGTCGCTCTTCAAGGTCAGTAGTAAAGGCGAAAAGCGAGTGGAAGCGCTGCGCTTGGCAGATGTGTTTCGCGCCAATGTGGTCGACAGCACTTTGGATAGCTTCACGTTTGAAGTGGTGGGTAGCCCCGAAAAGATCGATGCTTTTGGCGAATTGATGCGCCCCTTGGGCCTGTCTGAGATGGCTCGAACCGGCGTGGCGGCTCTGTCTCGAGGCTAGGCTACGTTACAATAAAGTGATATTCAGGCTCGCATCTTGATGCGGGCCTTTTTCTATGTAACCGCCGGTAAGAGGTCGCAGTGAGAAAGATTTTGTCGCGATAAGCAAAGTTTGGGCTAAGAATGCGGCGTACCACTAAGTCATAGTGGAGAGCATAATGGCCATAAACCTAACCCCTACCGACATCGATTCAGTCCAACGCCCTGTAGAGATGGCCAATGGACTAGCCAATGCGCATTATATTGATCCGCAGGTCTTTGCCGAGGAATCCGAGGCGGTTTTAAAAGCCACATGGGCCGGTTTGGCCGTGGGCGCTGATGTGCCCAATCCCGGTAATGCCAAACCCATCAGCTTCTTGGGAATCCCCCTGCTGCTGCTGCGCGACCAAGATGGCGATCTCAGGGTCTTTGAAAACATCTGCCGTCACCGCGGCATGCAATTGGTCAGCGAAGCCAAAACCATTGAAGGCGCGATCCGGTGCCCTTATCATTCTTGGTGCTATTCCACCAAAGGCATGTTGGTCAGCACCCCACATGTGGGCGGAGCGGGCCACAACACCCATCCCAGCATTGTGAAAGAAGATCTTGGCCTGAATGAGGTGCGCAGCCATGTCTGGCGCGATGTGGTTTTCATCAACATTTCAGGCACAGCCCCCAAATTTACCGATTTTCATGCCGATCTAATCACGCGTTGGACTGAATTTGACTGCCCCATTTTTCATGGCGGGGACGACAGCAAGTTTGATCTGGAACTGACTGCCAACTACAAATTGGCGGTGGAAAACTATTGTGAGAGCTACCACCTGCCTTGGGTGCATCCCGGACTCAATAGCTACTCGCGGTTAGAAGATCACTATAACATTGTAGAATATGGTAAATTTTCCGGCCAAGGCACTTTAGTTTACCGACAGTTCAAAGCCGAAGACGGCTCTGCTGCCTTTCCAGATTTCCCAAAACTATCCGAGCAGTGGAATGAGGGCGCAGAGTATATCACCGTTTACCCGAACGTCTTGCTGGGGGTGCAGCGCGATCATGCATTCGCGATTGTGCTGGAACCAAAAGCGCATAACAAAACTGTTGAGCATATCCATCTCTACTACGCCTCTGAGACCACAGATGCAAAAAACCGCTCGGTGAACACTAAGCAGTGGAAAGAGGTATTTGCGGAAGATATTTTTGTGGTGCAAGGCATGCAATCAGGTCGCTATGCCCCCAGCTTTGATGGTGGACGGTTTAGCCCTGTGATGGATGAGCCAACCCACTGCTATCACGATTGGGTCGCGCGTAAAATTGCAACCTACCGTGGCTAAAGGCGGCTATCACCTGAATACCGACATTTTGGCGGCCCATGCGCGCCAGGATCATGCTCTCCTGATAGATTTTTACACACAAGCCGCCGATGTGGCTGAGGACCAAGACGTTGAGTGCTTTTTCCTGACCTATGCGCATATCTTTTCACTCGAGTTGGGTTACCCATGCCAAATCCCCCTACAAGCCCGTTTACGGGCCTACGGGCGGGAATAAGCAACATTCCACTCAAGTTTTAAACAGAAACTGGAGGGCCAAAAGCCCACCAGTTTTGTCGTTCAAGCTCTCTATTCATACCACTCAGTTAGGTGCCTGCGGCCTGAACGTCGTAAGAGGCAAGCGGACCGGCCCCTCTAACTCGTATTAGCTGCAGCCAGATGTACCGCCGCAGGTGTTGCACTTCATGCAGGTGCCGTTGCGCACCAAAGTGTAATTACCGCATTCCCCACAAGGATCGCCCTCATAGCCCTGCATTTTTGCCTTGGTGCGATGATCCATCGGAGCCAAAGCCACAGTTGCCACCTCGGGCACCCGATTAGCCAAAGCCACTGCGGTATCAAGCGTTGTATTCAGAGCCAGAGCCCCGTCCGCGATAGCACCCGCCATTTGACCACCTTGATAGACAACAAACTCATGCGGTACCCGGTTGCGGTGATAGCCAGTCGAAACCATCTGCTTTAGCACCTCTATGCCCTTCGCGGCTTTGGCCTCTTCCAGAGCGCGCAAATTGGAAACGCCTTCTTCTTCGCCGCGGCCGATATCATCAAAGGAAGATCCTTCTGGCTTCACATGTGCCAAATCAGTTCTGTCCAAATAGGACACAGCCAATTCCCGGAAGATGTAATCCAAAATTGAGGTCGCATTCTTGATGCTATCATTGCCCTGAACCATGCCGGCTGGCTCGAATTTAGTGAAGGTGAACGCATCTACGAATTCGTCCAAAGGCACGCCATATTGCAAGCCTACCGAAACTGCGATGGCAAAATTGTTCATCATCGCGCGAAATCCTGCGCCCTCTTTGTGCATATCTATGAATATTTCGCCCAACTGACCATCTTCATATTCACCGGTCCGCAGATAGACCTTATGCCCGCCGACAATGGCTTTTTGGGTGTAGCCACGACGCCGCTGAGGCATTTTATCACGGTCTCGGCGGATGATCTCTTTGATCACTATCTTCTCAACGATTTTTTCCGCCAAAACGGTAGCTTTTTCTTGCGCAGAGCCACTGGCCAGAATTTCTTCGGCTTCCTCATCATCTTCCACCAAGGAGGCGGCCAAAGGCTGTGACAATTTAGAACCGTCACGATAAAGTGCGTTGGCTTTGATGCCGAGCGACCAGCTCAATTCATAGGCTTTTTGGCATTCTTCAATAGTGGCATCGTTTGGCATATTGATAGTTTTGGAAATCGCGCCCGAGATGAAGGACTGGGCTGCGGCCATCATATAGATGTGGCTATTCACACTTAGGTAGCGCTTGCCTTTTTTACCACAAGGATTGGCGCAATCAAAGATACTGTAGTGCTCTTGCTTCAGATGCGGCGCACCTTCGAGGGTCATCGTGCCACAAACGTGATTATTGGCAGCTTCAATGTCTTTGCGGTTGAAGCCCAAATGCGTCAACAGATCAAAACTTGGATCCATCAACTTATCGGCAGGAATACCCAGAACAGAAGTGCAGAAATCCGCACCGAGTGTCCATTGGTTGAAAACAAACCGGATGTCAAAGGCTGAGGGCAAAGCAGCCTCAATCTTGTCAATCTCCGCATGACCAAAGCCATGACCAATCAATGAGGTGTGGTTGATGCCCGGTGCATTGCCCATGGAGCCGTGACCAACGGCATAGCCGACAATCTCTTCAATCTCATTGCTGCGATAGCCCTGTTTGGCCAAAGCCGCTGGCACCGAGCGGTTGATGATCTTGAAATACCCACCACCAGCCAGCTTTTTGAACTTAACCAAAGCAAAATCTGGCTCAATGCCCGTGGTGTCGCAATCCATCACCAAACCAATCGTACCGGTCGGCGCAATCACGGTGGATTGCGCATTGCGGTACCCATGCATTTCGCCCAATGCGATGGCATTGTCCCAACTAGATTTTGACAAAGCAACCAAAGTTTGATCGGGGCAATTGGCATGATCCAAAGCTACCGGTTTGATCGCCAAATTTTCGTAGCTGTCGGTTTCACCATAGGCTGCGCGGCGATGATTGCGCATCACGCGCAGCATGCTTTCGGCGTTTTTCTTGTAACCAGGGAATGGACCAAGCTCGCCCGCCATCTCCGCGGATGTAGCATAGGCTACACCGGTCATCACAGCTGTCAAAGCCCCACAAAGCGCGCGGCCTTCGTCGCTGTCATAGCCATAGCCCATATTCATCAGCAAACCACCGATATTGGCATAACCAAGACCCAAGGTGCGGAAGTCATAGGAGCGCTGTGCGATCTCTTTGGATGGGAACTGAGCCATCAGCACGCTGATTTCCAAGGTTACCGTCCACAAGCGAGTGGCATGCATATAGTCTTCGGACTGAAACTCTCCGTTTTCATAAAAGGTCAGCAAGTTCATCGAGGCCAAGTTGCAGGCGGTATCGTCTAAGAACATATATTCAGAGCAAGGGTTTGATCCACGGATAGCACCATCAGCCGGGCAGGTGTGCCATGCGTTTACAGTATCATGGTACTGGATGCCTGGATCGGCACAGGCCCAAGCCGCATGACCCACCTGCGCCCAAAGATCTCGAGCCTTCATAGTTTTGTAGACAGCCCCATTTGTTCGGTTGATCAATTCCCAATCCGCGTCTTTTTGAACGGCGTATAGGAAAGCGTCAGTTACTCGGATGGAGTTGTTTGAGTTTTGACCTGAAACAGAACTGTAAGCCTCTGAATCCCAATCAGTATCATAGGTGGGGAATTCAATACTGGTGTGGCCTTGCTTTGCATAGTCCAACACCCGTTTCACATAAGTCTCAGGAATAGAAACTTTCTTCGCGGCTTTGACAGCCTCTTTCAACGCCAGATTTACTTTGGGATCATAGGCATCTTCCGCCACACCGTCCCAAGATTTGATAGCGGTAAAAAGCAGATTAAGCTTCTCTTCATGCATCTTGGAGCCTGCAACGATGGAGGCCACTTTCTGCTCTTCAATCACCTTCCAATTTATAAAGTCTTCAATATCAGGATGATCAGCGTCGCAAATAACCATTTTTGCCGCCCGGCGAGTTGTGCCACCGGATTTGATCGCGCCGGCAGCGCGGTCCCCAATTTTCAAAAAACCCATCAGACCGGAGGATTTACCGCCCCCAGACAGAGACTCACCTGAGCCGCGTAGCGATGAAAAATTGGTTCCAGTGCCAGAGCCGTATTTGAACAAGCGTGCTTCGCGCACCCAAAGATCCATAATGCCGCCCTCATTTACCAAATCGTCAGATACCGATTGGATAAAGCAGGCATGCGGCTGTGGGTGCTCATAGCTGCTGTTGGACTTTATCAGTTTCCCAGTTTTAAAGTCCACATAGTGGTGTCCTTGGGCCGGACCATCTATCCCATAAAACCAATGTAGCCCCGTATTAAACCATTGTGGTGAGTTTGGTGCGGCGCGTTGGGTTGCAAGCATATAGCGCATTTCGTCGAAATAGGCGCTCGCATCCTCTTCCGTTGAAAAATAGCCACCCTTCCAGCCCCAATAAGCCCAAGCACCGGCCAAACGGTCAAAAACTTGCTTGGCGGATGTTTCTCCGCCAAAAGTCGCATCATCAGTTGGCACATGGCGCTGAAGGAAGCTTGGCATGCCCGATTCTTTCACCGTTTTGGTGTCAGAGGGCACTCCGGCTTTGCGAAAATATTTCTGCGCCAAAACGTCAGACGCCACCTGGGACCAAGCCGCAGGCACTTCAAGATCTGCAAGATGGAACACGACGGTGCCATCGGGGTTGCGAATCTCACTGGTGGTTTTTGTAAACTCAATAGAACTGTATGCGTCTTCGTTGGGACTTGTAAAACACCGTTTAATTTTCATTTTTGCCTCATTTCGCCACTTAATACGGCCTAACATACACTAAACTAGGACCAAAATAACTGAACCTTCTGCCGTAACAGCGGCCTCACCGCCTAGTTGGCAATACTACATTTAGTGTATTTTTCTGCCTCAAACACTAATTGACCCCTAAATGAAGATTTGGTCAACAAATTTTTATAATTTTTGGTAAAAAAATTTCTTGACGGGAAATTTTCATCGATTAGGGCAAAGCTGCGTATATTTTGGGCACGCCCCACAAACCAAAGCCAGAGCCCCTTAACCTTTTGATGGCGTGATTTTTTGACCCAAAGGAACACCGCTTCTAAAAGGAAGATAGTTCATCAAGGGTCAGCAAAATTATGGCAAAAAAGTAAAAGCAGCCCCAAGCTGCAAATACTATAAAATACTAGAAGTAGTGGTCGGGGCGGCGAGATTCGAACTCACGACCCCCTGTACCCAAAACAGGTGCGCTACCAGACTGCGCCACGCCCCGACACTGCGGCTTCTTTAGGCAATTGGATTGGAAATGAAAAGCTCTTTTCACTTGCAGGTGAGGGTTTTTTCATCTTGGGCTAAGCTTGCATGAATTAAAACCGTATCTGGACCTAATTTTAGGGTTTTTGCCAAGCCCGCATTAATCTCTAGAACATATTGAACTGGGCCAGAGCTGCGCAGAGGTGTCAGATCGCCCGGAATTGCGTTTTCATGGAGATCTAGCAATTTTCCCTGAGCAGTAAAATACAATATGTCCAAATAAATAAAGGTATTTTTCATCCAGAATGCCACCTTTTGTGGCGCGTCATAAATAAACAGCATACCGGAAAACTGCCCTATACTGTCAATATACATCAAACCCTGAGCTCGCTCTGCATCATCGTCGGCCAGCTTAACCGCAAACTGAGCAGTGCCCCAACCTCCCGAAAGATGCACGTGATCTTTTGCGCAATCCGCAAGAGCCAGTTCTACACTCGCCACAACACTGATGGCTGAAATCCATATCAATCGCATCATTTGTCGCTTTGCGCCGCCTCCCAGCTCAATACAGGCACAGCCATAAGACCGCGCTCACCTTTTATCACCCCGAGGGCGACGCCTTCTCCAGCAACCAAACCCGAAAGCCCACAGCGATGCAAGACGTCTATATTTGGGAAAATGTCGTCGGACTGGGCAAACCGATTGGCAAGCCCAAAACCTTTATCTTATTAACCCACTTAAACCGCCCCGGTTCTAGGGCTATTTGGGAAACAGCAACCTAATCTATTTCGACAGCATCTCAAATGCCAAAGGCTTTAAACTCAGCCCAAGCGGTGATGCTTAATATTTCAAACGTTTGGATGCCACGTTCAGTTTTATGGGCTCTTACAAAAAATTCAACGCCATCGGCAACAGAGCTTTGGCCATAGTTTTTTAAAACATTGGTATGGAGCAAAATATCCATTTCAGAGCCATCAGACATTACAAATCCAAACCCTTTGCCCGGATCTAACCAATTAACTGTCTCGGTCAGTGTCGGCACATCCCTTTCGAGATTTTGTGCCATCTTAATCCTTTAATCACTTATTAGATTGAAAAAATCTTAAAATTAGGCCCGTATTGATTAGCAACCACACGATCAGGACTCCCGGACGAATAACAATAGTTATTGATAATACCTCATGTATTATTTAACAAAATATAGTCTTAAGGGTAAAGCCTATCAACTGTCCAATCCGCGTCCTGTGCGCCACGAGTCCAACGAAATCTATCGTGCAAGCGTGCCTCACCATCGGCCCAAAACTCCAGCTCCACCGGGCGAATTCGAACCCCCCCCCAAAAGGCTGGCCTTGTCATCTCATCACCATGTAGTGCCTTTAGATTCGCCACACGCTCCATCAAAATAGAGCGTGACACCAGCACTTTTGACTGATCAGAAGCCACAGCCCCTACCCGTGACAGAGGAGATCTACTCATAAAATACTCATCAGCCAATGGGCCATCCTCACGTTCCACCACACCACGACAGCGGATCTGGCGACGCAAAGATTTCCAATGAATAACAAAGGCAGCCTTGCCAGCCCCAAAGACCTCTTGTGCCTTTTTGCTCTCATAATTGGTATAAAAAACAAAGGCATTTCTCTCTATGGACTTCAGCAGAACGATGCGTGCATTGGGCATACCATTAGAATCAACCGTCGACAGCGCCATGGCATTGGGATCATTCATTTCACCAGCCTCAGCCTCCACCATCCAACGGCGTGCCAGTGTAAAAGGATCGTTGCCTTCGAAAATACCAGTTCTTTTTTCCATGCCGGATGTAGCCTTTCGGTTGATGCGTGATAGGTGTTCGCTTAGACAAAACATAATCTAATTTTCGATGGGGGAAAGTCCAATGGGACTTATGACCGGAAAACGTGGCCTTATAATGGGGCTCGCCAATGACAAATCTATCGCCTGGGGCATCGCAGAAGCGTTGCATGCCGAAGGGGCTGACATTGGGGTGACCTATGTGGGCGACGCCATGAAAAAGCGTGTACTGCCCCTAGCCGCACAAATTGAAGCGTCAATAGTGGTGGAATGCGATGTGGGCGATCCCGCGTCAATAGCGACTCTCATGGCGGAGGCAAAAGACAAATGGGGTCAGATCGACTTCATAGTACATGCTATTGGTTTTTCTGATAAATCAGAGCTACGCGGCCAATATATAAACACCTCTCGCGACAACTTCCTGATGACTCTAGACATTTCGGCCTATTCTTTCACTGCTATTTTGCAAGCCGCTCAAGATCTGTTGGCGCCGGGCGCCTCTTGCTTGACGCTGACCTATTATGGCGCGGAAAAGGTGATGCCTAATTACAATGTCATGGGAGTGGCGAAAGCCGCTTTGGAAGCCTCGGTACGCTATTTGGCCGAAGATCTAGGACGCTACAATATTCGCGTAAATGCCATAAGCGCGGGCACCATTAAAACATTGGCGGCCTCCGGCATCGGAGATTTCCGCGAAATCATGAAATGGAATGAAACCAACAGCCCATTGCGCCGCACTGTAACGCAGGCCGAAGTGGGCAAGTCTGCGCTCTATCTGTTGTCAGATCTCGGATCCGGAGTCACCGGAGAGATCTTGCATGTGGATGCGGGTTATCATGTTATTGGAATGAAAGGTCTTGATCTGCCAGAATAGCTGGGGTCAAAATTAACTTAAGTAAGGAAAAGCTATGTCAGATCTTCTGCCACATGAAAAAGGGTTCCACGTCAGCTGGGATCAATTGCACCGCGACTCGCGGGCTTTGGCGTGGCGGCTGGATGGTAAAGGCCCCGAGGATGGGTCATGGAGGGCAATTGTGGCCATCACGCGCGGCGGCATGGCGCCGGCCATGATCGTGGCCCGCGAACTCGATGTGCGCAATGTAGATACGGTCAGCGTTAAGAGCTATCACCACCAAGATCGCGCTGATGCGGTGATCCTCAAAGCACCAGACGCAGAGTTGATGGGAGATGGCACTGGGATTTTGATCATTGATGATCTGGTCGACAGCGGCAAAACTCTTGAGCTGGTGCGGGCCAATTATCCAAAAGCGCATTTTGCCACCGTCTATGCCAAGCCCCAAGGTCGCCCCATGGTAGATACATTTATAACTGAAGTTAGCCAAGACACTTGGATTTTCTTCCCTTGGGATATGGCGTTACAATATGTGCAGCCTTATCGTGGAACGGATTGAGCCTAATTTGCAGTCTGAAATCAACAATATACGTCTTGTGAAGGATGATTTGATGAGCCGTAACATCATTATTGATACAGATCCTGGTCAAGACGATGCAGTGGCTATCCTGCTGGCCTTAGCCTCGCCTGAATTAAATGTGCTGGGCCTGACCTGTGTGGCGGGTAATGTGCCTTTGGCCCGTACGAGTCATAACGCCCGGCAGGTCTGTGAATTGGCAGGACGGGCCGATTTGCCTGTCTATGCAGGATGCGACAGACCTATGGGCCGGGGATTGGTCACAGCTGAACATGTGCATGGCGACAGCGGCTTGGATGGCGCTGTTTTGCCCGAGCCACAAATGCCGCTGCAATCACAACATGCGGTAGATTTCATCGTTGAAACCCTGCGCCAAGCCCCTGCTAAATCAATCACGCTTTGCCCCCTTGGTCCGCTGACTAATATCGGTACAGCCTTACAACAGGCTCCTGATATAGCCGAACGTATTGCACAAATTGTGCTGATGGGCGGGGCATATTTTGAAGTGGGTAACATCACCCCAGCCGCAGAGTTCAATATTTTTGTTGATCCAGAGGCCGCTGAAATTGTGTTTAAGTCTGGTATTGATTTGGTGGTAGCACCGCTTGATGTGACGCATAAGGCCCTGACCAGAAAGGCTTGGATTGCAGATTTACGCACCCAAAATAGCCGCGCCTGTGACACGGTGGCAGGTTGGACCGATTTTTTTGAACGCTTTGACACTGAAAAATATGGCAGCGAAGGCGCGCCTTTGCATGATCCTTGTGTCATCGCCTATCTGATCGCGCCGCATCTGTTCACAGGAAGGCACATCAATGTCGAGATTGAAACCCAATCGGAGCTCACCCGCGGCATGACCGTCACCGATTGGTGGCGCGTGACGGACCGACCCGCGAATGCATTATTTTTGTGCGATATTAACGCCATCGGATTCTTCAATCTGATCACCCAAAGAGTAGCGCGGCTGTAATGACCGCTGTTCTGACTTTGGCGAGCATAGGTGATTTGGAAAAAGTTGCGCCTTTGGTTGCGGCCTTTCACGCAGAAGAGGCGCTAACCACCTCAGAGGCGCAGCGCATAGCCGCGGTGACCCACCTTTTAGAGGGCACGCCCTTGGACGCTCTCTACTTGATCTGCCCGAGGGTTACACCGATTGGCTATGTCGTCGTATCGCATGGGTTTTCGATTGAGTTTGGCGGCCCAGACGCGTTCATTGACAAAATCTACATTTGCACGCCGGTGCGCGGCAAAGGCATTGGCGTCAAAAATCTTTTGCAGATTTGCAAAATTCTAAAGGCTGGTGGTCCCAAAGCGGTGCATCTGGAAGTGGATCAAACCAACACTGTAGCGCAGCGGCTTTACAGCCGGGGTGGCTTTGACCTGCGTTCAAATTATAACATGATGAGCAAAGAGTTACGCTAATGCATGCCACTTGGAACAACACCTACACCCGACTGCCAGAACACATGTTTGCGCGGCAACAACCCGTCCCGGTGGCGGCTCCTTCGGGCTTAGTTCTCAACACCGCACTGGCGGATGAGTTGGGAATTTTCTTTGGGGAGGATTGGCCAGAGTTCATTGCCGGCAATCAAGTACCAATGGGTGCCGACCCCATCGCACAGGCCTATGCGGGCCATCAATTCGGCCATTGGAACCCACAACTGGGTGACGGCCGCGCGGTGCTTTTGGGCGAGCTGACAGGGGCCTTCGGCCATGTGGATGTCCAACTCAAAGGCGCGGGACGCACCCCTTGGTCGCGCGGCGGCGATGGTCGGGCGTGGTACGGTCCGGTCTTGCGCGAATATTTGATCTCAGAATCCATGCATGCGCTCGGTATCCCCACCACCCGCGCCCTTGCGGCAGCCGCCACCGGAGAAAGCATCCTGCGCGAACCCGGCCCCCTGCCCGGCGCGGTGATTTGCCGAACCGCCAGCAGTCATATCCGCGTGGGTACTTTCCAATATTTTGCATCTCGAGAGGATATTCCGGCACTTGAGGCGCTTTTGGATCACGCAATTGCCCGCCATTACCCACAAGCGCAAAACGCGGATGGGTTTTTAGGCCAAGCTGTTGCCGCACAGGCGCGCTTGATCGCGCAATGGATGGGCGTTGGTTTCATCCATGGGGTTATGAACACCGATAACAGCCATGTGGGTGGCTTGACTATCGATTACGGCCCCTGTGCATTCATGGACGACTTTGTACCCACGAAAGTGTTCAGTTCAATTGATCGCCAGGGGCGCTATGGCTATAGCAACCAGCCGAATTTGGCCGCTTGGAACATGGCACAATTGGCCACGGCCTTGTTGCCCTTGGCAGAGAACACCGAGGCCACAATCGCGCGCTATACGGAAATTGTAAAAGGTTTCGGTGATATATTCGAAGCGGAATATGCCAAGGTCTTTGCAGCAAAGCTTGGCTTGTCCACCAGTTCTCAAAGCAGCGCCCTGATCCAACAATTTCTAAAAATGATGGGTCAAACCGGGGCGGACTTCACGCAAAGCTTCCGCGCACTTGGATCCGATGAGGTTGCGCGGCATATTGGCGAGCATCCTGAGTTTGTGAGTTGGCACGAAAAATGGCTGGTTTCGGCTGATCTAACACGTCTAAAGCAGATCAATCCTGCCCTAATCCCACGCAATCATCTGGTTGAGGCCATGATTGACCAATCTGTGGCGGGTAATATGCAGATGTTTCACGTCTTGCATGCGGCCCTGCAAACCCCCTTTATTACTCCGCCAAATCCGGAATTCATGGAACCCCCTAAGGCCCATGAGGTTGTTCAAGCAACTTTTTGCGGCACATAAGGGCGCTGTGAGTGGAAACGCGCTTTTTCCTATGCCATAAGAAGGCATGACATTTTTACAAATCACCTCAGCCCTCATCGTTTTGGCTGGCGCTTTTGCGGCTATAAACTCGATTTACCTGCGCCTGCCCTCGGCCATTGGCATCTTGCTAGTCTCTCTGAGCGTATCACTTTGCCTGCTCGCGATGGATGTGATTTGGCCGGGTTTGGGGCTATCTGCCACGATGCATGGCGCGGTAGAGATCTTTGATTTTTCCGATGCATTGCTGGAAGGCATGTTGGGGTTGCTACTATTTGCCGGGGCGTTGCATGTGAATCTTGCGGATCTAAAGGCCAATTGGCGCGTGGTGTTGCTGATGGCCACCATGGGCGTGGCCCTATCGACGGTTGTCGCTGGCGTTGGGTTCAGCTGGATTACCGGGGCGCCTTTGATGATCGCTTTGGTCTTCGGGGCATTGATTTCACCCACAGATCCTGTGGCAGTTTTGGGCGTATTGCGCGCGGCCAATTTGAAAAAATCACTTGAAACCAAAATCGCTGGTGAAAGCCTCTTCAATGACGGTGTGGGCTATGTGGTGTTTTTGGTCCTCGTTGGCATCGCCTTCCCAGCTTCAGACGCTCACGGCATGAGTTTTACCGATGCGGTGCAATTATTCGTGCAAGAGGCTTTTGGCGGTGCCGTTTTGGGTTTGACCCTTGGCTGGGGTACTTATAAAGTTATGATCAAAATCGATGACTATTGGGTTGAGGTTCTGCTTACCTTAGCGCTCGCCTTTGGAGGCTATCAACTGGCAATTTGGTTACATGTCTCCGCGCCGATCATGGCCGTCTGTGCGGGCTTGCTGATCGGAGATGAGATCACGTCCCACGCTATGACCCAAAAAACCCGCGACTATGTTGATGCGTTTTGGAAGCTGATTGATGAAATTTTGAACGCTGTTTTGTTCCTAATGATCGGTCTCGAAGTCTTCGCGATTGCCTTTTCCATGGATGCGGTCGTGGCCGGGGTCTTGTCTATTGGCCTCTCGCTTTTGGCCCGATTGGTGGCCGTATTTGTGCCTATCACGCTGTTGCGCCCGTTTCGCAGTTTTTCAAAGGGAATCGTTCCAATCATGACCTGGGGCGGGTTAAAAGGTGGTATTTCTGTGGCTTTGGCGCTTTCCTTGCCAGATTCCGAATGGAAACCGCTTATTTTGACAGTCACCTATATTGTGGTTTTGTTCTCGATCATCGTACAAGGCCTCACTGTGGCACGGCTGGCGCGGCGGGTTGGATGAGAGCCTGACTTGATGTAGTTTTGACCACGACATGAGTGAAACGGGTGTGGATATGGCTAAGAATATCATTCAAAGATGCGGGCAAAATGGTCTTCGTATGACCGAGCAGCGCCGTATCGTGGCGCAGGTCTTGGAAATTTCCAACGATCACCCTGACGTAGAGGAACTTTACGCCCGCGCCTCAAATCTTGATCCCAGGATTTCAATCGCTACTGTGTACCGCGCAGTGAAGCTGTTTGAGGAATCTGGTATTCTCGAAAAGGTGGAGTTTGGCGATGGCCGCGCGCGTTATGAAGATGCAGATCGTGACCATCATGATCATTTAATTGATATACAAAGCGGTGAGGTGATCGAGTTTATTGATCCCGATATTGAAGCGCTGCAAGAAAAAATTGCTGGGCGTTTGGGCTACAGGCTCAAAGGTCACCGTCTCGAACTCTATGGTGTGCCCATTAAGCGCGCCACAAATGACTGAAAATAATATTCGTGAAAACCTACTCGGCATTGGGTTCATCATCATCGCAATGGCCGGTTTTGCCGTTGAAGATGCCATCATAAAATTCCTCACAGCGCGGCTTTCGCCGGGGCAAATCATGGTGATGATTGGCTTGGGTGGCACCTCGTGCTTTTACCTTTTGGCGCGCCTCAATGGTCAATCGGTCACACAAAAGATTGTGCGCAATCCTTGGGTCATAGGCCGGACCTTGTCAGAATTGTTTGGCACAGCCCTGTTCGTGCTTTCCCTTGCCCTCGTACCAATCATTACAATTTCCGCCATCATCCAAGTGAGCCCCCTTCTGGTCACACTAGGAGCAGCTGTTTTACTGCGTGAGAAGGTCGGAATTCGACGTTGGTCTGCGATTGTTATTGGGCTGTTCGGGGTTGTTGTAATTCTTCGGCCCTGGGCCATCAACTTTGACGCGGCAGCTATTTTGGCATTGCTGGGAGTGATTGGTCTCTCAGCGCGCGATGTCGCCACCCGGCGCGTGCCTAAAAAAACACCCAGCTTGGTATTGGCCATATTAGGCTTTGGCGCCACAATTCCTGCAGGCTTGATCCTAATCGCTTTTGATCCCCATCTGTTGGTTCCAACGTCGCAAGAAACCATTTTGTTTGTTGCAAGCATTTTCATCGGTGTGGGCGCCTATTATTGCATCGTCACCGCAATGCGGCTCGGCGATGTGTCAGCTGTGGTGCCTTTTCGCTATTCACGCTTGGTTTTTGGGGTGGCTATCGGGGTTTGGTATTTTGACGAAACCCTGGACCGTTGGACTTTGATCGGATCGGCAATAGTTGTCGGCTCAGGGCTTTATGCACTGTGGCGCGAAACCCGACGGCGCTGAAAACTGATGATAACACCCTTTTAACCCGGTGCGGCTCTTGTTAAACGTCGCCCAACGCAATTTACTGGAGCGCCTCTCATGTCCACCATAATCGATATCCATGCCCGCGAAATTCTTGACAGCCGGGGAAATCCCACGGTTGAAGTTGATGTAATCCTTGAAGACGGCACAATGGGCCGCGCAGCGGTGCCGTCAGGTGCCTCAACCGGGGCCTATGAGGCCGTGGAAATTCGCGATGGGGATAAATCTCGCTATATGGGAAAGGGCGTTTTAACGGCAATTGAGAATGTGAACGGCGAGATCGCCGAATCTCTGATTGGGTTTGAAGCTGATGAACAGGTGGCAATTGATGAGGCCATGATCCAAATGGATGGCACGCCAAACAAAGCGCGCTTGGGCGCCAATGCAATTCTAGGCGTCTCCTTGGCCGTGGCTAAAGCCGCTGCTGAATATTGTGGCCAGCCTCTGTATCGTTATGTCGGCGGCACATCTGCGCGGGTGTTGCCTGTGCCGATGATGAATATCCTCAACGGTGGCGAACATGCGGATAATCCGATTGATATCCAAGAATTTATGATCATGCCGGTTGCTGCTGAAAATATTCGTGACGCTGTGCGCATGGGCTCGGAAGTCTTTCACACGCTGAAAGGTGAGTTGATTGCTGCGGGCCTGTCCACAGGAATAGGAGACGAGGGTGGCTTTGCGCCAAATATTTCATCCTCGCGTGCAGCTTTGGATTTCATAATGCATGCGATTGAAAAAGCGGGCTACAAACCAGGCGAAGACATCTACCTCGCCTTGGATTGCGCCGCGACAGAATATTGCAAGAATGGCGTCTACGAGATGAAGGGCGAAGCCAAATCTTTAGCCAGCTCTGAAAATGTCGCCTATCTGGCTGCTTTGGTGGATGATTATCCAATTATCAGCATTGAAGATGGCTGTGACGAAGACGATTGGGACGGCTGGAAGCTTTTGACCGACACCCTGGGCGACCGTTGCCAATTGGTTGGTGATGATCTGTTTGTGACCAATCCTGAGCGTCTTGCAATGGGAATTGAGCGCGGCTCTGCCAACTCAATGCTGGTCAAGGTAAATCAGATTGGGTCTTTGACAGAAACCATGCGCGCAGTAGAAATGGCGCATCGTGCGGGCTTTACCAATGTGATGAGCCACCGCTCTGGTGAAACCGAAGATGCCACAATTGCAGATCTGGCGGTAGCGACCAATTGTGGTCAAATCAAAACCGGCTCTTTGGCGCGCTCCGACAGGTTGGCAAAATACAACCAATTGATCCGCATCGAAGAAGCCCTGGGTGACACGGCAATTTATGCAGGCCGATCGATCCTCAAGTGATGACCGCCGATCAGATCATTGCGCATCTTAAGCTGGAACCACACCCTGAAGGGGGCTGGTTTCGGCAGACCTGGGCGGCAGAAACGCCTAGACGCCCCTCGGGAACTTGCATCTACTTTTTGCTAAAAGCCGGGGTCTCCTCTGCCTGGCACCGAGTGGATGCGGGCGAGATTTGGCACTATTACAGCGGTGCGCCTTTGATTTTGCGCCGTTCGGACACGCTTGAAGGTCCTGCCTATGACACTGTGTTGGGGCCGGATCTCGCCGCAGGGCAATTTCCTCAATTGGTGGTTGAGGCGTATCATTGGCAGGCCGCGCGCAGTACAGGTGATTATACGCTGGTGGGTTGCACCGTCAGCCCCGGCTTTGAATTTGCGGGCTTTGAGCTGACAGATCACGATTTCGACATCCCAACCGAAGCGGTTAAGCAGGGCTAAGCCGACCGCCAGACAAAGGCAGTCCCACGCCTGTGGTGCTTGGAAAGGACGTGGGCAGGCCGCGGGCGCGCCTTACGGCCAGATAGGCAAACGCCTGCGCTTCCACCATATCACCATCAAACCCCATATCATCCACATCACAGACCTGCATTGGCAAAGCCTCTTGGAGCAGACGCATCAGCTCGCGGTTTTTACGTCCTCCGCCGGTGATCCACATTTGCGCGGGCCGCGCCGGCATATGCTCGAGTGCGGCGGCTAAGCAGGCCACAATGATCGCCGTTAGGGTTGCAGCGGCATCAGCCTGATTTAGATCGGCTACCAGCGCTAATATATAAGAAAAATCATCTCTGTCCAACGACTTAGGGGCGGCACGTAAAAAGTAGTCATCTTGCAAAACCCGTGCAACAATTGGACTGTCTGCCCGTCCGCTGGCGGCCAAGGCCCCATGTTCATCATAGGCCAGCCCAAAGGTGAGGCTCATATAATCATTCAAAGGGGCATTGGCTGGACCAGTATCGAAAGCCAAAACACCAGTTTCGGGCGGCTGTTGCGGATCAACCCAAGTTAGATTGCCCACACCGCCCAAATTCACAATCGCCAAAGGCGCCGAAAGCTTAGCATAACGTGCCATCGCCCAATGGTAGATCGGGGCCAAAGGTGCGCCCTGCCCGCCACGCGCGACATCCTCAGATCTGAAATCCCAGACCACAGGCATCCCGGACAATCGGGCCAAATAGGCCCCATCGCCCAGTTGATGCGTGCGGCCGTTTTCTGGATCATGCGCCAGAGTTTGACCGTGAAATCCCACCAGATCAGCCGCCGGGAGCTGTTGCGCCGCTTTGAGATGAACGTCGCCGACCAAAGCAGCAACCGCCTCCAGCCCCAGATCACCAGGCCATTTGCCAAGCCCGCTGCGCAATATTTCACGATCTTGATCACTATAAGCTTGATAACATGAGGCCCCAAATTCCATTATATCTATACCATTCGTCAACAAACTCGCAGCGTCCACCCCATCAAGTGACGTACCAGACATCAAACCTACCGCCCAAATTGGCTTATTCTGCCGCATGCTCTTCCCCTATATAAAGGCTTTGACTATACACTGACCCTAGGCCCTTCAAGGAACAAGAGACCAATGACATATCACCCAAAATCAGAATTCATGGCCGTCATGATGCAACGTGGCTTTTTGGCCGATTGCACGGACTATCAAGGCCTCGACGAGGCGCTGAGCAAGGGTGTCATTCCCGCTTATATTGGCTTTGATGCCACGGCAAAATCCTTGCATGTTGGCAGCTTGATTCAAATCATGATGCTGCGCTGGCTGCAAAAAACAGGGCATAAGCCCATCACCCTCATGGGCGGCGGTACAACCAAGGTGGGCGATCCCTCCTTTCGGGTCGATGAGCGTCCCTTACTGACCGACGCGCAGATTGATAATAATATTGCCGGCATCAAACGCGTGTTTGAAAGCTATATCAGCTATGATGACGGCCCCACGGGCGCTTTAATGCTCAACAATGCTGAATGGTTAGATAATCTCAATTATCTGGAGTTTCTGCGCGACATTGGCCGTCATTTCTCGGTCAATCGGATGTTGAGCTTTGAATCTGTCAAATCACGGATTGATCGCGAGCAATCGCTGAGCTTTCTCGAATTCAATTACATGATCCTGCAAGCCTATGACTTTTTGGAGTTGAACCGTCGATATGGCTGCCTATTTCAAATGGGCGGGTCGGATCAATGGGGCAATATTGTCAACGGTATTGATCTCACACGCCGGGTTTTGGATCACGAAATTTACGGGCTAACCTCGCAACTGCTCACCACATCTGACGGCAAAAAAATGGGTAAATCGCTGAATGGGGCTATTTGGCTGAATGCGGATATGCTCTCACCATATGAGTTCTGGCAGTTCTGGCGCAACACTACAGATGCCGACACGGGGCGATTCTTGAAACTCTACACCGAATTGCCAATTGACGAATGCAACCGTTTGGGCGCGCTGGCAGGGGCCGACATCAACAGCGCAAAAATCATCTTGGCCAATGCGGTCACCACATTGTTGCACGGTGCGGCTGCGGCCGAAGCAGCTGAGGCTACATCGCGCGCGGTGTTTGAAAAAGGAGGGATTGGTGATGATCTGCCCACTTTGACCCTCAGTGCCGAAGATGTGGGTGATGGAATTTCGATTGTACAGTTGTTAGTCAAATCCGGGTTGGCAAACACAGGCAAAGAAGCCAAGCGCCTGATTGCGGAAGACGGGGCAAAGCTCAACGATGCGCCTTTGACTGACGCGGGACTGGTATTGCAGCTTGCAGATCTTACGGAGCCCATCAAATTGTCCAAGGGTAAAAAGAAACACACATTGGTACAGGTGAGATGACATCAAGAACCGCAAACACGTTTACGCCTCCGGTAATGGAGGCCTATGGCTGGCTTGCGGGTCAAGACTTCTCAAACCTGCCATTGATCAACGTCAGTCAAGCCGCCCCGGTGAATCCGCCACCTGCGCCGATGGTGGCGCATATGGCGGCAGTAATCCAAGACGATGACACCCATCTTTATGGACCAGTTTTGGGCCTGCCCGCCTTGCGCGCCGAAGTGGCCGGCCAATGGAGCACGGCCTACGGTGGCGCGATTGCACCCGCGCAGGTTGGCATCACGTCAGGCTGCAATCAGGCGTTTTGCGCTAGTATTGCAATGCTCTGCGGCGAGGGCGATGAGGTCTTGTTGCCCACCCCTTTCTATTTCAACCATAAAATGTGGCTGGATATGGCTGGGGTTGCTGCGGTGGCCCTGCCCTGCAACGGTGATATGATCCCCGACCCAGAAGATGCTGTGGCCAGGATCACCCCGCGCACCCGGGCTATTGTGCTGGTCACGCCAAACAATCCCTGCGGTGTCGAATATCCTGCAGATGTGATTATAGCCTTTTATGAAATTGCGAAATCTCATGGGCTGGCACTCATCATAGACGAGACCTACCGCGACTTTCACAGCCAATCCGGTGCGCCACATGCGCTATTTCAACAGACAAATTGGGACCAAACTTTGGTTCAACTCTATTCTTTCTCCAAAGCCTATCGCTTGACCGGCCATCGGGTTGGCGCGGTTGTGGCAAGTGTGGCCCGTATGGCGGAGATTGAAAAGTTTCTCGACACTGTCTCCATTTGCGCCAATCAGCTTGGCCAGAAAGCGGCCCTATGGGGCATGCTCAACCTGGGCGATTGGCTGGCCGGGGAGCGGCTTGAAATATTGGCCCGCCGTCAAGCCATTGTTGATAATTTCACGCAACTGAAGGCCAAAGGCTGGAGTCTTTTGGGAGTGGGTGCCTATTTTGCCTACCTCGAACACCCCTTTGACATGGCCTCCAATGACGTGGCGCAAAAACTGGTAGAGCAAGTCTGTGTCCTGGCATTACCTGGCACTATGTTTGTGCCAGAAACGGATGAAAGCGGCAAAAGGCAAATTCGAATTGCATTTGCAAATATTGATGCAGACGGCATCGTCGTTTTATTTGACAGATTGGCCCATGTAACGCTGTAACCTGCTTGCTGCTTTGCTCATGTTGGCTTAAGTATTTTAGAACTGAATTAAAGGGATCGCCCCAATGGCTACGAAGAAAAAAACAGCTACTAGCAAACTCGCCGTATGGGTTATTGTTGGCCTATTGATGTTCGGCATGATTGGCTTTGGGGCCGCCAGCTTTAATGGCACGCAACGGAGCCTTGGGAGCGTGGGCGACAAAACCGTTTCAATCACCTCCTATAGCAACGCGTTGCAAAGTGAGACCAGCCGTTTTCAAGAACAGCTTGGACGCGCTTTGACCCAGCAAGAGATCCAAACCATCGGCCTCGACCAACAGGCTTTGAACCGAGTGATCAACACCCGGGCTTTGGATCAGCTTGTGACCAATTTAGGCCTGTCTGCCGGCGATGAACGCCTGCGCGCACAGGTTGTGGAAATTCCGGCTTTTCAAGGTTTGGACGGTCAGTTTGATAGGGTAGCCTATGCTGAGGTTTTGAAGCGTAACAACCTAAAAGAAGCAGATTTTGAAACCTCCCTTCGTGAGGATACCGCCCGCCGTCTGGTGCAACAGGCTGTTTTGGCTGGAATCAACATGCCTTCGGCCTACAGCCAGGCGATTACCTCTTACATCTCTGAGACACGCGATTTCTCATGGGCGCGCGTGACGCGAGAGGATTTAGTCACAGGCACACCGGTCGCGACTGAAGCGGATTTGGTGGCCTACCACACAGAAAATCCGGATCAATTCACCACACCAGCGGCCAAAACCATCACCTATATTTGGCTCACACCAGATATGATGGCCAAAACCATCAATATCAGTGATGCAGAATTGCAGGCCGCCTATGATGCGCGCATCGATGAATTCATCCAACTGCCCAGCCGTTTGGTTGAGCGTGTGATTTTTTCCAGCCAAGAAGAAGCCCAAGATGCGATGGAAGTTATCACCGAAGGCGCCGCTAGCTTTGAACAAGTGGTTCAAGATCGTGGCTTAACTCTGCAAGATGTTGATCTTGGTGATGTCACCGAAGCCGCTTTGGGCGATGCTGGCGCTATGGTTTTTGGGCTGACTGAACCCGGCGTCACAGGCCCGGCCGACACTGATTTGGGCCCTGCCCTGTTCCGGGTGAATGCTATTTTGGATGGCAATGTGCAAACCTTCGAGATGGTACAAGACCAACTGCGCACCGACGCAGCACTTGACGCGGCCATCGGAGAAATTGCAGAAATTTCCGAAGAGGTTGACGATTTATTGGCCGGTGGTGCCACATTGGAAGATGTCGCCGCTGAAACCCAAATGGAGTTGGGCACTGTCGATTGGCATCTCACGACCGAAGACGGAATTTCCAGCTATGAAGAATTTCAAACTGCAGCCGCTGGAGTGACTGTCGAAGACTTCCCGGCATTGGCCACCCTGAGTGACAATGGCCTGTTTGCAATCCGCTTCGAAGCCGATGTGCCCGCCGTATTGCAACCATTGGAAGATCTGCGCGACGACGTGTCTGATGCTTGGGTTGTACAAACTATGCAACAACAATTGCTGGCCTTGGCTGAAAACATCGCGCCGCAGGTCTCACTAGATGCGCCTTTGGCCAGCTTTGGCCTTATCGAGAATATCGAAGATGATATGATGCGCAGTGACTCTGTCGATGGCACCCCACCAACTTTGTTGTTCAAAGCTTTTGAAACAGCTTTGGGTTCTGCCACAGTTTTGGAAGATTCGGATGGGGTGATCGTCCTTATCCCGCGCGTGGAACATGCGGCTGACTTGAACAATAGTCAGGTCAAATCCCTCCAAAATATTCTTGGGGATCGCATCAATGCCGCGCTGGCCAAAGATATTTTTGAAGCCTTTGGCAATGCGGCACGTGAAGCGGTGGATGTGGACATCAACCAAACAACTCTGCGCTCAGTCAACAGCAACCTCTTGGGCGGTGGGTAAACTTAATGAATATAGTTCCATCTTTTGAGGAGTTTGCCGCTAAATATGAGGCAGGCGAAAATCAACTGGTCTACTCACGGCTGGCAGCGGACCTCGACACCCCTGTGTCGGTCATGCTCAAACTGTCGGATGCGCAAAAAGATAGTTTTATACTTGAAAGCGTGACAGGCGGCGAAATTCGTGGGCGCTACTCGATTATCGGCCTCAAGCCAGATCTGATCTGGCGCTGTCATGGCACCACAAGTGATCTGAACCGCGAGGCGCGTTTTGATCCAAAAAACTTTGTGGTGCAGGATGGCAATCCTTTGGACGGGCTGCGCGCGTTGATCGCCGAATGTCGCATTGATATGCCTGCAGATCTACCTGCGGCTGCAGCCGGGCTGTTTGGCTACCTTGGCTATGACATGATCCGATTGGTTGAACACCTGCCCGATATAAATCCAGATCCCATCGGGGTTCCTGATGCTGTGATGATGCGTCCTACAGTGGTTGCAGTGCTGGATGGAGTGAAGGGTGAAGTGACCATCGTTTCACCAGCTTGGATAAAATCTGGTCTCTCCGCACGGGCGGCCTATGCCCAATCCGCCGGGTGGGTCATGGATGCTCTGCGCGATTTAGAGCGCCCCGTAAGCACCGAACAACGCCATCTTAGCGGATCGACCCATGTGGGAAAACCAGTGTCCAATTTCACCAAACCAGGCTATCTAGCCGCTGTTGAGAAGGCCAAAGATTACATCAAAGCTGGTGATATTTTCCAAGTGGTGCCCGCACAGCGCTGGACCCAGGGATTTACCCTGCCCCCCTTCGCCATGTACCGTGCCCTAAGGCGGATAAACCCCTCGCCTTTCATGTTTTTCTTTAACTATGGTGAGTTTCAAATCATAGGCGCCAGCCCTGAAATTTTGGTGCGTTTGATGGACAATGAGGTCACGATCCGCCCTATTGCAGGCACCCGCAAACGGGGTGCCACACCAGAAGAAGATAAGGCACTGGAACTGGATCTTTTGGCCGATCCCAAAGAGCTGGCCGAACATCTGATGCTGCTGGATCTTGGCAGAAATGACGTGGGAAGGGTCGCCAAAATTGGCACTGTGCGCCCAACAGAGAGATTCAACGTCGAGCGTTATAGCCATGTGATGCATATCGTTTCCAATGTGGTGGGGGAATTGGACCCGCAGCATGACGCAGTCGCTGCCCTTTTGGCCGGACTGCCCGCTGGCACGCTTTCAGGCGCACCCAAGATCCGTGCGATGCAGATCATTGACGAGTTAGAGCCTGAAAAACGCGGCGTCTATGGCGGTGGGTGCGGGTATTTTTCTGCAGGTGGAGATATGGATATTTGTATCGCTCTCAGAACTGCTATCTTGAAAGACGGGCAACTTTATTCACAAGCCGGTGGTGGCGTGGTCTATGACAGCGATCCCGAGGCAGAATATGAGGAAACTGTGAACAAAGCCAAAGCCATTTGGAGCGCAGCGGCTGATGCGGCCAATTTTGCAGGGTCTAAGAAAAGCTAAAGACATGCCAAACAAAACTAATGCTTGTCAAGGACTAGGCAATATCTCACATTCACTATATGGAATTTGAAAGGGCCAAAGTAATGACTTTATCAAGACGAAATTTTTTAAAGACCACGGGTGGGGCCGCCTTAGCAGGCAGCGCGCTTTGGGCTCCTCAAGTGGCTCATTCTCAAATTTCCCTTGGTGCGATGACTCTGGATGTGGTCAGTGATGGCTCTTTAACCCTCCCCGGATCCTTTATTTTTGGCCCGATGCCGCAAGACCAATTGGCTCCGATTTTGAAGACCTATAATCAATCCCCCGACAGTCTCACACCGCCATGCAATGTAACACTGCTGCGCCATGGCGGGCGAAACATTTTGTTTGATGTGGGCTCTGGTCCTGATTTTACCCCAACTGCGGGTCTGCTCGTTAACTCTCTTGATGCCTTAGGATTGGCGCCCGAAGACATTACCGATATTGTCTTCACCCATGGCCATCCTGATCACCTTTGGGGTTTGTTGGATGATTTTGACGATCCATTGTTCACTGAGGCCAGCTACATGATTGGCAAGGCAGAATGGGACTATTGGTTAGATCCAAACACTGTTGATAGCATTTCTAGCGATCGCATCCCTTTCGCCGTAGGAGCCAAACGTCGCTTAGAAGCTATTGAGAACAATATTAGTTTTTTTACAAATGATGAGGAAATTTTACCTGGAGTTGCAGCCCGTGCAAGTTTTGGTCACACGCCCGGTCATATGGCATTTGAAGTAAGGTCAGGCACCGAAGCCGTAATGGTGGTGGGAGATAGTATCGGCAATCATCACATTGCCTTAGCGCGGCCGGAATGGATCTCAGGGTCAGATCAAGATGGAGATCTTGGGGCTGCCACCCGTGTCAAATTGCTAGATCAATTGGCCTCGGAACAAATGCCTCTCATTGGGTTTCATATCAATCAGGGTGGAATCGGCCGCGTTGAAAAGACAAGCGATGGTTATCGTTTCATTGCGGAGACATAGAATGATAAAAACGCTTCTCGCCTGCTGCCTCTTGGCCAGCCCCACTCTGGCCAGTGAAAATATTGCGGATCAATATCCCGGCTCCATGCTCTATTCTAAACCAGTTGAGTTTATTCCGGGCGTATTTTCCGCAATTGGCGCCACAGCACCTCCAAGCTATGACAATGCGGGCCACAACAATAACCTCAGCTTCATTGTCACCGGTGATGGTGTGGTGGTGATCAATGGTGGCGGGTCATATCTTTTGGCCAAGGCCTTGCATGACGAAATCAAACTGGTGACCGACCAACCAGTGCGCTTGGTGCTGAATGAAAATGGCCAGGGACACGCCATGCTGGGCAATTCCTATTGGACCGATCAAGGTGTAAAAACTGTGGCGCATGTGGATGCGGCAGAGGTGTTTGCGGAAAGCAATGCGCAAAGTCTGCGCGGCGCGCAAAGCCGTTTGCTCGAGCGTGCCGATGGCACCCGCGCGGTTTTGCCAGATGAGACCTTTGAAAAGGTCTATCGCATTGAGTTTGGCGACTTAGAGATTGAAGTGCTGCATTTGGGCCCATCGCATAGCCCGGGGGATATCGTGGTCTGGGTGCCAGAACAAAGTCTGGTGATTGCTGGCGATATCGCGTTTCATGAGCGACTTTTGCCTATTTTCGAAGATACAATCACCATTGATTGGTTGGAAACGTGGGAAGATAAATTCGAACCACTGCAGGCCACCTATGTGATCCCCGGCCATGGTCATCCCACTAATATGGCGCAAGTGCGTCGCTATACCCGCGACTACCTCGTCTATCTGCGTCAAAAAATTGGAGCGCATCTTGAGGATGGTGGAAATTTGGCCGGCGCCTATTATGTCGATCAAAGCCCCTTCGCGCATTTGGACACATTTAACGAACTCGCCACACGCAATGCGGGTCAAGTGTTTGAACAAATGGAATTCGAATAACGGCTTTTGCGCTACTGCGCGGCCATTGGTTTGCGCGCCAATTCACATTGGGTCCACAGATCACTTAACGCTGTGACCAAAGCGTCAACATCTGCCGCAGAATGCACAGGTGAAGGGGTGATGCGCAGCCGCTCAGTGCCACGGGGCACCGTGGGATAATTGATGGGTTGGATGTAGATTCCATAATCTTTCATCAAGATATCACAGATGTACTTACACTTCACTGCATCACCAACAATCACAGGAATAATATGGCCCGCATTGGCGGTATGAGGAATGCCCAGCTCATCAAAACGGGCCCGCACCTCGGCCACACGCTCTTTATGAGTTTGACGTTCAATTTGGCTCTGTTTGAGATACCGAACCGATGCCGCCGCACCCGCCACCACCGCAGGGGGTAAAGCTGTAGTGAAAATGAACCCGCTGGCAAAGCTGCGCACAAAGTCACACAGTTCAGCGGATGCCGCAATATAGCCTCCGACCACACCAAAGGCTTTACCAAGTGTGCCCTCAATCACGGTCACACGCTGCATGAGTTCTTCTTGCTCAGAAATACCACCGCCACGCGGCCCGTAGAGCCCCACCGCATGCACCTCATCCAAATAGGTCATCGCGTTGTATTTATCAGCCAGATCGCAAATTGCCGCGATAGGGGCAATATCACCGTCCATCGAATAGACGCTTTCAAAGGCAATCAACTTGGGACGTTCAAGCGGTTGGGCCGTCAATTTGGCCTCCAAATCCGCTAGATCATTATGCTTCCAAATTTGCCGCTCAGCTTTGGAGTGACGGATGCCTTCGATCATGGACGCATGGTTCAAGGCGTCGGATAACACCAAGCAATCCGGGATGCGTCCAGCCAAAGTGCTAAGGGCCGCCCAATTCGACACATAGCCAGAGGTGAACAACAACGCTGCCTCTTTGCCATGTAAATCAGCCAGTTCCTGTTCCAATTGTACATGATAAAAGGTGGTACCTGAAATGTTGCGCGTGCCACCTGCGCCTGCGCCACTGTTATCAATGGCCGCGTGCATAGCCGCCAAAACCTCGGGGTGTTGTCCCATCCCAAGATAGTCATTGGAACACCAAATCGTCACCTCTTTGGTGTCCTCCGCCCGTGCTGTGGCATTAGGAAAGCTGCCATTGTGGCGTTCCAAATTTGCAAACACCCGATAATCACCGCTGTCGCGCAAGCTGTCGAGTGAGGTTTTAAAAAATGCCTGATAATCCATATTAGTCTCCAAGTGCCTCTTGTACGATACCCTCAAGCAGGGCTTGAACTTCTTTCATGATCCCATCGGGATAATTATGATACCCGATGACCACCCCCCCCTGTTGATCCGCAACAAAGATGGAATACGGGCAATGCACGATGTTCATCGGATCAACCTCCATCACCCTGCGCGAGACCATAGCGGAGCAAAACAAAAACACATCGGCTGCATCAAAAATAGTGACTTCGCTGCCGAGGTCAGCACCCGTCCGGGCCAACATTTCTCCGGTATGGCTGACATAATCGATCACCAAACCCGCATTTAAAATTGCGCTTTCAACACTAAAAGTCGCATCGTCAAAGGCGCCGTCATAGGTATGTAGCACAGCCATATTATCGGCCATCACCATTGAGTAAAGACAGAAGGACAAGCCAAATCCAGCAAGCGTCTTACGTATCATCCTTCTGTCTCCTTATTTTGCCATCAGTTATGGACGAACAATTGTCCAGCCATTCTCATCGAGTGTCATCAAATCCACGACGCCAGCGGAAACCTTTTCTGCCAAAGACACAATTGGGGGGGCCTTACCCTCTTTCTTAGTCATGCCTGCAATGGTGTTGGAGCACGCCGCAAAGGTTACATTCGGCATCGAGGCGCCAAAACTGCTCAAACGTTTGAGAACTGGTGAAGTGTCTTCACGCAGCATGTGCAGACCTGCGTTAAAGGCGACGATGCGTACTTCGACAGTTTCGCCTTGGTTTTCATAATAGCGCACCACATTGGCCGCCACGTTCAAAACTGTATTCATTTTTTGCGGGTTGTTATCGCTGATCTGCAACGCGAGCTTGTGATCGGCCAAGCCATCTTGCGCAAAAGTGGCAGTAGCCATTAGAGCGCTCAGCAGAAGCGCAGATATTCTTGTGATAAATCGCATAATAGTCTCCCGTTATCGTTAAAGGATTGAGTGCCAATTTCATATTGGCTACCCCCTGGTACATCTATAGAACGAAACTTATCTCGTTTCTTTGATCTAAACCAAACACCAAATCGCACGACGGTGTTTGGCAGTTTTGCGTCATCTCTAATTCGCGAAGGTTTTCAGATATTCGATCACCGCCAATTTATCAGCTTCGTTGCGCAGACCAGTAAAAGACATTTTAGTGCCTTTGAGGTAAGCTTTCGGCTTGGTTAAAAAGGCTGCGAGTTCGTACTCAGTCCAGATCAAACCGCCTTCAGCAACGGCCTTCATCGCTTTGGAATATTTAAACCCATCAACAGAGCCCGCCGCATGGTGCACCACACCATTCAGAATAGGGCCTGATTTGTTCTTAGCGCGCTCGCCCACTTGGTGGCAAGATTTGCATTTTTTAAAGACCTTTTCACCAGCGGCTGCCAGTTCGAGATCAATCGCAGCAGCCTCAGGCTCAGGCACTTCTGCCACTACAGAAACAGGTGTCACAGCTTCAGGTGCGACGTCTAAATCCGGGGTCACATCCAGCACCAAGGCGCGCATGGTGATCTCAACACTATCTTTGCAGTATTCCATGCAGGGCGCGCCAGACCAAATGACATATTCTGCCTCAGCCCGATCATCCACCACAAAGCCAGCTTTATTTGGCATTTCAAATTCCATGAAATTGTCGTCCGACAATAAGAAATCATCATCAATCAGATTATTTGAGTACAAAATATAAGCCACAATCGCATAGACCTCATCATCAGTAAGGCTGCCTGCATTGCCATAAGGCATGGAACGTTTAATGTAATCGTAGGCTGTGGTCAGATGCGGCCAATAGGATCCTACTGTTTTCAAAGGATTTTCATGATCCAAGGTATCAGCACCACCAGCCAACTTCGGCCAGTTATCGATTCCCTCAGCAAAATCACCGTGGCAGGCGGCGCATTTCTCGGCGAAAATCTCTTCGCCAACCAACGCGTCACCGGAGCCAGATGGAAGGCCCTCACCCAACGCATTGATGTCCCAATCCCAAGCGGCAACCTCGGCAAGCAAAGCTGGACGGCCAAGGCCAAATTTTTCTGCAAAAGCGGGGCCAGTGATGGCAAAAACTGCGAAGGCTAATGTTATAGATTTAAGATACTTCGACATTTTCAGCCTCCCCACTTTCGCGCACCCACCAAGTTTGAATGCAATTGTTATGATATATTGAATTGAGGCCGCGCACGTCACGCAGTTGGGTTTTGGTTGGCTGTACGTAGCCGGTCTCATCTATCGCTCTCGATTGCAGCAGCATCTCAGAGCCATCCCAATCGATGTCGAGATAGAAGCGGGTGAGCGCCATTTTTTCGCCGGGTTTTGCCAAACGGGCAGTTTCCCAGGTTTTGCCGCCATCTTTGGAAACATCCACGCGCTTGATGGCACCATTGCCAGACCAAGCCAGCCCGGTGATCACCAAAGGCCCTTTGCCATGTTTGATGGGCGCTTGTGGGCTTGGGGAGGTCACAACAGATTTAGCATCCATCGCCCATGTCCATTTGCGGCTAACACCATTTTCCAACGTGTCAGTATATTTCGATGTTTCTTCGCGCGATTCCACTGGAAAATTGGTCACCTCAATACGACGGATCCATTTGATCCACATATTGCCTTCCCAACCGGGCACAACCAAGCGCACCGGATAGCCGTGCTCTTTGCGCAGCGCTTCGCCATTGGCTTTAAACGCCACCAAAACATCGTCCAAGGCTTTATCCATTGGAATCGAGCGACCATTAGACGAGGCATCCGCCCCTTCAACAAAGACCCATTTGCCCGCAGTGTCATAGCCCGCCTCTTCCAGCAACAACCGCAAGGGCACACCAGTATATTCCATATTATGGATCATGCCATGGGTGAACTGCGCACCATTCAACTGCGCGCCAGCCCATTCCATGCCTGTATTGGCGGCACATTCGCAGAAATACACATGGTTTTCGCGTGGGAACCGTTCGAGATCGTCATAGGTAAACACCAAAGGCGTATCCACCAAACCATTGATCATCAGACGGTAGTCACTTTTAGACAGATCAATCGCACCGGAGTGATGCCGCTCGAAAGCACAGCCTTGTGGCGTGATGGTACCGTCCAACGCGTGAATAGGGGTAAAATTAATCGAACTAATCTGATCAGCAGTCAACCATTCCACATTTCGACGGATAACATCGCCCTCATACTGGCTTGGCAGACCGTAGGATGTAGCATCCACACCGTCGCCAAAGCCCTGCGCCCATTCTTGGGGTTGGGTGATCAGCGGGTCAGCTGTCTGGGCCAGTGCTTCGCCAGAGGCCATCGCCCCAGCCCCAACCGCAGCCGCACCGCTCAAAAACGCGCGCCGCGATTGTTTTGATGTTTCAATCTTCGACATTTAATTTCCTTCAATTATATGGAGCGTTTTTAAGCTCCAATAACCTCAACACTGTTGTTTGGATCCAAAGAGATGGTGCCTTGTTTGCGAATGTGATCCTCGACCACATCCCAAATTTTAGGCCCTTCAGTTCCTTCATTCACACTGGCCCAACCGGCCACATTATAGGTCCTAGCCGGATCAATTCTGTCGCCGGTTTTAAGCAGCGTCATATCGGTGATGCGCTGGCCTTGCGGTTTGTTGATATCGATGCGGTACCCAAGCCCACCGACGCGCACCATATCCCCACCCTGTTGGTAATAAGGATCAGGATTGAACAGATTGTCAGCCACATCTTCCAAAACCACATGCAGGAATTCACCCGTCATTTCAGTCTTATAAGCTTCACCGTAAGACATAGAAGTCACGTTCCAGATATCTTCACGGGTGATGTCTTGGCCAGGCAAAATCGATGGCCCCCACCGCACGCCGGGCGACAAAGCAATATCCGCCTCGCGCTCTTCAATCAGCGCATTGCAAATCAAATCATCCCAAGTGCCATTGAAATTGCCCCGACGGTATAGGGTTTGATCGTCAGCGGTCCGGCCAATCACCTCGTTTAACTGCTTATCAAATGGCGCACGCTGCGCATCAATGACTTTCTTAACCTCGGCGTCGGGCGTGATGACGTCAGAGAAAATCGGGATTAACTTATGGCGAAAGCCCATCATCTGACCATTGCGCACGTCAAGATCCACACGGCTGACAAATTTACCATTGGAGCCAGAGGCTACGATGATGGTTTTGCCCACCAAAACCGGTTCTGGCAAAGCGTCATGGGTGTGGCCGGATAGGATAACGTCAATACCGGTTACAATGCCCGCCATCTGCTTATCAACATCAAAGCCATTGTGGCTGAGGCAAACCACCAATTCGGCCCCCTGTGCGCGCACTTCATCGACCATGGCTTGCATGTTTTCATCACGGATACCGAAGGAATACTCTGGGAACATCCATCCCGGATTGGCGATGGGCATATAGGGGAAGGCTTGACCAATCACCGCAACTTTCACACCACCCGTCTCAAAAAACTTATAGGGCGGGAACATCTCAGTGGGTTCATCCCACTCGCTGTCAAAGATGTTTTGGCCAAGAGCTGCGAAGGGCAGGTTTTCGACGATCTCATTGACCCGTTCGCTGCCCAAGGTGAATTCCCAGTGGAATGTCATGGCATCAGGGCGCAGGGTATTCATCACATTCACCATGTCCTGACCTGCGGTGTGATGGCAAGTATAGCTCCCGTGCCACGTATCGCCGCCATCCAAAAGCAAGGCGTCTGGGCGCTCAGAGCGAATATGGTTGACCACGGTTGCCACGCGGTCTAACCCACCAACCCGGCCATAGCCTTTGGCCAAAGCGGAGAAGTCATTATGGCTTAATGCATAGGCTGAGGCGCTGCCGTCATCTATGCCATAAAGTTTTCGGAAATCTGCGCCAGTGACATGGGGCACCTGCCCCCGACTGGCACCCACGCCGATGTTAATCTCAGGTTCACGGAAATAAATTGGTTTCAATTGTGCGTGGATATCCGTGACGTGGATCAGCGACACATTTCCAAATGTATCAAACTCAAGCAGTTTTTTTTGTGTCAGAGATTGCTGCGCCGCAAGCCGGCCCCAATTTCCAAAACCAGATCCACCGTAAAGCGCAGCAGCAGCCATGCTTGTTTGCAAAAAGTCACGACGAGATATCATTAGGCTTCCTCACAATCGCGCTACATATGCACGATATTGAATTCGTTTATATATGGAAAAACCCACGCCCAGTGTTGGACGCAGGTTTTTTATTTTTTGGCTAGTTGCGAACCGAAGGTGTCTCAACTGAAAGGCCATTGCCGCGGGCTGCTAGATACAGCTCCAAAGCTTTAAACTCATCGCCACCCTCTTTAAATGGTGTGGCACGAATGTTTTTCATACAACCTTTGAAACGCGCATGCGCAGAGTTTAGTTTTGCATTTTTCAAACGATAAGTTGGAAAGCCATTGATATTACCTTGGCTCAGGTGATCCGCCCGGATCATTGTGCCATAGTTGTCTTCATGGCAGTTTGAACAGGCCATGTCCAATTGACCAACGCGCTGATAATAGAGCTCTTTGCCACGATCAAAGAACGGGGCTGCATCACCATCTACCGCAACATTTACGGACATACCACGTGACTGCAAACCTATCAAAGCCGTCACAGAAGTCATTTGACCACCGGAATACTTCCAAGGTTCAGCGCCCATGCGCTCAGTTCGGCATTCATTGACGAGGTTTTCCATGGTAACCAAGGTGCCACCTTCAACTCTTGGCATTGTCGGACGCAGCCCAGCAAAATCTTCAACATCTTCGTGGCAGCTTGCGCAGGCTTTACCTTCAGTACCATCAACTTTTTCAAATAAATCGATGCCTTGATCGACAAACACAAAAGCTGGATTGTCAAAGTCATCCGTCTGCAACGCGCGGGTTTCGTTTTTTCTAAATAACCATCCAGAATATACCGTGTCGAGGTTGTCAGCAAAGGCCGGGGCCTTTGCACTTGTTGAGATAACTTCGCCCTCAATTGCCAAGGTTGCATCTTCCTGGGCAGACACAACCCCAGCTGAGAATGCGACAATCGCCACACTCGTTAGTAAAGTCTTGAATTCCATTACCAGTCCTCCCTAGACCAAACGCTTAAGCTATTTTTATCTTTTTTGAGGTCTCATAGACAGATCCGTCGTCATCGTACCAAGTGAATTTAAACTCACCGGCCTCTGGAACCACCGCATCAAATTGGAAATATGGATTTGTTGAAATCGCAGGCTCCAATGTGACATCAATTACGTTTTGGCCGTTAAAGTCAGCAACAAACCGGTTGATGATTGAGCGCGGAATTACATTTCCGTCGCCATCTTTACGCACACCAGATTCCATTTTGTGGCTGATCAAAGTTTTGATCGTGATTACGTCACCAGCAGCAGCCGTCTTTGGAACCTTTACGCGAGGTTTAACACCTTTCGCCATCAGTACTTCTCCTTATCGCTTAATTTAGCCGCCGCAGCCGCCGATTGTTACTTTTACAGTAGCACCAGCTCTACGGAAGGTGCCGTCTTCCATTTTAGCAATAGCAATAACATCTTGTGTTTTTGCCAAACGGATCCGTGTGGAACCTGAACGCGCACCGGCCAAGGGGCCAAAGTTGAACGTGGCCACTGCTGGAGTTGGGTTGCCAGTTGCGAGCACCATAATTGACACTGCACCGGGAGCAGAAACAGCCACTGGGACCGTATTACCATTTTCGGCAATCTCTGGCGCGGTCATAACAACGCCCCCGTCGGTTACGCCAGCGCCGCCTGTAAAGGCCGCAATCGCATCATCTGTCTTGGATGCATAGGCAGGTAAACCGGCAAAAGTTGCAACCGCAAATGCGCCTGAACCGAGGGCCAATATATTTCGTCTCGTAAAATCCATGTTTTGTCTCCCTGATCTGCTACAGATATTTAGTCTTTAAGGGTCAAAAGATATGCAACCACATCTTCAACTTGCTGAGCCGTCAAAATCGATTTGCCATCGAATTTTTTCAACGGGCGGTCGTAACCACTGTCGATGTAGAAAGCTGGCATGATTGTACCTTCGAACATCATCTTGGCGTTTGTCACAATACCGCGCAATTCAGCATCTTCCCAACGATCACCCACGCCCGAAAGTGGTGGACCAACTTCACCATGAAATTGCTCGTTTGGCATGTCATCATTCATGTGACATGCAAGACAATTGCCCTGCTTGCGATTTTTGAAGGTGTTGCGCCCTGCGGCCGCATCACCAGCAACACCGGTCAAGGATGCTATAACTGAGCCATCCTCAAACGATACGCTGCCCGGTGCTGTTTCCGCAAAAGCAGTTGTCACACTCAACACCGATACTGCGGTGATCATAAAAAAGTTTTTCATGCGTCCTCCCAAACACTTTGGTCTTTAGGTGTACCGTAGTCGACAAACGGCACATCAAGCAACAACAAATTCGCAATATTGAATTTATTATTTTTAATTTATTGAAAACTAGCCTCAATTCTGCTCCGCAAATTTGCGTGCATGGTATTTTTGAAAGCTCTCTTCGCCATCATAGCCATGCTCCACCACCCAGTTCAACATGTTAAAGGTGGTGTGCATACCAAATGCCCCTGGCATGGTGGCAACGGCCGCTTGTCCGGCAGAGCTATCCCCTGGTATCTCTTCTGGAAAAAACAGAATTGTTGGGGTGAATAGAGATCCCCAGCGACGCACCATGTCCTTCTCAGGCATGGCTGTGCCGTCAAAATCGGTCACTTCAACATCACCAAACATGTTGATCTGCACCACAAAAAAATTCTCATCTATGTAATCTGCAACTTTTGGCACCGGAAAGACGGTCTCATGCATTTTCTTGCAGTAAATGCAGCCACGTTGCTCGATAATCACCATCAGTCGTTTGCCTTCAGCATTGGCATCCGCCAAATCCTCAGACAGGTCTTTGAAGGTATCACGCATCCACGGGGCTTTGTGTAAACCATCATCCCCCATTTCAGCTACGGCCAAACTGCCACTCACTAAAACTGCGGCGACAGCCAACAACAATCGTTTCATCATTTTTCCTTTCATCAGCCTAAAATACTAAAATTAGGCACCAGTTCTAACATCCATTGCGCGATATAATTCATCGAATTTGTCGCAATTAAAAGCCCAAATAAAATCAAAAACGCGCCCATCACCTTTTCGACCATGCCAAGATGGCGTCTAAATTTAGCCATCCACCGCATGAAAGGCGCAATAAAGAAAGCCGCCACAATGAAGGGTAAGGTCATTCCCAGCCCATAGGCCAATAGCAGCAATGCCCCGTTGAGCGCAGACTCAGCACCCGCAGCCGTGAACAGAATGGCGGCCAGCACCGGACCGACGCAAGGCGTCCAACCAAAGGCAAACGCCAGCCCCATCACATAGGAGCCCAGCAAGCTCAGCTTTGACATTTTACCAATGTCAAAACTCACCTGGCGATAGAGCACTGCAATCTTGATGGCTCCCAGAAAATGCAGCCCCATAAGGATGATCACCGCCGCGGCGATCCATCGCAGGATATCGAAATACTCCCGAACCACCTGCCCAAAAGTCGTGGCCGCAGCCCCCAGCCCCATAAAGATTGTGATAACACCAGCGGCAAAAATAGTGGCCGCCAAAACGGCCCGCCGCCGCGTAGCCGAATCAATCTGCGCGTCACTGTTGATTTGGTTCATGCCCACCCCGGCTAAATAGCTCAGATAAAAGGGAACAATCGGCAGTACACAGGGCGAAGCAAAAGACAGTAGACCGGCAAATAATGCAGAAATAATAGAAATATCGAACATGCGCATGCGCCCTATATTGTAATTGTAAAAATTCACATTACAATTCATGAATACGAAAGGTCAATTTATAAATGTGGCTCAAAGCTCTCACACTCATTCTATGTTTTGTTTTTCTCCCGATTCAGGCTGAAACGCGCCTGATCATGGTTGAGGAAGCAGGCTGCATGTGGTGTATGCGTTGGAACGATGAAATTGGCCCAATCTATCCTAAGACCCCCGAAGGGCGCACTGCCCCTCTGCAAAGATTGAATATCCGCGCCACGCCACCCGAGGGCCTGACTTTTGCGCGCCGGCTACATTTTACTCCAACCTTCGTGCTGATGGTGGATGGCGCCGAGGCCGCGCGGCTTGAAGGCTATCCAGGAGAAGATTTCTTTTGGGGATTACTGACGCAAATGATTAATGAAGCAAAGCTACCTTGGGTCAAATAATATGAGTTTTATTGACCTTAGACACGGGTTTGTGCGATGAAATGTCCGAAGCACTATAACCAGATGGCGTAAATCAAATGAACCTACCCGTTTTTGACAAGAACATGTGTCCAGAAGACATGGATAAAATGGCAGGTAATGCCATCAAAGCTGCCAATTTTCTCAAGGCCATTAGCCATGAGGGGCGGTTGATGATCCTATGTTATCTGGCCTCTGGCGAAAAATCTGTCACAGATCTCGAAGAATTACTCTCCGCACGTCAAGCGGCTGTATCACAGCAGTTGTCGCGTTTGCGGCTAGAGGGATTGGTCACACCGCGCCGTGAAGGTAAAATCATCTATTATAGTCTGAGCGACAATCGCTCAACGCAGATCATGGAAGTGGTCTACGACCTATTTTGTCGAGAAACCTAAGGATCAAAAATGTTGGATTTGCTGCCTGAAACCTCGCTTGTTGCATTTGTGGGGATGTTTGGCGGTATTGTGTTGGGCCTGGCTGCACGCCTTGGCCGATTTTGCACACTTGGGGCTCTCGAAGACATCTATTACGGCAGCAATGCGGTGCGTCTGCGCATGTGGGGCATCGCCATTGGCATGGCAATTTTAAGCACATATGGGCTTTCAGCTCTGGGGTATATTGATCTGAGTGCAACGCTGTATCTCTCCGTAGCTTGGAACCCATGGGCCAATATTTTTGGCGGATTACTGTTTGGTTATGGCATGGCCTTAGCGGGCAATTGTGGCTACGGCGCGCTAGCCCGTCTAGGCGGTGGCGATCTAAGGGCCTTTATGATTGTCATGGTGATGGGGCTCTCGGCCTATATCACTATCAGTGGCCCCTTGGCCTATCTGCGGATCTGGACCTTTGGCGCGGGAATGCCGGCTCTCAACACCCCCAGTATTCCGGCTACACTCTCTGGGGTTTCAGGGCTATCCGTCACGGTAATCGGCGCAACGATTGGGTTGATTTTCATCATCACCTCACTTTCAAGTGCCCCCATGTTGCGCTCAAAGTCCTCGGTGCTTTGGGGGGCTGTTGTAGGGCTTGTCATCACCTCGGGTTGGGTTGGCACGCAATGGGTGGCCAGCAACGGTTTTGAGGGCTTACCAGTAGTCTCCCATTCGTTTTCAGCCCCTATCGGGGCAAGCCTGTTGTATTTGATGACCGCCTCAGGCAACTCCGTCAGCTTTGCCACAGGTTCCGTTTTGGGCGTTTTGATTGGCTCATTGCTTGGCAGCTTGGTCAAAGGACACTTCCGGTGGGAAGCCTGTGATGACCCACGCGAATTGGGCCGCCAAATTTTTGGAGCAGCCGCCATGGGCGTTGGTTCTGTTTTGGCTCTCGGCTGTAGTATCGGACAGGGTCTATCGGCGTTTTCCGTATTGGCCTACAGCGCCCCAGTCACGCTGATCTGTATTATGCTGGGTGCAGCCATTGGACTACGTCAGCTCATTCAAGGCTTCCGCAACATCGGCTGATCCGCAAAAGTCCCATCGGTTGATCGTACAACCTGCAATTATCGTACAACCTGCAATTTAAGATCAAAATCCTGTCTGGTTCACGGACCGCCAAAGCTGGTCCCAGCGCTACCTAACAAACCAGAACAATATTCCAACACAGCAGAGCCTTTCGGAACAATATCGGGCGCCGAGGATTTGCGCGTTCCAAGTTTCAATGTCAAAGCCTCTCTTAAACGCAAACTAAAAAGGTGCTATTGATATGTTTGAACAGTTTGGTTTTGAAACCGTGACACCAATGCAGGTATCCGTTGCCTTTGCCCTCATCATCGGTGTCATGTTCGGCGCGCTTGCCCAGCACCTCAAGTTTTGCTTCCGCAGTGCAGTTGTAGGCGACCAAGACAGCAAACCCGTTGCGCGCGGAGTCTGGTTTACCGCCCTCGGCGCGGCTCTGCTCGGCACCCAGGTTTTGGTTGCAAACGGCTATATATCGTTTGAGGAACACAGATTATTTACACAAGAATTGCCTATTCTAGTTATTCTAACTGGCGGCTTGATATTCGGCATAGGCATGGTGCTCACCCACGGTTGTATCTCACGTCTGACCGTATTGGCCGGCACCGGCAATCTGCGCTCTTTGACGGTCATTATCGTCTTTGCTGTCCTTGCACATGCCACATTAAAAGGCGTGCTTTCGCCGGTTCGGGTCTGGCTCGGGTCAGTGACAGTGCCTTTGGGCGAGACGGCCTCCTTGGCTGATTTGCCAGGTGGTGCAGAATTTTGGGCTGGTGCCTTGACTCTGGCAGCATTTGCATTTGCCTTTAAGTCCGGCATCAACTGGCGCTCGGGCGTCTTGGCGGTGATTTTAGGGCTTCTTGTGCCTGTCGCTTGGGTAGGAACCGGCTTTATTTTGCAAGATGAATTTGACCCGATTGTGATGCAGTCCCTGTCCTTCACCTCTCCCATGGCCAATCTGTTGTTTTGGTCTATAGCCTCCTCCTCAATCCCTGCCGGCTTTGGTGTTGGCTTGATCTTGGGCGTTGTGACCGGCGCGGCATTGGCCGCTGTGAGCAAAGGTGAGTTTAGCTGGCAGACTTTCGAAACACCTGGCCAAACCCGGCGATATTTTCTGGGCGCGTCCCTGATGGGCGTGGGCGGAGTTTTGGCGGGTGGGTGTACTGTTGGCGCCGGGCTTGCCGGTGTTCCAACACTCAGCATCGCCGCCTTGTTGGCCTTAGCGTCCATAGCGGCAGGTGGGTTGTTGGCTCAATATATATTTCACCCGAAGGGCCTGAGCAATCTCACGGCTGTTGACGCCCATTAACACCATCCAGAGCATTGCTACCCAGTTAAGAGCATCCTAAAATGAGCTGCCGCGCTCAACAAGACCTCAGCAAGCGCTGTGCTGTCAGCGCGTGGTTCATAGGAATGAGGCTGAATCAACGTAATAGAGCGGCGGGCATCAGAGTCTTTGAGGTGCCGGGTCAAGACACGCTTTGTGCGGCGGGCCTCTGTCATGGCGTAGATCTGTGGAAGGATCGCTATGACTGCACACGTGGCGGCCATAAGCCGAATGGCAGCCAAGCTTGTGCCTTCATATTCATCCAATACCCGCCCCCCTGCGCTACAGGCCAGCATCGCCACCATATGAAACATATCTGTATTTGGTCCGAGGGTCAAAAACGTTTGTTCGTACAAATATTAAAATTTCAGACTTTTAGCGTGGCTGTCTTGCAAATAATCTAAGGCAGATGCCACCCAAAACTTCCCCTCAAACAATGCCGTATGATACATGCTGAAGTGATCTTCCGGGATTAAAATGATCATATTCAACCTCTCACTGCGCAATCCTTGATCAAAATCATGGATATTTTATTCGCGCGCCACAAGCCAAATCTGGCATATATCTATCGCTGTCGTTAGGGTTACCTTCCCGTTCAACCTCACCTTGGGATTGCCACTCTATATTGCTTTATCCAGTGTCGTATAAAGGTAGATAGATATAGAGCAACCAAGAGCGCGGGTATCCCAGCCCTTGGTCAATAGTGTTTATTTATACCATTTGCAGGCGTTTAAACAACGATGAGGTGTCCCAACGGCCGCCGCCCAATTTCTGAACATCTTTGTAGAATTGATCAACCAAAGCAGTGACCGGCAGGCTTGCACCATTCTCATCAGCTGTGGCCAAGCAAATGCCCAAGTCCTTGCGCATCCAGTCAACGGCAAAGCCATGTTCAAAATGATCATCCAGCATGGTTTCATAGCGATTTGACATTTGCCAGCTGCCAGCGGCCCCTTGGCTGATCACTTCAATCACAGCAGCACCATCAAGACCGGCTTTGGAGGCAAAATGCATCGCTTCCGCCAAGCCCTGAACCAGGCCCGCAATAGCGATTTGGTTGCACATTTTGGTCATTTGGCCTGAACCGCTATCACCAATCCGGCGGCACAGCTTAGAGTACACATTCATGACTGGTTCTGCCCAATCGTAATCTTCTTGATCGCCGCCGCACATGATGGACAATTGCCCATTCTCCGCGCCTGCTTGTCCGCCAGAAACCGGCGCATCCACAAAGGAAATGCCCTTGGCTTTTGCAGATTCATAAAGCTCACGGGTGACCGCTGCCGATACGGTGGTATGATCCACAAAGATACTGCCTTTTGACATCGAGGCAAAGGCTCCATCAGGGCCCAAGCAGACAGACCGCAGATCATCGTCATTGCCAACGCAGGCCATGACCATTTCAGAACCTTCGGCAGCGTCAGCCGGGGTTTTGCCCAAGGCGCCACCGTGCTGTGCAACCCACGCTTCAGCCTTCGCCGGAGTGCGATTGTAAACAGTGACCGAATGGCCTGCAGCCATGAGATGCCCCGCCATAGGATAGCCCATTACGCCAAGGCCTAGGAATGTGATTTTTGTCATTGATTTGTCCATTTGAGTTACAGGGTATCGTATGGGGTTTGTCCTGCAAAGAATGCATCGAGATTGTCCAGGGCGCGAAACCCCATTGCGTCACGTGTTTGCTTCGTCGCACTACCAATATGAGGCAACATAAAAATGTTATCATAGCCGCTAAATGCTGGATTTCCACCCGGTTCGTTCTGGAAACAATCCAAACCTGCTGCCGCCACGTGTCCCGCGCTAAGTGTCGCCATCAAAGCAGTCTCATCAATGAGGGCGCCACGCGCTGAATTCACAATCACAGCACCTTGAGGCAACAAGGCAAAACGCTCTGCGTTCATCAGGTTGGTGGTCTCCGCCGTAGCCGGACAATGCAGTGATAAAAAATCGGCCACGCCCAAAAGACTTTCAACGCTATCATGATAAGTCGAACCATAGGCTTGATCTTCAGGCAAGGCACTCCGATTATAATAATGAACTTCCATATCAAAACCGCGGGCTTTAGCAGCAAACGCGCGCCCCACCCGGCCCATTCCAATAATGCCCAACCGCGCTCCGGTCACTTGCTTACCCACCATAAACGCAGGTGACCAGCTGTCCCAAGCACCCGATCTCACAATTCGGTCGCCTGCCACCGCATGACGCGCCGCGCCAAGCATCAGCAACATGGCCAGCTCAGCCGTCGCATCTGACAACACATCTGGCGTATTGGTCACGAAAATGCCTCGGGCTTTGAGGGCTTGAAGATCACAGTGATCTATCCCCACCGAGTGATTGGCCACAATTTTTAAACGATCAGAAAACTGCGCCACCACTTCGGCGGTGAAATGCTCCGAATGACACGGAATTATTCCATCAAATTCGGCGCTTGCGGCGATTATTTGATCCGCGGCACCCGGTGTGTCTTCGTAGTTTATGACAACATCATAGTCTCTCTGAGCCCGCTCTAGAGTGGCGTCAGACAGGCGACGGGTAATCCAAATACGTGGTTTGATCATTTTTTGCGAACGCATTCGTCCCAAAAGTCATAAAGCGCACCAGAGCAGACCACTATAGCAATCACCATGAAGGGCAGGCCACCAGAAAAACCGGCAAATCCAACAGAAATACTGTGAGAAAGACCAACAATAAATATTACAAATAGAGCGGACCCGAATAGACCTGCAAAGAGTTTGACGCCATATGACATGAGGTATTCCTTTTATTAAGTGGCTTGCGCCAAATGCAGTTGCAACCATCGCGCTGTACGCAGTAAACGGTCATCTTTTTCAACGGGGCCAATAAGTTGTACCCCAATCGGTAGGTTATTCTCGCCCACAAGCAGCGGAAGAGTGATACACGGTAGACCTGCGAGGGTCCACAGCGTACAGAAAATGGGATCTCCAGTCCCGGCACCAAATTTAGGCGCCTCGCCGGCGGCTGCAGGAGCCACTATGGCATCAAACTCAGTGAAAAAATCCTCAAAGAACTCCTGTGCCGAGGTTTTAACCACCAGCGCATCTTCGTATTCTGCCAAGCTAATCTGACGTCCACGCGACACGATGGGCTGCAAGTCCGCACTCAAATCATCAAAATGCCCATCAAATGTTTCCGCTTGATGTTTGCAGATCTCATATTCGTGAATTCGAGCTTGGATCCCAACCAGATTGGCCAGTGTCGCAGCCGCAGACATGCGTGTGACCCGAGGCCCAAGTACGTCTAACACCGCCTCTATGCCCTCCAGCGCATCCGGCGCCAAACGATCATAGAATGGCAGGTTCAGCCAAGCTAAGTCAGGAGCCACCGGCGCTTCAGCCACGGCACCAGCACTCATATTGGGACGTGGGCGGGCAAAGCTGCAGCTGTCGCGTTGGTCATAGCTGCCCAACACGTCTGTCAAAAGCGCCACATCTTCCAATGATCGAGTAAAGCAGCCCACTTGATCGAGAGTGTCTGAGGTTTGCAAAATACCATCACGGCTGATCACGCCACGACTGGGTTTAAACCCAAATGTGCCACAAAATGACGCTGGACGGATCACAGATCCATTGGTTTGCGTGCCCACGGCCAAAGGCACATGGCAGGCCGCTACCGCCGCTGCAGATCCGCTTGAGGATCCCCCGGGGCTATAGTCAGGATTGTTCGGATTGCGGGTCTGATTGGCGTGTACGAAGGCGAGTTCAGTGGTCACGGTTTTGCCCATGATCACAGCCCCTGCTTCGCGCAGTAATTCCACAATACGCGCATCAGCGGACGGTTGACGGTTAGCAAAAATTGGCGTGCCCCGTTCGGTCGGCATGTCTGATGTGTCGATGATATCTTTCAGCCCAACGGGCACACCGTGCAAGGGGCCTATACCCATACCCGCTTTGCGGATACGGTCACATTCAGCAGCTTGGGCCAAAGCCCCCTCCGCGTCCATATGCGCCCATGCTTCAATGGAAGCATCAGTCTCAGTGATTTGAGCTAGGCAGGACTTCACCAAATCTACAGAGCTGAGCCGACCTGAGGCAATGGCTTTCACCGCCTCAGTAGCTGTCAAAGTATAAGGGGCTAACTTCACGGTACGTAGACACCAAAGAGATAGTCAGGGAACCACAAAGCAATACCTGGGAAGATGTACATCAGCACCATCGTGAATATTACGATGCCAAGATATGGCATGATACCTTTGAAAATTTCCATCAGCTCAATTTGATTTTTGAGCACCCCTTTAAGGTAGTAAGCCGACATGGCCATAGGGGGCGTAAGGAATGAAGTTTGCAGGTTCAGTGCAACAAGCATTGCGAAGAAGTAAGGATTCACGCCAAAAGGCTCAAGAAGTGGCAAGAAGATTGGGACGAAGATGATCAGTATTTCCGACCACTCCAAAGGCCAACCCAGTACAAAGATAATCAACTGCGCCATTATCAAAAATTGAATAGTCGTGAGATTCATTCCTATGACCCAATCGCTGATCAAATCGTGACCGCCGAGGTAGGAAAAAACAGAGGCAAAAGTCCAAGAGCCAACAAACAACCAACACACCATCGCAGTTGCCTTAGCGGTCAGAAAAACACTCTCTTTAAGTTTTTGCCAAGTCATCGACTTGTATATAACAGCCAAGATCATGCCGCCCAAAGCACCCATAGCAGCCGCTTCCGCCGGCGTCGCTAGGCCTCCCAAAATGGAGCCTAACACCAAACCAATTAAGACGGTAAGAGGCAGAAATGAAATCAAAAGATCCCAATAAATTTTTGACGGCGGTGGGACGTCCTTTAGATTAGGTTTTGGAGCGAGGCCAGGATTAATCCAAACACGGACAATCACATACACGATATACAGACCTGCTAACAAAATACCTGGAAAAACGGCGGCAGCATAGAGGCGCAGAGGGGAGAGGTTGCCGATAGCGGCATATACAATCAACATAATGGACGGTGGGATCAAGATCCCCAAAGTACCACCCGCACAAATCACCCCGGCAGCAAAGCTGCGATTATAGTTGGCGTTAGCCATTGCAGGATAAGCCAGCAATCCCATCAAGGTGACTACCGCGCCCACAATCCCTGAGGCGGTGGAAAACACCGCACAGGTAAGCAGGGCAGCAATAGCAAGCGAGCCCGGCAAGTTACGCGCCGCCATGTAGAGCGAATAGAACAAGCGGCTCACAATATTAGCGCGTTCAACCACATAGCCCATAAACAAGAACAGTGGTATAGCAACTAGAGTGTCATTTTCCATCACAGAATAGGTGTTCTGGTTCAGAAGATAGAATATATTATTATTGAAAATGTCCGAAAAAACTTCCGGAGGGCCTTGATAGTATGCGTAATACCCAAACCCGACGCCCATGGCTATCAAGGTAAAGGCAATCGGAAATCCAAGTAACACCAGCACGATAAACAGGCAAAGCATTAGGATGGCGACTTCAGGGTTTGTCATCTTTTTTATCTTTCAGAAATTGCCAAAGGCTTAGTTGGAACCGCGTGAGACTTGGTCGTCACCGCTCAAAGGAATAGGGATAGCATTCACTTCCATATCCATCAACATATCTTCGGTTTCACGTACATCGTCGAGACGCGCCATCCAGCGGCCCGTTTTCATTGCACTCCAGCACCGGACCAGCTCGGCTACGCCCTGAAGCAAGAGTAAAGCGCCCGCCAGGGGTATTAGTGTTTTAAAGAAATAAATTTGAATCCGTGCAGGGCTGTTCCAGCTGACTTCTTTATAGCGCCAACTGTCGGACGCAATTTCCCAGCCGTACCAAAACAAGGCAAGAATGCCTGGAAAGAAGAACAACAAATACAGCAGAAAATCCAACCGGGCCTGCCATCGCACCGAGAACAACCGGTACACAACATCGCCGCGCACGTGACTGTCTTGGGCGAGCGCATACGGCCCTGCCATCAAAAACAACGCCCCGTACATCTGCACCATCATGTCAAACGCCCAAACCGTAGGCGAGTTTAGGACGTAACGGACGAAGACCTCATATGACACAGAGAGCGTAAGGATAAGAATACACCACCCAAAGGCGCGCCCCACCCATATATTAATACCTTCGATCCCATGAACTAATTTTGTCACTACTGTGCCCCTTCAAGATATGCAAAATCCGGGGACCGCGATAACGGCCCCCGGATTTAAATTGTGTTAAAATCAACCAAAGTAATGATTATAAGCCAGCTTATAATCAGGTTGGTTCAGGTTCAGGTAGCCCATAACGCTCTTGGCATACACCTTCTGGCTTTCAATTACTTTAGCAAAGAAAGCATCGCCTGCTGACATCCGCTCAACAACAACATCCCAAGCGACCAACTGAGCCGCCATTACATTGTCGGGTGTCCGGTGAACGTTTACACCCTGTTCGGTTTGCAATGTGTTGAGGTCGTCTGCGTAACGTTTTGTGTTACCCCAGTAGAAATTTGAATTTTCTGCCTCTGAAGCATATTTCAAGATAGCTTGTAGTTCTTCTGGAAGAGCTTCGTATTTTTTCTTGTTGAAGGTAACTTCGAAGAATTCTTGCGACTGGTGGAATGACGCAAGGTGATAGTCTTTAGAGACATCCTGCATACCAAAATCACGGTCAGAAGTTGGGTTGTTGAATTCAGCGGCGTCGATCAGGCCCGCTTTCATTGCTGGCTGGATTTCTCCGCCAGGCAATTGCACAACAGACATGCCCATTTCCATTAGAACGTCCGCAGCCAAGCCAACAGTGCGGTACTTCAGACCTTTCATTTGTGAAACGTCTTTGATTTCTTCTTTGAACCAGCCCAGAGGCTGAGCAGGCATTGGTGAGTTGAAGAAAGAAACAACGTTCAGGCCAAGTGTGCCCATCAGTTCGTCAAACAGTTCCTGGCCACCGCCGTAGTTAACCCAACCCAAAACTTCCTGTGAAGACCAACCAAAGCATGGACCAGTTCCGAACAACGAAGCTGCTGGCGACTTAGAATACCAATAAGCTGGCACATAGTGTGCAGCATCCAAAACGCCGCGGTGTACAGCGTCTTGCATTTGACTTGTTTTAACGACTGAGTCCACTGCCAAAAGGTCAATTTTAAGAGAGCTACCAGCCATCGCATGGACGCGGCTAACATAAGACTGAGCATTTTCCAAGAAGATGCCACCACCCCATGCAGCTTGCATTTTTAGCGTTGTTGTATGGTTTGCAGCGAGTGCTGGCGTTGCCAAGGCGGCCGCACCTACAACGGCAGAGCCGCGCAGGAATTTTCTACGGTTTAAAGAATTAGTCATATTTCAAATTTCCTCCCAAGGATTTCTTAAATCTGGCTGCTAGAGCGTCGCTGCCCGATTATTTCAAGCTTCCAACCACTACCGGTTTGATATTTTGACCAAAGCCAACAAAAAAAACGATTAAGTAAGAGCTCATGATAATATTGTCGAATAAACGGTCGATGACAAGGCAATAAAACTTCGTTCAAAGGCTTTCAAAACCCAACTCAGCAAGGCCAGGCTCGAATATAGGCGCTAACATTTTCGCCAAATCCATCCGTTTTTGAACAAGGCTTATCGCCATAAAATGCTATTTTACCAACATTTATTGGTAGAAAGTTTAAAAATTAGTCAAATTTAGCAATTTAAATTCTAAAGCTTTTAGCAATTTAGATGAAGAATTTGGTAATAAAAAAGAACCAATTTTTTTTATACTAAAAGCAGCAATTTATTAGCTTTCAATGATATTTGCGCATTTTGTATACAAAACTTGCGAATCAAAATTACTTTAAAACTAAATTTTCAAAATTTAAGCTAGTACCCAATACTCGACTTACGGCCTCCGCCCGATTGTCCATCACACAAGAATCGCGCTAGTTTACCAATGCCACTGTGGTTCAAACATCAACATTGGGCGAATTTCATTGGCACCCGCTTCATGGCCTTCACAGGGTCGATATCTGGGACATGGAATACCACTACGCCGCTGATTTGGGCCATAGACAGGAGAATTTCAGTGGCGCTCTCGTCATGCGCGCTATGCCTACAAGCGATTTTAAAACCCTAATCAGGACTGCGCCGGCACCACATCACATGTAAAAGCCTGAGATTGGATCGTGGGCTCCTCACGGTATTTGACAATCGCGGTGTGAAACAAAATACCACTGTCCATCCAATACAGATCACTTCGATCCTTGGCCACCGCCACCGCCCGGAACCCATCAGGCTCCGTAGATGTGATTTCATAGGCTTTGTGGAAAAACACCCCATCGCCACTAAAAGACTGACCATCCCAAGTGAAGTTCAGCTCACGCCCTGGAAAAGCAGGGCTCATCCGCCCCTCCGCCGATACAGACACGCGGTCCAGCTCGATACACAGATATGACACTTCGGCTTTAGCTGGTGCGACAAAACATGTTAAGGCGGCTGTGAGAACAAAAAAATTCATGACCCCTAAATAATACAGTTTCCGCATTAGGCAAATTAATAATGGTATTCACCGAGGCGCGCGCCTGTGGTGGAGGCTAATCCCCCAACAATCACGACGTCCCGTTAAAGTTACCAATACTTTTGCGAGTCGCCGACACATAGGTTAAGCTTCACCAGAACTTAGAAAATTTATGGGAGACTTCAGATGATGGTAACAGGTGGGTGTTATTGTGGTGAAATTCGCTTTGAGGTCACAGGCCCAAAGGAAGCGGCGTTTCAATGCCATTGCCGAGAGTGCCAGTATATCACTGGCGGGAACGCCAATATCGTGGTTGTCTTCGCTGAAACTGACTTCAGATATACCAAAGGAATGGCGACAACCTTTGCGCGCTCCGATCTGGAAACCCCAGTCACACGACATTTTTGCTCAAGCTGTGGCACTGCCATCGGCAGCCGAAGCCCGTCTCGCCCCAATTCAATGATCGTAAAAGTTGGCACCTTAGATTACCCAGAAGACTATCAAGCCAAAGCGGCAATCTTCACGTGTGATAAACAGCTCTACCATCATATCCCAAGCGACATTCCGGCGTTCGACAAACGGCCACCCAAAAAGTAAGTGGCGATATAAATAGTATTAGGATAAATCCGATGAAACTTCTCAAATGGCACAGCAACATGGTCGAACGCATGCGTCTTGCGGTGGGCTGGAGCCATTACACCTTTTATTGGGTTTCTTTTATTAAGGGTGTTGCCGTCACCTGCTTGGTCATGTGGCTTATGTGTTGAGCACTTTAACACTAATGTGTATCTGACTGCGTAGGTCAAGACCTCTTGGGCACCAATAGCCCCCTTCCACCCACACAAGTAATTCATTTTTTGTCGTTTTGACTGGGGAAGTATTGTCTTGCGACGATGCTCAAGACGTATCCCAAAATCCCCACCACGAGTGCGACCCAAAAAGGTGCCACATCCAATGCATAGAGTACGAATATGTAGGCACTATTCATCGATTCATCCATCGGTTATGTCTTTTCTTTACCAATCTTAGAGACCACATTACAGCACATCCGACTTGGCTTAAACGTTTTATTTTGCCAGACAGCTCAGATCGAGCCACCTTCAACCATAAAGTTATTCGCCGAGCAGGCCGCAGAGTCGTCAGAGGCGAGAAACAGCACCATCCGAGCCACATATATCGGATCAATCGGATCAGGCAGACATTGGCGTTCAATTTGTTTGGCCAAGGCTTCAGGGGTAACCCAAAGTTCCTTTTGTCGCTCGGTCATGATCCAGCCCGGAACCACTGTGTTGACGCGGATCCGGTGGGAGCCTAAATCTCTCGCCATGGTGCGCGTTAAACCATGCACAGCGGCCTTGGCTGTGGTGTAAGCTGGAAAGCCACCGCCCGCTTCCCACCATGAATTTGACCCCATGTTTATGATGGAGCCGCCGCCAGCTGCGATCATGCCATCAGCAACCGCCTGAATGGCAAAAAACATATGGCGCAGATTGTTGTTTTGACGCTCGTCCCAATACTCCGCCGTTACATCGCGCCAATCATGGCGGTCATCTCTTGCCGCATTGTTGACCAACACCTCTGCCGGGCCAAGCTTTGCTGCCAGCTTTGAGAACGCGACTTTCAAAGCATCAATGTCGCGCAAGTCGCACTCGGCGAATATTTGTTCACCTGTCAGCTCGGCCAACAGTGCCTCCGAGCCTTGTCGATCCATATCAACAAACCCAACCTTGGCCCCCTGCTCAACGAACGCTTTAACAATTTCAGCACCAATACCGGAGGCGGCACCGGTTACAAAGACGGTTTTGCCACGCAGGCTGAGGTACTCTGTAGACTGTGGTTTAATCATAATCTCATCGCTCAATTAACATTGGAATGACCATGTCGACTTGATGCCATTTATGCAATCCTCACAGACCCTCATATAAGCGCCATACAGAGGTCAAACCCTTCGCCAATCGACGTTATAAACCCATGAAACAGGATGTATAAGCCTCAGTATTAGCCTAAGATGGGGCCCACCACGAAGCTACAGAAAGAATTGGCTTGGTCCGTTTTGCAGGTTGAAATCTGTGCATACCTTGATGCAAATTCCGCACTCACACTTCCAAAGAGTGCAGCAATTGTCAGGCAGATTTTGAGAGATAAGTTTTTCATTCTATGATGTTAGAATGAATTTGTCGCTTTGTGGAGTCGTTAGTTTTCATTTCTCGCTAGAAATGACTTTGTGGTCGGTACACACATCACCAGAAGCATAATGGTCAATTCCAGAAGCGATTTCAGAGTTGCTATCGCCTGTCGTTCAACCACAAGCTATCATTGAAACTTGCAGCGGTTTTTTTACAATCTAATCTTTTTCGTGATACAATAAATTTTATTGCTAGATGCATTTAAATCTTTGAGAGGGACGTATGAAAGAGTTACTTTGGGGTCGTTATTCGATACTTCTTTACACAATTTCAACAACATTCATACTGTTATTGGCAGGGTTATACTCAAGCAATTTACTGTACGTTGCCAGCCCGTTCGCCTTAGCCGCCACTATAGCAACCTATGATCTGTTTCAAAAAAGCAGACCAGTGCTTGCAAACTTCCCCTTAATCGGCAGGTTTCGCTTTTTTCTTGAATCAATCAGACCAGAACTTCGCCAATATTTTTGGGAGTCAGACACAGATGAACTTCCATACTCACGAAATCAAAGATCAATGGTGTACCAGCGCTCTAAAGAATTGTTGGCGGTTCGGTCATTTGGTTCAGATGGCAACCACTATTCAGACGACTTTACTTGGCTAAACCACTCAATTTCACCAACACACATTTATGATGATGATTTCAGAGTTAAGACGGGCGTTGGCCCCGCGGCCTATGACATGTCGATCTTAAATATTTCAGGAACGAGTTTTGGCTCACTATCACCTAATGCTATTCAAGCCTTATCCACCGGCGCAAAATTAGGCGGCTTCGCACACAACACAGGCGAAGGTTCTTTCTCCAATTATCACCAACATGGTGGTGGAGACACGATATGGCAAATTTCAACGGGTTACTTCGGGTGCAGAACTAAAGATGGTGAATTCGATAGTGCAGCATATAAAAGGCGCGCCAAGCTGCCTCAGGTGAAAATGATCGAAATAAAGTTGAGCCAAGGTGCAAAACCGGGACATGGTGGCATGCTTCTCGGATCAAAAGTCACCCTTGAGATTGCTGAGACCCGAGGTGTTGCGCCTTTCGAAGACGTCGTTTCTCCGCATAGTCACTCTGCTTTCAGCACACCAAACGAGCTCTTGGAATTTGCAGATAAATTGCGCGTCCTTTCTGGCGGCAAACCAGTTGGGATTAAATTATGCATCGGCCACCCTTGGGAATTTGTATCAGTTGTCAAAGCAATGGTAGAAACTGGAACCGTCTTGGATTTCATTACTGTAGACGGCTCAGAGGGTGGCACTGGTGCGGCCCCCGTTGAATTTACAGATCACATTGGCAGCCCACTCAGAGATTCTGTTGTCTTTGTGGACAATGCGCTCAAAGGGGCTGGTCTTAGAGACCGCGTCAAAGTTGGCGCCTCAGGAAAGATCGTCAGCGCATATGACATCGCACGCATCTGCGCGTTAGGTGCGGATTGGTGCAACATGGCTCGTCCTTTCATGTTTTCTCTGGGATGTATTCAAGCAAAAGACTGCGCGTCTGGTCACTGCCCAACTGGCATTGCCACAATGGATCCAAAACGATACCGCGCACTCGACATCAAATCACGTGCTTCCCGCGTTTATAATTTTCAAAAAAATACACGTTTTGCATTGAAAGAGCTACTTGAAGCCACCGGCATTACCCATCCAAACCAGCTTACACGCCGACACATCGTTCGCCGGTTGTCAGGAAGCCAAATTAAGTTGGCCGATCAAATATATCCAAAAGTTGAGCCAGGTGCTTTGATCCGCGGTGAAGAGGTCGAAGACCCACGGCTTGCCTCTTATTGGAACCGCGTAAACGGCTCTTCTTTTTCTCCTATCACATCTGACACTACCTCTAGGATCACGACATGATCGTGGGTGGGGGTGCTAATGTGGGTAAGACAAATCTCTATTTCCTCGAGTAATGGGAGAGCCATAGAAACATTCCCTAGTTCCCCCCACTACTATGACTATTCTGATAGGTAGTTCCCTGATAGTTCTAGCCACTTGTTGAACTTAGCCTTCCGATCAAGATACTGACTAGTTGGATCGATCCGGATAGGCGTATGATATTCAACCACTACAGGTTCTTCATATCCTTTAATATTTCCAGTCACCTTACCTTTATGGGTATTCCTTACGTTCTTGATGTCGTGGTCTATTATTGAATTGGTAACCTGATGCGTGGCTTGATCTAGGATACGCCTGAGTTCTGGCTCTTTATCGTATTCAATTATGAAGCTGTCATGGATGCAGAGAACTGGAATGTTCTTATTCGTAAAGTGATCCAACACCATGTTGGCAATCTGACTGTCGATATTCATCAACCTGAGGGCTTGGCCTGTATTGAGAACACCATCGAACTGTGGGTGCTTGTCTATATAGCCTTTTAGCAGTTTCGCTAATTGTAAGTCCGTAAGGCTTTGTCCTAGCTTGTCTTTACGATTATTGTTGCAGAAGGCTTGGTATGCTTTCTTGTCGCTGTCAGCGTTAATCCCCATCAGGACTAACAGTTTTACATAGTCTCTTTGTCTATCCTTGGTCGTTATTACTTCTGGCAGTACCAACTTCCCAAGATCATACGGGTCACCTGATAACTTTACCCCAAGTTCATTTGACAACAAATTCGGGTGGAACGCTTTAAAGTCAACTCCCAGCGTGGGCTTATCGTTGATGTAAATCTTGCAGCGGTCTTCTTTGTCGATCTGCTGCCACCAGCCTCGGTAGAAACGACCCCCACGCTCCCAATTACCTGCTAGTCCACCATTAAACACACGAGTCACAAACTTGTTGTCTGGCCCCAACGAAATAACCTGCTTACGTCCTGCATATTTTCCATACTTTATTGTCCGAGTGAAGGTCGATGATGTATAGCTTGGGATATCGATAAAGGTATGTTTGAGCAGATTATTATAGCTTCTGAGTTGATCTCTAATGGTATTAACCAGAGCAAGATCATCAGGGCTTAGCTCTTCATCTTTGTACTCTACCTTGGCAGTCCTCTTATTAGCGTCATACAGAGGCCAAACTTCTGCGTTAGTTCAGAGCTATAACACCCGTTAAACAGGCTATACGGGCTTCTGTGTGAGGCTGAGGTGGGACCCTGGGATTCATACAGGAGGGTTTCGCCTGAGGGTAGCTTGCACCTACATCCACGACAAAAGAAATTATGTTTGGAGTTTACTTTAGTATCTGTCGTTATGCCCTAACACAGCCCATGAGATCCGTCAGAAAGCCAGATGTGATAACTGCGCCGTCAAAGAGTAACAACACGTATCAGATCGTACAGGTTCGCTCGGTGGCTACAACGGTGCATTGGCAACCACAGAGGTTCTTAAAAGCCTACTAGCCTACAGGAAGATCCCTATCAGGGTTCTGATGAAGCACACGCCTGCGCCCGCTCTCAAATAACTGGTGAGCCTCGCAACAGGACACGCATAGAATTTACACCAATCAACAGAGAATACATCTATCAGCTTAGAGATGAGTTGAACCTCAGCCTATCCAAAGTGGTGAACATGCTGATTACTGAGTCGAGGAATAGATGATGTATGAGTTAACGTGCAACCTAACGTGTGAGTTAAGCGTGTGAGTTAAACGTGTGAGTAAAAGCCGCCTACGCATCTTCCACCAAACCCCTTTTTTACTGGTTATTACGACAATAAAGGGGGGCTGGCAGAGACGATGGGATTCGAACCCACGAGACCCTTCCGGGCCTACTCCCTTAGCAGGGGAGCGCCTTCGTCCACTCGGCCACGTCTCCGTCGACCCGTCTAGCGGGGAGTTGGGCCGGGGACAAGCAGGATTTAGACAAGTTTCGCAACATTTTTAAAAATTTTTTTTTTCACTGCCGCGATGTCCACATCCACGCAGACTTTGACTGGTTCCGAACTGAGATTTGGGTCCGAAACCGTCTCGCCAGACCGCTCACCGCTGCAAATCACCCGAAGGTGATGATCTTCGGTGACAAACAGATTAGGTGCAGCGCAGGCGACCAAAGCCGATGGGTCATGCATACCGCAGCCGTTGAATTTACCCACGGTTTCATAAAAATCGATGTAAAATTCCGCCATCTGGTGTAGCAGCCCGCCCAGCTTTGGGCTTTGCTCTGCCAATTGCGCAAAATAGCTGCGTGGGCAGATCACGCGGTTTGTGACATCCAGCCCCACCAAGGTGATGTTGCAGCCATAGCTAAACACAAAATCAGCCGCATGTGGGTCATGATAAATATTGGCCTCAGCCGCTGGGGTTATATTGCCGCCAGCCCGCAGGCTGCCGCCCATGATCACCATCCGTTTTAGGTTGCGGCAGAACTCTGGGTCGAGATCCATTGCTGCGGCAATATTGGTCAGAGGGCCAATGGGACACAGAACCAGCTCACCTTTATATGCGCGCGCCATCCGCACCAAAAACTCTGGCGCAGTTTCAGAAACGGCCTTCCCCTGTGGTGTGGGCACGTCCAGCGTCCCAAAGCCTTCCGCTCCGTGCACATGCGAACTTGGGGGATAGGTGGGAAGTTCACGCGGTTTTGACAAACCCTCCGCCACAGGAATATTAACAGCTGCCGTTTCCAGTAGAAACAATGCATTGCGGGTGGCTTGTGGGGTGGTCACATTGCCAAACACTGTGGTCAGGGCCAGGAGGTCAACCTCAGGATCTGCAATCGCATAAAACAGAGCCATGGCATCATCGATGCCAGGGTCCGTATCGATGATTAGCTTGATGGTCATAAGACCCCTGCCCCAATGATGGATTTAGGTGTTGAACAAAAAGTGCATCACGTCACCATCTTGCACGATATAAGTTTTACCCTCGGAGCGCATTTTACCAACTTCTTTTGCCGGAGATTCGCCGCCAAAATCCACAAAATCCTGATAGGTAATGGTTTCTGCACGAATAAAACCACGTTCGAAATCGCCATGGATCACACCTGCGGCTTGTGGCGCGGAGGTGCCATTCTTGATGGTCCAAGCGCGGGCCTCTTTTGGTCCTACTGTGAAATAGGTCTCAAGAGCCAAAAGTTCATAGCCTGCGCGAATTAAACGATCCAAACCGGCCTCTTCCAGACCCATTTCGGTGAGGAACATCTCGGCTTCATCATCTTCCAACTGGCTGATCTCTTCTTCGATCTGCGCGGAGATGATCACATGGCTGTTGCCTTGATCTGCGGCCATTTTGGCCACGGCATCAGAATGCGCATTGCCTTTGGCAGCATCGCGCTCGCCCACGTTGCAAACGTATAGAATAGGTTTTGTGGTCAACAGTTGCAGCATTTTCCACTGCTTTGCGTCGTCTTCATCCACAGTCACGGTCCGGGCGGGCTTGCCCTGCTCTAGAGCTTCCATTGCCGCGCGCAGCAGGCGTTCTTGCTGAACAGCCTCTTTGTCTCCGCCGCGCACCTTACGAACAACGTTTTGCAGGCGTTTTTCAACGCTTTCCATATCGGCCAGCATCAGCTCTGTGTCGATGGTATCCGCATCCGCCAAAGGGTCCACCCGGTCAGAGACATGCACCACATCGCCATCTTCAAAACAGCGCACCACATGGGCAATAGCATCGGTTTCACGTATATTGGCCAGAAATTGATTGCCCAAACCTTCGCCTTGGCTGGCGCCTTTAACCAGACCCGCGATATCCACAAAGGTCATCCGCGTTGGGATGGTATTAACAGATTTTGCAATCGTGGCCAGATTGGTCAAACGTGCGTCAGGCACGTTCACTTCACCCACATTGGGTTCAATGGTGCAAAAGGGGAAGTTTGCAGCCTGGGCTGAGGCTGTTTTTGTCAGCGCGTTAAACAAGGTAGATTTGCCCACATTCGGCAAGCCAACGATACCCATTCTAAAACCCATGATGCACTCCATAATTGCTCAATGCGCTCTTATCTGCGCCCAGTGGCCAGAGCAAGCAGAACTACGAATTACCCCCCACAAAGCCAAATACTACAGATTAGCCACCCAGCCCGATCGAAGTATATTGAACTTAGCGCCCCTTTGCTGCATGTGAGTGGGTAAGCAATCTAAAGGGCCTGATATGACACGGATAGACGCGAAATTTGCAGAACTCAAAGCCGTTGGTAAAAAAGCGTTTGTGACCTATGTCATGGCGGGTGATCCAAATTATGACACTTCACTGGTAGTGGTGAAGGGTCTGCCTGCCGCAGGCGTAGATATAATTGAGCTTGGCCTGCCCTTTACAGACCCCATGGCCGATGGCCCCACCATCCAATTGGCCGGCCAGCGCGCGCTGGAAGCTGGGATGAGCCTGCAAAAAACATTGCAAATGGTGCGTGACTTCCGCGAAGACGATGACACAACCCCAATTGTTTTGATGGGCTATTACAATCCAATCTACTCTCGCGGCGTTGCTCGCTTTTTGCAAGAGGCTAAAACCGCGGGTGTCGACGGCATGATTGTGGTGGATCTGCCGCCAGAAGAAGATGACGAGCTGTGTATCCCCGCCCAAAAGGCTGGGTTGAATTTCATCCGCTTGGCCACGCCCACAACCGACAACAAGCGCCTACCAAAAGTGCTGACCAACACGTCGGGCTTTGTCTATTATGTCTCCATAAATGGCATCACCGGAGCTGCGGCTGCGAAAGCCATCGACGTGGGCCCCGAAGTGGCACGTATCAAAGCGGCCACCGACCTGCCGATCATTGTAGGCTTTGGCATCCGCACCCCAAAAAACGCACGGGACATCGCTTCTGTGGCGGATGGTGCGGTGGTGGGCTCAGCCATTGTGGATAAAATCGCAGCTGGAAAATCTCCTGCTGAGGTTTTAGATTTTGTTAAATCGTTGGCTGATGGAGCGCACACCGCCTAATTCTAAGGAATCCCAATATGACACTGACAATCCGGCCCCTACAGGCCAATGATCGTGGAGCTTGGGCCCGCATGTGGACAGATTACCTTACTTTTTATGACAGCGATGTGACGCCTGACATCTATGATCTCACCTTCGCGCGACTCGTTGATCCTGAGAATTTGGTGCAAAACTGCCTTGTGGCGGAGCTGGAGAGCGTGGCCGTCGGCATTGTACACTATCTCTATCATGCCCATAATTGGCGGGCTGAGGATGTGTGTTACCTGCAAGATCTCTACGCAGATCCACATGTGCGCGGTCAAGGCATTGGGCGGGCCTTGATGGAAGCGGTCTATGCGGCAGCGGACGCCAATGGCACACCATCCGTCTATTGGATGACCCAAGATTTCAACGCAAATGCGCGCTTGCTCTATGATCGCATCGGCGGCTTAACTCCCTTCATAAAATATTCGAGGTAACCTATGACCATTCACATCGGAGCCAAACCCGGAGAGATTGCTGACACTGTTTTGATGCCAGGCGATCCTTTGCGCGCAAAATGGGCGGCTAAAACTTTTTTGGACGATCCCCAATGCATCAATGAAGTGCGCGGCATGTTCGGCTTTACCGGAACATGGCGGGGCAACCGGGTCACAATTCAAGGCTCCGGCATGGGCATGCCCAGCCTGTCAATCTATGTGAATGAGCTGATCAAAGACTATGATGTGAAAACGCTGATCCGCATTGGCTCGGCCGGTGGTATGAGCCCGAAGGTCAAGCTGCGTGATGTTGTCATCGCTATGACCGCCTCGAGCCTTTCCACGCCCTCGCTGGGCATGTTCAAGGAAATCAACTACGCGCCTTGCGCCGATTACGGGCTGTTAGAAGCTGCAGTGAAAGCCGCGCGCGCCCGAGACATTGGCACCCATGTGGGCGGCATTTATTCGGCAGATGTATTTTATGATGAGCGCCCAGACCTCACTGAGCAAATGACCCGACACGGGATTTTGGCCGTGGAAATGGAAACCGCAGAGCTTTACAATCTGGCTGCACGTCACAATCGGCGGGCTTTGGCGGTTTGTACCATCTCTGATCATCTACTCACCCATGAAGCCCTGCCCTCTGAAGATCGCGAGCGCAGCTTTGGCGATATGGTGGAAATAGCGCTAGAGGCTGCCTTCGCCTAAAAACGACCTTACGAAGTGCCGTTAATGGCTCTGCCATAGGCCAAGGGGCAGTTAGAATGCGGTATGAATGCAAGATTGATGGATATGACCCTTGGGCTGGGTGTGGCCCTCGTTTGGGGGTTGGGACTGGTCTTCGCCAAGGCCGCTATAGCGCATTTTCCACCCATCTTACTTATGGCCTTTCGCTTTAGCGTCACAGCCTTGGTTTTGGTCTGGTTTTTGAAACCCACAGGCGGGCAGCTGCGTATACTGGCGCTCATTTCCTTCATTTCAGCCACATTGCAATACAGCATGACCTTCACCGGGCTTGCGGGTCTCGATGCCTCTGCCACCGCCTTGATAGTTCAGCTTGAAATCCCATTTTTGGTACTCATCGGCGCAATATTTCTAAAAGAAACGCCCGGTTGGCGCCGGTGGATTGGCATCATCATTGCATTTTTCGGAGTATATCAAATCACTGGAGAACCTCAGATCGGCAATGCGCTATGGTCGGTGGCTTTGGTGATTGGCGGCGGGCTGACATGGGCCACAGGGCAAGCCATGGTGCGCCATCTCAAAGACATATCCGGATTGACCGTGGCCGCATGGGTGGCAGTTCTGGCCTTCCCTCAACTTTTCATAATGTCGGCTATTTTTGAAACCGGTCAACTTCATGCCATTCAATCCGCCGGTTGGATTGTTTGGAGTGCCGTGGGCTATCTGGGTCTGATCATGACCGCTCTTGGTTATTACATGTGGTATACATTGATCCGACGCACCCCCGTAAGCGAAGCCGCCCCCTATCTGCTCACCCTGCCTTTGTTTTCAATGGCAGGCGGCTGGTTTTTCTTAGGAGAGGTTGCCACCCCCCAAACCTTGTTAGGAGGTGGTATTATCTTATCTGGTATCGCCTTAATCGTGTTTGAACCGATCAAAAAAAAACAGTGCCCTTAGATTAAACCGATCGCTCGACCATCATATTTTTGATTGAAGCAATGGATTTCGCCGGGTTCAAACCCTTAGGACAGGTCTTGGTGCAATTCATAATCGTGTGGCAGCGGTAGAGTTTGAACGGGTCTTCAAGCTGGTCCAAACGCTCACCTGTCGCCTCATCGCGGCTGTCAACTATCCAGCGGTAGGCATGCAAAAGCGCCGCTGGGCCGAGGTAGCGATCGCCATTCCACCAATAGGATGGGCAAGAGGTCGAACAACAGGCGCACATCACACATTCATAAAGGCCATCAAGCTTTTTACGGTCATCAATGGATTGCAGCCATTCCTTGGCAGGACGGTTGGTTTTTGTCTCAAGCCAAGGCATTATTGAGGCGTGCTGCGCATAGAAATGCGTCAAATCTGGGATCAGATCTTTCACCACTGACATATGCGGCAGCGGGTAGATCTTCACATCACCCTTCACCTCGTCCATGCCGTAAATACAGGCCAGAGTATTGATGCCATCCACATTCATCGCACAAGAGCCGCAGATGCCCTCGCGGCAAGAGCGACGGAAAGTCAGTGTTGGATCAATTTCACTTTTGATCTTGATCAAAGCATCCAAAATCATCGGGCCGCAGGTGTCGAGGTCCACGAAATAGGTATCAACCTGTGGTATTTTGCCATCGTCTGGGTTCCAGCGATAGATCTTGAATGTGCGCAAATTGGTAGCACCTTCGGGCTTGGGCCAGACTTTTCCGCGGGTGATGCGGGAATTTTTAGGGAGCGTCAGTTGTACCATTTTATTTCTCCACTCAGTGAGCGCTTGCAGCGCTTTGCAGCCTTAAATTCAAACGAATTAAGGGCCACGACAGTATATGCCGTGATTGGGGCCATCCCTAAGACAGCTTTTCATTTAGACAGGTCAGCGCCAGTGGGCGCTGAATGATTTCATTGGCCAAATCGATGATCTTTTGGCTGGAATCTGCGGCCAGTTGATCTTGAGCCAAAGGCGTCAAAACCGCAAAGGCGGCTTGTTGATCCACAGACATCTCAGCCGCAGCTACGCTCACTTGAAGGGCCAAAGCAGCGGCGCAGATCGCCCGAATCCACATTAGAAGGTCCTCACTTTTGGCGCGATTTGCTCCATAGAGATCCCGCCCTCAGACTCCGTTGTCAGAGGTGCCGTGATGACCGGGCGATGGCTCAACTCAACCTTGGCTCCATCAACCCGCGTGATAGTGTGCACGCGCCAATTTATGTCATCTCGTTCTGTGAAATCCTCATGGGCATGCGCGCCACGGCTTTCTGTGCGCGCTTCAGCGCCCACGATCGTGGCCATAGCGTTGGGCATCAAATTCGTCAGCTCCAGCGTTTCCATCAAATCAGAGTTCCACACCAAACTGCGGTCTGTGACTTTGATATCATGCATTTTATCAGCAACAGCCGTCATCTTCTCGACGCCGTCAGCCAATGTTTTTGAAGTCCGGAACACAGCTGCATCGGCCTGCATCGTTTTTTGCATCTCAAGGCGCAGATCCGCGGTGGGCAATTGCCCCGATGCATGGCGCAGCGTGTCAAAGCGATCAAAGGCTTTGTTGACGGATGGCAGGTTCAAGGTCGCCGCTGGTGCTGCAGCATCCACAGTTTTGCCGGCCCAAATAGCAGCCGCCCGGCCAAAGACCACCAAATCGATCAAAGAGTTTGACCCCAAGCGATTGGCACCATGCACAGAAGCACAGCCCGCCTCACCAACAGCCATAAGGCCGGGAACAGTTGCATTTGGATCCGCGAGGGTTGGATTGAGCACTTCGCCCCAGAAGTTGGTCGGGATACCACCCATGTTATAGTGAACGGTCGGTATAACCGGGATTGGTTCTTTGGTGACATCGACGCCTGCAAAGATTTTTGCAGATTCAGAAATACCCGGCAAACGCTCCGCCAAGGCTTCAGGCTGTAGGTGACTGAGGTTCAGATAAATATGATCCCCATCTGGGCCAACGCCGCGGCCCTCCCTAATTTCCATGGTCATGCAGCGTGACACATAGTCCCTTGGGGCCAGATCCTTATAATTGGGCGCATAACGCTCCATGAAACGCTCATCTTGCGAGTTGCTCAAAAAGCCACCCTCGCCGCGTGCGCCCTCTGTAATCAAACAGCCTGAGCCATAAATGCCAGTCGGGTGAAACTGTACAAATTCCATATCCTGCAAAGCCAAACCAGCGCGCGCCACCATACCGCCACCGTCACCGGTACAAGTATGTGCAGATGTAGCACTGAAATAGGCACGGCCATAGCCGCCAGTGGCCAAAACAACAGTTTTGGCGTTGAACACATGCATTGTGCCATCGTCAAGTTTCCAACACACCACACCTTGGCATACGCCATCTTCCGACATCACCAAATCGATGGCGAAATATTCGATGTAGAATTCCGCGTTATTCTTGAGAGATTGACCATAGAGCGTATGCAAAATCGCATGGCCGGTTCGGTCTGCCGCCGCACAGGTACGTTGTACTGGGGGGCCTTCGCCAAACTCAGTTGTGTGGCCACCGAAGGGCCGCTGATAGATTTTACCTTCTTCGGTGCGCGAGAATGGCACACCGTAATGTTCCAACTCATAAACAGCTTTGGGCGCTTCACGGGCGAGATATTCCATTGCATCCGTGTCGCCGAGCCAATCGGACCCTTTGACCGTGTCATACATGTGCCACTGCCAGCTGTCCGGCCCCATATTGCCAAGGCTGGCTGCGATGCCACCCTGAGCAGCCACAGTGTGCGAGCGAGTTGGGAACACTTTGGTCACGCAAGCCGTGCGCAATCCCTGTTCTGCCATGCCCAACGTCGCCCGCAAACCTGCGCCGCCGGCACCAACAACCACAACGTCATAATCGTGGGTTTCATATTCATATGCAGCCATAGGTATGGTCTCCGAAACTTAAAGTGCGATTCGCGCGATGGCGAAAACAGCGGTTGCTATGGCCGCGTAGGATACGCAGGTCATCACGATGATCCAGATCTTGCGAGAAAGCCCTTGAAGATAGTCTTCAATCAAAACCGTGACGCCGTTTTTAAAATGTAACAACCCTACGATAAAGGTGAGAAGCGCCACAATCGCTGGGAAAGGGTGCGAAAAATAGGCCGTGACCGTCGCATGATTCTCGCCAAGCATTGGGCCAACGGTGAAGATGAACAAAGGCACTAAAATCAGCAGGGCCACTGAAGAGACGGTCATGCCCCAGAAATGAGCTGTGCCAGTTTTGGCGGCACCCATGCCAGTCGCGCGTTTACGATCGGTCAAAAAAACCATGCTCCGCCCTTTCTAAAAACTAAAAACAGTAAGTGCGGTCAACACCAAGGAACCGATGATCATCATCCACCCCATGCGCTCGGCTGTTTTCAGCTCCAAACCCCGGCCGGTGTCCCAAATCAAATGACGCAGACCGCCCAGTGAGTGATACCATAGCGCCCAGAGCGACAGCACCATAACAATATCGCCGAACCAACTTGTGATCACATAATCTGCTACAGCAAAGGCCGCAGCACTGGATGATGCGGCCAAAAGCCACCAAATTAATAGCAAAGTAGACACGAGCAACGCGTTGCCAGTGATACGCACGAAAATAGACGAAATCGATGTCATTTGAGGACGATAGATCGTCAGATGTGGAGACAACGGGCGGTTGCCCCGGTTTACATCAGCCATAATTTGGTCCTTTTATACTGGTCTGTAATAGATTTAGCCCGTTCATGCCACGATCAACCCCCAAATGCCACAGTTTTAGCAGTAAAAATAACTGTGATTAACCGTCACAAGAGTGATTTTTTAATTTGTGATCACGAATATATCAGTGTGATCACAATTTTCCACGCAGAAGCACTCTAGGAACTCATACGTGCAAACTGAATTTCAGCTTAACGCGGGATGAAGGCCCAATAGTCCAAATCCAGCAATACATCGCTGTGATATTTGCCCTCGGCATCGCGCAATTCGGTGCCCGTGCCTTTGGTCGCCACAAGCCGTAGCCGGAGAGCACCCACAGTTGGATTAGCTGTTTCAGCTAAGTACAACACTTCACTCCAAGCTCGGATTGTGTCCCCCGCGAAACAAGGGTTGGCATGTGCACCGGCATTTATCGCCGCAATCATTTGCGCATTTCCCAAACCATTGGACGACAAAGCCCGTGCCATTGAAATCACATGGCCACCGTAAATTAAGCGGCGACCATCCGGGCGGGCGGTGGCATCAAAATGCACCTTAGCTGTGTTCTGCCACAGTCGCGTAGCCATCATATGCTCGGCTTCAGAGACGGTCACACCGTCCACATGGTCGATAAACTCACCAACCTTGTAATCATCATAAATATATAAACTTCCTGATAAATCGTGTCTATATGAGTCAAAATTTAAGTTACTTGGCACCATAAGTTCGGCGGCAGGGACCACAGAGCGCAGCTCAGGTACGACCGTCTGAGGCGCAGGCATTGCCAGATTGTTTTTGCGCACCATCACCCAACGCACGAATGACATCACAGTCTCGCCACGTTGGTTAAACCCCTCACTGCGCACCCAGACCACGCCAGTTTTACCGCTAGAATTTTGTTTCAGTCCAATCACCGTTGAGAGCGAGCGCAGCGTGTCACCGGGATAGACTGGCCGCAACCACCGTGCTTCTGCGTAGCCCAAATTGGCCACTGCATTGAGCGAAATGTCCGGCACGGTTTTGCCAAACACCACATGAAAGGCGATCAGATCATCCAACGGGCTGGACGGCAGGCCACAGGACTGGGCAAACAGATCAGATGAATAAAGCGCGTGGCGCGCGGGATAGAGCGCATGGTACAATGCACGCTCGCCCTGCCCCACGGTGCGAGGCACTGCATGCTCCATCACCTGCCCAATGGTGTAATCTTCGAAAAACCAGCCTGAGTTGGTTTTCATCATTGCGCCCGAAGCTTCATATCGGGCGAATAGCTGCCCTCAACCTCTTTTACCACAGCTTGACCACAGCGCATCACCCCAACGGTGGCATCATGCGCATAGGTTGGATCGCCATAAAGTTCCCAGCCCTTGGACAGAGCCTCGGTAACTTTGTGGCAAAATTCCGACGAGTCGTCTTCGGTTAATAATCGATAAAGCTTCATGTTTGCATCTCCAATTCGGCAATGACGGCCGCTTTGGCCAATGTGGCTTGCGCGGTTTCAACATGCAAGTTTTCTACAATTCTGCCGTCCACAACAGCAACCCCCAAGCCCTGTGCCGTGGCCTCTTCAAAAGCCTGAATTTGCCTTTGTGCCAGCTCAATCTCTGCTGGAGATGGTGCAAATACCCGATTGGCGATAGCCACTTGAGCCGGATGGATCAGAGTTTTGCCGTCAAAACCCATGTCTCGGCCCTGACTGGCCTCATTTTGCAGGCCTTCCTCATCTTTGAACGCATTATAAACCCCGTCGAGAATCACGATGCCCGCCGCTTTCGCCGCCAAAAGGCACATCCCCAAAGCGGGCATCATTGGACCACGTGCCGGATCATATCGCGTGTTCAGATCTTTGGCCAAATCATTTGTGCCAATCACCAGTCCGCCCATCCCGGGGGCATCGGCTATTTCCAAGGCATTGAGGATACCGCGCGGGGTTTCCATCATTGCCCAAATCTGAGTGGCCTCAAATCCTGTATGCTTTGCCATTTCAGCTCGCAGATCCGCAATCATCGCCGCATCGGCGACTTTTGGTAGCAAAACCGCTTCCGGCTGCACAGATGCAATCGCCGCAATATCTTCCACAGCCCAAGGAGTGTCCAACCCATTAATGCGAATTATTTGACTGCGGTTGCCATAACCTCCCTGCGCAAGCTGCTGAACCAAAGTGGCGCGCGCCGCCGCTTTTTCATCACCCACCACCGCATCTTCTAGATCGAAGATAATAGAATCCACAGCCATGCTGCGGGCCTTATCCAGAGCGCGTTCACGGCCACCAGGAATATAGAGAACAGAACGGTAGGGACGTAAAATCATATCAGCCTCGTAATAAAGTTGCGCATATGTGCCATCCTTCGCAGCTAAAATACAAGACACTTTTGCCGCAGTGCAGCACATTAATCGCCAGATTCATTTTCCTGCACCCGCAACCACAGAATATACATACTATATTCTGTGGGTTCACTTGGCCGTTTTCCTGAGCCTAAGTTCCTCAATTGACCAATATCGGGCCAGATCACGCCGTAAGAGCTGGTAAATTTACCAAGATGCTCCCTTGGCACTGCGCGCAATTCGGTGTAGGCGCCTTGCAAATTCATATTTGAGGAACATCCCTATGGCACGACCCAAAATAGCTCTTATTGGCTCCGGTATGATCGGAGGCACATTGGCCCATTTGGCAGCCCTAAAAGAACTTGGCGACATCGTTTTGTTCGATATCGCAGAAGGCATGCCAGAAGGCAAAGCCTTGGACATCGCACAATCTGGACCTTCTGAGGGTTTTGACGCGCAGATGTCTGGCACACAGTCTTATGCCGCTATCGCAGGCGCTGATGTTTGCATCGTGACCGCAGGTGTTCCACGCAAGCCCGGAATGAGCCGTGACGATCTTTTGGGCATCAACCTGAAAGTTATGAAATCGGTTGGCGAAGGCATCCGCGACCACGCGCCAAATGCATTTGTGATATGTATTACCAACCCGCTTGATGCGATGGTTTGGGCATTGCGTGAATTTTCAGGCCTGCCCTACAATATGGTTTGTGGTATGGCCGGCGTGCTCGACAGCGCACGTTTCCGCCATTTCTTGAGCCTTGAGTTTGGCGTATCCATGCGCGACGTGACAGCCTTTGTTCTGGGGGGCCATGGCGACACTATGGTGCCTTTGGCACGTTACTCTACCGTTGGCGGCATTCCTTTGCCAGATCTGGTGAGCATGGGTTGGACCACACAAGACAAGCTTGACGGCATCATTCAGCGAACCCGTGACGGCGGCGCAGAGATTGTCGGTCTTTTGAAAACCGGATCTGCCTATTACGCTCCGGCGACATCTGCCATTGAAATGGCCGAAGCCTTCCTGCGCGACCAAAAACGCGTGTTGCCATGTGCTGCCTATGTTGATGGTGCTTTTGGTCTCAGAGGAATGTATGTTGGCGTTCCGACGGTGATTGGTGCCGGTGGTGTTGAGCGTGTGATCAACATCCAAATGAATAAAGATGAGCAGGCCATGTTCGACAAATCAGTAGATGCAGTCAAAGGCTTGGTTGCGGCCTGTAAAGCCATTGATGGCAGCTTGACCTAAACTAAGGGTTTTCATTAGTCGCCAAACAGTACGTTTGATACCAATTTTTTAAGGTCGGCCCAATATGGCCGGCCTTTTTCGATTCAAATAAACTGTTGACAAAAAAAGCCCCCGTCAAAGTGACAGAGGCTTTTACTTAGGATCGAGGGGAAACTTAAACGTAATAAACATCACGGTAGACGTGGCGCACGATGTCTTGACGGATCAAGCCACGGACGGCCAACTCTTCATCTGTTTTCGCGTAAAGAAATTCGATTTGACGCACACGAGACTGTGCGGTGCTGATCGCAACCAAAAAGCCAACCACAGCTGTTACTGCGCGGTCAAAACCTGCTGCAAAGCGATTTTGCGAGGATGCGTCTGAGATGAAAGCCATTTGAATACTCCTTGGTACCGTTAACAATTACGTAGGCCTCCAGGGGGGGGAAGAGCAGACTAATAAACAGCAATACCGCTATGCAGTTAGAGCATAGATCATCAAAATCTTTACAATTGAGCGCTGAGGCGGATTATTTCGCGTCGCGATCTTCGTTTTGACCGTCAGCCAAAGCCTTCAACACCTTGAAGAGCCGAACACCAAACAGCCCAAGCGCACCACCGAATAAAACTGTGAACGCAGAGGCCAGCACCCCAGATATAATAGCCACAATCGCAACCATGATCAGCAGGAAAACGAAAGTAATGGTGCGGTATTCACCCTCATGCACCGGAACATCTCCCAAGCGTAGTTGTACAAGCTTGGTCAATGCTGGCTCAACAAAGGGGGTTGCTAAACCCGCAATCACAGCAAGGATAAATGTCAGCATTAAAACAACTCCAGTAATTCAGAAAATTTAGACATTCTTAACATGTGACGCGACGATGCACCATGCAAGAGCCTATCATGAAAATTTCATCTCTGGTACACCCTGCGCTCAAATTTCCACTGGCAGGCCAAGGCGCGCCCGGTTACACATCGCGCATGACACATAGCTTGACCCTCACCCGCCCCGACGATTGGCATCTGCACCTGCGCGATGGCGCGATGCTTTCTGGAATTGTGCCTGAAACCGCCCGCGATTTTGGCCGTGCGATTATCATGCCCAATCTTGTTCCCCCCGTGGTCACCGCAGCTCAGGCCTTGGCCTATAAAGCCCGCATCATGGCGGCTCTCCCAGAGGGGTCAAAGTTTCAACCTTTAATGACGCTTTATCTGACGGAAAAAACCGACCCGGATGATCTTGCCGCCGCCCATGCCTCAGGTCTGGTGACAGCAGCCAAGCTTTATCCCGCCGGTGCCACCACCAATTCTGCAAGCGGCGTTCAGAATTTCGTCAAAGTACAACCGGTGCTTGAGCGCATGGCCGCGATTGGCATGCCGATGTGTGTCCATGGTGAAGTCACAGATGCAGATGTGGATATTTTTGACCGTGAAGCGGTATTTATTGACCGCGTATTGGATCCCTTGCGCCGTCGCGTACCGGATCTCAAAGTGGTGATGGAACATATCACCACCGCCGAAGGCGCCGCCTATGCCAAATCTGATCCGGGCAAGCTGGCCGCGACAATCACAACTCATCATCTGATGATCAACCGCAACCACATCCTTTCAGGTGGTCTGCGCCCACATTATTACTGCCTGCCCGTGGCCAAACGAGAAACCCATCGCTTGGCTCTGCTCAAGGCTGCCACCAGCGGCAATCCCAGCTATTTTTTAGGCACCGACAGCGCGCCGCATACAGATGACGCCAAAGAAAGCGCTTGTGGCTGTGCTGGCATATTTTCAGCCACCAACACCATGTCTTGCTTGGCAGAAGTGTTTGAGCGCGCCGGTGCCTTGGATAAGCTGGAAGGCTTTACCTCACTTTTTGGACCTAAATTCTATGGTTTAGCACCAAATGCGGACCATATAACCCTCACCAAGGGTGCAGAGGTAGAGTTTCCAAGCTATATCAGCACCGGGGCCGGACCGGTCACTGTTTTCAATCCAGGCATTGATCTTCACTGGAAGGTGACCGATTAACCTCGCAGCAACAGAAGGGCCCTGCTCATGATTCCTACAAGTTTTCCGGACCAACGCCAAATGGCACGCCTGACAGCACGGATGCTGCTCGAAATTCAAGCTGTGCATTTCAATGCAGATGAGCCCTTTATTCTGGCCTCCGGCAAACCTTCGCCTACCTATATTGATTGCCGCAAGCTGATCTCCTATCCGCGCATCCGCAGCACTTTGATGGATTTTCTCACCGTGACCGTGATGCGCAATGCAGGATTTGAAGCCTTTGACAATGTGGCCGGCGGTGAAACAGCGGGCATTCCCTTTGGCGCTTTGGTTGCCGAGCGCATGGCTCTCCCGATGACCTATGTGCGCAAAAAGCCCAAAGGCTATGGCCGCAACTCGCGGATTGAAGGGGTGATGACCGAAGGTCAACGGGTGCTTTTGGTGGAAGATCTCACCACAGATGGCGGCTCAAAGATCTCATTTGTTGACGCCATCCGTGAAACTGGTGCGACCTGTGCGCATACTGCAGTCATCTTTTATTACGGTATATTTCCACAAACTGAGAAAATATTGGGCGGCCATGGCGTCACTCTGTATCACCTGTGCACGTGGTGGGATGTTTTGACCGAAGCGCGCGAGCAAGGCACTTTTGACAGTGCGACACTGCGCGAAGTGGAAGCGTTCTTAAAATCGCCAGAAGCTTGGCAAGACGCCCGCAGCAGTTAATTCAATTTTCACGGGATAAACCTGTGGACGAATTGTGGATAAATTGACGCCCAAGCGGGGTTCGCCGCTTGGGCCCTGTTGCTTTATCCATCACGGCCACAACATCTGGTTTCTAGACGCTCAAACTACGCCATAATCTGCCAAAATCATGGTTTATCCCAAAATTATCCACCGACCTGTTCTACGTGGTCAAACCTTTAATACTGCTCTAAGCCAGAGCCATCGAGGAGATGGATATGAATGAAATTTCAAGCCTAAAGGCCGAATCTGGTTCCGAAGTGTCTATTGGGGTACCACATTCCATCGAAGCCGAACAACAGCTTTTGGGCGCGATTCTAACCAATAATGACCTATTTGATCGTGTGGCCTCAATTGTGCGGGCTGAACATTTCTATGATCCAGTGCATGCGCGTATTTTTGAAACTGCCGCCGCCCGTATTGCCAAAAACAACCTAGCCAGCCCTGTGACCCTCAAGGCTTTCCTTGAGGATGACGCAGGCTTGGCAGAATTGGGCGGACCGGCCTATCTGGTGCGCCTTGCCGGGGCTGCTATTTCGTCTTTCGCGGTGCGTGATTATGCCGAGATGATTTACGATTTGGCCATTCGGCGTGAGTTGATCAACGTTGGCAACGACATCGCCGCCAAAGCCGCGCGGGTTGATGTGGACAGCGAGCCCCGAGAGCAAATCGTTGAAGCCGAGCAAAAGCTTTATGCCTTGGCTGAGCAAGGGCAAACGGAGCAAGGCTTTCAATCCTTCCTCACCGCCGTGACCGACGCCGTCAAAGTTGCAAATGCCGCGTATCAGCGGGAGGGCGGTTTGGCCGGGGTTTCGACCGGCCTAGTGGATTTGGACAAAAAGTTAGGCGGTTTACACCGCTCCGACCTGTTGATTTTGGCCGGTCGCCCCTCCATGGGAAAAACATCCCTCGCCACCAACGTGGCGTTCAACATTGCACGCGCTTATAAAAAGGGCATTACAGCCTCTGGCGAAGAGGGCGCCGTTGATGGCGGCGTGGTGGGCTTTTTCAGCCTCGAGATGTCAGCCGAGCAATTGGCCACACGTATTTTATCTGAGGTGGCCGAGATTCCATCCAACCAAATTCGCCGTGGGGATTTTACCGAAAGTGAATTTCGCAGAATTGTTGATGCCGCCAAAGAGCTTGAAGCGGCCCCGCTGTTTATTGACGACACCCCTGCTCTGCCGATTAGCCAATTGGCCGCCCGCGCCCGCCGCTTGAAGCGGATCCATGGGCTGGATGCTCTGTTTGTTGACTATTTGCAGCTGGTGCGTGGCACCGGACGCTCTGAAAATCGGGTAAATGAAATTTCCGAAATCACAATGGGGCTTAAGGCCATCGCCAAGGAGCTGGATATACCGGTGATCGCACTGTCGCAGCTGTCGCGTCAGGTGGAAAATCGCGAAGACAAACGCCCACAGCTGTCAGATTTGCGTGAATCCGGATCGATTGAGCAAGATGCGGATGTGGTGATGTTTGTGTTCCGCGAAGAGTATTATAAAGAACGCGAAAAACCTGGGGATCATGAGCTCGAGAAGATGGGAATCTGGCAAGAAGAAATGGAACGCCTGCACGGCAAGGCCGAAGTTGTGATCGGCAAGCAAAGGCATGGCCCTATCGGCACCGTTGAATTGAGTTTTGAGGGTCAGTTCACCCGCTTTGGCAATTTGATAAAACCATGGCAACAGTCTCAAGAAGATGAATTCTAGGGTATGACTTGATTGACCATTATCCGAAAAAGGCGCATAAATCGACCTTAAACAACTTCCAATTGCAGGACCACAGCGCCCCATGAGCACCGGAAATATAACGATTAACCTTAAGGGCATCTCCGCGAATTGGACTGCTTTGAACGCCATAAGTGCACAGAACGTTGAAACCGCTGCAGTGGTTAAGGCCGATGGCTATGGCTTAGATGCGGGCCGCATGGCGCGCACATTGTATCATGCAGGGGCACGACAATTCTTTGTGGCCGCCGCTGAAGAGGCCGCAGCTATCCGGCGCGAGCTGGGCGACAATGTCTGCATCAATGTGTTTTCCGGCCACATGCGCGGTGACACGGAAATGATCCATGATCTGCATTTGATTCCGATGCTGAACTCGTTCAATCAACTGACCCGCCACCTTGAGGCACTTCCGGGCCATCCTTTTGGCGTACAGCTGGACACTGGTATGAACAGGCTGGGTATGGAGCCTTCGGAGTGGGAGGCGGTGCGCGATACGGTTGTGAGTTTAAAACCCGACTTGGTGATGAGCCATCTGGCCTGCGCTGATGATCCGGCCCATCCGATGAATCGCCAACAGCTTACTGCCTTTTGCGCCATGACCGATGGACTGGGGTTGAAACGCTCTCTATCGGCCACGGGAGGTATTTTTCTGGGGTCAGACTATCATTTTGACATGACGCGCCCAGGCATTGGTCTGTACGGTGGCGCACCTTTTTCAGAGGCCAACTGTGTTGTGCATATATCTTTGCCTGTCATTCAAATCCGAGATGTGGCCGTTGGGGAAACTGTGGGCTATGGCAACAGTTGGACCGCTCAGGTGCCCTCGCGGATTGCGACTGTGGCTGCGGGCTATGCCGATGGGCTGCTGCGCGCCATGTCCAACAACGGCAAGCTGTGGGATGATCAAACCCCTTGTCCAATTGCGGGACGTGTCTCTATGGATATGATCGGTGTTGATATCACGGGTTTGAACCATGATCCCCAGACATTGGACATCCTCAGCCCCTATCAAACCATTGATGATTTGGCCGATATGGCCGGCACGATTGGCTATGAAATTCTAACATCGCTCGGCACGCGCTATGCGCGCCGCTATGTGAGCCAATGAGTGCCACTATTATCTCTGCGATCCGCGCCCTTGGTCGGTTAGTTCTTAGGGCCTTGGCCGGTTTGGGCCAGGTGGTTCTATTTGCAGGCAGCACCCTGACGCATATTGTCCGCCCGCCCTTCTATCCACGTGAGTTTTTTTCTGCGCTCATGAATGTTGGCTATCTGTCCCTGCCGGTTGTAGGGCTTACCGCTATTTTTACAGGGGCCGCCTTGGCGTTGCAAATCTACTCCGGCGGGTCACGGTTTAATGCCCCTGAGGTTGTGCCCCAGATCGTGGCCATTGGCATGGTGCGCGAGTTGGGCCCGGTTTTGGTTGGCTTGATGATAGCAGCTCGTGTGACCAGCTCAATTGCTGCCGAATTGGCCACGATGAAAGTCACCGAGCAAATCGATGCATTGGTGACGCTTTCCACCGCACCACTGAAATATCTGGTGATGCCGCGGGTTTTGGCGGGTATTTTGGCCGGAGCAATCTTGGTTGCTGTGGCCGATAGCATTGGAATTTTTGGCGGTTTTGCTGTGGCCACCCAAATCTTGGGCTTCAATTCAACAACCTATATTTTGAACACAATTAACTTCTTAACGGGTGAAGATATCATCTCATCGCTGGCCAAAGGCGCGGCTTTTGGTTTTATCGCCACTTTGATGGGCTGCTATTTTGGCCTCAACTCTGGCCGTGGTGCGCAGGGGGTTGGAGCGGCCACCAAATCGTCAGTGCAAGCGGCCGCAGTTTTGATTTTAACGGCAAACTTATTGCTCACGGCGGTCTTTTTCACAGCATGATCAAATTTGACAACATACATAAATCCTTCGGTGCAAATCAGGTGTTACGCGGCGTTGACCTAACGCTGGAACGTGGCCAGAGCATGGTCATCATTGGCGGCTCAGGGACCGGAAAATCTGTACTGATCAAGACTGTGTTAGGCCTTATAACGCCTGAGATCGGCAAAATATACGTCGATGGTCAAGATGTCACCCAAGCCAAGCGCGATAATTTCCTGAGCCAGTTTGGCATGTTGTTCCAAGGCGGCGCCTTGTTCGATTCCATGCCCGTCTGGCAGAATGTGGCCTTTCGCCTACAACGTGGCCACCTCAAACGCCCAAAAGCTGAAGCGCGCGAGATTGCCATCGAAAAACTGCGTCGTGTTGGACTCGCCCCTGATGTGGCCGACCGTCTGCCGGCCGAACTATCCGGCGGCATGCAAAAGCGGGTTAGCTTGGCTCGCGCCATCGCAGCCGAGCCTGAGATTATTTTCTTTGATGAACCCACAACGGGCTTGGATCCAATTATGTCGCGTGTAATCAATGAGTTGATTCGTGAAATTGTGGTTGAAATGGGGGTAACTGCTATGACCATCACCCATGACATGACCTCCGTGCAAACCATCGCGGATAAAGTGGCCATGCTGCATGGTGGTGTGATTCAATGGTGCGGCACGCGCGATGACATGGCCCACAGTGGCGATCCGCATGTGGATCAATTCGTGCACGGTCGCGCCAAAGGCCCTATTGAGACGCTATGCTAAGGTGCAATTTTTACAGGTTTTCGGGCTGTCTTTTGGCGTAAATCGGTATATCCAATAGCTACATTTAAAGGATTGGTGATGGCCAAAGTTTCATATACCTGCAGTAAATGCGGCGCGGCTCATACCAAATGGACCGGGCAGTGTGACAGCTGTCAGGCTTGGAACACCCTGGCGGATCAAGGGCCCCTTTCAGCAGGTCCGAGCAAAACTCTGGGCGGCAAACGTGGCCGTGCGATCACCCTCACAGATTTGGCCACCATCGAAAAGGCTCCTCCACGCACCAAAGCGGGTGTGGCAGAGCTGGACCGCGTCTTAGGTGGGGGTTTGGTGCAGGCCAGTGCTCTTTTGGTGGGCGGCGATCCCGGCATCGGAAAATCCACTCTCCTACTCCAGGCCGCAGCCCGATTTGCGCGCAACGGACTAAAAGTAATTTATATTTCGGGCGAAGAAGCCACCGCCCAAGTGCGCATGCGCGCTCAGAGATTGGGATTGATTGACAGCCCCCTGATGCTGGCCGCTGAAACCAATCTGCGAGATATCCTCACCACTTTGGACGAAGAAAAACCAGATTTAGTGATCATCGATTCAATTCAAACCATGTGGGCCGATCACATCGAAGCGGCCCCCGGATCTGTGAGCCAAGTGCGCTCATCGGCCCATGAATTGACCAGCTACGCCAAACGCAAGTGCGTTTCCGTGATCATGGTTGGCCATGTCACCAAAGACGGGCAAATTGCTGGTCCGCGAATTGTTGAGCATATGGTGGATACGGTTTTGTATTTTGAAGGAGAGCGCAATCATCAATTTCGCCTGCTGCGGGCTGTAAAAAACCGCTTTGGCCCAGCCGATGAAATCGGCGTGTTTGAAATGACCAGCAAAGGTTTGGTGGAAGTCAAAAACCCCTCAGCGCTGTTTTTATCAGAGCGCGGCGACCCAACTCCGGGGTCTGCGGTCTTTGCAAGCATTGAAGGCACCCGCCCGGTGTTGTGCGAATTTCAAGCCCTCGTGGCCCCCTCCCCGCACGGTCAACCTCGCCGCAGTGTCGTGGGCTGGGATGGGCAACGGCTAGCGATGATTTTGGCAGTACTAGAAGCCCGTTGCGGCATTCCGTTTACTGGGCTTGATGTTTATCTGAACGTGGCCGGAGGCATGCGCGTCACCGAACCCGCCGCCGACTTGGCCGTGGCCGCAGCCTTGGTTTCGGCGCGCGAAGACGCAGCATTGCCCAAGGATGCGGTGATTTTCGGTGAAATATCGCTATCTGGGGCCCTTAGACCCGTATCACAGGTGGAAAGTAGGTTGAAAGAAGCCCAAAAACTGGGTTTCTGTCAGGCACTCGCCCCCGCATCCAAAAAGATCGAGGATATTGCAGGTATAACAGTGCGGCCGGTCAAAGATCTGGCCAGTTTTGTTGAAGAATTATTTGGATCCCGCTGAGAAGCGCAGGTTGGAGAAGTGCCTTGGAAGGTTTTACAATAGTTGACGGTGCTGTTGCGATCATGATCGTGATGTCGGCATTATTGGCCTACTCTCGAGGCATGGTGCGCGAAGTGATGGCCATTGCCGGTTGGGTTGCCGCCTCTGTATTGGCGTTCATCTTTGCCGATGCCGCTCAACCCTTAGTGCGCCAGATCCCATACCTTGGTGATATGCTGGGTGACAGTTGTGAATTGCTGATCGTGGCCAGCTTTGCCATCGTATTTGCGGCCTCTTTGCTGATTGTCTCATTGTTTACGCCGCTGTTTTCATCTTTTGTGCAAAAATCTATTTTTGGTGGGCTTGACCAAATTCTGGGTTTCTTGTTCGGGGTTGCGCGTGGCATCGTTTTGGTGGCTGTGGCGTTTTTCATCTATTTCACCGTCATGCCGAACCAAGACATTGTGTCTTTGGAAACATCGCGCTCCGCTGCAATTTTTGAGAGGTATGTCGACGATGTTCAGGACCAAAACCCCGAAGCGGCACTGGGATGGGTAAGAACCCAATATGATCAACTGGTTGACGGATGCGGCGCTTAACGGATCAGTAATTTTGCCTAAAACATAGGCATAATTTAACCTGATGAGGTCGTGATAAGGTGAAGTTTCTTCCAATTTTCCAATAAAAACTGTCAATAACGTGCATTGCCAAAGTGACATGCCTGCTGTGATGCCGTAAGGCATGTTGTGAATCGTCAATGACCGGAGCCTTGCGCGTGACCCAACCGTTAGACCAGATACACACCAATCCTTTTGACGACGATAAATTGCGCGAAGAATGCGGTGTTTTTGGCGTCATCGGGACGCTTGATGCCGCCAATTTCACAGCACTTGGTCTGCATGCTCTACAACACCGAGGCCAAGAGGCCGGTGGTATTGTTTCGCATGATGATGAACAGGGATTCAACTCTGTGCGCAGGTTTGGCTATGTGCGTGACAGCTTCACCAATGCCAAGGTTATGGAGCAACTGCCCGGAGATTTGTCGATTGGGCATGTCCGCTATTCAACAGCTGGGTCTAAGGGCAACACCGCAATCCGCGACGTGCAGCCCTTTTTTGGCGAGTTTGCCATGGGCGGCGCTGCGATTGCCCATAATGGCAATATCACCAACGCAATTGCATTGCGCAAAGAGCTAATCGAACGTGGCTCAATTTTTCAATCCTCCTCCGACAGTGAGTGCATCATCCACCTGATGGCCCGTAGTCTGCAACAAAATATCCCGCAACGGATGGAAGACGCTTTGCGTCGGGTTGAAGGCGCGTTTTCCATTGTGGCGATGACGCAAACGCAATTGATCGGTGTGCGTGATCCTTTGGGCGTGCGCCCCTTGGTGCTTGGTAAAGTCGGTGAAGGGTGGGCTTTGAGCTCCGAAACCTGTGCATTGGATATTATTGGCGCTGAGTTTGTGCGCGAGATACATCCCGGCGAAATGGTGGTGATCACCGCCAAAGGCGTTGAAAGCATCTATCCTTTCCGCCCTGCCCGCCCACGTTTTTGTGTATTTGAGCATATCTATTTCAGCCGTCCCGACAGTATTTTGGGTGGCCGCAGTGTGTATGAAACCCGTGAAGCTATTGGCCGTGAATTAGCCAAGGAATCACCTGTGGATGCAGATCTTGTTTGCCCCGTGCCCGACAGCGGCACGCCGGCAGCGATTGGCTATTCCTTTGAATCCGGTATTCCTTACGCCATGGGAATAATTCGAAATCAATACATGGGCCGCACTTTTATCGAACCCAGCGAACAGATCCGCAATATGGGCGTGCGTTTGAAGTTGAATGTAAACCGAGCGTTGATCCGCGGAAAACGCGTGATTTTAGTGGATGATAGTGTTGTACGCGGCACCACATCGCGGAAAATTAAAGAGATGATTTTGGACGCAGGTGCCGCTGAAGTGCACTTCCGTATTGCCAGCCCCCCAACCGCATGGCCCTGTTTTTATGGGGTAGATACGCCACAACGTGAAAAGCTCTTGGCAGCCACAATGACCGAAGAAGAAATGCGCCAGCATCTCACAGTGGACAGCTTGAAGTTCATCTCACTCAATGGTCTTTACCGCGCTGTGAATGGGGCTGATCGCGACAATGCACAACCGCAATATTGTGATGCTTGCTTCAGCGGTGATTATCCGGTGATCCCAACCGATCAGATTGCCAGCGGCTTTCAAATGAAGGCGGCCGAATAGGCTAGGAGTGGGTGGCACAAGCCTTCACCCACCACGGCGGACCTGCACCGACAACGGACCCCTAAACGCCCAACCGCCCCAACGCACCGCCTCTGTCAATTCAAGATCTGGAAATCCTGCAAACAGCTTTGGCAAAGCTACTTCGGCGATCAACACCCGGCTGGCCGCCGCCCCCGCACAAAAATGTGGTCCTGCACCAAACGGAATAGCTGGCCCCGTATCACGGTTGAGATCATACATGTCGGGCACCTCAAACACCGACGAGTCACGATTGGCCGCACCAAACATAAAAAACACCCGGTCGTTTTGTTTGAAATCATATCCCAACACAGTGCAATCTCCGCTTATTTGGCGCGGGCTCATACCAATGGGCGACATCCAGCGGACATATTCCATGAAAGCTTGCCCCCAAGCGCCTGATTGGCCCAGATATGCCCGTGCATCAGGGTGCATCAAGACAGCAGCAGCTGTGCCTGCAATGGCATCGCGGGGTTCATTTTGTCCGCCGGAAATCACCAGTTTTATATTGGCTTGAATATTGGCTAGCGGTTGACCCCCTTGCCGCAAGACTGAGAGCACAGACATATCCGGATTTACCGTAACCTTCTGCAACATCGAAGCAATATGCGCATCAATCTGCGCTGTTGCGACGTGGCAGGCCCGCTCCACGCTCGGATCGCCGCGATAGTTAGCACATCCATCAATCATTGCTTGGCTGACCTGATCCATTTGAGCCGGTGTCATCTGCCGCAGGCCCGTGATAGCGACCAAAGCGGCCCCAGACACTGGCATCGCAAAATCACGCACAAGATCAAATTCTTGCTTATCCTGCAATCCGTCAATCACCGCCTGTGTCGCCCGTTCAAACTCGAGACGCCAAACCTGCATCACGGTGCGCGGGCTGAGGCTTGGAAAAATCTGCTTGCGCTCGGCTTGATGCGCCGGGCCGTCTTGGCGCATCATATTCTCGCCCATCAAACGGGTCATTAGCCCCTCTGGCTGACGTGATGAAAATATATCAACTCGCTTTTCCTGCACAAAGACATCGGCCCGGCGGGTGATCAATGCCGCATCCAATTGTGGAACATAGACTACCGAAGCCAAGGCCTGCATTACAGCCAAATCCGGATAGGGATCGTGCCAGAACCGCTGTGGATCGATTGTATATTCCATTGGGTCAGATCATCATCAGATAGCCGCTTTGGCAAGCCCCTACCCCTTGACCTACATTGGTTTTGCCCCCATGACGCCGGTCATGACATATCCAATTCTCATAACCGGCGCGTCGCGTGGCTTGGGCGCGGCTTTGGCGCTCAAACTCGCTCAGAAATTTCACATCATTGCCGTGGCCAAAACCACAGGCGGATTGGAAGAATTAGACGACCGCATCCAAGCCATTGGCGGACAGGCCACGCTGGCGCCGACTGATGTCACCGACTTCAACGCCGTGCGCCATCTTTGCCGTTCGATCCATGACCGTTGGGGGGGCCTGCATCTCTGGGCCCATTGCGCCATCCACGCAGCTCCACTGTCACCTGCAAATTTCATTGCAGCGCGTGACTGGGAAAAATCTATTAAGCTCAATATCACCACCACAGGCATGCTGATCCCCAATATCGCACCTTTGTTGGGTGATACCGGCACTGCGGTATTTTTTGATGACCCATGTGCGGGTCATAAGTTTTTCGGCAGCTACGGCGCCACCAAAGCAGCTCAAATTTCTTTGGCGCAAAGCTGGCAGGCGGAAACCAAAAATACCGGTCCCAATGTGAAGATCATCACACCAGCACCGATGCCCACAGCCACCCGGGCGCGCTTCTATCCGGGCGAAAACCGCGAGGTTCTGAAGAGCTGTGAGAGCGAAGCCGAACGCATAATCGCTACATTGGGTGTGATATAAAGCTCCCAAACTGTGACAATCTAGGGTCATTTCACGAATTGCCTCCCTGCAGGAGTGATGCAGGCTTGCCCGTCTGGCTGCAACCTTCTATCCAAGTCACATGCGTATACTTATCACAAATGACGATGGAATTATGGCACCCGGTCTCTCGGTGCTTTTTGATGTAGCAAGCCACTTGGCAGGGTCCGACGGTGAGGTTTGGACAGTGGCGCCTCAATCCGAGCAATCGGGCGTTGGGCACTGTATTTCTTACACCAAGCCAGTTTTGGTGCATCAATATGGCCCGCGCAAATTTGCGGTTGAGGGCTCGCCTGCAGATTGCGTCTTGGCGGGTTTGAATGATCTTCTGCCCGAGCCACCGGATTTAGTTTTATCTGGCGTAAATAAAGGTAACAACTCTGCTGAAAACACCGTCTATTCCGGCACGATTGGTGCTGCTATGGAAGCCGCTTTGGCCGGCATCCCAGCCATCGCCATGTCCCAATTTTACGGTCCGGAAAATGCAGCCTTAGACAACAGTTTTGAGGCCAGCGCCGGACATGGTGTGGCAGCTGTTAAAGCCTGCCTACAAGCAGGATTTACGCGGGCCCATGACTATGCGTTGTTTTACAATGTCAACTTCCCACCGGTGCCCGTCACAGGTGTTTTGGGGATGAAATCTGTGGCTCAAGGCTATCGCGGCGACGGGGCTTTTGGCGCCCATGCGACCAATGCCCCCAATGGTCGCAAGTTTTTGTTCATGCACGGCCGCCCGCAACAGGCCCCTACCCAAGACGGCACCGATGCGGCGGCCAATCTTGCGGGATACGTCTCAATCACCCCCATGCGAGCAGATCTTACCGCCCATGACCAACTGGGCCACTTGGCCCGTATATTGGGCTAACCATGATCAGCGCGGCCGAACGTAAAATGCAGTTTTTGTTTTCTCTGCGGTCGCGGGGGGTAACCAATAAGCGCGTACTGAACGCAATGGAACGGGTGGATCGAGGCAAATATATTCGTGGCACCTTTGAAGATCGCGCTTACGAAGACACGCCCCTGCCCATCGCTTGCGGTCAAACCATCTCTCAGCCCTCGATTGTCGCCTTGATGACCGAAGCGCTCGACGTGCAACCGCGCGATAAAGTTTTGGAAATTGGGACGGGATCGGGATATCAAGCCGCCATTCTAAGCCAATTGGCCCGCAGGGTTTATACAGTGGATCGATATAGCCGTTTGGTGCGCGAAGCTCGGGCAGTTTTTGAAGCTGAAAATATCACCAACATTATTGCCTTAATTGCCGATGGCAGCCGAGGATTGCCCGAGCAAGCTCCTTTTGATCGCATTATACTAACAGCTGCCAGCGAAGATCCGCCCAGCCCACTGTTGGAACAATTGCGCGTTGGCGGTATTATGGTACTGCCAGTCGGACAGTCAGATACGGTTCAAACACTGGTTAAAGTTGTGAAAACAGAAGATGGCTTAGACTATCATGAGTTAAGATCGGTTCGTTTTGTGCCCCTGCTGGAAGGCTTGGGTAAGGAAAATGCCTAAAAATTCTCATCATAAGACTACCGGGCGAGGAGAGAGTAACATGAAAAATTATCTAAAAGTGACGCGCGTATTGCCACTCGTGGCTCTAGCCAGTGTGTCCGCCTGTTCTGGTAATTTAGATTTTGACATGCGCGACCAATTTGGGGGGGTATTTGATACCAGTTCAGCTGCCCGTAGCGCAGTGGCCAACCTGCCCGCGCCAGATGCACGTGGCGTGATCACCTTTCCAACATATCAAGTGATTCTGGCTAAAAACGGGGATCGCATCAGCGATGTAGCAACGCGTATTAATGCAGATGCGGGAACTTTGGGCCGGTACAATGGGATCTCACAAGAGGCAATTTTGCGGCATGGTGAAATTGTAGCTCTGCCTTCAAGTATCGTTGCAACAGGCGCCACAGGTGCGCCTCTCGCACCGACCGTCGTAGACATCAGCGAATTGTCAGACACTCCTGTCAGCCCCAGCCAGCTCACAGGTGTTGAACCTATCCGCCACCGCGTGCTCGAAGGTGAAACTGCCTTCACCATCGCGCGCCTTTACAATGTAACAGCTGATGATTTGGTTGAATGGAATGGCCTTGGTCCAGAAAAAGAAGTCCGGACCGGGCAATATCTGTTGATTCCTGTGACCAAAACCAGCACTCAGGCTATCAGTGCACCGGGTGAAGGCAGCATCACCCCCGTCCCACCAAGTAGTATCCGGCCACAACCACGGACGGATTTACAACCGGGCCAACTTACAACCGCCCCAACCACCTCCCCTATCGCAGACACAGGGGCCACAACACAGGCGTCAAGCATCGATTCGCGATTTGTGCGCCCAGCCTCAGGCAATATCATCCGCAGCTATAGAAAGGGTGATAATGAGGGCATAGACATTGGCACCGCCGCCGGTGCACCTGTGGTCGCCGCAGATGACGGCACCGTTGCCGCTGTGACCAAAGATACCAATGGCGTGCCTATCGTGGTGATCAAACATATGGATGGGCTATTGACAGTTTACACCAATGTAGACGGCCTTGCGGTGAAAAAGGGCGATCGGGTGACGCGCGGTCAAAAGATTGCCAAAGTGCGAGCCGGCACGCCTTCATTTCTGCATTTTGAAGTGCGCAAGGGCTTAGAGTCAGTTGATCCTGACAGTTATATCTAGATAGTTGGAGCCGTGACGGATTAGACCGCTACGCCATGCCGCCCGGCCAAATCAACGAAAAACTGCCAAGCCACCCGACCGGACCGTGATCCACGCGTGGCTTGCCATTCGATGGCCTCAGCGTGCAAAATATCAGGCGCTACTGTGACGCTATGGGCGGTGCAATAGCCTTGAATCATCTGCAAATATTGGTCTTGATCACAGGCATGAAACCCAAGCCAGAGGCCAAAACGGTCTGACAGGCTCACCTTTTCTTCCACCGCCTCATTGGGATTGATCGCTCCAGATTTTTCGTTCTCAATCATATCGCGGGGCATCAAATGCCGCCGGTTCGAAGTGGCGTAGAAAATCACATTTTCTGGGCGCCCCGCAATGCCACCATCCAAAACCGCTTTGAGAGATTTATAGTGCTGATCATCATGCGAGAAAGACAGATCATCGCAAAACAGCAAGAACCTATATGGCGCGCCACGCAACAGCGCCAACAGTCGGGTCACCGAAGGCAGATCTTCACGTTGCAGCTCAACCACCTTCAAAGACAGTCCTTGGCGCACGATATCCGCATGCACAGCCTTCACCAATGAGGATTTCCCCATGCCGCGTGCGCCCCAGAGCAAAGCGTTATTGGCCGGCATGCCCTTGGCAAACCGCAGGGTGTTTTCGAGCAATGTATCGCGAGACCGATCAATGCCCACCAAAAGGCTCAAATCAACCAGTGACACCTTGGTGATAGGTTCCAATTGATCTGGGCAGGTGTGCCATAAAAAGGCTTCTGTATCGGCAAAATCAGGAGCCTTGAGCGGTGCTGGTGACATCCGCTCAAGCGCGAGGACGATCCTGTCTAACGGATCTTGGGTCATTTCAAGTCGCCTTCATCATCTTCGTCATCGAACAAATCATCATCCGATACGCCTTGCTCTTTCAAGAAAGCATTACGCTGTCTTTCCACATAGACCACCAACCAGATCGAAATCTCATACAGGCCATAAACCACCACAAACAAGATGATCTGTGTCACCACATCCGGCGGCGTCACGATGCCAGCCAAGATCAAAATCGCAACAACCGCATATTTGCGTACATTGCGCAAGCCCACGGCAGAGACCAATCCAGCCTTGCCCATCAAGGTCAGCAGCACAGGCAGTTGGAAACACACACCAAAGGCCATGATAAACTTCAGCACTACGTCCAACGTCTCACGCACTGAGCCCAAAAATCGCGTTTTAAGGGCGGAATCAGCCGCTTGAGGATCAGTACCCGTAATAAGCGCAGTCACGGTTGGCATGATATCAGCATAGCCAATGAAAAAGTTCAAAGCGAGCGGGCTTACGACATAATGCGCAAAAGCGGCTCCCATTAAAAACAACACAGGCGAAGCGATGATAAATGGTAAAAACGCGTTTTTCTCAGCTTTATAAAGACCCGGCGCCACAAAGCGCCATAATTGATAGCCAATAAAGGGAGAGGAAACGCCAAGTCCGAAAATCACCGAAATTCGGATCAACACGAAAAATTTTTCTTGCGGCGCGGTAAAAATTAATTGGGCAATTTCACCTCGATCACGCAGAATTTGCGCGATGGGTTCAGCCAAAAAATTCAAAATATATTCAGCCACAAAGAAACAGGCGAAGAGGCCAACAATAAAGGCCAAAGCAGCACGAATAAGACAGGTGCGAAGCTCGGTGAGATGCTCAATGAGGGGCGCGGAAGACTCTTCTAAGGTTTCGTTTTCGCTGCTCATGTCGTTTTGCCCGACTTAGGATCTGCGAGATTCGCAGCAGGTTTCTTTGGCGCCACTTCTTTGGCAACGGTCCCAGGTTTTTTTACCGGGGCAGCTTTGGCAGGAGATTTAGCCGGAGCCTTGACCGCAGTTTTGGCCGCCAATGACTTTTTGGCCGCAGGCTTTTTCGGGGCCGCATAGGTCTCGGCCGCCTCGTTGGCCGCTTTCGCAGCATCCAAACGCCCTTGAGCCTTATCGGCCATAGCGTCATGCATTTTTTTCGCTTTTTCAGCCCGGTCTGCATCACCTTTGGCGAGTTCAGCTCCGGGCACGAAATCTTTCCACTTTGTGGTGGGGTCGGTCACGCTGCGCACACCGTCTTGGAGGGAATTCATCGAGTCCATCGCGTCTTTCATGCCCGAATCGCCGGCAGCATCATTCATGGCGCGGCTAAAATCCCGGGCCATGCCTTTTGCTTTGCCAACAAATTGGCCAATTTTGCGAAAAACCACAGGCAATTCTTTGGGGCCAATTACGATTAGGCCAACAATGCCCGCAACCAAAATTTCGGCCCATCCCAATCCAAACATCGAGAACCTTCCTTACAACAGGTGAGTGATAACGATTAGGATTTTTCTTTTTCAGCTTCAGGTGTCACGTCTTTAGCACCTTCAGAAGCGGCTTCTTCAATCTCTTGCTGGCTGTCATTCACGCCTTTTTTGAAAGCGGTGATGCCTTTTCCCATTTCGCCCATCATAGCGGAAATTTTACCCCGGCCAAAAAGCACCAAAACAACGAGGGCGATGATCACGTAGCCCATAGGCGGGATGTTCGTTAGGAATGCAGGGGTCATATCAACTATCCTTTGATTAACTGTTACTCACTTCTAAAACAGTTCTCAGGCGGCAGAAAGCGGCTTCCGTGCATTTTGACGTTGCCGTGGATCTCAACTGCCATTATTCTGTCAGTATGGCACGTAAAGACCGACTTTTTTCATTGATTCAGATACTGCGAGACGGAAACCTCTATCGCGCCTGCGACTTGGCTGCGCTTGTAGGGATGTCTTTGCGCACCCTATACCGAGACATGGACACGTTGGCGGCTTCGGGCGTGCCCATCCGCGGAGAACGCGGGGTGGGGTATCAAATCACCGCAGCTTATACGCTCCCGGCCCTCAATCTCACCAAAACCGAGCTGGAAGCGCTGCATCTCGGGATGGCGGCTGTGGGTGAAAGTGATGATACCGAGTTGGCCAATGCCGCGAAAGCCCTGTCGCGCCGAATTGATGGGGTTTTACCGGAAGACAGTGCAGCAGCGTCGGGTTGGTCTTTCGCCACCTACCCTTTTGCTGATGCGGCGCGTGGGTTTCAGCATATGCCGAAACTGCGGCAATCCATTCGCGCACGGCAAAAGATGCAGATCAGTGTTGGCGGGGATATCTCCAAACTGCGCCCCTTGGCCTTGGATTACTGGGGCAGGCTTTGGACACTGGCGGCTTGGAGCGAGACCGGCAACGGATTTGTGACCATGCGCGTCGATCAAATCGACAGCCTAGATGCGATGCCTGCGGGTTTTGTGGATGAGCCTGGCAAAACCTTAGTGGATTATTTGGCTTGGAATAAGGCGCGTGGGCAAAGAGTGGTCAAACCCTAGGCAGGCCGAGGGAATACGTAACAATGTTTGCGCGGTGCCAGCAACCAAAACGGCGTGCCCGCTTTTGGTAAAAACACTGAAGGGACCGAGGCGGTCAGAATATCCCCCTGTTCCAGCTTGAAATCTACCAGCGAATTTTGTCCCAAGAACCGGGCCCGTTGCACTTTAGCCCGTGCCGCTTGGCCCATCGAGTCGGTTGGGGTTGGCCCTTGTCCGGCACGGTCAAAATCAATCCGCAGATATTGTGGACGAATAACGATATCTAAGATCGTGCCATCCGCATGGCCGGGCGCAAAAAACTCACCAAAGGGCGTTTGTGCCAAAGAACCTTTCACCTTAGACGTCATTACGTTGATATTACTAAAAAAAGATGCAGCGTCCCGATCAGCCGGTGAATTGTAAATCGTATAGGGCGCGCCTTTTTGCACTATCCGGCCCCCACGCATCAGGGCAATCTCATCCGACATTTTCATGGCTTCGGCGGGATCATGCGTCACCATCAAAACAGCCGCGCCATCTTCGCGCAGCACTTTGAGTGCTTCATCCCTAACGCCGTCGCGCAACCGGTCATCCAGCCCTGAGAATGGCTCATCTAACAACATGATTTTCGGGCGAGGAGCCACGGCTCGTGCAAGGGCAACGCGCTGTTGTTCGCCTCCTGACAATTCATGTGGCATTTGCGCGCCGTAGCCTGCCAAATCGACCCGTTCGAGCAGCTCATGCGCCCGGGTCTTCCGGGCTGATTTTGCACCACGCAGCCCAAAAGCCACGTTTTCCCATACAGATAGATGCGGAAATAGAGCAAAATCTTGAAACATCATGCCAATATTACGTTGCTCTGGTGGTAAACTGCGAATGCCGTCGCAAACCAATGCACCATCCACGAAGATCTGACCGCTGTCTTGACGCTCAACCCCGGCCACAATGCGCAAAGTGGTTGATTTTCCGCATCCTGATGGACCCAACAAACAGGTCACCTGCCCCTGTTGCAGGCTTAAGCAGACATCATCCGCTGCCGTTAGCGCATCAAATCGACGCGATATATTTCGAATTTCAAGCCTCGGATTCGACAAGAGAACGCGCCTAACTGACAAAAACACTCAGGCTTGTTTAAGTGCGAAAGGTTAAATTAGCAACAGTTCGCCTCTGCGGCATCTGCGTAAGCCACAGCCTTCAAAATGCCGTAATGCTTGTCGAAATTTCTGATAAAATCCATATCTGGTGCAAATCTAGTCTGATCGAGCATATGCCATGTATTGGCGCATACCGGAGAAACTTTGCTAGTCTCAGTCAAATGATGGCCATCCAGTGGCAAACAAGGGTGCAATTCTCGATCGTACCTTTGTAAATCACTGCTTGGCCATAGTTTTCACAGTCGCTTTCCAATGCATTCAATTTCCAAAGCCTATACGTGGCCGAGGTGAATTTTAACGGCCCCACAGCCGCCTCAAATAAAGGTTTTTAATGGTAATAGGCCGGTGCCATAACCAAGCGGGGATAAGTAAACCCAGAAGTCTTAGGCAAATTAAAAAAATCATTCTAATAAAGCGCACCCGACAGGCATTCACTATATAACACGTGATCGCGCCATTACGGCAGGCACGCGACGATCTGCGTAGACATCAGAGAAATACATCTACCCGCCCGGCTTTCGACAAATTGAAAGCCGGGCGCAGCACCTCCAGTTTATCTGTCGCAAGGTTCACAACGCGATTGAACACAATAACATCGAAGGAGGTCAGATCGAGCGGCAAATCTTCCAAGCGTTCATTGGATTCTTTATGAAACTCAACATTAGATTTTGCATAGCCATAAGCGTCGCGATGATGGTCTTGGTGGGTACGCGCCACATCAAGTTGTTCATCGGTCATATCGCTTCCCCCAACGAACCCTTGCTCGGCAACCATTTGTGGCAGGGCGTAAACATCACGGCCAGCGCCACACCCTAAATCCAAAAACCGCACACTTTTCAGAGCTTCAGGTGCAATCAATCCGCACCCGTAATAGCGCATCAAAACTTCATCATGCATCGGAGAGAGAACTTTTCAGCCAAGTAGGTATTTCAGCAAGCTCGCAAAGGCATTGGTCTGAAGAGCGGCTGAAGATTGCAAAACTTTGCCATAATAATCCTAAACGTTTTTATGTTGCATCGGGGCCTCAAAATTGTTCACATAAAATTAAAACTACACATCAGTGCAAACAAGCGACAACATCGTTTGCAACACGGGTAAGTGATTAATATAAATATAAACTGTAAGAGAGAGGAACCGTGGCGCCCCTTCGGTTATAACCGTTAAATCGTTGCATTGGTACCTCCACCGTCCAGCAAAATATTTTGACCAACGATATAGCCCGCATGTTGAGAGCATAAAAACGCACAGGCCGCACCAAATTCTTCGGCAGTGCCATAACGGCGTGCCGGGATTGAGGCTTGGCGTTGTTTTTGAGCTTGCTTCATCGTAATTCCCTCCGCTTTCATCACGCCACTGTCCAATGACACAGCGCGATCGGTGGCATGAATGCCAGGAAGTAGGTTGTTGATGTTCACGCCCTTGTCGGCCACCTGCCGCGCCGTGCCGGCGACATAGCCTGTAAGGCCCGTACGCGCTGCGTTGGACAGGCCCAAAACTGCGATGGGAGCTTTCACCGATTGGCTGGTAATGTTCACAACCCTACCCCACCCGCGAGCCATCATACCCGGCAGGCAGGCTTTCATCAGGGCAATGGGTGTCAGCATATTGGCATCCAAGGCCGCAATAAAATCATCTCGTTCCCAATCGGACCACAGACCCGGAGGCGGTCCACCTGCATTGGTGACCAAAATATCAACGTCGCCCGCCGCCACAATAATCATCGCTTGGCCCTCGGCCGTTGTAACGTCACAAGCCACCGCAGTGACTTGCACCCCATAGGTTTCACGAATTTTTGCGGCGGTGGTTTCGAGCACCTCCGCGTTGCGCCCATTGATCACAACATTGACACCCTCGGCAGCCAAAGCCTCTGCACAGCCACGCCCCAACCCTTTGGAAGAAGCACAAATAAGTGCTTTTTTACCTGAAATTCCCATGTCCATCGTTTGTCATCCTTGCAAGCATTTATTCTAACTATCACTCATTAAGCAGCCTGAACAATGCGCGTCAAAAAAAAATTAAAAAAGTGTAAATTTAAGCTTACTTATACACCGTTCACTGCAAAATCCAAACGTTGTGATGTGAGATGATGCGGAAGTTATCAGTTACTTGATCTCGAAAGCTGAGCCACTCTTTTCGCAGCACCTCTCGCATAAAGTTCAAGATTGCGTTGGCGAAGTGTTTTTGCGTTGGATAGTGCCGATTATGGGTGAAGTGGCTGTGCATGACGGCCCAGAGCCTCTCGATGGGATTGAGATGAGGGCAATAGGGCGGCAGTTGGATCAGATGAATGCGACAGTTTTTGCGCGACAG
>Ga0206130_10000035_pt1 | contig 228839 bp, 220 predicted proteins | sample Helgoland_Spring_9_FD_148637 | JGI IMG/M metagenome (GOLD analysis project Ga0206130, IMG submission 148637) | Pelagic subsurface seawater microbial communities from Kabeltonne, Helgoland, North Sea - Helgoland_Spring_Bloom_20160512_1 | ecosystem: Environmental > Aquatic > Marine > Epipelagic...
CACCTGTTTACCATATGGTAATGAAGAAAAAATTAGCCACTTGGGACAGAGATTTTGCTACTGAGGGTGAACAAGCCTTAGCTGCTAAAATTAATGCTCAAGCTGGTTATGAAATGCCAGAAGGGCACGACTCTTACGGCGTTATCTAAAACGACCCTAGATATGGGCCTGAAGTGAAAACTTCAGGCCCATAATTTTTTAAAAGGCGCTAAGACCTGAAATTGTACACGTCTAGTCTACATAACGATCTATAGAGGTATTTGAGATGGAAGTTAAATGGGATGAAAATGTATGTTCACATGCCGGTGTGTGTGTAACAACACTACCAAATGTGTTTAAAGTTGAAGATGGCAATTTTGTCATCGATCAAGAGGCTGCTTCGGAAGCCGAAATCAGAGACGTAGTCTCAAAATGCCCTTCTGGCGCTTTGTCAATTCAGGGTTAGTAACAAGTTTTTTTTAATAAATTAAATCTAAGTGGAGGAAGGTTAAATGGCTATTGGAGATCATTTATCAGATGTAAAAGTCCTTTGGGGCGTTGCAGGTTGTGCTAATACAAGTAAAGTTCTTTTAACAGCTGCAGAAAAAGGTGTCGATATCGACGGCCGTTCTGTAGATGTGAGTTCAGATGTTGAAATGAACGACATTAAAAAGTTCTCACCTTTTGGTTCTGTTCCAGTACTTAAAGATGTTGACTTCTATATCTATGGTACGGAAGCCATTATGTCATATCTAGATGACAAGGGTTTTGGGCCATCTTTAGTACCACGTAACGGTGTAATCCGTGCTGTACATTACCAATGGTCACACATTGCAACTGCGCATTTTGGTCCAGCAGTAAGCCGACTAACTGAAGGTGATGATAGTGCAATGGATTGTGTTAAAAATGGCTTAGCAGCACTTGAAGCCCAATTAAATAGCCGTAACAAACGTGGCGACTATATTGTTGGTGAATTCAGCTTGGCTGATATCCACTGGGCGCCAAGCGTTCATGCACTATGCCTACACAACCAAGAGTCTCTAATCGACTCATTGCCTGGTGTTAAAGCTTGGTGGGCAAACATGAAAGTAAGAAAAAGTATGAGCAAAGAAAACTATGTTGCATACACAGTACTTCCTTCTTTAGATGAGATTCGTAGTAATAAATTACGTTCTATTAGCATAAACGTCTAAGATTTATTATTACTATCTAACTTTAAGAAAGAAATATAACTATGTTTGGTTTTTTCAAAAACAAGAAACAAGATTTAATAGCTAAGGTTAACGGCTCTGAAATGTTAACAGTAAAAGCTGGAGATAACCTTTTAAAGACAGCGCTTGAGGCCGACTTAGCATGGCCACATGACTGTCGAGTAGGTAGTTGCGGTCAATGCAAGTGTCGTTTAGTCGAGGGTAAAATTAAACCTTTGGCTGATTTCAGTTATGTGTTGGACGGAGATGATTTACAAAATGGGTATATTTTGGCCTGTCAAACACAGCTTAAGACGGAGATAGAAGTCGAAGTAGAGCTGTTATCTGAGAGTGAACGGCAGCATCATTGGGAAACAGATGCCGTCATATCACAAATTCGTGATTTGACGCATGATATCAAAGAAATTGCCGTTAAAATTGATGATCCTTCGGTTACTAATATTGATGAGCTTTTGTATAAAGCAGGTCAATATGCAGACCTTAAGATTCCAGAACTGTCAGAAGGTAGGAGCTATTCATTTGCTAGTGCACCTACATTAGGCCAAGATGAATTCTTGTTTTACATCCGGAAAGTGCCGGGTGGTGAATTTACTGAATGGTTATTTAAAGAAGATCGTACCGGACAGTCTTTAACCATGAGTGGCCCTTATGGCCACTTTGGTTTGGCTGACGATATCCAAACTATGAACTGCGTAGCAGGTGGTAGTGGTATGAGCGCCATTATAAGTGTTATAGAAGGCGCTCTAGAAGCAGGGCAAAAACGCGACGTCAGATTTATCTTTGGTGCGCGGACACAAAAAGACTTGTACTGTAACAAAGAAATTGAAAAACTAGCTGCAGATTGGCAAGCTAAAGGCTTGGGTAACTTTGAATATGTACCTTGCTTATCAGAAGAGCCTGAAGATAGTGATTGGCAAGGTAGCAGAGGTTTATGTACTGAGTTTATCGTTGATGAAGAATCAGGTTTAGCTGGACAAGCATATCTATGTGGTCCGCCTGGCATGATCGATGCCGCTATCAGTGTCTTCGAACAAAATGGTATTGGCAGTGATGCAACATACTTCGATAAGTTCTTGGATAAAAGTAATACACATCCAGTTAATTAAAAATAATAATGGCGGAAAGCCAAGACATTTTATAATAAAATAGGGGGAAAATATGGCTTCATTTAAAGCAATAATATTAATGGTAATTTGGACAGCAATCGCAGGTTATGGCTTGTTCACAATTGGTGCTCATGAGCACTTCAGAAACCCAGTTTGGGCTTTAGGAACAGGTTTAGCATTATTAGTCACTCATATGATTAATATGGCAATCTATTTCAAAGTTGCTGGTGAGCGTCCATTCGAATGGTTTAGATAAACCACTCAAAAATAAGTAAAAAATAAAGCAACGGCCCTCGGGTCGTTGCTTTTTTACAACAAGAAGAAAATTTTTTATGGTTTTTTGAGACAAAACCAGTAAAAACGTAGACTTAAACGACATTATCATTATATAGTCGGTCTCAACACGATGTGTTAAAGACTAACGCTATTTTATTGATTTTAGTATGAAATAATATAGCGAAAATAATAATAAAGAAGAAGCATGATGCTTGCTTAATTAAGCTTTCTACTTGTTTCATTTAGGCAGAAAGTTTCATTAAAAGTTTCACGTTGAAAATTAAACCTTTGAAAAACAACAAATGAGGCATATAAATGAAAAAATTTAATCGCTTAGCCTTGTCAACTGCGCTGCTTGCAGCAACGTCGACTGGCGTAATGGCAGGGCCATACGGCTATGACCTACATAATGTTTTAGCGCCTGTTTCAGCTTCAATGGCTGGTACAAGTATCGCTAAACCATTAGATAACGTATCAGCGCTATTTGGTAACCCAGCGGGTCTTTCTGATTACCGTGGTACAGAATTTACTTTCGGTGCAACTTGGTATAAACCAAGTGCTGTTTTAGAGCATAATGGTTCTATTACAGGTGCAGCTGGTGGCGGCGCATTCAAGCAAAGCAACCGTAACGAAGGTTATATCGTTCCTCAAATCGCTGTAACACAAGACCTTCGTGGACTAGGTATTCCTGGTACTTTGGGTGCTGGTGTCACAGTCACTAATGGTATCGGTGTTGAGTATCGTAAAGAAGCTAATTCATTAGGTGCGAGTGCAGAGTTAATCTATGTTGGTGCAAACTTTGGTTTGAGCTGGGACTTTACAGAGAATCTAACTTTAGGTGCCGCGATGACGACTACCTATGCCATGTTAGATCTAGGTCTAACTTCGACATCAGCGAACACACATGACATCGGCTTTAAAGGCTCTTTAGGTCTGACTTATGACCTACCACATGCTACAACAGTCGGTTTGTTCTATCATTCTGAATTGCGTCAAGACTTTGATGATATTATTCAAACATCACTCAGTGGTGGCCCAATTTTAGCTCCAGGTGGAGCTACCGATGGTGAAATGACTAACCTTATTATTGAGCAACCTCGTACCTTAGGTATTGGTATCAGTAATGAAATGTTAATGGATGGTAATTTATACCTTGCTGCTGACTTGATGTATAAAAACTGGGCCAATGCTGAGTTTTGGCGTGATGTCTATGTTGATCAATGGATCTTCTCAATGGGTGCACAATTAACACAAGGCCCATGGGAATTCCGTGCAGGTTATGGTTATGCCGATGATCCTACCCGTGAAAACGTCGAAGGACTTGAGCAATTAAATAATGCTTGTGCTGGCCTACCTACCAGTTGTACTGTTATTCCAACAGGTAATAATGCTGTCGGTATCGCTGTAACAGAATACCTCCAAGCAGCGCAAACTCAAGTTATCTATCGTCACCGTGTCACAGCGGGTGTCGGTTATAAAGGCTTCTTAGCCCCATTCTTGGATTTAGATATGCATGCTGCATATCAGCTTGAAGAAGATAGAGACTACGGTTCAGGTACTCTTGGAGCTGCTACAGTTAACCATACTAATTCTGAAGTATCTTCATGGCATGCTGGTTTCGCACTAACATGGCACTTTGAATAAGCTTTAATGCTTACAAACAATTGTTAAGTTATTGATAATTGATAATTGTTAATGCTAGAACTTAAAGCCAGGGCCTATGCCCTGGCTTTTCGTATCAACTATAAAACTATTTTTTTAGAGAGAATTTTATGACTAAAATGCTTAAAAGCTTACTAGCTGCGACCGTTTTAATGTTTTCATTAGGTGCATCAGCATCTGAAGAAGCAACAGGCCCAAGTCTTTTTGATCGCCTAGGCGGTGAAGCTGGTGCAAGACAAATTGTTGCAGACACATACCATAACCACACTGTAAACCCTATCGTAAAAAACCGTTTTTCATACAGCGATGCTGAATATGTTAAACAACGTGTATACGAAATCTTTGCAATGGCGACTGGCGCACCAGAAGTCACTTATGATGGTGATTTAGCGGCTATTCACAAGCCAATGAACATCAATGAAATGGAATTTAATGCTATTGTTGATGATGTTATGGCTGCATTAGCTAAAAACAATGTCGCTCAACAAGAGCAAAATGAAGTCTTAGCGATCCTTTGGGGTGCGAGACCTGCAATTGTCAACATGAATGTGACAACGCAAACATTAACAGTTCCAGCTGAACCAGCACCCGCTCACTAAATTAGTAAGCAATAAAGCGGTTCAAAAAGCCCGACTTTCTGTCTAGAAAGTCGGGCTTTTTTATTTGTAATCTACCTTTAGATTACTTCCCGTTTTCCTCATACATTTCTTAGTAATAGTATCCCTCCTTAGTCAAAACCTGTCTGGTAATTATTCGTTATAATCAATAACAAAGTCACTGTAAAATCATCTATCTACAATAAGTTTTCGTTAGCACATAAATTGGCAAAAAGTGATAAAGCAGGTATAGTCACGCCTTTTAAAATTAGCGTAACAATTCAAATGACTGATTTAGTATTCCACAAAGCAGAGAAATATATAGAAGAAGATTTAGAGTATTATTTCTCTGGTGAAAGAGATATCCATAGTCAAGTAAAACCAGGCCAGGATATATATAGTTTTACCCCTAATTCAACGCATTTGAATGTAGATCTTAACGATGGAAAAATCGGCAATTTATTTTTTCCTTTTGCTCAAGGATCGCTTGATCGTATTTATATCGGCATCAGCTTCCCCTTGTTCGCTAATAGTTGGGGAGCAGCATTTCTAAGTCACTTGATGACCTTGGTAAAGCCGGGGGGTTGTGTTGTATTGCCTGTCTATCCGGAGATGCAAGCATCAGAAAAAAATTATTGGTCTAGAAGTATCCTAGAAAATATTTTCATTAGCCGTAGTCGCTGGAAGGGCATGAGTAATATTTGGGCAGAAAATGATGGTGTTATGTCGATGAGAATTGGCCGTAAACCCGCCCCTCAAATTGCTAGCAATGCACGCTATATATTTACACAAGGTAGTAAATCGGCATTCAGACAGATGATGTCAACTGAGACATCTACGAATCTTGCTGAGCAATTTCTAAGTCTCCACCTAACACACTGGGAAAGCGCCAATATTAGCGCTATTTTGGAAAGAATAATTCAAGATCACTTCGGTAGAAAAGCGGTTGCTTCACTCGCTATTTTAGGCAGACAAACAACTAACCCATTAATCGCTATTGAGTGCTTGCTAAGTCCTTATATTAATATTTCATCAGCCATTAGTGAGACTACAATTGAGCAGACCGCTGCTAATGACTGGCAAGATGCCTCGGATATGCACAATTCACAAATTGAAAATGGCTTATCCGTAGAAAGCACTGGAGCCAGTGCTTTAATGCAAATAGACTCCGTTAATATTATCTTTATTAACACTTTGAGTACTGTTAACCACTTTGATGAACCCGCTGATGTATTAGCAAAAGCTTGGCAGAAATTAAGCCCTAATGGCCTATTAATTGTTTATGATGGAGATCAAAGCCTCGCACCGGAGCAATTACACTCTTTACTATCAAATTTTGGTTCGATTCAACATTACTCTGCCATTGCTGCATCTGAACACAAGACAGATGTTGAAATAAGCCATTACTCTTTACTTATTGAAGAAGAATTACGCGCGGAGAATAAAGATAAGAAGGGTCTATTCTGGGTTGTCCAGAAAAAAGTGTGATAAATGGATTTTCAAGACTCCTATCTTAAGTCGAACTGTAAATATGCTACCAAGAAACAAATAGTTAACTTTAACGTCATAAAAGAAAAACACTATAATTTTATGCAAAATTAGCTATGTTTAGACTAAAGTTTATAAGTACATTTTATTTATTGAAATTCAACACTAAAGTCACTTGAACTATAGTCTCTCAAAGTTCCTACTTTTTATCTGCCATCGCCACAGTCATATTAAACTATTGCTATCATACAATGGCGCGTGGTAAGGTTTACGGTACTGAGTAACTATTACCATACTAAGTTTGGCTTTAGAAACTCGCTTTAAAATCTTGCCATATTTAAGATAGACATTCTGGCAAGATAAATGAGTGAGTATTGACACTTAAAATCGTAATAAATACCCAGCTAACATATCATCGTAGATATTAAGTATGCCGAAGTACATCTTAGTATTCAGAATAATTTTGATATCGACGGTAGAGTTAGAGCTAAACAGAACAAGAAAGAGTTAAGGATTTTTACGTACTAGCAGATATAACTGAATATAGTAAAGTATACCCTCGACGATCATTTTTATTAGTACTAATTTGCAGGTGGATAGTGAAAAATTTATCTGAAGAAAAAACAGCTGATTTGCTTAAAGAAATCAAAACAGAAGCAGCGGAATTACCTCAAAAGAAACGACGGGATTTCATGCTTAACGGATTAAAACTAACAGCGGGGACAGCACTAGCAACTAGTGTAGGTAAAGTTCTAGCAGGTGAAGAAAACCTACCCCCAAATATTCCAACATGGCAAAAAACCCTAGGACGAGGCGTTGTCTCTGTTCCCTACGGGCAGCCATCGAAGCATGAAGCAGATCTCGTTAGACGAACTGTTGAATGGTTGACTGCTGACGAGATCGCCTCTATCAGTATGACACCACTTCATAAGCAGAAAGGTATTATTACACCAAGCGGCTTGCACTTTGAACGCTACCATGGTGGCGTACCCGAAGTCGATCCTGACGATCATCGTCTTATCATAAACGGTTTGGTTGAGCGACCTCTGATCCTGACAATGGATGAGATCATGAGCTTCCCATCAGAATCACATATCCATTTCCTTGAATGTCCAGCTAATGGCGGTATGGAATGGCGTGGCGCACAAATGGAAGCCCTTCAATTCACGCATGGCATGATCAGTGGCTCTGAATGGACCGGCGTTAAGCTCTCGACCATCCTACAAGAAGTCGGTGTTAAGCCTGAAGGTAAATGGGTCTTGGCCGAAGGTGCGGATGCCGCAGGTATGACACGAAGCATTCCTATGGAAAAAGCAATGGACGATGCAATGATTGTCTTCGCCCAAAATGGTGAGATGCTAAGGCCTGAACAAGGTTATCCAGTACGTCTATTTACACCAGGCTGGGAAGGCAACACCAGCGTCAAATGGCTACGCCGTTTAGAAGTTGGTGACATGCCGTGGATGCACCGTGAAGAAACCTCTAAATACACAGACCTATTGGCCGATGGTAAAGCACGTAAGCACAGTTATGTTCAGGAAGTGAACTCCGTTATTACTAGCCCATGTCCAGAAAGCCCAGCTAAGCGTAAAGGTATAATGCAGTTAGAAGGGTTTGCTTGGTCTGGCCGAGGGAAAATCACGCGCGTTGATGTCTCTCTAGACGGTGGCGTGAATTGGCAACAAGCTAAACTGAAAGGTTTAGTGTTAACCAAATCAATGACTCGTTTTAGTATGGAAATTAACTGGCAAGGTGAACCACGGCTTCTTCAAAGTCGCGCGATTGATGATACAGGCTATGTACAGCCGACGTATGCTCAGTTACGTGAAGCTAGAGGCACAAATTCAATCTACCATAAGAATGCTATCCATACATGGCAGTTAAATACAGATGGGACGGTAAACAATGTACAACTCGGTTAAGAAATATTTCAAAGTACTCGTTTTAGCTACTGCAGCTCAGGGGCTTTTTGCTTCTACAGCCTATGCACAAGATCCTGGTCATTACGGGCTTGGCCGCATTGCTACTGAAGAAGAAATTGCTGGCTGGGACATTGATGTTCGACCTGATGGCTTAGGACTACCTGAAGGTAGTGGCTCTGTTTCAGTTGGTGAGGGTTTATATGAAGCACAATGTGCATCATGTCACGGTTTATTCGGTGAAGGTGAAGGCCGTTGGCCGATCCTGGCCGGTGGTTACGACACACTGACAGATGATCGCCCTCAGAAAACAGTCGGCAGTTACTGGCCGTATGCTAGCACCTTATGGGATTACACCCGTCGTGCAATGCCATTTACTGCGCCACAATCTTTAACAGTTGATGAAACCTATGCAATTACAGCCTATGTTCTTTATCTAAATGAGCTTGTTGAAGATGACTTTGTTTTGACTAAAGAGAACTTTTTGACAGTTGAAATGCCAAATGCAGACGGGTTCTTTCATGATGATCGCCCTGATGTTAAGAACAAAGCTTGCATGAAAGACTGTAAAGACCCTGCATCAATTAAAGTGATTTCAACGATTGCTGGAGTGTCACCAACAGAACACCTTGAAGAAGGTGCTGAGGAAGAGAGTGCTGGAGAAGCTGTTAATGAACATGGTAAGCAGGTTTATAAACAGTCATGTGCAGTGTGTCATGATCATGGCGTAGCTGGAGCCCCTAAAACGGGTGAAGCTGATGCTTGGACTGACAGAATCGCTACTGGAATAGATACGCTTGCAAAACGTGCTAATGAAGGTTACATGGGTGATGCAGGTATGATGCCTCCTAAAGGTGGCAATATGAGCCTAAGTGATGAAGATGTGACAGCTGCTGTTGAATATATGGTTGAGCAGAGTCAATAAGCTCCGCTAAAAATTAGAGGACATAATCTAAAAATGAAAAAACTAATTCAACTTACCACAATGGCACTTCTATTACCTGTTGGCCTATCATCTGCTCTAGCAAATGACAGACTAGCTGAAGGTAAAGAAATTTCCTTTGATCGCAAAAAAGGTAACTGCCTAGCATGCCATGTGATGGATGATGGCCAACTTCCTGGCTACTTAGGACCTCCGCTTATGATGATGGAAGCGCGTTACCCAGATAGAGAGAAGCTAAAAGCACAAATAGCTGATCCCACTATCCGTAACCCGGCCACTTCAATGCCTCCTTATGGAAAGCACAGAATGTTAACTGAGGACGAGCTAGACAAAGTCGTAGACTATGTCCACTCTTTGTAGCGCATAACAAAATATACAAAAGATAACTTGGAGAAAATATAATGCAAGAAAAACGAAGATTATTGCTGAAAAGCGTGCTGGGGTTCACAACAGTATTAGGAGCTGTTGCTGCAATGCCTAAGCTTGCTATGGCTAAGTGGTCAAAAGCATTTGACATTGAAAATGTTGACGGTGCTTTAGGCGAACTTTATGGCAGCAACGAAATGGCGGCAAGTGATCAAATCAAACTAAAAGTACCTGAAATTGCTGAAAATGGTGCTGTTGTTCCAGTTAGTGTTAAAACAGACCTACCAAACGTGACAAATATCAGCATACTGGCAGATAAAAACCCTCAGCCTTTAGCTGCATCATTCATCATCCCTGAAGGCACAGCCGCAGACGTTTCTATTCGTATTCGTCTAGGTGAAACGCAAGTAGTATCAGCCGTTGTTGAGTCCAATGGCAAGCTATATACAACTGAACAAGAAGTTAAAGTTACCATCGGTGGCTGTGGCGGTTAATTAAAGATATTGAGGTCAAATAAATGAAAGTTAAAGCAAAAATGAAAAAAGACATGGCTGTTGTCAAACTGCTTGCCAAGCACCCAATGGAAACAGGGTTGCGCAAAGACAAGAAAACAGACAAAGTCATACCAGCAAAATATATCCAAGAGCTTATCTGCAAGCATGGTGATAAAGTGGTTTTTGAAGCTAACTTTGGTCGCGCTGTATCTAAAAACCCTTATGTTTCATTCTCATTTGCAGGCGCTAAAAAAGGTGATGCCCTTGAGTTAAGCTGGGCTGATAATACAGGCGAAACACTTGTTGTAGATGCTGTAATAAAATAAGAAGGCATAAGGATTTCTATATGAAAGCTATAACCTATCTGTCTCTTGCATTACTTGGTGCTGGCGCATTTGCAGCACCAACTTATGCAGATCCAAAAGCCGATAACGAAGTCATGCATGAATTCTTTAAGAAGCGTTTTCCGAATGTTGAGTTCGCAGAATTCTCTAATGGAGTTTACGCTTTTGATGAAAATGCTCGTGAACAGTGGCTAGAGATTGAAGACTTTCCGCCATACGAAGATGCGGTCGAGCACGGACAAACTTTGTTTGAAACACCTTTTGCCAATGGTAAAAGTTATGCAGATTGCTTTGAGAACGGCGGCCTTAACATAAGACAAGGCTATCCTAAGTTTGACGCTGATTCAGGACAAGTTGTTACACTTGAACTGGCGATAAATGAATGCCGCACTGCTAATGGTGAGGAAGCGCTTCCATATGGCAGAGGTGACATCGCTGCCATCTCAGCCTATATGGCAACAACTTCAGCGGGTGAAATAATTAATGTTGTTGTGCCAAGCGATCCTAAAGCACTTGCAGCATATGAAGCGGGTAAAAAATTATTTTATGAGCGTCGTGGTCAACTAAACATGGCCTGTGCAACGTGTCATGTTCATAGTGCTGGGGGCCAAATTAGAGCAGATATATTGAGTCCTGCACTAGGCCATACAACGCACTTCCCTGCATATCGTTTTGCGGTGGAAGACTTAGTGACGATTCAGCATCGTTATGCAGGCTGTAACAAACAAGTAAGAGCAAAACCATTCGAATTACAAAGTGAAGAGTACCGTAATCTCGAGTACTACCATGCACATATGAGCAATGGTCTTCCTGTTAATGGCCCTGGTTCAAGGAAATAAGATTATGGCTAACTATAAATCTAACAAATTAATCGCGCTTCTATTTACAGCATTGTTCATCACTGCATGTAGTGAATCAGGCAATGATGCAGCTGTATCGGCGGATCCTGAAGCAGCGTTAAAGCAACTAATGCATGAGGCTAAAGAAGCACAAGCACATGCACACCAACTTGGGTTCGAATGGAGTAATACGCAATCAATATTGGATGAAGGCCAAGCTGCACAAAAAGCTGGCGATCATGCAAAAGCACATGCTCTATACCAAGAAGCGAAACACCAGTCTGTATTAGCCGTAGAGCAGGCTAACTATGCCAACGAACATTGGCAACTACTCGTTCCTGGCAAATGATTAAGTTACTTACTTGCTGAACAATCAAATTAACCAAAGGAAATCAACATGAATAAAACAACCCTTAAAGCAGCTGCGCTGTTTTTATCGCTATTCGCAGTAGGTACCGCATCAGCTCTTGATGTACAGATTACACCTGACCTTCCATCTGTAGATGTTAATAATCATGGTGAAACTGTTACCATCATGAGAAATCAGGACACAAAAAATACTATCAACCCTGATTATGCAAAAACCTCAAGAAAATGTCCTCCGTTCTGCATCCGCCCAATTAAGCTTGCTGAAGGCGTAGAAACATTGGGTGAGCTTGAAATCATTCATTATGTAAAAATGCATAGTGATGGTGATGATTCAATTATGATCATTGACTCTCGTACACCTGATTGGGTTGCTAAGGGCACTATCCCTGGCTCAGTCAACATTCCTTGGACACACCTAGATACAGCAAAAGGCGCTAGCCCATTTGATATTGCTGAAATTATGCAAGAAAAATTTGGTGTAGAAGAACAAGAAGGTCTTTGGAACTACAACAATGCTAAAACATTAGTCATGTTCTGTAATGGTATGTGGTGTGGTCAATCACCAAGAAACATCCTTACGCTATTAAAGTTTGGCTACCCAGCACATAAAATCAAATGGTACCGTGGTGGTATGCAAAACTGGGAAACTTTAGGTCTGTCTACTGTTAAACCTAAATAAAACCCCTTAAGCCACACAAGCTACAACAATGACTGCCCAGTACTATAGTTAAAAACTTTAGTTCTGGGCAGTTTTTTATGATCTATATTAAAAGTAATGGTTAACTATGAATCGTCGTGAATTTACCCAAATGCTTGCGATTGCAAGCGCAGCCAATATCTTCCCAAAAACAGCTTTTTCTGGTCAAAATTGTGAAGATAAAGAGAAAATGTATGATATCCCCACTTTTGGTAATGCACGATTGCTTCATATTACAGATAGCCATGCTCAGTTATTACCCATCTATTTTAGAGAGCCGAGTGTCAATATCGGAATCAATGAGGAAGATGGCAAACCACCACATATCGTTGGCCAGCATTTCTTAGACTTCTATGGCTTGCCATCTAGCGGCATGAAGACGCATGCTTTCACCTCTCTAGACTTTACGAGTAACGCGCATAAATTCGGTAAAGTTGGCGGCTATGCTCACCTAAGTACACTCGTAAAGCAATTACGACAAAGTTATGGCGACAATGATCGTTCGCTACTTCTCGATGGTGGTGATACATGGCAAGGTTCTGCAACAGCCTATTGGACTCGCGGTAAAGACATGGTTGAGGCCTCAAATATTCTTGGTGTTGATGTCATGACAGGGCACTGGGAGTTTACCTATCAAGATACTGAGGTTCTTGAAAATGTGGAGGCATTCAATGGTGAATTCATCGCTCACAATGTAAAAGTTAACGAAGATGCATTATTCGAAGGCTCGCCAGCTTATGATGAAGATACCGGCAATGCGTTTAAACCTTACACCATTAAAGAGATGGGCGGCCATCGCGTAGCTGTTATTGGACAAGCATTCCCATACACACCCATTGCAAATCCTAAGCGCTTTATTCCTGACTGGACTTTCGGAATACAAGCACAAGAGTTACAAGCCTTGATAGATGAAGTTCGCGAATCGGAACAACCTGATGCCGTAATTTTGCTATCTCATAACGGAATGGATGTTGACATCAAATTGGCTGCAACAGTGACAGGACTTGACGTCATTTTAGGCGGGCACACTCATGATGGTATACCAAAGCCCGTTCATGTAAAAAATGCTGGCGGTCAAACGCTTGTTACCAACGCTGGTTCAAATGGTAAATTCGTCGGAGTCTTAGATCTTGAGCTTGGTAAGGGCCATGTCAAAGATTTCCGCTATACCTTATTACCTGTATTTTCTAATTTCATTGAAGCTGATAAAGAAATGGAAAGCTTTATTAATGACGTTAGAAGCCCATACCTAGACAAATTGACTGAAGAACTTGCTGTCTCGGATGAGTTGTTATATCGCCGAGGCAACTTTAACGGGACTTTTGATCAAGTTATTTGTGATGCCTTGCGTAAAGTGGGTGGCGCTGATATCTCACTATCTCCTGGCTTCAGATGGGGTACAACAGTACTGCCAGGCCAAAGCATCACGATGGAACACGTTATGGATCAAACATGCATAACCTATCCAGAAACCTATGTAAATGAAATGACCGGTTCACAGATCAAGGCTATTCTTGAAGACGTCTGTGACAATATTTTCAATTTGGATCCATTCTATCGTCAAGGCGGCGATATGGTTCGCGTAGGGGGTATGGATTATGTCTGTGATCCTCTAGGGCAGTTTGGCCATCGAATCAGCAATATGACTTTAGATAACGGCACCGTCATTGAGGCTGATAAAACTTATAAAGTAGCGGGTTGGGCAACGGTCAACTCACAAGCTGAAGGCCCTGCGATTTGGGATGTTGTCGGTGACTATTTACGTGACAAAAAACAATTTTCAATAGAAAAAATGAATGTGCCTAAACTAAAAAACATGCAAGGAAATAAAGGTATTATTTCTTAGGGAGTCACTTTAAAAATCAACCATAAAAAGGAGGCTCAGCCTCCTTTTTTTATGGTTGACATCTTTAGCATAGAGAGTATTATCTATTCTATACCGACTGGTTGGTATAATATGAACAGCGTACAGTACAGTAAACACTATAAGTTTAGTAGCCCAAAGGTTTAATACCGTATGCAACTCAAATTTTAATAAGAGGGTAGAGATATGTCCGAAGTAAACATGAAAGTAAAAGAAGCTTTAATAAAGATGATTGGTAATGTCCAAGCTAATCCAGATTCATCTATTGTGCCGTACACTGCTTCTACAGAATTAGTGGAAGATGTTCGCTGTAGAGCCAAAGTCAGAAACCTTCCAGAAGTTATCATTGACGAACCCCCTGTTCTCGCTGGACAAGATGCAGGCTTAAGCCCCGTCGAGCACATCCTAATAGCCTTAGGAACTTGCCAAGAAATCATGTTCGCAGCTTATGCCTCTGTGATGGATATTCCTCTCGATTCGGTTAAAGTAGACCTAAAAGCAAACCTAGATGTGAAAGGGCTGTTTGGCTTAGATGAATCTGTACCTGCCGGTTTTACTGATATCACTTATGAAACCACGCTTGTAAGTCCAGCTGATAACGCCACACTTATGAAGTTAGTTGAAGCTGCTGAGAGCCATTGTCCAGTTTTAGATATGTTAACTCGCGAAGTCCCTGTCAGTGGTAATGTCACTATTAATGGTCAAGATATGAATAGCATCTAAATAAGGCCTATAAAAAGCTAAGCCGACACTGATTTTTAACGCATCATGCATATTTTGATCGAGGAAGATCGACGTCAGTGCTCGGAATAGCAATGAATATAATGCTAAACACTTTCTAGTAGTAAATTTCTCACTCAATCTCTAGTAAGCTGCTTTACCAAACTGTCATAACATGTGAATATTGCCCGTATTGTTCTATAAAGAAAATGCCATTAATTATGATGCGACTATTAAATTTTTTCTTCCTGCTTCCTTTAGTATTTGCTTCTAACACCGTCCTAGCCGGCTATCTTGAAGTTACCTTTCTTGGTACAGGGACACCTCAACCGGATATAGACCGTTTTGGCCCAGCAACAATGGTTGAGGCGAATGGTAGGTATTTTCTTTTTGACACTGGCCGAGGCGTCACTATCCGGCTAAAACAAGCGGGTATCCCCCTATCAAAAATAGAACACGTCTTTTTAACTCATCTACACTCAGATCATGTATCAGGTTTAGCAGATTTGATGCTGACAGGCTGGATCTGGCAACGACAAAATCCTTTGACTATAACAGGGCCGAAGGGAACCCAAGCATTAGGCCATCACCTAGAACAAGCCCATCAAGCAGATATTGCATATCGATCAGCGAATACTCGCCTTGATGCTGAGCACGCCAAAATTAAAAGTCATGAGATAAAAAAGGGGGGGGAAGTAGTCTACGATAATGATGGAATCAAAATCACTGCCTTCCTTGTCAACCATTACCCAGTTGAACCAGCTTATGGTTATAAAATAGAAAGCGGGGAGCAATCTATCGTTATTTCTGGTGACACCAGCTATTCAGAAAACTTGATTTTACATGCAAAAGAGACCGATTTGCTCATCCATGAGATTGCTGATGCCGAACAACAATTAATTACAAACAACCCTCGCCTAAAAAGAGTGATGGCTTACCATACAACCCCGGAACAAGCAGCATCAATTTTAAACCAAGTTAACCCAAAACAAGCCATATTCACTCATGTCCTATTGTTTGGTATTGACGAACAGCAGGTTAGCAAAAAAATTAAAAACCTTTACAGGGGTAAATTTCATATTGCTAATGATCTATTAAGAGTAGGCGTTGGAAAAGAGATAAGGCTTTATCCAGAAAACAGTCGAATTATGAGATAAAAGCAGGTCATAGCTCAATTCTCTATGCCTAGTTTTTCCATAAAAGTAAGCAAGACAAATATAACTGATATATATCAATAAAACAGATTCGATACTAGTATTAATACTAGGCCTTTTTTAGACATCATTGATGTATCATCCGTGTAGGTATCTATCTATATAGGTATGACATTAAGTATATTGATGCCTGCATATGAACGCATCGATCATAAAGCTACGAACCTCGTTAGAGTAAAGTATCGAAATAGCGTGTGATTAAGAAACAGGTCATAAACCTGTTTGTTAGATGATGCGAATTGTAAATTTAGGAGATGATATGAATATTAAGAAATTTATCAGTACCCCGCTAAAAGTGATGGCGCCTCTAGCCACTGCTGCAGTTATGGCGACCAGCCCAGTAATGGCTGATGAAACATGTATGTCACCATACATGGTTAAAATCGTAGGGCAAGAAGACTTCGTTTACGTTTGGACTCTTGGTGTTGAAGGCTTAGGCGATGGTCAAGATAAAATGGTTACAGTTGATGTAAACCCTAAATCTGACCACTACGGCAAAGTTATCCACACTGAATCTGTCGGTGGTCGTAACGAAGCACATCACTCTGGTTTTACGGATGATCGTAAATACCTTTGGGCTGGTGGTCTAGATTCAAACAAAATCTTTATCTTTGACGTTCACACTGATCCAGCTAAAGCTACTTTAGTTAAAACTATCGATGACTTCGTTAGTAAATCAGGTGGTGTTGTTGGTCCTCACACAACTTACGCTCTTCCAGGTCGTATGATTATTACAGGTCTATCTAACAACCAAGACCATGGTGGTCGTACTGCGCTAGTTGAGTACACAAACCACGGTGAATATATCGGCACTTACTGGATGCCTACTGATGACAACCTTCAAGGTGCTGTCAAAAGTGGTCAATTCGCAGATGGTTACGGTTATGACGTTCGTGCATTACCTTCTAAAAACGTAATGTTAACTTCTTCATTCACTGGTTGGTCTAACTACATGATGGACTTCGGTGCTATGTTAGGTGATGCAGAAGCGATGAAACGTTTCGGTAACACTATGGTTATCTGGGACCTTCACACGCGTAAAGCAAAACAAGTCTTAGACGTACCAGGTGCACCTCTTGAAGTACGTTGTGCATGGAAACCAGAAAACCAATACTGTTTCTCTACAACAGCTCTAACTTCACAAATCGTTCTTCTGCATGACAGTGATAACGATGGTACGTGGACAGCTGAAAATGTATCTGATATCGGTGTTCCTTCTGACATCCCATTACCTGTTGATATCTCTATCCAATATGATGACGCTCTTTTATGGGTCAACACATTCATGGATGGTAAAACACGTGCATTTGACATCACTGATCCTCATAACCCTACACAGGTTTATGAAAAACAAATCGGTAACCAAGTGAACATGGTTTCTTCAAGCTGGGATGGTACACGTTTGTACTACACTACTTCTTTACTAGGTAACTGGGATAAGAAAGGTGATGATAACGATCAGTTCATCAAACTATACCATTGGGATGGTAAAGAAATGACTGAACAGTTCTCTATCGACTTCCAAGCTGAGAAGCTAGGTCGTGCACATCAAATGCGTTTTGGTGCTTATTCTCTCTATGGCAAACAAGCCAAAGTAGAAAAAGACGAAAATGCTAAAGTAGCAATGAACAAATAGCTCATTTATTGGTCTACTAAGTTCAAGTTCCAAAAATGAGAGTTAAAAATGACATTCCCAGGTATAAAAGTAGGTATTATTTTATTGGCTTTCTGTTCGGCTCTAAGCCATGCAGAAGAGGTAGTTCCAGCAAGTGAAAGAGAAGTACAGGTTCAATTACTTGCACCTGGTTATGGCGCTCTTAATTTTCCGCTACCAAAGGCAGGGAGCTATTCGCTCCCTGCCTTTGGCGACGCGGCAGATGCTAGAGTTCTAAATGCCGATGGAGAATACGTTAATTACCACGACATATTCAAAGGCAAATACACCCTATTAAGCTTTATCTATACTCGTTGTACTGATGTTAACGGTTGTCCGTTATCGCACTTAGTTTTTAACCGTGTTCAGTCAGAAGGCAACAAAATTCCGGCGATCGCTGACAACTTACAGCTTATCAGCATGAGTTTCGACCCGGAAAATGATACCCCCGAGATTCTAAAAGCACTTAGTCAAGAAGACCACAGTGCGCACGAAGGCCATGATATGAGTGGTCATGAAGGCCATGATATGAGTGCTATGGCTAAGAAAAAAGAAGTTGCGCTGATGTACTTAACAGCCGACTCAGTCGAAAACTTAATGCCTATTGTTGATGATTACGATCAAACGATCCAAAACCAAATCAATGAAGATGGCACGCAATCAGAAAATTTCTCTCATATACTTCGTGTATATTTAATTGATCCAGAACTTAAGATCCGCAATATTTATAGCGTTTCTTTCCTTCATCCAGATATTATTATTAATGACGTCAAAACCTTGATGATGGCAGAGGGCATGATAGAGCTACCTAGCGATATAGCCGCTCTAGCCAAGACACAAGCTGAGGCAGGAGCAAAAGGTGTTCGTGTAGGTGCAAGTGATAGCAAAGAAGGCTATGGCACTGAAGGGTACGAGACTAACTCTCGTGCCATTATCGCTCGTAAAGGTGTAAAAGCAGATTTAATTCGCGTGCTAGAAACAGCCCCCTTAGGCCTTCCTAAGGTCCCCGTTCCTGAAAATAATCCTGTAACAGAAGAAAAAGTCGACCTAGGTAAAAAGCTGTTTTTTGATCGACGCTTATCTTTGAATGACACTTTCTCTTGTGCGATGTGTCATATCGCAGAACAAGGTTATACGAGCCACGAAATGGAAAGAGCGGTCGGTGTAGAGGGTCGAGAAAATCGCCGAAATACACCAACACTCTATAACAGCGCTTATTTATCTCGCTTGTTCCATGACGGTAGAGAAATCAGCCTAGAAAACCTGGTTTGGGACCAACTTACAGGTCGCAATGAAATGGCAATGACATCTATAGGTCAAGTCATTGACAAGATCCGTGGCATTGAAGATTACCAAGGTTTGTTTGAAAAAGCATTCGACGGCCGTGAAGCAGATGTCCTCACCATCGGTCAGGCTCTTGCCAGCTATCAACGTGTATTAGTATCTGGTAATTCTTCTTTTGATCGCTGGTACTATGGCAAAGAACAAGCCGCTATTTCTGAACAAGCTGCCAGAGGTTTTGAATTATTTAAAGGTAAAGCTAATTGCATTGCTTGTCATAGTGTTGAAGAAGACCATGCACTATTCATGGACAACAAGTTACACAATACAGGCATTGGCTTTAATGTCGCCTATGCTAAAGCACCTGAAACAGAACGAATGAACATAGCCCCTGGTGTTTATATTGATGTTAAGAGGTCCATTGTCGACAAGTTTAAAGAAACCATTGGTGATTTGGGCTATTACGAAGTCACCCAGGATCCGGATGATCGTTGGAAGTATCGCACCCCAACACTACGAAATATCGCTCTGACTGCACCTTATATGCACAATGGCTCCATTCCTACACTGAAAGATGTCGTTGCTATTTATAATCAAGGTGGATACCCGGACGATGGTGGCATTATGAAAAATGTCACCCAATCACCATTAATTAAACCTCTGAACTTGACGGAACAGGAAGCAGAAGACTTAGTGGCCTTTTTGAAAACTCTAACTGGCGACAATATTGAAGAAGTAATTTCTGATGCATTTTCAACACCCGTTGGCGATACTCAGCATTAAATTCTATCAATATTTCTGAATAGTCGATGTTAAGGAGGTTATATGCGTACTAGGATTTTGATATCCCTTGCTTTTGTCGCTACTACTAGCTTGTTTGCAAGTTATGCTAACGCTGATAATCATGGTGCGGATATTGTTATTCGTGTTGGTCCAGGCGACAGTAAAGTTGGATATGATACGAAAGATTATAAAACAGACTCCAGGGCTATCTCTGCCCGCGTTGGGGAGCAAACCGATTTGCTCAAGTTCGTAAAAAATCCGCCTTTAGGTTTGCCTCCAATTCCACAACCAGAGCGCAACCCAATTACCGATGAAAAAATCCAGCTTGGTAAAAAACTATTTTTTGATCGCAGACTGTCACTGAATGACACCTTCTCTTGTGCAATGTGTCATATCCCAGAGCAAGGCTTCACCAGCCATGAAGTCGTAAAAGCAGTGGGTGTAGAAGGTCGGTCTGGCCGACGCAACTCACCAACAATATACAATGTTGCTTACCTGACTCGCCTTTTCCATGATGGCAGGGAATCAACATTAGAAAATCAGGTCTGGTCACCATTACTAGATCACAGAGAAATGGCGATGACATCTATTGGCCATGTCCTAGGAAAAATAAACAGCCTTAAAGAGTATGAAGGCGAATTTGAAAGAGCGTTTGATGGAAGGCCCGTAGATATAGAAACCTTAGGGCAGGCACTCGCTTCTTACCAGCGTGTGCTCGTTTCTGGTAACTCACCATTTGATCGCTGGTATTACGCTAAAGAAGAAAAAGCCATTTCTGTACAAGCAAAAAATGGTTTTAAGCTTTTTATGGGTAAAGCACACTGTGCTACCTGTCATGTTGTCCGTGAAGATCATGCTTTGTTTACGGATAACGCAATGCATAACACCGGTATCGGCTATGAAAGATCAATGGGTAAAGAGCCAGAAGCCGTGCGCATGCCTATTGCACCAGGTATTTTTGCCATGGTCAAACAATCTCATTTAGATGAGCTTGGTCACACCGGACCTATTGGGGACTTAGGCTTTTATGAGGTGACTCAGGATCCTGACGATCGATGGAAATACCGTACACCGAGCCTGCGTAATGTTGCTTTAACAGCACCTTATATGCACGATGGTTCAATTCTTACATTAGAAGGCGTTGTTGAGTTTTATAATAAGGGCGGCATACCCAATGTCACTCAATCACCCCTTATTCGTCCTCTTGACCTAACCTCCGAAGAAATGAACAATCTTGTCGCCTTTTTGGAAACACTAACCGGTGATAATGTTGTAGAGCTTATTTCAGATGCCTATTCGACACCTGTTGGCGACACTGTTGTCGAATAAACTTCGAGATAATAAATAGTATAAATGCGAAGGAATACAAACATGCACAAATGGTTATTAATAGGTCTAGCTATGTTTGCGACAACAAGTATAGCCAAAACCCCAGCGCCTGAAATGACGCCTATGGACCCTGTCCAAACCGCTGCTGATTTCACTTTACCAGCGACAGATAAAACACCCTTTAGTTTATCTGACTATAAAGGTAAGTATGTCTTGGTTAACTTTTGGGCTCACTGGTGTGGGCCATGTGTCAAAGAGTTTCCTGCGATGCAAACTCTCTACGATAGCCTGAAAGATGATGATTTTGAAATCGTAGCAATTCATGCGGGTCCTGCTCAAGGCCGTGTGATCCCATTTTTAGAAAAACATGGCATTACTTTTAAGGTGGTAGTTGATCCCGCTATGTCCGTTCATGGCTGGGACGTACCTGTTCTTCCAGTCAGTTATTTAGTTAGCCCTGAGGGCAAGCTTATCTACAAGGCGCTGGGGCCAAGAGAATGGCATGTGGACGCAATGAAGGCATTGATAACAGACTAAAGATAAAAATACTGGGGCATTCTTAACAAATAAGAGTCAGCGCAGCAATATTTGATTAAAGGTTTATGGATTAATAGCCATACTATTTACCGCTGAAGAGAGCACAAGTTTATGAATAATGACAAACATTATGAGGTTGTGATTGTAGGAGGCGGTGCTGCTGGCATCAGCACAGCAGCAAGATTATCGAAAGAACTGCCTAGCGGTAGTATCGCAATTATTGAACCCTCTACAGAACACTACTATCAGCCGATCTGGACGTTAGTTGGCGGCGGTGTATTTCCAAAAGATGTATCTGAAAAAGATACAGCAACATTGATACCTGAAGGTTGTGACTGGATAAAAGATTCAGTAACGGGCTTTAATCCAACTGACAATAAAGTAAATACCAGAGAAAATGGTGATATTTCCTACAGTTTTTTAGTTGTTGCCGCTGGCATCCAGATTAATTGGACGGAAATTAAGGGGCTTTCTCGAAACGTCGGTAAAAAAGGTATTTGTAGCAACTATAGTTATAAAACTGTAGATTCAACTTGGGAAAATATCCGTAGCTTAGGAAAAGGCACTGCTATTTTCACCCAGCCCGGTAGCCCAATTAAATGTGGTGGCGCGCCACAGAAAATCATGTATTTAGCTGAAGACTACTTCAGACGTGCTGGTTTGAGAAAACAAATTGATGTTAAGTTTGTCTCTGGCATGCCAGGTATATTTGCTGTTAAAAAGTACGCGGAAGAGCTCAATAAAATCTGTGATACACGAGGAATTGAACGTACATTCCGTCATGATCTTGTTGAAGTTGATGCCGACAATAAAGTGGCTATTTTTAAAAATCTTGATACTGAAGAGCTGGTATCAATGGAATATGACATGCTACATGTCACACCTAAAATGGGACCACCTAATTTCATTAAGAAGAGTCCGCTAGCAAACGAAGGCGGCTGGGTCGATGTCAACAAAGACACGCTGCAGCATAATGAATTTAACAATGTTTTTGCCTGTGGAGACTGTAGTAGCTTGCCGACATCAAAAACTGCTGCTGCAATTCGTGCTCAAGTACCTGTTATGGTACGCAACCTACTTACAGCAAGAGACAACCACCCCTTAGACGATCATTACGATGGTTATACTTCATGCCCATTGGTAACGGGCTATGGCAAGTTAATTCTGGCTGAATTTGATTACGATTTGAACCCGAAAGAGACATTTCCGTTTGATCAGGGTGTAGAAAGAAAGAGTATGTATATCCTGAAAAAAGATATTCTTCCTAAATTATATTGGCACGGCATGTTGAAAGGACGTTTCTAAAATGACACATTTTAAGCAATTTTTTGATGATGTCAGTTGCACTTACACCTATTTTATCGCTGATAGCGCGACTAAAAAGGCTGTTATTGTTGATCCCGTTCTGGAGCATGTCGACAGCTACATGGAGCATATTCAGTTTAACAACTTCGAGTTATTATACGTACTCGAAACTCATGTTCATGCAGATCATATTACCGGTGGTTCAGTTTTACGCAAAAAAACGGGGGCCAAGACGGCTGTTAGTCTCTTATGTGGTGCCACGTGTGCTGATCATCAGTTAAATGATGGCGATATTATAGAGTTTGGTACACAAAAAATTCGTGTGCTTTTAACGCCAGGACATACCGGTGGTAGCGTAAGCTTTATTTGGCAAGATCGTATTTTTACAGGTGATGCATTATTAATTGGTGGCTGTGGTAGAACGGACTTCCAAGCAGGTGATGCGGCAACACTCTATGACAGCATTACTCAAAAAATATTCTCACTAGCTGATGAAACACTGGTATTCCCAGGCCATGACTACAACGGAAATTTTGTAAGCTCAATAGCTCAAGAAAAGAAAAAGAATCCTCGCCTTGCTGGTAAGAGCAAAGAAGAGTTTATTGAAATAATGGACAATTTAAATCTGCCCGACCCTAAACAAATGGATATTGCTGTTCCAGCCAACAAACAATGCGGTACTATTCCAATATAAAAGCCTTCGGCTCTTTGCTTTTTATCCAACCCTAAATCATCCCTTCTTTCTTCCAGCGGGCTCACCGCCGGGAAATGGCCCTCTTCAGCACCACTTGTCTATTTATACAAACTATAGACAAAAAAAGACCCTCTAAAAAGAGGGTCAAAAGGGGGTCGATATACTTTTAACTCCTAAAAGCGGCGACCAATTCCTATCCCATAAACAAAGGGATCGATATCTGTGTTGATGTTAGCCGTACTGACAGCACTAACACCTTTAAAACGTGCTTTGGTATCAATATCTAAATACTTAACATCAAAGTTAACAAACCAGTCTTCGCTAATATCTACGTCTACACCAACCTGAGCAGCTAAACCCCAAGAACTCGCTAATTCAATTTGAGCGCCTGGCTGGTCTAAAAAGCCTGTGACTTGTTCATCAAAGAAGTAAGTGTAGTTAACACCGGCACCAACATAAGGGCGGATATTTGAATTAGGCGAAAAGTGATATTGCAATGTCAATGTAGGTGGCAGCACTTTGGTCTCAATGACCTGTCCTAAATTAACGCCTGCAGCATATTTCGCCGGGCTTTTAGCGCTAACATCATGCTCTGAATAGCCTAGGATTAACTCTAAGCCCCAGTGAGGAGTCAACATATAAGTGATATCAAGTTCCGGAACAGTATCATCGTCAACCGTTACGCCTGGGCCCAAATTGCCAGCACCTGTATAAAGGTTGCCACTGTCATCGTATGGGTTCACATTTATAATACGGCCACGAACTATCCAATCACCAGCTTCATAAGCCATAACAGGACTTGCTAAAAGGGGTAAACCCAATGCTGTTAATAATGCAGCAGCACGCTTGTTAAACTTCATTCTTTTTGTTGCTCCTAAAAACTTAAATGTGTTTTAAAGAAGCAATCATACGTCGCTGGTTATTTATTGCATTGATCTATATCAAGTGGCGACTATATAGCCTGATATTTTTACAAAAAAGCCTGTTAGCCACACAGGGCCTGCATTTTTTCAACATCCGTTAATGAGATAGTCTTGCCTTTTATTGCAATCAAGCCATTGTCTTGAAAGCGAGAAAACAAGCGACTGACGGTTTCAACAGCAAGGCCTAGGTGATTGGCTATATCGCTACGCGACATAGTGAGCTGAAACTCTTTAGCAGAAAAACCACGATCCTTAAAACGTTTTGATAGTGATAATAAATAGGTCGCCAACTTTTCATCGGATGTTTTCTTTCCTAGTAATAACATCAAGGATTTATCCCCAGAAAGCTCCTTACTAACTCTGGTCAACAACTGCACCTGTAATCGTGGCAGTTCACTGCCTAAGTCTTGTAAGTTGTCAAAAGGGAGTTCGCATACACTGCTACTTTCAAGTGCGACAGCTTTAGACTGATAAGAGTCCATATGAATCGCATCTAGGCCTATAAACTCTCCCGGGAAGTAAAAGCTTGTAACTTGTTCTCGACCGTCACTTGCGGAAATTGTCGTTTTAAAGGAGCCTGAGCGCACAACATATAGAGAAATAAAATCATCTTTAAGATTAAAGAGCGTCTGGCCTTTATCATAACCCTGACTACGTTTAATGATTTTATCAAGCTGGACAAGATCGTCGCGATGTAAGCCTAATGGTAAGCATAGTCTATATAAAGAACAGTCTTGGCACTCCAACTGGTGTTCGTGCTCTAATCTCGCAATATCATCAATTAGAGGCTTTATATCTTTTGTTCCTACCATTATCCCTTCCTAGTCTCACTAATAAGTATAATACCCCTTCAAACACTTCTCTGAAACAGTTATCATTCTTAATCTTAACTGAATGTTCTAGGAAAACTAATGACTTCTCGTACCGCAACCATTGCGCGTAATACTTTGGAAACCCAAATTCAGGTCTCAATAAACCTGGATGGACAAGGCCAATTTAAGTCTCAGACGGGTGTCGCTTTCCTTGATCACATGATGGAACAGATTGCGCGCCACGGCCTAATTGACCTTGCGATTGAAGCTAAGGGTGACTTACACATTGACGCTCACCATACAGTTGAAGATATCGGCATTACCATTGGACAAGCTATAAAAGAAGCACTCGGCGACAAAAAGGGCATTATTCGCTATGGTCACGCTTATGTCCCCTTAGATGAGGCATTATCACGTGTCGCTCTCGATTTGTCAGGTCGTCCTGGCCTAGAATTTGATGTTGTTTTTAAGCGCGACAAAATCGGTGAATTTGATGTTGACTTGTTCTATGAGTTTTTCCAAGGCATGGTCAACCATGCAGGTATCACTTTACACATTGATTCATTAAAAGGCCGCAATGCTCACCATATTGCTGAAACTATATTTAAGGCCTTTGGTAGAGCATTACGCATGGCTGTCAGCCGTGATTCGCGGGCAATGGAACAGCTACCTTCAACAAAAGGCAGCTTATAAACTGTCTTAACTCTAGATACGTAAAATAAATATTTAATATTTGAAACGAGTTTTTATGCGTCACGTAGCAGTTATCGATTATGGCATGGGAAATTTACGCTCTGCCTCCAAGGCTTTGGAAACAGTTGCGCAGGATGCTGTCATTGAAGTCACATCCGATCCGGAACAGATCCTAAAAGCAAGCCACGTTTTATTTCCTGGCGTGGGTGCTATTCGGGACTGCATTGCAGAACTGAAACGCCGAGGACTGGATGAAGTTATTTACGAATCCGCTAAAAGTAAGCCATTTTTAGCTATTTGTATTGGCATGCAAGCCTTGTTAAGCCATAGTGATGAAAATGGGGGTGTCGATAGCCTCGATCTCATTTCAGGTAACGTAAAGAAATTTAATGACCACTTAGAACGTGATCAGGCTGATTTTAAAGTCCCGCACATGGGTTGGAACCAAGTGCAACAAACTGTCTCACACCCGCTTTGGCAAAATATCGAACAAGCAAGTCATTTTTACTTTGTTCATAGCTATTACACTGTGCCTGACGACAAATCTGTTATTGCTGCAACAGCACAATACCAGCATGATTTTACTGCTGCACTGCATAAAGATAATATTTTTGCAGTACAATTTCACCCTGAAAAAAGCCATCATGCAGGCTTACAATTGTTAGAAAACTTTATAAACTGGGATGGCCAGTCTTAACTGGCCAAAATGGAGAATATGCTATGTTGTTAATACCCGCCATTGATCTAAAAGACGGACAATGTGTCCGTTTAAGACAAGGTCGAATGGACGATGATACAGTCTTTTCTAATGATCCCGTTGCTGTTGCAAAGCAATGGGTTGATGCTGGCGCTAAACGCCTACATATTGTTGATTTAGATGGCGCTTTTGCAGGAAAGCCTGTCAATGCCGGTGTTATCCATCAAATCTGTGACACTTTCCCTGAACTTGATGTTCAAGTGGGTGGCGGTATTCGTGATGAAGATACCATTCAAACCTATTTGGAGGCCGGTGTACGCTATGCCATTATTGGTACAAAAGCCATTAATGCGCCGCATTTTGTTGGTGATGTTTGTGCCGTATTCCCTGGTCATATTATCGTTGGCCTCGATGCCAAAGATGGTAAGGTTGCCATTGATGGTTGGTCTAAATTATCACATCATGACGTGACTGATATAGCGAAACAATTTGAACAAGATGGTGTCGAGTCTATCGTTTACACTGATATTAGTCGTGATGGCATGATGCAAGGTGTTAATTTAGAATCAACCCGCGATTTAGCTAGAGCGATTAATATCCCCGTTATTGCTTCTGGTGGCGTCACTGATTACGACGATGTTAAAGCACTTTGCCATTATGAAAGCGAAGGCGTTATGGGGGCTATTGTTGGCCGCGCAATTTATGAAGGCACTATCGATCTTACAAAAGCGCAGTCTCTAGCTGATAGTCTTAACCCACCACTACAGCATTATTAACCGGAAGAGAAATAATGACACTGGCTAAACGTATTATTCCTTGTCTTGATGTTGATGACGGCCGTGTCGTAAAGGGTGTGCAGTTTGTCGATATCCGCGACGCCGGCGATCCAGTCGAAGTTGCTAAGCGCTATAACGAGCAAGGTGCGGATGAAATTACCTTCCTTGATATCACAGCAACCCACCATGATAGAGAGACTATCGTCCATGTTGTTGAGGCTGTTGCAAGCCAGGTCTTTATTCCTTTAACAGTCGGTGGCGGTATTCGTAAACTAGAAGATATTCGCCGAATGCTCAATGCAGGCGCGGATAAAGTTGGTATTAACTCTGCCGCTATTACAAACCCCGAATTTGTACGTGAAGCAGCCGAAAAATTTGGTTCTCAATGTATTGTCGTTGCCATTGATGCTAAACGTGTCTCAGAGGAAGGGGAAGCTGCTCGCTGGGAAATCTTTACTCATGGTGGCAGAAAAGGTACGGGTATTGATGCCGTTGAGTGGGCAAGGAAAATGGTTGATTATGGTGCAGGGGAAATCCTGTTAACCAGTATGGATAAAGATGGTACTAAGTCAGGCTTCGATCTAGAGCTCACTCGTGCCATTAGTGATTCAGTAATGGTTCCTGTTATTGCATCTGGCGGTGTTGGTAAGTTACAAGACTTAACTGATGGTATTAAATTAGGTCATGCCGATGCCGTGTTAGCTGCTAGTATTTTTCACTTTGGTGAACACACTGTTGGCGAAGCCAAGCAACAAATGGCTGAGCAAGGTATTGAGGTTCGCTTTTAATATGTCTTGGCTTGATCAAGTTAAATGGAACGAAGATGGTTTAGCACCTGTTATCACACAGGAAGTTGGCACAAACCAAGTGTTGACATTGGCTTGGATGAACAGAGCGTCTTTACAGCTCACTCTCGAAACAGGCCATGCCGTATATTGGTCTCGCTCGCGCCAGAAGCTATGGCATAAGGGTGAACAATCAGGCCACCAGCAGCTCGTTAAATCTATACGCTTAGATTGCGATAATGATGCATTATTACTTCATGTCGAACAATTGGGGGGTATTGCTTGTCATACTGGTCGACATCATTGTTTTTATCTGCAATTAAATAATGGTGAATGGCAGGCGACTGAGCCCGTATTGAAAGATCCTAAAGAGATGTATAAATGAGCGATATATTAACCAAATTAGCCGCTGTTCTAGAATCTCGCAAACATGCGGATGCTGATAGCTCATATGTTGCCAGCTTATATCAAGGTGGCACGGATAAGATCCTCAAAAAATTAGGTGAAGAAGCCACTGAAACAGTTATTGCAGGTAAAGGCGGTGACAAACAAGAAATCATTTATGAGACGGCAGATCTTTGGTTTCATAGCCTGGTATTGCTAGCGCATAATGATATAGATGTGCAGAATGTCTTGAATGAGCTGGATCGTCGCTTTGGTCTCTCGGGTCATGATGAAAAAGCAGCAAGGACAAAGTCATGAGCGATTGTCTGTTTTGTAAAATAATCGCCGGTGATATTCCGTCATCAAAGGTGTTTGAAGATCAACATATTTTTGTATTTAAAGATATTAACCCCAAAGCAGCTGTTCATTTATTGGTCATTCCAAAAGTCCATATTGCACGACTTGATGACATGACAAACGAGCACCAAATGCTCATTGCGCATATAATGTTGCAATTACCTCACTTAGCACGCTCTCAAGGTTTAGATGATGGCTTTCGTACCATCATTAATACAGGCCCTGGCGGTGGCCAAGAAGTAGGGCATTTACATATACATTTACTAGGTGGCCAAGGCTTGCCTAGTTTTAATTAGGAGAACACGATGGGACTTGGCGGTATTAGTATTTGGCAATTACTGATTGTTTTAGTGATTGTCATACTTTTATTTGGCACAAAAAAATTACGCTCTATGGGTGGTGATTTAGGCAGTGCTATTAAAAGCTTCAAACAATCTGTTCGTGAAGGCGAAGAAGAGCAAATGAGCGACAAAAATGATGCATCCATTGATCATAATGATGAAACACACGTTCAAAGCTCAGAAAAAGATAAACACACAAGTTAAGCTGAATTTATAAAACAAACTTTACTCACGATAGATATATGCTTCGGGAGTAAAAATTTGTTTGTGATGACATTGACTACTTATTATGTTTGATATCGGTTTCTGGGAAATAATGCTTATCGCAGTCGTTGCCTTGGTCGTCGTTGGGCCTGAGCGCTTGCCTAGAGTCATTCGCGTCACAGGCCTATGGATAGGACGTGCAACTGCCTCCCTGCAATCTGTGCGCAATGAAATATCGCGTGAATTACGTGCTGATGAAATTAGGCGAGCGATTAATCAGCCAGAAGATATTCCTATCGTTAGAGAAATCATCTCACCCGAAATAAAACCATCAAATACAGATACAAACAAAGAGCAAGAAAGCAAAAAGGACACTAATGGAGACGGATAGTCAGCAGCAGTTGATATCCCACCTGATAGAGCTCCGTGATCGTTTATTGCGAGGCATTCTTGCTGTGCTTGTTATTGCTGTTGTGTTACTGCCGTTTTCAAACGATCTATATCACTTTTTATCAGAGCCACTGTTACGGCACCTGCCAGAAAGTAGCACCATGATTGCAACTGAAGTTGCATCCCCGTTTTTAACACCTTTCAAATTAACATTAAGCACCGCCATCATGCTGGCAATTCCAGTTTTGTTATACCAATTGTGGGCTTTTGTTGCACCCGGGCTATACGATAATGAGAAGAAAATTGTATTCCCTCTATTATTTGCCAGTACTGCCTTGTTTTTCTTAGGTATTATTTTTGCCTACTTCATAGTTTTTCCGCTCATATTTGGTTTTTTAACTCAGGCAGCACCTGAAGGGGTTGCTGTAATGACTGATATCAGTAGTTATTTAGATTTTGTACTAAAGTTGTTCTTTGCTTTTGGCTTTGCTTTTGAAGTACCCATAGCAACATTACTGCTTTTATGGACAGGTATTTCTACTGTAGAAAGTCTCTCTGAAAAAAGGCCATATATTATCGTCGGGGCATTTGTTATTGGCATGCTACTAACGCCGCCTGATATTATCTCTCAGACTATGTTAGCCCTACCTGTCTGGTTGTTATTTGAGTTAGGTCTATTTTGTTCGCGCTGGCTACCTGCTAGAGAGAAAGCAGAAGAAGAGGAAGAGGAATAATTAGCTATTTACCATAACGTAGTCGTGTTCCGTGTTCTAAAGATAATAGTATCTCATTTGCACTCAACTCTTTTGGAAATAGAACACCTGAAATTTTAGCACCGTGGATGCTTGCACCATCTAATGTCGTACAATTAGAAAAGTCGATCCCTCTTAAATCTGTCTGGCGAAAATAACAGTTTGAAAAATCTAAACCACTGGTTTCAAGCCCTTGTAAATTAAGATGGCGATAATCACAACCAGCTACGCCTGCCGGCTCACCAGCAGCTGCTCTTTGATTAAATTCTGCCACTTTGCCATCACGTAAAAGACGGTAAAGCGGATCCTCGGAGATAGCGGGGTTCGCCATTATTAGTATTCCTTACTTTAAACAGTTAAATCTATACTACCACCAGGATTGTCAGGATTAAAGCCTATTTCCTGAGTGTCATTACTCTGGTTAACGACTTGGCTTGTATCAACACTTTGCGTACTTTGATCGTTCACATTCACCGTTTCCTTAGTTTCGCTTTGCTCAAGCGCCTGCGTCGTTTGTCCGCGTAATTCACTCTCTTTATCAAGCGGGTTGGTGAGTGTAGGTTGATTTGTAAATGATGCAATGCCTGGAATATCCATAACGCACTCCTTTAAGTAAGCTTTAAACAATAATAACTAATGCCAGTTTACCTGTTTCATTTTCCCTTAATAGGCAAGTTTAATTTGGGAAAGCGCTCACACTTTAACGCATTATTAAAATTTTAAAACAAATACCTCCCTAGCAACAAATTGCACTGCCAATACGTGTAGAATAGCCTTAACAACATTTACAAATAGAGAATTTTATGACAATAAAACAGCAATTGGTTGATGAAATCGAAGTCCTGCTACGCTATAACTTAGATACAACTTTTGAAGGCATTAAAGTGCACCATGAGGCTCGTGAAGAGCTTAAAGATGCAACAAATAGACTATTTGAAAAAGGCTTGATCACGCAACAAGACGGCGGTTATTTAACAGATCTAGGCCATGAAGCCGCACAGCACACACAAGCTGCATTAGGTATCCTAACCTCCTAGTAGACTTCGCTATATTGTTTATTTTTTCTGGTAAACAATAAAGCTGTAAGGATATTCATTTTTTTCGTCTGCCGGGTGGTCCTCGCGGCTTATTTCCGACCACGCCATACTATCCCATTCTGGAAACCAAGTATCACCTTCCAAGCTGGCATGAACCAATGTTAAATAAAGTTTATTTGCGTAAGGCAGAAAGACTTTATATAGCGATGATCCTCCCATTACCATAGCTTCTTCCGCATCCTCACAAGCTGCCAGCGCCTGTTCAACTGAATGACACACGACACATTGATCTGCCTCTAAATATTCATTTGAGCTAATAATAATATTCTTACGGCCGGGTAGCGCTCTACCAATAGATTCATGTGTTTTCCTACCCATGATTAAAGGTTTACCCATGGTAACGCGCTTGAAATACTGTAAGTCAGCAGATAATTTCCAAGGTAAATCATTTTCTTTCCCAATCAATCCTGACTGGTCTGTCGCTACAATAATGGCTAAGTTCATTGTCTAAATCCAAAGGTTTGGGCCATAGAATAACAGCTTTGCATCAGAGGTTCAGGCGGGCATATAAATCAAGTATGATTAAACTATATTGTTGGAAGTGATCATGATCATGTCAATTTTTTATATGATAGGTTCAGCTATTGGAGGTATCGGCCTTTTCGTTCTCGGCATGTCACTCATGTCTAACGGATTAAAAACCGCCTCAGGTAGCTCATTGCATCATTTTCTACGCCATTGGACAAAAACGCCCTTCCGCGGCCTATCTTTGGGGTTTGTATTAACCTCGCTAATTCAATCTTCGAGTGCGATTACTATCACCATCATAGGTTTTTGTAATGCGGGATTGCTGAGTCTTAAACGTGCAGCTTGGGTTGTTTTCGGCAGTAATGTCGGTACAACCACGACAGGTTGGATAGTGGCACTGATCGGGCTCAATATAAAAGTATCTAGTTTTGCTCTACCGCTTATCGGTATTGGAATGCTATTAAACCTATCGAAAAAGAATCAAAAAATATCGGGACTTGGTAAAGCTTTACTTGGTTTTGGCCTATTGTTTCTGGGAATCACTGTCTTAAAAGATACTTTTTCTGATTTAAGTCAGCTTATCACCTTTGACAATAGTGGTGCTGATGCAAGCTTGGCTGAATTATTGCTTTTCTTAGGAATTGGTTTTTTAATCACATTATTAATGCAGTCATCCAGTGTCACTCTGGCTATCACATTAACGGCTCTTTCTGGCGGTGTTATTTCCCTATTAGGGGCTGCTGCGGTCGTTGTTGGTGGCAACTTGGGAACCACTTCAACGGCAATGATAGCTTCATTTGGTACCAATGCTGTCGCTAAGCGTGTTGTTGCTAGCCATCTTATTTTCAATCTAGTTAGTGCTGTCGTCACGTTTATATTTTTAGCGCCTTTCGTGTCATTAATTGTCTATGGGCAACAACAACTTTTTGCTGATAATACAAGCACTACAAGCTTAGCTTTATTTCATACTTTTTTTAATATCTTGGGTGTTGTTTTAATTTGGCCATTTGTTGATGCCTTGCTTAAATGGTTATCACAACAGTTTAAGGATGATGAAGAAGATAGCGCTAAGCCCCTTTACCTTAATAAACAATCTTTAAGCCTACCTTCTCTTGCTCTACATGCATTAAATAAAGAATTAGAACGTATCAGTCAATATGCTTTAAATATAGCAGTTGATAGTATCAAGCTTGAATCAATATCAAATACACTCAAACTCAAAGATCAAAGTATTAAAAAACTCATTACCGCTCTTGGTGATTACACCAGCAAACTATACAAACAAAATTTAAGTGATGATATTAGTAATCAACTTCCTGCCATATTAAGAATTTCGCAGTACTATAATTCGATATCAGATTTATCAATTATATTGAGCCAGCAAAAACAGTTTTCTGAATTAGCTATCGATCCGAATATTCAACAAGAAATAAATAACTATTTACGACAAAGTGTTTCTTTGCTGAATGACCTTGGTTTACAAAAAAAACTGCGCTCTGAGAAGGAAATAGACAATCAATTGACCAAGTTGGAAATTAATTATCAAACAATTAAAGCGCTACTTCTAAGAAGAGGTGCTGAAGGTGTTTTATCCATTGCAAAAATGGATAAAAAAATGAATTTAATTAGTCATGTACGAAGGATTAATCAACAAGCTGTAAAAGCATATATCCACTATATTGAACTTGAATTAACGTATGATGTGAAGCTTGAAAAAGAAGCAATATAAGTCCTGTATAAATACCTAATAAAACAGATCATAAGCTGTGGATATCTTTGCTTGTGGATAAGTAGCAATGTTATCCACAGGTATAATTAACTAATCACTTGTAGTTATCCACAATTTAAAAAATGATAACTCATTATAAAACAGCTTAAAAATAGACTTATCAAGTTACTAACAGGAAATAATCATTAACATTATTTATCTTTTAAATACTTTATATTAATAATTGATGAAATGAATTTAATTATTAAAGTTGCCATTCCTGGGCCATTAAGACAATGTTTTGACTATTACAGCAAAGAATGTAATCTTAATTGGCAACAGGGCATGCGTGTGTCCGTTCCTTTTGGTTCTCGAAAATTAATAGGTTTTGTTCTCGCAATAACAAAGGTTGAAAATAATGTTGATTTAAAATCATTGAAAGCCATAGAAAAAAGACTTGATGATAAACAACTTATTCCTCAATCAATTATCGATCTCATTCTTTGGACTAGTGACTATTACCACCATCCGATCGGTGATTGTTTTCAAGTTGCTTTACCTAAATTTATTAGTAATGGTAAGCAATCACAGATCAACCAAGAAATATTTTGGGTATTGTGTTCTGACATTAATAACGAACAAAACTTAGGTAAAAAACAACAAAGCATTATTAAGTTTTTAAAAAGCAAGCCTAGTAATAAAGCTCGTCAAACCGAATTATTCACTCATCTTGGTCAATGTCGCAGTTCCTTATTAAGTCTTGAAAAAAAAGGTTTAATAGAACAACAGCAAGGTATCAAACAGGATGATATAAATAGCCAAATATCTGATGCTATTTCATTAAATGATGAACAGCAGCAAGCTGTTGATACAGTATGGAAAGACGATCAAAAATTTTCACCTTTTTTATTACAAGGTATTACCGGTAGTGGTAAAACAGAAGTTTATATCCACCTAGCTAAAAAAGTATTAGCTGAAAATAAACAAGTTTTGATTTTAATACCAGAAATTGGCTTAACCGAACAGTTTGTACAGCGCTTTAAACAAAAGCTATCAGCTCATATTGTTGTTTTAAATTCATCGATCTCAGATAAAGAACGAACACAAGCTTGGTTATTAGCTAATGAAGGATTAGCCCAAATAGTCATTGGAACACGTTCTGCTGTTTTTACCCCGTTGCCAAACCTTGGTTTAATCATCATCGATGAAGAACATGACAGCTCCTATAAACAGCAAGATAGCTTGAGATATCATGCAAGAACTGTTGCTTTAGTAAGAGCAAAAAAACAACAAATACCCATCGTATTAGGAAGTGCAACACCATCAATAGAAACCCTTCATCATAGCCAGAAACAGCGTTACCAAATTCTAAAACTCAGTAAGCGAGCAACGGGTGCAAATCTGCCAAAAATTCGTTTAATTAATAGTAATGGCCCTAAAGCAGCAGATGCTCTTTCAAGTGAGTTATTCAAAGCTATTAAAGCCGAAATTACAGCCAATAACCAAGTTTTGTTGTTTATTAATCGACGTGGTTATGCACCTGTATTAATGTGTCATCAATGTAGTTGGCAAGCGAACTGTCAACATTGTGATGCTAAGATGATTGTCCATCAACATCGATATCAATTACGTTGCCACCACTGCGGTGCTGTACAAAACCTGCTCACACAATGTCCATCCTGTTCATCAGCTGACTTAACAACTTACGGTGCAGGAACGCAGCAAATCGAACAAAAATTACAAGGCTATTTTCCTGAGGCCAGGATATTAAGAATTGATAAAGACAGTACCCAAAGGGTCGGTGCATTTGAAAAAATTGTGAACGAAATACAGCAAGGGGGTGCAAAGATATTAGTAGGTACTCAAATGTTAGCAAAAGGTCACGACTTTCATGATGTCACTTTAGTCGGTGTGTTAGATGCCGATCAAGGATTATTCAGTGCGGATTTTAGAGCAACAGAGTCCTTGGCACAGTTAATCACACAAGTCACAGGTAGAGCAGGTAGAGGCAAAAAACCAGGTACGGTCTATATTCAAACTAGTCAAGTTGATCACCCATTTTGGAAAAATATGATCGAGCATGATTATGACAGTGCTGCCAAAAAGTTATTACAGGAAAGAAGTGACTTAGAAATGCCACCTTATGGCTCGCTTTGTGTTATTCGATCCCGCGCTAAAGAACAAGAAATATCGATGCAATTTTTGATGGATGTTGCTGAGATATTAAGACAAACAGAACAGCAAGATGTGCTTATTTTAGGGCCGGTACCAGCAATAATGGAAAAACGAGCGGGCTATTTTCGATCGCAATTATTATTAACAAGCAAAAATAGAAAACGGCTACATCAGTTACTGGATCATCATATTGATCAAATAAGTGCGTTAAAACAAATAAGAAAACTCAAATGGTCAATTGATATTGATCCAATCGATTTACTCTAGCCTATTTACTGTTTGGCAAAGTACTCTTTTGTTCCATGTGCACTAATTGCAGAGTTAATTCTTCTGAGTGCTTTCACATAAGCTGCTTCACGGAGGCTTAGCTTCTCATCTTCTGCAATCTGCCAGACATTTAAAAAGGCATCAGTCATTTTATCTTTTAACTTTTGATGCACTTCGTCAATAAGCCATATTTGACCGCTACGGTTTTGTACCCATTCAAAATAACTAACAGAAACACCGCCAGCGTTAGCGAGAACATCAGGGACGACTCTAATGCCTTTTTCATGAATGATCTTATCGGCTTCATACAAGATGGGTCCATTGGCAATTTCAATAATAGCTTTGGCTTGAATCGCGTCTGCATTGTGACGAGTAATCACACCTTCAAGTGCTGCAGGAATTAAAATATCCACATCTAGCGTTAATAACTGTTCATTTGAGATCGTGGTATGTTCAATCATTTCACAGATAGAGCCATCACAATAGACGCCTCTAATTTTTCGAGATTGTTGTTTTTCTTGCCATAAACTTTCTATATCAAAACCTTGTTCAGAGTAAATACCACCTAGGGAGTCACTGATAGCAATGATTTTGCAGCCAGCTTGTTGTAATAAACGGGCAACATGGTAGCCACCATTACCAAACCCTTGCACAGCAACCGTAATCTCCGTGGCTTGCCACTCCATTTTTTTGATGAGCTCGAGCGCGCATAAATAAGCCCCTCTCCCTGTAGCATCATCACGACCAACACTACCACCCAGCTCAATCGGTTTGCCGGTAATGACATCAGGAGAGTGCTCACGTTTAACTGACTCATACTCGTCCATCATCCAACCCATAATGCGAGAGTTGGTATACACGTCAGGCGCAGGTATATCTCTGTGAGGGCCAATAAAATCAGCTAAAGATCGTACGTAAGCACGAGAAAGACGCTCTAATTCCATTGGTGATAAATCCTTGGGACTAACGGTGACACCGCCCTTACCACCGCCAAAAGGTAATTCTGCTACTGCACATTTTATGGTCATCCATAAAGCCAGCGCTTTAACTTCATCTTGGTTGACCTGAGGGTGAAAGCGGATACCGCCTTTAGTCGGTCCTAGGATATTGTTATAACGACAACGATATCCTGTGAAATATTGTTTAGAGCCGTTATCCATACGGACAGGTAAACTAACAGACATTATTTCTTTGGGGTGCAATAAGGCCTCAATCACCTCCGGGTTAATGTCGGTCAGATCTGTCAGTGATTTAAGGCGCAATAAAGCATCTTCAAAAGTTGAGTTATTAGCCATAAATTCATCCTTTTTAACTAGATATAGCAAACACTACCATAAGCATCGACATCTGTTTACTGGTAGTAACTTGAAACAATGATGTGATCACCTGAAAGGATCAGTTAAAATGCTACGATTATTTTATTATTAAGGCTACCTTGTCTTGAAAGACCGGCTTAAAAGCATTATTGAACATTCGTTAACAGCGTTAATCGAACAGGGGAAATTACCACCACTTGATTTACCTGAAGTAAAAGTTGAACGAACAAAAGATAAATCACATGGTGATTTCGCTTGTAATATAGCGATGGTTTTAGCCCGTTCAGCTAAAATGAATCCTCGCCAAATTGCCAGCTTATTGGTAGATAGTTTTTCTGATGTTGATTTTATAACTGCCGTTGAAATTGCTGGCCCTGGCTTTATCAATTTCACTTTATCATCCGACACAACACAGCAAATCGTCAAAGAAGTTTTGGATAAAGCCGATCAGTTCGGTCGTAGCACAATTGGCCAAGGTAAATCCGTTCAGGTTGAATTCGTTTCTGCTAATCCGACAGGCCCTTTGCATGTAGGCCACGGCCGTGGTGCAGCATTTGGCTCAGCTGTAAGTAGCTTATTAAAAGAAGCCGGGTTTAGCGTTCATCGTGAATATTATGTCAATGATGCAGGTCGTCAAATGGATATTTTGGCAACCAGTGTTTGGCTGCGTTACCTGGAAGCTTGCGGCCAACAGTTGGTTTTCCCTAGCAATGGTTATCGAGGTGCTTACGTATTCGATATTGCTGCTCAATTAAAAAATGAGTTTGGCGACAAGTTTGTTAAATCTGTTGGTGATGTATTTACTGATATACCTGATGATGAGCCGCAAGGTGGTGACAAAGAATTACATATTGATGCTTTGATAGCTAAAGCAAACACGTTGTTGGGTGAAGCAGCGTATAGAGAAGTATTTAATGCGGGTCTAACGTCTATATTGTCGGATATTCGTGCCGACCTATCTGACTTTGGTAGTGACTATGATGAATGGTTTTCAGAACGCTCATTAATGGAATCTGGTGTGGTTGATCAAGTGATCGAACAGTTAAAGCAAGCAGATATGCTTTATCAGGAACAAGGGGCTTGGTGGTTTAAATCGACAGAATTTGGTGATGAGAAAGATCGTGTTGTCGTCCGTGATAATGGCCAAACAACCTATTTTGCTTCTGATATTGCCTACCACCTGAATAAATACCAACGCGGTTTTGATACTGTGATTGATGTGTGGGGATCAGACCATCATGGTTATATTCCTCGTGTTAAAGCCTCTTTAGCTGCCATGCAACAAGATACTGAACGCTTAAAGGTGTTGTTGGTACAGTTTGCTGTGCTTTACAGAGGCAGTGAAAAAGTGGCTATGTCCACCAGAAGCGGTGAGTTTGTCACTCTGCGAGAGTTACGAGAAGAGGTGGGTCGCGATGCTGCTCGCTTTTTCTATGTGTTACGAAGTGCTGATCAGCATATGGATTTTGATCTGGAATTAGCCAAATCACAAAGCAACGATAATCCTGTTTATTATGTTCAATATGCTCATGCACGTGTCTGTAGTGTGTTCAGGCAACTAACAGAACGAGGCATGTCATGGGATAAAGCTGCTGGTGAAGCAGAGCTAAACAAGCTGGTAGCGTCACACGAACAAGACTTATTGACGATGTTAGCTCGTTATCCAGAAGTGATTGAATCCGCGGCAACGAATTACACCCCACATCTAGTCGCGCATTATTTGATGGATTTGGCGCGTGATTTTCATACTTATTACAATGCACATCAATTTATTATTGATGATGTTGCGCTTAGCCAAGCCAGGCTGACACTGATTGCAGCGGTCAGACAAGTTATTACAAATGGCTTAACTGTTTTGGGCGTATCAGCGCCGGAGGTTATGTAATTGGCTGCAAGGAAGAATTCCAGAAACCAGCAACAGAAAACATTGCCGTGGAGCACGATGTTTATTAGCTTTGCTGTCGGTGCTTTTGTGATGTTTTTATTTCATCTCAACGATACCGTTCCTGTAGATGAAAAAAGCAACAAGGCTGCTAAAGCGGCTGTCACAAAGAAATCGAAAGTGATAGAGCCCACGTTTGATTTTTATACCTTACTGCCAGAGATGGAGGTGGTAGTCGAAAGTCCAAAACAAACGACGCAGAAACAAATCGTGACATCACCGCCACAAACACCAGCGGCAAACCAAACTAAAAAAGCGGCTCAAGTGAGTTATATGATTCAAGTAGGATCATTTAAAAAAGCTGACGATGCTGATGGTTTTAGAGCGCGGTTAGCCTTGCTTGGAATAGAGTCAAAAGTACAAACAGTCACCATCGATAATAAAGATACATGGCATCGCGTCCAAATAGGGCCGATCAGTGGCCGTAACAGTGCGGATAAATTGCAAAAACAGCTTAAACAAAACAGCATTGACTCATTGTTAATGCGTGCTAGGCATGGTTAGTTTTTATCGTTTACGGTATCCTCAGATACAGTCTACAGTGTCGCATATTTTCAATATGACGAAGCAGGCAAGCAAAATTTTCCTAATAAAGTTCTAGCCTGATGAATTTGATGTTGTCGAATAAAAGAGTGAGGCACAATAATGAGCGAGATGATTGAACCAGGCATTTGGCAGGAAGTTGCCAGTCCTTTTTGTGGTATCGCATCAGATGATATAACAATCAAAGTAGACGGAATGACGGTCACCGTTTTAGAGAACGCCGACCCCATAGTCAAAGCCGGTTTTGAAACGCCAATCACAGACACTTCCCCGCGTATCAAAGGCAATAAAGCCAGTTTAGAAGAGGCCATTTCCTTTATTACCAACGCGATGAGAGAAAGTTCACAAAGCGTAATTGGTGGCATGGCGACAGATCTAAATGGTGCTCGCTCGGTCATGGCTTTAGCTGATAAAAGTAATAGTACCATCGATCATATGAATTCAGATGGTGCTTTTAGAAACCTACTAGTACTTCAAGATACAGGTTGGATGAATACCACTTTGACGGAAGTTCGTAACCGCGTAGATTTATTGTTAGTGGTTGGTAGTGATATTGAGTCATCTTTTCCACGCTTTTTTGAGCGGATGGTATGGAATAAAGAAAGCATGTTCGGACAAGAAATTGAGTCTCGACAAGTTGTGTATTTAGGCAAAGCACCTTCAGGCAATGCATCAACCTCGCCGCAGGGCAAAAAAGCACAAGTCATAGCGTGTGATGATAATGACTTACCCGAGGTGTTATCTGTTTTGCGAGCCTTGGTTAATGGCCGACAAATGCAAGCCGACAGTGTTGGTGGCATTCCACTTTCTGAATTATCCACATTAGCCGAACAGCTAAAACAAGCGAGTTACTCGGTCGTCACCTGGTCTGCCAGTATGTTAGATTTTGACCATGCTGAAGCCAGTGTGCAAATGCTGTGTGAGACCGTCAAAGACTTGAATGCTGAAACACGATGTAGTGGACTTCCTTTGAGCGGAAAAGAAGGCGATACAACAGCTAATCATGTGTCAGCATGGCAGTCAGGCTATCCAGTAAGAACAAGTTTTAACCGTGGTTACCCAGAATATGATCCTTACTTATTCAATAGTCAGCGGATGCTGGCGGACGGCGAAGTTGACACATTGGTGTGGGTTTCTAGTTTTGATATCAATCGAACACCGCCAAAAACGGATGCGACGACCATCGTTTTAGGACGGTCAGGCATGATATTTGATCAAGAGCCGGAAGTGTTTATACCTGTAGGCACCCCGGGCATCGATCATGCTGGTCGGACATTTAGAACGGATAGTGTGGTAGCCGTTCCATTGCAAAAATTACGTGATAGCGGCTTGCCGAGTACGTTTGATGTGTTGACAGCTGTAGAACAAGCGCTATAAGAGGTTAGAAAACGATGGTAATGAAACTAACAGGTGGTAGAGTTTTCGACCCTGCACATGGCGTTAATGGCGAAGTCAGAGATATTTATGTCCATGATGGTCGTATTGTCGATCCGCCGACTGATGGTAAGATTCGCAGCGAAATAGATCTTCGTGGCAAAGTCGTCATGGCCGGTGCAATTGATATGCATACCCATATCGGTGGCGGTAAAGTGAATATTGCTCGGACAATGTTGCCAGAAGACCACGCAGCAGATGTTGTTGCTCGAACTGAGTTAATGCGTAGTGGTTGCGGTCATGCAGCCCCAAGTACGCTGACAGCAGGTTATCGTTATGCTGAAATGGGCTATACAGCCGGTTTTGAGCCTGCCATTTTGCCAATTAATGCACGACAAGCCCATATGGAAATGCATGACACACCCATCATAGATAAAGGTGGTTACGTCATGTTGGGTAGTGACGATTTCCTACTACGCATGATGGCTGCCAATGATGATCAAGAAGCGATTAATAACTATATTGCATGGACTATAACCCATAGTCAGGCGATTGGCGTAAAAGTGGTTAACCCCGGCGGTATTAATGCTTTTAAGTTTAATCAAAGAAAATTAGATTTAGACGAGCAAAACAAATTTTATGGTGTCACACCAAGAGACATATTACTGCGCCTTGCCAGAGGTGTTAATGAGTTAGGTATTCCACATCCTCTGCATGTTCATGGCTGTAACTTAGGCGTACCTGGCAATATGGGTACAACCCTTGATACCATCAATGGTATTGAAGGTTTGCCGATGCATATGACTCATATCCAGTTTCATAGCTATGGTACTGAAGGTGACTTTAAGTTTTCTTCTGGTGCAGCTGAAATTGCCGAGGCCATTAATAAAAACAAAAATATCACTGTCGATGTCGGTCAAATCCTGTTTGGCCAAACGGTAACCGCATCGGGTGACAATATGCGTCAGTATGCGGCTCACCCACATGCGCACCCAAATAAATGGGTGTGTATGGATATAGAGTGTGATGCAGGTTGTGGCGTTTTACCATTTAAGTATAAAGATCAAAGTTATGTAAACGCCTTGCAGTGGATGATAGGTCTTGAGACCTTTTTACTGGTAGAAGATCCTTGGCGGATCTTTTTAACAACCGATCATCCTAATGGTGCACCTTTCACTAGCTATCCTCACTTGATTCGCCTGTTAATGGATAAAACATTCCGTAACGAAGTGCTGTCGAAATTACACCCAGAAGCACAAAAAGTCAGCCATTTAGCTTCAATTGATCGTGAATATTCGCTTTATGAAATAGCAATCATGACGCGAGCGGGTGCAGCTAAGCTCGTTGGTTTAGCTGACCGAGGACATCTTGGTGTTGGCGGTGCGGCAGATATTACAGTTTATACCGATGATGCCGATCGCGAGAAAATGTTCAGCAAGCCAGATTATGTCTTTAAAGATGGCAGAATGGTAGTTGAAAGAGGTGATTTGATTGACGTCACATGGGGTACAACCCATGTTGTTAAACCAGAATTTGATAATAGTGTCGAAACAGCATTAAAACCTTATTTCGATCGTTATCACACACAGAAAATGGGTAACTTTAAAATCAGCGATGATGAAATCGTTGATGATGGTAGAGGCAGTCTAACGATACAGCCGTTACATAAAGGGGGCGCACTATGATCATTAATGGCGTCACCATAGACGAGACTTTTGCAGAAGCATTTCCGATGAAAGGTACACGTCTTATTATTACTGCTCATAACGCCAAATGGGCCATGATCTCAGCACAAGCTTTCACTGGATTTGCAACCTCAGTTATTGCTTGTGGTTGTGAGGCAGGCATTGAGCGTGAACTAGATGGTAGCGAAACTCCTGATGGCCGACCCGGCGTATCTGTGTTGATTTTTGCCATGGGCGGTAAAGGCCTGGCCAAGCAAGTAGAAACTCGTGCCGGGCAGTGTGTTTTGACATCACCGACATCAGCCTTATTTTCTGGCCTAGATGAAGAGACAGAAATGGCCTTAGGTCAAAACCTACGTTTCTTTGGTGATGGTTTCCAAATTTCAAAAATGATTGATGGTAAACGTTACTGGCGCATACCCGTCATGGATGGTGAATTTTTAACCCAAGAAAAAACAGGTGTTGCGGCCTCGGTGGGTGGTGGAAACTTCCTAGTGCTAGCTGAATCACAGGCGCAAGCTCTCGCTGCGTGTGAAGCAGCCATTGAGGAAATGAAGAAGATACCGAATGTCATCATGCCTTTCCCGGGTGGTGTCGTTCGCAGTGGCTCTAAAGTGGGTTCAAAATATAAAGCGTTGAATGCCTCAACCAATGATGCCTTTTGTCCAACTTTAAAAGGCCAAACAAAAAGCGATTTATCCCCTGAAGTTGAGTCCGTGATGGAAATCGTTATTGATGGCCTGACCAAAGAAGATATTGATAAAGCAATGCGAGTCGGCATTCAAGCGGTTTGTGATTTAGGTGCTGAAAAGGGTATTCGCCGTATTAGCGCGGGCAACTATGGCGGTAAACTTGGCCCATTCCACTTTCATTTACAGGAGATCATGGCATGAGTGCATTAACATTCACACTTAAGGCTGCACCAAGCCAACGTATCGACTGTTCACCGCTCACGCCAGAGTTATTAGCTGAAAAAACGCTAGATCAAATAAAAGCGATAGAGTTGGTTTCAGGTAAACAGAAGTTAAGCGTTGAAAGCCTGTTTGATGTGGCAGGTGATGATACTAATGATATTCATGTTGCTAATAGCACTAACAAACTCGATTTTATTGGCCGTAATATGACGCACGGCAAAATCAGTGTTGATGGTGATGTTGGTGCTTACCTTGGCCTGTTTATGGAAGCGGGTGAGATTGAGGTTAACGGTAACACAGCCATTTATACGGGTTGTGAAATGAAAGGCGGCCAAATTAAAGTTAATGGCAACACGGGTGACTTTGTTGGCGGTGCGCGTCCCGGTCAGAAAAATGGTATGACAGGCGGCACCATCATTATCACTGGCAACTCCGGTGATCGCACGGGCGACCATATGCGCCGTGGTTATATTTTGATCGAAGGTAATGCAGGTGATTACTGTGCTTCGCGAATGGTCTCTGGCACGATAGCAGTATTAGGTGATACAGGCGCACACCTTGGTTATGCGATGAAACGCGGTACCATCTTGCTCACAAAAATGCCCTCACGAGGCATTACCGCCAACTTTAATGATTGTGGCTCTCACACTTTGGCATTTTTAGCTTTGCTTTTTGCTTCATTTAAAAAGCTAGACAGCCAATTTGCCAATATAGAATCCTTCTCACGCGTCCAGCGTTATGCGGGTGATCTAGCAGGGATTGGTATGGGTGAAATACTGGTTAAAATCTGATGTCTATTTTGAAGTCCACGGATTTTAAAATAAATTATTAGAGCATAATGTTATTTATTAAATGAAAAAAGTCAGCCTGTTTGTCGATGTGCAAAACATTTATTACACGTCGAGAAGCACCTATAACCGAAGTTTTGATTACAATAAATTCTGGGCACAAGCGACCGAAGGCCGGGAGGTTATCAATGCCTATGCTTATGCGGTTGATCGCGGTGATGAAAAGCAGAAGCAATTTCAAAATATACTTAGGGCGATTGGCTTTGAGGTTAAGTTAAAACCTTATATCCAGCGATCGGACGGATCAGCAAAAGGTGATTGGGATGTGGGGATTACTATCGATATCATGGAATGTGCCCATGACTCGGACATTATCATATTGGCATCAGGCGATGGCGACTTCGATATATTGGTGAATAAGGTTCGGGGTGATTACGACACAGAAGTCGAGGTTTATGGGGTAGAGAAACTGACGGCGGCAAGCCTTATCAATACTGCCTCAAAGTATTTCCCTATTGAGCGATCCTTACTTTTGTAAAACCATTATGTGATTTTCGGTGATTCCTTTGCTTACTTTTTATACGTTATCATAGTCTTATGGTATGAATCACACTTGGCAGGATCACCTTGCTAAGAGGAGGTGTTAGCGTGAAATGGTTTTGTATTTATAAAAATAGATCTTATCGTTTTGCTGTCATCAGGTGGAAAGATGGAATCTAAATTCGCCTATTTGCTAGTTGCTGATGCACTGCTTGTCCTACATGTATTCGTTATCATCTTCGTTGTCTTTGGCTTGCTGTCTATTATTATAGGCAAGCTATTGTCTTGGCCTTGGGTTAGAAACCCATGGTTTCGTTGGTTGCATCTAGCCACTATTAGTGTGGTGGTAGTTGAATCATGGTTAGGCATGGTCTGTCCTCTTACCACATGGGAGATGGTGCTCCGAGAGAAAGCGGGAGATCAAGTTTACGCGGGCTCATTCATAACGCATTGGCTAGAAACTATTTATTTCTTTAGTGCGCCAGGCTGGGTGTTTGCCATCAGCTATACGGCTTTTGGCTTACTGGTTTTAGTCACTTGGTTTTGGGTTCGTCCCAATCCATTCAATCGTCATGAAGGCCACTAGAAGATGCAAATAAGACGAGCCACACTAGATGATGCAGAACAGATCAACAATGTGCATTTACAAGCATTTGAAAAATCAGAAGCTGAGCGAGTAGCCAAGTTAGCAGTCGGTTTACTAAGCGAAAATAGCGATCCTGAAACACTATCTCTAGTTGCGATAGAAGATGCTCTGATCATAGGGCATATTGCTTTCAGCCCTGTTTATCTGGCGAGTTCAAAAGGCTTTATTGCTACTATTCTTGCTCCTTTAGCTGTACTGCCTGATTATCAGAAAAACAAGGTGGGCTCTTCTCTAATTAAGTTTGGGTTAAAACTTATTTCAAATAGCGATGAATCGTTGGTTCTCGTTTATGGTGATCCGAACTATTATTCAAAGTTTGGCTTTAATATCGAGCTAGCCAAACCTTTTATGCCGCCTTATAAATTAGCGTATCCAGAAGGCTGGTTGGCATTGAGCTTAAATGATAATGCACTGCCCGTAGGCGGTAAGATCAGTTGTGTTTCATCTTTAAACTACCCTGATTTATGGTAATTTCTTTAGCTTTAAATCAGCTGGTGGGGATGGGTGATACAAAATATGTAAGGGATATTAAGGCAAGTGAATACTGGCACACCTAATTGTTGAGCCGTATACAGATATTTTTCTCCTTTTATCGCGAATAAAGGCTAAAGGGGGATAACTCTTTTTAAAAGATCACGTATGATTAAGTTTGAATGAACATTTAAGGCCAGTGTTATGTCAGATATCGGTAAGTCCATCATCCAGTTTTTAGTTGAAGAGCAGCGTCAATTTCCACAATCTACGGGTTCATTGACAGGTCTAATGACCGATATCGTTAGTGCCTGTAAAAAGGTTTCCCACCTTGTCAATCGTAGTGGGATTATTGGCCTTGGTGGTGCTGCTAAGTCTGAGAATGTCCAGGGTGAGGTGCAGAAAAAGCTGGATATTATTACCAATGATGTGATGGTTGATCACCTCAGTTGGACGGGTCACTTAGCCGCCATGGCTTCAGAAGAAATCGAAGAAATTATTCAAATTCCTGATGGCCTTCCTAAGGGCGAGTATTTGATTACTTTTGATCCCTTAGACGGTTCTTCTAATATTGATGTCAATATTTCTGTCGGTACTATTTTTTCTATTTTGCGTTGTCCTGAAGCTACAACAGAACCAACAGTCGAAGACTTTATGCAACCGGGTACGGAACAAGTGTGTGCTGGTTTTTGTGTTTATGGGCCAACAACGATGATGATTCTCACGACAGGGAATGGCGTAAATGGCTTTACTCTAGATCGAGATGTCGGGGAGTTTATTCTTACGCACCCGAAAATGACCATCCCAGAAGACACAGCCGAGTTTGCGATTAATATGTCGAACCAGCGTTTCTGGGAACCACCAATGCAGCGATACGTTGATGAATGTATGAAAGGTACGGATGGTGGTCGTGAGAAGAACTTCAATATGCGTTGGGTGGCCTCAATGGTCGCTGAAGTTTATCGCGTGTTGACGCGTGGAGGTATATTTATGTATCCCTTGGATAACAAGCCATCAACCCAAGGAGGCAAGTTACGTTTGATGTATGAAGCAAGCCCGATGAGCTTTATTGTCGAGCAAGCGGGTGGGGTGAGTTCAACAGGGCGGGAACGCATTATGGACATTAAACCAGAAGGGGTACATCAACGTGTTCCGGTGATTCTAGGTTCAAAAAATGAAGTAGATCGTGTGGTGTCCTATCATCAAGATAATGGCTAAATAGGGATAAAAGATTTTAGTATCGCAAACTCAATATATGAGAGATTTTCGATGAAAAAATTAAAAAATGAAAAGGAACTGGTCAAAAAAGCGATTGCCGAAGGTGTGAAATACGGTGAGCAACGAGGTGTCGTAGAATTTGAGCCGACAGACTCTGCTACAGAGAAAATTGAGTATATTTATCGTTTGTTAGTTCACGACAAGGTTATACAAGCCTTACCAGAAGATCAGGTTTCTCAACAATCTATGAAACATAAACTAGCAATCTGGGCATCAAAGTTAAAATGACTTGGTTGTACCCATGCTAAACTAGCCTGCTGAAAAATAAGATTAAGTCTAAAAATGTTATCAAATAGCATGAATGGCTCTGTGGATAAAGGAAAAGTAATCAAGTCATGAAAAAGTCATTACTACCATTTTACGATAGACAGGTTCTAGGTCGGCCTGTAGTAATTTTGTTACTCGTTGTCTTGGTAACCAGCTTTTTTGCTTGGTATATACAAAACTTTAAACTTGATGTTTCTTCTGACTCCCTAGTGTTGGAGGGCGATGAAGATTTACGCTATTACCGTTCGATTAATGCTCGTTATGGTGCTGATGATTATTTAATCGTTACCTATACACCGAAACAAGAGTTATTTGCGGCAGAAACCGTAGATGATATTGAAAAGCTAAGTAATAGTCTGGCTAAAATTGAACGGGTAGAGTCCGTTATCAGCATCCTCAATGTGCCGCTGATTTCCAGCCCACCAATGAGCCTGCAAGATATACAACAAAATATCCGGACATTAAGAGATCCTGAGACAGATCTAGACCTCGCAAAACATGAATTAAGTACCAGCTCCTTGTATGTAAACAGACTAGTAGGTGAAGATGCCGATACCACTGCACTGCAAGTCAATTTCAAGCGAGATCCGGTTTATATTCAGCTTCGTGATCAGCGTGATGCCTTGCGTGAAAAACAGTTGGCACAAGAACTAAGCTCATCAGAATTAGCCGATTTGCAGCACTTAACCTCTGAGTTTAAACGGCATACAGAAGCGTTGATGGCCCAAGAGGCGACAGATATAGCGGATATTAGAATTATCCTCGATCAGCACCGAGATAAGGCCGAAGTGCACCTGGGTGGTGTGCCAATGATTGTTGCCGACATGATGGAATTTGTACGCCATGATTTAGAAGTATTCAGTATTGCAGTTATCGGTATTCTAGTGACTATTCTGGCGGTGATATTTGGCCAACTTCGTTGGATCATTTTGCCCTTGCTCACAGCCACGGTTGCCAGTGTTATCACAATTGGCTTTTTGGGATTGGTTGAGTGGCGAATCACCGTTGTATCGTCCAACTTTATCGCCTTGTTACTGATCTTTGCGTTGTCACTGACGATCCACCTGATTGTTCGTTACCGCGAATTACGGATGGAACGGCCTGAGGATGATCAACGGACATTGCTTCGCGAGACGGTGCGAAGCAAAGTGCTTCCCTGCTTTTATACAGTCATAACGACCATGGTTGCCTTCGGCTCACTCGTTGTCAGCGAGATAAGACCGGTTATTGATTTCGGCTGGATCATGGTGATTGGTTTGGCGGTTGCTTTTGTACTTACTTTCACCTTATTCCCTGCCATTCTGTCATTAATGCAACCAAGTGAAGTCAGACAGAAGGGCGATATAACGAGTGTGATTACGGGCCACTTAGCTAGCTTAAATGACCGTTTTGGCGGAGTTATTTTAGGTCTAGCTTTTTTAGCTGTGGCAGCAAGTGTTCTTGGCATTAGTAAGCTGACAGTTGAAAATCGCTTTATTGATTATTTCAAAGAATCGACCGAGATCTTCCAAGGAATGTATCTAATTGATCAAAAGTTGGGAGGGACGACACCGCTTGATGTCATTATCAATGCGCCTGTTGAAGAGGAAACCGAAGACGAAGAAGACATTGCTGATTTAGGCGATGAAGATGACTTTTTTGATTTTGAACTTGAAGGAGAAGAAGGGTTCACGGCAACCAGTCATTGGTTTAATAGTAATGGCTTTGAGACCATTAACAGAGTGCATAACTATTTAGATGATATTGATGAAACAGGTAAGGTTTTATCGCTGACCAATAGTATGGATGCATTAATCACCTTGAATGATGGTGAGGAAATGGATGATTTCTTCTTAGCATTGCTCTATAAAAGAGCGCCTGAAGACATCAAAGAAGGCATGATTTACCCTTATATTTCAGAAGACGGTAATCAACTGCGTTTTTCGGTGCGCGTGTTTGAGTCTGATGCAGCATTACAGCGTGATGCTTTGTTAACCAAAATTCAAAAGGGCCTAACGGAAGAGTTGGGGCTTGCTGAAGAACAGGTAAAATTAACAGGCATGCTGGTCTTGTTTAATAATATGCTACAGAGCTTGTACAAGTCTCAAATTCAAACGCTTGGTGTTGTCTTTTTTGTTATTTTCTTGATGTTTATTGTCCTGTTCCGTTCTGTCAAACTAGCTGTTATTGCCATTACACCTAACCTTATTGCGGGTGGTGCGGTATTGGGTTTAATGGGCGGGGCTGGTATTCCACTGGATATCATGACCATTACTATCACCTCAATTAGTGTCGGTATCGCTGTAGATAATGCTATTCACTATATGGCGCGTTTTAAAGATGAGATAGTCAAAGACTGGGATTATGATGCTGCAATGCATCGGTCACATAGCAGTATTGGCCGTGCGATGTACTACACGACGGTGACAGTGATCATTGGCTTCTCGGTATTAGCATTATCTGATTTCACACCAACGGTTTATTTTGGTCTGCTGACGGCTTTTGCGATGTTCGCAGCATTATTGGCTAACTTAACGGTGCTGCCATTGATGCTCGGTAAGTTAAAACCTTATGGTGTAGGTGTAGGTGATGGCGTTAAGGCTTAAACGCCTAAATGCATGAGAAGACTATGACTTAATACGGTCTGCTGCAGTTTTGGCAGCAGTGAGCGCACCTTCAAGATAACCACCATCGTTATTGGCTGTCTCTGTGCCAGCAAATAATAAGCTTCCTTGCCACAAGTCTTGAGCCGATGATGGCAAACCATAAACGGGGTGGCTTGCAGCACCAATATGATCTTGCTGGGTGGCGGTTAAGCTTTCATCTGACCAATCAATGAGAAACACTTCTAGTGGTTTTGCTGCCTTTTCGCCGAATATATGGGCTAATTGATCAACAGACACTTGAATTAAAGTGTCACGACCAGCAGTTTTGCGTGCAGCGGCATTAGGACCAACAAAGCCAAATAAGGCGGCTTTCCCTTCAATGGCAGAAGCATCATGTACTTCAACAAGTGGACCTGTTTGGCTGCTCGCAGAACCGGATAAGCCATCTTCTCGCCAGAAGGCCTCCGGATAAACGGCAACTAGCTTGGCGTGCGCGGCCATCCATGTCATTGTATTGGCAAAATGCTGTTTAAGTTTGCTTGGCAAAGCGGGTGTAAATTCAATTGAAGAAGCGATTAACCTTGGTGGCATTGCCAAAATAACATGGCTAGCCTGTAGCGTTTCAGTCAGCTCTTTTTCATTTTTCGTCAAAATGCTAATACGCTTGTCACCATTATGTTTAATGTGTGTGACGACGGTATTAAGTTGGATAGTCTCCGGTTTTATCGCGTTTGATAGTTTTTCAACTAAGCTTTGCATGCCACCAGCTAAACGCATAGATTGTGGGCTGCTTGTCATGCCCAAATCATAACGTTGGGGCGGAACATTTCGACCTCGATCAAAAACGTGAGCACCGGTTTGATACTGTGGAAAAGCTTCTAAATCAAAGTGCTCAATAAGTTGCGTTATAACAGGATGCATTTCCGGCCAGAACCAAGAAGGCCCTAGATCATATCGCTGATATTTTGATTGATCATCCTTACTGTCAGAAAGGGGCATCGAAATAATACGACCGCCCACGCGATCACGCGCTTCAATGACGGTTGCTTTGATGCCTTTTTGTTCTAATAAATAAGCGCTGTATAAACCGCTGAGGCCAGCGCCAATAATGACTACGTGTGTTTGCATGGTGATCTACATTTGATAAAAACTAACAGTGAAGACTGATAGCGGTTTAAAAGGATTCAGACTGTGGACGAATATCGAGCTCGTGGGTCCATGCTGATGGTTTTTGATGAGCAAGATCATAATAAGTATCAGCAATATCCTCGGGCTGTAAACAGTTTTTCTGTTCAATAGACGGAAAACGGTCGCGGCTAAGTTCAGACCAAATAATCCCATCCAAAATAGTGTGAATTACATGCAAACCTTGAGGTTGAAACTCTCGGGCCAGAGACTGGGCTAAACCGCGAAGGGCAAATTTGGCCGAGCTGAAAGGAGCAAAACCTTTGCTGCCACGCGTGCTTGCCGTTGCGCCTGTTAATATTAAGCAGCCAGATTGTTGCTCTACCATGCTAGGGATAGCCGTATGACCCACATTGATCGCTGACAAGACAATACTTTTCCACGCTCGTTCAAAATCATTGGCTGTAAGCTCTGTAAAAGAGCCGCGAGCGAGCTCAGTAACATTATGAATGACAACATCAGGCGTGCCGTATTGTTTGGTAATTTGTTCAAAAGCTGCTTGTGTTTGGGAAGCATCGGTTAAATCAGCTGCTATGTCACTGCGTCGAGAAAGGCCAATGACTTGATAATTATCTTTTTCAAAACGTTGTTTAAGCGCTTCACCTAAACCGGGTCCATACCCTGTGATAACCAGAAGTTTTTTCATCGTTTTTCCTATTTCTCTAAACCTTATAAATTGTCTTGCTTAGGCAGGCTTAGGGTGAGTAATTTTCCCTGCTGAGTCAGTTTTAGGTGTTTTAAAAAAGACATGCCGAGCAATATTTCATCAAACTTCATGCCTGAACTAATACTGGCAGGCACATTATGCATAACGATATCACCTAAGGAAATGCTGGCAAGTGTCGTTTGAAATGACTTGCTTGTTCCGTTGGCAGTCATTGTTTGATGTGCAGCCCCTTTTTTTAAGTTGAGCTTGTTAGCGATGTGTTCAGGAATTGCAACATTTGTGGCGCCAGTATCCAATAGAAACTCGACCTTTTGGCCATTGATCGTGCCATTAGCGACATAATGACCATATCGGTTTTGCTTGAGCACAACTTCAGGATTGCCATTGGCATTGACGCTGATTTCAAGCTTTTGGTTGGGATTGTTGAACCTATCTAGGACGCTATTAAATAATAGGGTCGTGCCTGCCAACAGGACTATCCATATGATAGCTGTACTAAAAAAGCTAAATGTCGGTGGTCCTGATTGCTCAGTCATACTTTATTCATTATGTCCGATAGGTGAAGTGACTTAATAATACCGTATTGCTGTTGGTGTTATATAGATAAGCTACCGCCGATTTAGTTGCAATCTTATTTATTCAGGCAGACCGACCGATAATTTGAAGATTAGTTTTAATTATTGCCACGTCGTTTGTTTCTACTGTTAGCCCTACGTCCTACTTTATGACCTTGAGCAACATCGCCTGAGCGCTGACCATCTTTGTGGCCAACTTTAGGTTTTTTAGGCTTTTTCGCTTTAGGTGGGCGACGATCTAGGCTAGATTCAGGAAGATTGTGAACAGGCTCAAAGCCAGATATTAACTCTCTCGGTAGTAATTTTCCGATTAGATGTTCAATATCAGCGAGGTACGGAAACTCATCTGCACAGACTAATGAAATGGCATGGCCTGACTCACTAGCACGACCTGTGCGTCCAATTCGGTGAACATAATCTTCAGGAATATTGGGTAAATCATAGTTGATAACGTAAGGGAGTTTATCGATATCGATACCGCGTGCAGCAATGTCGGTAGCAACGAGCACTTGGACTTTACCTGCTTTGAAGTTGGCTAAGGCCTTAGTTCTTGCTGCTTGGCTTTTATTACCATGAATAGCAGCAGCATTAAGGCCAACAGCTTCCAGTTGTCTTACGAGTTTATTGGCGCCGTGTTTTGTGCGAGAGAACACTAAAACTTGATGCCATTGATTGTCATTAATCAGGTGGCAAAGTAAAGCTGACTTCTTATTTTTATCCACAGGGTGAATTCGCTGATCAACAGATTCAACCGTCGAATTGGGCGGGCTAACAGAAATTTCAACAGGTTGATGAACCAAGCCTTTGGCAAGCGTACGGATCTCTTTAGAGAAGGTGGCTGAAAAAAGCAGGTTTTGACGTTGTTTGGGTAAAAAAGAGATGATTTTTTTAATATCGCGGATAAAGCCCATATCTAACATTCGATCGGCTTCATCTAACACGAGTACTTCAAGTTGGTTGAATCTGACGGCATTTTGATTATAAAGATCGAGTAGACGGCCAGGCGTCGCGACTAAAATATCGTTACCACGGCGTAACTTCATCATCTGAGGATTAATTTTGACACCACCAAAGACAACCGTAGAGCGGAGCGATAAATTAGAACCATATTTTGTCACACTGTCAGCTACTTGAGCGGCCAATTCACGTGTTGGTGTGAGCACAAGCGCGCGAACTTGGTTAGCTTTTGCGGGTGTGCCGCTAGAGAGGCGATGTAATAATGGTAAGGTGAAACCTGCTGTTTTACCTGTTCCTGTTTGTGCGGCAGCCATTACGTCTTTTCCAGAAAGGATCGCAGGAATGGCTTGAAGCTGGATAGGAGAAGGCGTTTGATAACCTTGATCTGACACAGCTTTAAGAATAGGTTCTGATAAACCTAGGGAGGCAAAGCTCATATAGAAGGGTACTCTGAGTGATGTTGATGGGGTGGTAAGAGGGCGTGTAGCATACAGTGTATTAGCTCTCAGCGCCATTAAAATGCAAACAAACACCTGAAATAGATACAGTTTTGAAAAAATAAAGTTATTATTAGGCTAGTTATAATCAACCCAGTGGAGACAGCCGACGGTGTTTAAAAAAATAATTTCAATCATGGTTTTGGCTTGTAGTGTTATTGCGCCGAGTTATGCAAGCTCGCTCTGTGGAGATAAAGAAGTCACATTACAAGTTTTGGGTTCAGGTGGCCCTGAGATTGATGATGGTCGAGCATCAACGAGTTATTTAATTTGGGTTGACGGTAAATCCAAAGTGCTCGTTGATATGGGGCCAGGATCAAGCGTCAATTTTGGTAAAGCAGGTGGTCAGTTCGAGCAGTTAGCAGCCATCATTTTTACCCATCTCCACGTCGATCATAGTGCTGATTTTCCTGCATTTGTAAAAGGTTCTTTTTTTGGTAATAGGCGGAAAGATCTGTTTGTTTTTGGGCCAGCTGCCAATACATTAATGCCTGCTACCAGTAGCTTTGTTAAAGCACTGTTTTCTGAACAAGGTGCTTTTCCATACTTGAAAGGTTACATAAGTCAAAAAAATGCTAGTGAGTACAAACTTATTACTAAAGATGTCGCTTTGAAACCGCACGATCAGACTGATTACCGAGTGAATGACGCTATTCATTTAAAGGCTGTTCCTGTCCATCATGGCCCGGTGGCGGCAGTTGCCTGGCGATTTGATATTTTGGATTGTTCGATTACTTTTTCAGGTGATATGAATAATAATTATCAAACTTTAGCAAGTTTGGCGAAAAACACCGACTTATTAGTTATGCACAATGCTGTACCAGAATCCGCAGCAGGCGTGGCTGCTAATTTACATATGAAACCGTCACAAATAGGTGAGATAGCACGCGAGTCTGATGCTAAAAAAGTGATTATTTCCCATCGTATGAGACGAACGGTAGGGAAAGAGGCCGAAACTGTACGTAAAATTAGACGACATTATTACGGACCGTTGATTTTCGCTAATGATCTTGATGTTTTTGCTGTATCTTCGCCCAAATAACAATAAATATAGGGAAATTTGCCGTTAAAATCGCTAATTATGCTTTTTTAAGAAATTTGCTGAGCAGGACGATACGTGTGCTGTTCACCTTGCCCTCAATTTGTTCAGGGTTGTCTGTGAGGCTGATATTTTTAACTGTCGTACCACGCTTGGCTGTGAAGTTGGCACCTTTGACAGCCAGATCTTTAATTAAGGTGACGGTATCGCCAGCGGATAAAATAGTGCCATTGCTGTCCTTGCACACAAGGTCATTATCATCGCCATTAGCTAGACCTTGTTGCGCCCAAGCTAAGGTGTCGTCTTCTAGGTAGAGCATATCTAAAAGATCAGATGCCCAGGCAGTATTTGATAAGGCGTGAAGCTGGCGGTAGGCGAGCACTTGTAGGGCTGGTACCGCACTCCACATGCTGTCATTCAGACAACGCCAGTGGTTTTCATCAAGATCAGCGCTTCCATCGAGTTGCTGTTGGCATGTGGCACACAGCAAAGCAGATCGATCTTTTGCATTTACTTCTTCTGCACCAGAGATATCATGGACGCTTAAATCAGTTGTGTCACCACACAGTTCGCATTTGCCTTCGCTACGAGTGATGAGCGTTTGTTCTATGTCCATTTATCTCTATGCCTATCGTGTTTTGAGGCGTCATTGTCTCATAGTTAAGCAGGTCAGCCAGTGCTATGATGAGCGATTGTTTTATAGGTAGTAGTTTGATGGTTGAAAAGACACTTATTAAAGGGAAAGATAAGGATTTAGAGTCGAGTATTGCATTTATGCAGGGGCAGTTGGCGGCTTTGGGTTTTGATATCGAAGAAGTGTCTTGGCTGAATCCTGTAGAAGGTGTGTACTCGGTTCACATCCGAGATAAAAACTGTTATGCCTTATTTACCAATGGCAAAGGCAGCTCCAAGAAAGCCTGTTTGGCAAGTGCGCTTGGAGAGTTTTTTGAGCGTTTAAGCTGTAATTATTTTTTTGCCGATTATTATTTGGGTCAGGCAATTTCAAAGCAAGACTTTGTACATTATCCAAATGAAGGTTGGTTTGAAGCGGAAGCAAACGGGCGTCCTAAAAGCTTAATGAATGATAGCTTATGGGCCTATTTTGATCCGGAAGATAACTTAGACTCAGCTAGATTATTTGATATCAATTCAGGCGCGGGTGAACGTGGTCTTTGCGCTTTGCCTTTTGAGCAATTGTCGACGCAAAAAACGGTGTATATCCCTGTCAATATCATCGGTAATATATTTGTGAGCAATGGCATGTCAGCGGGTAATACCTTTGATGAAGCAAAGGTGCAGGCCTTATCAGAAATTTGCGAGCGCTATGTGAAACATCGAGTGATTTCAGAGGGCATTTGCTTGCCGGATATTCCGCAAGCAGTGATTGAACGTTTTCCTGCTATAGCAAAGTCTATCAAAGCGATTGAGGATTATGGTTATCACCTTAAAGTAGCTGATGCGTCCCTGGGTGGTTTTTATCCGGTGATGAGCGTCACCTTAATTAATCCTAAGGATGGTTCTGTCTTTGCCTCATTTGGTGCTCATCCTTGTTTTGAAGTGGCATTAGAGCGAACGGTGACCGAACTATTACAGGGCCGAGGTTTAAACCAGATGGATGTATTTCATCCGCCTATCTTTGATTTGGAAGAAGTGGCAGCGCCACAGAATATCGAAATGCACTTTATTGATTCTAGTGGTTACATTTCGAATGATTTTTTCCGATCTAAGTCAGACTATGATTTTGTTGATTGGAATACAGATACGACCACAGCGAAGGAATATCAATACTTAACTGACCTAATCCATCAGCAAGGCTATGAAATCTATGTGACAGAATATGATCACCTTGGTGTGTCTGCTTGTCGAATTCTAGTACCTGGCATGTCAGATATTTACCCCGTGGATGAGTTGGTTTGGGAAAATAATAATGAAGGTGCTGTATTCAGAGAAACCTTATTAAACCTTAATCAAGCAAATCCTTCCGAGTGGCAATCTTTATTAGAGGCGCTTGAAGAGGGCAGCTATAACGATCAAACATTAGTGGCTCAATTTATTGGCCTGTTATCAGATGCCGATAGTTTATGGGCGAGTATCCGCCTTGGTGAAGTTAAGGCTATGCTAAGTTTAGCCTTACAAGATGAAGTCGCGCTGGATTGGGTTAGCTGGTGTCTGACACTAGAAGGATTAACGGAGCAGAGACTTAAACATTATAGCTGTGTGAAGGCATTGTTAGAGATAAAGTGGCATGATGCGCGAGATTATGATGATTATCTTGATGGCTTAGCTTTACTGTATGGACAACAGGCAACAGAAAAAGCCTTGGCCGCAGTAAAAGGTGAACAATTATTCTTTGGGCTAACAAGTCCAGGCCTTGAGTTGAGAGGTTTAAAGCAGCATGGTCGATTATTGGATGCTTACGAGAAACTACATCAAATTAAAGTGAGTGCCCGATCTTAAACTGTCATTGATTATTCACTAACAAACTGGGATTATTGAGACACTAGTGATAAAAGAATAGCCCAGTGGTGTATGAGCCTGTTGGGCTGGTAGTTTTATCACCACTGCTTGTTTAAATAGAAGGTACCCTAATGCGGAAAAGAGTTATTGATATAGACAAGAAACAAAGTAGTTATCCTGACCGGAACTGGTTGGATCTTGAGAAGCTTGCTGTCGTTGAAGTGTCCTCAGAAAATGAGTCGTTCCCAATAGAATCTGCATTGCTACCGGGCAAAGAGTCGGGATGGCGTGCTTCCGAGTCAGGAAAACAGGTTATTAGGCTTATCTTCGATAATCCTCAGAAACTAGAATGGATCAGGTTGAATTTCGAAGAGGCAGAAACTGAACGGACACAAGAATATGTATTGCGTTGGTCAGGCGGAGACCAGTCGGGCCAAGATATTATAAGGCAGCAATGGAATTTTAGCCCTGAAGGCACAACCAGTGAAATCGAAGATCATCAAGTAAACCTACCAGCAGTTACGGTGTTAGAGTTGAGCATTAACCCAGACATAAATGAAAGAAATGCTTTGGCTTCTATAGAGGCGATGCGGCTCGCTTAACCAAACCCTCTAACGAGAATGGGTCAAACGATATGTTGGTTAATGACAGCGGTTGAATAGTGAGATAAATAGAGGAATTATAGATGGATGTAGAACAAGATAATTCCTTCAAGTCTGTGCTCCATAAAGTAATCATAGCGATTACCTTGCTATGGCTAATCAAAACGACCGAACTTGTGATGGGATGGGATTTCAGTGGCTATAGTGTTTTCCCGCGAGACTTTTCAGGCCTAACGGGGCTTATGTTTGGCCCAATGTTACATAGCTCGTTTGAGCATTTGTTCTATAACACTTCAGCCTTATTAGTTTTAGCTACCGCGTTATTTTACGAATATCCTAGATCGGCAAAACAGGTGTTTTTGATTATCTACTTCGGTTCGGGGCTCGGCGTGTGGTTATTTGCCAGAGAGTCACACCATCTAGGGGCTAGTGGACTGACGCATGGCATGATGTTTTTTCTATTCATTGTTGGTGTTATACGCCGAGATAAACCGGCTATGGCAATTTCAATGATCGTATTTTTCCTTTACGGAAGTATGATTTGGACGGTATTGCCAACAGAGGAGCATATTTCATTCGAATCTCATTTATTTGGTGCCTTGGCTGGAGCGATCTGTGCCGTTGTGTATCGTCATAAAGATCCTAAACCACCGGAAAAGAAATATAGCTGGGAATTAGAGGATGAAGAGCATATCGATGGTGAAGGGAGAACATGATAAAACACATAGATCTACCGCCACCTGAAACATTACACTGCCATTAAACGAATGACGGCTTTCGACCCAAAGCAGATATTCTATTCCAATCTATTGGACTTAGGCTAAGTACTATGTAGAAGAAAGGCCATAGAAATTTAAGTCGAAACCTCAGCTAATTTCCTAGACTCAATATATAACCATTGATTCTGAATTCATATGCAGCTGATAGTCAGTCAGACTTAATAAATAGCTTTTGAACATAAATATCAGTAAATCCATTCCTTGGTATCACTGCCTCTGTCTTTGCCTGATGGAACTGTTTGTTACGTGACTATACTACTTGGCTAATGTGTCCCTGAATTCCACCAGCCGGGCCATTGGCAGGCCACTTTGAATGCATCAGGATCCGCTTCTGTCTCGCCAAGCGTGGTAGACAGACGTAACATCTACACGCCAGGTTGGGGAGATGATGGTGATAAGAATGGCTTCCAGATTGGTTATGATGACGGCACCACCAGCGATGCGCAACGGCCAGATCGACCAGTCAATAAATAAGCTTATCACGCCAGTTGCAGTGAGCAACCACGCGGTCTTAGCAGCACGGGTGTGATAACTGGGCCAGCGTCGATATTTCCAAAACCCCGCTGTAGTGGAAATTAGGTAAGTAGCTAGAGCGGCAATGATCCAAACCAGCTCCTGCTTAAGAGTCTCGCCGTACATTGTTACTAATCCGAACAACAAGGCAGCGTATAGAGCAGCGTCAGCCCAGCTATCGAGACGAGCGCCGAATACCGAGCGCTGGTTAAGAAGGATGGCTAACTTGCCATCAAGCCAGTCTGTCATGGCGAGAAATAAAAACAGCCAGAGGAATACCTCGTTCTGATTCCGCCAAGCGATTGGGATAAGCACGAATGATCCGAGCAGCCGGAGTACACAAAGGAGGTTAGGAATGGTCAGCAGCCGATTAGAGATATAAGGCTGAACTTCTGCGGTATCCCCAGTCTGTTGTTTATTAGTTTTCATCCCATCCACCAGATTAAAAAATAGACAAAGACAGGCCCAGTCATGGAGAGACTATCAACACGATCGATTACACCACCCATACCCGGTAATAATTTGCTGCTGTCTTTGACGCCAGCATCACGCTTGATAGCAGACATGTTGATATCACCGAAGAAGCCGGCGAATGAGATCAGAATTGCCGCTAAGATTGGAGTAACCCATGGTTGCAGCGATTCTGAAAGAGAAAACGGGCCTGCTTGCTGGCCTAGAGTTGTCAGCCACGGTGCTATGATCGGGGCGAGTATCACTATGACTAACATTCCCCCGAAGAAACCTTCCCAGGTTTTATTAGGCGATATCACAGGTGTTATAGGGTGCCGTTTGTGAGAGCCAAACAGTCGACCGATGATGGCCTGGAAAATGTCATCAGTCTCCGTAAGAATGACCAGAAAAAGGAACCAACCGACAGGGCCTAAGGGACCGTAAGAAGAGCTCGGAAGTATGAGTAGGGCGGCAGCATGAGATACTCCGTAACCAAGAAACATGATTCCCCAAAGCAGACCCCCTGCGGACTGGATATAGCCCTTCGACTCATCTTTTATCAGCAGACAAACAGCCAGAAAGAAGAGTGAGCTGAGCGGCAGAAATACCACAAAGAGTGAAAACGAGCCAAACATGATCAACAGGTAATTGATAACAATGAGTCCGTAGCCAGCACGAATGGCGAGCTTATCCTCGGCTCGAGGGCCAAACATCCTAGTGATCTCGAACCAGGCGATGCAGCTGGCTATAGTAAGCAAGAGGCAGATCCCAGGTCGTCCAGCAAGTAGCCCAGCGCTCACGGCAATAGCGAGCATCCACCAAGTGCGTAGACTGGCAAATCGTTTACGCCTCAATGTCTCCTCAGCATGCCGAAGAGACATAGAGCGTGCTATCGATCCGATCACAAGGCTGGCGAAAATTATAGCGAGGGCCCAGTAAAGTGCGGGAACAGGTGCTGTGATCATAAATCATCCTTTTGAGATTCATGTAGCGTAGCGTGGTGAACTTCATTTTCAGAGCTAGGAATTCCAAAGTAGCTTACTAACCAGCGAATTAGCAATGGCAGTATGGCGCAGGCCACCAAAGCTCCAATTAGTGGCAAGTCGATTAAAGCCCCTGGACCGCTGTTTGCCAGCTCACGCAATGAGGGCAGGCGAATTCCCACATAGACCCAGACAGCATTGATTGGGAACATGCCTACCACCGTAGTCCACAAAAATGTCCAGATGCGGACACGGCTGGCCCCACTGACCGGATTGACAATCGAGAATGGGACGTGGGCCATGCGGAGTATCAAAAGGTAAAATGCACCTTCCTTTTCTATGTGCTTGTTCATAAGGGAGACAAAGCTGGTATAGCGCTGTTCGATACTTGCCTGAAATAGATAACGACTGAGGGAGAAGATTATCATCGCGGTTAAGGTGAGACCGACGGTGACGATGGTCACGGCCTGCCAGAACCCGAATAGCCAACCATAGACGATAGCTTTGCCCCCAGTTCCTGGTATCAACGACAGTACGGTATAAATTCCGAAGCCCACAAGGAAGGAGCGCAATGGATCAAGGGCAATGACTGAGCGGATGTGGTCTTCCTGATATACAAGTTCCTTTAGTGATACGTATTGACTTATATACCATGCCAGAACGGTTAGAAGAACAACTGTTATCGCAAACACAAAAGACTTTTGTCTGCTTTTCCTTGTCGTCATTTGTGTGTTCATGATGGCGTCGTTCCAGAAGATGAATCTTGGCTGTCAAAAGGTTGCCCTGAACGATTAAACATGTGTTTACTGATGGGGGCGAACTTGTGCGTCTCCTCAAAATACAGATAATGGCTTACGGTGAGGGTCTGTGCCCCAGCCTCAATTAGGTTGAAGGTGTTCTCGTCTCGTTCCCGTCCTTTACCTCGACTGGAAGTTGTTGTGCCGCATTGGACTATGATGACGCCACGGTCCCGATGATGCCCGGGGAAAAAGTCCAATGAGTTCCCGATATAAGCTCGGTGTAAGTGTCCGCCTAGAATCATTTCGACTTTTTGCTCGACAAAGCAGTCGATCGCACGGCGTGCTTTAGGCATTGCAACATCGAAGACACGATCGTGTCCAGGTGCGAAGTGATGGTGGGCAACAACGATTCGAACCATGTCATCTGGCACAGTAGCAAAAGCCTCCGCGCAATGTTGAAGTTGATCGCGATCAATTCGGCCGTTAGAAATACTGCGCCTTGGAGCGGTAGAATCAAGACCGACTAGCACGACATTGCCGACTTTGAGGATGGGGTTGAGATTGGGTGAGATGATTTCACAGTAGAGATCATGAGGCCTAAAGAAGCGCTCAAAAACCCGCCATAACGCCACGTCATGGTTGCCGGGAATTACCAGCATTGGAATGTTTGGCATGCGGTCAAAGAACTGCCTGGCTTCCTCGAATTGGTGACGCTTGGCTCGCTGGGTCAGATCGCCGCTCACCACAATGGCGTCAAGGTCAAGCGACGGGATGGTTTGCAGCAAGACTTCAGCAACCTCAGACACGAATGGAGGCCCGAAATGTAAGTCGGATATGTGGAGGATTTTGGTTGGCACCACTATAGGAACCTCCTCATTGAAGCTACTCGTTCAACTAATGTCATAATATCAGAAAACTCCTTTGATTCTATGTTCTAATTGAAGTTGTATACGAATTGCCCATATTTTACGTAACTTAAGAGGTGACTTTTACCCTATCAGCTTCCTTTTATTCAATGCTTCCAGTGGTTATTCTCAATAGTGATAAATAAAGCATGATATAGCCCTCCATTAGGGGTAGGCTATTAGTATGAGATATTGGAGTTGGTTACTATTCGATCCTAAGCTGACAGCCCTTTACTACATAACTCTTAAGTAATAGTTGTTTGATTTAAGGCAGACGGTACTTTATTCACTATTATCTGAATTGTACTGACTGTTAAAAGCATCATTAATAAATACTTTGCACAATCACCGTAGAAACTATCTATTGAGTGATCTGACTCAGACAGGAAGTTTGCTCATTAAATTTTAAAGGCGTAGCATGAAATCTACCTGATACAGGTTTATTGGAGACATTAATAATGGAACTAATAGTAGTATCAATACTCGTCATTGGTCTTGCGATATGGTGGAGAATGGATAGAAAAGCGCCATCTAAAGCCATCTCTGAAAAGATTAAGCAACACCATCCTTATGCAGCAGTCCAACTCCTTCCTTGTGTTAATGCCTGTGATTCAGCCCACAGGGTTTCAAAAAACACTTATCTAACAACTGAATTTCAGCATCTGCCAATAGATGATTGCGATAGAATTGAAGATTGCGACTGTAAATTTAAACATTTAGATGATAGAAGGCTTCAAGAAGATAGACGTTCATTTAATTATTTTATGCAAGATATATTTCACGCTGAAGAGCATAGAAATATGAAAAAGATGGGAAGGCGTAGGACCGATGGTTTTTTACAGTATGAATAGTTAAGTTTTTTATACAACTTGTGTGGATACGCTGACGGAGATGACTAGAAGGCCAAAGGCTCGAACCTTTTTTAATGCCTAAAAATACCGTTTTCCATATTTAATGGTAAATAGATCTCCGTTATCCGAAATGACTGCTTTTGGCACGTTAGTGACGAATTGTTCAAAGGTCGCTATTCGACCCATAGCGGACATGTCTAGTTAAAAATGCAAAGTGGACATTTGGAATAAATACTCGCTATACTAAAATCACACCGTATCTTATTGAAACAAGGAGGGTTTCTACGATGTTTCCATTCAGCACTTATAATACGTTATCGGACAATGTGCCCCTTAAACTCTAGCTAGCTGTAAAAAGTAATTAGAGTAACTATCTTTACATGCACAGTGCATGAATTATATGAGAGAAGAATATGATTAGTAAAAAAATGGCAGAAAAACTGAATGACCAACTGAATAAAGAATTCTTTTCAGCATATCTTTACTTGTCCATTTCAGCTTCTTGTAGTAGCCAAGGATTTAATGGTGCATCTAACTGGTTTTTTATCCAATATCAGGAAGAGAACGCCCATGCTTTAAAACTATTTCGATATCTAGATGATCAAAATGTCGATTTAGATTTAAGAACTATCTCTGCCCCTGAGCTAGAGGGTTTAAGTTTTATCGGGGCTTTTGAAGCTTCACTCAATCATGAGCAGAAAATGACACGTCATCTCAATGAGTTAAGCGATTTTTCATTTCAAGAAAAGGATCATGCAACTTACAACTTTTTACAATGGTATGTTACAGAGCAAGTTGAGGAGGAGGCTACGCTAAATCATATTATCGACCAAATCAGAATAGTAGGTAATGATGGATATGGATTATTAACAATAGATAAAGAGCTGGGAACTCGAACATTTATCGATCCTACGCTTTAGTATAATGAATTCTGGTGCACATAACCCCAACAATCTAATTATAGATTGTTATGGTTAAAAGACTATATTTCGCACTAAGGAGCATGTAATGCAAGAAATTACCAGAATTAATCATATTGGCTTAAGAGTTAAGGATCTAAATACATCGAGAGCCTTTTACGAAAAGCTAGGTTTTGTATTTATCGTTGGTCCAGTTGGCCCAGAGCCTGTTGCAATAATGGAACATCCTTCAGGCATCAATATAAATTTTATTCTCAATGCTGATTCTGAAAGTAAAGAAAATATACTGATGGATACACCCAAAAAATATACTGGCTTTACCCATATCGCATTAGAAGTAAGTAATGCATTTTCAGCGTTACATACAGTTAAAGAACTCGGAATTAAAATTACGGAAGAAGTTGAGTTTGAAGGTGCTAATTTCTTTTTTATACGAGATCCTGATAATAATGTTATCGAGTTTCACCAGCCAGCTAGCAGTTAACAAGCGCATCATGCTGGTACCGTACTGGAGAGAAGTGCCTAAGCTTTTTTGAACAAAAAAGGCTGATGTCTCAATGCGACACCAGCCTTTACGTTTGTTATCTAAGAAGTGGAAACCGTCATTACGCAGACGGTTTTTATTTAAGTTTTGTGTTTAGCCCGTGACCCCGGCAGGCTGTAGGTGTGGATGAGCACGAATAACACTATCCACGGCTGGTTCTTGTTGTTTATTAGTGTCAACCAACAGCACATGCTTGCCTTCTTGTAGTATTTTTTGGAAAGGAGCGTAATTAACATTGGGTTTTTGTATGCCAATTGAGCCGCCTTCCCAAGTACAAAAGCCGAAAATAATTATTGCTAAAAAGACAAAAGGTAGCCAACCAGCGGCACTTGTTGTCCAACCCATAAAGTAAGCGAGGGCTAAAACAAATAAGGCGCCTACGGCACCGACTATGGCGCCAATTTCTCCTGAGTGAATTATGTCTTGTTTAAGCAGTGAATTGACGGGATGTAGATGGTGGTTTTCTACATCTGCAGTACTTTCACTTAGTACGTGGATTTGTGAGTCTTTGATGCCTACGGACTCAAGTTCTTTCTCAACTTGTTCTAATTCATCAAGATCGTCTGAAACATAATAATGTTTTGTCATTACATCTACTCCTCCAGCTGTATAACAGCCTATTGCAAGATTAAAAGGAAAATGTACCTAGATAGACTATACCTTTAAATAAATTTCAGCAATAGGATATTGATGACTCAGAAACACAAAAAATCAAAACAAGCCTTTGTTTATTAAGAAGAGAATCGAGAGTGCGGACTTTTATTATTTCTCTAGATCTAGAGAAATAAGTATTTCAGTAATAAAAAAGGCTGGATAAAATGGTATTGATTCAATAAGAAAAATTAATGTCCCATGTAGATCATATTTGCTGTATCCTCCTCGCTTCTTGTTTGCCAAGGTCTTTGGCGAATAAGTCAGTGCGGAGCGGTAGTTCAGCTGGTTAGAATGCTGGCCTGTCACGCCGGAGGTCGCGGGTTCGAGTCCCGTCCGCTCCGCCATTTCTTATTTTTCAATGTGGTTTTCTAGCCAGTATTCAAAATTAATTCTCATTGTAAGTCTTAATGCATAACAATCTTTAGACAAACACTTGTGATATGAACGATATCAAGGATGGTGTTGTCTATTATTGACTCTGTTTTTTTATAAAGTGTGTTAGATTCAACGCGTGAGAAAAATCTTTAGCCAGTTGTTAATTATCTTTATGTGTATGCCTTATTTGGCATGCGCGATGTCTGACTGTGGTCATGAAACTGCTGTTGTTCAATCCGAGGTTCAGCCTTGTGCTGACCATGACCAAAGGGCTGATAATAAAGAGCAGGCATCAGCAGACGTTATGTTTTTGCTTGATTGTGCAGGTGTTGATGCACAGTTAATTGCTCACGATTCTACAGTCTTAAAAGTAGACTTTAAAAACAATGATGCTGCGAGTGCAAATCATGAGTCTGAGCTGTTTAAAGCGCAGACTTTTGTTGAAACAACTGTCTGTCGTCCCGTTTGGGATGCCAGCACGCATTTCCCCCCTGATATTATCTTAACAACACAGCGTTTTCGCCTGTAAACCTTCCTTCTTGTATTGAAGCTATGCCTAGTGTTTGGCATGGCAGTTTTATTTTTTGGAAGGAAGAAAGATGAATAAAATAATTAAATCATCAGTTTTTATCGTGGGAATGATGCTGTTAAGCCCTTCGATAGTCTTGGCTAAAGTGGTCGAGTATCAGTTTAATGTCGATTATAAAACCGTTAATTTTACGGGGAAGTCGGTGCAAGGGCTTTCAGTAGGTGGGACAATTCCTGCGCCGACAATTGAAGCGACTGTCGGTGATACGCTAAGGGTGACATTTCATAATAAACTGGATGTTGAGACATCTGTGCATTGGCACGGCATTTTATTACCCCAAGATCAAGATGGTGTGCCTTATTTGACATCGTCACCCATTAAACCAGGGGGCTCGCATACATATGAGTATCCGGTGATCCATCATGGCACTTATTGGTATCACTCGCACACGGGGTTGCAGGAGCAGCGCGGTATTTATGGCGCTCTTGTTTTTCATCCGAAACAGGCTGAAAAGGTTGAGACTGATCACGATGTGGTGGTGGTCTTGTCAGACTGGATAGATGAAAACCCGAATCAAGTGATGCATAATCTTAAAAAGTCAGATGATTATTATGCTTTAGAAAAGGATAGTGTTCAGTCTTGGTTTAAAGTGATAAGTCATGGCACAGAAGCGATTAATAATCGTTTGAAAGGGGCATGGATGCGTATGGGGCCAATGGATATCTCTGATGTGGCTTATGATACTTTTTTAGCCAATGGTGAACGGCGATATGATCTCCCCAATATCAAAGCGGGCGAGACGGTTCGGTTGCGACTAGTTAATGCTGGAGCATCGAGTTATTTCAATGTGGCTTATGCTGGTGGGCCGATGACAGTTGTTGCGGCAGATGGGGTGGATGTGGTGCCTTTTGATACCGAGCAACAATACATGGCGGTTGCTGAAACCTTTGATGTGATTGTGGCAGTGCCAAGTAATGGGGCTTATGAGTTTAGGGCAACATCTGAAGATGCTACGGGCTACAGTAGTGTTGTTTTGGGCGAAGGTAAGCTGGTGTCCGCCCCAACAATAGCTAAGCCAGCGTTGTTAATGATGGATCATGCCAAGCATGAGATGCCCGAGATGGATCATGCGGCAATGGGTCATAAAATGGATATAGATATGTCGTCGATACAGCCGACTGGCTATGACTCATTACGCTCACTGACACCGACAAACTTTAATAAGAACAATCCAAAAAGAACGGTTAATTTAGCGCTAACAGGTGATATGGAGCGTTATGCATGGTCATTTGATAATAAGGTGCTCAGTGAAAGTGGTCAGATCCTAATTCGTCGAGGTGAAACCGTTCAGTTTGTTTTGGAAAATAAAACCATGATGGCGCACCCGATTCATCTTCATGGCCATTTTTTCCGCGTGTTAAATGGTCAGGGCGATTATTCACCTCTAAAACATACCGTGAGTGTGCCTGCCTTGCAGACGGTCACCATTGAGTTTTTGGCAAATGAAGAGAAAGACTGGTTTTTCCATTGCCATAATCTTTATCACATGAAAACGGGTATGGCACGGGTTGTCAGTTATGAACAAACTTCACTGCTTAATCAAGATATGTTATCCAAGATGTTTTCCGAGCAGGATTGGTTTTATTTTGCTGATGTGGCGGTGCAAAGCCATTTTCTAGCGGGTGAACTACGTGCTGAGAACACGCGTAATGCATTTAATGTTGAGTATGACTGGAATTATGAAGGTGCATATGAGGTTGAAGCGACCTATGAGCGTAGCTTTAATCGCTTTTTTGAACTTTATGCGGGTGCACAGTTTGAGAAAGAAGAAGATGAGGTTGAAAACAAGGTCATTGCGGGCGCACATTATCTGCTGCCACTATTGATCGAGGCCGATCTGCGCATAGATAGTGAAGGTGATGCCCGCTTGGGGCTTGGTAGTGACATACAGTTAAGTGATCGTCTGTCATTTGAGTGGGATGCCAATACCGATCACGAATATCGCCTGGAACTAGATTACGAGGTGAATAAAATGGTTTCCTTCATTGGTAGCCACGATGATCAATATGGATGGGGCCTTGGTATTAAAGCGGCATTTTAAGTTGAAAAATTAAATCAAGGTTTATGGAGGACAAAGAAGCGCCAAGAAACTTTGTTAACATGTATTTTTTGTTAAATGTTGTAATCTTGCGTATTCTCTTATAGGTTAATTTTTTATCCTGGGTTGGGAGAAAGTTATGAAAGGCATTATTTTTACGAGCTTTATCGACTTAGTAGAAGAGAAGTTTGGCTTGGAAATGCTTGAAGACGTCATCTCAAGCGCCAAGCTGCCAAATAATGGTGCTTATACCGCCGTAGGCACTTACGACCATTCTCAACTGATCGAGATGGTGATGATCTTGAGTGAAAAATCAGCCATCCCGGCAACGGATTTAGTGAAAGCCTTCGGTGAGCACTTATTTGGCGTTTTGTCTAAAACTTACCCGGACTTGCTCGAGGGCCTTGATTCGGCTTTTGAGCTTTTAGAGAACGTGGATGGCTTTATCCATATTGAAGTCCTGAAGCTCTACCCAGATGCAAAACCACCAAGTTTTGATTGTCGTCGAATTGATGATAATCAATTAGAAATGATTTATCACTCACCTCGTGGCATGGGCGATGTTGCAGAAGGTTTAATTTTGGGGTGTGCAGCCTACTACAGCCAAAATATTGAGGTTCAGCGTGAAAAGAAGGAGCCTGATAATGGAGAAACTGAGCGGTTTTTGCTGACGCTAAGATCGGGGGCAAAACCAAATGAGTGAGTTAGCACTGATGAGAAAAAAGATCAGCAGGGAGCGTGAAGCAAGAAAAGCTGCAGAGCAGTTGTTGGAGGATAAAAGCAGAGAACTTTATTTGATCAATAAAGAGCTGGAAAAGCGTAGCAATAAAGTCACTGAACAAAAAGAAAAGCTGCAGAAAAAAGTTGATGAATTGCAATTAACTCGCTCCCAATTAGTTCAATCAGAAAAAATGGCGGCTATTGGTCAACTGGCTGCTGGTATTGCTCACGAAATTAATAACCCCATCGGGTACATTTTGTGTAATTTGAGCTCGCTGAATGAGTATCTTGATGATCTTCAACAAGTGCTAAAGAAGCAGACAGAGTGCATGGGGAATATGTACGTTACTAAGGGTGCAGAGAAGCAGGCGATTCGAGAGTTAGCTGAACTAAAAAAGCAGGTTGGTTTAGCGTTTATTTTATCCGATATCGATCAACTTATGAAAGATTGTATGGAAGGTGCCCATCGTGTAAAAGACATCATTGCTGAGCTGTCTGAGTTTTCATCTATACGAAATCCAGGGCTTACCAGAGAAGATATTAATGAGCTTATCGAAAAGGCAATCAAAGTTGCTTGGAACGAGCTTAAATACAAAGCAGAGGTAGAAAAGCAGTTTTCTGAACTCCCTTTGGTTTTATGCAATGGTGGCAAGTTAGTGCAGGTTTTTCTCAATTTATTAGTTAATGCTGTTCAGTCGGTTGAGTCCAGAGGGGTGATTACGCTACGGAGTAGACATGAAGGGTCACTCATTTGGATCGAGTTCCAAGATACAGGTTCTGGCATGCCAGAGCATATTGTTAGCAAGATTTTTGATCCGTTTTTTACGACTAAAGAAGTGGGTAAGGGGACAGGGCTAGGTCTCCATGTGGTGCAAAGTGTCATTGATAGCCATGGAGGAAAAATTGCCGTTTCGAGCAAAGTAGGTAAAGGAACGCTTTTTAGGATAACACTGCCTGTCGATGGGGTGCTTGGCATGGAGTCAGACTAATAATGGGTAAGGGCAGCTGAGTAATGACAGATAATCAAATAAATTCCAAAGATCAGACGGTGTTATTTGTTGATGATGAGAAAGCCATTTTACAGTCGCTCAATCGAGCTTGTCGCAATACGGGATGGCGTATTCTCACTGCAACAAGTGGTCGATCGGGGTTAGAGTTGTTAGGCAAAGAGCAAGTAGATTTGATTGTTTCTGATATGCGAATGCCAGAAATGGATGGTGCTGAGTTTTTGGAAAAATCGAAGGAGGCCTCACCTGAGTCTGTACGTGTTTTGTTAACGGGTTTTTCGGATATTGCCTCGACAATAGCGGCAATTAACAAAGGCAAAATTTTTAGCTATATTACCAAGCCTTGGGACAATGACGAGTTAAAAAACACCTTAAAACAAGCAATGCATGTCAAGCTGTTAGAGAGTGAGCGGCAGAGGTTAGAGCTGTTGACTCAACAACAAAATCAAGAACTACAGGATTTAAATGCTGGCTTAGAAGAAAAAGTTGCTATAAGAACACGTGCTTTACAGTTAACGCATCAAAAATTAAAGCAGTCCTATAATAACTCTGTAGAAGTGTTTGCTAGTTTATTAGAAAGGCGCAGCGAAAACACATCAGGCCATGGCCGTCGAGTGGCAGCTATTTGTCAGAAAATGTGTAATGCATTAGAACTTGACGCCGAAACAGGTGAGCAGGTTTATTTTGCTGCGTTATTACATGATATTGGTAAAATTGCCTTGCCAGATCAGTTGATTGATGTCGCTTATGAAAAGATGACGAGAAAGCAGCAAGTCATATATGAAATGCATAGTAAAATTGGAGAGTCGACCTTATTGGCTATTGAATACTTGAATGAAGCGGCTTCTTACATCAGGCATCATCATGAAAGTAAAGATGGCAAGGGCTTTCCAGACCAGCTCCGCGATGGCGAAATCCCGTTTGGCGCCCAACTCATTGGTTTAGCGAGTTATTATGATGAGTTAGCATCAGGGCTATATGGCAGTGAGCCTTTGCTAGAAGATGAACTTGATAGGGCATTGCAAGCGAAAGCGGGCAATAGATTTGATGAACAGCTAGTGTTAGCGTTTCTTGAGCAGTTGCATCAAGGTAATTTGTCTGAGAATAAAGCGGCGGATAGGCAGCTTACAATAGGAGACTTAAAGCCAGGAATGGTGTTGTCTAGAGACGTTTATACCCCTGATGGTAGAATGATTTTGTCGCGAAATAGGGAGTTGACTGAGGGTGTTATTCTCAAACTTAGAATTTTTCAGCAAGAAACAGATGGACTTCTGCAGCTATATGTTTTTAATGATGAGTTAAAACGGTAAGGGTAGAAACTGTGCAGCCAACTCTTTTAATCGTTGATGATGACCCTGAAATTATTTCTTCACTTCTTCGATGCCTGCATCGCTTGGGGTTAAACCTTGTCCACTACACATCACCAGAACAGGCCCTTGAATACATCGAGAGTCACCGACCGGACTTAGTCATTTCTGATCAACATATGCCGGGTATGCCGGGCAGTGAAATGCTGAAGAGAATGAAGGAAATTTGGCCAGATGTACATAATATTTTATTGAGTTCTTACCATGACTTTGATGTGGTAGCCGAGGCGTTTAACCAGAAAATTATCGAGCAATATATAAGCAAACCTTGGGATAATGATGAGCTCAGGTTTGTTGTCAGGAAAACATTGAAAGCTCAGGCATCAGATGTGAGTGATCACAACAAGCAGGCTAAGTTAGTAAGTATTCATGGCATGTTGGGTGAAGATGAGTCGATGCATAGAGTCTTTGATCGTATTAGCAAGGCAGCAACAGCCAATATACCCATCTTTATTACTGGTGAAACAGGAACAGGGAAAGAGCTTGTCGCACGATCTTGTCATTTAGAAAGCTTTAGAAAATCACACCCTTTTATAGCCGTTAATTGTGCCAACTTTACGGAAAATTTAATGGAGTCACAGCTGTTTGGCCATAAAAAAGGGGCCTTCACTGGGGCGACGGGTAATCAATTTGGTTTGTTTGCAACAGCAGGCGAAGGTACGTTGTTTTTGGATGAGGTCACAACCTTGCCGCTGCCATTACAAGCAAAGTTATTACGTGTAATACAAGAAAGAGAGTATGCGCCATTAGGCAGCCATGAAATGCAGCCATTCCATGCGCAAATAGTAACAGCTTCATCAACACAGCTTACAGATGCCGTTGATAGAGGGGAGTTTCGAGAGGACTTATATTATCGTTTGAATGTTCTTTCCATCGAGTTGCCCCCATTAAGGAAAAGGGGCCAAGACATAGTGTTACTTGCAGGCTATTTTTTGAAGGAGTTTAATGCTCTTGAGAATAAGTCCTTCGTTGATTTTAGTGATGAGGCTAAATCGTTATTGATGGCTTTTCGTTGGCCCGGCAATGTCAGGCAGCTAGAGAACTTATTGCACAGTATTGTCATACTGAATGATGGAACACAAATTACATCAGAAGTTTTAAATCAAGCATTACTGGGTGAACGAAACCGCCTTTCGGACAGAAATCCTTCTTCAGATAATACGCAACATAATGAAACATTAAATGATAATTTTGCCGAAATAAGGCCCTTATGGCAAGTTGAAAAAGAAACCATAGAGCGGGCAATAACACTGTGTAAAGGCAATATTCCTAAAGCAGCAGCTTTACTTGATGTGAGCGCATCAACTATATACAGAAAACATAAAAAGTGGGAGTAAGCACTAACCATGGTCTTGGTATTGTCTTGCCCAGAATTGCATTTGGTGATGGACCGCCGAGTTTAGGCTTGGGTATAACTTAACCTTATTAATCAAATTCGGGTAACGCAATTCGTTACTTGTTATCCCCCCGGTATTTTGTATGGCAACAACAGGTTTTGAGTGTCCTAAAAACTTTTGAATAAGATTGAATGTACCTGTTCCTCCACCGATAACAAGGGCACCAATACACAGCTCCGCGAGCATGTTATGTTTAATGGCACAACTTGGGACAATTTCTAAGATGTCACAATTTTGGTGGCTATAATAATTTTGAGTTTGCTCAAGAATAGCAAGTGTAGTGCCACTGCATTGCTTAGCACCATTAAATGCATGCTTCGGTGTACCAAACAAATTTCCGGCGGCAACACCAAAGCCTAAGTTGACTATTTCTTGGCCAGCTTTAAAAGCAATAGCTTGATTTCGTTCTGGACAGGACTGGGCAAACCCTAAAATGGCAATGTAATTTAACATGATGATCTCCTTGCTAGCGTCATGCATAGCGGCGTTAGATGATCTAAAATAATTTTGATTAAATATCCTGACAATGATCCCTCCTGTCAGGACGTTGCCTTAGCTTATCCTCTGATTAACAAATCATTATCCGACTACGACTGATAAATCTTCTAGCCCAAAACCAGAGAAGTTCTCTAATACAACGAAGGCTGTATTGGCATAATTATTACCACTGCCATCACGATCGATATAAAGTGTCGTGCTGGTACCATCGTCGATTAGACTTAGCCATTCACTTTGACCTGTTTGAGCTAAGCTGTTTGAGACATCAAATTCCAAGATGTCTTCGATTAATGAAAAGTCGCTAATCTGATCTAGATCATTGGCGAAATCTTTTGCTCTCCAGAAAAAGGTGTCAGCACCCGCACCACCCGTTAGCAAGTCGTTACCCATGCCTCCACGAATGAAGTCGTTGCCTTGTCCGCCGTTAAGTTCATTGTCACGTTTGTCTCCACGAAACCAGTCATCATGATTTGACCCAATAGCATTCTCTATCGAGAGTAGTGTGTCTGAGTCGCCTTCTGTAGAACGGTTTTTATGAATATCAACACGTACACTGCTATCTGCATTCTGATAACTGACAGTGTCGTTACCGCTACCACCATTAACAGTATCTCTGCCATTACCTGTGAAGAATAAATCGTCACCTGATCCGCCATCGAGGATGTCCATACCAGCACCACCTATTAGGGTGTCGCTGCCTGAACCACCTTCGAGTGTGTCATGACCTGAGCCACCATCCAAGGTGTCGTCATGCGAGCCGCCAATTAGTAGATCGTTACCTGAGCCACCGTCAACAATATCGTTCCCTGTCCCACCTGTTAAGATGTCGTTACCTGAGCCACCATATAAATGGTCACCGCCTGATCCCCCGTAAATTTTATCGTGGCCTTTGTTACCGTAGGCTGTGTCTGTACCTGACCCACCAAATATTTCGTCATAACCATCGTTGCCGAACAATTGATCACTCCCACTGCGGCCATGTATTTCATCGGCTCCTGTACCACCATAAATAATATCGTTTTCTGAGCTGGTTACATCGCCAGTGTTGTTTGTGTTATCTGTACCTACAACGTTGTTGTCAGTGTCTGATCCGTTGTCATTATTGCTGACATTAGGGTCAAGTACTTTGGCATTGCTGGTGCCAATGTCGACAGAAAAAACAGCATCATCAAAATCCTTATCACCCCCGTTGTAGAGATCTTCAAAACCTAGGGTGATTTCTCCGGCATCGGTATTTAGCAATCCTACGGTATGTGGAATGCCATCAGGATTGAGGCTGTAATCAGTGTCACCAACCCCTGCCGCAGTATGGTATTTGTGAAGCTGTAGTTGTGTTGCCATCTCATTTTCAGCAATATGCCAAAGGCTTGGGTTAGTACTATTTATGTTGGCAGCTGTACCATCACTTTCTCTGAAAGCGAGGGTGCCAGAAGACAGATCGATATTGCTGTAACCGCTGTTAATGCTATAGCCATTTGAGATAATGAAAAACCCTAACTGATCTCCTGCTTGCAGGGATAAATTACTTTCACTGACACCGGCAATAAGGTTACCACCTGATCCCGATAAACTGGCATTAGGAAAATGGATTTGAACATCATAAATAGTGCCAGTATTATCGACTTTATAACTACCTAAAGTATTGCGGTAACCAGCAGTTTCACCTTCAAAAATCACCTTGCCTTGGTAGTCATTAGCAATAGTTAATTGTGGAAGATCAATATATGACGGCCCACCGCCACCATAAAGAATATCTTGTCCTCGCTGTCCGTACAGTGTGTCATCACCTGAACCACCCCAGGCTTTATCATGGCCGTTACGTGCATAGACAGTATCATCGCCTGCTCGCCCAGAAAAGATTTCATGGGCACTACCACCACTCAAGGTGTCGTTTGCTTGTGTGCCGATAATAGGTTTAATTGCGGTACTCATTGGTCTCTCCTTTGTAAATTAACTTGATGCCAAAAATGCGGTCACGGATTGCCACGAAGGTGGCATTAGAACGGATGTATAAAGTGCGACACCAAATATCAGGGCGAAAACCCAAACAGTGGTGACATACGTTGCCATCCAGTTTCGTAGTTGCTCAGTCCAGCTTTCATTAAAGCCAGAGGATTGATCGCCTCGATTTGTCCAGCGCTGTTTCGATAGCCGGAAAATACAGTAGACCTTCACAGATGCATTAAGCAATTGATTGAAATAAAGGATCCAAGGAAACCACATGTAAACCTGTTCACAGTAGCGATACAGAAAGAGTGAAAGCGCCATTCGTGAGATGGCTATCCAGAGGAAATAAGAAAGAATATAAGTTGGCTCTATGAGTAAACTTACATTGAAAGCAACGATGGGGCTGACCAGCATAGTCCACATAGCGATACGCTGATCGAGTACACACCACCAGATAAAAAAGCCGACTTTTCGTGGGCCAAGTTTTAATGCACGAGCACCATTTCTGAGCATATTGCCTGACCAGCGCCGGAAGTTTTGAGTCATTCTTTCAATACCCGATCCTTCAACTTCTTCGACTGTGTAAACTAGAGCATCTGGCACGTATAACATTTTGGCATCTTGTTTTAACATGTAATACCAGGTGCTTTTATCATCGCCACTAAGGAAACGGAATTTACCCCATAACCAATGTTCTAAATGGTCCGATTCAAGTATTCGGATGAATTCGTGGCGAGTAAGGTGGTTGGCTCTAAAGACCGACATACGCCCAGTCAAAGTGAGCACTTTTTGGGAGAGTGAATGGGACTGCATGGCAATGCGCCGTTGGGCAAAACGCATGGTGAGCCAAGTTTGCATCCACTTAGGCCCAAAGCACAGCACGTCTTCATCTGTTGTCACTGCTTGAAGTTTGGGGTCACCAGCAAACAACGGTAAGCATTTTTCAAGGATGTCAGGAGCGAGAATGGCATCGCCATCCATAAAAACAATCATGTCATCAGGATGAATGCCTCGTCTTGACATGGCACGAAGTACTAGGCCTATCGCTAATCGTTTACCTGGTTGGTTTTGGCGAACCATAATAAATTCGAGATCTAAATCTTGAGCATATTGGCGAAGGTAATTACTGATTATTTTTTCATCGTAACTATCTCCTGAACCTAGCCAAAGTGTTGCTTTCATCCCACTTGATCGGACTTCTCTACAAATACTTTGTATAACGCGTTCTGTAGTATCTCGACGTTCGAGATAGGTGGTCATCATGAAATGGACATGACTAGGTCGCCAACCTTTATGCCAAATGACATTGGCTTTTTGTCTAAGTTTTGGGAAGACTTTGTGTTGGTAGAGTTCTGAGCGAACGACGTGTACAGACCACCAGGAATAGCGCCAGATCCCTAAGACACCAAGAATAATTGTAAAGCGCTTTAATTCATCATCCCAGATATTATTGGGTATTTGTGTCGCGGCTAGAAAGCAAAAACCAAAATAAAGGAATAGCTTATAGGCAGAGAGAAATGTCCATTTCTTAGCTTTCTCAATGACGGGATCGCCACTGACTAATGACGTAGGCTTAAATTGAGAATCCACTGTCATTCTCAATTTGTTGGTTATCTGAAGGAGCAGGGTCGCTATAACCGCTATTTACTTCATCCCTAGTATGCGATTTAAATGAACGAATGAAGTCACCAAACGTCCCTGTAGCAAGACTAGGAAAAACAATGATAGCGGGCAAGCCGGGCTTATATTTGAGGCGTATTTGCTCTTTGCTCAAATTGATAAACGCTAATGTGACTTTCGCTGTTCGCTCTTCACTGGCTCTCCAGCTGTACCGGCTTTCTCTCTCATGTAAAAAGCCTTCTGTACGATCAACGGCGATGACTTTACCAACTACAAGGCTGTCGAGAGATGGGAAATAAATACGAGCGCGTTGATAGAGCTCTACGCCAATAACTTCATCTTGAGTGAGATAAACATCCACTAGGCGTTGTTCATCTCGCTCAAATAAGGCGATAGTTTCTCCACGCTTGGTACTGCTGCCATTCGATTTGACTACTTGTATGATTCGGCCTTGACTCGAGGCGTGCACAGTTAAGCTTTCTCTCCGCTGGTATAAAGCAAGTAATTCCTGAGTGGTATGCGTGACTTCCTGCTTTAATCGATTAACCTCAGCTTTGAGTTCTTTTACTTGTCCTTCAAAACGTTCACCAGTGAAATAACGACCATTACGAACGCCTCTCAGGGCATCTTGCTGTTTGCCTAAAGCGACTTTTGCAAGCTTTAACTCACCAGAGAGTGATGTTTGCAGGCGTATGGCTTCATCAAGCTGTTTTTTGGAGACCGCGCCAGAATCAACGAGTTGATAATGTCGGCTCACATCTTTCTGTGCCAGACGTGCTTGCGCGGTGAGTGATTCAACTAAGATCCGTGCCTGTTGAATACTCTTTTCAACGAAACTGTGGTAATCGATAAGTTTTTCTTGTTCGAGGGCCAGTTCTTCACGGCGAGCTTCTAATAACGACCTGTCACGTTCAATACTAATTTGTGCTAAAGCAATTTGTTCCTCAATTTTGGCATCTTGAATTTGTATAAGAGCCGTACCTTGGGGTACAAGGGTATCTATGGTGACAGCCACTTTCTGGATACGGCCATCGGTGGTTGAAAAAATGCGTTCGATAGGTGCTGAAACAACACCAGACTCTACTTCCAAACTGAAAAAGTTGGCATATAAAGTAAAGGTGATGTAAACGAATAAGCCTAAACCAGCTGAAAAATAAAGCCCGCTCATTAGAATAGTTTTAGTTTTCCAGCGTGTTAGAGGCACTTCACCCTCAGGGCTCGGATCAGGAGCAGTTGAGACAGGTGTCACAGGAGAATCGATACGCAAAATGGTATCTGCAACAGGTGTCATTGAACCTCGAACAAGCTCTTCTATAAAGTGTGAAAGTAACTCTAATTGGCGTTCTGATAAATCAGAAAACTGAGCAGCTAGTTGCTCTGATTCCGAGTAAACAAAAACAATTTTAGCGGTGCCTTGGAAAGTAATGTCAAAGCCTTGGAACGGCAATTTAAAATGGTATTCAATTGTTTTACCTGGTGTTAGATCTGTACGTTGCCAATTTTCGAGACGAAACCCACCGAGACTCCAATCAACGGCTTCATAAGTGATGTCATCGACACGAATACCTAAAGGTGCTTGTACTCGATGGTGTCTTCTTTGACAGGGTTTCTCTCTTGTTATTTTCATTGTTCTGTCTCTACAGAAAAAATTATAGGGTTGCATACATATCTTTTAGATCTTTGTTAACGCAATCAGCATGCCAGCAGCAGCTAAGTTTCCCTCTAAAGCTTGATACACGGTCGTTTAGCAATATTTATAAGGCCAACAAGGCATCTGTTTTTCAACGCTTTTCGCAAAACCGTTTGCATTTTGCAAAACAATTTGCGAATTCATGGAGAGTTTGAGTGCTAGTTTTATGCGAGGTGTTCGTTTAAGTTATTGAATTATATTGACAATATGGGAGTTTCCCAGTTATGGCATGGCCGTTGCGATAAAAGCTACAGAGTGTGCAAGCATTCACAAATTATTTTGCAAATGTCATAGAGGACAGAGAAATGTTTAATAAAAACAGATTAAATCCAGAGGATACTTTTATTGAGTCTGAACCTAGAGCTAATGTCGAAAAATTAACATTACCTATGCTTGTTAAAGGAAGGGATTCAAAGAGCATACAAGATGCTAAAACGGACGAAAAACCTAGCCTAAGTATTCTTGGTTTAGGCTATGTTGGTGCCGTATCTACAGCCTGCTTTTCAGATAGAGGTCATGATGTTATTGGTGTCGATCCTGATGAGGAAAAAGTAGCAACATTAAATTTAGGTGAATCGCCCATCGTAGAAGAGGGTTTAGGTGACCTGCTATTAAAAGGTGTTAAAAAAGGCAACCTAAAAGCAATTTCTGACACAGTTGTAGCTGTAAAACAAACAGATGTGACTTTTGTGAGCGTTGGAACACCAACAGATGCTGATGGTGTTTGCCAGTTAGGTTATTTAAAAACGGCTTCTGAGCAAATTGGTGAGGCTTTGCGGTCTAAAGACGGATATCACTTAATTGTTTATCGCAGTACGGTCCCACCAAAAACTACCCGTGACATCATGATACCGATTCTTGAAAAATTGTCTGGTAAACAAAGTGGTAAAGACTTTGGTGTGTGTTTCAACCCAGAGTTTTTACGTGAAAGTACTGCAATAAAAGATTTTTATTCGCCACCTAAAACAGTGATTGGTGCCATTGATGAACGCAGTGGTGCCTATGCAGCAAAACTTTATGAAGGCATTGAAGGTGAGTTAATTCAAACCAGTATCGAAGCCGCTGAATTTGTGAAATATATCGACAATACTTGGCATGCACTAAAGGTTGCCTTTGGTAATGAGGTAGGCCGTTTATGTCAGTCTACCGGGGTTGATGGCCATGATGTCATGGATATATTTGTTAAAGATACCAAACTGAATCTATCGCCTTATTATTTAAAACCAGGTTTTGCATTTGGTGGTTCTTGTCTTCCAAAGGATACCCGTGGGATTACCCATATGGCAGAGCAACAAGGTATCGATATTCCATTAATTAACAATATTATTGCGAGTAATGATCAGCATATTGCACATGCTTTAAAACTGGTTAAAAAAGCCAATGTAAATCGAGTAGGCATCGTTGGTATGACCTTTAAACCTGGTACGGATGATCTGCGTGAAAGTCCTTCGGTCGAGTTAATGCAACGTTTGCATGAATGTGGTCATGAGCTGACTTATTACGATCCAAACGTTAATCCAGAACGCATGCTGCGAGCTGGGCTGAGTATGGACTTAAGCCACAGCGGTTGCCTTGACATTTTTTTGTTAATACGCAAAACAGACTTATTGATTGTTACTCATAAAAGTGCTGATGCTCGGAGAATCGCCAGGTTTGCTAAACAACATATCCCAGTGATCGATTTGGTGGGTTTAGATGATGACCTCAAAGGAACAGACAATTATCAAGGTATTTGCTGGTAGAAAAGCCAAGCAATTTTATTTGGTGATTTTAAGTGAAGGATTAATGGAGGATAGGACAATGATTAATACAGTGATTAATGTAGTTCTCTCGGGTGGTAGTGGGACACGTTTATGGCCAATGTCTAGGAAACACCATCCTAAGCAGTTGCTGAAATTGAATGGTGACGACTCTATGCTACAACAGACGATAAGGCGAGCATGCCAGGGTAACGGCCCTATAGTCATCTGTAATGAGGAGCAGCGCTTTATGATCCATCGTCAACTACAAGAAATTAATTGTAATGGATCGATGATTTTAGAGCCCGTTGCGAGGAATACAGCACCCGCTATTGCGATAGCAGCTATGCAAGCGCTTAAACAAGCCGATGATCCCGTGTTGGTGATTTTACCTGCAGATCATCAAATTGATGATGAGCTAGCATTGCAAAAGGCCCATGAGCTGGCTATTCAGCATGCGTTAAAAGGTAAGCTAGTGACGTTTGGAATCCAGCCTAAAGCTGCTGAAACAGGCTTTGGCTATATTCGTGTAGATGAGGCTGTGGATGATAATGGGGCGGCGGTTATGGAGTTTACAGAAAAGCCTGATCTGGAAACGGCTCAAGAATTCTTACAGCAAGGTGATTATTTTTGGAATACCGGCATGTTTGTGTTCAAGGCTAGTGTCTATTTGGCTGAATTGGCTAAGCAAAACCCTGAGATGTTGGCTTGCTGTGAGCAGGCGTTTAAACAAGGCATAGAAGAAGGGCGCGCACTGCTTTTAGATAAGGCTGCTTTTGGACAATGTCCTGATGATTCTATTGATTATGCGGTTATGGAACATGCCAAAAATGTATGGCTGGTGCCACTGCGTTCAGAGTGGAATGATCTGGGAAATTGGTCTGCATTATGGGACATAGCAGACAAGGATGAGCACAACAATGTTGAAAGGGGTGATGTGTTATCTGAGGATTGTTCAGGCAGTTTATTTTACAGTGACGATAGGTTGATAGCGGCGATTGGTCTAGATGATTTGGTTGTCGTAGATACCAAAGACGCGGTGTTAATCGCGCCTAAACATCGGGTGCAGGAAGTTAAAAAGCTGGTATCTAAATTAGAGCAGCAGGGACGAACGGAACATGTCAATCATCGTGAGGTGGTAAGGCCATGGGGCAGTTATGACTCAATTGACCAAGGGCCACGTTATCAGGTTAAACACATTGAAGTTAGCCCAGGAGAATCCCTATCGCTACAAATGCATCATCATCGAGCAGAGCATTGGATAGTGGTCAGTGGCACAGCATTAGTACAAAGAAATGATGAAGAAATGTTGGTGTCAGAAAATGAGTCTGTTTATATCTCTATTGGTGAAAAGCATCGCTTATCTAATCCAGGGAAATTACCTTTACAGTTAATCGAAGTACAAAGTGGCTGTTATTTGGGCGAGGATGACATTGTTCGGTATAGCGATATTTATGATCGTGTGGAAAATGAGAATTAGGGTTTAGTGGACGTGAATCTTCATTAATTATCGACGATCAGGGAGAGAGTGATGAAATTAACATGTTTTAAAGCTTACGATATCCGTGGCAAATTGGGTAATGAACTGGATGAAGGGATTGCTTATAGAATAGGTCGGGCTTACGCTCAGTTTCTAAAGCCCAAAAATGTGGTGGTTGGAGGCGATATACGTCTTAGTAGTGAATCGCTGAAGTTAAGTTTGTCAGATGGCTTAAGAGACGAGGGGGTCGACGTATTTGATATAGGTATGTGTGGTACGGAAGAGATCTATTTTGCGACCAGCCACTTGTCTATGGGAGGTGGGATCGTGGTTACTGCGAGTCATAATCCAATTGATTACAATGGCATGAAGCTCGTTCGCGAAGACTCTCGTCCGATCAGTGGTGATACTGGACTCGATGAGATTAAGAGACTAGCCGAAAAAAATGGCTTTACTTCGGCTAAAGGTACTAAGCGAGGTAGTTATCAAAAAATTAGCATTTTAGATGATTATGTTCAGCATTTATTGACCTACATTGACATGGTAAATTTGAAACCACTTAAGTTGGTTGTAAATGCTGGTAATGGTGCAGCTGGACATGTGATTGATGCGCTTGAAGGTTTTTTACCTTTTGAGTTTATTAAGATTAATCACGATGCTGACGGTCGATTCCCCAATGGGATCCCGAACCCACTATTGACTGAAAACAGATCGCAAACGCAAAAAGCGGTTATTCAGCATGGAGCAGACTTTGGCATTGCCTGGGATGGAGACTTTGATCGCTGTTTTATTTTTGATGAAAACGGTGCATTTATAGAGGGCTATTACATTGTCGGCCTATTAGCCCAGGCGTATTTACAAAAAAATCGAGGGGAGCGAATCGTTCATGATCCACGTTTGACTTGGAACACCATTGATATTGTCAATAATGCTGGCGGGCAGGCCATTTTAAGTAAAACAGGCCATGCCTTTATTAAGGAGCGTATGCGACAAGAAAATGCCATTTATGGTGGTGAAATGAGTGCACATCATTATTTTAGAGACTTTTTTTACTGTGATAGCGGAATGATACCCTGGTTATTGATTAGTGAACTGGTGAGTTTGGCTGAACAGCCACTATCAGCTATGTTGGATATGATGGTCTATGACTTTCCTTCATCAGGAGAAATTAATTGCCAGCTCGATAATAAAAAGCAAGCTATCCAGTGTGTGCTTGAGCATTATACGGCTGAGGCAAAAAAACTAGACTATACGGACGGTATCAGTGTCGAATTTGAGGAGTGGCGTTTTAACTTGCGGGAGTCAAACACAGAGCCTCTTGTGCGTTTAAATGTTGAAAGTAAAAGAAATGCTGAGATCGTTAATAATAAGACAAGTGAAATTTTGGCACTACTTGACAGCAGATAAGAACTAAACCTTATAGTTTAGAAAGCTCTGTAAGGTTAATGCTGTTGATATTTAAGTCGTTAACGCTGTTTTTATCCTGTTGGGTGCTATAACCCCAATCGGCAAAATAAAGTTCTACTTTGGATAGCTGTTGATCATTGATTACATTGATTAAGGTTGGCAGACGGTCTTCAACAAAAATGATGGCATTTTCTGGGTATCGTTGTTGCAGATCAGCCAACACTTGCTGTTTACTTAGGTTGCGATCCAGTCCAAATACGCGCTCGGGGTCTAGTACAATGTTATTAGCGTTTAGGATTTGATGCACAAAGCGTTCTTGTTTTGTGGTGATGATGTAGCACTTGCTTGGTTCTATACTTTTTAGGGTCTTGTTCACATCCTCGAAAAGCGGGTTCATTGCTAACCAATGTTGAAGATCATCTTTTATCCAGTTGTCACGGACTTCGCCGAAGAGTTGTTTTAAATAAGCTGGATCAAGTTGGTCTCGCCTTACAATACTGTCCATTTTATGGCTAAAATCAGTCAACAAACTTTCAGGTGATACACCCTCAAAAAGAAGGCGTACGATTAAAATAGCTTCAAAACCTGTTTCTAGAGCAGGCCTGACGAGTTTGAATTGATCGACGATGTCGTCGCTAATGTCTGCCGGCATTTTCGGCCAAAGCAGGCGGGCAGCTTTCCAGCCTGTAATACTTGTTTCAATGGCGCTATCACAAATAACGCCATCGAAATCAAGTGCATAAACTTTTTCTGTTTGCATTGCGTGCTTAGTTTAGTAAACAGTGCTTGGCAAAGTCTCCGGCTTCATTGGCTGACCATTCGCCTTTTGGTTTTTCTTGCATTGCGCTACACCAGGCATCACTTCCCACTTCAGGGGAGCAGGCTGATAGCAACGCAATTGTAAAGGCAGCGATTAAGGTTTTATTGAGAAACTGCATTTTTATTCCTTATTTTTAGTTGACTATTGAGAAACGCGGGTTTGGCCATTAACTGTCATTAGCCGGACTCGGTCACCGACATAAAAAGGTTTGGCTGGATCGTGACCTTGAACGACAGAGATTATTTTATTGCTTTCGCCTAATCGTATGACAAGTTCAACACCTTGCGATTTAGTGATGCCCTCTTCAGCAGCAGCACCTGCTAAACCACCTGCAACGGCACCAATTACGGTAGCAACTGCGGCACCTTTGCCGTCACCAATGCTACTACCTGCAATACCGCCGATAGCTGCACCAGTGGCTGTACCTATAGGTGTTTTAGTGCCCTCTATCACGACAAGTCTTACATCTTCGACGGTACCATATTGCACTGATTGCACTTGTCTTGCATCCTGGCGAGAGTATGTGTCACCTTGTAAATTGCTTGCACAGCCAGTAACGGTTAAAGATGCGGTGAGTATTACTATTTTCGCTATATTAGATTTCATTTGTCTTCCCTCTTTTTGCGCTATCTGTAAATACGACCGCAAGATGTTAGGTTTTATCCTTTTTGATAGACAATATTACCTTTATATACCGTATAAACAACTTCGTTATTAAAAGACCAGCCGTTGAAAGGGCTATTCTTGCCTGCACTGATAAAGTCATTTGGTTGGCAATGGTTTTCTGCATTTGGATTAAATATACATAAATCAGCATTACCACCGAGACTTAAGTGGCCAGCATCAATGCCTAAAACTTGTGCTGGTTTTTGGCTCAGATTACTGATGGCTTGTTCTAGCGATAGTTCATCGTCATCAACTAGTTTTAGTGTCAGAGCGAGCAATGTTTCCAAGCCAGAAATACCTTGGCATGTTTCTGCGAAAGGCCCGAGTTTTTCGTCATTACTTAACGGCAAGTGATGTGAGCTAATGACAGATATCACGCCTTCACGAACGCCTTGTTGGAGTTGCTCTCGGTCGCGTGTACTTCTAAGGGGCGGAATGACATGGCTGAGGCTGTCATAATTGCCAATATCATGTTCGCTAAGGTGTAGGTGGTGAGCGCTAACATCTGCTGTGATGGCTAAGCCTCTTTCTTGGGCTTCTTTAATTAACTTAACTGATTTACCACAGCTTATATTATGGAAGTGAGCATTTACACCAACATGTTCTATTAATAATAAGTAACGTGAAATTGCAATCGTTTCGGCCGCTTCTGGAATGCCTCCTAAGCCCAACCTAGAGCTGACCATGCCTTCATGGATGCAACCTTGAGATTGTAACCAAGGATCGGCTGCATTGATGAATAATGTAAAATCAAGTGTTGCGGCATATTCCATTGCTCGGCGCAGAACCAGTGTGTTATCTATCTGCTGTAAGCCATTACTGATACCAAGGCACCCGGCTTGTTTAAGCGACAGCATTTCACTTAATAATTCGCCTTTTAAGCCTTGTGTTAAAGCGCCAATAGTATAAATTTTAGTTCGTTGACAATGTTTTGCTCGATCTTGGATTAACTCAACAACGGCTGGGATATCAATGACAGGATCTGTATCGGGCGGTATACATAGTGTGGTTATGCCACCTTTTGCTGCGGCTTTGGTTTCGCTTGTAATATTGTCGGTATGCTGATGGCTAGGTTCACCAAGTCGGGCTGAGATATCAATAAGCCCTGGGCACACGATTAATCCGTTGGCATCAATTATTTTATCTGCATTAAAGCCATCAGGCTGTGTATGAAAGGCGATGATACGGCCTTGATCAATATAAATATCTTGCTGTTTATCAATATGATTGGCTGGATCAATAACGCGTCCATTGGCGATATGTAGCTTCATTCAACGCTCTCTTGTTGTTCAGAGCGAGAGCCTAAAACCATAGACATCACCGCCATTCGAATGGCTATACCGTGGGTCACCTGTTCTAAAATGACAGATTGGTCTCCATCGGCGACATCTGAGCTGATTTCAACACCACGATTTATCGGGCCTGGGTGCATGACGATTGCATCGGGTTTTGCATAATTGAGTTTTTGCTGGTCAAGGCCAAAGCTATGGAAGTATTCATTTTCACTAGGCAATAAAGCACCTTGCATACGCTCAAACTGTAGGCGAAGCATAATAATAACGTCGACATCTTGCAGGCCTGTTTTCATGTCATGGTAGACGTGAACGCCTAAGGTTTGAGTGTTGGACGGCAGTAATGTTTTTGGCGCGATAACACGAATTTCACCTACACCCAGTGTTGATAGTGCGTGGATTTGTGATCTGGCTACCCTTGAATGCAAAATGTCGCCAACAATGGCGACACGGAGATCAGGGAAATGCTGCTTATGCCGTCGAATGGTAAACATATCCAGCATGGCTTGAGTTGGATGAGCATGACAACCATCACCCGCATTGATAACACTGACGTGAGGGGCAACGTGCTGGGCAATAAACTCTGCAGCGCCACTTTGGGCATGCCTGACAACAAACATGTCAGTATGCATCGCTTGTAGGTTGTGCAAAGTATCAAGCAGGCTTTCACCTTTTGATGTGGCAGACGTCGTAATGTTGAGATTCATCACATCTGCTGAAAGACGTTTAGCAGCAAGTTCGAATGTCGTGCGAGTACGTGTGCTGTTTTCAAAAAACAGGTTCATAATGGTTTTGCCGCGCAGCAAAGGCACCTTTTTAACCTGTCGCCCAGAGATGCTTGAAAACTGTTCTGCCCGATCCATTATTTCAGTTAAAAGAGGTCGGTTTAGACCTTCTATGGTGAGAAAGTGGCGCAGTTGACCCTTTTCTGTCAGTTGATTATTAGTCATCTGGAGTCTCTTTCGACTTTATTTCAAGTTGAAGGCCATCATTATTAGTTAATTTAATATGTTGTTCAGGGCTTAGCGTAATTGATTGGCCAACAATATCAGCTTGAATAGGAAGTTCTCGGCCATTGCGTTCAATTAATACCGCCAAGGTAACCCCTGCGGGACGGCCATAGTCAAAAATTTCATTTAGGGCTGCACGTATCGTTCTTCCGCTATGTAATACGTCATCGACCAGAATGAGCTGGCGGCCGTCAACAGCAAAGGGTAGATCGGAAGGCGTTACCTGGGGGTGCATACCTATGCGGGTAAAATCATCTCGATAATAGGCAATGTTAAGCGTGCCTAGCGGTGCATCAAAGAAATCTGCGCCAAGTATTGCGGCTAGTTCCTTGGCAACCCAGACACCACCTGTATGGATACCAATTAATAACGGCTCAGAATCTTGTAATGTCTGGCGGATAGACTCGGCCATAGACTCTAGTAATTCTTGGATATCGACTTGTGTTGTTGGAATCGTCATTGTTGGTTCAGCCATGATTGCAGAATGAGTTGTGCGGAGATGCGATCAACATCACCACGGGTATTAGACTGCATTTTACTGTTAATGCCAAGTTGATCTAGTGCTTCAAATGTCGTTAAGCGTTCATCTTGCCAGTCGACAGGCAGTTTAAAACGCGCATTCAAGCGGTTGCCAAAGCGGCGTGCAGCGGCAGTCATTTCCTGCTCACTACCATCCATATTAAGGGGTAAGCCGACTATAAGTAGTTGGGGCTTCCACTGCTGTAATAAGGCTGCAATTTCATCCCAGTTTGGAATACCGTCTTTAGCTTTGATCACCGTCAGCGGGTTGGCGGTATAGGTTAACTCTTGCCCAACAGCGACACCGATATTCTTCATACCAAAGTCGAAACCGAGAATCGTTCGCGTCGAACTCATGCATGCCCCACATCATCGGACAGTAATTTTATATCGATACCAAGGAGTGACGCAGCTTTTTGCCAACGCTGTTGGCTCGGCGTGGTGAATAAAACTTCTGTATTTGCAGGGGCCGACAGCCAGCTGTTTTCAGCAATTTCTTGTTCTAATTGTCCTTCACCCCAACTGGCATAACCAAGCGCAACAAGCATGTTTTCTGGGCCTTGATTATGTCCGATATCTTGTAAAATATCCGCTGAAGACGTTAGGAAAATATCTTCAGAAACTTTAATACTATTTGTCCAGCGGCCTTGAGGATGATTATGGAGCACCATACCTTGGTTTTTGCTAACAGGACCGCCAAAGAGTACGGGTGTTGTCTTTGCGGCAGGGGCTTCACATGTAATTTGAAGATGCTCTAATAGCTCATTTAACATAATTTTAGTGGGCATATTGATGATTATGCCCATTGAGCCTTGTTCGGAGTGTTTACACAGATAGACAACCGAATGATAGAAAAAAGGATCATTCAGTGATGGCATTGCGATTAAAAAATTATTTTTAAGTGAGGCCACCATTTTAATTCTTCCTAGAAGAAATTAAAGCCTACGGAGAACAAGCGTTCCACCTCTCTAATATAGCGCTTATTGATTAAAAAGAGTATTACGTGGTCTTCTGCTTCTATGACGGTGTCATGATGCGTGATAATCACTTCATCACCCCTGACAATGGCACCGATAGTTGTACCTGGCGGTAATTTTATTTCAGCAATGCTGCGACCGACGACTAAGGATGAGTCCTTATCGCCATGAGCGATAGCCTCTAAAGCTTCAGCAGCACCACGTCTTAGGGAGTGAACAGCGACGATATCGCCACGGCGAATATGGGCAAGTAAACTACCAATCGTGGCCTGTTGAGGGGATAAAGCAATGTCAATACTGCTGCTTTCAACCAGGTCAACATAGGCTGCGCGGTTGATGAGTGAAAGTACTTTGCGAGCGCCAAGACGTTTAGCAAGCATAGAAGAAAGAATATTGGCTTCGTCATCATTTGTAAGCGCACAGAATAAGTCGACTTTATCGATATCTTCTTCGATTAAGAGGTCTTTATTGGCGACATCACCTAGCAAAACAATAGTATTAGTGAGTTCTTCAGAGAGTGTTTCTGCGCGCTCCGGGTTTGCTTCAATAATTTTGACTTGAAAATCATCTTCAACAGTTTTAGCCAATCTTGCACCGATATTACCGCCACCAGCTAGAAGGATGCGTTTATAGGGTTTTTCTAGTCGCCGTAATTCCGCCATGACGGACAGAATGTCTTCTCTTGCTGCGATAAAAAAGACTTCATCATCTGCTTCTATCACGGTTTCAGCTTGAGGAATGATAGGGCTGCCATTTCTAAAAATAGCCGCTACCCGGGTGTCAGTTTTTGGGATATGGTCACGTAAATTTTTAAGTGGATTGCCGACCAACGGCCCACCATGAAAGGCTTTCACGGCAACAATTTGTACTTTTTCATCTGCAAAATCGAGCACTTGTAGCGCATCGGGATGGTTGATGAGTCTTTCGATGTAATTCGTGACGATTTGTTCTGGACTGATCAACATGTCAATCGCAATAGCTTCGGGGTCAAACAGCTCTGGGGTTTCAATATAAGCTGCGTTACGAATGCGTGCTATTTTCGTGGGTGTGCGATACAGGTTATGGCAAATTTGGCAGGCGATCATATTGGTTTCATCGCTATTGGTAACAGCGAGTATTAAGTCAGCATCCTCGGCACCTGCACGAGCAAGGACATCGGGGTGAGAGGCTTTGCCTTGCACAGTACGAATATCATAATGATCTTGTAATTTTTCTAACAGTACATTGCTGGTATCAACAACAGTAATATCGTCATCTTCACGAGCAAGGATAGCGGCTACGGATGAACCTACTTGCCCGGCACCAAGAATAAGAATTTTCATGGATGTTATACCTGCTTACTGTCAATATTAAGTGAACGAAGTTTGCGGTAAAGGTGCGTGCGTTCCATACCTGCAAGTTTTGCAGCTTTGCCTACATTGCCTTCGGTTTGTTGTAGTTTGTATAAAAGATAAATGCGCTCAAATTGCTCACGTGCTTCCCTTATCGGCAGCTCGTAATTAATACTGCCAGAAGTATCATGCTCCTGTTTTAAAGGCTGTAATGCCTTATCGACATCTTCTTCGTCAATATCTTCATTTTCACTGAAAACTAATAAGCGTTGCACGATATTTTTTAATTCAACAACATTACCGGGCCAAGGGTAATTGCGAAGCCTATTTTGGGCTGCCACAGTGAAGTGTCTATAGGGTAATTGTGATTCGGCAATGTGTTGATCGACGAAATGATTAACCAGTTCAGGGATATCATCCACATGATCACGTAATGGGGGGATGACAAGAGAAATACTGTTGATTTGATAGAGGAGTGATTCATTAAAATTATCGTTATCAACCGCTTCTTCAACTGGTTTTTGATTGGAAAAAATAAGTTGGCAATTACCGAGTTTTTGATTCTCAAGTAGGTGTAGCAACAGCGCCTGAGCTTGTTCATTGAGCTGAGAGACATTATTGATATAGAGGCAATTGTTTTCAGTTAGCGCAGTAAATTTAAGTGAGTCGGTTGGAAAACTTTCAGCTGTCAGCTCTAGAAAACGACCTTCTGAGAAGCTGCCAAGGGAATGAAGATAGTGGGCATAACAATGTTTACCAACGCCACCCTCGCCCAGAAGTAAGATCGGCATATTATGCTTTGACACACGTTGCGCTTGTTTTCGTAACATAGTCGCTTGAGGGCTTTTCCCAACGGGTTCAACGGACTGAAACTGCTTGGTAATAGTCTGTTTTTTCTTGTTTTCTAAGGCAAGTTCAACGCTGCGGAGAAGTTTGGCTGTAGACAGTGGCTTTTCAATAAAATCACAGGCGCCGAGACGTGTCGCTTCGACAGCCGTTTCAATGGTGCCGTGACCAGACATCATGACAACCGTTAAAGAGGAATCGTTTTGTTTAAACTCGCGAAGCAGACTGACGCCATCAATATCTGGCATCCAAATATCCAACAAGATAAGTTGAGGAGTATGTTCGTTTAAAAAGTCTCGCGCTGATTGGCCGTCAGATGCTGTTGCTACTCGATATCCTTCGTCTTCTAAAATATCTTTGATGAGCTCTCTTATGTCGGGTTCATCGTCGACAACTAGAATATAGGACTTTTCATTCTGGCTCACAATGAAGCCCTCGTTATAGGTAAGCTGATTTGTATGCTGGCACCGCCTGGCTGCTTGTTTTCCACCCAAATTGTACCTTGGTGTTCATCAATGATTTTTTTCACGATGGCTAGCCCAAGCCCTGTTCCACGTACTTTATTAGTGGCATAAGGTTCAAACAGGATGTTGACCATTTCATCTGGAATCCCTGGGCCGTAGTCACGAACAGTTAGCTCTAACATATCCTCCGCCGAATCTTTCTGTTGTATTAATTGATAATCTACATCAATTTTAACAGGCATGTTGGCATCTTCACATGCCTCAATAGCATTCTTAATTAAGTTGTGGAGTACTTGACGAAAGCGGGTGACGTCCAATTCAACTTTGATATTGTCAAGCGTGCTTAAAAGCCTGATTTTATGCTCTCTATTGCTTCTGTACAAGGTAATAATCTCATTGATGAGAGTCCCAATGGGGTAGGGTCTAACCTGTAATTCGCTATTTTTAGCATAATCAGAAAAATCGTTAACCATATCTTTCATAGCTTCAACTTGCTGAATAATCGTATTGGTTAATTTGTTTAATAAGCCTGTTTGATCCTCGGGCAATAGAGGATGATATTTGACCTGTAGGCGTTCAGCCGATAACTGAATAGGTGTAAGTGGGTTTTTAATTTCGTGGGCAAGTCTACGGGCAACTTCAGCCCACGCTGCATCCCTTTGCGCCCGCATTAAAGCCGTAATATCATCGAAAACAATAACCCAGCCAGCATTATCAGGTAAGGGCGTCCCTCTGCATATTAAGGTCAAAGAGCGCTTTTCTAGCAATAATTCAATTTGTTGCTGCCACCCTGACTGTTTATTAGTGATTTCATGAGAGATGAGTTGCTCGAATTCAATGAGATGATGATGGTCTTTGCCTAGCTCAACGAGTGGCTTCTCTATATAGCTTTGTAGGTTTATCCCTAAAATTCGTCCACTGGTTTCATTTGAAGTTTTCAATTGGTGTTGATCATTTAGAGTAATAACACCGCTCGATAAACTACTCAGCACGGTACTGAGATAATTGGTTTGTTGTTCCAGTAATTGGTGACTTTGCTGGGTAGCATCACGCGCTTTTGTAAGCCGTTGTGTCATTTTATTAAAAGATTGGACGAGGAAGCCAATTTCATCATGCCCCGTGGTCGTTAAATGGGTGTTGTAGTTGCCTGATGCAACTGATTGAGTACCATCCGCAAGCTCTTGCAATGGATGAACGATACGTTTGGAAATCCAAATGGCAAACCAGATCGACGCTAAAACCGTCAGAAGTACAATCAGGCTAAGTGTCAGGGTGAAAATAGTGATGAGTGGTTTGCGTAAATAGTTGAGCTCTTTGTAATCTGTGTAAGCCTCTTGTACTGTTTTTGCCAACACACTGAGTTGTTCATCAATAGGGAATAAAACTTGTAGAACTTGCGGATCTTCACCAATTATTTTTGACGGGATTTGAACAGCGGCACGTAATTGCAGCCTGTCACCATCAGCGGGGTCGAGACTAATATAGTCCTGCTGCTTTCTTAATTGCCTAAATATAGCCTCATTGGGTTTGTCGGGCACAATGACCTTGGTATTTTGAATAGTAGCAGCGACTAATTGCCCGTCTAATGTCCAAACGCTCATCTCTTCAGCGCTACTGAGATCAGATAGTTCTCGCAAACTGTAATTAAGATTAATCTCAGAGAGATTACTTAAAGTACCTGCCATCATTCTTGATTGTCTCAGCAACGTTCTCCGGCGGATATCGAAGGTCGTTTTACTAAGTTCAAGTGAATCATTTAAAGCTTGTTCAATTTCGACATCGAACCAGCTATTAATCCCGCGATGTAGGAAGTGAATTGAAAAACTATAGACAATGGATGTCGAGATTAAAATGAGCAAGACGAATAAGGTAACAAGCCTCATTGTTAGTCGTGAGCCAGCTTGATTGTGTTTAAAGTTTTTATAAAGTCTATGCAAGCTCCTCACAAGGAGGATAGTTAATAGAATGAGGGTGGAAATGCCAAGGCCAAATATGATTAAGAACAAATCGTTTAAGCGCGAACTATCATTGGTAGCAGCACTTAATAGGTAAGCAAGTACTAGCAGGAGGAATGCTATAGAGTAATATGGCGTCGCGCCTGATTTCAGTTTTTGTAACAATTTACTGCCACTCTGCCATCGACCAAGGACTGCTTAATTGCCATTTACTGGAAATAAGTGCGCCAGGTCGCATTGGGGTCGGTAGTGCATGGAGATCTAAGCGACTACGTATTTGCAATCTGGTGACAATGGTATCGCTTAGTCTTTCAGGAGGCAGGTTTAATGATTCAATATGACCAAGTGCATCGAGTGCAGCAGTTAATGTGGGAAAACTACGCTGATATGAGGTATCGAGTGCTTTCAAGATGTATTGTTCAGATAAGGCGTGATAACGTAATTGATAACTTAAGGTCGTTTCCCAGCGTGTTTTTTGCCATTGCCAGTATTGCCCTAATAAGGGGATTGAGCGAATAAGGCGAATTTCTTGAAGGAAAGTAATGGGTACGCCATTAGATAGCGCTTCTTTCACTCTAGGGGTGAGAGGGTAGGCGATTTTGGCATTTAGAACATAGCCATTACCAATTTTTTTTACGGTCGCTGACTCCACTTTGAAAGATTCTGATGCCTGGCTCGCAAAGCTCAGCGAAAGCAGTAGAAGAAAAATAAAGAAAGGTCTAAATTTTTCGTATACAGACATAGTAAAAGCCATCCATATTGCCTTCACCAGGCAAGCGCTGATAGCCTACAGGCCTTGGGCTTGCTGGTGGGGGTGAGCGCTTTATTTCTTCAGCTTCGGGGTGTTTCTGTAAGAAATTCATGACCTGTAGTTCATTTTCTTGTTTAAACACTGAGCAAGTAGTATAGACAATTAAGCCGCCAGTGTTGAGCAAAGGCCATAAATTTTCAAGTAATTGTTGTTGTTTATTGACCAAGCTTTGTAGATCTTCTGGACGGCGTAAGACTTTAATGTCTGGGTGTCGCCGGATAACGCCCGTTCCTGAGCAGGGTGCATCTATCAAGATACGATCAAATAATTTTTTATCCCACCAAGCATCTATATCACCCGCGTCGGCAGCGATTAACTCAGCAGAAAGGTCTAATCGTTGTGTGTTTTCTTTTATTCGGAGTAAGCGCTCGGCATCAATATCAATTGCAACAACATCATTTGTGGGTTCAACCTCAAGAATATGGCAAGTTTTACCACCGGGTGCTGCACAAGCATCTAAGATGCGTTGATTTTGTTTGATACCAAGGAGTTCGACTGTGTGTTGGGCCGCACCATCTTGAACCGATGCCGCACCTGTAAAAAAGCCGGGAAGCGCATTTACATCACAGGGCTTGTCTAGTTCGATGCCATCAACACAGCCATTAATAGCTTTCGCTTTAAAACCTTGCTCTTGTAGCCATTTTAAGTATTCATCACGACTATATTGTTGTCTATTTACCCGAAGCATCATAGGTGCTTGTTGGTTGTTTGCCTCAACTATTGATTGCCAATCCTCAGGCCAATCTTTTTGCAACTGATTGAGGATCCATTTAGGGTGAGCATAGTGAGCTTTATCAGTCTTTGCTATGGCCGCTTCAAACTGTTGCTTATTGCGTTGATAGTTGCGAAGGCTAGCATTGATAAGGCCTTTAGCCCAGGGCTTGCCCAGAGTTTTACAACTATTAACCGTTTCGGAGAGCGCTGCATGTTCAGGTAAGCGCATGGAGCGAAGTTGGTATAATCCACATAATAAAAGGGCGGCTATATCTGCATCTTTATTTTTCAATGGTTTTGCGATCAATTGATCAGCGATGGCTTGTAATGGAAGTTGCCAACGAATAACGCCATAGCAAAGCTGTTGGCAGAGTGCGCGTTCATTTTCGGGTAAAAGGCTTATGTTTTTGCGTAAAACAGCATTTAGTGATTGTTGCTGCTTGAGAACAAGGGTAATGATTCGAGCAGCGGTAGCGCGTGCTGAATGTTTAGCCAAGATAATTGCCTACAGTAAGTTTATTAGCGTTAAGGAAGTCCTTAACAGGCATGGCTTTTTTACCCGGTGTTTGAATTTCAGTAATAGCAATGGTGCCTTTTCCCGTAGCGACTAATATTTGGTCAGAATGAGTAGCAATGATTTCACCAGGTGTTGCTTCAATCTGTTGTTCAATAGCCTCTGCGAACCAAATACGTAAAACTTTATCTTGCCAAAGTGTTTGAGCAATTGGCCAAGGATTAAAAGCACGGATTTGTTGGGATATTGCAGTAGCAGATTGTTGCCAATCAATTATAGCTTCAGATTTAACTATTTTGTCCGCATAGCAAGTCATTGCATTATCTTGTGACTCTGCCTTGGTTTGTAATTCAGCTAGTTCAGGCAGGGTAGACAGTAATGTTTCTGCGCCTAATTGAGCAAGCGTATTGTGTAGACTTTGACTGGTATCTTTTTCTGAAATTGGACAAGTAGCACGCGCAAGTACGGGCCCGGTATCAAGCCCCGCTTCCATCTGCATGATGCAGATACCTGTTTCACTGTCCCCTGCCAGTATGGCTCGTTGAATGGGCGCCGCTCCCCGCCAACGGGGTAATAGGGAAGCATGGATATTAATACAGCCCATTTTTGGTGTATCTAAAACTGACTGTGGTAGTAATATCCCATAAGCGACAACAATCATGACATCGGCTTGATAAGCTGCAAGCGTGTCTCGATCTTTTTTTTCTTTGAAATTCGTCGGCTGTACGACTGGGATATTGTGTTCTAAAGCAACTTGTTTGACAGCACTGGGCGTTAATTTCCTGCCGCGACCAGCAGGTCTGTCAGGCTGGGTGTAGACGGCACACACTTCGTATTCAGTTGTTAGCAAGGCTTTTAAGGACTGTGCTGCAAATTCTGGCGTGCCAGCAAAGATTATTCGCATATTGAGCCTAATTTTTTTGTTTTAATTGTTTTTCAAGCCTTTTTTTTATACGCTGGCGTTTTAGGTTGCTCAGATAGTCTACAAATAGTTTGCCATCGAGGTGATCGATTTCATGTTGGATGCAGGTGGCAAGTAATTCTTCAGCCTCTAGATCAAATTGCTTACCTTCACGATCCAAGGCTCTGACGCAGACGGTATCTGCCCTTGTGACCATTTCATATGACTCGGGTACAGATAGACAGCCCTCTTCATGTTCACGCTCGCCATGTTGTTCAACAATCTCTGGATTAATAAATATAAGTGGTGAGGATTTGTCTTCGGAGACATCAATGACGACGAGACGCTTTTGGACATTTATTTGAGTGGCCGCTAAACCAATACCTGGTGCTTCATACATGGTTTCAAGCATATCATCAGCAAGCTGGCGAATATTGTCATCTACTTCCTTAATCTCAAGGGCTTTTTTTCGCAGGCGCGGATCGGGGAAATGTAATATAGGTCTTAGTGCCATAATAATTTAATCTTGCAATGATGTAGATTGAATATTAGTTTCTAAAATAACCAGGAGCTCACTTTTTTTGACGGCTGCAGAGCATTATAGCTAGTATTTTAGAGTAAAAAGGCGACCATGAGGCCGCCTTTTTATCTACGAACTTGGAGTCTTAGACTATTTTAAGCTTGCATAGTATGCAGCGAGATCTTCAATATCTGCATCTGACAAGTTAACAGCTTGCATTGACATGATTGTGGCAAATGCACCTGTACGTTGTTTGTTTTTATAGTCGTTCAAAGACGCAACTAAGTAACCTTCGTTTTGACCAGCAAGATTTGGATAGTTAGGAATCGCAGCGATGCCTTCAGCTCCGTGGCAGCTTACACAAGAAGCCGCTTTTGCTTTCCCAGCAGCAACGTCACCAGCAGCGTAAGAGGCTGATGCACTAAATAATGCGGCTAATCCTAGTAATGCGAAAGCAGTATGTTTCATAGGGTGTCTCCATTTGTTTTTATGATGAATAATTTTTAGTTTTACGCGATTATAGCATCGCTTATAGGGATTTACACGATCATTTTTAGCCTAGAATTGAGGTGATGTATTGTGAAATCACAACGACTGGTTCACAAACTGTCAATTTCAGATTTGCGATAGTCGTTAATTGCGTTTACGCTTACGTACTAAAGAGTAGTTGGTTTATGGATTTGTTTGGCTTTTTCGATTGAGGATTTATCGATGATGCGTCGTATATTTTTTGGCTTTATTTTTGTCATGCTATCGTTGCCAGCACTCGCTGCTGATGTGGCTTTGAACCCTGATCATCCACAAAGACATGTCGTGGTTCCAGGTGATACCTTATGGGACATTTCAGGTAAATTTTTAAAGTACCCATGGCATTGGCCTGATATTTGGCATGTCAACACTCAAATTGAGAATCCCCACCTTATATACCCAGGTGATGTTCTAACGCTAGTGTATCGGGATGGTAAACCTGTACTTGAACTTTCTCGTGGACCACAAATTCGTGAGACACAATTAGAAAAAGCGATTTCGACCATCCCACTAGACGCAATTAGACCATTTTTGAGTCGACCTAGAGTGGTTAGTGAAGATGTATTGGCGAGTGCGCCATACGTCGTGGCGAGTTCTGATGAGCGACTTATTTCAGGCGCTGGCGATAAAGTGTATGCCCGTAATGTCAATGAGAGTGACGGTGAGGACTATAGTATTTTCCGAGGCGGCGAGGTATACACTGATCCTGTGACAGGTGAAATACTTGGGTATGAAGCTATTTATACAGCGGAAGCTAATGTCATCAGTTTTGCTGAGATTTCGACGGTTAACTTAAGAGAGACCACTCGTGAAGTTATGATTGGCGATCGCCTATTGCCGGTAATCAATGAAGATTATGAAATGAATTTCTTCCCTCGCTCACCCGATACCGAGTTGGCCGGGTTTATTCTTTCGGTGTTTGACGGCGTTTCTCAGGTTGGACAATACCAGATAGTAGTGTTAAATCGTGGTGAACGTGAAGGTTTAGAGTCAGGACACGTCGTATCTGTTTATCAAGCAGGTGAAACAATCAAAGATCTTGTATCAGCCGATCGTCATGATGTCGTTACTTTGCCGGATGAGTATGCTGGTGTCGCAATGGTATTCAAGACCTTTGAAAAAGTAAGTTATGCCATTGTAATGAAAGCATCACGTGCTATTCATGTCGGTGATAAAATTAAAACGGAATAATTATTTAAGGAGTTTGCTCTGAACCAGTTTTCAGACGAACAGTTAGAATTAGCATGTTGGCTGGCCCTGCATCGGACTCCCGGTGTGGGGCCAGTTACATTTGCACGTCTACTCGAGCAGTATCCAGATCTTCGGCAGCTATTTACCCATGCTAAACAAGTACAAAACGTCTCTGACAGAACGCGAAGCGCTTTAATTAATCCTGACTGGCAGCAAATTGAGGATGATTTAGCATGGTTTTCCCAGCCTAATAGATACATCATTCTGCAAAAAGAAAACAATTATCCAAGTCTGTTAAAGGAAATTTCTGATCCGCCGAGTATTCTATATGCCCAGGGTGACATCGAATTGCTTTCACAATGGAAAATGGCAATAGTGGGTAGTCGTAACCCTTCGAGATCAGGTCGTGATACTGCATTTGAGTTTGGCCAGTTTTTGGCACAAGGTGATATTGCTATATGTAGTGGCATGGCGATGGGAATTGATGCTGCTGCACATCAAGGGGCGCTGTCAGGACAAGGCAAAACTATTGCTGTTATTGGTACAGGGCTAGATCGCATATATCCTGCAAAACATAGCGAGCTGGCGTATGAAATTGTCGAAAAGGGATTGATGGTCTCAGAGTTCCCGCTGGGCACGCCACCACGTTCTGAAAACTTTCCACGCCGAAACCGGATAATCAGCGGGTTATCGCTTGGGACTTTAGTGGTCGAGGCTGCCACTAAAAGTGGCTCTTTAATTACAGCTAGACAAGCTTTAGAGCAAGGTCGAGAGGTATTTGCCATTCCTGGTTCAATTCATAATCCTTTGGCTAGAGGTTGTCATCAATTGATACGAGAAGGCGCAAAGTTAGTTGAAACTGCCTCCGATATTATTGAAGAACTTGGCGCATTAGCTGCAGTAAGTTTACCTGCGACAGATTCTTTTCAAACAAGACAAAATGCTGATGAACTCGATGGGGAGTATCAGGTCTTACTGGATTGTCTTGCTTATGATCCGGTTGAGGTGGATAGTTTGATTCAAGTGAGTGGATTGACTGCCGACGCTGTTTCATCCATGCTGTTATTACTAGAGTTACAGGGCCAGGTGGAATCATTGCCAGGTGGTCGCTATGTACGGGTTGGCTCATGAGCAGAGCCTTTAGAGGAGTCCAATGAAAGAAAACGTGATTGATGTATTGCTGTATTTATTTGAGAATTATATCGACAGTGATGAGACCTCTAAACCGGACAAGCAGACCCTAGAGATTGAACTAGAGCAAGTGGGGTTTCCTGAATTAGAAATCCATAAGGCATTAGACTGGCTTGAAAATATGACCGTCATTGCTGAGCAAACAGTAGGACTGGAGACTGAGCCTAAAGTGGCTTCGATTAGGCAGTATGCTAATGAAGAGTTGGCACTGCTCAATGCTGAATGTCGCGGCTACCTTTTATTCCTAGAGCAAGTGGGTGTTTTAGATGAAGATACACGCGAAGTTGTAATAGAGCGTGTGTTAGCACTAGATGCCGAAGAGATCGATTTAGAACAGATGAAATGGGTTGTGTTAATGGTCTTATTTTATCAACCAGGCAGGGAAGTTGCCTATGCTTGGATGGAAGATCTTGTGTTTGAAGATATCGAAGCAGTCATACATTAAATTTATTAAGTCGCTATAAAAAGCCTGTCAGCCAAGCTGATAGTGGTTAAAGCCCGATGTGGTAAGAGGTCTATGGGAAGTAAATTAGTCATTGTAGAGTCGCCTGCAAAAGCGAAGACAATTAAGAAGTATTTAGGTAAAGACGTAGAAGTCTTGGCTTCTTATGGTCATGTGCGGGACTTATTGCCAAAAGAAGGGGCGGTAGATACAGCCAACGATTTTGCAATGAAATATCAAATCATTGACCGAAACAGTAAACATGTTGATGCGATTGCCAAAGCGATGCGCAAGGCAGATGCTCTTTATCTTGCAACGGATCCAGATAGAGAAGGAGAGGCAATTTCTTGGCATCTATACGAGCTATTGAAAAAGCGAGGCACATTAAAAAATAAAGAAACACACCGTGTTGTGTTTCATGAGATTACCAAACAAGCTGTTAACGAAGCTGTGGCCAATCCTCGTGAATTGTCTATGGATATGGTTAATGCGCAGCAAGCACGTCGTGCTTTAGATTATTTGGTTGGTTTTACCTTGTCACCATTGTTATGGAAAAAAGTCCGCCGAGGCTTGTCTGCTGGTCGTGTACAAAGTCCCGCTTTGCGAATGATTGTCGAACGTGAATTAGAAATAGAAGCGTTTAAGCCAAAAGAATATTGGACAATAGAAGCTGATGCAGTCCTTAAGAAAGCGACTTTTGAAGCTAAACTGACCCATTTCAAAGGTGAAAAGTTAGCACAATTTACAATTAATAATGAAACAGGTTCTGCCGAAGCAGTTGCTGCGTTAACAAAGGCGGCCGCTGGAAAATTATTAGTTACTAATGTCAGTAAAAAGCAGCGCAAACGTAATCCTGCAGCGCCATTTACAACATCAACATTACAACAAGAAGCGTCACGTAAACTAGGCTTTGGTGCACAACGTACAATGAGCGTTGCACAGCAGCTTTATGAAGGTGTAGATACTGGCGATGGGGCAGTGGGTTTAATCACTTATATGCGTACTGACTCGGTGTCTTTAGCCAATGAAGCAGTCGAAGAATTACGTGGCTTTATTGCTGAAAAATATGGCGCGACATCGGTGCCAAAGAAGCCCCAAGTCTATAAAACAAAATCTAAAAATGCTCAAGAGGCGCATGAGGCTATTCGTCCTACGTCTATTTTACGCACGCCAGAATCATTAAAGTCCTATTTACCCGCTGATCAATTAAAGCTTTATACCTTGATTTGGCAACGTACTATCGCAAGTCAGATGATTCACGCCACGATGAATACGGTCGCTGTAGACTTGGGCTGTGGTGCTGGCAACACTTTCAGAGCGAATGGTTCGACCGTCGTCAATCCTGGTTTTATGAGCGTTTACCTTGAAGGTAAAGACGATTCGAAATCAGATAAAGATGAGCGCCTGTTACCGGCGATGGAAGTGGGCGATGTTGTTGACTTAAAAGCGATTCGTCCTGAACAACACTTTACTGAGCCGCCACCCCGATATAGTGAAGCGAGCTTGGTTCGCAGTCTTGAGGAATATGACATTGGTCGGCCTTCCACCTATGCCAATATTATTTCGACGCTATTACAACGTGAATATGTTGAGCTAGAGAAAAAACGTTTTCATCCGACTGATGTTGGTCGTGTGGTGGGAAAGTTCCTTGTAGATCATTTTACCAAGTATGTCGACTACGGATTCACTGCAAACCTTGAAGATGATCTTGATGCGGTCTCTCGCGGTGAAAAAGAATGGGTACCCCTCCTTAGAACCTTTTGGGGGCCTTTTAAAGCGCAAGTTGAAACCAAAGATAAAGAAGTGCAACGTAGCGACGTCACACAAGAATTATTGGATGAAGATTGTCCAAAATGCGGCCAAAAGCTGTCTAGCCGTCTAGGGCGAAGTGGTCGCTTTATAGGGTGTACCGCTTATCCTGAATGTGATTACACACGAAATATTGATGGTGAAGAAACCACGGCTAGCGAACCTGAAGTCGTCGCGGACAGGAAATGTCCGAAATGTGAATCTGACTTATGGGTGCGTACGGGTAAATATGGCAAATTTATTGGCTGTAGTAGCTATCCGAAATGTAAGCATATTGAGTCATTAGAGCAACCAACAAATACCGGAGTTGATTGTCCGCAATGTAAGAAGGGAGAGATCCTGACGCGTAAATCACGACGCGGTAAGATTTTCTATTCTTGTTCTGGCTATCCTGACTGCGATTATGCTTTGTGGAATGAACCTGTTAAAGAAGCCTGTCCTGACTGTGACTGGCCGATTTTGACGATTAAAACAACAAAGAGTCGTGGGACAGAGAAAGTGTGCCCTCAAAAAGGCTGTGGTTACACTGAAAAAGTTGAATCTAATTAAGCTTTAGCCTGCTGGGTTAAGATTTTATCAAGTTGGTCTGCAAACGTTTTGCGATCTGCTTGGTTGAGTGCTGGTGGCCCTCCAGTGTCAATACCGCTGGAACGGAGATTGTCCATAAAGTCACGCATAGTTAAACGTGCTTTGATATTGGTGACGGTATAAAGCTCGCCACGTGGACTCAATACTGTCGCGCCCTTTTCAATTGCCTCAGCTGCCAGTGGAATATCGCTACTGATCACTAAATCACCAGAGTTAAGCCGTTTTACAATTTCATCATCTGCGACATCAAAACCTTTATTAACCTGATACAAACTAATAAAAGGCGATCGAGGGACACGCATGGCATGATTTGCAATCAGTGTTGTTTGGATCTGTGTCCGTTCAGCGGCGCGAAACAAAATTTCTTTAATGACACCAGGGCAGGCATCAGCATCAACCCAGATTTTCATCTAGTTAGCTTTTAATTGTTCAAAGCTTGTATCTGCGATTTGAGTTGCTTGCTCTGTTGATGTTGCGAGGGTATTGAAGTGACCCATCTTACGACCAGCACGGGCTTCTAACTTGCCATAGAGGTGTAATTTATTATTGGGTATAGAAAGCAATTCAAACCAATGCGGCTCAGTTTGCCCCCAAACATCTCCGAGCAGATTGATCATCACTACGGGTGACGTTAATTCACAATTACCGGACGGAAGGTTACATAACATACGTACTTGCTGTTCGAACTGAGAGGTTTCACAAGCATCAAGAGTGAAGTGACCAGAATTATGAGGTCTAGGCGCAATTTCATTAGCAAGGATATCGCCTTCTTTAGAAATAAAGAATTCGACGGCCATGGTGCCAATATAATCGAGGGCTTCAGCAATTTTATCAGCCATTTCCATAACGGTTTGTGTTTGGACTTGGTTAATCACACTCGGGACAGTCGTACTGTGCAAAATACCATTAACATGCACATTTTCAGCAATAGGGAAGTTAGTAATATCGCCCAATTGGCTGCGTGCGAGAACTGTTGAAACTTCACGTTCTAGATTAATACGTTGCTCTAAGACGCATTCTGCTTGATTGAGATCGGCAAAGGCTTGTTTGACATCATCTAGGTTATGACAAGTGACTTGGCCTTTACCGTCATAGCCAAAATTAGCCAACTTGAGAATAGCTGGAAAGGTGATTCCACCTTCGACATTATTGAAATCACTTTCATTATGAATAGCCACAAATGGGGCAACAGCAATCCCCAAAGATGAGATGAATTCTTTTTCAGTAATGCGGTTTTGGGTTTTGGCTAAGGCAGCAGCAGAAGGATGAACAACAGTTTTGTTTTCTAGAAAAGCTAAGGTCGCGGCCGGAATATTTTCAAATTCAGTGGTAATGGCATCACAAGCTTCAGCCAATATCGCTAAGGCTGATTCATCATCATATTTTGCACAAATATGTTGGTTAGCGATCATGCCAGCGGGGCTATTAGTATCTGGATCTAACACAATCACTTTATAGCCCATAGTTTGAGCGGCTGTAGTGAACATACGGCCGAGTTGGCCACCGCCGAGCATACCGAGCGTAGCGCCTGGAAGAATCATAGTTATACTGTCCGTTATTGTGGTGGTAATGTCATATTCAGCACTTGTTGGTGCTGGTCTGAGCGGAATTGTTTTAGTTTAGCGGCTAAGCTGGAATCGGTTGTGGCGAGTTGTGCAATGGCAAATAATGCCGCGTTGGCAGCGCCTGCTTCGCCAATTGCGAAGGTCGCAACGGGAATACCTTTAGGCATTTGCACGATCGATAACAGCGAATCTTCACCTTTTAAATATTTTGAAGGTACGGGTACACCAAGCACTGGAACCGTTGTATTGGCGGCGAGCATACCGGGTAAATGTGCTGCGCCACCAGCGCCTGCGATGATACAACTCAGCCCTTTATCTTGGGCAGAAACAGCGTATTCAGTCAGCAGATCAGGGGTCCGGTGTGCTGAGACAACTTTTGCTTCGTAAGGGATACCAAAGGCTTCGAGTTGCTCGACTGCTTTTTGCATAACGGGCCAATCACTGTTGCTTCCCATGACGACACCAACGACAGGTTTATCCATATTTAATCCAATTCAGCTTTTTAGAGAACAGACTATTTTAGCTATTTTATTGAAACTAGGGAAGTTTGTTGTTTTTTCTGGCTTCTATCGGGCATGTATTCTGATTGAATGGTACTCAAACAGCAGCTATAATAGCTGATCCATTTTGCCGCCTTTTAGTTTCAAGGCAGTGCTTCTCTGGTTAAATTTGGTGACGAGAAGCCAGGCACTAACGCAATGTTGAAGGTATAGACGTGAGTCAGCCAACTAAATTAACACAAGGCCTCTATCGGCCAGAATTTGAAAAAGATAACTGTGGCTTTGGTTTGATCGCCCAAATGGACGATAAACCAAGTCATTGGCTTATTGAAACAGCAATAGAAGCATTGGGTAATTTAACCCATCGTGGTGCGATTGGTGCGGATGGTAAGACGGGTGATGGCTGCGGTCTTCTCATGAAAAAGCCCGATAGCTTTTTTCGTGCGGTTGCCGATGAGTTAGATTTCACATTAGCCGATCATTATGCAGTTGGCATGGTCTTTTTATCGCAAGATGCGACAGACGCTGATGCTAATCAAGCGATCGTCTCTGAGCAATTAGCAGGACAAGGTTTAGATGTCCAAGGCTGGAGAGACGTCCCTGTCGATCCAGAAGCCGCTTGTGGTGAACAAGCGATGCGTTCTTTGCCTATCATGCGTCAAGTATTTGTTAATGCTGGCCCAGATATGGAGCAGGCTGCATTTGAACGTCATCTATATATTGCACGTCGTTTAGCAGAGAAAGCTGTTAACGATGATGCGTTTTATATCCCAAGTTTATCGTCACAAGTAGTGTCTTATAAAGGCTTGGTAATGCCAGCCTACTTACCTGTTTTTTACACAGATTTACAAGACAAACGCATGGAAACGGCGATTTGTGTTTTCCATCAGCGTTTTTCAACCAATACTTTGCCGCAATGGCGTTTGGCACAACCATTTCGCTATCTTGCACATAATGGTGAAATTAATACGGTTCAAGGTAACCGCAATTGGGCTTTGGCCCGCGGTGCAAAATTTGCGACTTCTTTGATCGAAAATATGGATGATGTGCGTCCATTAGTTGGTATGACGGGCTCGGATTCATCTAGCATGGATAATATGCTAGAAGCGTTACTTGCAGGTGGCGTGAGCTTATTCCGTGCAATGCGCTTATTAGTGCCGCCTGCTTGGCAGAACGATCATACGATGGATGCTGATTTAAAAGCTTTCTATGACTATAACTCTATGCACATGGAGCCTTGGGATGGGCCGGCTGGAGTGGTGCTGACAGATGGCCGTTACGCGGCGTGTACGCTTGATCGTAACGGTTTGCGTCCAGCGCGATATATCATCACAAAAGATCGACACATTACCTTGGCATCAGAAGTAGGTGTCTATGGCTACAGACCTGAAGATGTGGTGGCAAAAGGTCGTTTAAAACCAGGTCAAATGCTAGCGGTTGATACTTCAACAGGCGAATTATTACTGCCGGAAGATATCAATACTGATTTAAAAGAAGCCCAGCCATACAAGGCTTGGCTTGAAGATAATTTACAGCGACTACAAGATAAAGCTGAGGATGAAGTGCCTCCAGCATTGTCTGATGACCTGTTTGACACCCATGAGAAGCTTTATCAAGTGAGCTTTGAAGAGCGCGATCAAGTCTTACGCGTTTTAGCTGAAGCGGGTCAAGAGGCAACAGGTTCAATGGGCGATGATACGCCTTTCCCTGTTTTGTCGGAACGTGAACGTTCGTTATTTGACTATTTCCGCCAGCAGTTCGCCCAAGTGACAAACCCGCCGATTGATTCATTACGTGAAAGTATCGTGATGTCTCTGGAGACATGCTTTGGTAAAGAGCATAACTTGTTTGAAGAAGGTGCTGAGCATGCTAAGCGTGTCGTTATTGACTCACCTGTTTTATCAAGCAGTCGTTTCAGTCAATTATTAGCCTTGGCTGATGATAATCAAGATTATAAAACCACGACTATATCCTTGCATTATGATCCAGCCGTTGGCTTGGAAGCAGCCATAGATAATGTGACAGAGCAAGCTGAAGAAGCAGTAAGAACTGGCACGGTTATTCTTGTGTTGACCGATAAAAATGCAACACAGGACACGTTACCCATTCACGCGCTATTGGGGACGGGGGCGGTACATCATCGTTTGATTAAAGCAGGTCTGCGTTGTGATGCCAATATTGTGGTCGAGACAGCAACGGCCCGTGATCCTCACCATTTCGCAGTGTTGTTAGGGTACGGTGCTACAGCGGTTTATCCTTATTTAGCCTATGCATGCCTAAATGACCTGATTGCCACAGGTGAATTACAAAAAGATTATGCATCGGCTTGTGAGCAGTTCCGTAAAGGGATTAATAAAGGTCTTTATAAAATCACTTCTAAAATGGGTATTTCCACCATCGCTAGTTATCGTGGTGCCCAGTTATACGAGATTGTGGGCCTTAATGAAGCGGTTGTTGATAAATGCTTTTTGGCAACAACGAGCCGAATTAGCGGTACGGGTTACGAAGAACTGCAAGCCGATCAGCAAGCAGTGGCAAGTAAAGCATGGAATAACCGTAAGAAGCGTGAGCAAGGCGGTCTATTAAAATTTGTCCATGGTGGTGAATACCACGCCTATAACCCTGATGTTATTGGCGAACTTCATAAAGCGGTACAAGGTGGTAGTTATGATGACTATAAAGCCTATGCTGCTTTAGTAAATGAGCGTCCAGTAGCGGTTTTACGCGATTTACTCGACCTTAAATTGGCAGATAAGCCACTGGCTTTAGATCAAGTTGAAGAGATCGGCGCTATTCTGAAACGATTTGATAGTGCGGGTATGTCTTTGGGTGCTTTATCACCCGAAGCACATGAAGCCTTAGCTGTTGGCATGAATCGCTTAGGCGGTCGTTCTAACTCGGGTGAAGGTGGTGAAGATCCTGCACGCTTTAAGACTGAAAAAGTGTCTAAAATCAAGCAGGTTGCTTCAGGTCGTTTTGGCGTTACACCACATTATTTGGTTAATGCAGAAGTATTACAGATAAAAATCGCTCAAGGTGCGAAACCAGGCGAAGGTGGCCAATTACCTGGCGGCAAAGTTAATCAGATGATTGCGACTTTGCGTCATTCGGTGCCAGGGGTGACGTTGATTTCACCGCCACCACATCATGATATTTACTCAATTGAAGATTTGGCTCAACTGATCTTTGATTTGAAACAGGTTAATCCGGATGCACTAGTGTCTGTGAAGCTGGTCTCTGAAGCCGGTGTCGGTACTATCGCAGCAGGTGTCGCTAAGGCTTATGCCGACTTGATTACAATTTCAGGTTATGACGGTGGTACGGGTGCGAGTCCATTAACCTCAGTGAAATATGCTGGTGGTCCATGGGAGTTAGGCCTGTCTGAAGCACATCAGACATTAAGGATGAATGATTTGCGGGATAAGGTTCGCCTACAAACCGATGGTGGCTTAAAAACAGGTTTAGATGTTGTTAAAGCAGCTATTTTAGGGGCTGAGAGCTTTGGTTTCGGTACCGGCCCGATGGTGGCGCTAGGTTGTAAATTCCTACGTATTTGTCATCTTAATAATTGTGCGACAGGTGTTGCAACTCAGAATGACAAGTTGCGTTCACAGCACTTTATTGGTCTGCCTCAAATGGTCATGAATTATTTCCAATTTGTTGCACGTGAAACACAAGAGTGGTTGGCTGCTTTGGGTGTTGAAAGTTTAGAGGCATTGATTGGCCGTACAGACTTGTTGACTATCTTGCCTGGAACTACTGATAAACAACGTAAGCTAGATTTGAGTCCGTTGTTATCAACAGCGGGCATTGATGCTGATAAACCGCAGTTCTGTATTGAGCCACATAATGAACCTTATGATAAAGGTGAGCTGGCTGAGCAGATGATTGCTGATATGAAAGAAGTTATCACTACTAAAGCGGGCGGCTTCTTTAATTATGATGTTCGAAATATAAATCGTTCTATTGGTGCGAGGATATCGGGTGAAATTGCCCGTCATCATGGCAATTACGGTATGAATGAAGCGCCAATCCGAGTGCAGCTCACGGGATCGGCAGGGCAAAGCTTTGGTGTTTGGAATGCTGGCGGTCTTGAAATGCGACTAGAAGGTGATGCCAATGACTATGTTGGTAAAGGTATGGCAGATGGCAAGTTAACCATTTACCCTTCACCAGAAAGCGACTTTGCAACACAAGAAGCCAGCATAGTGGGCAACACTTGTTTGTACGGTGCAACTGGCGGTACTTTATATGCTGCAGGTATGGCAGGTGAACGTTTTGCCGTTCGTAATTCAGGCGCGATTGCCGTTGTTGAAGGTGTGGGCGACCATGGCTGTGAATATATGACGAGCGGTGTGGTCACGGTCTTGGGTGAAACGGGGCTGAACTTTGGTGCTGGTATGACGGGCGGTTTTGCTTATGTCCTCGATCTGGATGATACATTTGCAGAACGTTACAACACGGAGTTGGTTGAGTTAGTACGAATTGACGGTCAGGAGATGTCAGAGCATGCGCTTTATTTGAAAGCGATGATTGAAGATCATGTTCGTGAAACAGGAAGTATTTGGGGTAACCAGTTACTTGATATGTTTGAGCAACGCTTGAAGCAATTTTGGTTGGTTAAACCTAAAGCCGCTGCTGTTGATGGCTTAATTGAGTTAGTGAACAAACGTAAAGCAAAAGCCGCTTAAGGCAGAGAAATAAAAACTATTATGGCGAAAAATACTTTTCAATTTTTGGAAGTCGGCCGAGTCGACCCTCAGAAACTCGATGCTGCAGAACGCATTAAGCGTTCGGGCGAAATTTACGGCAGTTTTGATAAAGAAAGTTCAGCAGATCAATCTGAACGTTGTCTTGAGTGCGGTAATCCATACTGTGAGTGGAAATGCCCAGTCCACAACTATATTCCAAACTGGTTGAAGTTGGTGAGTGAAGGTAATTTAGAGCAAGCAGCTGAATTATCGCATCAAACAAATACTTTGCCTGAGATATGTGGTCGAGTATGTCCACAGGATCGCCTTTGTGAAGGTGCTTGTACGCTTAATGATGGCTTTGGTGCGGTCACCATTGGTTCTGTTGAAAAGTACATTACTGATACGGCGCTTGATCAAGGCTGGCGTCCAGATATGTCCAATGTGGTTGATACTGGAAAGCGTGTTGCTGTGATTGGTGCTGGCCCAGCTGGCTTAGGTTGTGCTGATGTATTGGTGCGAAATGGCGTTAAAGCAGTAGTTTATGATAAGAATCCAGAAGTGGGTGGCTTGTTAACCTTTGGTATTCCAGAGTTCAAACTTGAGAAAGAAGTGGTTAAACGCCGTCGCGAAGTGCTAGAAGGCATGGGCGTTGAGTTTGTATTAGGTACTGAAATTGGCAAGGATGTGCAATTTGAACAGTTACTTGAAGAGCATGATGCCGTGTTCTTAGGTATGGGAACCTATACCTATATGAAAGGTGGCTTTCCTGGTGAGGATAAAGAGGGTGTATACGAAGCTTTGCCTTATTTAGTTGCCAACAATAAAAAACAGCTTGATTTAGACTCGCCAGATTATGTTGATTTAGCCAGTCAAAAAGTGGTTGTGTTAGGTGGTGGTGATACGGCAATGGATTGTAATCGTACAGCGATTCGTCAAGGCGCAGCCTCGGTGCAATGCGCTTATCGTCGTGATGAAGAAAATATGCCAGGCTCTCGTCGTGAAGTGAACAATGCCCGTGAAGAAGGTGTTGAATTCTTATGGAACCGCCAGCCTATTGAAGTTGTTGGTAATGGTAAAGTCGAAGGAATAAAAGTAGTCACTACTGAGTTAGGCGAGCCAGATGAACGAGGTCGTCGTAGTCCTCAAGCAGTGCCAGGCAGTGAAGAAATTATTGAGGCTGATGCAGTTGTGATTGCGTTTGGTTTCCGTCCAAGCCCAGCACCTTGGTTTAGTGACTATGGTGTTGAAATTGATGACGGTGGTCGTGTCGTCGCACCAGAACAAGGAAAATGTGCTTTCCAAACAACAAACCCTAAGATTTTCGCCGGTGGTGATATGGTACGTGGCTCTGACCTCGTTGTTACCGCGGTATGGGAAGGCCGGCAAGCTGCTGAAGGCATTCTAGATTACCTTTCTGTTTAAGTTTCATCATTAAGTAACTACTCATTACTACCGTTAAGGGGCTATTGTGTCTGAATTAAAAAACGATCGTTATTTACGCGCCTTATTGCGCCAACCGGTCGATAAAACGCCAGTCTGGGTGATGCGTCAAGCAGGTCGTTATTTACCGGAATATCGTGAAGTGCGTGCAAAGGCAGGCGATTTCATGACGCTATGTAGTACACCCGAATTAGCTTGTGAAGTCACGATGCAGCCGTTACGTCGTTATGATTTAGATGCAGCGATTATCTTTTCAGATATTTTAACCATTCCAGATGCGATGGGTTTAGGGTTACATTTTGTATCTGGGGAAGGCCCAAAGTTTGAACAGGTAATTCACTCTGCAGCTGATATCTCTAAATTGGGCGTGCCCGATATGGAAGATAATCTAGGTTATGTGATGGATGCGATCCGCGTCACACGACGCGAAATTGATGGCAAAGTCCCTTTAATTGGTTTTAGCGGCAGTCCATGGACATTGGCCTGTTATATGGTCGAAGGTGGCTCGAGCAAAGATTTTGCCAAGGTCAAAGGCATGATGTTTGAGGCACCAGAACAAATGCATGCTTTACTAGATGTGCTGGCAAAATCAGTAATTGCCTATTTGAATGCTCAAATAGCAGCAGGCGCCCAATCTATTATGTTATTTGATACATGGGGTGGGGCATTGAGTCAGGGAAATTACCAGCAATTTTCACTGGCCTATATGCAGCAAATAGTTGAAGGCTTAACACGTGAAAATGAGGGTCGCACTGTTCCAATAACCTTGTTCACTAAAGGCGGTGGTCAGTGGCTAGAAATGATGGCTGAAACAGGTGTTGATGGTGTTGGCCTTGATTGGACAACTGATATTGCAGCCGCCCGGCAACGTGTTGGTGATAAAGTCACCTTGCAAGGTAATATGGATCCTTGTGTACTTTATGCATCTGCTGATCGAGTTGAGCAAGAAGTAGCTAATGTTCTAGCAGGGTTTGGCAAAGGCGAAACTGGCCATGTCTTTAATTTAGGTCATGGTATTCACCCAACTATTGCACCTGAAAATATGCAGCGTTTAGTTGACTCAGTCCATCGCTTAAGTGAACCTTATCATCAGAAATAGCAAACTTCTATATTAACAATTGTCAGGTTTAGTCTTTTGGCAGAGTAATATCTTGTTGTTTTTCTTTTGGGCTTTGCTTGAGCAACTGCTTGGCTAATTGTTTCACTTGTAGATCATACAATGCGAGTTGTCCTCCCGTTTTAATAGCACGAGAAGCGAGGCTACTAATTACCAGCAGTAAGATCATTGCTATTCCCCAAGCTAAAAAATAGGTCAGCCGGATTTTTGGCTTTTCTACATTGGGATCGTGGATGTTTTTTTCTGTATTGCTAGCATCATCAGTTGAATTGCTTGCAAAAGAGGCTATCAATGAGTCAAGTTGGGAACCTTGCTCGATTGCTTTGGCAAACCGTTCTATGCGCTGAGGCTCTTCATACAAATGCCAAGCCTCAAATACAACTTTAATGCCGATATATAGGCCGACGAGAAGGACGACCATACCAAGAAGTCTAACGATGATGGTGATAACTTCTGTTAAGGCTGATTGCGAATTTTCCATAAAGCGTTTGCCAGAATGATCGTGTATATGAAAGGTAATACTTAGGCATCAATATTACAAGTTATAAAAAAGGGCGGCTCCAACTAAATTGTTGGAGCCGCCCTTTTATCTAAGTTTTAAATAGAAAGCTATTTATTAACGGTCTGTGAACTCAGGGTAAGCTTCAATACCACATTCACTGATATCAACACCTTCGTACTCTTCTTCTTCAGAGACTCGGATGCCCATGACCATTTTCAAGATAGCCCATACGATGAAGCTAGTAACAAATACCCAAACAAAAATTGTTGCAGCACCGACTAATTGGCCAGTAAAGCTAGCATCAGAATTTGTTAAAGGAACAGCTAATAGACCCCATAAACCAACAACACCATGGACAGAAATTGCACCAACCGGATCATCAATTTTTATTTTATCCATAAACAAGATTGATAAAACGACTAACGCACCACCGGCAGCACCAATTAATGTTGCAGCTAACGGTGTTGGTGTATCAGGTCCAGCAGTAATAGCAACCAGACCTGCTAAAGCGCCGTTAAGAATCATTGTTAAATCAGCTTTACCAAACATCATTTTCGCCATAAATAAAGCAGCAATGACACCACCCGCGGCAGCAGCATTAGTATTTAGGAAAACCATTGCAACTGCGTTAGCACTTGCCATATCACCTAGTTTTAATACTGAACCACCGTTAAAGCCGAACCAACCCATCCATAAGATAAAGGTACCTAATGTTGCTAAAGGTAAGTTTGCACCTGGAATTGGTTTTACTTCACCGTTTTCGCCATATTTACCTTTACGAGCACCTAGTAACATGACACCTGCTAATGCAGCTGCAGCACCGGCCATATGAACAATACCTGAGCCAGCAAAATCAAGGAAACCAAAGTCATCGCCAAGAGAGTACATGCCAAAGACAGAAGCACCGCCCCAAGTCCAAGCACCTTCCATTGGGTAGATGAACGCTGTCATAACGACTGCAAAAAAAGCAAATGCGGTTAATTTCATACGCTCAGCAACAGCACCCGAAACGATAGACATTGCAGTTGCAACGAAAACCACTTGGAAGAAGAAATCCGAAGCAGCTGAATAAACAGAGCCACCATCAAAACCTGCTTCTGCCGAAGCTGCTAACGCATCTTCAACCAGAGTGTCACCACCAGCAATACCATCTAAGAAGATACCGCCGCCGTACATGATGTCATAACCGACGACTAAATAAGCTGTACAAGCTATAGCGAAAAGCATGACGTTTTTTGTTAAAATTTCAGTTGTGTTTTTAGCACGAACAAGGCCAGCCTCTAGCATAGAGAAACCAGCTGCCATCCACATTACTAAGGCACCACAGACTAGGAAATAGAATGTGTCCATAGCATACTGGAGTTGGAAAATTTGACTTTCCATTACATTATCTCCTAATTAATTAAAGGGCATCAGGGCCGGTTTCGCTTGTGCGAATCCGAACCACATGCTCAAGTGGGTAAACGAAAATCTTGCCATCACCAATTTTGCCAGTGTTAGCACCTTTAACGATCGCTTCAATAACCTGTTCTACTAACGGATCATCGACTGCGACTTCAAGTTTTAGTTTAGGTAAAAAATCAACGACGTATTCTGCGCCGCGATACAGTTCTGTATGCCCTTTTTGACGGCCGAATCCTTTTACTTCAGAAACGGTTAAGCCTTGCACTCCGATTTCTGATAAAGATTCGCGAACATCGTCAAGCTTAAAAGGCTTAATGATTGCTACTACTTGTTTCATAAGTATTCCTTGGTTGTGAAAGACTGGCTTATCTTTTTAAAAGATAAGCCAGTCATGTGATTGTTATAGAGATTTTGAGACAGTGAAGATCAAACGACCATCAGCAACGTTTTCACCATAGAAATCTTCGCCATCACTATCTGTGTCTGTGTAAGTTAAATCTACACCGAAGCCAACGACTTCAGTAGAAAGGCCAATACGGTAATCGGTCGGGTTATCTACACCGCTCATGTCATAATCGTAATAGCCATATCCTAGACTTAGTGCAACATTCATTGGTAAGTCATAGTCAAAGCCTAAAGAATAATAAGTAGCATCTTCGTCGCTGCCGTATACATCATCTGTGTAAGCTACGCCAGCACTAAAGAGACTGTAGCTCAAACCAAGATAGTATTCATTCCAATCACCACTATCTGTACCAGGGTAGATATAGCGCAACATACCGATATCATAACCAATGCCCGTATCGCCAATTTCACTGGCAAAACCGGCATAAACATCAACTTCAATATGAGCTTGGTCAGTGTTGCCGTCAGAACCAGTAAGGCCGAAGTCTACATTTGATGCCCATGTACCAGCATAAAGACCGGAAGCATGACCGTAGTCAAAACTACCTGAGATGGCAGGTTCGCTATCTGTTTGACTGTAACCACGCCATACGTAGTCAGATGACATAGCAACACTTGCAGATGTTGAGTGTTGGCCATCTTCACTTTCCCACGCCATAGCAGAAGACGCCATCACTAACGTGCTTGCTGCTAATAGTGTAGATATTTTTTTCATTTTCATTTTAATCCCCTAGAGCTTAAAAAATTAGCGTTTGAACACGGTGGCAATTGTTACCACTAATAAGAGTTCAGACTAATATAGCTGTAGCAGAAGGCGTGCCAGAATAAAAAAAACAATAAAAACAATAATATAGAATAATTTAAGGCGGGGTGGATATTAGAGATGGATCATATTGGTGCAGTTATGGCTTAAAAAAGTGCGATATTTAAGGTTGTGACTTTTTAAATACGAATACAAGAGGAAGTGGGTTGTGAGGGCCGGTTAAATTGGAGCTTAAAAAGAGGGCTAAAATACACCAGCTTGCGTGATGCCTTACGGAATATGAGGGCAAAAAAAAGCCGCTGACCATAGTGGTCAGCGGCTCTTCAATTTAGCTCAAATCAACTATTAAATTATAGAGATTTAGATACGGTCAAAACTACACGATCATCTGTAAGGCTATCGTTACCAACAAAATCTTCCGCATCGCTAAGTGTTTTGTAGTAAGTAAGATCAAAATCAAAGCCTGCTAGGTTTTTAGTGATACCAAGATTGTAGTCTTCAAGAGTGTCATCATTAATATCATCATCTAGATCGTAGAAAGCATAATTAGCGTGGAAGCCAATATCCATCGGTAGATCGTGATTAAAGCCTAGTAAGTAGTGTGTGCCACTTTCACTTGTAGCCAAAGCATCACCAGAATGAGATACCTTAAGGCTGAACATGCTGTAGCTTAAACCAATGTATGCTTCATTCCAGTCTGCACCGTCAGTACCTGGGAAAGCATAACGAAGTGCACCAACATCGTAGCTGATACCTGTATCACCAATGTCGTTAGCAAAACCAGCATAGTAGTTAAGCTCGATGTGAGCTTGGTCCGTGCCGATCATATAATCAATATTTGAAGCCCAAACACCGGCGTATAGACCTGATGCATGACCAAGATCAAAGCTACCAGAGATAGCTGGTTCACTGTCAGTTTGTGAAGCTCCACGCCACATGTAGTCAGTTGAAAGCGCAACGCTAGCACTAGTAGTAAAAGCGCTAGCATGATCATCAGCCATTGCTGTAGAAGCTGCAACCATTGTGCTTGCTGCTAATAAGGCAGCTAATTTATTCATTTTCATTTTTTCCCGTCTCCTGGAATAGTAAAATTTATTGTCTTCTGACTTTTAAAAAGTGTTGTGAAAACAAGACAATTGGTGGTTATTCTAACGAGACTTGGTATGATGATCTAGCTTTTTGATGAATAAATGTGGTTTTATCAACGAATAATGAGTGGCCTGTATGAATTTTACAACAATTGACCCTGTCGCCTTAGATTTAGGTTTAATACAAATCCATTGGTATGGCCTAATGTATTTATTTGGTTTTCTTGGCGCATGGTTGTTAGGGCGAGCACGTGCAGAACGTTATGGCTGGACTGCTGAGGAAGTAGAAGACTTATTGTTTTACGGTGCTATAGGTGTGATTGTCGGTGGCCGTATGGGTTATGCCATATTTTATGATTTGACGACGACACTACATAACCCACTCAATATTATTAAGGTATGGCAAGGCGGAATGTCTTTTCATGGTGGCTTATTAGGTGTGTTAACGGCCTTTTGGTTTTTCGCCAACAAAACAGGAAAATCCTATTTTGCCATCAGTGACTTTATTGCTCCGATGGTGCCAATTGGCTTGTTCTTTGGTCGTATAGGTAACTTTATTAATGGTGAGTTATGGGGAAAAGTAACGGATGTGCCTTGGGCTATTGTTTTTCCGTCAGGCGGACCAGAACCTCGACATCCTTCACAATTGTATGAAGCAGGTTTAGAAGGGGCATTACTCTTTATTATATTATGGGTTTATTCTGCCACTCCGAAACCAGCAGGTGCTGTTTCAGGTTTATTCTTACTTGGTTATGGCTTTTTCCGTTTCCTTGTCGAGTTTGTGCGTATACCAGATCAGCAATATGGTTACTTATTAATGGATTGGATTACGATGGGGCAAATATTATCGTTACCAATGATTATTTTTGGTGGATTTTTAGTGTTCCGCGCTTATCAAAAGGCTTAGCTTAAAAGTATTACCGACCAGGTGAGGATGGCTATTAATAAGGCCATAAAAACAGCCAACGAACCATAGTCTTTAGCTCGCCCTGATAAAGTATGTCGCTCGTCACTGATGCGGTCGACAACACATTCAATGGCCGAATTAATAATTTCTACAATCAAAATTAATAACAAGCTAATGAGCATGGCGACCTGTTCATAAGTTGTGATGTCGAGAAAGAAGGTAAACGCACCAAGTAACACTAGCCCGATGACTTCTTGACGAAAAGCGGCCTCATTAACAAAAGCTGATTTAAAACCTAGCCAAGAATATTGAGTCGCGTATACAAGACGCATCAGTCCGGTGTTTTTTTTCATTAATTTGTCCGTAGAGAATAAAGTCTTAAGGTGTAACTTCTAGAATGAGAGATTAACTGAAAATTGTTTTTATGTCAGCGAGTTATATTATTAAATAAAAAAATGTGTGGCTATTATTTTGGCTCAAAGTTTTTACATGCATGTTAAAATGCTAAATTGAGATGAAGAACTAGTACAGGCGACTTTATGGCTTATCAAGATCACTATGATGTTATTGTTGTTGGAGGAGGGCATGCGGGCACAGAAGCCGCATTAGCTTCTGCACGGCAAGGCGTTAAGACATTGTTGCTCACTCAAAATATCGAAACCTTAGGCCAAATGAGCTGTAACCCAGCCATTGGCGGTATTGGTAAAGGGCATTTGGTGAAAGAGATTGATGCGCTTGGCGGTGTGATGGCCAAAGCAGCCGATCGTGGCGGCATCCAGTTTCGTATTTTAAATGCGAGTAAAGGGCCTGCTGTAAGAGCAACACGTGCACAAGCCGATCGTGTTCGTTATAAGGCTGCAGTACGTGAAGCCATAGAGTCCCAAGAAAACCTGTATTTGTTTCAGCAAACGGTAGAGGATCTGATTGTCGAAAACGATCGTGTTGTCGGCGTTGTTACCCAGATAGGTTTGAAGTTCTCTGCCAAATCTGTGGTGTTAACGGTAGGCACTTTCTTAGGCGGCTTAATTCATATTGGTATGCAAAACCATCAAGGTGGCCGTGCAGGAGATCCTGCTTCAATTGGCCTTGCTCAGCGTTTACGAGCGCTACCATTTCGGGTTGATCGTCTTAAAACAGGCACACCGCCAAGGATCGCGACAAGCACTATTGATTATACTGAATTAACAGAACAACCTGGCGACACGCCGACACCCGTGTTCTCTTTTTTGGGTGATGCTAGCCAACATCCACAACAAATCTCTTGTCACATCACCCACACTAATGAATCAACACACGATGTGATCCGAGCAAACTTGGATCGTTCGCCAATGTACAGTGGGGAGATTGAAGGGATAGGTCCTCGTTACTGCCCTTCGATTGAGGATAAGGTTGTTCGTTTTGCAGATAGAACTTCACACCAAATATTTTTAGAGCCTGAGGGGCTAGGTTGTGGTGAAGTCTATCCTAATGGGATTTCAACCAGCTTACCTTTTGATGTGCAATATCAAATTGTACGTTCAATGAAAGGCTTAGAAAATGCCCATATCACAAGGCCAGGTTATGCGATTGAGTATGACTATTTTGACCCGCGTGACTTGCAGCCATGGTTGGAAACAAAGCATATGCAGGGTCTCTTTTTTGCCGGACAAATCAATGGCACAACAGGCTATGAAGAAGCGGCAGCGCAAGGACTTATCGCAGGTTTAAATGCCGGCTTACAAGCACGGGAAATGGAGCCATGGTGTCCACGACGTGATGAAGCATATATTGGTGTGATGATTGATGATTTGATTACATCAGGCACACAAGAGCCTTATCGGATGTTTACCAGTAGAGCTGAATATCGTTTGTTATTGCGTGAAGATAATGCCGATCAGCGTTTAACGCCTAAAGGCAGAGAATTAGGCTTGGTTGACGATGTGCGTTGGGCGGCCTTTTCTACCAAACAACAAGCTGTTGATGAAGAGTTTAGCCGATTGGAAGGGTTTACCTTTAGTCCTGAAAAAACCAATCAAGAGATTGCAGAGCGTGTTCTTGGTGAACCATTAAATAAAGTGAGTACAGCTTTAGATTTATTACGTCGCCCTACGGTTGATTATCAAGGTTTGTTGACTTTGCTGGAACAAGAACAGTCTGTCGAGGATATTGTGGCGGAACAAGTGGTAATCAGAACTAAATATGCTGGCTATATTAATCGACAACAAAATGAAATTAATCGACTGCAGCGCCATGAATCAACAGCTTTACCTGAAGATATAAATTATCAAAATGTCCGCGGTTTATCTCATGAAGTCAGAGAGAAATTGGAACAGGCGAGGCCGAATAGTCTCGGTCAAGCAGCTAGAATTTCTGGTGTTACGCCTGCTGCTGTCTCTTTATTATTAGTTCACTTAAAACGTGATAATCAAAGTGTAGCAAGTTAATGTCGGGTGCTTTGCTTGAACAAATACAGCAAGGTTGTATTAATTTAGAGCTGGCTTTAAACGAGCAACAGCAGCACCAATTGTGCGCTTATGTTGAATTGTTGAACAAGTGGAATAAGGTCTATAACCTCACTTCCGTACGTGATGCATCAGAGATGGTGAGTCGACATTTACTGGATAGCTTAGCGATTTTGCCATATCTAAAAGGGCGTAGCTTATTAGATGTAGGATCTGGTGGAGGCTTACCTGGAATCCCTATTGCCATTGCTAGACCTGACCTATCGGTTACCTTATTAGATAGTAATTCAAAAAAAACCCGTTTTTTACAGCAAGTAAAAGCGGAGTTAAAGCTCAATAATGTCACCGTTGTACATGCACGCATTGAACAGGCTACACTGCCCCTTTTCGAGATAGTCACAGCCAGAGCCTTTTCGACAATTAGCGACATCATTGATTTAACGGCGAGACATTGTAATGATGATGGCAGACTTTTATTGATGAAAGGAGTATATCCTTCTGAGGAATTGGCGTCAGTGGGGGGGCGATTTGAATTGGCATCGGTGAGGTCGTTAACTGTACCGGGTTATGAAGGTCAGCGACATTTAGTCGAGCTCACTAAATCAACGACAGCGGTTTAATCATAAGGTAGCAATGCATGGGCAAAATCTTTGCTGTAACAAACCAAAAAGGTGGCGTCGGTAAAACCACCACCACTGTAAATTTAGCTGCCGCGTTGGCGGAAAATGCTAAACGAGTATTGTTAATTGATTTAGATCCGCAAGGTAATGCGACGACAGGTTGTGGCATTGATAAAGCGACAATCGATAAAAGCAGCTATGACGTGTTAGTGGCTGAAGCCAGCGCAGAAGACGTCATATTAAGGCATGAGGATAGTTCATTTGATGTGATCCCAACCAATGCCGATCTGACAGCAGCTGAAATAGAATTATTAGATATAGAGCAAAGAGAACATTGTTTGAGGCTGGCACTTGAACCAGTGAGGAGCGATTACGATTACATCTTAATTGATTGCCCACCCTCATTAAGCATGCTGACACTTAATGCGCTTGTAGCTTCAAAAGGCGTTATTATTCCAATCCAGTGCGAATACTATGCACTGGAAGGGTTATCTTCACTACTAAAAACGGTCGAACGAATTAAGCAAAGGGCGAACCCCGCTTTGGAAATTACCGGTTTGTTACGCACCATGTTTGATGCGCGTAATAATCTGGCTAACCAAGTATCGCGACAGCTTATTAATCATTTTGATAAAAAAGTATTCCATGCGATTATCCCTCGAAATGTACGTTTAGCCGAGGCGCCAAGTCATGGTGTTTCCGTGGTAAGCTACGATCGCTCATCTCGAGGCGCTATAGCTTATATGGCATTGGCTAGTGAGTTTATGCGGCGTGAAAACAGTTAAGATCGATATGCAACTTTAAAACAGGCAGACAGATGGCGACGAAAAAAAGAGGGTTAGGACGCGGTTTAGATGCACTATTAGCTGATGTTCAGCAAGATGATAGTGGTGTAAATGATAGCTTACAGTATTTCCCTTTGGATCTACTCCAACCGGGAAAATATCAACCTCGGGTAGATATGTCGCAAGACTCCTTGGATGAGTTAGCAGATTCCATTAGAGCGCAAGGCCTAGTACAACCTATTGTTGTCCGTCCAGTCAATGATGGTCACTATGAAATCATTGCTGGTGAACGACGCTGGCGGGCATCAAAAATAGCAGGTTTAGACACGGTGCCAGCGCTGGTGCGAGATGTCTCCGATCGTAATGCCATTGCTATGGCATTGATTGAAAATATTCAGCGTGAAAACTTAAACCCAATGGAAGAAGCGAATGCGCTTCATCGTTTACGGGAAGAGTTTTCAATGACGCACCAAGAAGCAGCCGAAGCAGTGGGTCGTTCACGTGCTGCAGTTTCTAATCTATTACGTCTTAGAAACTTGAATGACGAAGTAAAACGCTTAGTCGAAAACTGTGATCTTGAAATGGGTCATGCTCGCGCGCTATTGGCGTTAGAAGGTGAACAGCAATCGACAGCAGCACAGCACATTGTTGAGAAAGGTTTATCTGTTCGCGAAACAGAACAACTCGTTCGCAGGCTTTTAAAACCAGCAAAAGAAAAGCCGGAGCAATCAGAAGCCATCCTGGCTGAAATAGACGAACTTAAAAAGCTGATTAGTAATAAATTTGGTAATCAATTTTCACTGAAACATGCGGCAAATGGTAGAGGAAAGTTAGTCATTAGTTATTCTGATATCACGGAACTAAAAAATATCGTTAAAAAGATAAAGTAAATCAACATTTTGATTGACCCAACAGACCTCAGATCTATATAATGCTTGGCTTTATCTATGTAAGAAATGAAAATCGGTGAAAGTAAGCGAGGGTCTAGTCCAAAGCGATCCCATCAATCGATTGCTTAAACTGCAATTAACTACACTGATAGTAACTGTTTTGATTGTCTTTTTTTTACAAGGGAAATTAGCGAGCATCGCCTACCTTTATGGCGGCAGTATTGCGCTAGCTAATACCTTTTTACAAAAATGGCATTTATTTGTCGCTGCAAAATATGCAGGGGCGGATGCAGGCAAGAATTTAGGCAGAGCTTATCGCTGTGTCGCAGAACGTTGGGCATTGACCATCGTAATGTTTGCTATAGGGTATTCAGTGCTGACGCCAGCATTGATGCTGATAGTCGGCTTTATTGTGGTGCAAATTGTTGTTTTATTTGGAAATTTGAAGCGGGCTTAAGACCAATAATGGCAAGTGAATCAAGCATAACTACATCAAGTTATATTAAGCATCACCTACAAAATCTAACGTTTGGTGAAAAACAAGTTGAAACATCTCCCGGAATTTGGACGCCAACAGGCGACTGGGGCTTTGCTACCACCTCCGAAGAAGCTGCAAAAATGGGTTTTTGGGCAATTAATGTCGATACCATGTTGTTGTCTATTATTCTCGGTGTGTTGATGATGTGGTTCTTTCGCAGCGTCGCCAAAACAATTTCAACAGGCGTGCCTAGTCCAGTCCAAAACTTCGCTGAAATGATGATTGAGTTCGTCAACGATACCGTTAGAGGTTCATTCAGCGGCGGTAAAAATGACTTAGTGGCACCCCTAGCTTTAACAATTTTCGTTTGGGTCTTTTTAATGAACCTGATGGATCTAATACCGGTAGATATTTTACCGCTAGCAGTCGCGCAAGGCGCTGCCTTATTTGGTGCTGATCCACACCACGTCTTTTTCAAGGTTGTACCGAGTACCGATCCGAATGCCACAATGGGTATGGCATTGGTCGTGTTTGGTCTGATGTTGTATTACAGCTTCAAGATTAAAGGAGCGGGAGGTTTTCTTGGTGAGTTAGCTTTTGAGCCTTTTGGCAAAATGGCATTACCAATTAATCTTGTGTTGGAAACAGTCACATTACTTGCTAAACCTTTCTCATTAGGCTTGCGTCTATTCGGAAATATGTACGCGGGTGAGATGGTCTTTATTCTAATTGCAACAATGTATGGAGCGAGCCTATTTATGGGATCGCTTGCAGGTGTACTACAAATTGGTTGGGCGATTTTCCATATTTTGATTATCACACTCCAGGCCTTTATTTTCATGGTCTTGACAGTGGTATATATCGATATGGCACATCAACATCATTAAGTTTGAACAGGTTTTACTTTTAATTTTTTAGTATTTGGTTTTTGTTAGGAGAAAAAAATGGATATGGGTTTGGTTTATGTAGCAGGTGCTCTGATGATCGGTCTAGGTGCATTAGGTGCTGCGATTGGTGTTGGTCTTTTAGGCGGTCGCTTTTTAGAAGCAGCAGCTCGTCAACCTGAATTAGTACCAATGTTACGTACTAACTTCTTCTTGGTTGCCGGTCTTGTTGACGCGGTACCAATGATTGCGGTTGGTCTTGCAATGTACGTTCTATTCGCGGTTGCTGGATAAGCATTTTTAAACAGTATTGCGATAAAGAAGAGGTACTAGCATGAATATGAATGCAACCTTGATAGGTCAAGCCTTAGCTTTCATAGTATTTATTGGCTTTTGCATGAAGTATGTGTGGCCGCCAATTATGCAAGCGCTCGAAGAGCGTACAAAAAAAATTGCAGATGGTTTGGCAGCAGCAGAACGTGGTCGTCATGAGCAAGAATTAGCTGAAAAGCGCGCTCAACAAGTGATTCATGAAGCGAAAGAGCAAGCGAGTGAGATTGTTTCACAAGCGCAACGTCGTGGAAATGAGATTGTTGATGAGTCGAAAGACAATGCGCATGTTGAAGGCGAACGTATTTTAACGTCAGCTAAAACAGAGATTGAGCAAGAAGCTAATCGAGCTAAAGATGAGCTTCGTGGACAAGTAGGCAGCATAGCTTTGGCTGGTGCCGCTAAAATTCTTGGACGTGAAATTGATGCTAAGGCGCATACCGATTTGTTAGAAGAATTGGTCAGTCGGATCTAGGGGAAAGACGATGGCAGAAGCAATTACTATCGCTCGCCCTTATGCAAACGCAGTTTTTGCGATTGCCCAAGAGAAGGCAGAACTAAAAGCATGGTCAGAATTGCTAGAGGTTCTCTCTCAGACTGTGGCAGATCCTGCGATGCAGTCAATCATTGCAAGCCCATCGGTTAATGAAGAACAAGTGCTTGGCTTAATGACTGATATTGCTGGTGAAGCAATGACCGATGATGCGACAAGTTTTTTAGCATTATTGGCTAACAATAACCGTTTGCAATTATTAAGTGATATAGCCGTAATTTTTGAAGAATTGCGTGCCGAAGCAGAGCAAGTGATGATTGCAGAAGTAAGTGCTGCGAGAGCATTAACAAAAAAACAACAAGCCAATATTGCGGCAGCGTTGAAAAAACGCACGGGCAGAGATGTCACGTTAAACGTTGAGATAGACGAAAGCTTATTGGGTGGAGCGATTATTCGAGCAGGTGACCTGATTATTGATGGATCAGCCTTGGGTAAATTGAACAGACTGGCCAACGTTATTAACTAACGGCCTGTATAGAGGAATAGAGATGCAACTGAATTCAGCAGAGATCAGTGACTTAATCAAAAAGCGTATTGAAAGCTTTGATGGAGCTACTGAAGCACGTACAGAAGGTACGGTTGTCGGCGTAACTGACGGTATTGTACGAATCCATGGTCTAGCAGATGTTATGGCTGGCGAAATGTTAGAGTTTCCAGATAACACTTTTGGTATGGCATTAAACTTAGAGCGCGACTCAGTCGGTGCTGTAATTTTAGGTGCTTACCAGCATATTACCGAAGGCGACAGTGTTAAATGTACTGGCCGTATTTTGGAAGTACCGGTAGGCGAAGGCCTATTAGGTCGTGTTGTTGATGCACTTGGTAATCCAATTGATGGTAAAGGCGAGATTACAAGCCAATCAACATCACCGATTGAAAAGGTTGCACCAGGTGTTATTTCACGTCAATCAGTTGATCAGCCTCTTCAATTAGGTTTGAAATCGGTTGATGCGATGATTCCCGTTGGTCGTGGTCAGCGTGAGTTGATTATCGGTGATAGACAAACAGGTAAAACTGCGATTGCAATTGATGCGATTATTAATCAGAAAGATACCGGTGTTAAATGTATCTATGTTGCGATTGGTCAGAAAGCATCTTCAATTGCTAACGTAGTACGTAAGCTTGAAGAGCACGGTGCATTAGGTCATACAACTATCGTTGCCGCCGCTGCATCTGATTCAGCTGCCTTGCAATTTATAGCACCATACGCTGGTTGTTCAATGGGTGAATATTTCCGTGATAAAGGTGAAGATGCCCTGATCATTTATGATGATTTAACAAAACAAGCTTGGGCTTATCGCCAAGTTTCATTGTTACTGCGTCGTCCGCCAGGTCGTGAAGCTTATCCTGGTGATGTTTTCTACATTCATTCTCGCCTACTAGAACGTGCTTCACGTGTTAGTGCGGATTATGTAGAAAAAGAGACTAACGGTGCTGTGACAGGTCAAACAGGATCTTTAACTGCTTTACCTATCATTGAAACACAAGCGGGTGACGTATCAGCATTCGTACCAACGAATGTTATTTCGATTACAGATGGTCAGATCTTCCTAGAAACTGACTTATTCAACTCAGGTATCCGTCCTGCGATTAATGCTGGTTTATCAGTATCTCGTGTTGGTGGTGCTGCTCAAACTAAGATCGTTAAGAAATTAGGTGGTGGTACGCGTCTTGATTTAGCACAGTATCGTGAGCTAGCAGCATTTGCTCAGTTTGCATCGGATCTTGATGAAGCAACACGTGGTCAAATTGAACGTGGTCAGCGAGTTACCGAGTTAATGAAGCAACCGCAATATCAGCCTTTATCGATTGCTGAAATGTCGGTGTCTTTATTTGCTGCGAATGAAGGTTTTATTGATAATGTTGACGTTGATAAAGTTGGTTCTTTTGAAGCGGCACTACTCTCAAATATGAAATCTAACCACGCTGAGTTGATGGCTAAAATTAATGAAACTGGCGGCTTTGATGATGAGATTTCTGGCGGTATGCGCACAGCAATCGAAAGCTTCAAGAAAACAGGTAGTTGGTAATCGGAGCATAAGCCATGGCTAGTGGTAAAGAGATACGGACTCAGATAGGCAGCATCAAAAACACGCAAAAGATCACGCGTGCGATGGAGATGGTTGCCGCGAGTAAGATGCGTAAAGCCCAAGAACGAATGGCTGCAACGCGCCCTTATTCGGACAAAATTTATAATGTGATTCAGCATTTGGCTTTTGCACATCCTGAATATAAGCACATCTATTTGCAAGATAGAGAAGAGAAAACACGTGTTGGTTATATTGTCGTGTCTTCTGATCGCGGTTTATGTGGTGGCCTGAATAACAATTTATTTAGAACATTGCTAAAAGATATTCAAGATAAGACTGATAAAGGCATCGAGATTGATGTCTGCGCTATTGGTAAAAAGGCAACCAGCTTTTTTGGCCGTTTGCCAGTGACATTAGCAGCGCAAGTCACACAGCTAGGCGAAGAGCCAAGTGCTAATGAGTTGATTGGTAGCATCAAAGTGATGCTGGATGCTTATGACTCTGGTCATATTGATAGCTTGTATTTAGTGTTTAATGAGTTTGTAAACACGATGACACAAGAAAATAAAATCATGCAGCTACTACCGAGTAAGCCTGCAGCGCCAGATCAAGAGTTAAAACATCATTGGGATTATATCTATGAACCTGATGCTAAAGAAGTTTTAGATGACTTATTGGTTCGTTATATTGAATCTTTGGTTTATCAAGGTGTAGTTGAAAATGCGGCCTGTGAGCAAGCATCTCGAATGGTTGCGATGAAAAGTGCGTCTGACAATGCGGGTGATCTTATTGATGATCTGCAGCTGGTGTATAACAAAGCACGTCAGGCAGCTATTACACAAGAAATATCAGAAATTGTTGCTGGTGCCGCAGCGGTATAAAGCAAATAACACGGGCTTAATCGCCCAAATGTATTGAAAGAGGAAGCAAGATGAGCTCTGGAAAGATTGTACAAATTATCGGTGCGGTCGTTGACGTGGAATTTCCACGTGACAGCATACCTAAAGTTTATGATGCCTTAATGGTTGACGAAGCAAGCTTAACGCTTGAAGTTCAACAGCAATTAGGTGACGGTGTTGTCCGTGCGATTGCGATGGGTGTGACCGATGGTTTGAAACGTGATTTAGCCGTATCTAATACTGGTGAAACGATTCAAGTACCTGTTGGTCAAGAAACACTTGGCCGTATCATGGACGTGCTTGGTAATCCTATCGATGAGAAAGGTGATATTGGTGAAGAAGCCAGATGGGGTATTCACCGTAAAGCACCGAGCTTTGACGAGTTAGCTGCTAGTAATGAATTACTAGAAACAGGCATTAAGGTTATCGATTTAGTTTGCCCATTCGCTAAGGGTGGTAAAGTCGGCCTATTCGGTGGTGCCGGTGTAGGTAAAACCGTTAACATGATGGAGCTTATCCGTAACATCGCTATCGAGCACAGTGGTTTCTCGGTATTCGCTGGTGTTGGTGAGCGTACTCGTGAAGGTAATGACTTCTATCACGAAATGACAGATTCAAACGTTATCGATAAAGTATCGTTGGTTTACGGTCAAATGAATGAGCCGCCGGGTAACCGTTTACGTGTTGCGTTGACTGGTTTAACAATGGCGGAATACTTCCGTGATGAAGGTCGTGACGTATTATTCTTCGTTGATAACATTTATCGTTATACCTTAGCCGGTACAGAAGTATCAGCGCTATTAGGTCGTATGCCTTCTGCGGTAGGTTACCAACCGACATTGGCTGAAGAGATGGGTGTACTACAAGAACGTATTACCTCAACTAAGACGGGATCTATCACATCTATCCAAGCGGTATATGTACCTGCGGATGATTTAACAGATCCATCACCAGCGACTACGTTTGCTCACTTGGATGCGACGGTTGTATTGTCTCGTTCAATTGCCGAATTAGGTATCTACCCGGCGATTGACCCACTGGACTCTACAAGTCGTCAGTTAGATCCTTTAGTTATTGGTAATGAACATTACAATGTAGCTCGTGGCGTTCAAGGTACATTACAACGTTATAAAGAGCTGAAAGATATCATTGCAATCTTGGGTATGGATGAATTATCTGAAGAAGATAAACAAACTGTAACCCGCGCTCGTAAGATTCAACGTTTCTTATCTCAACCATTCTTCGTTGCTGAAGTATTTACAGGTAGTCCAGGTAAGTATGTATCACTAAAAGATACTATTTCAGGTTTCCAAGGTATCTTAGACGGTGAATATGACGCTTTACCAGAACAAGCATTCTATATGGTTGGTGGTATTGAAGAAGCTGTTGAAAAAGCGAACAAGCTATAAGCTTTTTAAGGGGTAAATGATGGCAATGACAATTCATGTTGATATCGTAAGTGCTGAGCAAGAGATCTACTCTGGTTTAGTTGATGCGGTGTTTGCCACGGCGTCAATGGGTGAAATTGGTATTTACCCTCGACATACGCCTTTGCTTACAAGTCTAAAGCCAGGCGAAGTTCGCGTGTCTGTGAACGGTAAAGAAGAACAGTTCTATGTATCAGGCGGTATGCTTGAAGTGCAACCACATGTTGTGACTATTTTGGCTGATACCGCGATGCGTGCTGATGATGTTGATGAAGCAGCAGCGATACAGGCGAAAGAAGCTGCAGAGCGTTCATTAGCCGATAGTGATGCATCTCTGGAGTATGCGGAAGCACAAGCGCAATTAGCTGAAGCGATGGCTCAACTTCGTAGTATAGAACGTATGAGAAAATCAAAAGGTCGTTAAATTTATACCATTTGAATAAAAAAAGCTGTCTTAGAGACAGCTTTTTTTTGCCTTAAATAAATAGCAAACAGTTGTACCAAATAAATTTGCTAGAATGTGACCCTTCAATTGAATCACATGGATTAATCATAAATGTCACTCAGTATCGTCATACTTGCAGCAGGCAAAGGTACACGCATGAAATCGGCTATGGCTAAAGTGATGCACCCACTTGCTAGTAGACCGCTATTACAACATGTCATAGACACTGCCAAAACGCTTTTACCACAGCAGCTTAGTGTGGTGGCAGGCAATGGTGCAGATCAAGTTTTACCCTTCTTAGAAGGCAACCAAGTTGATGCCGTGATACAAGAACAGCAATTAGGGACAGGCCATGCTGTGATGCAGGCTATTTCAGCGATAGAAAAAACGGAACAAGTCTTAGTGCTTTATGGCGATGTACCGTTAACGCGTTCAGAGACCTTACAACAACTCATTGATGTCACCAGCAAGCAAGGCTTAGGCATCTTAACAACCAAACTAGATGACCCAACGGGTTATGGCCGAATTGTTCGTAATGATGCAGATGATGTTATTTGTATCACTGAACAGAAAGATGCGGATGAAGCGACCAAAGCGATTAAAGAAGTGAACAGTGGCATCATGTTATTACCGAGCCAATGGCTGATTAGTTCACTGGATAAATTAGGTAATAACAATGCACAAGGTGAATATTACTTAACTGATATGGTGGCTTTAGCGGTAGGCGATGGCTTACACATTGCAACCGTATGTTGTGAAGACAATGCCGAAGTAGCAGGCGTTAATACACGTCAGCAATTGGCCGAGCTGGAACGCCACTATCAATTACAACAGGCTAATACCCTAATGACTAACGGAGTGACATTGGCGGATCCTGCCAGACTGGATGTCCGTGGCACAGTCACAACAGGCACTGATATCACCATTGATGTTAATGTCATTCTTGAAGGCAATGTCTCTATCGCATCCAATGTGGAAATTGGTGCTAACTGCATTATTAAAGATGCTGAAATTGGTGAAGGCAGTGTTATTTTAGCCAATAGCATGATTGATTCCAGTGTGGTTGGTGAAGGCGTGAATATTGGTCCTTTTGCACGTTTAAGACCCGGTACAGTATTAGCTGATAAAGCCAAAATTGGTAACTTTGTTGAAACCAAAAATGCCAATATTGGCCTAGGTTCAAAAGTGAATCATCTGAGCTATATTGGTGATACCGATATGGGCAGCGATGTGAATATTGGCGCCGGTACGATCACCTGTAATTATGATGGTGCTAATAAACATCGCACTACGATTGGTGACAGGGTGTTTGTGGGATCAGATAGTCAGTTAGTTGCCCCGGTTACGCTGGAAGATGGCGCGACGATTGGTGCGGGGTCGACGATTCGTAAAGATGCACCGAGTGAGGCGTTGACTTTGACTAAGAATAGTCAGAAGACGGTTGCAGGGTGGCAGAGGCCGGTTAAGAAGAAGTGATTATATAAAAATATCATGGAGGAAACTCGCTGTGCTCAAACAGCCACCATATTTGTCGCAAACTAATTTGCGATGCTCGGCTTTGCATAAGGGCGTAGTTGGATTCTTGACGGAGTTTAGAATGCAGTTCAACTTTCCCATTTCAACCAGACGTCAGACTAATCGATCAAAGTAAATCAAGGGGTCAGCGAGCTTGATATGCTTCGTTGAAATTTCATTCCATTAATTAATGAGTCAGATATTTGGGAAGATGCGCTCTTATATCTTCGGGGCTGTGTTGGGTGAGGTTTTTATCCAGTTCAAAAATAACACAGTCATTGACTTCCTCAGGCAGTTGGTTACGTAGTTCTCCCAGAAAGGCTGGTGCAGCGACAAGCATTAGTTTTTCGAGTTTGTGAGCTTTACGCGCCTTATCGAGGTAATCTGCAGCCTGTTTGGCGAACTTAATAACTTCCTGTTGTTTTGGTTCAACCTTTTCCTGATAAGCATGACCACCCGCACCCGCACCCTGCCCGGAATCTTTACCAGGTAAATCACTGGTCATTTTCTGCTCATGTATTCGCCCTTCAGGATGAGTCATTGCGTTTATTTCACGTAAAGGGGAAGACGGCGACTCAGTTGTGAAAATTCTTGCACGACTGCTATCTGCAACAACAACCATTATCGACTTCATGACCAACTCTCCTTTTAATATTATTTTTTATTCAGCCGTTGTCTCAATATGATCAACCACTAAATCCCGATAGGCATACCAAGTAGCATGGCTTAGTAATGGGAATAAGATGATCATGGAAGCTAAAAACAGTGAAAGACCGAAAAGTGAAATAAGGACTAATAAGCCGCCCCAAACGATCATGGTTGGAATATTGGTGATAAAGACCTTGAAGCTTAATAACATGGCTTCTGTAGCCGAGATATTTGTTTCGATAATCGCTGGAATAGAGACTACGGAAACACTAAATGCTGCTACTGCCAATACGCCACCGATTAGGATATAAAGTACGAGCTGTTGGGTGGTGATTAGGTTAAAGAAGTTATCCCAAACACTTTGTTCCATAGGCGGTGCGACGCTACCTACCGTCATTGATAATACTAAAGCAGACAATGCAAACCATAGCAGGCTAAAACCGAGTAATAAGCCAGCAAATTGATACAGTGTGTTCTTACACTGACGCAAGCGGCTCAGGGACTCGTCAAAGTTCAGCGGCTCATTGGTCTCATGTCGCCAAGATAGTTCACACAACCCTGCAGCTAAGATAGGCCCTACAAACATAAAACCACAGATGATACCTGCAATAATGTAGATATGTTCACTTGTCATCAGAAAGGTGACAAACAGCATTGCAGTGACGATAAAGCCATAAGAAAAACTAGCGGTTGGATGATAGCTGAAGTCCTGAAAGCCCGACTTTAACCAATAAAATGGTCTTAATAATACTGTTCTGGTATCACTAGTATGAGTGGGGTCAAGGTGATGGATGGAATGTGATGTATTCATTTTTTATCTCCTTATAAAAGTGTGAATGGAGACGTTGCTCAGACAAAAATGTTTGTCTGGTATCTAAAGCATTGGACTATTTTTTTAAAGAATAGTTTTGCCAAGAAAGACAAGCGTAATAAGGAGATTGTTTAGGGGGTCATAGCCTGACTTTAAACCCCTTGGGTTAGCGCTGTTGATTATCGAATAAATAAATATAAAGTTTGTTTATCGCGGGTGATATTGAGTAATAAAGTGCGGTTATTTTGTACCAGCGGTTTGAAGTCTTCTAGGCTTGAAACGGCTTGTTTATTCACTGAGGTAATGATGTCTTCAGGGCGTAGACCAGAATACTGAGCAGGACTGTCGTGTTTAACGGAATAGACCATAACGCCGGCCACTTTGCCGTATTGAGGCGATGACGCTTCAATATCACCAAATGTTGCACCTGATAAACGAGGGTGAGCAGAAGGCTCTACAACCGGTTTTTGTACTTCTTTTACTGTTGCTTTCAGCGTTTTTTGTTCGCCTTCTCGTAAGATATCAAGAGCGATTGTTTGATCAACCATCAGTAGACCAATAGTGTTGCGGAGGTTATCAGCATTGCTTAAACGTGTGTTGTCAACGGCGGTAATAATATCGCCGACTTTGACGCCAGCGTCATCAGCCGCCGAGCCTTTTTGAACGCGTGTAACAACAGCACCATTGTTTGAATCCAGGTTAAATGCCTTGGCTAGATCCGGTGTGATATCTTGCATTTGCACACCAAGATAAGCACGTTTAACTTCACCGTATTTGATTAGCTGGTCACTGATTTGCCTTACCATATTACTAGGGATGGCAAAGCCAATGCCGATGTTTCCTACACGTTGATTTGGGGAAAAAATTGCGGTGTTAATACCGACAAGCTCTCCTCTTAGGTTAACAAGTGCACCACCAGAATTTCCTGGGTTAATAGATGCATCTGTCTGAATAAAGTTTTCATAGCCTTCAATGCCAAGCCCACTCCGGCCTAAGGCACTTACAATGCCCGATGTGACCGTTTGGCCAAGACCAAAAGGGTTACCAATTGCGACGACAAAGTCACCAACACGAAGTTGGTCGGAATCAGCTAGTGGTAATGCTGTTAACTGTTCTGCAGGAATCTTAATTAAAGCGACATCAGTTTCAGGATCACTTCCCACCAATTCTGCTTGAAAACTACGGCCATCAGTTAATGAAACGGTAATCTCATCAGCACGTTGAATAACATGGTTATTGGTCAAGACTAGACCTTGTTTTGCATCAAAAATGACACCTGAACCTAGACTTTGGGTTGTACGCTTTTGCGGTTGCTGTTGCTGAGGAATATTGAAAAAGCGCCTGAAAAATGGATCGTTTAATAATGGGTTGTACTGCACTGGTACATGACTGCGTGTTGCGATATTGACTACAGCAGGTTTAGACTGATCCAGCATGGGAGCAAGTGTGGGCATTTTGCTTTCATTAGCAAACCAATCCAGCGGCAATGCGGCACTTGCTACCTGAATTAATAGGCCGAGACAGGCCAGCGAGATAAAAATCTTTTTTAAGTTGGTCATCATCATGGTGTTAATACTACAACACTTTCTCAATCTCTTCGCGCGGATTAAAAGCCATTTCTTCAGCCATTTGCTGATAAAGCTGCTTGGCTTTAGCATCTGCAGCTGGCGGTGTCATAATTTGTAAAACGATGATTTGGTCACCAGCGGGCTTGCCAGGCAAGCCTCGTCCTTTTAAACGCATTTTTTGACCACTCTTAGCATCTGCTGGAATGGTCAAACTGATTTTGCCTGCAAGGGTCGGTACGGTAACTTTAGCGCCGAGTGCCGCTTCCCAAGGTGCTATCGGTAAATCTAATAATAAGTTTTTATCTTCCACACGATAATGACTGTGTTTGGCAATATTGATTTCTAGAAATAAGTCACCCGCTTGACCGCCCGCGCCCGCTCTACCTTGTCCAGCAAGTCGAATCTTTTTGCCGGAAGTGATACCTGCTGGGATTTTTACACTGATTGTGCCGGCTTGGTTTGAACCGCCCGGTCTGCGAATACTTTTTTTAGCGCCGTGAAAAGCGTCTTCTAAAGAAATAGTAATCTTGGCATTAACATCCTCGCCTTGGGCAAAAAAGTTATCACCACCCATTCCGCCGCCGCCCATGCCACCACTGAACATACTTTCAAAGAAACTACTAAAGTTGCTGTTGTGGCCACCACCAAATCCAGCATTGCCTTCCCAACCAGGAGGAGGTGTAAATGACTGACCATGTTGATAGTTACTACCGAACTGATCGTATTGGGCCCTTTTTTCAGGATCTTTTAGGACTTCGTATGCTTCACCCACTTCCTTGAACTTGGCTTCGGCATTGGCTTCCTTACTGACGTCAGGATGATATTTACGAGCCAGTTTACGATAGGCCTTTTTTAAATCATCTTTTGAGACATCACGAGAGACACCAAGAATTTTGTAATAATCTTTATATTCCATAAAAAACTGTCAGTACGATATTAATAGAGTGAATAAACAAATGGGGGCGAAAGTATATATTTTCAATATAAACAAACGATCTTATTTATAAAAATGTGAAGTCAGTAATTTTATTTTTTTAACCATTCAGCTGCCGTTCAGCTTTTATTCAGTTTCGCTGATGTATCGTCTTTTACTAGCCAATGGCTAACAGAGACTTTGAGACATGTCTTAGCTGTTTTCTTAGGATCAAGTAAAGAGGGAGAAACAAATGAAAAGAAGAACAATAATGAAGCCGGTTTTAACACTGGCAACTGTATCACTGTTAACAGCGTGCGCAACACAACAAGCACCTGGCCCATCAGCGATGGACTCATCTGTTGCAGAGCAAACTAAAGCGATGGAAATGCGTAGCCAAGAACTGGATCAACGTGCTGAAGAATTAGCTCGTAAAGAATCAGAATTAGCGGCACAGCGCATGGGTATTACAGACACAGATTTATTACCACCTGATGCAATAGCGGGTGAATGTTATGCGCGTGTTTGGGTTGAGCCTCAATTTACAACGGTATCAAACACTGTTTTAGTGAGAGAAGCTAGCGAGAAAGTCCATACAAGCCCAGCACAATATGAAACGATTACGGAACAAGTATTAGTGAGTGAGGCGGATTATGAAATTGAAACAATCCCTGCTACTTATAAAACACATACGGAACAAAAATTAGTCGCGGAAGCGTCTAGACTTTGGCGTACAGATCTTGGTAATGCTGCTCCTGCAAGCCAAGAATTATTACATGCTGCTGCTAATGGTGGTATTGATTTAGATGCTGCAACGCCGGGCATGTGTTTCCATGAACATTATATTCCTGCTGAATATACTTATGAAAACGAAACAGTCTTAGTTAAAGGGGCTTATGATGTTGTTTCTGTTGCTGAACCTGAATACCGTTGGGTTGAGAAACAGGTCTTAGTTAAAGAGGCTTCAACTGAGTTGAAAACTATTCCTGCGGTGTATGGTACAGAAACGGAGCAAGTCGTTGATGTTGCTGCCCATACCATTTGGAAAAAAGGGACAGGACCAATTCAAAAAATTGATGCAGCTACAGGCGAAATCATGTGTTTAGTTGAAGTGCCTGCTACCTACAAAACTGTATCACGTACTATTTTGCAATCACCTGCGCGTACAGAGCAAGTGACGATTCCAGCAGTATATAAAACGGTTAAAGTTCGCGAGTTAGCAACTGGTGCGCAAGAAGTAAGAACTGAAGTGCCTGCTGTTTATGACACTGTTAAAGTTCAGAAAAAACTATCCGAAACAGCGTTTGTTTGGCATGAAATACACAATACACATCATCCAAAACAAACTCGTACAGGTAACAAAATCTGCTTAACAGAAAAACCAGCAGTCTATGAAACAGTGACTACAACCGTAGTTGATACACCTGCGAGTACAGCACGTGTAGAAATTCCAGCAGTTTATAAAACTGTAGAAGTCACAAAACTGGTTAAAGATGCTTCAGAAAGTCGCGAAGTGATTCCAGCGGAATACACTGAAGTGGTTTCTCAGGAACTGCAAGCAGAAGGCTTTATGGAATGGCGTTCAATATTGTGTGAAACCAATATGACCACATCAACCATTGGTGATATTCAACGTGCATTAATGCAACGTGATTATAACCCTGGTCGTGTTGATGGCGTTATAGGTTCGGAAACAATGGGTGCAGTGAATGCCTTCCAACGCGATAATGGCTTACCAACAGATAAATATATCAACATGGAAACCATTAAAGCATTGGGCGTTGATCTGTAATTAAACCTTACGAACTTGGCTACAACTTGAGCGTAGCCAACCAATAGTAAGCAAGTTGAAACTCACTCATGGACTTTGTTTATGAGTGAGTTTTTTATTTTATGAGGCCGGTATTTAGAATGAAAACACTACATCTTATTCGTCATGCAAAATCAGACTGGGGTGACAGATTATTAATTGATAAGCAGCGACCTTTAAGTAAAAAAGGACTTCGTTGTTGTGAAACTATGGGATCTCATATTGCTGCTGCTGGTTGCGATTTTTCCAATGTGTTTTGTAGTCCGGCTGTACGCGCTCAATCGACTATTGAGGTAATGGTTAAGGCTTTAAATAAGTCTATAGAATGGATAGTAGAACCTTCACTCTATACTTTTAGTAGCAATGATTTGTTGACTTGGTGTAGAGAGCTGGATGATAGCTTAGATAATGTCGTTATTATTGGTCATAACCCTGCTTTAACCATATTATGCAATGAGCTCGCTAATCAAAACATAGTGAATATGCCAACTGCGGCCTACGCTCAATTGTCCATTAATATTACTTCTTGGCAGCAGTTAAAAGCAGGCTCAGCAAAGCTGAGCACATTTGTAACACCAAAAAGTTTGCTTAGCTAAGAGATTGTCTGGCTCGAGCAACGGCTAATTTAACTTGTTTGGGTGCGGTTCCACCGAGATGATCTCGAGCTGCGACTGAACCTTCAAGTGTCAGTACATCAAACACATCTGCACTGATCTGCGCCGAGAAGTTTTGTAATTCTTCCAAACTAAGTTCTGACAGATCCTTGTTATGTTCAATGCCAAAAGCGACTGCTAAACCCACGACTTCATGAGCATCACGAAAGGCAACGCCTTTACGTACTAGATAATCGGCCAGATCAGTTGCCGTAGCATAACCTCTTAAAGCCGCCTGTCTCATATTGTCAGCTTTAACAGTGATGGCAGCCATCATATCGGCATAGACGCGTAAAGAGCCGAGTAGCGTATCAATAGTGTCAAATAAAGGCTCTTTATCTTCTTGATTATCCTTGTTGTAGGCTAAAGGTTGGTTTTTCATTAAGGTCAATAAGTTAAATAAATTGCCGTAAACGCGACTAGTTTTTCCCCGAATCAACTCAGGAACATCAGGATTTTTCTTTTGTGGCATGATGGAAGAGCCTGTACAAAAGGCATCACCAAGATCAACAAAATCAAACTGAGCAGATGACCAAATAATCAGTTCTTCAGAGAAGCGTGATAAATGCATCATTAGTAATGAAGCAAAGCTATTAAACTCAATAACGAAGTCACGATCACTCACCGCGTCCAAAGAATTTTGGCAGATACGTTCAAAACCGAGAAGCTCAGCAGTCATTTTACGATCAATCGCGAAAGTAGTGCCAGCCAACGCTGCGGCACCTAGAGGTAGTGAATTGATGCGCTTACCACAGTCTGTTAAGCGTTCAGCATCACGAACCAGCATTTCATACCAGGCCATCATATGATGACCAAAGGTTACGGGTTGAGCCGTTTGTAAGTGTGTAAAGCCCGGCAATATGGTTTCAGCTTCGCGTTCAGCCACATCCAGCAAAGCCATTTGCAGGCGTTTGAGTTCAGATGCGATCGGCGTAACCATATCGCGTAAATAAAGTCGTACATCTGTCGCAACTTGATCATTACGTGAGCGGCCAGTATGTAACTTTTTACCGACTTCGCCAATCAATGCAATAAGTCGTGCTTCGATATTCATATGAACATCTTCTTGCGCTATTGACCATTCAAAATTACCTTCTTCGATTTCAGTCAGGATGGTTTTTAAGCCATTAATAATTTGATCGCGCTCTTGATCACTTAATATATCGACGCTGGCGAGCATCGTGGCATGAGCAATGGAGCCTGCGATATCTTGACGGAACAGACGCTGATCAAATTGCACTGATGCGGTAAATTCTTCCACGAAGGCATTGGTGGGTTGAGTCAGACGAGCTGAAGAAAGCTTTTTACTAGGTGCAGTCATGGCAAATGCCTTTAGGCGTATAAACAAAAGCGGTATTATAACGCGGATTTATACAGGCCAGACTAATCAGAAATTTACTAAGGATAAATGCGAGTCTATGACTGTATCGCAGCGGCTGTTAGACTGCACTTTAATTGACAAATGAGCACAATAAAACGACATGATAAATAGAACGATAAAAATAGCGACTCGGAAGAGTCCTCTTGCAATGTGGCAAGCTGAGTTTGTGCGTGATGCCCTCATTAACTTGCATCCTGGTCTACAGGTTGAATTGGTTAAGATGTCGACGCAGGGTGACAAAATATTGGATACGCCCTTAGCAAAAGTCGGGGGGAAAGGACTATTCGTTAAAGAATTAGAACAAGGTATGTTGGCTGGTGATGCCGATATTGCAGTTCATTCGATGAAAGATGTGCCGATGGCCTTCCCAGAAGGATTACATTTACCAGTAATCTGTCAACGTGAAGATCCTCGCGATGCCTTTGTTTCTAACCATTATGCTTGCTTGGCTGAGTTGCCCTCAGGCGCTAAGGTGGGTACATCAAGTCTAAGGCGTGAATGTCAGCTTCGTGAGGCTCGACCTGATCTAGAGATTTTATCTTTAAGAGGTAATGTGAATACTCGTCTGGCTAAGCTAGATGAAGGGCAATATGACGCTATCATTTTGGCGTCAGCAGGCTTGAAGCGCTTAGGTTTCGAGGCGCGGATCAAGTCAGCTTTAGCACCAGAATATAGTTTACCTGCTGTTGGTCAGGGTGCTGTTGGTATAGAAACGCGCGTTGACGATGAAATAAATGAGCTAATTATGCCATTACGTTGTTCAGAAACATGGACTATCGTTACAGCCGAACGAGCCATGAATACACGCTTAGCTGGCGGTTGTCAGGTGCCTATCGCAGGCTATGCCATACTGAATGAGGATGAGTTATGGTTACGCGGTTTAGTTGGAAAGCCGGATGGCAGTTTGATATTACGTGCAGAGGCGAGAGCAAAATCGGAAGATGCTGAAAAATTGGGTATTGCTGTAGCTGAAGATTTATTAGCCCAAGGTGCTGATAAGATTTTGGCTGAGGTTTATGGCGGATAAAATGTCCTTGGATGGTCTGACTGTTTTAGTGACTCGACCACAGCATCAGGCACAGGAATTATGTGCACAACTAGAAAATTATAGTGCGGATGTCATCGTTTTTCCGGTCATAGAAATTAATGGTATAGCGCCGCAAAAATGGCCAAATTTCCTACTGTCTGAGTACGATATGTTGGTCTTTGTGAGCCGAAATGCTGTTGACTATTTTATCGCTGGCTTAAAACAACCAATACCCGAAGACTTACTCATCGTCTCGGTTGGCGAAGCCACCACTAAAGCCCTTAAAAACAAGGGGGTAACAGTTGATGTCTCACCTCCTGCACCTGCTGGAAGCGAAAGTTTATTAGCCATGCCTACGATGAATGATGTTGCCGATAAAAATGTGCTGATCGTACGCGGGGAAACAGGAAGAGAGCTGCTAGCAGAAACCTTGATAGCGAGAGGTGCTAGTATTAGTTATTTAGAGGTATATCAACGTCGTTTAGCTAAGCCAAGTGAAGGCGCAATAGTGCAAGCTAAAACGGCAGATTGTATTGTCATTACCAGCGTGGCGGGTCTTGATAATTTATGTCAGATTTTGGATGATGAGGACATTAAGGGAAAGCCTTTGGTTGTCATCAGTGAACGGATTAAGCAACATGCGATAGTTTTAGGCTTTCAGTCCATTTATGTGACTGATGATGTCAAAGATGCTGCAGTGGTGCAGCAAGTGATCGAGATAGGACGGAATAATGGCAAAAAATGCTAATCAGCAGACGAATGCGAAGCAAAAAGCACCGGTAACGATAGACAATGCAGTTGCCAGTAAAACTAAGGAATCATCCTCGAAACCAGTATTGTTATGGGTTGCTGTAGTTGTTTTACTCATTATATCTGCGGGATTGTATTGGTTAATTGAACAGCAAAAAGTTCAAATGGTGAGTATGTCTGAGCGTATAGGGGCTACATCGCAGCAATTTAATGGGCAATTACAAGGTTTAGAACAGTCAGTGTCAGCAGGTGCTGCAAGCACTGAGCAATTGCTTGAAAACTTGAATTCAACCGATATTGGTCTGACTGAAAAAATCGAAGAAATCATCAAAATCCAAGATATGACCAGTGATGATGTCAAACGTGTTTGGACCTTGTCTGAAGTCGAGTTTTTATTGCAGACAGCCAATCAAAGTGTGCAGCTAGCAGCCGATAGTGAAGGTGCAAGGCAAGCATTATTATTAGCTGATGAGAAGTTAAAAGAGCTAGCCGATCCAAGGTTGTATCGATTAAGGGCTATTCTTTCTGATGAGCAGTTGGCTTTGGCGGCAGTGCCAAAGATTGATATTGATGGCATGGCGGTAAGATTGCAAAGTGCGATAGAACGTGTTGATAACTTACAAGTGTTATTAGCCCCAGAACGTGCAAAACAAGAGAGTGATGCCTCTGAACCTTCAGTATTACCTCAAGATTGGTCGAGTGCCTTATCATCAGCTTGGCAGCAAATTCGTTCTTTAGTTGTTATTCGTCATCAACAAGATGGTGCTGCTGCAGTACTTGTGCCTGAAGAGCGTTATTTCCTCTATCAAAATATGCATTTAAAATTAGAAGCAGCAAGAGTAGCGTTACTTGATGGCAGAGAAACCTTGTTCCAAGATAGCCTAGCAGCTGCTGAAAAATGGTTAGAGCAATATTTTACGGGTGCTGAACGTGATGCTCTACTTGCTAGTGTCCAATCATTAAAAACTGAAAAAATCACGGTAGAGATGCCCGATATTTCAGGCTCTTTGGTTTGGTTGCAACAAAATGGTGATCAAGAATGAGATTGCTAATCATACTGGCTATTGGCTTGCTTATTGGGGCGGGCATGATCTGGCTTGCAGATTATGATCCTGGTTTTGTGTTGTTACAGTACCGTGGATGGAGTATAGAAAGCTCGTTGATGGTGTTTAGCGTCGCCTATATTTTATTGATTGTGGCGGGTTACATCGCGTTAAGAAGTTTTGTCTTTGTGAAGCAAACGCCCGGCAAATTAACACATTGGCAACAGACTCGTCGTCAACGTCGTGCTGCTAAAGCTTTGACACGAGGCTTAATTACTTTAGAGGAAGGCCGTTGGTCTGATGCAGAGCGTTTATTACTCCGTCATGCCAGTAATAGCGAAACGCCTTTATTGCATTATTTAGCGGCAGCTCGTGCGGCCCAAAAACAAAATGCAACAGGACGTCGGGATGGTTATTTGCGATTGGCGCATAAGACGACAGAAGGGGCAGATATTGCTGTAGGCGTGGTGCAGGCTGAATTACAACTTGACGCCGATCAAAAAGAGCAAGCTTTAGCCACTTTACAACATTTACGAGAAGTTTCTCCTAAGCATCCTTATGTCTTACAATTGTTGCAAAACCTGTATTCAGAAATGAATCAATGGCAGGGCGTGCAAGATGTCTTACCAGATCTAAAAAAACGCAAAGTGTTGGCGTCTTCTGATGCAAAAACACTCTCTACAGATGCAGCAGTAGGTCAAATTTGTGCAGCTATTGAGCGTAGCGATTGGGATGCTGTGAGTGATGTGTGGCAACGAGCACCCTCTAAAATACGCCAATCAGAACCCATGCTGGTTGCTTATGTAGCAGGCCTAATAAAACAAGGCCGCGGTGCTAGTGCAGGACCGTTAATAGAAGGTTTCTTACGTAAACAGTGGAGCGACCAACTGGTTTATCAATATGGATTACTAGACCTTGACGACAAGCAGGCACAATTGGCGACCGCAGAAAAATGGTTGAAAAGCAATAATGAAAATCCGTGGCTACTACTTACTGTAGGACGAATCTTAAAAGCGAATAAGATGTGGCTTAAGGCAGAAGGTTTTTTACGCGACAGCATTCGTTTTGGTGCTAGGGGTGAGACTTACCAAGAATTAGCTGAAGTATTGGCTGCAGAAGGTGGTAATAGAGAGCAAGTTAAAGAGGCTTATCAACAAGGCTTGGCTCTGATGCTTTCACAAAAAGAAGCAATAAGTTAGTCCAACATAGGGAAGATCGCATGGTAGAGGCAGGCACAGGTTATCTTATTGATATATTGGCACTGCTATTAGCAACGGTTGTTATTGTTCCAACATTCCATGCGCTCCGTTTAGGTGCGATTTTAGGTTATCTTGCGGCTGGTGCAATATTAGGTCCTTGGGGGCTAGCGCTAATAAATGAAGTCGAAGAAATTCGCCATTTAGGCGAATTTGGCGTCATTTTCCTGTTATTTGTGCTAGGAATTGAGCTAAAACCGGACAAGTTGTGGCAGATGCGCAAGATGGTTCTAGGCTTAGGTTTAGGGCAGCTTCTGATAACAGCAGGTATTCTTTACGGCATTGCTATTTTGATGGGTATTTCCCAGCAAGCCGCTATTATTATTGGTTTTGGCTTAGCACTATCATCGACGGCATTTTGCCTACAACTTTTGTCCGAGCGTGGTGGCATCTCAACGCTAATGGGCAGAATGTCTTTTTCAGTTCTATTATTACAAGATTTAGCAGTGGTGCCTTTGTTAGCTTTGGTATCTATGTTAGCGGGTGGTGATGCAGAGACTGTAGATAGTGGCTTTAGCCTGCTTACTTCGGTATTGATCATTATCGCCTTATTGGTTGCAGGCCATTATTTATTGAATCCTATCCTAGGTAAAATCGTCGCTAGTGAAGATCCGGATGTATTCGTCGCTATGGCTGTGTTACTTGTGCTCGGCATGGCATGGATAATGGAAACAATTGGCTTTTCTATGGCCATGGGTGCTTTCCTTGCTGGTTTGATGTTGGCAGAATCACATTATCGACATCAGATAGAAGCGGATATTTTGCCGTTTAGGGGGATATTATTAGGTTTGTTCTTTATGACAGTGGGAATGGGAATAGACTTTAATCTCTTATGGGATCGGCTGGGCCTTATCTTACTTCTAACGGTTGGCTTGATGCTGATAAAAGGCGCAGTGGTCTATGGTTTAGCAAGAATGTTGGGCGCGCGTCATGATATTTCTGCTCAGGCAGCGGCCTTATTGTGTCAAAGTGGTGAGTTTGGTTTTGTTATGTTCGGGTTTGCCACGCTGTCAGGAGTGCTTAGCCTTGAGTTAGGCGCTGTTTTAATATTAGTTATTGCCTTGACCATGGTATTGACCCCTTTTGTTGTTAAAACTATGAATTGGTTCTTGGAGAATTTTTATATACTTAGCCCTCAACAAGAAGATATGACCAGTGAATTTTATGAGGAGAGCAAGGAACATATTATTTTAGCTGGGTTCGGGCGTGTTGGCGCCAGGATTGGCGCCATTTTGAATGCGGCCAATGTACCTTATATTGCGATTGATATCAGTCAAGAGCGCGTTAAGGAGGCGAGGGCCCAAGGGTTCGCTGTATTTTATGGTGATGCTAGTAATGTCAAAGTATTACAAGCGGCGGGTGCAGCTAAAGCAAAAATGATGGTAATCGCACTAGATAACCCCAGCCATTTCGATCGTATGTTGCCCCTGGTAAGGCAGCATTATCCTTATTTACCTATTCACGCTAGAGCTAAGGATAGAAAACATTGTGCGGATCTAATTACTCAAGGGGCAAGCACAACCATTTCTGAAACCCTTGAAACTAGCCTACGTTTATCCGAAGAAATATTAAGAGGCAGCGACGTCGAACAAGAACGAATAGATAATGTATTGAACGATTTTCGTAATGATTATTATTCAGACGTCGTTCAGAAAGTTACTGAAAATAAAGTCGTTATGGGCGAGCTCAGACATTAGCTATAAGCGCATAGGCATGACGACATATTGTCTTTCAAGTTTGTCATCCTGAGGCGTTATTAGGACACTGCTATTATCATCACTAAAGATCATTTTGACTTTTTCATCAGGAATAGCATTGAGCAAGTCGAGTAAATAAGCATTATTAAATGCTATTTCGAGGGCAGCGCCACTATATTCGACAACCAATTCTTCTTCAGCAGATTCTTGTTCTTGGTTTATCACGGTGGCTTTGAAAAGGTTTGTATCAAGGTTGATACGAACGCTGCGATGTTTATCATTAGATAAAATAGCGGCACGTGATAAGGCTTCTTTTAATTTATCGCGTTCAGCAATAACTTCTTTGTCGCCACCTAAAGGTAGTACACGTTGGTAATTAGGGAACTGACCATCAATCAGCTTTGAGGTGAAATGTAAGTCCGGTAACTCAACTTTAATTTGTTGTTGGCTAAAAGCGATTGTGACATTGTCACTACTGTCATTGAGTAAGCGGCCCAATTCTAGAATGGCTTTTCTTGGCACGATAATACTGTTTTTCTTATCAACAGTATTTGTTGTCGATAAACTGCCTAAAGCTAGACGATGACCATCAGTAGCAACGGCTCGAAGTATATTGTCTTCGCGTTCTAAGAGTAGGCCGTTGAGATAATAACGAACATCTTGGCTGGCCATGGCGAAGCTAGTTTCATCTAGCAGAGATTTTAATGCCGATTGTGGCAAGCTGATTTCATCTGTGTAATGCGCACCCTCGCTATCTGGGAAGTCTTCACTTGGCAAAGTAGAAAGAGAAAAACGACTTTTACCTGCACGAACAAGAGCTTTATTGTCTTGCGCCTGAAAACTGATGGTGGCATTTGCAGGTAGCGCTCGGCAGATATCAAGAAACTTACGAGCAGACACCGTTGCTTTACCTTCTTGCTCAACAGCAACAGGCAATGTCGCAATCATTTCTAGTTCCATATCGGTACTAGTCATTGTTAATTGTTGACCATGCGTACGGAGCAAGATGGTTGATAAAATGGGTAGCGTAGCGCGACGTTCAACAATGCTACACACCAATTGTAATGGTCGGACGATCGATTCTTGGCTAACAGTAAACTGCATGATCATTCTCTCACTTAACTTGATAGGGTTCTAAATAGGTTTTTGTGGTCTTCTGCAATACGATTATCGGTTTCAATCAATTCGGCAACTTTACGACAGGCATGCAGTACGGTTGTATGGTCTCGACCACCAAAAGCATCACCGATTTCAGGCAAACTATGGTTGGTTAGTTCTTTCGCTAGCGCCATGGCAAGTTGGCGTGGACGCGCTATAGATCGAGTTCGTTTTTTTGATAATAGATCCGATACCCGCATTTTGAAATAGTCAGCAACCGTTTTTTGAATATTTTCTAAAGTCACTAATTTTTGGTGAAGCGCGAGTAAATCTTTAAGTGCTTCTTGTGCCATATCAATCGATAGAGACTGTTTGGTAAAACGCGAATAAGCTAAAACGCGTTGTAAGGCGCCCTCCAAGTCACGCACATTAGAACGAATACGTTGAGCAATAAAAAAGGCAACATCTTCTGGAAGTGTCACTAAATTTTGCTGGGCTTTCTTAATAAGTATCGCCACACGGGTTTCTAGTTCTGGTGGCTCAATGGCAACTGTAAGTCCCCAACCGAGTCTGGATTGCAAACGTTCATCAAGGTTTTCTACTTCTTTCGGGAAACGGTCACAGGTCAGAATGATTTGACGTTGCCCTTCCAACAAATTATTGAAGGTGTAAAAGAATTCCTCTTGAGAGCGCTCTTTTTTAGCAAAAAATTGAATATCATCAATCAGCAGTGCATCAGCATTTCGATAATGCGCTTTAAATTGATCAATGACGTTATTGCGCAATGAGGTGATCATATCTTGCACAAAACGTTCTGATGATAAATAGATAACGCGTGCTTTAGGATTGTTTTTCTTAATTTCGTTGCCAACAGCAAGCATTAAATGGGTTTTTCCTAAACCTGTTCCACCATAAAGAAAGAGTGGGTTGTAGCCACTAGTGCCTGGTGCTTCAGCGACATGGAGTGAGCCAGCACGTGCTATTTGGTTTGACTTACCTTCAACAAAAGAATCGAAGGTAAACAAGGGGTTCATTGGACTGCCAATCGCAGGTTCTGCTTTTGGTTTGCCAGACTTCTTTGATTTGTTTTTATTATTTTTAAGCGTGGATTTTGTTGATTTTTTGGTGCCAACTTCAATTTGCACATTATTGATAGAACCGCGACTTAACTGTTTAACGAGATCGTTAATGGTCTGTTCGAGTTGCTCTTCAACCCATGCTTGAACGTAAGGGTTAGGGGCCAATAAGGCTAGGCTATTTTCAGTTTCAATCGCTTGTAGCGGGCGCAGCCATGTGTTCAGCTGTTGTACTGACAGTTCACCTTCAAGATGGGATAAGCACTTTTCCCATAAGGATGAAGACACAAAGACTCCTTAAATACCAAGTATGTTTGGTATATGAAATTAATAAAATATTCTTTAGCTAGTATAATGCCACAGCAAGACGAGTAAAGTTATAGTCAATAGCTTATTTTGGCAAGTAAAAATTATTAAGGCGATAAACGCAAGTTAGTTTGACTTACAAACCTGTAAAGCACTATAATTTCACCCCTTTTGCCCAGCTGAACTCATTGGTTAGGTAATAAATAAGCATAATTTAGTGGAGTTGGTGAAATGAAAAGAACTTTTCAGCCTAGTAATTTAAAACGCAATCGTACTCATGGTTTTCGTGCACGCATGAAAACTGTTGGTGGTCGCCGTGTTATTAATGCACGCCGCGCAAAAGGCCGTGCAAGCTTGACCGTATAAACCTTACTTTCGTTAGTAGGGGAGCATGACTTGGCAAAACTGCGCCGGGCCATGAGAATGAATAACCCGAGTGATTTTTCTCGGGTATTTCGTCAAGCAAAACGCTCCAGTAATGGTGGCTTGACGGTGTTAACAGTAAAAAACTCAGTCGGTTATCCGAGACTCGGTCTAGCGATAGCCAAAAAGCATCTTAAACTTGCATCACGTAGAAATAGACTGAAACGGATCATTCGAGCCTCATTTCAGCAGCATCAGTTTGAGTTTGCCAATATAGATATTGTTGTGTTGTCACGCGCTGATGTTGGGCAATGTGATTCAGCACAAATCTGGGCGGCACTTGAGCGGCATTGGGGAGTGGTGATAACACAATGGCAAAAATCCTGATTGTCCTTATACGGGCCTATAAGCTTTTACTTAGCCCCTTAGTCGGCTGGCACTGCCGTTTTCAACCCACTTGTTCGAGCTATATGATTGAAGCGATTGAACGCCATGGTGCCTTTCGAGGTACTTGGCTTGGTTTAAAACGTATTTCACATTGTCATCCATGGCACGCTGGTGGCAACGATCCTGTTCCTGAATTGAAGATTAAAAAACGCAATGGATAATATCAAAACTTTTCTTATTTTTGGCCTATTGGTCGTGTCCTTGTTGCTTTGGGAAGCATGGCATAGTGATTACCCTCAAACTGCACAAGTCGCAGAACCTGCAGTATCAACATTAAGCGATGAAGTATCGAAAAAGGATTTGCCAGATATGCCTGTGGTGTCAACAGTATCCGGCGAGTTACCAGCTGTTGATCCAAGCATAAAGCGCAGCAATTCAAAACGGGTTCATGTTCGTACAGATATATTAGATTTATATATTGATACTGAGGGTGGCGACATTCGCGAATTAGCCTTGTTGAATTACCCAATCGAATCGACAGAACCAGATGTGCCAGTCACATTATTAAATAATGATGCGGAACAATTTTTTGTTGTGCAATCAGGCTTGCGTTCAGACGGCCCGGCGCCAACTCACTATGAGCAATATACGGCTGAAGATGAACAGTACTCTTTAGCCGATGGCCAGGATACGATTACTGTGCCGTTACATTGGCAGTCAGATAATGGCCTGAAAGTAATTAAAACTTATCGTTTCAAGCGTGATAGTTATTTGGTTGAAGTGGATTATCAAATAATCAATAACAGCGGTGAGACTTTTGCTGCTTATCCCTATGCCCAATTTAACAGAAACCGTCCAAGTGATAGTTCTAACTTTATCTATACCTACACGGGTGCTGTTTTCTCAAGCCTAGGCAATGAGTATGAAAAAATTGATTTTGATGATTTAGATGATGCAAGCTTTAAATCTACTGTTGCAGATGGTTGGACAGCAATGATTCAACATTATTTTGTTGCAGCAATGATTCCAGAAGTAGATGGGCAACCAAAGAGCTTTTATGGTAAGTCGATCAATGAGCTTAATTATACTGCTGGAGTAAAATTACCGACGATGACTGTCGCTAGGGGTGACAAGAGCCAGGCTAAATACAGCATGTATTTAGGGCCTAAAGAACATATCCGTTTGGAAAAAGTAGCAGAGAATTTAGACTTAACAGTTGATTATGGTGTTTTAACCATTCTCTCTAAACCTTTATTCACTATTATGGAGTGGATTTATGCAGTGACCAATAACTGGGGTTGGGCTATTGTCTTTTTAACGGTATTGATTAAATTAGCGTTTTATAAACTATCAGCGGCAAGTTATCGCTCAATGGCTTCTATGCGTAAATTGACACCTAAGTTAGCAGCTTTAAAAGAACGTCATGGCGACGATAAGCAAAAATATAATCAAGCGATGATGGAACTGTACCGTACTGAAAAAATCAACCCATTAGGGGGGTGTTTACCTATTTTGGTACAGATGCCAGTATTTTTAGCCTTTTACTGGGTATTAGTGGAAAGTATCGAATTGCGCCAAGCTGATTTTATATGGTGGCTTAACGACTTAACAGCAATGGATCCGTATTTCATCCTCCCTGTTATATTTGGTGTCAGTATGTTTATTCAACAGAAATTAAACCCGGCACCCCAAGATCCTGCACAAGCGATGGTCATGAAACTGTTCCCTCTAGTTTTTACCGTCTTTTTTGCTTTCTTCCCGTCAGGTTTAGTGCTTTACTGGGTCGTGAATAATATTTTATCTATTGCTCAACAATGGCATATCACTCGCAAACTAGGGGCTCTTTAGCTCCAATCATCACTGATGGATACTATTGTTGCGATTGCTACAGCACCCGGTCGAGGTGGTGTAGGTGTTGTGCGATTGTCAGGTGATGATAGTGCTAACATAGCGACAACTATCTGTGGTGATTTAGCAAAACCAAGACACGCTAAATATTGTGATTTTAAAGCCAAAGATGGGGAAATCATTGACAGTGGTGTTGTCCTATACTTTCCTAATCCAGCGTCATTTACTGGCGAGGATATTGTGGAATTACAAGGTCATGGAAGCCCATTAGTCCTAGATAAACTTTGTCAAACAGCCATAAGCCTAGGTGCTCGAATGGCTCGACCTGGGGAGTTTTCTGAAAGGGCATTCCTTAACGGTAAAATGGATCTGGCTCAGGCAGAAGCCGTTGCTGATTTGATAGAGAGTACGACGGAACAAGCTGCTCGTAGTGCAATGCGTTCTTTACAGGGTGTATTTTCTGAACGTATCAATACCTTATTAACACAACTCACCGAATTACGAATGTATGTCGAGGCCGCAATTGACTTTAGTGATGAAGAAATTGATTTTCTTGCAGAAGCTGCTGTCGATAAGCAATTACAAGATTTGCTTGCTACGATTGATGCTATTAGCGCGAGCGCACAACAAGGACGTTTATTACGTGATGGTATGAGTGTTGTACTGGCCGGTCAGCCGAATGCGGGTAAATCAAGTTTGCATAATCAACTTGCAGGTCACGATGCTGCTATCGTTACAGATATTGCGGGTACGACAAGAGATATCTTACGAGAACAAATCCATCTTAATGGTTTACCGTTGCGAATTTCAGATACGGCAGGCCTTCATGATGCGACAGATATTGTGGAACAAGAGGGTATTAGGCGTACCCAAAATGAGATTGCACAAGCAGATCGTATTTTGTTGTTAATCGATGGCAATGCGGGTTTAACAGAACAAGATAAAAAGATTTTATCAACACTACCTGAACATATTCCGCTCACAATTATCCATAATAAAATTGATAAAACCGATCATGCCGCGATGATGACAGAAAAAAATGGTGTCACAGAACTATTTTTATCGGCTAAGACAGGTGCAGGAATAGATTTGTTAGAAAAACACCTTTGTGAGTCTGTGGGGTATCACCCGAACGACGAGGGGGTGTTTATTGCTCGGCGACGACATTTGGATGCGCTCGCTCGAGCACGGAAAGCGGTGGCGTCGGGTTATAGCTGTTTAGCTGGTATGGGTGCTGGTGAGTTGTTGGCTGAGGAGTTACGACTTGCTCAGCAGTCTCTTGGAGAGATTACAGGTACCTTCAGTAACGAAGACTTACTGGATAAAATCTTCTCCAGCTTTTGCATCGGCAAATAATGGGCTACCCACTAGCTTTAGCCAACTGAGGGCAAGTTAAATACTTTAAGCAGAAAATGAAGACCCACAACCACACGTAGTTGTCGCGTTAGGGTTGCGAATGACAAACTGTGCGCCTTCGACACCGTCCGAATAATCAATTTCAGCGCCAACTAAGTATTGATAACTTGCAGGATCAATTAATAATGTGACGCCATTCTTCTCAACTTGAGTATCAGCTTCGCTGACTTCTTCTTCAAAAGTAAAACCATATTGGAAGCCTGAACAGCCGCCACCAGTGATGAAAACGCGGAGTTTTAAGTCTTCGTTACCTTCTTCAAGAATAAGGGCACTAACTTTTTCTGCTGCGGCATCTGTAAAGTTAACAGGGCTTGGCATTTCACTACCCATAATATGCTCCAAAAATACTTGTTAATTAGATAGTTATTATCTAAAACCTGAGTAATTTAGTCAAGATTTGCTTTTTGTTCAAGCTTAAAAGTATCTGATTCCTCAATAACTTCATTCTCGAGATTGAGAATATCGTTATTTTCAGCAGTCATTTTGATAAGTTGGCCATTCACTTCTGAGCCAACCATCATTTCTAATAAGCGATAATAAACATTACCATTTACTTTGGCTTTAGAGGCAAGTTCTACATGGTCAGAAACAAAAACATTACCATTGATTCGACCATTGATAATCAGGTTAGGAACTCTGATTTCTCCTTCAATACTACCTTGTTCGCCCAGTGTTAATACGCCACTAGTATTATCGCTAGTGGTAATGTTCCCTACTACTTTACCGTCGATTCTTAGGCCGCCACTAAAGTTGAGGTCACCCCTAATTTGGGTGTTTTGACCTATTAAAGTATCTATGCGTACCGCTTTAGCTTTATTTTTAGATTTCTTAAACATAATTACCTTTCTTTATAGCGAATGCACGGGTTTAGGCAGCCAGTTAAAGTCTTTGGACAAGCTCTTTTTTTTATTCCTTTTTAAGGTCACGGTGATCTTATTTGGCTTAGCACTATCAGTCAATTTTATTTGCCCATCAAGCACTTGCACTTGCCGGAGCTTCAATTTATGTTGCAAAACTCTATCATGCTTTATTGTTTTTGAGTCTTTATCTTTCAACATTAGACTAACAGTCCCAGTAATAGCATTACTGATTTTCTTACCTTGCGTGATAACAATACGATAATTAAATAAGGCGTTATCTAGAGGAGCAGGACTAAGATAGAAATCACGAATTTGTAACTCACTAGAGCCTGTGCCTTGCGTTATATTTTGATAGAAATTGAGCTCACGGTTGAGTCCAACAATCTCATTATGTAGCTCGGATATTTGTAATGCTAGTTGTTTGTTGGTTTCATGTTGAATAATGAATGACTGTTCTAGCGCTACTAGTTTTTTTGATGCAAGTTCATACTGTTGTTGAAGAACTTGGTGCTCTTTCATCCGGCTTTGATGCTCGCTCTTCAAAGTAGCGAATTGCTCCCTTGCTTGATGACTTGTGGAATCTAAGTAGAGCCATAATAATGAGCTAGCTACTATCAGGCTGATTAAGGTAATAATTGCCCGTCTCAACGGCCTAGGTTGGTGAATAACATGCTTGGTATTTGGCATGATCTAAGGCAGCGCTGCAATAGTATCTATCGCCAATGATTCATTAAAACCAAACATAATATTCATATTTTGAATAGCTTGACCGGATGCGCCCTTGACCAAATTATCGATTGCGGATAAGACAACTACAGTGTCGCCCTGTTGTGGTTGGTGTACTGCAATTCGGCAAACATTGCTACCACGAACACTACGCGTTTCAGGATGAGAGCCATGAGGCATTACGTCAACAAAAGGTTCATCTGCGTAGCGTTGCTCAAACATGGCCTGTAAATCACATTGTTTGTTGAGTTTGCCGTAGAGAGTGGCATGGATACCACGGATCATGGGGGTGAGGTGCGGTACAAATGTTAAGCCGATATCTGATCCGGCTGCTTGTGCTAGACCTTGTTTTATTTCAGGTAAGTGGCGATGGCCATTGGCAGCATATGCTTTCATGCTTTCTGATGACTCGGTCAGTAGCGTCGCTACAGCCGCTTTACGTCCGGCACCACTGACACCAGATTTGGCATCAGCAATCAATTGTAATGGGTCGATGATTTTTTGTTCTAATAGGGGTAAAAAGCCCAATTGAGTTGCCGTAGGGTAACAGCCAGGCACGGCAATTAATTGGGCATCTTTAATGCTAGCGCGGTTGACTTCAGGTAAGCCGTATACGGCAAGATCGAGTAACTCTGGGCAGGTGTGAGGCATGTTATACCATTGTTGCCAAAGTTCAGCATCACGGAGTCTGAAATCTGCAGACAGATCGATGACACGAGTTCCAGCCTCAATGAGCTTAGGCACCATTTCCATGGCTACGCAATGTGGCGTTGCAAAAAAGACGACATCACAAGCTGCTAGCTGTTCGACATCTGGATTGCTGAAGTTCTGGTTCAGATGACCACGTAAATTAGGAAATAAATCGCTGACAGCCGTGCTCGCTTCGCTGCGCGAAGTGATGCATTCAATCGAGACTTCGGGGTGTTTTGCTAATAAGCGTAATAGCTCAACGCCGGTGTAGCCTGTTGCCCCAACAATACCTACTTTAATCATGGTTTATCTCTTTGCATCAAGAAAGTCCTACATAATAAAAGAGCAAGCCGTAAAGAGAAAGAACTTCGTCAAAGTTTAATTTCTTTCCAGACATTATTATGTCATTCTGAACGTGGTTTAGTTTAATAGACGCTGATTTAGGTCGGTGTTTAAGCAATCTAAAACAGCGCCATATTGGGTATTAGTGTCGGAAATGCCGCATACCTGTGAATACCATCGCAATACCATGATCATCTGCAGCGGCAATGACTTCATCATCACGCATGGAACCACCAGGTTGGATGACAGCACTGATGCCAGCCTCTGCGGCAGCATCTAGGCCATCACGGAAGGGGAAGAACGCATCAGATGCCATCACTGCACCAGGCACTGTAAGGCCAGCATCTTCAGCTTTAATACCGGCAATGCGGCTACTGACAACACGACTCATTTGGCCAGCACCTATGCCGACAGTTTGTAAGTTATGAGCGTAAACAATGGCATTTGATTTAACAAATTTGGCAACACGCCATGCGAACAGAAGGTCTTGCATTTGTTCTGCGGTCGGGGCTTTTTTAGTAACAACTTTAAGCTCATCTTCTGTGACAAGTGCTGTGTCACGATCTTGTACAAGTAGACCACCAGTAACACGTTTGTAGTCCAGACCTTGCGATTGTTGTTGTGGAAATACGCCTGAATTCAGTAAGCGGACATTGGCTTTTTGAGCAACAATGGTCTGTGCTTCTGGACTGACATCAGGTGCAATAATGACTTCGACAAATTGTCTTTCAATAATCGCTTTAGCCGTGTCTGCATCCAGTGTACGGTTAAAGGCAATAATGCCACCAAAAGCAGAAGTAGTATCTGTTTGATAGGCTAGGTTGTAAGCTGCCAATATATTATCTGCTGTTGCAACACCACACGGGTTAGCATGCTTAACGATGACGCAAGCTGGTGATTCTGAGAATGCTTTAACACACTCTAGCGCAGCATCTGTGTCAGCAATATTATTGTATGACAATGCTTTGCCCTGTAGCTGTACAGCAGCACCGATAGTGCCTATTTCTGGTTGGCTTTCTCTGTAAAAAGCCGCTTTTTGGTGGGGGTTTTCCCCATAGCGCATATCTTGTGATTTATGGAATTGGCTATTGAAGGTACGAGGAAAATCAGCTTTTTCATCACTATTTGACGTGATTTTACCCAAATAATTTGCAATCGCACCATCATAATGTGCTGTGTGTTCGAAGGTCTTTACAGCTAGATCAAAGCGGGTGTCATCATCAACAGCACCTGTTTGTTGTAACTGTTCGAGCACGCGGCTATAGTCTGCTGGGTCGATCAGTACGGTAACGTCAGCATGATTTTTGGCTGCCGCACGTAGCATCGTTGGGCCACCGATATCGATATTCTCGATTGCCATGGCAAGGGTACAATCATCACGCGCAATAGTGGCTTCGAATGGGTAGAGGTTGACTACAACAAGGTCTATAGGGGCGATATCATGCTCGGCCATGATCGCTTCATCGGTGCCACGTCGACCTAACAGACCGCCGTGTATCTTGGGATGTAGGGTCTTGATCCGGCCCGCCATCATTTCCGGGAAACCAGTATGTTCTGATACTTCTTTAACAGGGAGGCCTGCTTCGCTTAATAATTTTGCTGTACCACCCGTTGAGAGTAGTTCGATATTAAGTTGATGTAGCTGTTGAGCTAATTCAACAACACCTGTTTTATCAGACACACTGAGTAGTGCGCGTTTGATTTTATTCATTAACTGGGCCTTAAAATTTTAAATATTATTAGGTCTTATAGACCGTAGAGTTTTATTTTTTTACGCAGTGTGCCGCGGTTGATACCGAGGATCTCAGCAGTACGACTTTGATTACCCTTAGTATGTTCTAGCGTTGCTTTAATGAGTGGCGCTTCCACCTCAGTTAACAGCATGTCATAAAGATTGGCTGCTGGATGGCCGTCAAGTTGCTCAAAGTAATCCTTTAGAGCATGTTCCACACATTCGCTCAAGGAATTTTCCGGTCCTTTAAGGGTGGCGTGTTCGTTGGGATTGCTAGCAGGTCGTTTATTAAATGGCTTAGTCATGCTGCAATAGTATCCTGTTGCGCTAGATCATTAAAAAACTGCTCAGTAAACTCTAATTGTTGTTGTGGTAGCTCAAAGGTATTCATCTGTTGGCGGAAGGGATTACCGTTTTTTAAACCCTTACTATACCAAGCGATGTGTTTACGGGCCATACGAACGCCAGTGTATTCACCGTAAAATGTGTAGAGTGCATGTAAATGGTCTATTAAGATGCGACGGACTTCATCTATAGGCGGCGCAGCAAGATCATGTCCTGTGTTCAAATAGTGACTTATTTGTTTGAAGATCCAAGGATTACCTTGAGCAGCTCGGCCTATCATTAATGCATCTGCATTTGTGTAATCTAGGATCTGTTTGGCTTTGATGGGCGTTGAGATATCGCCATTGGCAATAACAGGTATGGTAATAGCCGATTTAATCTCGGCAATCGTATCGTATTCTGCTTCACCCTTATAGGCATCGGCACGTGTTCGACCATGAACGGCTAATGCTTGTATACCTGATTGCTCGGCGATTTTTGCTATTGCTACGCCATTACGGTGTTCACGATCCCACCCTGTACGAATTTTCAGTGTGACGGGTACCTCTACAGCTGTTACTACGGCTTCGAGAATATCAGCAACTAATGTTTCATTTTGAAGCAGAGCCGAGCCCGCCATTACATTACAGACTTTTTTTGCGGGGCAACCCATATTAATATCTATAATGTCGGCACCATGAATAACATTATGCTGTGCCGCTTCCGCCATCATGTCGGGATCAGTACCTGCAATTTGGATACTACGTGGTTCAGGTTCACCAATGTGATTGGCACGAAGCTGTGATTTTTTACTTCCCCACAATGTTTTATTCGCTGTGATCATTTCAGAGACAGCCATGCCTGCACCTAAGCGGCGGCATAATTGACGAAAGGGACGGTCAGTCACGCCTGCCATAGGCGCAAGAAACAGATTATTGGGAAGTTGATAAGGGCCTATGTTCATCTGAGTTCTAACCGTCATGTCTCTGCCCGGTAAGGCGAGTCCATTCCTGTTTTTGTTCCGCAGGATCCATATGAAACCAGCTATTGTAGTGTTCGCTCACTTGTTCAGATTGAGATTCAAGAATGCCTGACAATACAAGTTCTGCATTTGATTTACATAATCTAGCGAAAGTTGGAGCTAGCGATTGCAATGGTCCAGCCAAGATATTAGCGAGTAAAATATCGGCTGTTTGCGATGGACAATCTTCAGGTAAATAAGTCTCAATCTGTACGCCATTACGTTCAGCATTAGCCTTGGTTGCCTCTAATGCTTGTGGATCGGTATCGACGCCAATGACTTTTTTTGCCCCCAAAAGGGCTGCTGCAATGGCCAAAATGCCGCTACCACAGCCATAGTCAATAATATATTTATCTTTGATATCAGCCTGATCTAACCAGTTAAGGCATAAGGCTGTTGTTGGATGGGTGCCCGTTCCGAATGCAAGGCCGGGGTCTAGCATAATATTCGTTGCATCTGGTTGGGGGGGCTCTAACCAGCTTGGACAAATCCAGAGTCGCTGCCCAAAGTTGATAGGTTGGAAGTTATCCATCCATTCTCTGATCCAGTCTTTATCTTCGACGGCTTCAATTCTATGCTTAGGAATACTATTTGGTGCTAGCTGGCTTTCTAGTCGAGCAAGTACTTCATCAACATTTGTTTCAGCATCAAATAAAGCGATGACGTTGGTGGTTCGCCATAAAGGTGTTGAGCCTATATCAGGCTCATATATCGGCTGATCGGCACTATCTTGAAAGGTTACCGCACCAGCACCACATTCAGACAGGAAGTCGGATAAGGATTCAGCAGCATCAGAGGTGCTGCTAAATATAAACTGTATCCAAGCCATTTTTTGATCAAAGACCTAGTTTCTTTTCAAGATAGTGGATATTAGTACCACCTTGTTGGAAATTGGTGTCATTAATAATATCGCTTTGTAGAGCGACATTAGTTTTAATGCCCTCTATACCAATTTCTTGCAAAGCTGTTCGCATTCTTGCAATTGCCGAATCACGTGTTTTACCGTAAACGATGAGCTTTCCAATAAGTGAGTCATAATTAGGTGGAACACGATAGCCACTATAGACGTGAGAGTCCATGCGAATACCTGCGCCGCCCGGGGCATGGTAATGGGTGATAGTGCCTGGGCTTGGCATAAATGTTTTTGCATCTTCGGCATTGATTCGACATTCGATAGCATGACCACGGATTTTAATGTCATCTTGTGTGAGTGATAGCGGTTCACCAGCTGCGATTCTAATTTGTTCTGCTACGAGATCGGTGTCAGTGACTCGTTCAGTGACAGGATGTTCAACCTGGATACGGGTGTTCATTTCAATGAAATAAAACTCACCATCCTGATATAAGAATTCAAATGTACCTGCACCTCGGTAGCCAATTCGAATACAGGCATCAGCACAGATTTTCCCCATTTTTTGGCGTAGCTCATCAGAAATGCCTGGCGCTGGCGCTTCTTCTAATACTTTTTGATGGCGACGCTGCATTGAGCAATCTCTTTCACCTAGATGAATAGCGTTGCCGTGTTGATCTGCAAGAACTTGGAATTCGACATGGCGCGGGTCTTCTAAAAACTTTTCCATATAAACCATATCATTAGCAAAGGCTGCTTTTGCTTCACTTTTCGTCAAGGCAATCGCATTTAACAAGTGCGCTTCACTATGGACCTCGCGCATGCCTCTACCACCACCACCACCGGATGCTTTAATGATAATCGGATAGCCAATTTGTCGGGCTAGTTCTAGGTTTCTATTATCATCATCAGTTAGTGGACCATCAGAACCTGGAACACAAGGTACGCCGGCTTCTTTCATTGCGGCAATAGCGGAAACTTTATCACCCATTAGACGAATTGTTTCTGCCTTTGGTCCAATAAAGATAAAGCCACTTTGTTCAACACGCTCAGAAAAATCAGCATTTTCTGACAAAAAGCCATAACCCGGATGAATAGCGGATGCATCTGTGATTTCTGCGGCACTGATCAGTGCCGGAATATTAAGATAACTTTCATTTGAGGGTGCCGGACCAATACAAACAGTTTCATCTGCTAATAAAACATGCTTTAAATCACGATCTACATCGGAATGGACGGCGACAGTTTTAATACCTAGTTCTCGACAAGCTCGAAGGACACGGAGAGCTATCTCTCCACGATTAGCGATGACAATTTTTTCTATCATGATGATTCTATATCCACAATTTGGTATGCGAGTAAGTTAAAAATAACGTTAAAACAGTGTTATTCAATAACAATGAGAGGTTCACCAAACTCAACTGGGTGACCATTTTCAACCAGAATTGCTTTTACTGTACCGCTACGATCTGATTCGATTTGATTAAACATTTTCATCGCTTCGATGATACAGATAACATCACCTTCAGAGACCGTTTGACCGACTTCAACAAATGCTGCTGATTCTGGAGATGAAGAACGATAGAATGTGCCTACCATTGGAGATGTCACGGCGTTTGCAGTGCTAGGCGCTGCCGTTGCGGGTGTTTCATCAGCAGCGGGAGCAGGTGCAGCTGCTGCAGCGGGGGCAGGACTTGGTGCATACTGCATAGCAGGTGCTTGCATCATGACCTGATTGTTGGGCCCAGAGCGGCTAATGCGAACAGATTCTTCTCCTTCCTGAATTTCAATTTCAGCGACGTCAGATTCTTGAATTAAATCGATCAGTTTTTTTATCTTACGAATGTCCATAGAGTAACCTTAAGATTAGTGAATATTTTTAATTGCTGCCTGCAAGGCAAGTTCATAGCCTTGAGCGCCTAGGCCGCAGATCATGCCAAAGGCAATATCTGTGAGGTAGGAATGATGACGAAATGACTCTCTTGCTTGTACGTTCGATAGGTGTACTTCAATAAAAGGTATTTCTACTGCCGCTAATGCGTCGCGAATTGCAACGCTGGTGTGAGTGAAAGCAGCAGGGTTAATAATAATAAAATGAATATCAGCAGTACGTGCGTTGTGTATTTTATTAACAAGCTCATGCTCAGCATTGCTTTGAAAGCTTTCTAATTTATGGCCGCGTTCGCTGGCATATTGTGTTAAATGGGTAATAATACCCTCTAAAGTATCAGCGCCGTAGTGTTCAGGCTCTCGTGTACCTAGCAGATTTAAATTTGGGCCATTAAGGACTAAAAAATTTGCCATTTTTGGGTTAGGAACCTAGAACAATGAATATTCGGCAGATTCTGCACTATAAGTGTTTAATTGTCCAGTTTTTAAGTAAAAAAAGGGCTTTTTTGTCGCTAAGTTCGCCGAACTAGAAAAATTAGGCCTACAATGCGCTAGCCGGTAGTTTTGCTAAATGTTGTAATAAACCTTCGGCATCGATTGCGCCAACCAAGCGGTATTGCTTGTACTCATTGCCATTAGCATCAAAAAATAGGAGGGTTGGTGGTCCGAAGAGGCCGAATTCCTTTAATAGGGCTTTGTGATCATCAGTGTTATCGGTGAGGTCGACTTGTAATTTAGTCATATTAGACATCGCTTCGATTAGGTTGGGATCTTGGAAGGTTGTCAGCTCCATTGTTTTACAATCAGTACACCAGTCGGCATAGAGGTCGAGCATCGCTATACGATCGTACTGGGCAAGTTGTTGGTTTAGATCATCAAGGTTGTTTATTTGAGTAAAGGTGATGCCATGCGAACTGATACTACTGTTGCTTGCTGATGCCATAGTTAGGCCATGCAATGGCTGCCAGATACTGCGACTACCGCTAGCGCCACCAATAATTAATAAGCTACCGTAGATAAGCACAATCATGCCGCTACCTTTGAGTAGTTTTTCCCAACCACTAGACTCTATATTGAGGGTATTGAGCGCACCAAGGTAGATAGCGGTAATGATAAATAAGCTACCCCATAATAGTAATGCGACTGATTCAGGGATGATTCTTTCTAATAGCCAGATTGCTAAGGCAAGCATTAATACGCCGAATATATACTTGATACTGTTCATCCAACCACCCGCTTTGGGCAGGAGGGATCCTGCTGAAGTACCAATAACAATGAGAGGTAGCCCCATGCCCATGCTCAGTGAAAATAGGGCTGTTCCACCGAGAACCGGATCGCCGTGCTGACCGATAAAAATTAATGCTCCGGCTAATGGCGGTGCTAAACAGGGCCCAACAATAAGGCCTGACAGCAAACCCATTATACCAACACCAAGTAGTTTGCCTCCTTCCTGATTATGGCTCATTTGGTGGAGACGGTTTTGTAAGCCATGGGGGAGCTGAAGCTCATAGAGGCCAAACATAGAGAGCGATAAGAGAACAAATAAGGCACTAAAGCTACCAATAACCCATGGGTTTTGTAGCAAAGATTGTAAGTTTTCTCCCAGCAAGCCAGTGATGACCCCAGCAAGGGTGTATGTAATGGACATGGCGAGCACATAGGTTAACGATAAGATAAATGCCCGACGTGTTGTAATGTGTTCTCCTTCACCCACGATAATGCTGGAGAGGATTGGAATCATCGGAAACACGCATGGTGTGAAAGCGAGTAAAAGTCCTAAGCCGAAAAACCCAAGGATAATTTTTCCAATACCATCGTTAGCCAAGCTGTGGGCAATTTTATCTTGCTCAGAAAACGGTAGTTCTATATCGGTTTCAGTTGATGTCAGACTTGGCGGTGCAGATTGTGTCGTTTCTGCAAGTTGTAATGTGAATTGTTTTTTTGTTGGCGGGTAGCAGATATTAAACGTCTCGGAACAGCCCTGATAATGTGCTGTAAACGTGATTTCTTGCGCAAGATTGGTACGACTGAGCGGTAATACAATATCGGTATCATGATGATAAACCTCTGTCGGACCAAAAATTTCATCGATCTTGTTTTCACCCGCGGGTAGTGTGTAACCCTGCAGCTGAATGGGGTGTTCACCGCTAAGTTCAAATTTAATTTTGTCACGATAGATATAATTACCATCGGCTATGACAAAACGTCCAAGTAATGTCTGTTGATCTTGGATATGAACCGAAAATGAAAATGCTTCATCCATGGGTGGAGGTGTATCATTCGCTGAAAGTGACCCCGTGCCCTCAAATAGTCCTCCATTTACCTGGAGGGGCAAGGCGATTGTGAATAAAAGCAATAATAAAATTTTTTTCATAAGTTTTAGTAACGGTTCGCAATATTAGTGTATTGATAGACTTAGTTGACTAGTAATTGTTTCATTTTTCGAGAGAAAAAACTAATTTAGTATGATTTAAGTTTCGTTAATGGTAACGTTTTGTGGCATTTAATTAATGGTGTTTATTTACTGTGGAAATAAAGAAAATTCACGAATTAGAACAACGAGCAATTGAAAAGAGTGGAATTGAGTTAGCACGTTTGGGGTTTGCCCTATTCTTTCTTGTTGCAATTTTAGCGTTTAGTTTTGCCACTACAGGCGATATTCCGAACCATATTTTCTTAGCGGTAGCCGCTGTTTTCGGTGGTTATATGGCAATGAATATTGGCGCCAATGATGTTGCTAATAATGTAGGTCCAGCTGTCGGGTCCAAGGCATTAACGATGACAGGTGCGATTATTATCGCCATGATATTTGAAGCCGGCGGCGCATTTATTGCGGGTGGTGAAGTGGTTTCTACCATTAAAAAAGGCATCATAAATATTGAGTCATTTGGTGACGATACAGATAGCTTTTTATGGGCAATGATGGCAGCCTTGATGGCAGCAGCACTCTGGCTAAACTTAGCCACAATGGCAAGGGCACCCGTATCGACAACACATTCCATTGTTGGTGGTGTGATGGGGGCGGGGATCGCCGCTTCTGGTTTTGGCATCGTTGATTGGGGAACCATGGCCAAAATTGCTAGTTCTTGGGTTATATCACCTGTGATTGGCGGTGTTATTGCCGCGTCATTTTTACTTGCGATTAAAAAAACGATCATCTTTAAAAAGAATAAAATTCAAGCTTCTTATAAATGGGTTCCAGTCTATGTCGCTATCATGTCATGGGCTTTTGTGACCTATCTTATTTTGAAAGGTTTAAAGAAAATTTGGCCTGATCTATTAACAGTAGTGAATGACTTCACTTTTTTCACAGTTGAGGTTACTAAAAAGCCGAGTTTTGCAGCAGCAGCAACAATAGGCTTGGTAATAGCTGTTATTGTTTTTGTTTGGCTCAGAAATAGGCTTAAAGGCAAATTAGCAACATTAGGCAATGATCGCGATAGCGTTAATATCTTATTTACCATCCCACTTATTTTTGCTGCTGCTTTATTGAGTTTTGCCCATGGCGCTAATGATGTGGCCAATGCGATTGGCCCTTTAGCGGCAATTAATGATGCGGTGATGACGGGTGGGATTTCAGCCAAAGCAGAGATTCCTTTTTGGGTGATGGCTGTTGGTGCCTTTGGTATTGCTATTGGTTTAGCTTTGTATGGCCCCCGCCTGATTAAAACAGTTGGTAGCGAAATAACTGAACTTGATCAGACGCGTGCATTTTCTATTGCTATGGCAGCAGCTATTACTGTGATTATCGCCAGCCAGTTGGGTCTGCCAGTTAGTTCAACTCATATCGCTATTGGTGGCATTTTTGGTGTCGGTTTTTTAAGAGAGTGGTTGGATAAAACGCAATCCATTGAATACGAGATTGAGAAAGACAAAGCAGAGATAAAAGATGAGAAGAAATTGCTAATTGCAATGGAAGAAGAACTGAAAAGTTTGGAAGCTAAAGCAGAAAAAAATGAGCAAGATTATCAGCGTATATCGATTTTATACCGTCAAATAAACGAAGAAAAAAGCGTTATCAAAGGCGTGAAAAAATCATTGAAAGAAGAACAGAAAACACTGTATGTCAAACGAGGAATGGTGAAGAAAATCATCACAGCTTGGTTAATCACAGTGCCTTCAGCTGCAGTTTTGGCGGCAGCAATCTTTTATATGATTAAAGGTGTTATGTCTTAGTTAAGCTTCGTCATGAGAATGAAGTAACGAGTGAAAAAATAAAGATGCCATGCAGCAGGCTAAGCACATTCTTAAATCAATTTTCGGCTATGGCGGTTTTCGCCATCAGCAACAAGATGTCATTCAAACGCTATTAGATGGTCGTGATGCCTTAGTTTTAATGCCTACAGGTGGCGGTAAGTCACTGTGTTATCAAATCCCTGCTTTGATGAGGGAAGGCATTACTATTGTTGTCTCTCCATTGATTGCCTTAATGCAGGATCAGGTTGACTCATTAAAACAGTTGGGCGTGAAAGCCGCCTTTATCAACTCAAGTCAGACTGAGCTAGAAACCGAGCAGGTAAAACAGCAGATGCTGTCAGCTACATTAGATATTATCTATATAGCGCCAGAACGATTAATCACAGATTCAATGTTAGGGTTGCTTTCGCAGTGCCGTTTGGCTTTATTTGCTGTTGATGAAGCTCATTGTGTTTCGCAGTGGGGACATGACTTTCGTCCTGTTTACCAGCAATTAAAAATACTACATCAGCGTTACCCGGATATACCTAGAGTGGCATTAACTGCAACAGCAGATAAACGTACACAGCAAGAAATAATCAAACAATTAGACTTGGCGGACGCGCGATTGTTTATCAATAGCTTTGATCGTCCAAATATTCATTATGCAATTTCTCAAAGTAATAATGCAAAGCAACAACTGTGGCGATTTTTACAAGAAAATCATGCTGAAGATGCAGGTATTGTTTATTGCCTATCACGTAAAAAAGTAGAAGCAATAGCCCAATGGCTGACTGAACAGGGGCGAGAAGCGCTGCCTTACCATGCGGGTCTTCCGCAATCACAACGACAACAGAATCAGCAGCGTTTTTTACGTGAAGACAAATTGATTATTGTTGCGACGATTGCTTTTGGGATGGGGATAGATAAGCCCGATGTCCGTTTTGTTGCTCATTTGAGCCTGCCTAAAAGCGTTGAGGCCTATTATCAGGAAACGGGTCGAGCAGGAAGGGACGGACAAATTGCCAATGCCTGGATGGTTTATGGGTTGCAAGATGTGCTGACTTTGCGGCAGTTTATGCGTGATTCGAATGCTGAGGAACGATATAAGCAAATAGAACATCAAAAGCTCGAATCAATGTTGGGTTTATGTGAATTAATCACTTGCCGTAGACAGAGCTTATTAGCATACTTTGATGAGCAAACCGAGCAACAGTGTGGTCGATGTGATAACTGTATCAGTCCACCAGAGCAATGGGATGCGACGGAGTCAGCTCAAAAAGCGTTATCGTGTGTTTTTAGGACAGGGCAACGCTTTGGCGTGAATTACCTAATTAATACTTTATTGGGTAAAGAAGATGATCGTATTATTCAATACGGCCATCATACTTTGAGCACGTTTGGTATTGGCAAGGCCTTGTCGAATCACGAGTGGCATAGTGTGTTTAGGCAACTGCTTACCTTGGGCTATATAGATTCTGATGTAGAAAAATTTGGTGCATTAATTCTGACAGAGAAAAGTCGTCCTTTATTAAGTGGCACACAAAACTTGATGCTAAGGAAACCCGCAAAACAAGAATCTACAGTTAAGAAAAAGGCCCAAAAAGGGGATGTGAAACCGCAAGACATTCCTTTATGGGAAGCGCTAAAAGCACAGCGCTTGGATTTGGCACAAGAGTATGGTGTACCGCCGTATGTTATTTTCCATGATGCAACCTTACTAGAAATAGTGAGACAAAGACCTTCCACCATGGCTGATATGAGTAAAATATCGGGAGTTGGTCAACAAAAACTGCAGCGCTACGGAAAGTTTTTTTTAGAAGAGGTGAAGCGTTATCCCTTAGCGGCACTATTACAGAATAATTTATCGGCAACAATTAATGAGACGCTTATGTTGCTTCAACAAGGTTCAAGTCCAAGTGAGATCGCCAAACAACGAGAGCTTAGTTTAAGTACTGTTTATAACCATTTGGCTGGCGCAATCGAAGTCGGTTTAATTACAGCGATGGACGTAATTAGTCTGAAAGAAGCTGAATATAAAAGTATTGTTGCTATGATTGAATCATTTGATACAGAAGAGCAGGGCCGTTTGAAACCGGTCTATGATGCTTTTGAGGGTGAGTATGATTATGGTGTTATTCGTTGCATCCAAGCCTCATTGTAGATCACGATTAAAATACAGGGCTTAAGAAACTGTCCTTAAACCTCAAAAAGAGTGTTATAAAATTGTCATATTTGTCAGATATGATAGTGGTTTCTTGTAGTGCAAAAGTTTAAGGTTACAGTATGGCAACGAATATTTTAGTAGTAGAGGATGATGCAGCAATTAGAGATATGCTGTGCTTTTCTCTTCGGCATGCCGGTTATATCTGCGAAGCAGTCGGGGATGGGGAACGTGGGCTTGAAGCGGTAAAGTTGCAAAGACCCCACATTATTCTTTTAGATTGGATGCTCCCTGGTATTGACGGTATAGAATTTATTCGCCGTCTACGCTCCAATGACTATATGGCCGATATTCCTGTGATTATGTTGACAGCTAAAGGAGAGAGTGAGGACTTGGTGAAGGGGCTGAGTGTTGGTGCTGATGACTATGTTAATAAACCGTTTTCACCATCGGAGTTGGTTGCTAGAATTAAAGCTGTACTTCGTCGCTGTTCATTACCAGATACAGATGCTCAAGAAAGTTTAAAACATGGAACAGTCATGTTAGATATGAAAAGTCATCGTCTATCCATTGGCGGTGACAGAGTGGATCTTGGCCCTACCGAGTTTAGACTGTTGCACTTCTTCATGAAGAATCCTGAAAGAGCCTATAGCCGTGGCCAATTGCTTGATCATGTCTGGGGCGATACCGTCTATATTGAGGAGCGAACAGTAGATGTCCATATCCGTCGTTTGCGTAAGGCGCTTGAATCATCTAAAAATGACCACCTTATTGAAACGGTACGTGGTGTAGGGTATCGATTTGCAGGTGAGTGATTAATTAATGGCTTGGGATTACTGGCGTTTTCTCGCCATCCTTAGTTTGTCTGGCTTTGTCGGACTTTTGTTTGATCAGATGGTGACGTTCTTATTTCTGGCATCATTTTTCTATGCTTTATGGCTGCAACGAAACTGGTTCCAGTTATTAAAATGGATGCAAAGACCTAAGAAGAATCAGAGTCCAAATGCTGTGGGTGTGATTGATGATGTCTGCCGTGAAGTGGAAAGAGTCCGCTTGCAGAATACCTCTCGTAAGAAAAAGCTGGGTGGTTATCTTAAACGTTTTCAATCCGCAACATCTGCATTGCCTGATGGCATCGTGGTACTGGGTGATTATGGTGAGGTTGACTGGGCAAATGATTCGGCCAAAATTCTAATGGGTGTCCGTTGGCCTAAAGATAGCAATGTCCGAGTTAACAACTTAATTCGAGACCCAGATTTTCAACAGCTTTTGGCGGGCCATGATGAGTTTGGAAGAACCGTTATGGTCAATTCTCCAGTTAATCCAGCAATACAGCTAGAAATCAAAATCGTTAAATATATGGGTAGCGGTAGGATGTTGGTAGCTAGAGATATGACTCAAATAGTCAAACTACAAAAGATGCGCCGAGATTTTGTAGCTAATGTATCTCATGAGTTGAGAACCCCGCTGACGGTTTTGCGTGGCTATTTAGAAATGTTCAATGCTGATGATAGTACTCAAGAGCAATGGCAAGCTGCATTACCTGCAATGAAGCAGCAGGCAGAAAGAATGAGTGAGATGTTGCAGGAGCTATTATCTCTGTCACGCTTGGAAACAGGTGAGAAGGAGCTTCAAAATTCATCGACTGATATTGCAAAGCTACTTGAAGATGTTATTCAAGATGCTAAACAACTTAAACAATATCATGAGCATGACATTCAATTGAAACTAGAAACCGAGAAATGGTTATTAGTCGATGCAGAAGAAATACGCAGCGCTATATCCAACTTGGTTTTTAATGCTGTCAAATATACTCCTGCGAAATGCGAAATTGTGATTCGTTGGGCTATTGAGCAAGAGAAGGCGTTAATTGAAGTAAGCGATAAAGGAGATGGTATTGCTGAATATCATCTAGAACGATTAACAGAACGCTTTTATCGTGTTGATAGTGGACGTTCACAAGATGTCGGAGGGACGGGCTTAGGTCTTGCCATTGTAAAACATGTTTTGCAGCGACATGATGCAGAATTAAAGATATCGAGTGAACTAGGTAAAGGCACACGATTTTCTTGTTATTTCCCAAAATCAAAAATGGTTGAAAAACCAAACCTTTAGAAATATACATCCCAAATAGAGGTGTTTGTCATATAACTGTCATATTGTTTTCATATCATTGTCACAGTTAAGTCGGATACTGCAAGGGTAACAAGTTTACAACTTATATTTTTTAACTTGGGAGTTGAACACAAATGTTCATGAAAAAATTGACTATTTTAGGTGCGGCAGCATCATTAGCATTTTCTGCAGCAGCCATCGCCGATGTTGATCCGGCATTACCAGACTATCAAAAATCAAGCGGTGTTTCAGGCAACCTGTCCAGTGTTGGCTCAGACACATTAGCTAACTTGATGACACTTTGGGCTGAAGAATTCAAGCGTGAATACCCAAATGTAAATATTCAAATCCAAGCTGCGGGCTCTTCAACTGCGCCACCTGCATTAACAGAGGGTACTGCAAATTTCGGCCCTATGAGTCGTAAGATGAAAGATAAAGAAACAGCGGCTTTTGAAGCGAAATATGGTTATAAAGCGACACCTATCCGTGTGGCAATTGATGCCTTAGCGGTATATGTACATAAAGATAACCCAATTGAAGGTATGACAATTCCTCAAGTCGATGCGGTTTTCTCTGCAACACGCAAATGTGGTGCTGCTGAAGATATTACAAGTTGGAGTCAATTAGGCAGCAACTTGGGCAATATTCAGCTTTACGGCCGTAACTCAGTTTCAGGTACGTATGGTTACTTTAAGAAAAAAGCATTATGTAAAGGTGACTTTAAAAATAGTGTAAATGAGCAGCCTGGTTCTGCTTCAGTCGTGCAAGGTGTCACTAAATCGCTAAATGGTATTGGTTACTCAGGTATCGGTTATAAAACATCTGGCGTTAAAGCAGTTGCTTTAACGAAAAAAGAAGGTACACCTTTTATTGCAGCTACTAAAGCAAATGCAGCAAATGGTACTTATCCACTATCTCGTTACCTATATGTCTATGTGAACAAAGCGCCTAATAAACCATTAACGCCAATTGATCGTGAATTCTTTAAAATGGTTTTATCAAAAGTAGGTCAAAAAGTTGTAATGAAAGATGGTTATGTTCCATTGCCCGTGGAAGTTGTCGAAAAAGAACTGGCTAAACTTAAATAACCAATTTTAGCATTAAAATTAATAACGCCTCGTACAAAGTGTACGGGGCGTTTTATTCTGGAATATAATTGGACGCTCCAAATTAGAGCTATTCTTAAAATTATGTACAAGTGGTCCTTTTAATACAGGACTAACTTTAATTAAAGTGAGATCAAAGCCATTATGGTTGAGAATTCTTCAATAGGCAGTGTGTTACCACCAACAGGATCGCCCGTCGCAAAAAGACGCCGGGCTTGGCGCGAATTTAAAGATCGTGTTGCCAGATATGGTGTTGCAATGGGTGGCGTTTCTGTCATTTTTGCCATTGTATTGATCTTTTTCTACCTACTTTATGTTGTCTTACCCTTATTTTATGGGGCAGAGGTAGACACGAAATCGGAATATCAATATAGCGCTAATTCGGCGAGTTACTTAGCCTTAAATGAATATAATGATGTTGCCTTAAGTGTCGACATGTCAGGTCAGGTTACTTTCTTTGCTGCTGATACCGGTAAAGAGATATTGACACCTCAATTGTCTTTGCCAGAAGGGAGTGCAATCACTAGTTTTAGTAGTGGTGACGCCACAACAGGTATCCTTAGCTATGGCTTTGATAATGGACAGGTTTTATTGTTCAAGCGTGAATATAAAATTAGTTACCCAGATGATAAGCGCAAAATCACCCCATTTATTAGTTATCCATTGGGACAAGAATCAATTCAGGTTGATCCAAAAGGAAGGAGGGTTAGTTTACTTTCTGTTCAAAGCAATGATGAACAGTCTAGCTTTGCTGCATTAACAGAAAACAATAGTTTAGTACTGCAAAGTACTATCAGAGAGCAAGATTTTCTTGACGAAGATGCATTCACTTTAACCACGCAAATTGGCGAAATTGATTTAAGTGAGTTCGGTGACATCACACATATGGAAATGGATATTGACCAGCGTGAGCTTTATATCGTCAACCGAAAAGGTTTTATCGCTTACTACGATATCCAAAATATTGAACAAGCTCGATTAATACAACAAATAAAAGCGGTACCTCATGGCGTTGATATTACGACGCTGGAGTTTTTAACAGGGGGTATCTCTATCCTTGTTGGGCGAAGCGATGGTCAAATTGATCAATGGTTCCCGGTTAGAGGTGAAGATAACAACACTATTTTGCATAATGTCCGAAGTTTTAAGGAGCAAAGTGCAGCCATCATACAAATCGAACCAGAATATGCGCGTAAAGGTTTTATTGCCTTAGATCAAACAGGCGATTTTGGTATTTATCACACGACAGCACACCGTACTTTATTAGTTGAGCCGCTAAGTGATCATGCGAATGTGAAAATGGCTTTATCGCCCAGAGCGAATGGCCTATTAAGTTTAGCGATTGATGGCAAGGCGAAGCTGTTAGTTATAGATAATGAACATCCTGAAGTGTCATGGCACTCATTATGGCAAGAGGTCTGGTATGAAAGCCGTGATAAGCCAGAGTATATATGGCAATCGTCTTCGGCTAGTAATGACTTTGAGCCTAAACTTAGCTTGAGCCCGTTGACCTTTGGTACGATTAAAGCGGCATTTTACGCCATGATGGTGGCTGTTCCTTTGGCAATCATGGGTGCGATTTTCACGGCTTATTTTATGTCGCCAAAAATGCGAACTTTAGTGAAGCCAACCATAGAAATTATGGAGGCATTGCCAACGGTTATTCTTGGTTTCTTAGCGGGGTTATGGTTAGCCCCGATTGTCGAAGGCAATTTGCCAGGCGTCTTTTCGATATTGGTGTTATTGCCCATTATGACCATATTAACTGCATGGCTATGGACTAAATTACCAGCGGTTATTAGAGAGCGAATACCTGATGGTTGGGAAGCAGCAATATTGATACCGATTGTCATCCTGGTGGGCGTGGTGTCTATGTTGGCGAGTCCGACACTTGAATTATGGTTGTTTAATGGTGATATGCCGCGTTGGTTGGATGAGGTAGGAATCGGTTTTGATCAGCGTAATTCATTGGTAGTCGGGCTGGTGATGGGTTTTGCCGTTATTCCGACTATTTTTTCAATTACTGAAGATGCCATATTTGGCGTGCCGAAACATTTAACAATCGGTTCACTAGCACTAGGGGCAACGCCTTGGCAAACACTAACTCGGGTTGTTTTATTGACGGCGAGTCCGGGTATTTTCTCAGCGGTGATGATTGGTTTGGGTCGTGCGGTTGGTGAAACAATGATTGTGTTAATGGCAACGGGTAATACACCGATAATGGACTTCAATATTTTTGAAGGCTTTAGAGCCCTATCCGCCAATATTGCGGTGGAAATGCCGGAAGCAGAAGTGGCCAGTTCGCATTATCGAGTCCTGTTTTTAGCTGCTTTGGTTTTATTCATGGCGACATTCATTTTTAACACAGTTGCTGAAGTTGTACGCCAGCGACTACGTGTTAAATACAGCAGTTTGTAGGTGAGTAAAAAGATGTCTAATCAATCATTTTCTTCTTGGTCCAAAAACGGTACGCCATGGGTTTGGATCAATGCCGGTGCTGTCAGCGTTAGCCTAGTCATGGTGATAGGACTGCTAGGGCTTATCGCAGTACGAGGCTTAAGCCACTTTTGGCCAGCAGATATTGTGTCAATAAATTATACAGAGCCAGGACAAGAGTCTACTGTTTTGCTTGGTGAAATGGTCGATAAAGAAGTCGTTTCAGCGCTTCGTTTAAAAAATACCGGTGTAGATTTACCTGAAGGCCAAACGAGCGGAGAACGATTTCTATTAAAAGTGGGTAATCGTGATTATTTCGGTCTTGATTTTAAATGGATAAATGGTCCTTGGATAAGTGAACCAAACTACCCAGAAAATGTTGTGGCTATTGAACGACGGGAATGGGGGCATTTTTATGGTTATTTAAAAAATGTCAGCGAGAAACATCAAGTCGTTTCATCGGGCGAACAAGCATGGCAGGAATTCCAACAACGTTTGAAGCGTAGTAACTTTTTAGTCGATGAAATAAAGTCGATAGAAAAGCATGAAATTGGTGAAATTAATCATGCCCTTGAGGAATTAAGACTTGAGACTCGTCGTTTGGAATTAGATGGCGTTGTCGAAGGTTCGTCACCTTATCAAGAAATCGAACTAGAAAAGCGTCAATGGGATGTTCGTTATAAAGAGTTGCAAGGACAACTGGCAGATTTATATTCAGAGTTAGCCAGAGATCAAATTGTTGTAACGATGTCAGATGGGCGGGATGTTGAAATACCGTTAGCGAAAATCGTGGATGCTTTTCAGCCTAACAAAATGTCAGTGGGTGAAAAGCTTGCTCATTATGGTCATGAAGTGTGGAAGTTTGTGTCGGGTGATCCGCGTGAAGCAAATACTGAAGGAGGGATTTTCCCAGCGATATTCGGCACGGTTATGATGGTCATGATTATGGCGATATTAGTGACTCCGTTTGGTGTTGTGGCAGCAGTTTATTTGAAGGAATATGCGACACAAGGACCGATGATTCGTTTGATACGTATCGCGGTTAATAACCTAGCGGGTGTTCCATCAATTGTTTATGGTGTATTTGGTTTAGGGTTCTTTGTTTATTTCCTCGGTGGGAATATTGATGAACTATTCTTCCAAGCCAGTTTACCGGCACCCACATTTGGTACGCCAGGTTTGATGTGGGCATCATTAACGCTGGCGATTTTAACAGTGCCTGTGGTTATTGTGGCAACTGAAGAAGGCTTGTCGCGTATTCCGCGTAATATCCGTGAAGGTAGCCTGGCATTAGGTGCGACAAAAGCAGAAACGTTGTGGCGGACAGTATTACCTATGGCGGCTCCGGCAATGATGACGGGGTTAATTCTGGCTGTAGCCCGTGCAGCAGGTGAGGTTGCGCCATTGATGATGGTGGGTGTTGTAAAACTTGCGCCGGCTTTGGCTGTCGATACTATTGCACCGTATTTACATCTTGACCGCCAGTTTATGCATTTGGGTTTTCATATTTATGATGTTGGTTTCCAAAGTCCAAATGTTGAAGCAGCAAGACCGTTAGTTTATGCCACCGCCTTATTATTAGTGTTAATTATTATCGTACTGAATTTAGCAGCGATTGGTATTCGTAATCGTTTACGCGAAAACTTTAAAGCAAGTGAGAATTAGGATGGAAGCAGTGAAAGAGCAAGTAAGCACGCAAGCACGTGCTATTGATATTGAATCAATGCAACGAAGCCAGAAACTAAATTTGGCAGATGAAAAGATTTGTCTTGAAGTAAAAGATTTTAATTTGTTTTATGGCTCCAAGCAGGCATTGCATAACATAAACATGTCAGTCGCTAAAAACCGTGTCACAGCCTTTATCGGCCCAAGTGGTTGTGGTAAGTCAACATTATTACGCTGTTTTAATCGTATGAATGATTTGATCGATACAGTGAAAATTGATGGTCAAATGTTGTTAGATGGCCAAGATCTTAATAAACAGTCAGTGAATGTTGCTGACTTACGTCGACAAGTCGGTATGGTGTTCCAAAAGCCAAATCCATTTCCAAAATCAATTTATGAAAATGTCGCCTATGGTCTCAGATTGCAGGGTGTAAATGATCGAGAAACACTAGATCGTGTGGTAGAAAAATCTCTTAAAGGTGCGGCACTGTGGGATGAGGTCAAAGACCGGCTGCAAGAATCAGCAATGGGCATGTCAGGCGGTCAACAGCAGCGCCTAGTGATTGCGCGTGCGATAGCGATTGAACCTGAGGTGCTGTTGCTTGATGAGCCTGCATCGGCACTTGATCCCTTATCAACATTAAAAATCGAAGAGCTGATTTATGAACTCAAGGAAAAATATACCATTGTGATTGTGACACATAATATGCAGCAAGCAGCACGGGTCTCAGACTATACTGCATTTATGTATATGGGTGAGTTGATAGAGTTTGGTGCAACTGATGAGCTATTTACCAACCCTACCAAGAAACAAACAGAAGATTATATTACCGGCCGTTACGGATAGTTGGCTAGGAGCGATTAGGAGAACAAAATGGTTACAAATTCACAACATATTTCACAACAGTTTGAAAAAGAATTGGAAGATATTCGTTCACTTGTTTTGGCAATGGGTGGTTTAGTCGAACAACAAGTTAATAACGCTCAAGAAGCATTGATGACAGCAGATAGTGAGTTGGCTCGTAGTGTCATCAGTCTTGACGAGGATGTTAATGAGCTGGAAGTGACGATTGATGAAGAATGCATTCAAATCATTGCACTAAGACAGCCAACTGCAGGTGACCTGAGACTGGTAGCAGGTATTTTAAAAACCATTACCGATTTAGAGCGAATTGGTGATGAGTCAGTCAGTATCGCGCGTATGGCGATGAATTTGTCTGAAAAAGACCGACCTAAAAAGAACTACCGCGAATTATTGTCAATGGGAAATCATGTGCAAGGTATGTTGCGTGATGCACTTGATGCTTTTGCACGTTTAGATATTAAGCAAGCGATTCGTGTGGCACAAGAAGATCGTGAGATTGATGGTGAATACGAAGGTATTATCCGTCAGTTAATTACTTATATGATGGAAGACCCGCGTACAGTGACCAAAGCCATTGATATGATGTGGTCTGCTCGCTCATTTGAGCGAATAGCTGATCATGCTTGTAATATCTGCGAGCATGTTATTTATTTGGTTGAAGGGAAAGATGTTCGCCATTTAAGTTTAGAAAAAATGGAAAAAGTCGTAAAAAAAGCGGGCAAAAAATAACAGTCACTCAATTTTAATAAAAAGCCCATGCTTATTAATGAGCATGGGCTTTTTTGTTTCTATCATCTTGTTTTATTTAAAGTTAGAAATAATGGCTTGTTAAAGCGCAAGCAATGTATCACTATTGCATTGTTAAATGATGTGACTAAAGAGTAGAGATGAGCACCACACAACAAGAAGATGAACATGCAATCCTGGCTGCTATAGACTTAGGATCAAACAGTTTTCACATGATTATTGCTCGTCTGAGAGATGGACATTTCCAAGTGATGGATCGCTTACGCGAAATGGTACAGCTCAGAGCTGGAATCGACAGGAGAGGCAATCTAAATAAAGTATCTCAACAACGTGCAATTGCCTGTTTAGAGCGATTTGGTGAAAGGATTAGAGATCTACCAGAGGGTAGTGTTCGTGTGGTGGGCACCAATACTTTACGCGTTGCTAAAAATAGTCAGGAGTTTCTTAGAAAGGCTAGAAAAGCGCTTGGACATCCTATTGAAGTAGTGGCGGGTGAGGAGGAAGCACGCCTTATTTACTTAGGTGTCTCTCACGCCCTTGCATTTGATAATAGCCGACGCTTAGTGATGGATATCGGTGGTGGTAGTACCGAGTTTATTATCGGCGAGGGTGATTTCTGGATAGAACGAGAAAGTCTTTCCATGGGCTGTGTTAGTTTTTCACAACGATACTTTCCTGATGGCGTTATCTCTCAAACAATGATGAAAAAAGCGGTTATTGCTGCCAGTTCTGAGTTACGTGCTATTCAGCAACCCTACCGTAAGGCCGGGTGGGCTGAAGCGGTAGGCGCTTCAGGTACTATTCGTTGTGCGGCTAACATTATTAAAGAACAAGGCTGGGCTGAAGATGGCGTCATTACACCACAGGCCTTAGATAATTTAGTTAATGCTATTACTTCAGTTAGTCATATTAGTGAGCTTAATCTCACAGGTCTAAGTGCAGAGCGCGCATCTGTTCTTCCAGGTGGCGTAGCTGTACTGAAAGCCTCATTCGACAGATTGCGAATTGATCGAATGATAGTGTCAGATGGCGCTCTACGTGAAGGCTTATTATATGACTTGCTAGGTCGAATTCAGCATGATGACGAACGGGATAGAACAGTTTTAGCATTCGGTCGGCGCTATCAAATTGATGAAAAACAAGCGGACCATGTTATTACCATGGCCGATCAATTTTTTGAGCAAGTGCGAAAATCTTGTGAACTCGATGATGAGAATAAAGCGCAGTTGAGTTGGGCCGGTAGGCTACATGAAGTAGGGTTGTCCATTTCACATGATCAGTTTCATAAGCATTCATTTTATCTATTGGCTAATTCGAGTCTGCCCGGTTTTTCACGTGAGGAGCAATTAATATTGGCACTCTTAGTCTTAGGGCAAAGAAAGAAATTCCCTCAAAAACATTTTAAGGCATTGCCAAAAGAGTTGAGGCGTCCAACCAAATATTTAACTATTCTGTTACGTTTAGCCATGGTTTTTAATCGCGGCCGTTCAGAGGAAGTCGATACCTTTCCTGAGCTTTCGATTGAGGATAAGGTGATTCAATTGAGCCTATCGCCAGCTTGGCTTGAACAACACCCTCTAACTGGAGCTGATCTACAGAAAGAAGCTGATTACCTCAGTCGCATTGATTATCAATTAATTATTAGTTAATTTTTGAGCAATTGAGGTTATTTAAGATCACAATTGACAGTGATATTCTCAGTCAAAGGTAAGGACTGGCATAATAAAATCATATCTTTTTCTTTATCAGTCGCAGATAAAATTTCACTGTTTCTCATGACCACTTCACCTTCTAGTTTAGTGACCATACACATACCACAACGTGCTTGCTGGCAAAAATAAGCAGGCTTGAGATCATGGGCGAGCATGCTTTCAAGCAGTGTTTTACCCTCTAAATAGGGCACTGTGTGTTTTGTATCATCCAAAATAGCAGTAAACGAATTAATATCCGTTGCGATATCTGGCTTCTCATCAATTGCAGGCTCAGCATCTGAAATAAAGCGCTCGGTGAAAATAGTATTATTTTCGACACCTATTTCGCCTAGGACATTTTCAATCAAGTCCATAAAGGGTGTCGGGCCACAAATATAAAAATGAGTTTGTAAATTGTCGTTAATAAAGTGGTGAACGGCTTTTTGATCAACACGACCACTTTCACTGCTAATATGATGAACACAGCTAAACCGATCAGGATATTGTTGCTGTAATTCTTCTAGTTCGGCAGCAAAAATGCTCTGCTGGCGGTTAGAGTTCGCGTAAAGCAGCTTTATTGTTAGGTCTGTTTCGGCTAGTGCATATTTAATGATTGAAATGACAGGGGTAATACCACTTCCTGCAGCAAATAATGTCAATGACGGTGGTGGGTTCTTGCTTAGTGTAAAACGGCCACTAGGTGGTGCAACATCAATAATGTCGCCTTCTTTTATTGAATCGTTCAGTAGGTTTGAGGCGCGACCATCTTTAACTCGCTTAACAGTAATTTTTAAACCTGTTGGATCTCCAGGTAGGTTTGACAATGAGTAACATCTATCTAAATAACTTTGTTGCCAAGATAGTCTTAATGAAAGAAATTGACCGGCTTTAAAATTAAACTGACTTTGATATTTATCATCTACTTTTAAAATAAACGATCGTGCTAGCGGAGTCTCGTCGATAATTTCACTGACGATAAGAGGGTAAAAATTCATTGTAAAAACCTTAGGTTGATTCTAAGAATCTAATAGGGCGTAATTAAGAAGCCATCAAAAAGTAGAGATAGTATAGCGTGACGGCGCTAATTGTTCATATGAAGATAATGGGTGGTGTAGCAGTGGTTTTCAATAGGAGGTGTGGCGATGTTTCCGAAGGCCAAGCTCCTCTCCAGACGGAGAGGAACTTAAGGAGATGAATATCGAAGTTTAGAAATTTATAGAAGCATTGATATAAGCGCTACGGCCAACACCAGGCAAACGATCGCCAACTGCAATATCAGGGTTGCCAGCAGCACGGTTATAGCCGCCTAAGTGATCGGTATAACCGCGGTTAAACAGATTATTCACACCTGCACTTAAGGTAATAGCCTCTGTGGCTTGATATTGACCAGATAGGTGATAAAGCGCATAGCCACCTGTTTTATCTTCACCATTTTCGCTAGACACTTTATTTTGCTTGGCAATGGTTTCTGCCTCTATAGCAAGACGCCATTTAGGCTGTACATAACTCAGCATAGTACGGGCAGTTAGCGGGGATATACGATATAAGTCATCGCTTGTATCACGACGTTTACCACGTACATAGCTGACAGTACCGTCAAGTTGCCATTCTGAATTAATGGCATAGAGCCAGTTAGCATCAAGCCCATACAGTTTGGCATCCACATTACTATATTGAAGAGGTGTTGAATCGCCATTAACAGTACTGACACCAATGGTTGCCATGTCGGTAATGCCTGAAACACCTTGGATATAATCATTAATGTGGTGGTAGAACACACGTGGTGAAAAAGCAAGATTAGTACTATGCCAATCAAGTCCCAACTCAAATTGGTAAGCGACTTCATGATCTAAATCGACATCACCTACATAATTGTTACCATCGGCAAGGCCTGATGTGATTTCTAACGGGATCCAGAGATAACGTTCATGATAGCTAGGCGCTCTTGTTTTACGAGCAAAACCAACTTCAACACCAACGCTATCAGTTAGGTCGCGTGTAAAGGTGGCGACCACATCAATAAGATCATCTTCTTGATCAAGATCACTGCTATTAAAGCGATCGCGGAGTACACCTACAGCCATAGGTAAACCAGCAAAGGAATCGACATTGCCTGCATCCATTTCGATTCGAGAATAACGGAGTCCTGCTTCCATTTCCCAGTGTTCACTAATTTCGCCTTGCCATTCTGTGAAAATACTATAGCGATCACGTTCTACATCGTTAAAGCTTTCAACAAAAAAGGCAGCATTATTTGGGTTAAATACAGTGGCATTGTGCTCTGCTTGATCAGCATCAAAACCAACTGTCCAATTCGCCATGTTATAGCTAAAACTAACGCCACCGGCTTGAACATCAGGCGTTACAAAACGATGCATCATTGGATTTGAATTAGTGCGATGACTATAGTTATCCATTCTATGGTCAATATCTTGGTAACGTAGCGTTATGTCATATTGATTACCATTAGCCAGTATATCGCTATGTTTCATGTTATAGCGCTCGCCACGGAAAAAGATAATGTCCATCGGTAAGGCTGCCGTACCATTGACACCCATATCAATATGTTCAATATTTATTTCATGCTCGTGTCCCTGATTTTGATAGCCATAATGAAGACCGAGTGAGTCACGATCCTGTTTAGTAGGACGGATAGTGCCACCTTTAAAATCTAAATCATCACCACGATCCGAACTACCAGAGACTTGTATGCGATGATGTTGGTTAGTTAAAGCTGTCGTAAAACTGGACTGACGGGTATGTCCTAGGCTAGCGTAACCAGCGACTAAGTTACCATGTAGTTTAAACTCATCACCTGTTGCGAAATCTATGCGTTTTGACTCTGCTTCAATGGTGCCACCGATAGTTTCAATTCCTGTGCGAACAGGCGCTATCCCGCGATAGACAGATACGTTTCCAGTTCGTGAAGATGCAAGATAACTCAATGGGGCATCCATACTGTTCGGTCCAGCTTCATGCATGCCAGTACCATCCAGTTTGACATTGACGCGATGGCCGAATAAACCACGATATTGGGCTATGCTACTAATAATCCCGTTACGATTAACAGTGGCACCGGGAAGACGTTTTACCATATCACCGAGGTCAGCTGTGCTTGCTGGTAAAGAAGGTAATGTATAGGGTGCGACTTCACCTGCAACGCCTTCAACAGATAAGGTGGGTAAACTGACTTGTTCTGCATAGGAAAGTGTAGTCATACCCAAAAGCAATAGAGGTATTGGCAATAATTTATAGTTCGGCATTTTATGCTCCGTAATGTTGACTCTAGAATTATATGAGTTCAAAAAGTGATAAAACTGTGTTTTTCAGTCCAAAAGTGTGTGAAATGACACAATTTTTGTTTTTTCTGCCATGATATTGTGTTTATTATTTTCTCAAATTTATAGGTTTTTCTTGAGATGGAAGCAATAACAGGGTCGTATATTACGGCCTTTCTATTAGGTTTATTTAGTACTGTCCATTGTATTGCGATGTGTGGTTCTGTGATTGGCGCACTGACTTTAAGTCTTCCTGTGGAAGTAAGAGAGAGTCAGAGAAAAATGTTGCCTTATGTGTTGAATTATAACCTAGGCAGGGTTTTAAGCTATGTCATTGCAGGTATTATCGTTGGACTATTAAGCTCACCGCTAGCTAACTTTAATGGTCACGCAATATTGAGGGTGTTATCAGTTTCCGTCATGATTGCTATGGGATGTTATTTAGCTGGATGGTTTCCAAAATTTGCTGTCATGGAGCGTATTGGCGCTCCTATTTGGCGACGTTTACAGCCGATAGGGCAAAAACTCCTCCCTGTACGTAGATATTCACAGGCATTTTTCTTAGGTGCAGTTTGGGGTTGGCTACCATGTGGACTCGTTTATGCAGCATTAGCAGTAGCCGCAACGGTTGGAGAGCCGATGACGGCAGCATTAGTCATGTTATCTTTTGGCCTTGGGACTTTGCCAGCAGTCATGGGTGCGGGTTTGTTTACCGGTTTACTTGCTTCTTTAGCAAAAGCAAAGCATATGAGGCAGATTGCTGGCCTCTTAATAATAGCAATGGCAATCGCAACATTATTTTTACCAAGTAACCATAATTCAGAACATCTAAATCATGACTCGCATGAGTATCAAGCTCCTAATAAAGGAGGTGGATGATGGAAGAGCAACCGTTTTTAGGACAATCACCACAAATTACCCATTTGTTAAGAACCTTGCCGATGATCGCTGTCAGTGATGTCAGCGTTTTGATTATAGGTGAGACGGGGACAGGCAAAGAATTAATTGCACAGGCTATCCATAAGGAAAGCCGCCGTCGACAAAATGAATTGGTCACGATTAATTGTGCCGCTTTGCCTATAGAAGGTATAGAAGATGATTTATTTGGCCGTTGTGATGATGATGGAAATATTTCCCATAGAGGACGCTTATTGGCAGCAGAAGGCGGCACACTCTTTTTAGATAATATTGAAGCACTGCCACTATCAATTCAAGCGAAAGTACTGCGCTTTATTGAAGCGGGTGAGTGTCAGTTAATAGGTAGCCATAAATTACAGAAAGTAGATGTCAGGATTGTTGCGGCTAGTGGTGCTGATATTCAGCATGAAGTCGATGCTGGACGTTTTCGGAGTGATTTATTTTATCGACTTCAAGTTGTACCTATTACGATACCGCCATTAAGGGAGCGTGCTGATGACATTGTTTTATTATTAAGGCATTTTGGTCGTGAATTTTCGGGCAATAATGCGGTTGTTCGTTATGGTAAAGAAGTTGAACGGTGCTTACTGGGTTATCCTTGGCCGGGCAATGTGAGAGAGTTAATGCATTTTTGCCAAAGAATGGCTTTACTTAACCCTGGCAAAGCAATACAGATGGAAGATTTGCCGCCAGAAATGATGCCTGAAGTTGCAGCGAGTAATCATGTCTTTACCCTACCGTCTTCGGGTATAAAATTGGCGCAGGTCGAATTAGATCTCATCGAGCAAGCTTTAGCGATGGCATCAGGTAATCGTTCAAGAGCCGCACGACTGTTAGGAATCAGTCGCGATACCCTGTTATATAGGATGCAAAAACATTCGCTCTAGCCTAAAGTAGGCATAATTTTGTTGATTAATTAGTTGGACACAATATGAAACAATATCTGGCATTACTACAAGATGTAATGGACAACGGTGTTGAAAAAGGCGACCGTACAGGGACAGGTACCCGTTCGGTATTTGGTCGTCAATTGCGTTACGATTTGTCAGAAGGGTTTCCCTTGATGACAACTAAAAAATTACATATTCGTAGTATTTTGCATGAATTGTTATGGTTTCTAAGTGGTGAAACCAATATTAAATATTTGCAAGACAATGGTGTTTCTATTTGGGATGATTGGGCCACAGAAGATGGTGAGTTAGGCCCAGTTTATGGCGCACAATGGCGTAACTGGCGAGGTGAAGATGGCCAAGTCCACGATCAAGTGGCAGCATTAGTTGATGGCCTAAAAAACAATCCCAATAGTCGTCGTCATATCATTAGTGGTTGGAATGTGGCCTTATTACCTGATGAATCAAAAAAGCCGTGGGAAAATGCAAAAGCAGGCTTAATGGCCTTACCCCCTTGTCATTTGCTCTATCAGTTTTATGTTGCTGAAGGTAAATTAAGTGCTTCATTGTACATCCGCTCGAATGATCTATTTCTTGGCAATCCGTATAACACCGCTTCCTTGGCTTTCTTGACACATATGCTAGCTCAACAATGTGATTTGGATGTGGGGATAATCGTTATCAGCATAGGCGATGCACATATCTATGCTAATCACTATGACCAAGTTAATGAACAACTTAGTAGAAGGCCGGGGCCACTGCCTCAGTTAGTCATCAAGCGTAAGCCAGGCTCCATTTTTGATTATCAGTTTGATGATTTTGAGATTATAAACTATGAGGCTCAAGCACATATAAAGGCACCCATTGCCGTGTAATAACATTACATAGATAAAAGGAATTTAGATATGTCTACCTCATTATATTTAACTTGGAGTGATGATTTCTCCCAAGACGGAGATTTAATTATTGATGAGCAACATCGTGCGATTGTGGCAACAATCAATTCATTGCATTATTTTTTACAACAAGGTCATGGTTTAAAAGGTTTAATACCAACAATCAAAATTGTTTCACAGTACATACAGTTTCATGCAAAGACAGAAGAGGGTATTTTGTTAGAAAACGAGTATGAAAATATTGCTGAATATATCGATAAAGCCAAACAAGATTTAACAGCTTACAATAAGGCATGTCGTGTGGCGCTGACTGAGCAAGATCCACAACACCTTTTAATTTTCCTCAAGAACTGGTGGAACCAGCACCTAAAAGATCATAATGAACTGAGTGGTGATTTAAAGAGTTAGTGTGATTATTTTAAAATGATTAAATATTAAGATCAATCACGTAACAACCACTAAAAGCTATGCTCATAAAAAATGAGAGCAGGGTAGTATGAATGTGGTGGGTTTATATTGAACAGACTTGATTAGTAGACTGTAGCGGGCTTAAGTATTTCTTAAGATTTTTATTATAGATTCTATCCGAATTCACAAGAGCATTATGCTAATGAGAAAACACCCATTTACGTATTTGTTTATTTTCCTGAGCTTGGTTACGAGCTCATTTTCTTTTGCAGATGAGATAGCAAGTAAACATCATATTTGTATTGCATGTCACACGCATAATGCTAAAAGTGTTTTCCCCGGCCCACAGTTGGGTGGCTTGCCAGCAGATTATATTTATCAACAACTAGATAATTTCAAACATGGTTTACGTGGTGACGACGCTGAAACAGAGATGATGAAAAATATAGTGCTTGGCCTGACAGACAAACAAGCAAGAGGGCTTTCAGAATGGGCTTCAGATCATGAAGTAAAACAGGTATTTGATGTTAATAAAGCGTCGGACACAGTAGGTTTTAAAGTTTATGAAGAAAAATGTCTGGATTGTCATAACAGTGTCATTGGCCGATTTATGACAGATAGCCCTAGACTAGAAGGGCTAAATTCTGGCTATATTTTAAAGCAACTTGCCTTGTTTAAAAGTGGAAGTCGAACTGTTGCCGAACCTTCAAAGCATCAGACTAAAATGATCTCTGTGATTAAATCACTGACAGACGAAGAGTTTTTGTCGTTAACTACTTTCATCCAACAAGCCGGACAATAACTATAGACCCAAAAACATGGGTAAAATTTATATTAAGCTAGACTTAAGTGCATCTTGAGTTTCAAACTTATGAATTGAGGATAGTGTGATGGAAGAACATATAGTTAAGAAACCATTAAAAGAATATTTTGTATGGGACAGACCTGTCCGTATTTTTCATTGGTTGAATGTACTGTGTGTTTTAGGCTTAATAGCCATAGGTGTCACAATACTCAACGCGAAAGAATTAGGTATTAGTACCGACGGTAAAATTCTTCTTAAAACTTGGCATGTCTATTTTGGTTATGTTTTTGTCATCAATCTAATAATTCGAATTATTTGGGGTTTTAAAAGCAAAAATCGTTATGTTCAGTGGCGATCTATATTGCCAAAAGGTGAGGCGTACTGGGATCTATTTGCTGACTATATTGTTGGTTTAAAAAAGAGAAAGCCCGTCGCCTTTTTGGGTCACAATCCTTTAGCAAGATTAGTTGTAACCGTATTGTTTTTTCTTATGTCGTTACAAGCGTTAACAGGGTTGGTGTTGGCGGGAACCGATGTCTATATGCCACCTTTTGGTGGTGTTATAAAACAATGGGTGGCGACTGATGAGGCTAGTTTAGATACAGTAAAGCCCTATTCAAAAGAGGGTGTTGACGAAGCCTCTTATCAATCGATGCGGGCAGTTAGAAAACCTTTTATAACGCTCCATTACTATACTTTTTATCTGTTAGTCGCCGTACTCATTTTCCATATTTGGGGGGTTGTTATCACAGAGATTCGAGAGAGGAACGGTATTATTTCTGCCATGTTTACGGGTAAAAAGGTATTTGATAGTAAACCTGTTGATAGCGATGATTAAAAGATCGAGGCTTATATTAACGCTAACTCAGCAAAAGAGGTGATATCGTCATCACCGATGATTATGTGGTCAAGTACGCGGATATCAACAAGGTTTAATGCTGAGACAAGCCGTTTTGTCAGCGCGATGTCTGCTTGACTAGCTTGAGCACAACCTGAAGGATGATTGTGAGCAAAAATGACGGCAGCAGCATTATGTTGAAGTGATAGTTTGACGACTTCTCTAGGGTAAACATTGGCGCTATCGAGTGTTCCACGAAACAGTTCTTCGAAAATGATCATGCGATGTTTATTGTCGAGTAATAAACAAGCAAATACTTCGTGCGGGTAGGCTCTCAATCGTTGTTTAATATAGGCTTTAGTCGTAGTAGCATCGGTTAAGGCATCACCATAATTTAATGTTGATTCCATATGGCGGCGACTCATTTCCATGATTGCTTGTAATTGAGTGAACTTGGCAGGGCCTAGACCATGTTGGCTACAAAACTCATTTTTATCGGCTTCGAGTAATGCGCGAAGGCTGTCAAAGTGCAGCAATAACTGCCGAGCAAGTTCTACAGCAGATAAACCTTTGACACCAGTACGTAGAAAAATGGCGAGTAACTCTGCGTCAGATAAGGTGTTAGCGCCGTGGCGCAGTAATTTTTCGCGAGGCCTGTCATCAGACGGCCAGTCCTTTATTGCCATAATTGCTTCCTTGCAGTTTTAATTAAAAGATCATCGAGTTTTTGATTTTATTATTTATCCCATAAATCTCGCACATTTGTTCTTTCCAATTCCATTTTCAAAGATCCTCCTGAAATGAGTATTTCGACTAAGGAAATAATCAGTGAGATCACCATGGCAACGAGGCTAAATATAAAACTGATTTCCCCGAAGTGTTGAAACTGCCAATAGAGCATTATCATTGAGGCAATGCAGAATAAAAATGAAATGACACCCATCGCCTGCATGTACTTAATTAAATTTGTACGCGTATGCAAGTTTTGGAGTTGAGCAATATGATTTTTTTTATCCTGTGATTTGATGTCTCTATTTAGTGTCCTAATCACATTAGCCAGAGCCAAGTAACGATTGGTATAAGCCAGGAAAAGTAATGAAATACCCGAAAACATAATAGCGGGATCAGTGATATTTAAGGTCATAAGCTTGGCAATAATTGGAACTAAAATTTTATTCTAACTAAAAGATGATAAGTCTGTCAGAATTTACTTGTTTAAAAGGCTTACCAAAACTTGACTGTGTTATTAACAAAAACAATCACTTGTTTTTAATCAGCCCATTAATAGAGTAAACTAACCGACCCATTTTTAATGAATCTATTATGGCTGGAAAACTATATATAAAAACCTTTGGTTGTCAGATGAATGAGTATGATTCATCAAAGATGGCTGATGTGCTGGCGAACTCTCACCAACTTTCGGTAACAGATGTGGCTGAAGATGCTGATGTGTTGTTGCTTAACACATGCTCAATCCGTGAGAAGGCACAAGAAAAGGTGTTTCATCAACTTGGACGTTGGAAGCGTTGGAAAGATGATAAGCCTAACCTTGTCATAGGCGTGGGTGGCTGTGTGGCCAGTCAAGAAGGTGATGCAATCCGTCGGCGTGCGCCTTATGTCGACCTGATCTTTGGGCCCCAAACACTACATCGTTTGCCGACTATGTTAGATGATGTGCATAAAAGTCATCAGCCACGGATGGATATTTCTTTTCCAGAAATAGAGAAGTTTGATAACTTGCCAGAAGCAAAATCAGATGGGCCAACGGCCTTTGTCTCTATTATGGAAGGTTGTAGTAAGTACTGTACATTTTGTGTTGTACCTTACACTCGTGGTGAAGAAGTCAGCAGACCTGTTGATAAAGTGTTGACAGAGATTCGCGGCTTGGCTGCTCAAGGCGTTCGTGAAGTCAACTTATTGGGTCAGAATGTCAATGCTTACCGTGGTGAAATAGAAGGTGAAGATGATGCAGATTTAGCATTACTTATTCATTACGTTGCTGCGATTGAAGGAATTGAGCGAGTGAGGTTCACAACATCTCACCCCGTTGAGTTTTCGGATAGTCTTATTGATGCATTTGCTGAAATCCCACAATTAGTGAGCCACTTACATTTACCCGTGCAATCAGGTTCTAATCGTATTCTAGCGATGATGAAACGTGGACATACCGTCGAAGAATATAAAGATAAAATTAAACGTATCCAAGCTGCGCGCCCAGGCTTGAGCTTGTCGAGTGATTTTATTATTGGCTTCCCTGACGAACAAGATAAAGATTTCCAAGATACGATGGATTTGATCAATGAGCTTGAATTTGATCATTCCTTTAGCTTTATTTATAGCGCCCGTCCAGGAACGCCGGCCTCAGCCTTCGTCGACTCTGTAACAGATGAGACAAAAAAAACGCGTTTAAAATTAGTTCAGGATCGGTTAAGGGAATTCGAGAATCAGCATAGTGACAAAATGGTCGGTTCGATACAACGTTTACTTGTTGAACGGTTAGGCCAAAGATATGAAGGTGATTTAGCTGGTCGGACGGAGAATAATCGCGTAGTGAACTTTACAGGGGATGCGGCGTTAATTGGTCGGTTTGTCGATGTTAAAATTACGGAAGCATACACCAACTCTTTGCGTGGCGAGTTGTTGGCTGATAGTGTTGTACTTTAATTTAAGGGATCGCTGTTTGTGACTGTTTCTTCTGCTCCACTAGAGTCAATTAGTTTTGAGTTAAGCCCAACGGATAATGACCGTCTGGCAAATTTATGTGGCCATTTAGATGAGCACCTTCGCATGATGGAGCGTGGTTTTGGCGTTGAGGTTAATAATCGAGGTGGTAAATTCCAAATTATTGGTCCAGTTGAAGTATTGGCCGGCGTGCAAGAGGTGGTGCATGAGCTTTATGCGGAAACATCACAATCAATATTAGCGCCAGAGCAAGTTCATCTTGCTATTCGTGAAGTGAGTGGTTCAGAAACCTTAACCACAAAAGCGCCAGAAGAAGTCATTATTAAGACGAAACGTGGTTTAGTCAAAGCGCGAGGCCAAAATCAGCAAGCCTATTTGCAGCGTGTGATGACGCATGATATTAATTTTGGTGTTGGACCTGCTGGGACTGGCAAAACCTATTTAGCAGTTGCTTGTGCGGTAGAGGCGTTGGAGCGAGATCTTGCAAGGCGTATTGTTTTAGTAAGACCTGCTGTTGAGGCGGGTGAAAAGCTAGGTTTTCTTCCTGGTGATTTAACGCAAAAAGTCGATCCGTATTTGCGGCCACTTTATGATGCCTTATATGAAATGTTGGGTTTTGAGCGGGTAGCCAAGTTAATAGATCGTAATGTGATTGAAGTGGCGCCATTAGCGTATATGCGTGGTCGAACACTTAATGAATCGTTTATTATTTTAGATGAAGCACAAAATACTACCACCGAGCAGATGAAGATGTTTTTGACACGTTTAGGTTATAACTCGACCGCTGTCATCACGGGTGATATTACTCAAATTGACTTGCCGGGATCACAAAAGTCGGGTCTTCGTCATGCAATAGAAGTTTTAAAAGATGTTGAAGGGATTGGTTTTACATTTTTCCAGGCTAAGGATGTGGTTAGGCATTCTTTAGTGCAAAAAGTGATTCTAGCTTACGAAAAGGCCGAGCAGTCTTAAGCAATGACAGTCATAATAGATGTGCAGAGAGTATGTCCAGGATTATTGCCTAGCACCGAGCAATTACAGACATGGGTAGATTCAGCTTTAGGCAATGTCGATGAAGATTGCGAGCTGAGTATTCGCCTTGTTGAGGAAGATGAAAGTGCGGATCTTAACGAGACTTATCGTTCTAAATCAGGTCCAACAAATGTTCTATCTTTCCCTTTTGAGGCATCAATAGAAATCAAACCTCGATTATTAGGTGACTTAGTGATTTGCGCCCCTGTTGTAGCACAAGAGGCTCAAACACAAAAAAAACAGCTTATGGATCATTGGGCTCATATGGTTATTCATGGTTGTTTGCATTTGTTGGGTTATGATCATATTGAAGATGAAGAAGCGGAAGAGATGGAAGGTCTAGAGAAGACTATTTTAAAATCGTTAGCAATCGAAGACCCTTACCGCGAACAAGGTGAACTAAATGAATGAGGGACAGCCGAGTAGAACAAAGCGTTTTTCTTGGGCGCAGAAGCTGAGTAAATTATTTTTAGAGCCACAAGATCAAGATCAATTAATTGATCTTATTCGCTCTGCCTCTGAGCGTCATATATTAGATTCGGAAGCATTAGCGATTGTTGAGGGGGCACTGAATGTGGCGCAAATGCAAGCGCGAGATATTATTATTCCACGTTCTCAAGTTGTTATGGTTTCACGTAATGCGACACCAGATGAAATCGTGAAATTGGTGACAGAAACTGCACATTCACGTTTCCCTGTTATTGATGATGATCGGGACGATGTTATTGGTATTTTATTGGCGAAAGATTTATTAGCCGCTGTCGCTATGGCTGGAGGTGCATTCAACTTTGATTTAAAAGATTTATTGCGACCTGCTGTTTTTATTCCTGAAAGTAAGCGATTAAATGTGCTGCTACGTGAATTTCGAGCACGTCGTAATCATATGGCCATTGTGGTTGATGAATATGGTGGTGTTGCCGGTATGGTCACCATTGAAAATGTCTTAGAACAAATTGTGGGTGAAATTGAAGATGAGCATGATATTGACGATGATGCACCTATTTTGCAGCACAATGAGACAACTTATGCCATAAAAGCACTCGCCACGGTTGAAGACTTCAATGAACGTTTTGATGCAGATTGGAATGATGAAGATTTTGATACCGTAGGTGGCTATGTGATCAATCAGTTTGGTCACTTACCTCAGCGCGGCGAGACAGTGACTATTCGCCGTTTTAAGTTTACAGTGATTCGAGCTGATAATCGCCGGGTTCATTTGCTTGAGATGGTGATTTTACCTAAATTTGAGTCTGATCCTGATCAATAATGCAACGTATGATTGAATCGTCATGGCTTGGCTGGCGGGGCAGCATGGCCGCGCTATTGGCAGGGATGGCATTGCCATTGGCTTTTTCACCGTTCAATTTTTATCCTGTAGCCATATTGAGTTTAAGTGTGTTGTTTATAGCATGGCATAACGTAGATGCTAAGCAAGCAGCGTGGCGTGGCTTCCTATTTGGTTATGGTATGTTTGCTGTAGGCATCTCATGGATTTATGTGGCTATCCATGATTTTGGCAATGCCAGTATGCCTTTAGCCGCTTTCCTCACAGGCTTATTTGCTGCTTTTTTGGCTTTATATATCGCTCTTTTGGCTTGGCTACTAAAAAGAGTAGCCGGCAGAAACCAGCTACTGCTTCCCGATTATTTACTTTTATTACCGGTAGCATGGTTATTTTTTGAATGGTTTAAAGGCTGGTTTCTTACGGGTTTCCCTTGGCTTGAGGTGGGGACTAGTCAGGTCAGTGGTCCTTTAAGTGGTTATACACCTGTTATTGGGTCATTGGGTGTCAGCTTGTTAGTTGCATTTTCAGCAGGCTTATTGTCTGCCGCATGGCAGTTTAAGAAAGGTGCTTTAGTGATTGTGATGGCAGTGCTATGGCTAGGTGGTTATTCATTAAACACCGCCACATGGACGTATACTAGCGACAAGCCACTCAGAGTCAGTTTAATCCAAGGTAATGTTCCCCAAGAAATAAAATGGGACAAGGAACAGGTTTTGAATACATTGGCCTTGTACCAACAAAAAACAGAAGAAAATTGGCAGAGCGACTTAATCGTGTGGCCTGAAAATGCAGTGACTGTGTTTTATCATCAAGCTAAAAAGTTTTATATTGATCCATTAGCGTCGCTAGCTCGACAAAATAATAGTGATATTTTAGTCGGCTTACCTGTGTTGGACGAGACCACAAATCAATACTACAACAGTATGATGTCTCTTGGGAGCAAAGAAGCTTTTTATCATAAACGGCATTTAGTCCCGTTCGGTGACTATATTCCTATAGAGTGGCTGAGAGGATTAATCGCCTTTTTTGATTTGCCGATGTCCTCTTTTTCTGCCGGAGGTGATCAGCAAGCTTTATTAGAAGCAGCTGGGCAGAAAATTGGTGTTTCGGTTTGTTATGAAGATACATTTTCGACGGAGGTGTTGGATACCTTGCCAGAAGCCAGTTTATTGGTGAACGCAACTAATAATGCTTGGTATGGCGATTCTTTTGCACCACATCAGCATCTGCAGATTTCACAAAATAGGGCCTTGGAAACAGGTCGGCCAGTTTTACGAGCCACTACAAATGGCATTTCTGCTTTAATCGATCATAAGGGCCAGCTGTTGGCGACTTCGACACAATTCGAACAAGCGGTGGTCACGGGTATGATAGAGCCACGACAAGGTAGTACGCCTTATGTACGCTGGCAGCAATGGCCTTTATTACTATTATCGCTGGTCATGTTGCTGCTGTGGGGGTATCATCGGCAAAATAATTTAAGCAAGCAGACGAGTTAATGCAGTTTCTGACCATCCAACGCATATTAGGCATTCTATTGGGTTTGTTTAGCTTCTCCTTGTTGCCGCCTATTGCCGTTTCACTATTTTATCAAGACGGTTCTACCGAAGCCTTTGTTTCTGCTTTCTTATTGCTACTTATCCTAGGAATTGTGTTTTGGTATCCGGTTAGAAAATATCGCCGTGAACTAAAAATACGTGATGGTTTCCTTGTCGTTGTTATGTTCTGGGTGACATTGAGTCTGTCAGGTGCTGTGCCTTTCTTTTTAACACAAGTGCCAGAGATGTCATTTACGGATGCTGTTTTTGAATCTGTATCAGGTTTAACAACCACGGGAGCAACAGTATTAACAGGGCTTGATGGTTTGCCCAAGGCGGTATTGTTTTACCGACAGTTTTTGCAATGGCTAGGCGGTATGGGAATAGTTGTTTTAGCCGTAGCTATCTTACCTTTACTGGGTGTTGGTGGTATGCAGCTCTATCGGGCTGAAACGCCAGGGCCGATGAAAGATTCGAAATTAACACCACGGATCACTGAAACAGCTAAAGCACTTTGGTATATCTATCTGACGCTGACATTCGCTTGTGCAGTATCCTATTATTTGGCGGGAATGACTTGGTTTGATGCAATTAGCCACAGTTTTTCGACAGTAGCGATAGGCGGTTTTTCGACACACGATACCAGCATGGGCTTTTACAATAGTGCTGTAATCGAGATGGTGGCAGTGGTGTTTATGGTGTTAGCGGGTATGAATTTTTCATTACATTTTGTTGCTTGGCGACACCGCTCAATTAGGCATTACTGGGGCGACTCAGAACTGCGAACCTACGTCACTATCCTGGCCTTTATTTCCGTCATAACAGCCGTTTATTTATATTTCACTCATACTTTTGCATCACCTTGGTCAGCAGTGCATCAAGGGATTTTCCAGGCAGTTTCTTTTGGGACGACGTCAGGGTTTACCACCGCAGATTATTATTTGTGGCCTGGGTTTTTGCCGATACTGTTACTGATGACAAGCTATATAGGCGGCTGTGCTGGCTCTACTGGTGGCGGCATGAAGGTTATTAGGGTGATGTTGCTATTCAAGCAGGGTTATCGTGAGATATTGCGACTTATCCATCCCAATGCAGTTTTTGCGATTAAGGTAAACAATAAAGCTTTGCCAGCTAAGGTAGTGGGGGCGGTATGGGGATTTTTAGCGTTGTACGTATTTAGTTTTAGTTTTATGTACTTACTTTTAATGGCGACAGGGCTAGATATTGTGACTTCTTTTTCTGCTGTGACGGCTTGTCTTAATAACCTAGGTCCTGGCTTAGGAGATGTTGCCGTTCATTATGGTGGGATTAACTCGCCATCAAAATGGGTGCTTTGTATAGCTATGCTACTAGGTCGGTTAGAGATTTTCACATTGCTTGTCGTGTTAACGCCTGCATTTTGGAGGCGTTAATTGATGAGCACTCAGCTATTACAACAGAAATGGAATACTATTTATCAGCAGGCAGAAGGTGAGCCACATATTGCTGAGGTATTGCAGCATAATCATTACCTGTTGCCAACAGAAGGCGTTGCTTTAGACCTGGCTTGCGGCCGGGGCGGTAATGCATTATTGATGGCTGAAAGGGGATTGTCTGTTAAGGCATGGGATATCTCGGAAGTGGCTATTGATCTGTTAGCAACTCGAGCCATAGATAAGGATTTAACAATAGATGCACAAGTCAGAGATGTGGTTAAAAATCCACCAGAGCCTAATAGTCTTGATGTACTTTTTGTCAGTCATTTTTTATCACGCTCTCTTTGTCCGGCTTTATATGAAGCGATTAAGCCAGGTGGTTTATTGATGTACCAAACTTTTTGTGAACAAAAGGTGAATGATTCTGGTCCAAGTAATCCAGACTATTTATTAACCGACAACGAGCTTCTTCGTTTGTTTGCAGGCATGAAAGTGCGCGTTTATCGTGAAGAAGCATTACTCGGCCAGCATAATGAGGGCATGAGAAATCAGGCTTGGTTGTTTGCAGAAAAGCGATAACCTTAAATGGTTATGATAAATAAATTTGCTCAAGTTAGGATTGATCAGTAAAATTGCTCGGTCCTGATGGCTGAGAAGGCTATCGATTTGGCTAAATATGATAACGAGTATAGATATGAAAGCGGATATCCACCCAGAATATAATGAAATAGATGTTACATGTAGTTGCGGAAATACATTTAAAACACGTTCAACACGTAGCAATGCTTTAACATTGGACGTTTGCTCAGAATGTCACCCGTTCTACACAGGTAAGCAAAAAATGCTAGACACAGCTGGTCGTGTTGATAAATTCCGCCAGAAATACGGTAAATAATTTTAATCAGGCATGTATCTTGTCTGAGTTAATGATGGATAAATTATAGTGACCGTATAAATTATGAGTACCTGTCACAAACATATACAAAGCCTCTGCTTATTAGCAGGGGCTTTGTTGTTTTTAATGCTCTCAGCTTGTGCGCAAAACCCGGTAACGGGTAGTAATGATTTCGTGATGTTGAGTGAAAGTAGTGAAATTTCACTTGGCAGGGCCAACCACCCGAAAATTATTGAACAGTATGGTCGATACAATGATGAAGCACTTCAAGCTTATGTGCAGTCGGTGGGAGATAAGTTAGCAGCTGTCAGCCACAGAAATAATTTGATATATCGCTTTACTGTTTTGGACTCACCCGTCATAAATGCCTTCGCTTTGCCGGGTGGCTATATTTATATCACTCGCGGTTTAATGTCTTACCTTAATTCAGAATCTCAACTTGCCGCTGTATTAGGTCATGAGATTGGTCATGTTACTGCAAGGCATGGCGTTCGCCAGCAAAGTGCAGCCCAAGCCGCTAATATTGGTTTTACTATTGGTTCTATTTTAGTGCCAGAATTAGGCTCTGCACCCTCGCAAGATTTGTTTAATATTTTGGGTGGGGCTTTATTGAGCGGTTATGGCCGCGATCATGAACTTGAATCAGATGGTTTAGGTGCGGAGTATCTTGCAAAGGCGGGCTATGAAGTCGATGCGATGATGGATGTGATCAGAGTGTTAAAGAATCAATCTATATTTGCAGAAATGGAAGCCAAAAGACAAGGTAAAGAGGTCCAGGGTTACCACGGCCTATTTTCCAGTCACCCTGATAATGATACTCGCTTACAACAAGTGATTGCTAAAGCTGGTCAGTATCAGGCCCCTAACGGTTTGGTTAAGCGTTCTGAATATCTTAATAAAATTAATGGCATGACTTTTGGTGAAAGTGAAGAGCAAGGCATAACATCGGGTCGTCATTTTTATCACCTACCGATGAGGTTTGCAGTTTCTTTTCCTGAGTCATGGCAAATTAATAATAAGCCTAATAGTTTGCAGGCTATCTCTGCTGGCGGCGCAGCATTAATAGAGTTGGGCGCTGCTGATATTAACCGCCGAATAACGCCGCAACAATTCATAGAGCAACGCCTTGAACTACCACGTTTGAAATCCGGTCAAAGGTTAAGTTCAAGTGGCTTGGATGGATATACAGGTTTATTTGAAGCAAAAGGCAAATTGGTTAGAGTCTCTGTCATTTATCTAAATGATAAAGCTTTCATATTCTTCGCAAGCACTAAGCAAGCGAATACTTTTGAGCAATTTGACCGTGCATTTTTGAGTACAGCAAGATCACTACATCGATTAACTGAAAAAGAAGTACCGCTTGCGAGAGAGAAAAAACTAAATGTGGTAACAGTTTCGACTCAAGACAGCTATCGTAAGTGGTCTGCAGCTTCTAGAATAAGCAATAGCCCACAACAGCAACTTCGCTTGTTGAATGGTCATTATCCAAATGGTGAGTTGAGGGCAGGTCAATTAGTTAAACTAGTTAATTAGCCCAAACTTTAAAATAAATCAATTATTGGCGTGCCACCACCATCGGTATTATTGGCATTGAGTGTTGAGCCAAACTGACTAGGGGCATGATCCTTACGGAAACTTTCGTATACAGCATTTGGCTCACTTGGCATTGCTAATAAGCCTGTATCTGGATTTATTTTTACTGTGATCATATCCGTAGGAAGTTCAAGTGGTTTTTCGGCTACACCTTTAAGAGCCACTTCCATAAAGTTCATCCACATTGGTAAAGCAGCTTTACCTCCTGTTTCATATCGACCTAGGCTGCGGGGATTATCAAACCCAACCCAGCTGATAGCAACTAAGTCAGGATGAAAGCCGTTAAACCAGGCATCAATTTGATCGTTTGTTGTTCCTGTTTTGCCTGCAAGATCTTGTCGACCTAGGCTCATGGCCTTGCGTCCCGTGCCAAAACGAACAACATCACGCAGTAGACTATTCATAATGTAGGCATTTTGTGGTGTCATGATTCGTTTTGCTGGCGTGAAACCGTAAACCTGTTCATTGCTGTTCAGTTGATCACCTGTTTCAACGATAAGGCATGTTTCACAGACTGTGTCTGGCTGCGCTTGTTGGAGGATGTTGCCTTCAACATCTTCGATTCGCTGGATCATATAGGGTTCAATGCGGTAACCCCCATTTGCTAGGCTGGCATATGCGCGTGCCATATCCCATGGGGCGGCACTACCGCTGCCTAGTGCAAGAGATAGGTTGCGGGGCATTTGGCTGGTATCGAAACCAAAACGTTGCGCATAGTCGATCGCATAATTGGCCGTAATGTCACGGAGTAGACGAATTGAAACTAGATTTCTTGAATGTGTTAATGCTTCCCGTAAGCGTGTTGGCCCAAAAAATTTGCCACTATAATTAGAGGGCCGCCAAATGTTCTCGACACTCACATTATCTAATACGACGGGCGCATCGTTAATGATGCTGGCTGCGGTGTAACCCTTTTCTAGTGCGGCAGAATAGATGAAAGGTTTAAAGCCGGATCCCGGTTGGCGTTTCGATTGTGTAACGCGATTGAATTTATTATTGAAGTAGTCAAACCCACCATTTAGAGCCGTTATCGCGCCATCAAAAGGTGATAAGGCAATGAGCGCACCTTCCACTTCAGGTAGCTGAGCTAACTGCCATTGCTCATTACTATCCAAATGGAAGTAAGCCAAGTCGCCTTGTTTGAAAATATCCTGAGTTTTTTTGGGTTTGGGCCCTCGGCCATTGGTACTTAATTGTTTTCCGGCCCACGATAGTGAGCTCAGTTTTATTGTCGCAGTACCATGCTGTTTTATTTGTACAGTTGCTACTTTGTCTTCTAGCGAAAGAATGATGCCGGGCTCCAGTGGGCCTATTGTCTTAGCTTCTGACAATTGTTGTTCGAGCACTTCCTTCGAAAGAGTATCAAGTGCAATTGATTGTTGTGCCCCTCGATAACCATGACGACGATCATAGGCAAGTAATGCTGATTGGAGGGCGTTATTGGCAGCATTTTGATGTTCAGCTTTTATCGTTGTGTGAACACTTAGCCCTAAATTATAGGCTTCATCGCCGTAAAGCTCCGTTACTTTATTGCGGACAATTTCTGCGACATAAGGGGAATACACTTCGATATCGCGGCCATGGTACGCGGCTGTTATCGGTTGTTCTTTAGCGAGCTGAGAGTCTTGCTCTGATATATAACGCACTTCATGCATGCGACGTAAAACATAATTTCTTCTACCTATCGCCTTGTCAGGATTTGCAATTGGATTATAGCGTGAAGGTGCTTTTGGTAAGCCGGCTATCATGGCAAGCTCAGGCAGGCTCAGTTCATCTAAGGATTTTCCATAATAAACATTCGCAGCAGCAGCAACGCCGTATGCTCGCTTACCTAGATATATCTTATTAAGATAAAGTGACAGTATCTCTTGTTTGCTTAATTTCTGCTCGATTTGTAGCGCTAGAATAATTTCATTTAATTTGCGTAGGTAGGTTTTTTCATTACTTAAAAAGAAATTGCGTGCTACTTGCATGGTGATAGTACTGCCGCCTTGGGCTTTTTGACCTGTCATGACTAGGGCGTAGACTGCTCTTAAAATCCCTTGATAGTCGACACCTGGATGTTCAAAAAAGCGATCATCTTCCGCGGCCAGGAATGCTTCGATTAATTGGGGAGGAATATTTTCATAATCAACGGGGATGCGCCTTTTATCGCCAAACTCAGCGAGTAAAAAGCCTTCCGAACTATATACTCGTAGCGGGACTTGCAGCTGTATGTCACGTAAACTGGCTGCGGGCGGCAGTTTTGGTGCAAGGATATAGTAAACTGTGACTGCAGAAATGGACGCTAGGATTAAAACAATAAAAATTGAGGCGAGTAATCGTTTAATGTGACGTAGCATGATATTTTTTAATCGCCGAGTTGATAAAATTATTACAGGTGGATATAAGTATATATTATGATGCTATAGAAATAGAATTAAAAAAGTTTCAGTGTAATTGTTGTTTTTTATATAAACATGCACTATAGTTTTGAGAAACTACATTAACTTACAATTCTAAGTGGTGGTTTGTTGCGGTTAAAGTTAGGAGTAGAGGATAAATGTTTGGACGAAAAAAATCTTCGCTTTTAGGGATCGATATTAGTTCATCAGTGGTTAAAGTGCTTGAGCTTAATCACATCAATGAAAAATATAGAGTTGAATCCTATGCTGTTGAGCCACTTCCACTTAATGCCGTTGTTGAAGGCCGAATTGACAATGTGAGTGAAGTTGCAGGCGCTATAAAGAGAGCGGTTAAGCGTTCTGGAACAAAAGCTAAAGATGCCGCAGTCGCCGTATCTGCTAATTCAGCTATTACTAAAATAGTCTCATTTCCAGCAAGCTTATCCGAGCGTGAAATGGAAGAGCAAATTATGCTTGAGGCTGATACCTACATTCCGTACCCGTTAGAAGAAGTCAGGTTGGACTTTGAGGTTGTCGGTACGTCATCTGCTGATGCGGAGGCCGTTGATGTTTTATTAGCAGCATCGCGTAGTGAAAATGTTGATATTAGAACCAGCGTGTTAGAAGAAGCCGGTCTGAAGCCTAAATTAGTTGATGTAGAGGCTTATACGATTGAAAATAGCTTTAGTCTGATTACGCAGCAAATGCCTAATCAAGGCCAGGGTTTGACAGTAGCCGTTTTTGATGTGGGCTCAGCTGTTACAACATTGCATGTCCTTGTGGATGGCAAAATTGTGTTTACTCGTGAGCAGGCTTTTGGTGGACGTATGCTAACTGAAGATATTGAACGTCATTATGGCATGTCTTATCAGGAAGCCGGTCGAGCAAAGAAAACCAGTAATTTGCCAGAAGATTACAATGAAAAAGTGCTGGAGCCATTTAAACGAACTATGGCTACGACAATAACAAGAGCACTACAATTCTTTTTCTCAGCATCAACGCAATATCAATCAATAGATTATATTATCCTAGCTGGTGGTTGCGCTTCTATCGCTGGTGTTGATGCAATGATTGAAGAAGATACCGGAACACCCACTTCAATAGCGAATCCGTTTTCAAATATGATTTTGGGCCCCAATATTAAAATTCAAGCATTAAGTAATGATGCTCCTTCCATGCTAATAGCATGTGGCTTAGCGATGAGGAGTTTTGACTAATGGCACATATTAATTTACTTCCATGGCGTGAAGAAAAACGGCAAGAAAGATTAAAACAGTTTGCAATCGGGACAGGGTTGAGTGTTGTGTTGACAGCAGTTTTGTTCTATAGCGTTGTTTTATTTGTTAATAGTTTGATAGATGAACAAAATGACAGAAATAATTATTTAAAAACTGAAATTGCTGTCTTAGATAAAAAAATAAAAGAAATAAAAACACTTGAGCGTGAGCGTGATAGGTTGCTAGCTAGAATGCAGGTAATACAAGAATTACAAGAGAGTAGACCCAAAGTAGTGAAAATATTAGATTCTTTAGCTAGAGTGGTGCCAGAAGGCGTCCACTTGACAAGTGTTACAAGGCAAGGTGCTTCTTTGACATTTAATGGTATTGCACAATCTAATGCTCGGGTTTCGGTTTTTATGCGTGAAGTGGATAAAAATACTGAATTAGATGAGTCCGACCTAAAAGTGATTCAGCGCTCGGCACAAACAAAGAGTTTCACTTTGACTGTTAACGAGTCAAAACCAAAGGTCGAAGAGGGAGTCGAGTAATGGAAATTCCTTCTTTATCCGATATTGAATTCAATGAGCCAGGTGAATGGCCACAATTATTCAAAATATTAGCTGTTTTGCTATTGTGTATTACTCTGCTTGTTGCAGGATATTATGTCATCATTAAAGATAAAACAATTGAACTTGAAGCTGCGGAACAGAAAGAGTTAGCGCTTAAACAAGAGTTTGAGAAAAAATATGCCAAGGCAGTGAACCTAGAGGCGTATAAAGAGCAAATGGTAGAAATGCGCGTTGCGTTTTCTTCAATGTTGCAACAGTTGCCGCGGAAAAGTGAAGTGGCAGATTTGTTGATTGACATCTCAAGGACAGGACTGGTTAATGGCTTAGAATTTGAATTGTTTAAGCCTGCAGGCGAGCGACCAGTGGATTTTTATGCGGAGCTTCCTATCCAAATGAAAGTCACCGGCAGCTATCATCAATTTGGTGAGTTTGTAGGCGCTATTGCTGCTTTACCTCGAATAGTAACGATGCATAATTTAACGATGAAGCCTTTAGGCAGTGGCTTAATGACTATGGATATAACTGCTAAAACATACCGTTATTTCGATGAAGAAATTGAAGAAAATAAATAATGATGAGTAATCTTAAGATGATGAAAGTTTTGCAAAAAAGGACAGGCTTTTTATTGCCACTAACGTTGCTTTTATTGACAGGGTGTATGGACCAAAAGCAAGATTTGCAGACATATGTTGCTGATGTAGCTGCTAAACAAAAACCCGATATTGAACCTATTCCGGTAATGAAGCCCTATCAACAGTTTGATTATGCTGCTGCAGAGTTAAGAGATCCTTTTACAGCAACTGTAGTCGATTTAGCTGATGACGAAAATAAACAAGCCGTTGTCGACAATGGTCTTAGGCCAGAACAACATAGAAGAAAGGAAGCGCTTGAGTTATACGAATTAAGTGAACTTCAGTTTGTTGGAACACTCGAAAAAGAAGGCATGTGGGGATTGATTCGAGCTTCGGATGGCATTATTAATAGGGTACAGGTTGGTAATTATATGGGTAAGAACCACGGCCAAATATTATCAATAAGCCCAAGTGAAATAAGCCTGAAAGAGATCATACTCAGTGGTAGTGGCAGCTATATTGAGAGGGAGTCATCTCTACCTATTGCTGAAATAAATTAGAGATTGAATAAAATAACTAGCGATGATGGAATTATGATGAAAATACAACAGTTAATAATGCTTGGTAATCAACGATTAGCGAATTTATTTAAAATAGTGTTTTTGATACTGGCAAGTTCGCTAGTTTTAATGCCAAAACAAGCCATATCTGCTGAGTTACAAGGCTTAGACTATTCGTCTTTGCCAGGTGCCAAAACTCAGATTGTTTTGACTTTCTCTGAAGCCATTGATGGGCCGAATAGCTTTTCAATTGATGAGCCAGCAAGAATTGTACTTGATTTTGCAGGAGTGGCTAACCAACTGAACAAAAAGACGCAAGATATCAATATAGGTGTTACAAAAAGTGTATCGACTGTCGAAGCAGGGAATAGAACGCGCATGGTCGTTAATCTTGCGCAGAAAGCAGCTTATGTCGTTGAACATACAGACAACATTGTCAAATTGACTATTAGCGGTTCTAGTCAAACTATTGCAAAACGAAGTGGTGGTAGTGAAGTCGTTGATATTGATTTTCGACGTGGAGAACAAGGCGAAGCTAGATTAATGGTCGAGTTAAGCAATGAAGGTACGGCTGTTGATGTGAGACAACAAGGCGATACATTGATTGTCGATTTAGCAGGAGCATCACTACCTGAAAGATTACATAGACGTTTAGACGTGGCTGATTTTGCTACACCAGTCAAAGCGATTGAGAGTAATCAAGCAGGCCGCAATTCCCAACTTGTCTTAACAACATCAGGTGAGTTCGAGCACCTCGCTTACCAATCAGATAAAACATTGATTGTCGAAGTTAAACCAGTTATTGAAACTGAAAAAGAAGCTGTGGTTAGGCGTGATCAGTTTGGTTATAAAGGTGAAAAATTATCACTTAATTTCCAAAACATTGAAGTTAGAGCCGTCTTGCAATTGTTAGCGGAATTTACCGGCCTTAATTTAGTGACCAGTGATACAGTGCAAGGCAATGTAACATTAAGGCTGAAAAATGTGCCTTGGGATCAGGCATTAGACATTATTTTGAAAACCAAAGGTTTGGCGATGCGCCAAAATGGTAATGTCATGTTAATTGCGCCAGCAGCAGAAATTGCAGCACGTGAAAAACAAGAATTAGAGGCGCAAAAGCAACTAATTGAGTTAGAACCGCTCTATTCTGAAATTATAGAAATTAATTTTGCTAAAGCTACCGAGTTGGCAGCAATTTTGGATAATGATGGGGGAAGTAATTCTGGTGTTGGCGTTTCTGGATTCTTATCAGAAAGAGGCAGTATAACTATTGATAATCGAACAAATTCTTTGCTTATTCGGGATACTGCTGATCAACTAGTACAAATCAGAGGCTTGATTGAGCAGCTTGATATACCTGTTCGACAAGTGTTAATCGAATCAAGAATTGTTATAGCCAATAATGACTTCACTAAGGATTTAGGTGTACGCTTTGGTGCTTCTGCTAGAAGTCGTACATTGGGGGCTGCAACTTCTGGTAGTTTGAGTAATATAACGGGAACATCAGATAATAATTTATTAGAAGTTCCGTCTACAGCAACAAATCCACCTGGATTAAATCAAAACTTAAATGTTAACTTGCCGGTCATTAATCCTGCAGGTACTTTAGCATTAGCATTAGCTAAACTTCCTTTAGGAATGATTCTTGAGCTTGAACTTTCAGCAATGCAGGAAGAGGGACAAGGCGAAATTATTTCTAGTCCTAGAGTAATAACCTCAAACCAACAGACTGCCTTAATACAACAAGGTACGGAAATACCTTACCAAGAAGCAAGCTCCAGTGGAGCAACCACTGTAGAGTTTAAAGAGGCAGTGTTGAAATTGGAAGTAACACCACAGATAACACCTGATGATCATATTGTCATGGATCTTGAAGTGAATAAAGATGAGGTAGGTACGGTTGTTGCTGGTGTACCAAGTATTGATACACGTAGTGTGAAAACACAAGTGTTAGTCGATAATGGTGAGACAGTTGTTTTAGGTGGTATTTATGAACAGTCAAAAATTAATGGAACAACAAGAGTGCCATTTTTTGGTGATTTACCTTATGTAGGGTTCTTATTTAAAACTACAAGTAATGAAGATACTAAGCGTGAGTTACTCGTGTTCGTTACACCTAAGATAATTAAAGATGACTTAAAGTTTTAAGCTTAACTAGTCTTATCTAGTTATAATAAGCCGGATCCATATTATGGGTTCGGCTTTTTTATATTCCACTGTTAGAGATTAAAAATAGATGATTGCAAGTAATATCTTTTTAGTTGGACCGATGGGGGCAGGGAAGTCAACTGTGGGTAAACAACTGGCTAAATCTCTAGGTCGCGATTTCTTTGATAGCGATAAGGAAATTGAGCGTAGGACCGGCGTCTCCATTTCTTGGATTTTTGAAATGGAAGGCGAAGCCGGGTTTAGAGCGCGTGAGCAAAAAGTAATAGAAGAATTAACAGATATGAAAAATATTGTATTAGCTACAGGGGGCGGGGCTATTTTATCAGCTGATAACCGCCGTGCTTTGCGTTCTCGTGGCTATGTAGTTTATTTGTCGGCTTCAGTTGATCAGTTGCTGCGTCGCACTAGCAAGGATAAAAATAGGCCCTTATTACAAACGGGTGAGCCAAAAAAACAAATAGCTGAATTACTGGCCTTTCGTGACCCTTTATACAAAGATGTGGCTGATGTTGAATTGCGTACTGGTGACCAATCTATACAATATGTTGTGTCTAGCTTGATCAAAAAATTAGAAAATTTAGATAAATAAAATCAAAAAATGAAAATTTTAAACGTATCACTTGCCGATCGCAGTTATCCAATATTTATAGGAAAAAATATATTAACGCAATCAAACCTACTTGATGAGTCTATAAAAAACAAAGAGGTTTGTGTGGTGACTAACACCACCGTAGCTGCACTCTATTTGGATAAATTGCTTGAATGCTTATCCAATGATTATGCGGTTGAGACTGTTGTGTTGCCCGACGGTGAGCAATACAAAAACCTAGATGTGCTTAATCAGGTTTTTGACACATTATTAGAAGCACAATTTTCAAGGCAAGTAACATTGATTGCACTTGGCGGTGGCGTTATAGGTGATATGACGGGTTTTGCTGCTGCTTGCTATCAAAGAGGCGTGCCTTTTATTCAAATCCCAACGACATTATTAGCACAAGTTGATTCCTCCGTAGGAGGTAAAACCGCTGTTAATCATACGCTTGGTAAGAATATGATCGGTGCTTTCTATCAGCCTCAGTGTGTGATCGCTGATACCGATACATTATTAACTCTTGATGACAGGCAATTATCATCAGGCTTAGCCGAAGTGATAAAGTACGGCTTGATCAATGACGCTGAATTTTTTAATTGGCTTGAAGATAACATGCCAAGCTTAATGGCCCGTGATGGCGACTTATTAGCTGAGGCCATTGAACGCTCATGTAAAGATAAAGCGGATATTGTTGCTGAAGATGAGCGTGAACAAGGTGTACGTGCCTTATTAAATTTAGGACATACATTTGGTCATGCGATTGAAACAGGCATGGGCTATGGGCTAGTTTTACATGGTGAGGCCGTAGCGATTGGTATGCTGATGGCAGCTGACTTATCTCATCGAATGGGATGGCTAACGCTGTCCGAGCTTGAGAGAGTCAAGAATATTTTGCTACTTGCTGGTTTACCCATATCAGTTCCAGATGCCATGACAGTGGATAAATTTATGAGTTTGATGGCTGTTGATAAAAAAGTTAAAAATGGCCAAATAAGACTCGTGCTGTTAAAAGGTATAGGGCAAGCTATACTGAGCGATGATTATGATAAAAAGCAATTATACCAGACGCTGGAAAGCTTTAACGCAGGCTGATACAGCAGTATGACTGATATCGACTCAGCAGATCTAGAGCCAAATTACCTAGCACGATTAGCACTCCATTCAGCGCCATTTAATACTCAAGTTGAAGCTAGTTTTTTTTATAGTGGCGGCCAAGCAGAGCACCGCTTAAATTTATTATTACATCTACTGAGATCAAGCCGTAAAATTGCCAATTTAATAGCTGAACAGGGCATGGGTAAGTCTAGTTTACTGCAACAATTACAGTTGAGAGCGGGTGATGAACTAAGAATTTGCTTTATAAATTGTGAAGGTGGTGTCGATAGCACATTTTTGATGGCGCAATGCCTATTGGGTTTGGGTGTCGATAGTAACGATATACGAAGCACCGATGACCCACAAAAAGTCTTGCGACAACGCTTGGAACAGCTTGTCAAATTAGCTATTCAACCTATACTTTTACTTGATAATGCAGATGATTTAGCCGAAGGCACCTTAGCAGAAGTATCCGAGTGGCTGACTTGGCAGAATGAAGGGAAGCCTCTATTTGGTGGCATTCTAGCATCTAAAAAACTGCTGACATTAAGTGCGAGTGCGCAAAGTAGAATTCAGGCTGTTGACCTACCTCCTTTAGTCGAACATGAATTGAGTGATTATCTTAATCATCGTTTAAAAATTGCGGGCTATCAACAAGCTTCGCCATTTACGAGCAAAGATCTTAACACTATTTTTCAACAATCTTCTGGCAAACCATCTGTTGTAAATCAGTTAGCACACCAGAAATTGCTAGGTATAAGTCGACAAGCTTCTAAATTTTCTATTGTCGATCTCGCTTTGACACATTCCATCGCGCGCTGGTCAGGTTTAGTGATTGTTGTCATAGGATTACTGGCTTTATTGTTTATAGGCAAAAACTTTTCGCAATGGGAGAGCGATAATCAAGCAGACATCAATGACAATATCATACTGCAGACTGAATCAGTTCCAGTGAGCACAGTCGATATTTCAAATCAAGGAAAAAATGACGATGAGCAAGCTCAGCGTGATGAGTTAGCTGAGTTGTTAGCAGAATTACCAAGTGACTTAACTGAGATTGAGCAGCTTGAAGCTAAAACCAGTGAAAAATTAGTAGAAGTACACACGATTTCAGACTTTAAAAATGAAGACTGGATTTTACGACAAGATAAAAACAGCTATACATTTCAATTAATGGGGTCGTGGGATCGTGATGAAATAGTTGAATATATAGCTAAATATGCTTTAGAAGGTAATGTTGCTGTGTTCAATAGTCTGAGACAGGATAAGGTATGGTACGTATTACTTTATGGCAGTTTTTCGGATAAACAGCAGGCCATATTAGCCAGAAGTAATTGGCCAGAGCCATTGAACACAGTGCCAACTTGGTTACGTCGTTTTAATAGCGTACAGCAACAAATTAAAGGTAAGCCTGTAATTCAGCAATAAGCGCCTCTGCGCTGACATGATTATTCATAAAAACAGCACGATAAATGGTTTTCCCAGATATCTGTACACGCGAGAATACGCCACGATTGATTAAGGTATCAATGGTTTTTTCTGGCGTAATATCAAACCCGACGATACCTGTACGAGTAGGATATACAGTACATCCTTCTAGTTGATCTAGAGCATGGGCAAACAATTGTGCTTGCGATAAACGATAGCGAAGTTGTTCTTTTAATACTTTAGTGCCTTTAGAAACAAGCATAAACCATAAAGGTAGAAAGTTTTCACCACCATGTGAGCCTGGTAGGTGGGCTAAAGGCTTTTCTTCAAGATAGCTTACATTAGCATCGATTTTATTTATTTCGTGTTGATACAACAATACACTCGATGGTTTAGGTTGTGATAATGCCTTGTGTGGATCGATACAAACTGAATTAGCACCAGCTAGATCGGCAAATAAATGGTCGTATTCTGGTAATATGCATAAAGCACCGCCCCATGAAGCATCGATATGACACCAGCTATTGAATCGTTGAGCAATTGCAATACAGTCACTCAACGGGTCGATAGCTCCTAAGGCTGTTGTGCCAAGAGTGGCAACAATAGCTAGTGGTTGTGTTACTTCACAAGCTTTTAACAAAGCCTCACTAGATATTTCACCCTGCTCATTACAAGGAATAAGAATGAGTTCCAAGTCCAATATTTGGCAAGCTTTGGCTATTGAATAATGGGCGGCCGTTGATGTGTAGACGATATTTGAATGTGTTGAATTAGCTTGCTTTGCTTGCCATAAAGCATCTAAGTTTGCATAGCTGCCACTTGGAACGAAATGGCCATTGGTTTGTTTAAAAATCTGACAGAGCCAGCTAATAGTTTTTTGTTCTATTTGAACGAGAATAGGGTAGAGCTGCGGAGATAACAAATTGCCATTATGCAAACCAGCAATAGTTTGTCCAAGCAAGCTTGTTGCTGAAACAGCGGGTGTCATGTGGGCAGCCCATGTATTAGATAGGTGTATATTCGCTTCAGTTAATAGCTGGTCTAATAAGATCGTTAAATCATTATTATTTGCCGGGTGTTCATTGATATTGATTGAACTATTGTTAGTCAACCCACCTGTTTGTTTTAAGTTATCTAATAAGCACTGTAATTCTGTCAGTAAGTGTTCTGACGGAGTCATAGTGCTAACATTGAGTTGTTAAAAATCGATGGTACTTTTTCATAGTCTGAAGCGAGGGCTAAGGTGCTGGGTACAGGGTATTGTGAGAACATTTCAGGAAAGGCTTTATCAATAACCCCTACATCACTAAGTTCGGTGATCGTCAGATCACCCACAGGCAATGCCTGTTTTACTAGTGCTAATCTGTCAGCATTGAGTTGATAGGCTAGCCACAAGGCTAGACTGTCTGAAGTGACTTTCCAGTTGTGTGAGATCTCTGATTTCGACAGTAGGCTTTTATCAGGCAGCCATACGGATAATGGATGTGGTTCTGCATCAGATTTGGTTGGGTAATATAAGGGCTCGCAGTTTTTCGATAGGCTTAATATGGTTAGGCCAAACTGAGCCATTGCCAATAGCGCCATATGGTGGGCATGTTCATCGCTAAAAGAGTACTGTTGCTGTGCTTGCCTGACTTGATCGGCAAAAGGACCGCCGCCTGGAACGATGGTGATGGGATGTTTTTGGGATAAGACAGCTAGCTGCTCTAGCCAATGCGTTAGCTCATCTTTTTGATAAAGGCTACCGCCAAGTTTTACAACCCACATGAGTTAATGAAGCGACTCAATCAAGTTAATAAGGGCTGCAGCTTTATCGTGAATTTCTTGATATTCATCATCCACATCTGAGTCGGCAACAATGCCTCCACCGGCCCAAAAGCGTAAGGTATCATCGCTGTGTATTAGTGTGCGGATAAGGATATTACTGTCCATACTACCGTCAAAACCAATGTAAGCAATGCTGCCACAGTATGCCCCACGACGATCTGGTTCAAGTTCTTCAATAATTTCCATTGCTCGCAATTTAGGGGCGCCGGTAATTGACCCTCCAGGAAAGCACGCTTTTAATAAAGATACCGCATCATGATTCTTTGAGAGTTGTCCGGTAATGGTGCTGACTAAATGGTGGACGGTGGCAAATGATTCCAAAGCAAACGGTTTAGGTACAGTGATAGAGCCAGGTTCGCACACTTTGCCAATATCGTTACGTAATAAATCGACAATCATCAAATTCTCAGCGCGATCTTTAATACTGTTTTGTAACTCATCTGCTAGTTTCTGATCCCTATCTGGATCGTTTAAGTCACGACTACGAGTTCCTTTGATGGGTTTGGTTTCTACCTGGTTGTCTTTAAGGTGTAATAATCGTTCTGGTGAGGAGCTTAGAATATTGACATGGGGTGTTGCAAAATAAACAGAAAAAGGTGCAGGATTTTGTTGCCTCAATAATTTATAAGCTGACCAAGGCCTACCTAAACTCTTAATTTCAAAACGTTTTGCGAGGTTAACTTGATAACAATCACCCTCAAGGATGTAATGCTGAATTTTATCAAAAGCAATTTGGTACTGGTCTCGTGGTAAGTTACTTTTTATTGAGCCTAAAACAGTAAATGTTTGCTTTTCTGGCTGCTGAAGTTTTGTAAATCGCTCAATTAATTGTGGCCACTGTTGTTTCGTCTTGTTATCTAAGCCAAAACTAGCCAGCCAACAACGTTGTTCTACATGGTCATTAATGATCGCCCAGTCGTATAAACCAACCAACATATCGGGAATGTCTTCGCGATCATTTGCAATACTAGGCAACTCTTCTATATATCGACCTAAATTATAGCTAAAAAGACCGATTGCGCCACCGCAAAAAGGCAAGTTGGTTGGGCTTTGCTTTTCAAACTCATTTAATTGTTGGCGAAGAATGGTAAACGGATCGCCTTTAGACATAGAGGATTGAGCAGAGCTATTATGAATAGACGTTATACCTTGCTTTGTGACGATTGTACTAAAGGGGTTAGCAGCAATGATGTCATAGCGATTATCGTGACTGCTCTTTTGTGTGCTATCTAGGAAAACAGGCCAAGCTAAATCAGCAAGGGCCTCAAAGTAGAGACTGCTGTCAGCAAAATAGGCTAATTCATGACAAAGAGGAGGCAAGTTAGGTGACATAAGGTAACTATTTTACGTTAACTGCTGGCAAGCTAGAAGGGCTATTGCAACAGCGCTTGCATGATCATTCGATGATTCCATGTCAGAGGATGTTAAAGCATTAAAATCTTTATAAGGTCGGCCTAATAAGGTCGCACAATTATGTCCAATAAAGCGGCCTATTCCAGCCGTGATAATAGACGTATTTTCTAAATTAGGATGTTTAGACAGAACTTGTAGGCATGCATCAGTGACTAGGGATTGTTGTTGTTTAGCAAACCACTGAGCGAGTTGTCGCCATTGTGTCGTCGAGTGGTCATCAGTATCTGCACCTAATAGCCGTGCAATCCGACGACAACTATTCTCAATATTCCATGGTAATCCGTCAGCGCTGTCATCATGGATTTGAGTAATGTCTAATTCCTCTAACAACAACCAACAATCTGCCGTTGTTGCAAACAGTTCTGCGGCAATATTGACCTGCTGGCCATTGAAAGGGGCTTTGTTGGCGAGTGCAATTAAAGGTGTCCTAATAGCGCCTGTATAGAGTAGTTCGCCACTTGTTTGTCGTCCTAGATCGCTAAAGGCTGATGGTGCCGCTTGCCCATCGATCAATGGAATAATGTCGCAGGTTGTACTACCAATATCGACAAATAAACCATTATCAATTTTACTGGCAACAAAACTGGCAGTCGCTTGCCAATTTCTCGATGCAACGGATGCCCATTGTTTTTTAGCTTGTATAGGATGTAACCAACCCAGTTCTCCTGCGTAGATGTGACACCGATCTTCGGGTATAAATTCTGCCACACAATCTAATATCTGGCTTACACCTTGACGTCGATTAGGAAAAACATCAACTAACTCTCCTGTCATGGTGATTGCCGAGATATCATCGTGATTTGATAGATGTTGTTGTGCTGTTGCTATCGCTTGTTGAAGCTGCTCTATTCCTTTCCATAGCGGACATGCTATTTCTATAACATCGATTAGATGTCCTTGGGGATCACAGCGAGCGACTTTAAGATGAGCACCACCAATATCCCAACCGCTAAAGTAAGCTTCTTTTTCATTCATAGTGTTAGACAGATCATTTGTTTTTTTATCGGAAATGATGATGCGATCTGAACGTCCTCATAAATCTGCAATAGGAGGTCCATAGGATTGGTTTGTAAGGTACTTTTCAAATCGATATATGCAGTTGTGACTCTTGGATTGATATCGACGATGACAGCTGAATTCTCTGTGATAATAAAGTCAATTCCAATCAAACCCCATAAACCAGGAATGGCATCTTGTACTTGTCTTGCTAATTTATAGGCTTGTGCATACGAAAAAGTAGCTTCTATAATGCCGTTAACATGACAAGCTATAAATGTAAGCTTATTATTTTCGAGTTCAATTTGCTGTTCATTAATAGACAATACAGTGACATCGATATCAGAAAAAAGGAGTGATAGGCTAGCGGAAATGCCATTGATGTAGGGTTGAATAATTATTTGTTCTTGTTCAATATCAGATAATGCCAAAAGATAGCGATCAAGTTCTTTAACCGTGTCAAAGAGATATGTATCAAGACAACCAGCGCCATCAATAGGCTTGGCGAGGTAAGGTGTATCGGAGGTGAATTGTATATTAGTTACATCTGATGCCAGATAAGTATCGGCCACAGCGATATCATGTTTTTTGAGCTGTTGATAGCAAGTAAGCTTATTGCTTGTGGTCTCAATAGCTGGGACGTGGCAACCAAGAATAACTTTATTCTTTACTAGTGCCTGGCGATGTAGATTCGAGAGTATGCCATCGGTTTCAGGTGCAATAATAAGTACCGCTTCAGCTTCATCAAGACACTGTTGCCAGCGTGCTTGATGTTCATCCACTGTGGAAACAAAATGACAATGATGACGGTTATTATTGTTGATAACGTCAAGTTCTGCGAGACGAATATCACGTATCATACTAATGCTAAAGGAAGGTGATTCATTACAGTCTCGAATAATTGCACTGAGCATTTCATCACCTTCATGAGCAAGGCTTTTAGGCAGGCTTTGCTCAGCTAACGCGCCACTGGTGATATATTCGTAGACAAATAACTTCATTGTTTAATTTATGGGAGAAAGAGTGGAAATTATACCGGTCATTGATTTAATGGGGGGAATTGTTGTTCATGCTAAAGCAGGTACCCGCCATCAATATCAACCACTTAAATCCACCGTAACGCACTCAACAGAACCACTGCAGGTGATTGAAGATCTATTGTCGTATCATTCATTTACTACAGTATATATCGCTGACCTAGATGCCATAATGCAAGGAATTAATAATAGAGCGCTTTATAAGCGAGTTGTTGAGGAATTTCCAGCTATTACAGTATGGCTGGATAGTGGTATAGAAAAGCAGGATCAGAAAAATGCGTTGAGAGATATTCCAAGGCTTATTCCTATCGTTGCGAGTGAGACTTGGTCAGATAAGCAAAGTCCTGTATGGAATAAATCAGATGTCTTGTCATTAGATTTTAAGCAAGGTGATATCATAGGTGATGATTTATTTTTAAAGCAATACGGTGAATGGCCTGAGACAGTAATAGCTATGAATTTAGATTGTATAGGTATTGATCTAGGGCCAGATATAGCACTGTTACAGACGCTAAAATCAAAACGGTCTGATATTCGGTTTATAGCAGCAGGTGGTGTAAGAAACGACAGGGATTTATGTATGCTAAAACGCGAGGGTGTTTCAGCTGCATTAGTAGCGAGTGCACTACATAGCGGTGCCTTGGATAAGGTGGAGTTGAAAAAATATAGCTAGGCGCCACTGATTGATATCAGCGGGCGCCTAGTAAATATTATTTAGCCAGCTGCAAATGGGTGCTCAGATGTTTTGTACTGAGCAACAACATCAGCTGCTTTTGGCTCGCGAGCTACAGCACGTTTGATTGATTCTTTTGTAGCGCGGTAGTTCCAGTTTTGGATTTTTTCATCACTATCAGCCGTTGGTGAAATGAAAACACCAACACAGATGAAGCAATCATCAGCTTCGTTTGCAGGGATAGTTCCATCTTCTACACATTCAGCAACAGCCAAACCAACACCACGTTGTGCCGGACCGAACATTTGTACAGCTTGTTTCATGTTCTTAATTGTTACTTTATTAAACATAACAGTCGCTGGCTTAACCATAAGGTTTGGTGCAACAACAGCTAACAAACCGTTAACACCTTGTTTTTGATCTGTTAATGTGCGGCAGAATGCATCTTCAGCAGCAGAACCACGTGGCCCCATGATTAAATCAATATGGGCAACATTGTCAAGATCACCGTCTTCAATGACTAATGATTCACCTACAAGTACGCGATCGATAACTGGCATATTATTTTTCCTGTTCCAAAAAGTTTATAAAAAGGGTCAAATTACCCTCACAACTCAAGTGAGGATATACGTAATAAAGGAACGTATGCCCTGCTCAGAACCATGTATTACCTCTTTGCTCCATGGCGCTGAAATTCTGTTCAAGAAAGCATTTGCTTAAATGCATAAATTAACAAGGTTGCGGCGGTCATATCCGCAGTTGTTCCTGGATTAATTGCTTTCTTTTTTAATTCTTTATCCCATGCTTTTATGTCGCGCTCAAAGTGACTTAATCTATTGTTTTCACTCACTTTTACTAGGATGCAAGCTGAATGCTCCAGGACAGATTCAGCACATCCCATACCATGTTTTCGACTAATTAGCGTATCAGGAATTAATGATAGGAGCTTAAGATACGCGAAAGCGCTAGCCCATTCAATACTTTCCCCATAATTAATCGCTTCTGTCAAATGGGGAAGGCCCGATTGAAGGATATCTTTAAAGTTATTTGTGTACTGTTTGGCTATATTGTCATAATTTTTAGCATAGTCCATTGCCGCCAACAATGAGATAGTTGGCTGGGTATTGATATCGTGCTGCTCGTTAACGCCAAGTCCACCTGCTTCGGCTAAGCGAATGGCTTCAAAACAGTCTATAGCGTCATTTACGTCAAGATTCAATAAAACAGTATTTAGCGATTCGGGTAATTGCTCAATACTTTCACAATTGTGGACAGCTTTGCACAGTGGGGCAAACAGCAAAACAATGCCTAGATTAGTATTGCAGTTAACAACAGATCGAGTTGCTTTAATGGATTGGAGAATGAGTTGGCCAACTGAAGGTTCAGCTTGTGAGAGTACAGGTGCGATAGCGCGAGCACTTTTTATAAAATCCTCAAGTTGCATATTATGGCCAGGACTATAGCAGTTAACATTGCCTGGCTTTGGTGAGCAAACTTCATGTTCACAAGCCCAAAATATTGCTTTTTCTAGCTGTTCAGTGTCCAGCATGATCAATAAAATGATTGGTTTGCTGAACTCGCTCTACAACAGTAGCCGCAATAATTGTAGCTACATCAATCCCAGTAGCTTGGTACAACCCTTTCCATGCGGGAACACTATTCACTTCCAAAACGGTATATTGATTATCTTGGGTGCGAATAATATCAACCCCAGCATAGTCAGCACCGACAGCACGAGTTGCATCGATAGCCAGTTGCTCCATATCAGCATTAATGGTGCTGGCAAAACATTCTGCACCTTGGGAAAAGTTAGTTATCCAATGATTGGAACGGCGTGACATAGCAGCGCAAACTTGGCCTTTTATGACCATCAGCCGCCAGTCTTGCCATTGACCCGGGTTAACAGGTTTTATGTAGCGTTGTAGGTAGAAAGTATCCCCAACTGGTTTTAAATCGTCGAATTGTTCGATGCGGCTAATTTTTTCGAGCCCTTTACCTTGGCAACCAAACAAAGGTTTGATCACTAACTGATAGCCTTTTGCTAATTGCTCAGCAACCAGAGCTCGTGCCTTGATCTCATTTTCACATACCCAAGATAACGGCGTATTAATACCAGCTAAGTGTAGTTTTAATGAGGTACGCGCTTTGTCGACAGTGTGCTCAATAGCTTTAGCATTATTAAGCACAGGAATATTGAGTTCGCTAAGGGTATGTAATACATCCATTCGCAAGGTGATTTGTTCGAAGCTTCCGGGAGCGATGCCACGAACAATAACTGCTGCAGGTAAGTGAACACTTATGCCTGGGATGACTAAACCAGAAGTGCTTTCTAAATCAATCGTACAATTTTCAAGGCTGGATAAAACAGGTTTAGCACCTAGTTTTTCTATGGCCTCGCAGAGCTGACGACTATGCCAGCCATGGGTGTCATTGAAAATAACAATTTCGGGAGTCGCCATAAAAACTCAGTTAAAAAGAGCAATAAAAAACATTGCTCCTTTTTTGATTATAAGCCGAAGGATGTCGTCAACATCGATTGATTTAGCTCGCCAGCGGTGTAGCTTTTTCCGGTTTTAGCATTGGTGACAATGACTTTCGCGGGGCTAAATAACATGGGATCGATTTTAAAGAAATCATATTCATATGATTTAAAGATTTCAGCAAAAGGTCGCCCATAATCAGAAGAGGTATTACTCGGCATTTTTTCGGCTAAATCTTTAGCTTCATCATCAGAGCAATTGACAAATAAATGCACCATGCCACCATATAAAATGGCATCATTTGTTCGGCCCATTCCAGTCATGAAATCACCGCCTGGTGGCGCTACAGGGGTCACACCAAAACCATCAACAATATTTTCCATCGGGAAATGAAGAGTATGCGCTTTATGCATAGCGACTTCAAGAACGCGGATAGCAATTTGCATGACGCCAGCTAAACTAGAGGTAGGTGTCAGGATAAAAGTAAGTTGATCTGCTTCAATACCGCAGTTATTAGCCACTTTCTCAGCTACTTCTACTGGTGGGAATGAATCGACTTCAAGCACGATACAAGTAGATGTTGCTTCGTCTTTATAGCCAAATTCTTTTAATACTTCTTCGCGACCCGCTAAAGCGCGGCCCGGGCCAGAGCCCAATGCGTAGAATTTACTATCTTCAGATTTATGAGATAGGCTCCAGCCAGCATATTGGCTACCTAGACAACTTAAAACAGGCGTTTTTGCATGAACATTGACAGACCACGGCCAGTTTTCAAAACCACTATTGCTGCCAAGTTGTGCTGTACCTAAACCACCCATACAAATCTCACCAATACGGCGTCCAGCTTCTAAACCGCCAACACAGTTAATGCCAGCATCAATAATACGTGTACCGTTACTGAGTGTACTGATTTCTAGTTGTAATGCTTGTGCATCTTCAACGAGGTTATCAACAAAAGGCTGGCAAGCGGCATTCACGCTAGTCCAATTGGCAGAAATACTGCTCATTAGAACATTCCTATTAAATGGCAAAGAGGTAATTATACGTGATGTACAAAATGCTGTAATAACCGATTGTGAGGCTATTATTGCTAATTATAGGCCTGTTTGGCTTGCTTCATGACCTGTTCAATGAGCTGCGTACGTTGCTTTCTAATGGCATCAGAAATAGCTTGTCCAGATAAGCCTTGTTCCACAAAAGGACTAGCATCAACCTTGCGGCAGGTTTCAAAGCACTCTCTAAATACAGTCGCTTCTGGCATATCTGCCTCTTCATAACCAGGTCGACCACGAAAATCTGCTTCACTAGCAAGCAGAAAATTTTCAAACTGCTCGGGATTCCTAAAGGAATCTAATGCTTCAATAACTTTTAAAATGGTGGCTGGGCGGATTTCAAACAACAAGTGCATATGAGTGTGATATTGGGCCACTTTTATCGCGAGTGATTTAACATCATTTGGAACGCGCAAACGTTCACACAATGCTTTGGTGAGCGCGATACTTCTATCTTCATGACCTTTATGTTGCGGCAATATATCCGCAGGTGTTGTGCCTTTACCTAGGTCGTGACAAAGGGCTGCAAAGCGAACTGCAATGCTGTCGCTAAGTCGTGCTGCTTGATCGATGACCATCATGACGTGGATGCCAGTATCGATTTCTGGATGCCATTTAGGTACTTGAGGGACACCAAACAGCCTATTAATATCTGGGAATAGGATTTCAAGTGCGCCAACGTCCCGCAAAGTCGTAAAAAATAAGGAAGGTGTGTTGCTTGCTAATGCTTTGGAAAGCTCTTGCCAAATACGTTCAGCAACAAGGTGGTCAAGTTCTCCAGCAGCGATCATCTCTCTTATTAACTGTTTGGTTTCATCAGCAATGGTAAAGCTAAGTTTTGCTGCGAAGCGTGCAATACGTAAAACACGAACTGGGTCTTCAGAAAAAGCAGGTGAGACGTGACGGAGAACTTTATTCTTCAGATCATTTTGACCATCATAGGGGTCAATTAATCTGCCATTACCGTCTTGTGCAATAGCATTAATGGTTAAATCTCTGCGAGCCAAGTCTTGTTCTAATGTGACATCAGGATCAGCGTGGACAGCGAAGCCGCGATAACCCGGTGCGGTCTTCCGCTCTGTACGCGCTAGGGCATATTCTTCATTAGTTTTAGGATGCAGAAAAACAGGAAAATCTTTGCCCACTGATCGGAAACCATTATCGATCATTTGTTGCGGCGAGGCACCAACAACGACCCAATCACGTTCATGTGGGTTTAAGCCTAATAATTGATCGCGGATATAACCGCCGACAAGATATGTTTCCATAGAATATAGTCTAAGGTTATTTAGCTCTGACTAATGGCATTCGTTTAGAAATAGGTAAAATCTTTTTCTGTCGCTGATAGTCGAAAATCGCCGCATAGCTTAAGACGTTACTGGTGTATTTTCGGGTTTCGTTGAATGGGATATTTTCTATCCAAATATCAGCTGGTAAACTTTTCTTAGGTAGCCATCTAGCAACCCTGTGTGGTCCAGCGTTATAAGACGCTGTTGCCAAAACAGGGTTCTGTTGATGTTCGTCATAGACTTTTCTTAAATAGGCACTGCCGAGCGTTATATTTGTAGCAGGATTATAAAGGTCTGTTAACTGTCTAAGTGGGCTTCCAACTAATTTCGCAGTACTTCTTCCTGTTGCAGGCATGAGTTGCATTAAACCCAATGCGCCAGCGTGTGAGCGGGCACGTGAATTAAATGCGCTTTCTTGGCGAGCGACTCCTAGTAACCATGATGAGTCAATCCGATATTGCTGACTTGCTTTAATCATTAAATCATCATAAACGACAGGGAAGCGTAGTGATAGGTCATCCCAATATTGTGCTTTGCCTAATAAAGCGATAGTTTGGTTATGCCAGTTCCACTGGTGTGTCAATGTGGCTAGTAATTGCAAATCCTTATTGGGCAGACGTTGTTTTAAATAATAAGCTTGCTGACGTGCTTGTAATGACATATTTAAGGTGTGAAATTCACGTAACCGCCGGACTGCATCGCGTTGAGAGAACTGCTTTAACTCCGCAGGATCTGCATTGATAGGATTGTTGTTCATTCGATAATCTTGACCTAATAAGTCAGCGGCAAGAAATGAATAATAATCTCGATCATGGACTAATGATTGGAATATTTCGTTGGCTTGCTTTTTCTTCCCTTGTTTTGCTAACGATCTTCCTAACCAATATTGCCAGCGGTTTATTTGTTGTTCCTCACTATCAAGGCTACGAATCGCTTTTTCTGTCACAGGCCAATTTTGCTGCCAAAGCGCCGCACGAACACGCCAAGGTTCATTGGCAGCAGCACCATAGAATTCTAGTGCTCGGTCTTGTCTGTTTAAGGCTGCACGTTGTCCAATAGTCGCATGGATTTGGTGTCGTTGCTGTGTCGTAAATGTGTAACGCTTAGTAATGTTCTGCCAGACATCAAAAGCCTTGTCAGTTGACTTTCGAGCTAGGCGACCGATGCCATAATGAATGAGATCTCTTTCCAATTGTTTATTGCTTGAGTGGGGAAGCTTTTTTCCAGCGCTGATACGTTGTAGCTCTGACAATGGATCACGTTGCATATTTTGCCAGTGGCTGATCCATTGTTTAGCTTGATATTGCCCATTAAGCGGTTTTGCAAGGTAATGGGCTAGATTAAACTTGGTGTTTTTGAGTGCTAATTGAATTCGTTGCCAACGCATATCATTGGTTGGGAAACCTTTTTTTGCCCAATGTTTAAATACAGAATCACAACTTCTATGTTGTGACTTATTGACCATCCACAAAGATGCAATTTCTGCTGATGCATCCTGATAGTGACCTGTATTGATCAACGCTGACAGTTTATGACATTGCAATGAAGTAGTTTGAGGGGTTTGATAATAGTCCAGAAACGATGACGACTTCTTAGTCTCAGCAAGGTGATATAGCCAAACGGTTCTGAGCTTTTGTGAGTAAAATGATGAACCGTTATTTTTTAGAAAAGTAGAAATAGTGCTTTCCGATACATTACTAATATTTTTGCGTAGATATAGGTAATCTAAATAAGATTTAAGTGGATAGTCTTTAAGCTGTTTTTTGAGCGTCATAAAATGGCTTATTTTATTTTTATCTAAAGCTGTTTTCGCTTTTTGGAAAGTGTCTCTTTGTTGTGCTAGAAGTCGATTTTCACTGGCATTACCAATATTTGATAACAGCAAAAAAGTGGTAAGCATAAGGAGTATTATTCTTAAAAATTTCATAGCATTATCATAAACTAAAAAGCGGTTTGATAACGCAATAAATTTTAGATGTGTTGGCAGATGGTTGCTTCTAAATGATCTAAATTAGGTATATAAGCTGTTTTATTGGCGATGTGAATACGACAATGCAAAAAATCTGAATTTTCAGCGGTATCAGCCAGTTTAAGTGCAGATTCATTCAGATGTATTAATTGAGGTGCGCCATGACAAGGCAGGGCATAAGCGCCAATAGCATTGTCGTTGTTAATGCTATATAGCACGCATAATTTATTAGCATCAGAGGTGTCAACAGTATTGTTTTCTACTAGGTTTTCTAAGTCGATGATGGCGAGCTGTTGTTGGTGCCAATGGTAGTTGCCTAGGTAAAAATCTGGTCCATTATCAATGGCTTCGATATTTGAAGGCATTGGGATCACTTCGGCTATGGTTGTGTTAGGCAATAGTAGATAATGCTGCTTAAGTGGAATAAGCATGCAAGGAATAAAATTTGTATATGATTCGGCCATAAATTAATTGTCCTAGTAAATAACGTACTAATCTGAATTCTCAGGATAGTCGTCACCCAGTAGATTTTTCAGTGTCTCGACCAACTCTATTTCTTGATAGGGTTTACCCATATAGGCATTGACACCAATGCTCTCTGCTCTATTTCGATGTTTTTCGCCACTGCGAGAGGTAATCATAATGATAGGTAACTGACTCAACTCATCATCATTTCTGATAAGCGTAGCAAACTCAAAACCATCCATTCTCGGCATTTCCACATCTAGGAGAATGATGTCAGGCACATGCTCGTTCAGTAATGCGACTGCATCAATACCATCACGTGCGGTAATAATGTCAAAGCCGTGTCTTTTCAGTAAATTACCAGAAGCCTTTCTCATGGTAATAGAGTCATCAACGACCATAGCGAGTGGTGCTCTATGTTCATCAATTTGCATCATTGTTGCCTGGTGCGTTTCATCCAACTCAAATATTGCCTCTTGAGCAGAATTAACCAAGCTTGGAATATCCAGAATGAAAACGACCTGACCATCACCCAAAATAGTGGCGCCGCTGATAGGTGCAATATGACTTATCTGTTCACCAACTGATTTCAGTACAATTTCACGGCTATTATTAATTGCATCTACAAGTAGGGCGACGTGAATCTCGCCGGAGCTGAAGAGTAATATTGGCAGTTGAATATCTGGGTTTTCTGGCAGGCTGAGAGGATGACCTAACAAGTTTTGTAGTGCCAAAAACTGGTAATAAGTACCATTATATTCGTAGCGTGCTTGATCGCCTTGATTCATTAACTCTTTGACGTCACTGACTTTCATACGCTCACCAGCGTGAACCGATGCGAGTGGAATCGCATATTGTTGATCGCCACTACCAATCAATAAGGCTTGCATGATGGATAGGGTTAACGGTAAGCGAATACTAAAGGTTGTACCTTGCCCAGAGATGGATTGTATTGTTAAACGGCCTTTCAATGCGCGTATTTCATTATTAACAACATCCATGCCCACACCGCGACCAGCTAACTGAGAAACATTGTCAGCAGTACTAAAGCCTGAATTTAGAATCAACTGAATTAATTCTTCGTCACGCGGCATATTGTTTGGATTGATTAGCCCATTTTCAATCGCTTTATAACGGACTTTTTCAACGTCTATGCCTTGGCCATCATCAGAGAGTGTTATCAGCAGCTCAGAACCATCACGAGTTATCGTCAAAGTGAGTTGTGCAGCCTCGTCTTTACCTAGATGCTGTCTTTGTTCAGGGGCTTCTACACCATGCGCAATAGCATTTCTAATAATATGCTCAATCGGTGCAACAATATGGTCAAGAATAGTTCTATCTAATTCTCTATCAGCACCATAAACAGTCAATTCAGATTGCTTGCCAAGCTCAGCATTAGTTTGTCTAACTATACGTTCAAAACGAGGAACAAGTCCGTTAAATGGTAGCAAACGGGTGTTCATAAGCCCTTGTTGTAAATCTGTACTTAAACGGGACTGTTGCAGCAAAATGGTATCTGATTCACGAACAATGGTATCTAGAGATAGGCTAATATCATTTAGATCACTGACACTTTCATTAAGACCGCGAGAAAGGTGCTGCATTTTTGAAAAGCGATCTAATTCGAGCGGATCAAATTCAGATTGTTGTCGGAGCACTTCATCTTCATAGCGGAATAGGATTTGCGCTTCTGTTTCCATTTCCAGCTTACGAAGCTGATCTTGCAGCCGCTGTACAGTGGCCTCCATTTCAGTCAGTTGTTGACGAATTGCTGTATTTTGTTGACTGACACGATCACGAGAGATATTAACTTCGCCAGCAAAATTAGTGAGAAAATCGAGTAAGTCTGAACGGACACGGACTTGTTCATTTGCACTTGCGGGTAACGGTTTGGCTTCAGTTAATAGTGCATTAACAGGTATCGGACTGTCATTTTCTGCTGCCGGGCTTCTCGATTCATCACTTTGTGTTTCAGCTGGTGGCTCTACTTCAACCGAGGTTTGTTGTTGCGGTAACTCCTCTTGCGTAAATGAAGCAAGTTCAGCAATAAGATCATCAGTCAATGTAAGCGGGTTATTGTTTTTAAGTTGGTCACTGATGTCCGCTAAGCGATCTTGACAGCGTTGTAATAGTGTAAAGAATGGCGTATCAGCCTGATGCTTACCCTCTAACACCATTGTTACCAATGACTCAGTTTGATGTGTTAGATTAGCTATGGGTGTCAAACCTATGAGTCTGGAACCACCTTTTATGGTATGCAAATCCCTTTGTAACTGTTCAGTTGCTTCGCTATTGCTATTATCTTGTTGCCATAGTTTTATGGCATTTTCACTAGACTCTAGTAGCTCTATATATTCTTCTGTGAAAGCTTCAAGTAAATCGAGGTCATGGGTTGGAATAGCGAATAATTGTTCTTGTGACTCTTGTGACTCTTGTGACGCAATATCTGATTCTGTATCAATCGTATCTTGTTGTTGAAGAAAATCGATAACAGCTTGCTGGTAATCTCCAACTTCATTTAGAGCTTGATCTTGAACTAGGTTTTTAATTTGTTCATTGAGGTGTTGTGAACCATCAGCAATTAGAGCTTGGGTTTTATCATCCGTTAAATTGCCCTGCGTAACGAGAGTGCTAATTGATTGATATAAGGCTACTAAGGGCTGTAAACCAGCAAATTCTGCACTCTCAGTGAGGCTTTGTAATGTATTAATAATAGCTGATTTTTGTTCAGAATTATCCGGAGTTTGTAGGTGGTTTTGTAGTAGTTCTCTATATTTTCCAAGGTACTCATCAGTTTCTTCCAGATAAATAGCCAATGTTTCTGGGTCGATTCTGTGTATATTTTGATCAGTAGTTTGATCAGCAGTGATTTGTTCAAGCAATGCATGCAACGAGTCCATGTCGGCTTCGGATATTTCTTGGCTCGGAAGCGAAAGAACATGTTGTGTTAAATTTTCAATCAGCGTATTTAAGGCGGTTAAAGCTGAATGATTTAAAGTCAGCTCCTGTTCATATAAGCTGCGAAGAGTGTGATCCAGTTGTGTAGCAATATTGGCAATTGGCGTGACCATGGCAACATTAGCACTACCTTTTAGTGAATGAGCAGCTTGTAGTAATTCTGGTCTTAAACGGAAAGGCCAATCAGCTTCGATTAATGCCTCTTTGAACGTTGCTAGATACTGCAGTGCCTCATCGCGGAAGATTTGTAATAATTCTTTATTTTCAAGCAGGCTGGTTTCTGTTTCTGTTTCTGTTTCTGTTTCTGTTTCTGTTTCTGTTTCTGTTACGTGTGAAGAACCTGTCACTAATTGTTCAGATCGTGCTATCAATTCCTCTGTTGAATCGGTCGAGGATAGCTCTGCACTTGTGAATCGATTTAATAGTTCAGGGATCAGTTGATGGCTATCGACGAGTAGTTGTTCAAGTGCAGGTGAGTTAGGAAGATTTCCTTCAATAACGAGATTTAAAATATTTTCTACAGACCACGCTAACTCCCCAATAACAGAAGCCCCTGCCATGCGCCCACTGCCTTTTAAGGTATGGAAATGACGACGAATAACACTGAGCGAGTCATCATCATGTTGTGATAGCCATTGTGGGATGAGCATTTGTAGGTCTTGTAAAACTTCATCTGCTTCTTCAATAAAGACTTCAGCGATGTCCCCATCAATTCCCTCAGCAAAGTGTATCTGATCATTCACTTGGGAAGCATCAATATCAGCCAGAACTTCAGTCTCTACATCTAATCTAGTTTCTTCAGTGTTGCTATCTATGACTAGATCAACAATATCTAAGTCAGCTTCAATTTCTGCTTGCTGTTGGATATAACGTTCAACCGAGGTTTGTTGCACAGGTTCGACTAGTGCTTGCTGTTGAATATAACGTTCAACCGAGGTTTGTTGAGCAGGCTCGACTAGTGCTTGCTGTTGAATATAACGTTCAACCGAGGTTTGTTGAGCAGGCTCGACTTGCACTTGCTGCTGGATATAACGTTCAACCGAGGTTTGTTGAAGAGGCTCGACTTGCGCTTGCTGCTGGATATAACGTTCAACCGAGGTTTGTTGAACAGGTTCGATTTGCCCTTGCTGTTGAATATAGCGTTCAACTGACGTTTCGCGAACAGTTTCAGTGTGGACTTGATCGAAAATCTCTACGACCTCAGCTGGCGCAGATGTTACAGGTTCGACGAGTTTCCTTTGAGCGGTTCTTAGTAACGATAATTGGTGCTGGCCATGTTGACTCAGACCATCCATATAGAGCTCTATTGCTGCAATTAGTTCTGCGAATAGGCTTAGTTCACTTTCTGTAATTATTTGATCGTTATCAGAAAGCGGTAGCATTTTAGCCGATATGGCTTCCAGTAATTTCGCTGCTTCATCTAAGTTCAACATTGAGATAGAGCCCGAAATCAGCTGAATTTGTGATGCTGAACTCGCTAAAACCTCATTACTGTTGGTCTGATCTTTTTCGAGTAATATTAAGGTTTCTTTGATATTAGCGAGCTCATTAAGACACTCTTTGATAACGGCACTTTGTAATTTGTCTTTATTACTTTGATGACCGCCTGTTTCAGAGGAAACAGAGTTTTGCAGCTCGGTTTCGACCCGCAATAAATCATCGGCTAAAGCCATTAATTGCTGTTCATCCGGCAGTTGCTGCTGTGAACTTAAATCCGCAAAAACACTGGCTTGTTTTTGGATTAGATCGCTTGCCTGACTTTCTGTAATGAGAGATAGCGACCCGGCGAGTTTCGTAAAGTCATCTGCAAGTTGGGGCGCAAGTTCAGCTGATTTTTGATCATTGCTATCAAACTGGTTAACACGTTCTTTGACTTCAGCGAGCTGCTCAAGAATAGCTTTATGAACCTCAGATAAAGCGCCATCACTAAAGTTATATATTTGATGATGAACTTGAGGATCAAAAAAGTTGAGACTAAATAAATTTTTGATCGCTGTTACGTGTTTACCATGGCTCGTCGAGTGGGCAAGCAGTAGCAATAATTGTTGGACAAGCTCTGTTGGGTAATAGGCTAGAAGCTGTTGTTCATCATGATGTGTAAGCAGTTTTATCGGGTAGTTTAACTTTCCTAATGTCAGCTTTGTAGCTGCATTAGCTGTTAAACCTTCATCAAGAACAGATTCAACAACGCCTTCTCCAAGCCACCATAACAATATTGGTTTTTCTTCAATACAACTTAAACGCAAATAGTGGAGAAGTTGCGCTATCTTTTTAAGACTTTCGCTATCGTTATTTTTGATCCAGCTAACAAGAGATACTTGAAAAGCATGTTCTATCTTATCTATAGAGAGGTTTGTTTTTAGTGTTGTTTTATTCGGCTTCGGTACGATGTCATCAGGTAATATCACAGAAAGATTAGCAGTAAACAAACTGCTTTCGCTTAGCTCTGATTCATTTCTTGCGATACGAAGTTGGTTAATTGTTTCAATTAAACGTAAGGGATGATCAGGTATTTCCCAACTGATTTGCTTCAAATAGTTAGGTAATAACAGTAAGCCTTTTAGAATGGCATCTTGTAATGCCGTTGCATCATTTTCCTCATTCTGGCGGTATAAGGCCGTTGCGCAAGTCAAGATTTCTGAACTGAGTAACTTGGCACCTTCAAAATTAAGCATTTCCATAATGCCATCAATTTGATGGAGCAATGTTATGCACTTCTCCATAGCATTAATTTCAGCGGGATCATCAATGACACGTGTGATTATCTGTAAAGCATCAGCGAGTGACTGCTGTACTTCTGTTTGCACCCAAGCTAGAGCGTCATAGTTGCCATTACTTATCTGTGACATAACTTACTCCAGATAATTGACGAACAAAGTGTGACTAAAAAAGGCATTTGTTAACTCAGGGCTAAGGAAGCTTAAAGCCAGAAACAGAGGTACGTAGTTCATTAGTAAGTTCTAATAAACGTCCAATCGCTGCTGCACTTTCATTGGTGCCGGTTGATGTTTGCATGGTTATTTCTTCTATCACATTCATATTGTCTGAGGTACTGACAGCAGCTAAAGCCTGTTGCTTAGCAGCATCAGAGATATTATTGATAAGGTCAGCAAGTTGATGTGATACAGCCTCAATTTGCTCTAGAGAGGTACCAGCATCTTGAGAAAGTCTGGCACCTGATACGACTTCAGTTGTACTTTGTTCCATGGAGCTAATCGCTTCGTTGGTATCACTTTGGATAGTTTTAACCAGCGCATCAATTTGTTTGGTGGCGTTACCTGAGCGTTCAGCAAGGCGTTGAACTTCATCCGCAACAACGGCAAAACCGCGTCCGGCTTCGCCAGCCATTGTGGCTTGTATAGCAGCATTAAGAGATAAGATATTGGTTTGTTCAGAAATATCATTGATTAATTCAACAATGTCGCCAATTTGCTGCGAACTCTCACCTAAACGCTTAATCCGTTTCGATGTTTCTTGAATTTGTTCGCGGATGGTATCCATTCCAGCAATAGATTTTTTAACGGCTTCATTACCTTGAACAGCTAAGTTAACTGATTGGGTGGCAACATCAGAAGATTTACTGGCATTTTTAGAGACCTGTTCAATGGATCCTGCCATTTGGGTAATAGCGCTACCCACCTCGGTAATTTGTTGTGCTTGATGATCGCTCGCATCCGTTAAATGTAAGGCGGTAGCTTGTGTTTCTTGTGCAGCAGAGGCCACTTGCAATGTCGTTGTATTAATTTGTGTGACAATGCTTCGAAGTTCATCGATCGTAAAGTTAACAGAATCAGCAATGGCGCCTGTAATATCTTCTGTGACTGTTGCCGATACGGTTAAATCACCATCAGCAAGATCACCCATCTCATCAAGCAAGCGTAAAATAGCATCTTGATTATGACGGTTACGAAGTTCCATATCATCCAAAGAAGATTTTAGCTTACTTAATGGTAAATAACTTAAGCGAATTACCATCAGTATGGTTAGGATAAATGCGGCTACAACAGTCATTGTGAATATCTGGATGTCATTTAAATAATGTTGATATTGACCACTAGCAAGCAGCCATATCCCTAATACAGTTGCCCCAGCAAAAATCAAGGTAAGCAATAAGTTAAATAAATTACCCGATTTGAGTAACGAGGAGTAAAACAGTTTGCTTGATGAGTTCATATTTATTGTCCTAGAACTTAAGTGTTACTTAGCAGCATTTAAAAAACGTTGATCTGCAGCCAGTTTATGAAAGCTAAATACATCCCAGTCGCTGCCATTTTGGCTAATGTTGCCATTTAAATAATCGACGACGGGGCTATCAGCAGTTTTAACTTTGTTGTCTGGCAGATTCTGAAAATGCTTAAGCCCAAACACCGCATCAACTAATACACCAGAGTAGAGATCGGGGTGATTGAGTACTAGGATGCGACTATATTTATTAACTTTTGCAGGCTGATTAAAGAGAAAGCATTTCAAGTCAAATAAAGGTAAAAGTTCACCGCGCAGATTAGCAATACCATAAACCCAAGGTTTAGCACGTGGAACGGGTGTAATTTGATTCGGTACAGGGAATATTTCTCGTGTTTCCATTAGAGGAATAAGGTAGTTTTCATCGGCAAGCTGGAAATCAATAGCAGTCCAATTTTGTTTTTGTCCATCTTGCTGTGATAAACGAGAGCCGCCCTGTTGACTACGTTGTTCTATGTCACGTAGTAAATGGATAACATCAGAAACGGAATTCAAGGTGGTCATTGTGAAAAACCAAGGAATTTGTTTACTTCATAAACGAGTAAACCTTCGTCAATTGGCTTACTTATATAGCCTTTTGCGCCTTGTCTTAAGCCCCATAACTTATCAGTGTCCTGATCTTTTGATGACACAATTAGTATAGGAATATCACTGGTAGCGGGATCTTTTGATAACTGTCTGGTTGTCTGAAAGCCATTCATATTAGGCATGACGACATCCATAAGAATCAAGCCAGGATGTTTTGACTTAGCTAAATCCAGTGCTAGTTCACCGTTTTCTGCTGTGATAACTTGATGATCATGCTTTTCCAATATTTTTGTGAGAACAAAAAGTTCGGAAGGCGAGTCATCAACGACAAGTATCAATGCCATAGCGCTTATGCATCCTCTTTATTGGGCAAAAGGCTTCGAATTGCACCGAATAAATCTTCCCGAGTAAAGGGTTTCGTGAGATATTCTTCAGCGCCCACGACACGACCTTTTGCTCTATCAAACAAACCATCCTTACTTGATAGCATCACAATCGGAATAGTACTGAAATTTGGGTTGCTTTTGACTAAAGAACAGGTCTGATAACCGTCTAGTCGAGGCATCATAATATCAATGAAAAGGATATCAGGATGTTGAGCACTGATGATCGGCAGGGCATCAAAACCATTTTCGGCAGTAATGACTTCACAACCTGCTTTTTTAAGCAGTGTTTCAGCAGAACGACGGATCGTTTTGCTGTCGTCAATGATCATTACTTTTAGGCCTGAGAATTCAGCTTGACTATCATTCACACTAAAATAATACCTTTTATTTAATGGGGGCAGAACGAACGTGACATTGAAGATATACCATTTTTTAATGTCTAGCTAGTGCTGCCAAAATAAAACTGTCCTTGCCATAATGGCTATTTACATATGAAAATACAGTATGCACGACAGTTTAAGCCAAAACTGTGTAATGATTCACATGTTGCCATTGAGAAAGTGGCATTTATACTCGCTTTAAAAGGTTGCTAGATCATGACATCAGGTGTTCCTCATCTCACCACTGCGCTTCAAGGTCCTTTACTTCATTTAGAAGAACATTTGTTGGAACACCAAACCCAGGTGGAAACATGGCTACGTCAGCAATGGTTAGAGACGCCAGCACCTTTTTATGCTTCTGTTGATTTGAGAAATGCGGGGTTTAAACTAGCGCCTGTCGACACTAATTTATTTCCTGCCGGTTTTAACAACTTAAACTCAGCATTTATGCCTTTATGTATCCAGGCCGTTCAAGGCGCAGTAGAGCATATATGCCCGAAAGCCCAGAAAGTATTAATTGTGGCCGAGAACCATACCCGTAACTTATTTTATCTTGAAAGCCTTGAAACCCTTCGACAAATTTTTGAGCAGGGTGGTATAGAAGCTAAGATAGGAAGTCTACGTGAAGATATAACCGAAGCAATGGAAGTTGAACTGCCATCAGGCAAAACCTGCTTGTTGGAGCCATTGACTCGGCAAGAGGATAAAATCGCTATTGGTGATTATTCACCTTGTTTAGTGCTACTCAATAACGACTTGTCTGGCGGTCGACCAGAAATTCTAGAGAATATTAAACAACAAGTGACGCCGCCACTATCTGCTGGTTGGTCAACACGAAAGAAATCGGATCATTTTCACCATTATCATGAAGTCGCTGATGAGTTTGCTAAACAAATTGATATCGATCCTTGGCTGGTTTCACCTATGTCACTACAATGTGGTCAGGTGAATTTTAAAGATAGAGAAGGTACAGAGTGTTTATCAAGTCATGTGGCGACACTGTTAAAAGCGATTCAACAAAAATATGATCAATACGGCATAGATAAAGAACCTTTTGTGGTGGTCAAGTCAGATTCTGGTACTTATGGTATGGGTATCATGACAGTGAAAAGTGCTGATGAAATCACCAATTTAAATCGCAAACAACGTAATAAGATGTCATCAAGCAAAGAAGGTCTTATTGTTGATAATGTACTTGTACAAGAAGGTGTTTATACCTTCGAAACCATTGGCGAGGATGATGCCGTAGCAGAGCCTGTTATTTACATGATGGATCGCTTTGTTGTCGGTGGTTTTTATCGCGTACATACAGGTCGTGGTGAAAATGAGAACTTGAATGCACCAGGCATGCACTTTGAACCTCTAGCCTTTGCCCAGTCTTGTGTCACACCCAATAAGCAAGATGATCCAGATGCGGAACCTAATCGTTTTTATGCTTATGGTGTTATTGCTAGGTTAGCTTTATTGGCAGCGGCTCGGGAATTAGCATAACTTTAATTTGATAACACTGCCGTGGAGGGCGTTCATTTATTTTGCGTGGCCAAAATAAACGGAACCAAACAAAAGGCCAGCCCATGCTTGCCCCGCAGGGTTCCTTCACTTTTCAATCTATTTGAGATACGATGAAAACTCGCTGTGCTCAGACACTCGTCGTATTAATCTCAAATAGCTTTTCAAAGCTTGGCCTCACATAAGGGCGTATTGGGATTCACTCCAAAGTTTGAACTCAATTTAATTGGATAGTTTTGCTTTCAATATTTCATTAACCTGAGCTGGATTAGCCTTACCTTTAGACGCTTTCATTACCTGACCAACAAAGA